>Ga0209507_1000018_pt1 | contig 480253 bp, 341 predicted proteins | sample AD_UKC028_MetaG_FD_184414 | JGI IMG/M metagenome (GOLD analysis project Ga0209507, IMG submission 184414) | Active sludge microbial communities of municipal wastewater-treating anaerobic digesters from USA - AD_UKC028_MetaG (SPAdes) (version 2) | ecosystem: Engineered > Bioreactor > Anaerobic...
GGTGTTGAGCGGCACGGTGACGTTCTAAGCGCGCGTATGCGCGACGTGCGGCGCGCGGATGCGCTCGATAGAAGGACGCGAATCAAAGACATATCCCGGCGCCTCAACAACGCCGGGATGTCTTTTTTCTGCGGGAAACGGAAAACGCTGTCAAATTGTTAAAAGTGTTATTCGTCTCCCCAGGGGAGGTTGGGATAGTGTTCATGACCGGTCGAATCGTTCTGCGCTCAACAGTCTGCGGAATGTTGGCAATCATCATTTCGGCATTCGCAGCCCGAGCGGCGGAACTGGGTCCGGAAGATGTGCTAATGATTGAAATCTGGCCGGATCAGCGGATGAACCGCGAGGTGGTTGTGTCGGAGGACGGCTCGATATCGCTTGCGGGAATAGGACGAATTCAGGCCGCAGGCATGACAGAGCGGCAGTTGGAGGATGAAATCAAGGCGTTGCTGGAGGGCGATTATCTTCCAAATGCTCAGGTTACAATTCATATTAAGGAATACAACAGCGGAACCGTAAAAGTTCTGGGCATGGCCACCAAGATAGGCCGCGTGCGAATTCCTAAGGATTGCACGCTTGTGGAGCTTCTTGTGGAAGTGGGTGGAACACTCCCGTCTTCAGATAACCGGGTGATAATACTTCGTAAGCCAACTGCAAAATCAACGAATACGAACGCGGCTCCGAAAGAGGCAGTCGCGCCTCCGCCTGCCGGCGAAACGAATACGGCGGAAGCGGCGGCTGAGAAACCTGCCGAAGCAGAAGAATTCGCGGCAAATGAAAAACACGGAATTAGCCTTAAGATAGACGAAGGCGAATTCGGAGAAGAAGCGCTTGCCCAATATACCAGAATTGTGGCGGATTTGTCCCGTGTGAGAAACGGCGAAAGAGAATGCCAGATTCGCGTTTATCCGGGCGACGTGATTGTTTTTCCAAGTCGCGGCGAGATGGTGGTCTACGTGATGGGCGAAATGCGTTCCGGCGGAATGTATCAGACAGGGCCGAATACGACGCTGATCGAAGCTCTCGCTATGGCCGGAGGCCCGGGACCTATGGCCGGCGATGTGTTGAAAGTGATAAAGGCGAAGGGAGATATAAAAAATATGGCTGCCGCTGAGGCTGCGGCAAAACAAGCCGAAGCCGGTGTCGGTTCCCCCACTGACATTCAAACTTTCAGCCTTGCTGAAATAAAGGAAGGCGGCAAAGGTAGCGACGTCATCCTACAAAACCGGGACATAATTCTTGTCCCGAAGAGTGAAGAAAGCATGTTCTATGTGCTTGGTGAGGTAAGGATGCCAGGCGCATACCCGATTGAAAAGGACTTAACGGTCATAAAGGCAATCAGTCTTGCCAAGGGACTAGGTCCGCTGGGGGACATGAACCGAGTTGAAATTCATCGTGAAACACCGTCCGGGACGAAGGTCATTGACGCAAAGCTCAAGGACATTGTTCAGCCCGGCGATACAATCTACGTGAAACAGACGATCTGGTAGACAAGGCGGGAAGCTGATAGCTGTTATTGGCTGACCGTTGAGGCCGAATTGAGGTGAAGTAAATTGCCAGACTGGCGAAACAATCCTGACGCGCAGATGCCGATGATGCAGTTGCAGGCCGGAGTCGCCGCATCGCAGGATCAGGCGATGCCGGCTGTTCCCAGCGCCCCCGGAGGGCAGCAAAACGCAGAACCGGGCGTTAACGTCTGGAACTACCTCTGGATAATTCGCAAAAGATTCTGGGTGGTGGTCCTGATGGTTCTGCTTTCCGGAGTGATGGCGGCAATTTATCTATGGGTTCGTAAGCCCGTCTACGTGGCCAGCGCGCAAGTGCTTGTGCAGCCACAAAATATGAGCCAATGGGCTTCAACAATGATTCAGCCCTGGCAGCAGCCGTCATGGCGTCAATACAGCCAGCAAACTCATATTCAGATACTGAAGGGCCGCGTGGTCATGGAAAAGGTGGTCAGGAAGCTGAAGCTGATTGACCGCTTCGCTGGGAGGCTTGGCCCGGAACAGAGGAAAATGGTAAGCGAAGGGCTGGAAGACGTGATTCCAGTCGGACTGCTGGAAAACATGGATGACCGGCAGGGAGAGGAATCTGTTATTCAGGATGTCGCGGAAAAACTCAGCGCTGCGATTGTCGTCACGCCGGTAAAAGATAGTTTCGTTCTTATCGTCTCCTGTGGCGCCGGCGATGCGCAACTTGCGGCGGACATTGTCAATGAGGTTGTGCAGGGATACTCTGAATACGATGTAGAGTTGCGACAGCAGGGCATTCAACAGGTTTTGGAATGGTTGCGCAAGCAGAAGGAAGTTTATGAAACAAAAATGGCTGATACGCGCAAGAAGCTTATTCAGGCCCATGCGCAGCTTGATATTGAAGCCATCGTAACCGACACGGGCGGTGGCGGCGGGGAAAGCGGCGAGTTAAGCCCGGAGCGCAGCGTCAGCGTTCTGGCCGAGAGGATGATAACGCTGAACCGCGAAGTAGTGGCGATGGAGATGGCCACCAAACGGAAGCGCGACATAATGGAAACGCTTCAGAAATGGGTGGCTTCGAAGGAATCAATTCTCACGCTTCCACCCTCGCTGGGCGGCGCAACCGATCAGCTCGAACAGATTGTCGCGCAGATACAACTGATGGAAGCGAAGCGGACGGCGGAGATGAACCAGTATGGGCCGAAGCATCCTGACGTCGTGGCGATGTCCAATAACATTGCCGCAATGGAGGAAGAGGCCCGGAAAGAACTGGAAATCGCCTTTCTGAAGGCTAAAGCCGATTATGAAATGTCATCGCGACAATTGCGCGGCCTAAGCGACATGCTTCAGCAGGAAAAGACCCGAGCGCGTAATCTGGCCCAAGCTCGGTTGGATGTTGACATGATCAGCCGCGAAGCGGACAGCGACCAGAAACTCTTTGAGACGTTGCTGAGTTCTTTGAAACAGACAGACCTGGTCGGCGACTTGCAGAACAGCAACATTAAGATTCTTGCCCTTGCGCTTGTGCCCAACAGACCAAAGCAGGAAGGCATCTTCAGAGTGATCGGCTTCCTGATGTTCCTGGGCATGGGACTTGGCGTCGGACTGGCGTTCCTGCTGGATGCGATTGACAACTCAGTGCGTGACATGGACGACGTCGAGCGTTACATCGGGCTTCCGGTCATCGGCTTCGTCGGCAACATCCGCGAAAGCCTGCCGACGGGCACGCCTCCTGATCAGGAAAGAGTCCCGATGCTTGCAGACCCGTCAAGCCACAGCATGTCGGGCGAATACCTGAGGTCCATCCGCACGAACGTTGTGTTCAGCGCGGCGGGCGAGAAGAAGGTCCTGCTCATGACGAGTTCTCTTCCCGGAGAGGGCAAGAGCACGCTCGTCTCAAACCTGGCCGTGATGCTGGCCTATGCCGGCAAGAAAGTTGTGCTGATTGATGCGGACATGCGCAGGCCGATCCTCCACCGTATCTTTGACATGGACAAGGAGCCGGGCCTGTCTAACGTTCTGGTCGGCGCGGCGACGATTGACGAAGTATTGAAGGACTCGACGGTTCCGGGCCTTGAGGTCGTCGGCGCAGGGCCGATTCCGCCGAACCAGGCTGAGTTGCTGCAATCCGACGCCATGAATGAACTGATCGAGATACTGCGCGACCGGTATGACTTTGTTCTGTTCGATACGCCCCCGGTGTGCAGCGTAACCGACTCGGTCGTGCTTTCGCTGAAGGTTGACGGCACGTTGCTGGTCGTCAGGGCAGGCAAAACCTCGCGTTACGCCCTGCGGACTGCGGCGCGCTGCCTGAGGACGGTGAATGCGCCGATCATGGGCGTGCTGATGAACGGCTTCAGCCTGGAACCTTCCGCCTACTACTACGGCAAATACGGCGGGTACGCATACGGTTACGGTTACTACTACTACCACTACTATTACCGCAACCGCGACGACAAGAAGACCGGCGGTTCCAAAGGAGACAAGTCGGGAAAACCGACGGAGCCTCAGGAGCCGCAGAATACACAGGAAAAGGCGTAAGGAAGCAACTCGCAACGCAGGAAAGAACAACGGCGCGCGGCAGATCGAAATCAGTCGCGCGCCGTTTCAATTTAATTTCTTTGCGGGGGGAGATTATCCCCGGCTGCGTTCAAGGATGCAGGTTAGGGTCGAGCAGACGTTCTCCGTCGCGGAGTCGTCAAGATCAAGGATTTCCTTCAGCGCGATGCCGATGTGCGGAATGTATTTCTCGATATATGATCGCTTCTTGTTTTCCTCGGCCTCGCGGCGACGCCGACGGACGTGCGAACCGAGCATGCGCCCGCACTCCTGCACGGCCAAACGTATTTCCTTCTCAATTTCAGGATAAGCCGCGATTGCCTCCTTGCTCTCAGATGTAAAGGGGACCCATACGCTGGCGACGTGCACCATGAGGACGAGCGGGCCGACCGGCAGCGAACCTGCGTGTTGCGACATGCCGTATGCCTTCCAGGAGACGTCGCTGACCCCTTGTGTGATTATGCACCCCCCCTGTTGATGCAGCAGCGGAACGCGATTGGCAAGCCGGAGAAGTCGGACGGTTCCTTCAGTGTCAAGCTCGCCGCCGTATGCAAGGCCGGCTTCCACCAGGAACGGATTGCCGCGGTAGACCGCGGGGGAACGACTGACCGCCGTGTAGAAATCCGCCTTGATCTGTTTCTTCAGTCCGGCAATTATCTGTTCCTGCCCGATGGGGCTGATGCAGTCCATGGGCGGATTGCGGAGCTTGGTCTCGCGTATGACCTTGATGAGCGTATCAGCCTCCTGGCGGGCTATGCGGGACGTTCTGGCTGTAGGATTGATTCTCGCAGTCTTTAATATCTCATCAGCGATCTTCGGGCTTACTCTTGAAAACTCCGAAGTTAAAAAGGATTTTATATTTCTGGCCTTTGTCTCTTCCAGCATCTTTATGAGCATGCCGAGTTCGATGCCGTATGGGTGCGGCTTGATCTCGCGCGGTTCAGATGGCAATTGATCGGTTGCCGCTTCGAAAACAACCTGTGCCCCATCGGGATTGGCGTATTCTATGCGCGTGTGCGGATTGGCAATCGCTGTTTGCTCCAGATATTCGTCAACGGATTGGCGCCCCCTGATATAGCGACCTTCCATTTCAATCTCGACGCGGGTCCCGTGCTCCACGTCCCACTGAACAACCTCTTCCTTGTGAATTTGAGGCTCGTTCTGCTGCGTGTTGATTGTGATTTCGTAATAGCTGACCGGTTTGTTGCGTCCCGTTCGGGAGGTTACGCAGACCGGTTTGCCTGTGGTCAGATGTCCGTACATTCCAGCAGCGGAGATGCCGATGCCCTGCTGCCCCCTTGACATCTTAAGCCGGTGGAATTTTGAGCCGTAGAGCAGTTTGCCAAAGACGCGCGGTATCTGGTTGCGCACGATACCGGGACCGTTATCCTCAACCACGACCTTGAAACGGTCTTCCACCTCGGTTTTTGAAATGGCAACTTTAAGTCGGGGCAGAATCTGCGCTTCTTCGCAGGCGTCAAGCGCATTGTCAACAGCTTCCTTGACGGCGGTCAGAAGCGCCTTACGCGGATTGTCGAAACCGAGCAGGTGACGGTTCTTTGTGAAAAACTCGCTGATGGAGATTTCCCGCTGACGTTTGGCCATTTCGGCGGCAGTCACGGGATGGGAGGGTTTCCGGACGGATTTTGGCGCTGGTTTGTCGCCTTCAGGCGGGGTTTGCGGTGCGGTTGAAAAAAGATTTGACTGGTTGGTGATGTTTTCAGAATCGCCCATTTGTCTCCTCCAGTCCGGCTTATGGCCGGATAAGCTTACATTCCGGACAAAATGCGCAGAATATTGAGATTTCCCTGATTTTTCTGTTGCGCAGGCATACAACGAGTGGTATGGTAAGACCTCCAGAATGATGAGAACATGGCCTGCGCGATCCGTTCGAGTTCTCAGGGACGTCTTCCAGCGGACAGCAGGTATTGTAACACAAGATGGCGCGGATGCAAGATCTTGACGGAAAAGCGATGGAATTTCGTCAGGTTGAATTCGGAGGCGGCTCCGGAGGGTTGAAGGGGTCTCCGAACTCGAAGTCAAGATGTTGTATTCCAGGTGATTCTGTGTTGCAGGCGGCGGTGGAGGGTGGAATATGACCGCTCCAGAGAAGGTTCCGGGGTTCCCGGCCCGTGATGGGGACAAGGAATCAGGGGGGCAGTCAAGCAAGAATTCCGCAACATCGTCACAAAAAAAAACAGACGCTGTAACAAGCGGAGATCATGCCGGAAAGGCTACTGGAGATTCAGACGCTCTGGTGCGCTTCCTGGCGGATTCTGGCTTGGGTGATGTCGAAGAGTCGCCGATGGACGTTCTAGGCGACGCGGACGATCAGCAGGAAGCGGGGGAGGAGTTCCCGGAGGTAGCGGAAATCCCCGTTGCTGGTGCGGTGTCCGATGGGATTTCGCCTGAACAGCCCGAACCTTCTGACATCGTTTCTGAAACTGAAGAGAAATGCCTCGCATCAGATAATGATGGAGGTTTGTGCCAGGTAGAGATGGCCGAAAACAGCCACCCGCCGGTCATTCAAATGGCCGGTGAGCAAGGGGGGCGCGTTTCGGGTTCGGAGGGGAGACCGATACGGGTTGCGCCGATTGGAGGGGCATCTGTCACTGAGAAAACTGCCGTTCCCCACGCGGCAGGATCCCCACCCCGACCAGCGGCAGGTGACCACGGCATAAGCAATCCGCAGGCGGTTCTGGACTTCGATTCGCGCGCCCCCTCCTTCTCAAATGAGAAGGGGGAAGGAAATGACGATGGACAAAACCCCGGGGAGGGAGGGGGCCCCGGGGGGACGGAATGGGTGGGAGACGCGATATCGGAACCGAAATCAGTATCTGAAACAATATCTGTAATTGCCGTTCCGGAGAAGGCGGATTTGGTTACGCTCCCTATTGCTCCGCCGCCCAAAGCGAAACAGGAACCTGTGTCCTTGGAGGCGTCGCCGCATCATCAGGAGGAAAGTCCTGTTCCCGAGATCAGTTTGCAGGAAGCCCTCACAACCCCCTCGCCGGAACCGCCCGGCGCGCCACAGATTGAAATCGTACAGCCGCCGTCCGGTGGAGCCGAACCGCCCGGGCCGTCAAAAGATTTTATCATGAAGATGTTAACCCTGGCGGCCGGATTTGCGCTGTTTCTTCTCGTCGTCGGCCACATTAAGACCGACATAGCAGAAAGGCATAAAGAGCAGCAGGCGGATATTGAAAGGATACAAATGCGGATGGACAACTTGGAAAGCAGGATGGATAACTTGCAGAAAAAAGTTAACGATTAGGCGACGTCAATCGTGTCATAAGCGCGAAATTGCTTGACAGCCCGTATGCGCGGCCATATATATCTGTCGGTTTTCGCCGGGATTCCCATCCGGGGGTGGGAGTGTCGCGAAAAATAATCTCCCCTGTGGGATTTGCCGGACCGAGCAATGCCGGTCCGAGTTGGTTTTCTTTGACGAAGGAAATGGGCGGGCTGTGGACGCTCGCCCCGGGAAAGGAGAATTTCAAGATGGCAGTGAGAATAGGCATCAACGGTTTCGGACGCATCGGCAGGCTCGTTTTCCGCGCAGCGGCCGAAAATAAGGACGTGCAGGTTGTCGCGGTGAACGACCTTGCTGACGCCCCGACCCTCGCGCACATGCTGAAGTACGATTCGGTTCACGGGCGCTTCGATGGCGTTGAGGTCGCCGAGGGCGGCCTTAAGGTCAGGGGACAGAAGGTTCAACTGTTCGCGGAAAAGAACCCGGAAGCCCTTCCCTGGAAAAAGAACGGCGTGGACATCGTCGTCGAGTCAACCGGCGTGTTCACCTCCAAAGAGGATTGCATGAGACACCTGACCCCGGAAAACGGGGCGAAGAAGGTGCTGCTGTCCGCCCCGCCGAAGGGCAAGATTGACGCCGTCATCGTCCTGGGCGTCAACGACAAGGAACTGAAGGCCACGGACAAGATCGTCAGCAACGCGTCCTGCACGACCAACTGCCTTGCCCCGATGGCCAAGGTTCTGGACGACACGTTGGGTATCGTGAAGGGCCTGATGACCACGGTTCACGCCTACACGAACGACCAGCGCGTCGCTGACCTGATTCACAAGGATCTGCGCCGCGCCCGCGCCGCCGCGCTGAACATCATCCCGACCAGCACCGGAGCCGCGAAGGCAATCGGAGAGGTCATACCGAGCCTGGCCGGCAAGATGAACGGTTTTGCCTTGCGCGTTCCAGTGGCGACGGGATCAGCCGTGGACCTGGTGTGCGAGACGAAGCAGAAGGTTGATATCGCCAAGCTGCATGAGGCGATGAAGGCCGCAGCGGAAGGTCCGATGAAGGGCATTCTGTGCTTCTGCAATGAGCCGATCGTGTCCAGCGACATCGTCCATGACTCCCGCTCCTGCATTTTTGACAGCCTCTCCACAATGGCCATGGGCGAGAACATGATCAAGCTGCTGGCCTGGTATGACAACGAGTGGGGTTACAGCAACAGGATGGTCGAGCTGGTTGCCAGAATGGGCGCGATGATGTAACACGCCTGACGCATCTGTTTCCTGCAAATTCGCGAATGGGGCGGGCGGGCCGACTCGGCTGCCCGCCCTGTTCGATGTTTCCTGCAAGGCCTTGAGTCGGCGGTCCGCGCCGTCCGGCTCTTCCGCGCATCTGACGGAGAGTATCCTAGATGAAGAAAATGACGATCAGCGACATTGACGTCGCCGGGAAGCGCGTCCTCGTGCGCGCCGATTTCAACGTGCCGTTCGACGAGGAGACAAAGACAATCACGAACGACCGACGCATCATTCAGTCGCTGCCGACCATCAGGGACCTTCTGAAACGCAACGCGACGGTCATCCTGATGAGCCACTTCGGCAGGCCGAAGGGCAAGGTGGCTCCGAAGTACAGCCTGGAGCCGATCCGCGTCCGGCTGGCGCAACTGCTGGGCAGGGACGTCGCCATGCTGCAGATGCCCCTGACGGAGCAGGTCATCGAGGCCGCGAAGAAGGTGAAGCCCGGCGAGGTCGCGCTGCTTGAGAACACCCGCTTTGTCGCTGAAGAAGAGGCAAACGACGAGGCGTTCGCCAAAAACCTGGCAAAACTGGGCGACGTCTTCGTCATGGACGCCTTCGGCACGGCGCACCGCGCGCACGCCAGCACCGAGGGCGTGGCCCGGATTCTGCCGGCCGTGGCCGGTCTCCTTGTCGAGAAGGAAATCAAGTATCTGGGCGGCGCCCTGAGCAATCCGAAGAAGCCGTTTGTCGCCGTCCTGGGCGGCGCAAAGGTGGACACGAAGCTGGGCGTCATCGAGAACCTGATGCACAAGGTGGACTCGATGTGCATCGGCGGGGCGATGGCCTATCCGTTCCTGAAGGCGAAGGGCGCGAAGGTCGGCGCTTCTCTGGCCGCGGATGAGGACGTCGAGCTTGCGAAGAAGCTGCTGGCCAAGGCCGCCGAAGCCCACAAGGAATTGCTGCTGCCGGTTGACCACGTCTGCGGAGACAAGTTTGACGAGAAGGCACAGGTCAAGACGTTTGAAGGCGACATACCGGACGGCTGGATCGGGCTGGACATCGGCCCGCAGACCGCGACACTTTACGCCGGCAAGATCGAATCCGCCGGAACGGTGATATGGAACGGCCCGATGGGCAAGTTCGAATGGGAGAACTTCTCCGCCGGGACGAAAGGCGTCGCGAAGTCCCTTGCCGCGTGCAAGGGCGCGACAATCGTCGGGGGGGGGGAGACGGCCGAGGCTGTCGAGGACATGGGCATGGACGAGAAGGTTTCCCACGTCTCGACCGGCGGCGGCGCGTGCCTGGAGTTCCTCGAAGGGAAAAAGCTTCCCGGCATTGAAATCCTGAAGAACTCGTGAACAGACGGCGCGCAGCCGGACGTTCTGCTGGCGGAGAACCGTGAGCGTCAAGATTCAGCCGTCAATCCTGGCCTGCGACATGGCGCGGCTGGGAGACGAAATTAAGCGCGGCGAGGATGCCGGCGCGGACAGTTTCCACCTCGACATCATGGACGGGCACTTCGTCCCGAACCTGACGATGGGCCCGTTCGTGGTGGAGGCGTGCAGGCGCAGCACCCGGCTTCCCCTGGACGTTCACCTGATGCTGGACAACCCGGAGGATTTCATCAAGCCGTTTGCTGACGCCGGCGCCAGCTCGCTGATCTTCCACATCGAGGTCCACCCCGACCCCCGACCGCTGGCGGCGGAGATCAGGCGGCTGGGCGTCAGGCCGGGGATATCCCTGAATCCGGACGCGAAACCGGAGAGCCTGGCCCTCTGCGCCGAGTGCATGGACCTTGCTCTGGTGATGACGGTCTTTCCTGGTTTCGGCGGGCAGAAATTCATAGAGGACGCGCGGCGGAACATTCGCGGCGCGAGAGACATCCTCACCGCCGGGGCCGAGATTTCCGTTGACGGCGGCATCAACCCCGATACGGTTGCGAAAGCTGCCTCCGACGGGGCCAACGCGATCGTCGCCGGAACGGCAGTCTTCCGCGCCACCGAAGGCATGAAAGCGGCGATTGATACGTTGCGCCGGATTGCGGACGCGCACTATCGCGGAAAAGGGGAAGGATGAAGGTCTACGGGCGGGCAAACCGGGACGACCAGGGGGGGGGGATATTCATCAAGTGCGACGGTTGCCGGGGCACGGTCCTGCGAAAGGCCGTCGAGGAGAGGATGCAGACCTGCCCGGAATGCGGTTTTCATTTCCGGATAACCTGGCAGGACCGCGTTCGATGGCATTTCGACCCTGATAGTTTTATAGAGACGAACGCAGGCTTGGAATCCGCCGATCCGCTGGGCTTCGTCGCGGATAAATCCTATCGCCGCAAGCTTTGGGAGGACCAGCGCGCCACGGGGCTGCGCGACGCCGTGGCGACCGGCTCCGCGCGAATCGAGGGCAGAACAGTCGCGGCGGCAATCATGGATTTCCGCTTCATCGGCGGCAGCATGGGCGGCGTGGTCGGGGAGAAAATCGCCCGCTGCGTGGAAACCGCCGCCGGACTGGGATGCCCGTTCATCAGCTTCGCCGCGTCCGGCGGGGCGCGCATGCAGGAGGGCGCGTTCTCGCTTATGCAGATGGTGAAGACCGCTGCCGCGGTCAGGCGGTTTCAGGACGGGGGGGGGCTGTACATCTCGGTCATGACCGACCCGACCACGGGCGGCGTGCTGGCCAGTTTCGCATCGCTTGGAGACGTGATCATTGCCGAACCCGGCGCGCTGATCAGGTTCGCCGGGGCCAGGGTAATTCGGGAGGCGATCAAGCACGATCTGCCGGAGGGCTTTCAGAAATCGGAGGACCTTCTTGAGCGCGGATTCCTGGACGCTGTTGTCCCGCGAACGGCGCTCAAAAAGACGATTGCGACGGCGATGTCGCACCTGAAAGGTCCGGCGGCATGAGGCGCCAGGCTTGATCGCCGGGAGGGGAACAGGAAGACGGGAGGACGACGTGGACCGCAAGGAAGAATTCAGGCTCAAAAGCGCTATTCTGACGGAGTATATGAAAGAGCGTTCGCTGAGCGGGATTTTCGTCGCCCGCCCGGCCAACGTGGCGTGGCTCGGATGCGGGGCTTGCAACGTCGTGAACGTGACCGGCGCAACCGGCGTAGCCACGCTCGGTTTTGTTGACGGCGAACTTCACCTCATCGCCAAAAACATCGAAGTCCGGCGAATGCTTGAGGAGGAGCTGGACGGAATCGCGTCCATACGAACACACACGGCCTCGTGGCACGAGTTCGGCAAAGGGGAGACGTTCATCCGCAGGCTGCTGGCCGGGGGCCGCGGAGCGTCGGACTGCGGGCTTGACGCAACGGCGGCGCTGGACGCGAAGTTCGACGAGCTTCGCTATTCCCTGACCGACGCGGAGATGGACCGGTGCCGGATCGTTGGCCGGGACCTGCGGGACGCCATGGAGACGGCGTGTCGGGCGGTCAGGCCGGGGATGCGGGAATGCGACGCGGCTGCGGCGCTTTTCGCGGAATGCCGCAGGCGGATGCTTGAGCCGGTTGTGGCGCTGGCCGCTGCCGATGAGCGGATCGGGATGTACAGGCATCCAACCATATCGGAAAAGAAAATCAAAAAATGCCTTTTAATGGCGACCTGCGCAAGGCGATGGGGTCTGACCTGCGCGATCACGCGGATCGCGCATTTCGGGACACTGCCGCAGGAGCTTGTTGATAAACATAGAGCGTGCCTGAGCGTTGACGCGACGCTGATCGCCAATTCAAGGCCGGATGCGGCATTCGGCGAAGTTCTGCGCAAGGGCATCGAGGCCTACGCCGCGGCGGGCTTCGCGGACGAATGGAACCTGCACCACCAGGGCGGCCCGACAGGCTACGAGGCGCGCGAATTCATAGTTGCCCCCGGCGAGATCAGGAAGGTCAGGCAGCGGCAGCCGATCGCATGGAACCCCTCGATCACGGGCACAAAGTCCGAGGACACGATTGTCGCGACCGGCGGCGGTCAGGAGATCGTGACAGGAGGGGGGGATTGGCCGACGATCGAGGTCGAAGCGGAAGGGATGAAATTCCAAAGGCCGGATATCCTGACCCTGCCCGCCTGAGAAATGACGGATCCACTTTGCCGTTTGTTGTTGTTGACTAAAACGCTCCTCATCGCTACGATTATTGCCTGGGGGTTCCGGACGGTCCCTCCCGGGGGCGCGATGTCCCGTCGGATCGTCAGGACCGAAGGCTTCAACTAGGAGAATCCGGTGGCCGATGAGCACAGGGCTAATCTGGAGTTGTCGAAGATAATCCTGCGCAACGGGATTGTGCCCCCGTCGGCGCTCAAAGGGCCGCTGGACGAGGCGCACGATAAAAAACTATCCCCCAAGCAGTTCATGGAACTGCTTGTGACACAGGGCGTTCTGAACACGGAGCAGGCGCACGGCATATGGGCGGACTTCCAGGGGGATAGTCTGCCGGACAGCGTCGCTGATTTCCAGATTCTCTCGCAGTTGGGCAAGGGCGGCATGGGCGTGGTCTACCGGGCAGCCCGCATGGGGGACGGGGAGATTGTCGCGTTGAAGGTCATGCGCCCGTCCAAGACGGTGGCGCGCACGTCCCTCGACCGGTTTTATCGCGAAGCCAACGCAATGATAAAGCTTCAGCACCCGAACATCGTGCGCGGCATAGCATGCGGGGAGGTTGAAGGCCGTCATTACATGGCGATGGAATACGTCAGCGGCGAGGCGCTAAACAACTATGAAAAAGACGGTGGAAAGATTCCGCCGGGCCAGGCGACCTACGTGGCCATCGGGCTTGCGCGCGCCTTGGCTTACGCCCACACCCAGCAGCTTGTGCACCGCGACGTAAAACCCAACAACGTCATCATCTCCGCGACCGGAGAGGTAAAGCTGACGGATTTCGGTCTGAGCAAATGGGAGGAGGACGCAGGGGCGAACCTTACGATGGCCGGAAGCGGCATGGGCACGCCATATTACATGGCTCCGGAGCAGGTGCGCGGCGCCAAGTTCGTTGACGGCCGCAGCGACATATACTCCCTCGGCGCAACGCTTTACGAAATGCTCACCGGCAGGAAGCCCATCGAGGGCAAGCCCATGCAGGTGCTTCTCAAGCTGGAGCAGGGGGAGCGGATTCCGCCCGTGCGCGAACTGGAACCTTCAATCCCGGAGCGCCTGGCGCAAATCGTGGCGAAGATGATGGCGCATAAACCTGAAGATCGCTATCAAACTTCCGCCGACGCCGCGCATGATCTTGAGGAGTTTGCCGCTACGCTTTCGCCGGAGGCATTCAACGGCCCGCTGCCCATTGCCCCCGACCGGGCAATGGAAATGACAAAGGAGACCGGCGCGACGTGCATCGGCATGCCGGCGGTCAAACGCCAGAAAACGGCGCAGCACGATATCCCCACCCCGCCTGCCGGAATGCCGGCCATGGGACCGCCGGATGACGTCCTGTATTTCGTGAAATATCGCAAACCTGACGGATCGCCTTTCATAAAACCCTATGACCGTGAGGCAATGCGATACAGGGTTGAGGGCGGGCGCTTCAACGGGACCATACTCGTCCGGAAAGGTCAGGAAGGCGAATTCGTGCGTCTGGACACTATACCGGAACTGAACGAGATGCTGATGGAGGTCAAGACGCTGGTTCCACAAACCTCGGAGCCTCTGCCGCCGCCGGCGCCGCCGAAAACCGTTGAGCCTCCGCATGCGCCGCACATGCCCAGACAGCAAACTATTGAAGAGGCCGCAACGGTCGTCAGCCCGCACCAGGTTCCGGAAGATGAGGATACGCCGATCAACGCGGCAGCTTCGGCTCCGCCGGTTGGCGTTGTTATGCAGCAGAAACCAGCCTCGCCCGCAAAAACTCCCCCCGCGCCGGCAAGACCCCCGGCCGAAGCGCCGCCCCAGCCTGCGGGGATGCCAAAATGGATTTACGGGGCGCTCGGAGGCATGGGGCTGATCATAGTAATCCTTCTCATCCTCGTCATTAAAATGATGTCGAAGATGTAAGCGCGTATATTAAAAGAACGCCAACAGGTGGGATAGGTTCTTTGAATCCACACGAACCACGTGCGAAAGCGAATAAGTTCGTGCTTGAAACGCCAGGCGACAAACCTTCCCGCCCCATTTCATACACGCGCTAAGGGCGGCGGACTGTTGCGCCCGGCGCAACTCTTTTAATTTTTCAACCTTTTACGCTGACCCAGCGATTGCTCTTCGCCGAGAGGATGGCGTTCATGCCAATGGCGAAGGTATTGATATTATCTTCGACGTCCGTGGGGGGGCGAATTCCGTCCTGAAGAGCCTTGTAAAATGCGTAGAGCAGCCCATGATGGCCCGTCGGGTAGTATGGAACGATCTCGATTGGAACGGGCTGGTCCGGGGTTTCGGCCAGGACGTAGAAGGGGCGATCGTCATCTGGAATGTAAATTTCGCCCTTTTCGCCAACGAGCCTGAGCCTTCCGTTCCAGCTTGTTTCAGCGCCCCTGGATACCCATGAGCCGGAATATGCTATGCTGCAACCGCTCTCAAAGTCTATTGCCGCCACTGCCGCAGCGTTGCCGCTATACCAGCTCCAGCTTGGTTTCCAGGATTTGGCCATAACACGGGAGGCGTTTGAGCCGAGAAAATAGCGCAGCATATCGAACTGGTGGACGGCCATGTCTTCCAGAAGAGGCTCTTCAAGCTGCTCATGCCAGCCGCCGAATCTCACAGATTTGTGGAATGAGAATTCTCCGTATTCGACGCGGCCGATGACGCCGGCGTCAAGCGCCTGTTTGACCGCCATGGCGACCGGGCCGAAGCGATAATTCTGGCAGATCATGCAGATGCGTTTTGAGGACTGGGAGGTTTTCAGAATGCTGCGCGCGTCGGCCATGTTCGTGGCCAGGGGCTTTTCCATTATCACGTGGCGCCCGGCTCTCATGGCGGCTATGGCGTAGGGGCGGTGCGTGTCATTTGGGGTGCAGATCAGGACCGCGTCGCAATGGACCTTTTCCAGTCCGTCCAGGAAGTTCTTGAAGATCGGGAAACCCATGCTGTGGAACTGCTGGTAAATTTCGTCATTCAATTCAACGGCGCCGATCACCTCGAAATTGGGATGTTCGCTGAGAATCTGCCACCACCAGCTACCCATTCCGCCCAGGCCAACCTGCAACAACGCTAATTTTTTCATCTAAAAGCTCCAACGTCTCATGATTCACAGGGCGCGACCTTGCGCGCGCGCCATTTTTCGCCATGAAGAACACGAATTATAGAACGGGACGAGGCATCATGCAAGATGGAACGCGCCCCGCCTGAGAAGAAACCTGTCGAATAATCGGAAATGGCGGATGGGGTTGTTGTTGCGGAAGGCTTGACAATAATTGCCGGGTAATCGTTCAACAGCCGTTTTTTTACGCTTGACAAGATATCCGGGCTGCTTATAATCGGTCTTCGACGGAGAGGGTTGTGTGTCTTCGCGCGCCGCCTAGGCGGGCGCGTCACCTGCAGGGAGGCTGTGATGAATATCGCCGCTAAAGTATTAGTCGTGCTTGTGATAGCGCTGAGCGCTCTGAACTGCGGAGCGAATTTCTACCTGTTCAAGAAGCGCACTGACTGGAAGACGCGCTACGAGACAGACGTCAATGCGGCCAATGCCCAGATCGAGTCGGAGAAGGACACCGCCGCGCGGTGGCATCTCTGGGCTTTGAATCAGACCGCCAGAGCGGACAAGTTGCAAAGCGAGATCGGGCAACTGAAGACGGCGGCTGAAGAACGCCTTGCCGCCATCAAGGACAAGGACAAGCAGCTAGCCGCCCAGGAGCGTCAGATCGCCGAGACTCAGGAACTGGCCAAGGCTGCGCAGGCCAACCTGAACAAGCAACAGGACATCGCTCAATCTTACAAGGCCGAATCGGAGAAGTACAGCGCCCAGTTACTCGAAGCGCAGAAGACGATCGCCGAGAAGAGCGAGCAGGTTGCCTCTCTGCAGAAAAATATTGACCAGCTCCAGGAAGAAAAGAAGGAACTGGTTCAGACCAACAAAAAGATCAGCCAGGACCTCGCCAAGATGGAAAACGCCTGGCAGGAAGCGCAGCAGTTGGTCACCCTGCCCGATGTCGGGGAGTTCCCGCCGCCCCTTGACGCAACAGTCATTGATTACCGCAACGACCTGAATCTCGTCGTTCTCAATGTTGGACGCGAGCAGGGCGTGAAGGTGAACTACAAGTTCACGGTTTATCGCGCGGATGCATACGTTGGGAAAGTCGTTGTTGACATGGTTGACGACGGCGTCTGCACGGCGCGTCCGGTTGACGGCATGCAGGCGGAAGGCCAGGAGATTCAGGTGGGCGACGCCGCTACCACCAGGATTCAGTAGCGACGGAAGGATGCGCATATGAGCAAGATCCCGACATGGGCGTTGCTTGCAGTTGCTTCGGTCCTGCTGGTGATAGGCGCCGGGCTTTCTGTGTATGAGATCACATCTTTTTACTCCGGCAACGAGGTCCCCCCGCAGGCTGATTTCGGAAGCGATGCGTATCCCAAGCCCGAAGGGCTTCCGAATCTGAAGGACGAAGCCGCGCTGCAAAAACTCAAAGAGCAGGCGGCGGAGGGAAAACTTTCGACGGAAGTGAAAATCCCGGAGGGACAGGAGCCTGATTACGTCGGCAAGAAGGGCGGCGCAAAAGAGCGGCCTTTCAACGCCGCGATAACGAAGTCCGGTGAGGAGGGAGCTGCGGCGCCGGCGCAGCCTGCGGCTGCGGAGCCTGCGGCGGCGCAACCGGCGGCCGAGCCGAAGCCGGAAGAACCTAAAAAGTAAGGGCGCGGAGGAGAGAAGCAGAAAAGGCTGTTCCTTTGCAGCGCGGAGGGCCTGCAAGGGCGACGGTTTGCGCGTCCCACAGCAGGATTTTGTCCGCGCTGCTGCGGATAAAAATCGCCGACGGCGCCCGCCGTGAGGCCTTGTTCGTTCGCGCTCGCTCTACCGCCCGCCGGAATCGGTGAACACATATGCGCCTGCGAAGCATGTTCGACAGGGTCCTGAGTCTCGGGTCGCTCGACATGGGCATTGACCTGGGCACGGCCAACACGCTCGTCTACGTGGCCGGTCGCGGCATCGTCCTGAACGAACCATCCGTCGTGGCCATACGAAAGGGATCCCGCCCCCCAGTGCTGGCGACCCCAAACGCGGTCGGCAAGGAAGCCAAGGCGATGCTTGAGCGCACGCCGGGCAGCATTGTCGCCATCCGTCCCATGAAGGACGGCGTCATTGCCGACTTCGACGTGACGGAGCAGATGCTGCGCTATTTCATTCGCAAGGTGCATAATCGCACTTGGGGCAATCATCCGAGACTCATCATCGCCATCCCGTCGGGCATCACCGCCGTCGAAGAGAGAGCAGTGCTCAACAGCGCGGAGCGGGCGGGCGCGCGAAAAGTGCGCCTGATCCCGGAACCGCTGGCTGCCGCGCTCGGCGCCGGACTCCCCGTGGCTGACCCCGTCGCAAGCATGGTGGTTGACATCGGCGGCGGAACCACGGAAGTGGCCGTCATATCCCTGGGCGAGCTTGTCACGCAGAGCAGCATCCGCGTGGCCGGCGACAAGATGGACGACGCCATCATCCAGCACGTTCGCAGCCGCTACAACCTCGACATCGGACACCGGACGTCGGAAGACGTGAAGATCGAACTCGGCTCCGCGTATCCCATGGATGAGGAACTCTCGCGCGAGATTAGGGGCCGGGACCTCATCGCCGGCCTGCCCCGCTCGGCAGTCATCACCTCGGAAGAAGTCCGCGAGGCGCTTCGGGACAACGTGCAGGAAATCATCACCAGCATCAAGTCAACACTGGAGAAAACCCCGCCGGAGCTGGCCAGCGACCTTATTGACCGGGGCATCACGCTCTGCGGAGGCGGAAGCATGCTCAGAGGGATGGACAGGGCCATCGCCGAGGAGACGGGCCTGCCCACGCGATGGGCTGAGGACCCCCTCTCATGCGTCGCGCGCGGAACAGGGCGGATGCTGGAGGCCACTGTCGAGCAGCAGATGGGCATCCAGATGTTCAACGAGGAAGACATTGAGGAGTAGGAGCAGGCTCGGATACTTTCTAGGCCGCCATATCGGAATCATCTGTCTTGGGGCGTCGGGGGCGGCGCTGCTGACGCCGGGGAGGCTTGTCGAACCGTTCAGAATCATCGCGCGCGACCCCCTCGTGGCAATCCAGTGGCCGGCGGTCGTGGCTGCTGAATCTTCATCCGGGTTTCTGTCGAAAATATGGCGGGTCTGGGGCGCAACACGCGAGAACGAGAAATTGCGCGCCGAGGTCGCCTCGCTTCGCAACCAAAACCGCAAACTCGAAAACGAACTGCGCACGATGCGCTCCCAGTTGGAAAGCATCGCCAGACTGAAGGAAATGATGCCCTCCGCCGAGCCGCTTATCGTGCGCGTCATCGCCGCGGACACGGCCATGGGGAACGAGATCGTTACCGTGACGGGCGGCAAGGGGGACGGTGTCAAGGTCGGGCAGGCGGTGACGATCGAGGGGGCGTTGCTCGGGCGCATATGCGAGGTCGGCTCGCTTCAGAGTCGCGTCAGGCTGGTGACGGATTCCCGGTCGAAGGTCGGCGTCTTCGCGCTGCGCAGCGGGCAGACGTGCGTCTACCACGGAAAGGGAACCGCATCCGGCGAGCTTGCATACCTGTCCAAGGACGCCGATATTGACCGCGATGACGTCGTTCTGACCGCCGGCTTGCCGCCTACATCTTTGAGCGTCGGCCTTCCAAGGGGAATTCCGGTGGCAAAGGTTCTTCGCGCAGATATAAATCGCCGGGACCCCGCAAGCCTCAAGGTTGAGGCCGAGCCTCTGGCCCGGCTCGCGGGGCTTGAAACGGTTGAAGTTCTCCTGACGGGCAAATGATCTCATAACGCCGCCCGATTCGGAATGCAGACCGACCTGCACATTCCCGCGATCGCCATTCTGTCCATCGCCGCCGCCTGCGCGCCGCCGGCTGACGGGGGGGAGGTGGTCGTAATCGAGCGCGCCAGGAAGCTCTCGCAGCTTGTCGGCGAAACCGATCGTCAGACCGGCAAGCCGACGCTCAACCGCACAATCAGCAGTTGCGGCATTTTCGGCACGGACCTGGGCTATTCATTCAGGCACAAGGACCGGACGTGGTTCCTGTTCGGCGACACGAAGGGCGTTCACGGCGGGGACGCGATAGCATGGACGACGGATGAAGATCCCGAAGCGGGGCTTCGGCTTGAGTTCATCCGCGGCGCCGACGGCTTGTACAAACCGATCTCCATTCCCGGAATCTCGCAAGGCGACTTCGAGGTCCCGGTCGCGGGCGTCAGCGCCGACGGTAAAATGTATGTCTATCATACGACCGACCATTCCGCCGAAAGAACGATGGGGCGCTGCGTCCTGGCCGTGTCCGAGAACGACGGGCAGACGTTCAAATATCTCTACGACGTCTCCCGCGATCATTTCATCAACGTCGCGATTGTGCCATGTGACGGGAACGGTTGCGCGGCGGCGACTGCGCGCAATGGCGGAGACCTGTTCATCTTCGGCTCAGGGGAATATCGCAAGAGCAACGTCAGGCTGGCAAGGCAGCCTGCGCGGGACATTGAAAACCGCGAAGCCATCCGGTTCTTCACCGGGCTTGACGAGGCGGGAATGCCGAAGTGGAGCAAGGCGGAGGGCGATTCCGTTGACCTTTTCAATCAACCGACCGTGGGGGAATTATCCGTTTCATATAATCGCCGCCTGGAGCGATGGATCATGCTCTATAACGCCGCGCCGCCGATGCGCGGCATCAACATGCGGACGGCGCGATATCCGTGGGGGCCGTGGTCGGAACCGACGATTATCTTTCAGCCCTGGATGGACGGCGGATACGGGCGATTCATCCATGCCAGCCGGGCCTTCGGCGGGACGGACAATCTGCACGATCCGGGGCGCGAGAACGAATGGGGCGGGGAATACGGGCCGTATCAGCTTGCGGAAATGACGCGCCAAGAGGGGGAGGGCACAGCCGTTTATTTCACGATGTCCTCGTGGAACCCTTACACGGTCGTTCTCATGAAGGTTATTATTGGAATCAAAGGTGTTGACACGGGGGGGGTGTTTGAGCGAAAGTAGCGGGTGTTGCGACGGGCTTCTCCATCCGGGGCGCGCGGGATATGCCCGCTCCCGGCGGAGGCAATCTTCAGGCGATTGGGAAAGGGACAGAAATGATGTTCATGCGGGAGAAAAGGGGTCACGCGATAATGAACGTATCCGTGGCTCACGCGTACGAAAAGGTTATGACCGATTATGTCAAATTGACGGCGAAGCTGGGGTTGAACAAGGCGCAGAGCATGGCCTACGCGGTCACGCTGGCCGCCGAGCGTCTTCAGCGAAAGGACGGCGCGAAGGAAGCGGCGGCGTTCGCGGAAAGCTACGTCGCCACCGGCAACGCGACGCGCCGCAGCGCCCGCAAGGTGAACGCGCGCAGGCGCAAAGCAAAGGCCGGAAAATAAGCAACCGGTCAGCAGGATTTGTAGCGCAGCCGTCCCGGCTGCAGGAAGACCGGGCAGGCGAGACGCCTGCGCTACAACGCAAGCCTGTCAGCCCCTCAAAAATAATAGGCGCGACGGCGTCATTCCTGAACGGCTGAAACCCGTCCCGGGGGGCGGGCGCCGGCCTTCAGGTCGGCGTCAAACTGCCGGGCCATCGCAGTCAACTTCTCAACCACGTCAGGGTTGGCGGACGCCAGGTCTGTTCTCTCCCCGACGTCGGCCTCGATGTCAAAGAGCGCCGGACCAATCTGCTTCTGGGAAGTCCTGACGCCGTTCGGCCCCGATGCATCCTTCTCGACGCTGCGGTACTGGTGCGGCAGGTGCAGCTTCCAGCGACCGCTTCGCGCGGCCTGCAGTTCCTCCGCGGAATAGAAATAAAACGCCTCGTGAGGCGTCGCCGCGCCTGCCTGCCCCTTCATCAGCGGCGCAATATCCCTCCCGTCAATGACCCGGTCCTTGTCAATGATTCCGCCGGCGAGCCCGACGATTGTCGGCAGCACGTCGAACATCGCGCACATCTCGTTGCAGGAACTGCCGGAGGGGATTACGCCCGGCCAGCGCATTATGGTAGGTTCGCGCTGACCCCCGTCGAACGTCGTGCCCTTGCCCTCCCGCAGGGGCAGCGCGCTTCCGCCGTCCGCGCCCTGAATGAGCCACGGGCCGTTGTCGGACGAGTAGAAGACAAGCGTGTCCCGCTCAAGGCCAAGCTCCTCCAGTGTCGCGGCAATCCGCCCGACTGACCAGTCAATCTCCATTATCACGTCGCCGTAAAGCCCCCGCTTCGATTTCCCCTTGAACTTGTCCGAGACGTGCAGCGGCACATGCGGCATCGTGTGCGGAAGGTAAAGGAAAAACGGCCTGTCCTTGTTTGCGCGTATGAAGGCGCAGGCGCGCTCCGTGTAGCGCGTCGTCAACTGCGCCTGGTCCGGGTTCCTTTCGATGACCTTGCCCCCCTCGATCAGCGGCAGCTCCGGGTAGATGCGCTTCTGCAGCTTGTCGGGAAGCATGTCGTTGGAGTATGGCAGGCCGAAATACTCGTCGAACCCGTGCCGCGTCGGGAGGAACTCCGGGTGATGTCCCAGGTGCCACTTCCCCACGCAGGCCGTCGCGTATCCCAGCGGTTTCAGATACTCGGCAATCGTCTTCTCCCCCGCGCTGATCCCAATGTCGGAGAGGGGGAACAACACCCTCGGCAGGCTTACGCGCATCGGGTAGCAGCCGGTCATCAGCGCCGCGCGGGACGGTGTGCAGACCGGCGCGGCGGAGTAGAAAGACGTGAACCTCATGCCCTGCCCGGCCAGGCGGTCGAGATTCGGCGTGACAATGTCGGGGGAGCCGAAACAGCCCATGTCCTGATAGCCCTGATCGTCGGCGAGGATGACGATGAAATTTGGCTTTCGCGGCGGCGGGCCGTCGTTCCTTCCGGCGGCAGCGGCGCAGGAGGGCATCGCGAGCGAGGCCAGGCCAAGCCCGGCGGCTTTCAGCATTTCTCTTCTTGTTTGCTGGATTGAAGGCATTGCGGATTCTCCTTCGCGTTTCGGATCGGGGGGGGGGATGCTATCAACGCCGGTCATTTCTTCCGGAAGAAATCATTGATCGCTTCGTCGGACCATATCGCGCCACGGGGATCGTGGTATGTCGCCACCTCCGTGACGATCGCGCCTTCCGGGCCGGCATACTGCCAGTGTCTTTCCATCGGCCTGCCCAGCTTCACGGTTTCCCCTGCCGTGCAGACCGTGTCGCGCATTGCGTTCGTCTTCCCGTTCATGTGAGACTGCGGAACGCGGACGTCGGGGCCGAGATTCGGCTCCCCCTCGCCCACTATGTGCGAAAGCCCGTAACGCACGACCCAGCCGCCCATTTTAGCTGGGCATTTGTCCGTCGGCTCGTGGCGATGCTCCGGCAGCATCTGTCCCGGCAGCAGGAAGACTTCCATGATGGAGTATCCGCCCTCGGCGTCGTTCAGGAATGTGACCACGCCGAAACCGAGCCTCGCGAAGTCGCCCTTGCCGAAATCCGTGACCATCATCTTCTCGCGTATTCCGGGATAGACCGGATAACCGTGGCGTTGCATGAGGGCGACGTATGCCTCCTTCGCCCGATCCGGCAGGAACGCGCCATTCGCGTCGTAGAATTGAGAATTCGCAATGCCCTCCGGGTCGAGCCGCCCTGGCCCCCCCGCGCAACCTGCCGACAAGAGCAGGATAAACAACAAAACCGGGACTGTCTTGAAATGGCGAGTTCGCATTCTTTCACCCTCCTGGCCGCAGGCGCTCACCCCCTGACGGCATCATACTCCGGGTTGACGCATTTTTCCTTCCATCGCCCGAGGACGGACCGAAGCGTCTCCGGAGATTCGGGGTAGCGCCCCTTGTCATCGGTCTCGACCATCCAGCGCTCCAGTCGGGCGCGCATCTTGTCCAGAACAAGGTCGTAGATCGGGTCTCCGGCGAGATTGCGTATCTCGTGCGGATCGTTCTCAAGGTTGTACAATTCCTCGGCGGGGCGCTTGGCGGATGCGAATGCCGCCTGGGCGGGATTGAGTTTCCCTTCGGCGTTGAGCCGGCGCAGCAACTCAAGGTAGTCGTCTCCGTCGCGGTACTGGGGCTGGAGGTAAGGCCTGTCGGTCATGAAGTTGCGGAGATATTTAAAGTTCGGCGTGCGCACCGCTCGGATGCGGTCAATCGTGTAATCGCAGCGGTCGCGCGCGGCGATGATGAATTCGCGTTTGTAATCGCGCCGGAGCATGTCGCGGCTCTCCATCCAGTCCGGGACTGGGAATCCGGCGAGGGCGAGCGTCGTAGCGCTGATGTCAAGTCCGGAAACGAGGTCGTCGCGCCTTGTGCCCGGCCGGACGGCGCCGGGATTTCCCGGCCATGCGATCAGCAGCGGGACATGCAGGCCGCCGTCGTATAGGAACTGTTTGTGGCGCGGGAGCCGGCAGCCGTGATCGGAGAAAACGAAGACGATAGTGTTCTCATAAAGCCCGTCCGCCTTGAGCCTGTCGAGGATGCCGCCGATCTCCGCGTCGGTCAGGCGGATCTGGTCGTAGTGGCGGGCGATCTCGCGGCGATAGATCGGATGGTCGGGGTAATACGGCGGAACACCGACCTTTGCCGGATCGGTCGGGTTGCCGATCTTCCCGTTGTGCTTGCCGCCGGAGAGTTGTATCTGGCCGAAGAACGGCGCGCCCGGCGCGCGCGCGGTCCAGTCAATCTTCTTCCCGGTCTTTCCGTAGAACTCGTGCTCGGTGTAATCGCCGGCATAAAGCGCGTTGCGGTCATATGCGAAGTTGTAATCGTCCTTGCCGGAATTGAACGTGAAGTATCCGGCGGCGCGGAAGATTTCCGGGACGGTCTTCACGCGGGGCGGGAGAACGATGGGCGGGTCCTTCATCCTTGAGCTGCGGTGATTGTGTATGCCCAGCGTGGTCTGCATGCAGCCCGTTATGATCGCCGACCGCACCGGCGAGCAGACGGCGGCGGGCATGCGGCAGTTGCTGAAGGCCGCGCCCTGCGCCGCAAGCTCGTCAACACGGGGTGTGGCGGCAAGACCATCCCCGCAGTATCGCATCCAGGGGCTTGTATCCTCGATGTAAATCCAGAGAACGTTAGGCCTGTCCGCGGACGAAGCGCGAATCGCGCCGCCGCCGGCGGCTCCGGCCATCGGCAGACCGAGGCCCAGGGTTTTAACGAAACTGCGCCGGGTCATTCCCGCCATATTGTCATCCTTTCGCAATGTATTCCGCCTGCCGTAGATGCCGGCGATTATCGCAGGGAGCATGCTGCCGGGCGAATCACCAATCTGTGAAATCCCGCTTGACCGTTCCACGGCACAAGCGCCCTTCGCGTTTTCTCATCAATGTTCACGGAGACCGCCTTGCCGTCAAGCTCGGCGGTGAACCCTTCCGGGAAACAATCCCGCGGCAAGTGAAGGAGCGGTGCGCTCTCGCCGCCTCTGGATTCAAATTCCACCGTGAGCTTTCCGGACTGCGCGTCATGCCTGTGGGTTGCCAACTCGCCGGGAACGGCCAGTGCGCGGGGGCGGGAGAACGCCTCAATCCCGCGACTGCGCGGGGTCCACCTGCCGGATGCGGCATCGTGATCGAAGAATCCCCAGAAGCCCTGGCAATGCTCCTTCCAGAGCCAGAAGACGAGGCCGATGTGTCTTTCGTCCGCCAGTTCGAGAATCGCGTCGAAGTATTCGCGTGAATTTGCGTCGGCGGGATTGTGGCCCCATTCGCCGATGACCGTGGCTCCGCCCCATGAAGCGCCTTCCTTGACCATGTCGTCGAAGGTCTTGCTCAGGCGTTTCACGAAGCCCGCGCGGTCGTGACGTCCCAGTCCGGGAGGGTATAGATGGGGTTGATATACGACGTTGTCATCCGGAAACGGAGTCTTGCGCTTTGGCGCGTATAGGAACTGGTTCCGCATCATTGACTCCGGTTCAAGCCATATGGAATGCCGCCGGTCAACCTCCCGCAGGGCGTATGTCGTCTTCTCGTAGAATTCATATAGTCTTTGATTGCCCCAGGGGACGTGGAAACAGACAGGCTCGTTCATCGGCTCGAAGCCTATGACGTGAGGCGCGCCGGAATATCGCGACGTTACCTTGCGCCAGGCCGGCAAGAAGCGATTCTGGATGTTCTCTTTGTTCGTGAAAAAGGACGCTGATGCCTTGAGGACCTGCGCGGATTTGCGCCTGCTTTCAAGATCATGCAAGGGGCCTGAAAGAAGTTTCTCGGGGGGCGGGATGATCGCCCAGATGGGCGCGCCATCCTCTCCGATTTCCTTCGACCACGCGTCCTGATGAAAATCCACAAGAACGTACAATCCGGCCTTCCCGCATATCTCGACGACCTTGTCCACTCGTTCGAGATATTCCTCGGAGAAAAGGCCCTCGCGCGGTTCCACGCCGCTCCAGTTGATCGGCAGGCGCAGCATGTTGAAGCCCATGCCGACCATTGCATCGGCGTCCGTTTCGTCGAACGCGGGGATCGGTTCAAGACGCTCCCGTCCATCCTCGAAGGACACATCGAAGATTCCCTCGATGCGGGCATTGATTCCGTTAATAATCCACTGCCTGCCGAATTCGTCAGTCAATCGCCCGTTTCTGACGCGAATCCATCCGAGGGTCCTGACGTCTGTTTCTCCTCTTCCGCCGGTTTGATCGCCGCGGGCATCGGCGATGTTCTGCTTATCTCCCGGCGCGGGGATGTCGGGATGTCCAGAGGATGCGCATCCCAGGGCGAGGACCGAAGCCAAGGCGCATAGACCGCGGAATTTATGCTTCGCGGCGCATCTGGATTCGTGATGTATCATCGTTTGTCCGCGACCTCAAGCAGGTTCATTGTCCCGCGTGGAAGCCGGCAAGAATTTCCACAATGTTACCTTCTTCGGCTCGGCGGATGTTCAGCGCTTTCTCTTTCGTCCCGAATTCTCGGATGGCGATGGGATACCTGAAGGCTTCATCCATCGAATCGCCGTCCAGCGGTAATCCGCGTTGCCCCGACGGATTCAGAACAAGCGTCCCGTCCGACTCGATAAGCGCCAGCGCCTGCGGAACGTCGGCGACCTTTAGTACATTCGTCGGGCAGGCCCAGATCGGCAGGCCCATCTCGTTCTCGATGGCGCAGATGAAGCTCGCCGGCGTTCCCGAGCAGGAAACGCGGTCCGCCCCGGCCCCCAACGCCGCGGCAAAGACAGACGTCAGCCCGCAAGGCCCGTCGCCGTGCAGCGTCACCGTCGTTGCGCCCGCCTCATGGCGCGATTTCATCCAGCGGACCGCCTGCCCTGCGTCCCAGACCTGTTGCGCGAAAATGTGCCTCCCCAGGCAGACCGAATCGCTGGTCAACTGGTTCAGCGGCTGGGCGGTCTCGCCTATGCCGCGCGGATTCACTACGAGGACGGCCATCCCGTGCGATATCAGGCTTTGCGTCAGCGGAGATTCCACGCCATTGCGCAGCGCGCCGTCGCTGATGATGACGGTCGCGCCTTGAATGTCCCCGGCGGGACGGACCAGCGCGGCGGCGACCTCCATGCGCTCTTCCGTCCTGATCAGCAGCATTTCCACGCTTGCGCCGTTGTGATCGAACTTGCGGAGCGTCCGGGCCGTCGGCGCGAATGCCTTCGGGCGTCCTCCGAAGACGTCCCAAAGGCGAGCCTCGAGTTCGCCTCGCCCGCGAAGCCACTCCTCCTCTGTGGCCGGCGGGGTTGCGTATGACTCGGCAAGCTGCTTCGCCTTCTTGCGGCTGAGCGTGACGACGGTCTCCGCGTCGTCCGGCATCTTCGCTCCGTCCTTGTAGCAGAGGAGTTCGCGGCTTTTGGCGTCCTCCGGTTTGATCTCGCCTTCGGGGATCGGGCTGCCGTCGCCCCTGCCCAGCAGATGTTTCGCGAACCATCCCGCCGCCGCCTCGCGCAGCGGCGCGCTCCAGCCGTGGCCGCCAGGGACCTCGACGGAGACAAGATTCGCCCCGGCCCCCGCGAAGGCATAGACGGCCTTCGCGCAATCGCGCGTGTAGCGCACCCCCGGAATCGGAAACGTCTTGTCCTCCAGCGCGTTGCCGAACAGGAACGGGCGAGGCGCGTTCGCGCCGATGATCTCGAATTCCTCCATGCGGCGGACAATGCCGGGCAGGTGATTGCAGATGCAGTGATTGCCGCCGTCGCTCAGGAAGTATTCATATGAACATACGAAGCAGAACGAGGCGGCTGCCGCGATCCGCGGCTCAAGCGGCGTCGTGTAGAACGTGTTCTCGCCCCCTCCCGAGTTGCCGGTCAGCCCGATGCGCTTCGGATCAACCTCCTGGCGGCTGACGAGGTAGTCAATCGCCCGCATCGTGTCCCAGACGATAATGCCCTCGTTCGTCAGCCCGGTCAGCAGGGCGGCGTATCCGAGTTCGTGCTTGAATCCCGGCAGCCTGCGCTCGCCCTGGCCGATGGGATCGTATGCCAGCACGATGATCCCCTGGCGCACAAGGCCGAGCTGGGCGATGTTGTAAAGGCCGTAGTTCTTGCCGTCCTCCATCGCGTGGCCCGGAACGACCACGACGGCGGGGGCGGGAAACTGCGCGTTCTTCGGGATGTAGAGCGTTGACGTCACGTGGAACTTCGGCCTGCTCTCAAAGATCACGTTCTCGATGCTGTAGCCCTCGCGTTCGGTCCTGCCCGTCACGACGGCATTCAGGGGCGTCCGCTCCGGCATAGGGTCAAGCCCCATCGCAGAGGCCAGTTCCCGCCGGATGGTCTCCCTGCGGCCTTCCCATTCCTCCCGCGTTGCCGGCAGTTTCCGCCTCCGCGCAAGCTCGCAGCAGGAGTCAATGGTGTAGCGCAGAGCGTTGGCGGAATCGGGGATTGCGGACTCGAAGGGCTTCCAGATTTGTTCGTCTTCCATCGGGTCAAGTTCCTTGTCGTCAGTAAGAAAAATTGCGTCTGCGCTCTCAAAACCGGCGGCGGCGTCAATGACCGTCACAGCGGCAATGCCCGCGGGAAGCTCAATCTCGCCGCATCTCTGCCATGTCCAGCGCCCTTCCTTTCCCGAGTGCGTCGCTTCGAAAAGAGTATCGGCAACCTTGACCCGGAACGCGCGCGGGCTGTTGGCCGAGGCGTAACCCCGCGCCCAGACGACGTAGGTTCCCGGCCGGGTGATTTCCGCCCTTCCGGTCATGACGGAATCGCTGATGCCGGCGGCGTTGGAAGTGCAGAAACCGGGGCCAGTGTAGCCGGAGATGTTCGTCTGCCGCTGCCAGGGGCCTTCCATGTCCTCGACCTGGAGCATGATCTGCCCGGCCCTTGCTCCGGCGGCCATGAACGCCTGCGCTGATAAAAGGAGCAGAAATCCTGTAACGGCGACTCTTGAGCTTTTGTTCAAGGGATTAATCTCCATCCGACGGCGCTATTCCTCGATCAGCTTGCCGATCGCTATCCCATGCTCCCCGGCGATGGAGTAGAGAAGGTGCGTATCCCCCCCCTCTCGGTATATTCCGGGATCGCGAAGCTGATTGACGCGCTCCAGAATCTTCCCGTTCACAGAGGGAACAAGCGGGCAGTCCGCGCCCTCGTAGACGGTCTCCGGCTTGAGCAGGCTGACGGCTTCGCCCGCCTTCCACTGCGTCCAGTCTGGGGTCAGGAGCATCCGTGCGGCGAGGATGTGCTCAGGGCATTCGCGCTTGTTGCTGAAGAACACAGTGAGAACGCCACCGTCAAGCTTCACGGCGGCGTGGCGGAGATCAACTGTGAAAAGCGTCGGGCCGGCCTCGAACGGGCCTTCCGCGTCCTTCGAGCGAAGGAAAAGGCCGCCCGTCGTTATCGCGTAGTAATATCCGCCGTGGCGGAAGACGCGGAAATACGCCCTCCCCAGGTCCTGCGGGAAGGCCTTGAAGTTCAGCCCGTCTTTCGATATCGCCAGCCTGCTGCTCTGGCCCTTCAGGGGCGGGACGGCGCCTCCGTGGTAGTACATCAGAATTTCGCGCCGCGCATCGTCAACGTGGACGTCGGGGGAGGCGATATGCCCGGCGCAATAGGAATGCTTCAATTGCAGCGTGCCGGGTTCATGCATCTTCCACGGGCCTTCGAGCTTGTCGGCGAAGGCCATGCGGATGTAATCCCCGTGATGCTTGGCGAAATAAAGGTAGTATTTGCCGAGCGGCTTCTCAACCCAAGCCGGGACCTTTATCAGCGACGGGCCGTTGATGTTGTCGCCCATCCTCGCGTCCATGTCCGGAGCGATTATCGGATTGCCCTGAAGTCGTTCAACTCTCATGCGCGGCCTCCCGCCCCCGACGGCGTCGGGCGCTTCCTCTGCGACTGCGATGGACATAATGGAAACGGCAAACGCGAGGGCTTGCCGGAATCCCGCTGCGATTGTTCTGTCTTTCCGCATGAATTGATTCCCGGCCATCTATTCCGCCGTAATGATGTCTTCCGGCACGAAGCCGTCAAGCGCCAGTACCGCTATCTTCGGCCTGCCGCCGGACATGGTGACAATCATGAAATGATCGAACTCCCCGGCCTTGATCCCCTTCGGCTCCTTCAGCGCCCCGGTCACAGACAGGATGTAGTAGTTCATCCCCTTGCGGACCTGCTTGCAGTAATCGTGCGTGTGGCCGGCGAAGACCGTGTATTGCCTCCCCTCCAGCAGTTTCTCGATCTTCTCCCAGTTCGCGTTCGGCTTCTCGTCAAGCCAGACGGGATGGTGTATGAACAGGAACGTCCACTTCGCGCCGGGGTTCTGCCTGATTGCGTTTTGGAAGTAGACAGTCTGAGCCTCGCCGATTGTGCGCCCTTCCGAATCAATCGTGCTGAGGCAGAGGAACAGGACGTCGCGGTAGACGAAATGATAGTAGGCCGGTCCCCTGCGTCTGGCGTATTCGGTCAGCGTGGCCGGGGTGTTCAGATCGTGATTGCCGGGGACGAAGAAGAACCGGCGGCTCAGGTTCGCCAGCCCCTTGTCCACATCGTCGTGCATGGCGGCGACGCAAGCAGGGTCATCGCTGTTGCCCTCAATGAGATCGCCGACGCACATGACGAACTGCGGCTCGATCAGGTCCAGCGCCTTCATCGCCCTGTCAAAGACGCCGGGGCGATTCCCCCCCGTGCGGTCTCCGCAGACGGCGAACTGGAAGTAGCCGGGCGCGCGTTCGAGGCTGCGGTCGGTCCAGGGCTTCGGCCCCTCGATTTCCGGCAGGGCGGTGAGGCCTTCCGGCGGTTTTTCCGGGCAGTCGGCTGCCTTCTGCCCCGCGCATCCTGCAAGGGGGGTAAGCAGAAACAAAAACGCAATTATGAGGTAAATCGTGTTTCCGGCGGTTGCAACGCGGCGAGGCTCGCGCATCATAATTCTCCTTAATTCGGCTTGGTCGCCGGAGTCTGCGGCGTCCCCGGCGCGGGCGGATTATTATCGGCTTCGCGATGCCTCTCTAATACGTCCATCTCCCCCGCGATGTCAATTCACAACAACCGTTTCTTGCCTCTGGAACTCGGACCATCAGGCGGGTAAAATATAACCTGAACGTGATGCGGATCGGTTGGGGATTCGCGGATTTCGCCGGGTCGGGCCGGCTTCTCTCAAGGAAAGGTCTCCGAGATGAAAACAAGAAGATTGCTGTTGCTGGCAGTCGCGGGGGCGGTTCTGGCCGCCACGGCCGCGGCAGGCTCAGTCTACGTGACGATTGACACGAGCCTGAAGGACAAGAAAGGTCTGGGAGCGGCGACAATCGCCGAACTCAAGCAGGGCGCCGTCCTGGAGCTTGTTGACAACGCTCCCCCGCAATACCAGGTCAAAACGGCGGACGGCAAGACCGGATTCGTCCACATGAGCAAGGTGAGCGAGAACAAGCCGGACGACGTAGGCGGCGAACTGGCAAAGGCCGACACCAACGTCGAGGTGAACAGCGAGCATTCCAGCTACGCCATTCGCGGACTCGGCCCGAAAGCGGAGCAGTACGCTCAGAGCAAGGGCATCTCCCAGGCGTCGCGCGACGCGGTTGACAAGGCCCAGGCCCTGCGCGACAAACTCACCCCGGATATCGAGCCGTTCGTTGCCAAGCTCGAGATCGGCTCCGACAACTAACCCCCCTGCCCCCGGAATGGATGGGATCAACATGAAACAGATCAACAGATTGCTGCAGATAGGCGTCATCGTGACGGTCGCGGCCGCGCTGGGCTGCGAGTCGGCGGGCAAGTCCCTCAAGGGCGTCGGCGACCTGGCCGACCAGGGAGCGGATCAGATCGGTGACTCGAAGCTCAAGAGCCAGATAAAGGCCGGGGCCAAGGTCGCCAAGTCCGGCGGCGAATGGATGGCCGGCATTGACCTGCCCAAGGAACTGGCCCTCGGCCAGACCTTCACCGTGCGCGTGGTGGAAGACTACGGCGCGAAACCCGATCCTCTTGCCCCGGACTCCGTGCAGCGTTACGTCAACCTCGTCGGCTACGTCGTGGCCAAGCAGAGCACCCGCCCGAACCTGACCTTCTACTTCGTCGTGATCAAGAACGACACGCCCAACGCCTTCGCCTGCCCCGGCGGATTCATCGTGGTCACGACCGCGATGCTCAAGCAGTTGCAGAACGAGGCGGAGCTTGCCGGCGTCCTCGGACATGAAATCGCCCACGTCTGCTACAAGCACGGCCTGAACGTCGTCAGCCGCAACGAGGCGATGAGTTCCGCCATGGACTTCGCCAGCCAGTGGGATGACACGGCGAAGTTCAACGGCTTCATTGACCAGGCGTATGAGAACCTCATCCTCAACCGCTACGACCAGAAGGACGAGTTCCAGTCCGACGAATCCGGCTCACTCTGGGCCTACCGCGCGGGTTATTGCGCCACGGGATTGCATGACGCGCTGAAGCTGCGCACCTCGCACGGCGAGGCAAAGTTCTTCAGCACGCACCCCAATGTTGACGAGCGCATCAGCAAGCTCGCCGCCCAGGCCAAAAGCCAGCCCTCCGGCGACAAGCTGCCGAAGATGAGCAACCGTTACAAAACGGAAGTGCTAGATAAGCTCTAACCGGAACACGCATTTCGCCGAAACAAGCCCCCGGCCTTCATCATGATGCGAAGACCGGGGGCTTTTGTTTTAAATCGGGTGATTATTCCCGCGCTTCCGCCTCCGTCTGCGGCGGGGGGCCGCGCCGGATGCGCCGGAATATCTTTTCGCAAACGTCCTTGCCGCTCATGTCTTTCATGCCCGGAACGGCAAGGCTCTCCGGGACGATTATAAACGGATTGCCCTGCCGCCCCCCGGGGCAGCCGTGCGCGCCCACCTGATCGTCGAAGCAGTAGACAACGTCGTTCTCGAACGCGCCGAAGATTGTAAGGTCTCCCGCGCTTGGCAGCGTCGCCAGCCGTTCGATGCTTCGCGCTTCCGCCGCGTCACGGATGTATGGGCCGAAGGGGGCCTTGCCCGTCTCGACGAATATTTGCCCGTCCCGGATGAACCCCGATCCCTCCTTCGAGACGTATCGCGCCGGCGCCTCGGCCCCCCCGCGGGCCAGCACAATGCCGATGCCCGGATGGTTGACCAGCCCTTCCAGCAATGCAGGCCGGGATTCTCTTATCTCCGACATCAGCAACGGTCTTTCAGCGTCTGCGAAGTAGAGCAGCGCGAGGCTGCTGCTGTAGGTCACAACAATGCGATGCTCCCGCGAAATGAAAAACGTTTCCGGCCGGAGCGGGGCTGGCGCGATCTTCATGAAAAGCTTCAGCAGCCGTCGCTTGAACGGGGAGGCGATCATCGGGAAGCGCGGATTCCAGTTCTCGACGCGCATCTTCGCCAACCGGACGTGCGGCGCGGCGTGGTCCGGCCCGCCAAGCCTGTCGCGCACGGGGCCGTCCAGCGGCGCTAGCTCCTGTACCAGCGCGGCAAGCGTCCTGCCGAATTTCCGCTCGAAGGGCACGGACGGATGCATTCCGTGATCGCTGAGGATGACGAGCCTGTAGGCCCGCCGTTTCCCGCTCAATCGCGACATCCGGGCGATACGTCCGACGGCGCGGTCAATGTTACGCAGGGCCAGCATCGCCTGGGGAGAGCGCGGACCGAAGTGGTGCGCCATCTCGTCATAAGCCATGTAGGTCGTGTAGATGTATGGAACGCCGCCATGAATGTCCGCCAGAATGCAAGCGGTCTGAAGGTTGGCGATGACAACGTTGGAGGCCATGCGGACCAGGGGAAAAACGCCCTCGACGACCGTTGCGCGGCCCTCGCGCCGGGCCGTCCAGCGGTCGGATATCTCCGCCGCGAACTCGCGGATCAACTGGATGATGGTGAAATATGCCGCAATCGGATGCAGAAGGAGCATCAGCAGAACGCGGTATCCCCCCAGCCGCGTGAAGGTGTCCGAAGGGCGCGCCGCGGATGCCGTCAGGACGCTGCGCGCGGCGTCGCCGTCATAAAGGTTGATGTAACTTGAGCCGTCCTCCAGAACGCCGGGAAAACTCTTCGGAATCCTGTCTCGTATGTGCTGGACGCAGGCGGGGTCGTTGAAGGTGATGATGCGGCGCTCGCGTTTCTCATACCAGCGGAAGGCGGGGATGTTTTCGTTGTAACCGTATAGCAGGGCGCATTGGGCCTGAGAGGTCGAATAAGGCAGTTCGGGACGGTACGGGGACGCGATAAAGCCGCGTTTGGCCAGCAGTCGCGCCGTGTTGCGCATGAAGCGGCGACGGATCGCGTATTCAAGGTCTTCGCCGGAAAGCGCGTCAATCTGGATGCCTATGAATCCCGGCGGGGGGGGGTGTTCGGGGACCGGGGGGCGGTTGCGGACCAGCGGGAAATACTTGAAGCTGTACCAGAGATCGGCAGCCTGTTTCTTAAGGTCTTCCCAGTTCATGTGGCGGGCAAGGTTGCGGCCCGGTCGGTCAATGTTCGCGCATGTCTATCCGCGGGCGGCGCGGCAATGTCCCCCCTTTTATCTGAAAATTTGAATAAGGCAAGTCATTCATGGGGCGCTGAAGGCATGGCTTCAGCCCGTGTTTAGCGTTCACAGTGCGCCGCGGCCCAATGTCGCCGCGCCATTGCTACCAGTATATCTGCTGGCTGAAAATCTTCTGACTGGCCTCGTCCAGATCGGCCATTACCGGTATGGAATACTGGTTCCCGTCCGTGTCTATGACCATCCGGCCCTTCTCGTTGACCTCGAAGCAGTAGGCCTTGCTCCAATACATGGCGAATTCCTTCGGGCCGCGGTCGGTCTCAACGTCCCAGTAGAAGAATCCGAACTCGTTTTTCAGCGATTTGATTTTCGTTATCCGGTGAACAAAATAGCGCTTTTCCAGTTCGCGCTCGATGAGCATTTTCTGCGAGGGGACCATCTGGTCAATGTCGCGTATGATGCCGATCTCGATCTCTTCGCTGCGCTTCTCGCCGTAGCGCAGGGAAATATACATTCGCGGAAAACTGGTAGGGCGGGTGCAGTAGGCCCGCGCGCGTTCGAACACCTCGCCGGTGTCCATGCGCACCGTCGTCGTTCCGTTCTCGGCCAGCGAGAGCGTGATTTCCGACGGATCGAGGTATCTGATCCTCTTATATGCCTTCTCTTTTTCCTTTTCGGGTTTTGTCGTCTTGACTTCTTCCGCCATTTTATGAACTCCGGAGTTGCCGCCGTCCTACTTTGCGGCAACCTTGTTGGTCTCATCCTTGTCCGTCTTTGTCTTTTCCTTGTCGTCCTTCGTGGTCGCCTTTTCCGTCTTGTCCGCCTGGTCCTTCGGCTCCTCTTTCTTCTCCGACTTGGCGGCTTCTTTCGGTTGCTCCTTTGATGCTTCCTCTTTTTCCTTCGCCAGCCGGGCCTTCTCCTTCGCGTCCTCCTCCATCTCCTCCTTCAGGCGGTCAACCGTCTGCTTCTCCTCGCTGAGCTGGGTCTGGATCTTCACCAGCTTGTGGTAAAGCCCCTCAAGCTTCATCAACTCGGCGTGGGTTCCCATCTCCGCGATCTTTCCCTCGTCCATGACGATGATGCGGTTGGCGTTGCGCAGCGTGGACAGGCGGTGGGCAATCGCAATGGTCGTCCTGTTCTTTGCGATAGACTCCAGAGCCTTCTGAATCTCGCGCTCGCTCTCCGTGTCAACGCTGGACGTGGCTTCGTCCAGAATGAGAATGTTCGGATCATAAAGAATCGCGCGGGCGATACTCACTCGTTGCCGCTCGCCGCCGCTCATGCCGCCCCCGCCGTCGCCCAGCAGCGTGTCGTATCCGTCCCGGAAACGCATGATGCTGTGGTGGACGTAGGCCGCATTGGCGGCCTCAATCACCTCCTCGAACGTCGCGCCAGGCTTGCCGTAAGCGACATTCTCAGCGATGGTTCCCCGGAAAAGATAAGGCTCCTGAAGCACCAGCCCGACGGCCTTTCTCAGGTCCTGCTGGCGTATGTCCTTCAGGTCCACGCCGTCTATCTTTATCGTGCCGTCCTGCGGTTCGTAGAAGCGGCAGATCAGGTTCACAACCGTCGTCTTGCCCGAACCGCTGCGCCCGACAATGCCGATCATCTCGCCGGCCTGAATCTTGAAACTCACATCTTTCAGGATCGGATTGAGCGGGTCATACCCGAAGGTGACGTGTTCGAACTCAATCTCGCCGCGGATGTTGCTGATCGGAATGTTGTCGGAGGAATAGCCGATCTCCGGCTCCGCGTCCATCACCTCGAACACTCGGTGCGCAGCCGTCATGTAGTGCGCCAACTGCTGGTTGAACTGGCTCAACGCGCCTATCGGACCGTAGAACATGCCGACGTAGCTCAGGAATGTGATGAAGTCCTCCAGCGGCATCGCTCCGTTGATGACTGACACGCCGCCCGTGTAGTTCACGATCAGCCCGCCCAGTCCGAAGACGAAACCCATTACCGGGTTGAAGATGCTTGACGCCTTGCCCAGCGTCATGTTGGCGCCGCGCAGCTTGCCGCTGTTGTTGTCGAACTGTTCGTGTTCCCTGTTCTCCTGACCGAAAGCCTTGACCACCCTCACGCCGCTCAAGGACGCGTAGAGAATGTTCGACAGTTTGGACCTGCGCTCATAAAAGCGATGAATGTGCGGGACAAGAAAACGGCTGTAGAGATACGTGCCCGACACGACAAACGGCACCGGGAACAAGGCGTATAACGCCATCGTCTTGTTGAACCGGATCAGGGCGAACGAGATCATTCCCAAAACAAATATCTGGTTCAGGAACGTTGTCGTGAAGGACACGATGAAGCCGTGAAGACCCTCCACGTCCTGCATGATGCGCGTCATAAGAGAACCGGCCTGGTTCTTGTCATAATAGGCCACGCTCTGGTCCTGCAAACGTCTGTACAACTGCCTTCGCAAATCATATGTAAGATGCGCGCCGACCCATGTTGACATCAATCCGTTAGCGATGTGAATGAGATGCTGGATTATCGTGACCGTAAGCGTGGCGGCCACCAGGATGGCGAGCATCGCCCTTTGCTTGTGCAGTCCGGATAATCCCTCAAACCATGCGGTTGCCGAGTAAAGTCCCCATCGGTCTTCCACCGTCTTGCCCGTAATCGTGGCTACAGTGAAACCCCATATTCTGCCGGGCAGAAGGTTGACGACGGAGTTGCCCAGCATCATGACCAACAGAAAGAAGATCGGCAGAAGATACGGCTTGGCCAGCCCGAAAAGCCGGCGCATCGTGCGCCCCTTGCTGATGCAGCGGGGGCAGACGTCTTTCGTGCCGGAGAGCATCCTTCCGCAGCTTATGCAGCGCCGCTCGTCCTTGCTGTCCTCCTCCGTAATGCGGATCGGGACGCCCTTCTTGGTGCCGTTGATCTTCTGGACAATGCGCCCGAACTTCTGCGCGTCCGAGTTCAGGAAACGGATTACCTCCTCGTAACTTCCGTTGATCTTGACCTCAAGGAAGCCAGAACCGACGCAACTGTTCAGCCTCGCTTCCTCGATCTTGTCAACCTCGAAGGTGCGCAGGACGCGGGCGTGGCCGTCCTTCTGCGAGAACGTCATGATCTTTTCGTCGGTCATGACGAACCAGTTTTTCCCGTAGCGGCCAAGCTCGTCTATCTCTGAATCTGTCGTAAGCAGGACGTCCATTTCCGGAACGCCCTGCTTGCGCAGAATGTCGTTTACTGACTTCGGCAGTTCTTTGCGGATCATCGCTAAATCTTTCTCGGAACCGGACCGCGCGTCCGTATGTCTCTTTGCGGAGAGTTTGCGCGGAAATTCCGTCCTGCGGACGGCTTGTGTGTGGTTAAGCCTGGTTCCGGGTCGGTTTCATGCAGCCCTGCGCCCCCCGGGAAGCCTCTTCCCGGAGATTCCGGCTTGGTCTGCCGCCTTCGATGCGAAGGCGTGAACGTCAGGCTCGCTTCGACCGAACGAGACTCATAATTCCGGTGTAAGAGCCTCTGTTTTCATCGGTCTGTCAACGTCGGGCGCGTCTTCCCCTCGCGGCTCTGCAACAGCTCACATGGGCGTTTCTCAGCCTCCGGGACGATTATCAGATCGCTCCGGACGCTAAAGTCTCCCCAAAAACCAAGTCCGCCAGTAGCCCGAACCTCCGGGCTTACTCACTGCGAACTTGCCTGATTCCCTTTGGTCCGCCGCGCGCGCGGCGGATTGCCTTTGCTTAACATGATAAGTATAGTCGCGTAAAACCTGTTGTCAATCCATTTTTCCCGACAGGCGTTGATGGGGGGCGAACGACGCATTCCTCATTTCCTCAAGGGTGCGCCAATTTATCCGGGTGGCTGAATCACGCGCCTGCGACGATGGCGCTTCCCCGCATCCCGATGCCACCCTTCCGCCTCTATCAAGGCGACCTCCCCCTGCCGCGCGGAGAAACCCGCCGGGATTCTGAGACGTTGCAGCGGCGGGGGGAGGATGTCACGAAAGTGACAGGTGGGGGGGCTTTCCCTGAGTGTGACGGTTGACGGGCTTATCTGTTGCGGGATTTCTGGAATGAACATATGCCCGTCTGCGTTGGCGTACCCATACCCCTGCAGTCGGGATTTGCTTTGACCTTCCAGCCCGCCGCACTATGATAAGATATCATATACTGAGTATTCCCCGGCCCGGCCGCCGGGGCCGTCGAATTGTCGCTCCGGATCAAAAGGAAGGACGCATGGAAAAGAAGACGCTTGTCTGGCTGGCGATCTTCGTCGTCATCCTCGGAACATTGATCGAGCTTTTCATCCTGATCCTTGCCCGCGCGGGCTTGGACGTGGAGGCCACCCGCTTCGAAGTCATTGACATGCCTAACATGGGCCTGATCGCCCTGGTCGGAAAGAAACTCCCCGTCCCCCAGTCCGCGCAGATGGGAGGCGACAAGCTCCTCCACGTGACAACCATCCCCCAGCAGAACCTTGCCGCCGCCTTCAAGGACGGCTTTGGAGCCGCCGAGGAAACGGTTGACCCGGAGGTGAAAAAACTGCTCCGCCACTGGACTGAAAAGGCCGCGGAAGACTGGCTCAACATCCGCCTTGACTTCGACTTCCAGGACATTGACCCAGCCACTCCCGTCCCGGACCGCGCATTCGTCGGCCCGCTGCAGATGGTCCGGAATATGCAGTCCGCCGGCAACTCCGCGCCCTTCGTTCCCCTGCGCATCATCGTCATCCGCTACACAATCGTAGGCAAAGGGCGGGTTATTCCGCTCAGGATGAAACTCGGCGTCGGTGAAAAATGGGTGCGGTTTGGCGTCCCAGACTCCTTCAGCCAGGAGGACGGCAGCATCTTCCTGCCCCAGGAACTCATAATGGACGAACAGGGCGTCGTGAAGAAAATTGGCGAAGCGACAACCATGATCCGCGACCCGCAGCAGTAACGGCGTCGCCCCGGAATCCGGAGCCACTGATTGCTGACAATCACTTCCTATGGCCACTCATGCCACCAGATCAGCGACGGCCAGCACACCGTCATCTTCGACCCTTTCCTTGACGGCAATCCCGACGCCACGGTCAAATGGGAGGACGTCAGCGTTGACGCCGTCCTCATCTCCCACGGCCATGCTGACCACCTTGGCGACGGAGTCCGGATCGCTCGCAAATGCCACAAACCGATCATCGCCCCTTATGAGCTGGCCATGTATTGCCAGTTGCAGGGCGCGGACATTCATCCGATGCACATCGGCGGTTCCTACCAGTTCGACTTCGGACTCGTGCGCCTCACCCCAGCCGTCCACGGCAGCGCCGTCGTCGGCGAGCGCATCGTCTACACCGGCCTGGCATGCGGCTTCATCGTTGAAATGGGACGCAAGACACTCTTCTTCGCTGGTGACACCGGCCTGTTCGGAGACATGGAGCTGATCGGCAGGCGCAATCACATTGACGTGGCGCTGCTGCCCATCGGCGGCAACTTCACCATGGATATGGACGACGCCATTGAAGCCGCCAAGATGCTGCGCCCCGGCCTGATCATCCCGATGCACTACAACGTCTGGCCCGTCATCCGCCAGGACCCCGGCGAGTTCCGCCGCAAATGCGGCCTCAGCCGCCTGCGCTGCATCGTCCTGCGCCCGGGAGAAAGCACCACGCTTAAATGACATGAAGAAGGCGCGAAATGCCCGGACAGTCGCGCCATGAATCCGCTTTTGAGGTCGCCGAAATGAAAAAAAAGGGAATCAATCGCGCAATGACCCTCCTGATGGGCAAAATCCGCCGCCAGGTCTACATCAACCTCCGCCGAAAAAAGGCCGAGGAATGCATCAGCAGCAGGCAGGGCGAATGTCTCCGTTGCGCAACCTGCTGCCGCCTCCTGTTCCGCTGCCCATTCCTGGGGCCGGACAACCTCTGCGCGATATACAAAACCCCCGTCCGGCCTAGAACGTGCCAGATGTTCCCCATTACCGAACGCGACCTTGATGACGCAAGAATCGTCTCCGGCGGAACCCCGTGCGGCTATCGCTTCAACGCGGAAAACCCCTGCAAAAGCGCCGACCGTCACGGCGCCTCAGCCGGTCAATAATCCTTCCGCCGTGCTGAATGATTTCCCTCTCCCGCGGGAGAGGGGGAACCGCTGCGCGAGCAGCGGTGGGTGAGGGGCAAAAACAGAGAACATACCCCACGGGGGAGCAAAGATCGGAAACCGAAATGCCTCAACCAGCCCAGTCTGAGCGAATATTCCCCGACGGCTTCCTCTGGGGCACGGCCACCGCCCCCACCCAGGTCGAGGGGCATCTCAACGACGACTGGGCATCCTTCACGGCCATTGACGGCGAAAAACCCGGCCGCGCCTGCGAGCACTTCGACAGGTTCGAGGAAGACCTCCCGTTCATCCTCGTGATGAACAACAACGCCTACCGCTTCGGCCTCTCCTGGGCGCGCCTCCAACCCGGCCCTCGCCAGCCGCTCGACCCGAAGGCCGTCCGCCGCTACCGCGAAATCATCACACTCCTGCGCCGCGCCGGCGTCGAGCCGATGGTCACGCTCCACCACTTCGCCAACCCCCTCTGGCTTCCGCGGGACACGCGGCGGGACTGGGACGCCTTCCCGCCCCTCTTCGAGGACTTCGTCACCCGCTGCGCCAGGGAATTCGGCGACCTCGTCACCTTCTGGATCCCCTTCAACGAGCCGGTCGGCTGGGTCGTCACCTCGCGCATCACGGGCCACTTCGTCCCCTGCAAAAAGAATCAGTTCGGCGAGGCCCGCCGCGTCCTCATCCGCCTTGCCGACGCGCACCGCCTCGCCTATCGCGCCCTGCACGAGCACTGCGCGACCACCCCGAAGGTCGGCGTCGCCAAGAACTACAAGCTCTTCCGAGCCTACTATCCGTGGTCCCTTCCGGACGCCGCCCTGGCGGCATTCGTTCACCGCATCTTCAACCTCCGCTGCGCGGACATGTTCTTCGAGCGCGGCGGGGAGCGCGTCCTGGACTGGCTCGGCGCGAACTACTACGACCGCCTCCAGGTCCGCTTCTTCAAAGCCCTCACCCCGCTGACGGGCGTCTCGCGGGAGCGGCTTGAGGAGCTTGGCGTCGAGTGCGATGACATGTGGGACCAGTGCCCCGAGGGCATGACGGAAATCCTGAACACAGTAGGCAAGCGTTATCGCTTGCCCATCTACGTCACCGAGTGGGGAACCTCGGTGAGCGACGACGCCCTCCGCGTCAAATACCTCAAGAGCCACCTGAAGGCCGTTGCGGATTCCATCGCGCAGGGGACTGACGTGCGGGGATTCTTCTACTGGACGCTGATTGACAACTACGAATGGTCGCTGGGCTACACCAAGAAATTCGGACTGGTCGGCATTGACCGCACAAACCCCGACCTGCCGAGAACGATGAGACCGTCAGGAGAGCTTTACGGACGGATTGCGGAGAGCGGGAACGTCCCGTAGTGCAATGATTGGCTGACGGGTTCCCCAGGATGTAGGGTGGGTCGTTAGCGAGACGCCGAAGACGTGAGCGGTGACCTACCGCAAATGAACCGCGTGGGTGCGGAACGCCCCCCTATAACTGTCCGTGCGCTTCCCCGCCTACCCCGCCATTCCGATCCCCGCCTGGTGGCGTTGTTCCTTCAGGACGGTGATCAGCCTCAGGCGCAGGTTGCGGTACTGGCCGACCATCGCGGCGCGCGCGCCGTTCTGCTTGAGTTGCGCCGCCTCCAGGGAGCGGTTGGCCTCCTGCGCCAGTTGCCCGGCCAGGTCGCGAACGCGCATGTCCTTCAAATAACTCGGGCTGCGCTGCTCGTCCGGGCGATCCTGCATCAGCGCCATCACGCGGCCGTAATACTCGATCGGCAGGTGCTTTGTCGAAACCTTGCCCTCGTGGAACCGCTTCGCCTGCTGGGGATTGACCCCCAGCCGCGCGCCAAGCTCCTTATACATGATCTCGTCGCTCTGGAACTTGGTCCTCAGGCGTTCGAGAATCTGGCGGAACTCCTCGACCGGAACGCCGCGATACTTCGGGTCCACGCTCAGTGGCTGCCCCTCGGCGCGCTGCTTCTGCCACTTATCGAAGCACTCGCAAATTTTCACCTGTATGCGCTGGGCCTTCCGCGGCCCGCTCAGCGCCTTGTGAACGCTGTCGTAATTGAGCCCGGACGCCTCGGCCAGCGCCTTGTGCATCGCGCTGTCGCTGCGGAACATCAGCGCCGCGCGTTTGCGCTCCAGCCATTCGCCGGGCTGAACACTCCCTGTGAGGCTCTCAATCGGCACAAGCCCGGTCAGAAAGTCTTCCGGCTTGTTCTCGAACGCCTGCAGGACGCAGGCAGGCATTGTCTTGACCTTTGTATTGTTGCGGAATCGCTCTTCGATCGTGTCGAAGGACATGCTGATGCCGTTGGCGGCCAGCACCTCCTGAATGCGCAGGATGAGCTTGCGCCGGCAGACGGTCTGCCCGGAACAGTATTCGCCCAGGCGGCGCTGGAATTCCTTGACGGTCATCTCTCGCCGGCCCACGAATCGCCCGTGCTCCTCGGCGCGCGCGGCGCAGGAAACGCGCTCGCGCGCCTCATCCGGAACGGCCATCAGAACGCCGGCCAGCGTGCCGTCCGCAACGGTGGAGATGCTCTTCCCGCGAAGCCAGGGGGCGATTTCGCGCAGAATTATTGCCTCAAGCCCCCTTCGCAGCGTGGCGATGCGGTCATAGACGTCTTTCGGGGCCGTGTGATTGGGGTGCTTCTGAGCATGGACGCGGTTAAAAAACGCCTTCATCGGGCCGCTGTAGCCCAGCCCGCTTATGCAGTGGCGTCTGATCGCCGCCTTGTTGACCCGAAAACCGATCGCCTTCAGGAGGTGAAGGTAAGACTCGTATTCGTCCAGTACAAGCCTGATCGGGACGCGGTCGTTGTCCATGTGGGTTTCCCTTTCTTTCGGAGAGGAGCCCGCCAGGCAGAATTTCGGGATGGGCGCGGGATGTGCGGTAGTCTCCCGATGAGCAGGGCTAGGAGGCAGGTGGGGATATCCCTGCTCGCCCGGCGGGCTCCCTGGGTTGAGTCAAGTTTTCTTGTCAGGAGGAGTCATGTTGTTTTGCCTTCTTTGCTCATTTGTGGATAGAGCAACTGCCATGCCATATCAACAAGGCGGCCATGATGGTCACAAATGGCGTAAATATCGTGTGATACGACGATTTTTCCGCATGAGCTTTTCAGTAAGACTGTGACCAGCAGAGTTACACGGGGTGTTGGAAAATCCGAATGTGTGCTAACCCCCTACACGCCGGCTTCCCTAACGTAAATACGCTTACTGGGCATCGCTTCACCAACGATCCGTCCTACTGCCGCCGCGATCTGTATGAGCAGATGAGCGACGCTCCAGAGCCGCTGCGTTTATGTCTTTGCTATCGTGAATTTGCGGATACTTCTTTCCAGCTTCCTTCTGAGCATAGGCGGATTTTTTCTCACGTTCTCATCGAGATTCTCAAGCGCCCCCATAACCGCCGTTATGAGTTCTTCACAGGGGTCATACTTGTCTAGGTTCTCTTGAATCAGCTTCAGAGTCGTCTCGTCCATATCCTTCGTAGTCCTTCCTTGGAGCGCACTCTCCAACTCTTTCTTGGAGGCCGCTTTATGGATACCGGCAGTCGTGACGAATTTCTTCACAAGAATTTCCCGTTCATCGTCGCCGAACTCGTTAGTCCCAACATGCCCATATACATAGGCGGTTAGCCACCCGATCTTGGCCTGAAAATCGGGGGCCAGTTGGGCGCACTTTGCTTTTAGACACTGCTCATAATAGTCTTCCGCTCGAATAGAATACGAGTGAGGCAACACTACAGCATGATGATCCGCAAATGGCGCATGAGCACCGACATGGAGACAGAAATATGGGGGGAACTCATTGTTAATCAAACGCTCGAACCGCCGTTGTATCTCAGCCAGCTTATGTGCCGTGCAATACCCTAGCCGGGTTGTGCCTTCGCCAGCCGCCCGATCGGCCTCCCTTTCAAGGACGTTTCGGATCGGCAGTACTACAGATAGCGTCAGGTACTCAGCCTTAGGTTTCGTGTCTCTTTTCACCAAATCACAGCTCTGCGTAAGCACGGCGAAATAGGGATAAATAACTCCACCCTTGCACAGCTTAGGATGCGTATCCTCGAGAACCCCTCTCAGAACGTTACCATCCAGAATGTCGCCCTGCCAAAGCCCGTCGCGAATGGGCTCCACATACTGGAACTTCGTATAGGGGACTTCAATGTCGTTGCCCGGCACCTCAGGTATCATCGTATTTGTGGCGGCAATGCCTAACTCTCCGCTTTGGTATCAGCTGCGTCGGCTGGATGAGAACACCGGAGAGACCGTTCCAACGCAATTCTATCCACTGTTCCGTGACGCGCAGTTTCCTTCGAAGATGCAATTAGGGTATTGGCAAGTGTGATACGATAACGGACGGTCTGTGAAGTGGGCTGGTACGTGCGGTGATTGAGTACGGCTTTTCTATTCTCGCCAATAGGTATCGGCCGCGAATCTTCACCATTCCCGTTGGCACTTGTCATGCTGTTTCTCCTTTCTCGACTGAAGATTGTAGGGATTTGTCTACGATTGTTCCAAGTCTAGGTCGTAGACATTCTTCAAGAACGTTGGGGCATGTTCTCTGTTCTTGATGATAGTGTCTTTAAGAAGTCTTGCGGCTTCAAGTCCAGGGCACTCGATCTCCGCCTTAAGCGGATAGTGGTAGTTCAACTCAATGGTGTAACGCGGGTCGCCCTCATCCTGTAAATTATAAACGAATTGGGCGTTCACAACACATTCACTAAGAGCTAACGAGCGCGTTATCATGATGCGAGTTGACGTTCCGATCTTGTCTGCATCTTCCTCGTCCGTCAGATTGAAGAGCTTCGAAAACCGATCGGGTGGCTCTTGGATGTTGAACCAAAAATTCTCGCCAAATGCCTTCAAAGGAGTATGTGGGAGCAATTCCAAAAGGTTGCAGGCAGCTTCCTCGGTCTGCAACAGCGAGTCCTTCTGATCTCTCTCTGGGTAGAATTGCACACGACTGCTGCTGACTGCAATCTTGAATGTGCCGGAGTCGAAAATAGTCGGGCCGTCCCCCACGAATGGGTAGAGTATGTTCACATTCTCATTCTTCAAAATGTTCTTGCCCAGCCACTGTGGAGAAAGGATAGACGTGTTCCACCGGCCCACCAGCACTATGCACCATTTGCTGATGTCCGCTTTCATATTAATGACTCCTGGAGGGTAGGAACCCGCCACATTTGAACAAATGAGCAAGTAGCACTACTTTCGGTTTCGGTCGTCCCATGGACGATGATGACCATGGCCACTCGGAAATGCAAATTCTGAAATCTACCCATGTGCAGGCGTAACGTCAAGCCAAACCGAATGGAAAAAAACGCGGAAATCTGGATGGCATAATCATTTTCTACCGTCCGTCGGGATCGTGCGTATCACGGATCGCTTATCAGTTCATCCGTGTGTGGGTTCGGCCTGTAGCCCGAACCCGAGCTACGTTACCGTATGGTATGGACCGTATGCAGCGGCCAGAACGAGAAGAACGCCCGCCCCAGAAGGTTCTTCTCCGGCACATACCCCCATGCCCGGCTGTCGTTGCTGTTCGGACTGTTGTCCCCGAATCCCACGTAGCACTTCTCAGGAACGTGAATGGGATCGCCCGGTCCGCCGAGCTTGTCCAGCCCGCCCCTTCCTATCAGATAGTATACGTCTCGTTGAATGCGGAAGTCCGTGAACGTTGCGCGCAGGTCTCGCGCCCCGATGGAGAAAGACGCCCCGTCAAGAACGTACGGCCTTGCTGGAACGTCGTCTTCATAGGAGTAATCAATGACGCTCTGCCCCCCGACGATGAACCACAACCGCTTGTCGGCATGAGCGAATTCAAGCTCGACCGCCTCGGCGCCGGCCCTGGGGGCTTTCGCGCGGGCGATCTCCGCCCCGTTGCGCCTAAGAACCGCCTCCCCCCCCGCCCACTCGGCCTGAAAGACCGCGCTGCCGCGCTCGATCAGCATCACGATCGGTCCGTTTCCCTCCGCAATCTGGGTCTTGCAGCGTATCCGCATGTCGCCGACGCAGTAGCGCCCCTCGACCCCGAAGTTGTATCCGTAGGTGTCTGTTATATCCCTGCCGAAGCGGGCAAACCGCGTCCCCTCGCTACCGAGCGCGTCAAGGACAAGCTTCTTGGGCGTGACTTCCTTCCATCCCGCGCCCATGTTAATCCATGTCGGCACGACCTCCTTCTCCGGGGCGAAGCGGGAATCGTATACATGCATCCACATCGCATCCTGATGTTCCTGGGGCTTTCGCGCGATCTTGCCGTTGATGTAGATGTCGCCGTCAACGACTTGAAGGGTTTCGCCGGGCGTGGCGATCAGTCGCTTGATGAAATTGGTCGGCGTCTTCCACTTCAGCCGTGTGCTCTTGCAGCGGGGGCAGATAAGGCCTTCGCTCTCGTGAATGGGGCCGAATTGCTGCCCGCAGGACTTGCACGTGAGCCGGTCAATCACCGGGTAGCGGAAAACAATCGCGTCCCAGCGTTGCGGTTTGCCCAGTTTGTAGGAAAGCCGGCTGGCGATGATGCGGTTGCCGCCCCGGACGATTCTGTTGGCGGCGTCCGCTCCTTCGATGATCTCCCCCGTGTCCGGCCTGCGCCCGCGCAGCCAGATCGAATCCGGCCAGCGGAAGTTGATCATCTTCACGTCCCCGTCGCTGAATACTGCGGTGGAGGTTTGAATGCCGGGATAACGGCAGTTCGGGCATTCGACCTCGGCGGGATAGATCCCGTCGCCGTTCTCCCGCGTGTTCACATCGAACGTGTAACGGCAGTTGGGGCACTGTGCCTCCTTGTGGAAGCCCAGCAGCGTGGGGCCCATGGAGCCGGTCGGGATTCTGAAGACGTCAACGATAGTGAACTTTATGGCCAGGGCGATGCCCAGCGCGATAGCGAACCATTCCACGCTTTCGCGCACTGGGCCTTTGCGCCGGCGTTCGGAGACAGATTTTTTATTGAACAGCGCCATTGAAGGTTGGAGACGTTGCTGCCGGTTCATCCGTCCGCCTTCCGCGTCGGACGGTCAAGGGGCGACAGTATATCACGCGCCGGCGGGAAGTGAATCGCAAAGAGGCGGGATTCGTACGGCGTCAGTCACGGGCGCGTGGCAGCGTAGGGGCGGGTTTCAAACCCGCCCCTACAAGTGGCTGGCATATAAACGCTCCCTTCACTGACCGGATACCGGGATTCCGCCGGCGCAGGCGCGGCGTTGCTTGACATTTCCGGAGCAGGGATAGTATAAGGTGTCCTCGCGCTTGTGCAATCGCATGGAGGGAATTCGACATGGCAACCATACAGATTGACGATTTCGCGAAGGTGGAACTTGTTGTCGCCCGCGTGACCGAGGCCTTCGCCCATCCAAACGCCGACAAGCTTATCGTTCTGAAGATTGACGCTGGAGACGGCGACGCAGACCGGCAGATCGTAGCCGGAATCCGTCAATGGTACCCGCCGGAAAGTCTTGTCGGTAAAAACATCGTCATCGTCAACAACCTTCAGCCGGCGACGCTGCGCGGGATCGAAAGCCGGGGAATGCTCCTGGCGGCCCAGGACCCGGCAACCGGCGAGGTCGTTGTTCTTACTGCGGACAAGCCGGTGACACCCGGATCGAAGATCAGATAATTCAGAGCGGGGCGCGGAGGAAGACGTGGCGCAAGTACCTGAATCAGGGCGTGTGGAAATCGCGGTGTGCGATAATGTTGTTTACGTCAAGGCCGTGGGGAAATGCCTCCAGAAGCAGGGCATCGCGCTTCACGAGTTCGCGTCCGCAATGCGTAAGGCCGGATGCCGCGAGGTGATACTTGATCTCAACGAATGCGCCGGAATGGACAGCACCTTCATGGGCACGGTAATGTCAATGAAGACCAGCTTCCAGGACGCTGATGGGTTGAAAGTCATAAACATGAACCCGGCCTGCGAAAAGCAGCTCAAGGGCGTAGGGCTTCTTGCCCTGCTGGACGTCTCGCGCAAAGCGGTTGTCATGCCGCATCTCAGGTTGAAAAAGCTCGGGGACCCTGCATACGGCGCGCTGGAACGCATGGAGATTATATTGAAGCTGCACAAGGAGCTTGTCGAGCAGAACCCCGATCTCAATGGCGAGTTCGGGCCATGCATCGAGGCAATCGAGCAGGAAATTGATGAGCGCAAACGGGACGGGGACGGGAAGGCGAAGTCGTGAGCAACACCGGACTCCAACCCTTCATCCTTGAACCCATATCGGTCAGGAAAGTCTGGGGCATAGACGGAGTCGGCGAGCGATGGGAAATCTCCGAAATGGACGACGCCGTCTGCCGGATCGCCGGCGGACCGTTCAATGGAGCATCATTTCGCGATCTGATCCGGCGCGATCCCGATGGGATTCTCGGAAAGCGAATTGCGAAAGAGAACGGCGGACGCCTGCCGCTCCTGCTGAAAACGATAATGGCAGCGGAAGCCCTCTCAGTCCAGGTTCATCCCGATGACGTCTATGCGCGTTCCAGCGGCGACGCCGAGCGGGGCAAGACGGAGGCATGGATTGTCTTGGACGCCGCCCCGGGGGCGAAGCTCATAGTTGGAACTCGTGGAAATCCCGACAGGCGGTCGTTCCGCGCGGCGCTGGAGGCGACGGGCGCGAAGGCCGGACAAGCAATGCTCGAATCGTTGCGCCCGGAGAGAAACCTGTCCGCCGGGGAGGTCGGCGCGGTATTCCGCCGCTGCCCGCTTGGGGCGATGCTGAACGTCATCCCCGTGAGAAAAGGGGATTGCGTATACCTCGCCCCCGGAACGCTGCACGCCATCTGCGGCGGGTTGACCCTTTACGAGATTCAGCAGGCATGTGACGTTACGTACCGCGTTTATGACTGGCATCGCATGGGCGATGACGGCAAGCCGCGCGAACTGCATGTTGACAAGGCAATGGACGTTCTCGATTTTTCCAGCGTCCCGGCGGTGACGAATATCAGCGATGCGTCAGACGGCGACGTCCTTGCGGATTCGCCCTGCTTCACCCTTGAACTCGTCGCCTTCGCGGGAGAAAAAGTCATTCCGTCCGCTCCCGGACGGGATGATGCTTTTATGATCGTCACGGCATATGATTCCTCTCTGGACGTCTGCCGGGGCGGCGCGCGAATCGCGCTCGGTCCCGGTCGGAGCGCCTTTGTCCCCGCGTTCGCTGCGGAAGGCGTCGTTCTCCGCTCTCCCGGCAGGTCCAGGGCGTTGATGGCCCGCCCGGTTTCAAGCGCGGCTGCGCGAGACTGAGAGTTTTCCGCCCGCGCGGCGATTCGAGGTTAGATGAAAGTCAGATTGCAGAAATTCCTTGCCGGCGCGGGGATCGGTTCCCGCCGCGAGTGCGAGAAGCTGATCGAGGACGGACGCGTCGCCGTCAATGGGGAGGTCGTCACCCGGCTGGGAACGCAGGTTGATCCCGGCAGCGACAGCGTCGAATTCGACGGCGCGGCGGTGAAGCCGCCCCAGGTCGCCACGTTCCTGCTCTATAAGCCGCGCGGTTTCTCCTGCGCGGAACACTGCAATGACTGTCCTTCAGCCCTTGAATTACTCGGCGTAAGGGATGAGAGGCTGCTGCTGGCTCCGCCGATGTCCCCGAATTATTCCGGCATTGTTCTGGCCACGTCCGACGGCGAGCTTGCCCACGCGCTGAGCTATCCCGGCTTCTCGATCCTGAGGACGTACGTCATCCGCTTCAAGGGCGATCTTGATGAAGCGGGGACGCGGTTTCTGCGCTACTCGTTCAAGCTGGAAGGCGGACGGCCTGCGGGCATGAATGTGAAGCTGGCGGAGAGCAGAAAAGGCTCGATGACAGCGGCGACGGTGACGCTCCTGCGCGGCAGGGACACGGACGTCGCGCGCGCCTTCGGCATGGTTTCTTGCGAGATCGTCAGCCTGAAGATGACGGGATTGGGCGGTCTGACGCTCGGGACGCTCAAACCGGGGCAATCCCGCCGCCTGAAGTCGTCCGAAGTCAGAGAGTTGATCGAATCCGGGCAAGCCCGGCGCGGGAAACGCTCGAAGCGACCAGACTCCGATACGCGGCGCGGCGGGTATAATCCCTAAAGCATTGTCCGCCGGGCGGACGCCATGCCACAGCCGGGGGAGCGGCCCCGGTCAGGAAGTTTTTATTCGCGGAGTTGCAGCGATGACACAGATGACTCAGGCAAGAGCCGGCAGGATAACCGCCGAGATGCGCGCGGCAGCGCGGGCGGAGAAGATGCAGGCAGCAAGAATTCGCGCCGGCATCGCGGACGGATATGTGGCCCTGCCGTGCAACAGGAACCGGGGCCGGCGCGGCCTGTGCCCGGTAGGCGGCGGGACGCGAACCAAGGTGAACGCCAACATCGGCACAAGCTCCCCGCGCGCGGACGTTGAGGCTGAACTCGCCAAACTGCGCGCGGCTGAGGACGCCGGCGCGGACACCGTCATGGACCTCTCCACCGGGGGCGACCTCAGGGCGATACGCAAGCGCATCTGCGAAGAAACGCGCATAACGCTGGGCAGCGTCCCCGTCTACGAGGCCGTCGTCAGTGCCGCGCGCGGAGCGAGGCGGGGATTGGCCGGAATGAAGGCGCGCGACTTTATTGAGGCCGTCCGCATGCACTGCGAAGACGGCGTTGACTTCGTGACGATACATTCGGGCGTTAGGAGAAGCGTCCTCGAAATACTCGAGCGAAGCCCGCGCACATGCGGCGTGGTCAGCCGTGGCGGCGCCTTCACCGTCGAGTGGATGACCATCACCGGAAACGAAAACCCGCTTTACGAGCAGTTCGATGAGCTGTTGGACATGGCGCTGGAGTATGACGTAACAATGTCTCTAGGCGATGGCCTGCGCCCCGGCGCGATCTCGGACGCCTTCGATCAGGCGCAGGTTTATGAGCTGAATGTTCTGGCCGAGCTTGTCGAGCGATGCCGCGCGGCGGGCGTGCAGTGCATGGTTGAGGGGCCGGGGCATGTGCCGCTTCACCAGATTCAGGCGCAGGTGCGGCTGCAGAAGGAATTGTGCAAGGGCGCGCCCTTCTATGTTCTAGGCCCGTTGGTGACGGACGTTGCGCCGGGCTACGATCACATAACATCGGCCATCGGCGGGGCGCTGGCGGCGTGGGCCGGGGCGGATTATCTCTGTTATGTAACGCCGACGGAGCATCTCGGCCTGCCTGGCCCGGAGGCCGTCCGGCAGGGTGTCATAACGGCGCGCATCGCGGCCCACGCGGCGGACATCGCGCGGGGGCTTCCCGGCGCGGCGGAATGGGACAGGAACTTCTCTCTGAAGCGCTACGCCCGGGACTGGGAGGGGCAGATAAAGGGCTGCATTGATCCGCTCATGGCCGAAAAGCTGCGCCGCGAGACCGGGTCGGAGGGCGAGGACGTCTGCACCATGTGCGGGGATTTGTGCGCGATGAAGGTCTTCAGGGACCATCCGGACTCGCCGCGCCTGCCCGGCGGCGGGAAGAGGCGGGGCAAGAAGGCATGAGGGGGCCGTTCGCAGCCCCGCCCGGATGCCAGGCGTCTTGTGTTGAGGCGAAAAATATGATGCGCGTTAGTTAGGGTTTTATCAAACCCGCTGACCGGCGATGATTGTCTATGCTCCGCCGCCGTGATAGAATCCGGCAAGCGATAAGGTTTTCAACATAGGGAGATAAATATGGCTTCGACCTCACTGCGGCGGGTTGTGGCGCTGATGCCCGTCATCCTGCTTTGTCTGGCCGGTTGCAGGGCCACCGCCCCGCGAAATGAAGAAGAAAAGCAACTCTATGATGTCAGGGTTGCCTCTCTCAAGGTGTTTCTTGCCGATTTTGAGAGCAACGTCCGCGAGAAATCCTTCTCCGGGCTGAAGGCCAAGATTTCTCCGATCCTGAGGGAGAAGGACCTTCAGGAAATGCAGGTCAAGCTTTATCACCTGAGCCTTTCCCCGCGTTACGGCGGATTGAAGCTGGATCCGGAAGCCGCGGGGAAGATGAATTTCGCGGACGTCATGGACGGCGACATCGGCTGCAAGCTTGAGGCTTCGACCGCCGGCGGGCGCATGCGTCTGCCCGTCAGAATCCTCAGGTCGGAAGAGCGATGGGTCATACAGGACATTGACATCGTCCTTCTGGAGCCGGGCGACAGGATCCAATTGCGCTCCGATGAGGAGAAGCTGGTTCTGGCCACCGTTTCCCAGATGATCGGATTCATACGAGACAAACGTCCGGGCGATTTCCTTTACGCGCTGCCGGATACGGGCGCGAAGAAAACAAGGGGCGCAAAGGCGGTCTTTGGCGGGGCGTATGAAGGCGTAATCTTTGATCTCGACAAGATCATGAAGTTCGATTTCACCCAGTGGCCGGACGTCATGGCCGACGGGCGGCTCTACTTCCTGGGCGAGCACATGATCGTAGTCCCGGTGTCGCTGTCATACATGATGGCCAGCGAGGGGGATTTCGACATCAGGCGTCTTGATATGGAATTCGTCTTCGGGAAAACGGACAAGGGCTGGCAGCTTTTCCGCGTTGTGACCAGCGGCAAGGACCTGTAACGTCCCCGTTTGCGCGGTTCAATCAGATCGCGTTCTTAGCCTCGTAGACGAATCTTTCCATAAGTTCGCGGTTTTTCACCCCCGGCGCGTCTTCAACCCCGCTTGAAACGTCCACGGCGTAAGGGCGCGTCCTCTGGATGGCCTCCGCCACGTTGTCCGGATTCAACCCCCCGGCCAGAATGATCGGTCCGACCTGCGGCGCCTCACTGAGCAGAGACCAGTCGAACGTCTGTCCGGTTCCCCCTTGCAGGCCCGGCGCGAAGGCGTCCAGCAGATATCCGTCCGCCCGATAAGCGGCCATCTTCCGCACGTCTTCCGGCCCGGCGATCCTGAACGCCTTTATGATCCGCAGAGCGCGTAATTTATCCAGGAAGGCCGGGGTTTCCCGCCCGTGGAGCTGGACGTAATCCAGCCGAAGCTCCGAGGCGATTCTGAGCACATCAGAGGAATCGGCGTCAACGAACAGGCCGACGCTGCTGACGAAAGGGGGGAGCAGTTCGATAATCGGCTTGGCTGATTCCGGCGGAATGTGCCTTCCGCTTGGCGGATAAAAGACGAATCCCAGCGCGTCGGCTCCGGCGCGAACCGCCGCCAGCGCGTCCCTCGGATTGGTTATCCCGCAGATCTTTACTCGAGTCATGCCGCCGGAGACCGGAACGTGCCTAGTGCCTGAAGTGGCGGACCCCGGTGAAGACCATGGCCATGCCCGCCGCGTCCGCCGCCATGATGGCTTCCTTGTCCTTCTTGCTGCCGCCGGGTTGAATGACGGCTGTGATGCCGGCTGAGGCCGCAGTCTCGATCCCGTCGGGCATCGGGAAGAAAGCGTCGCTGGACATGACAGCCCCTTTGGACCTTTCGCCCGCTTTGCGGTTGGCGATGATGACGGAGTCCACCCGGCTCATCTGACCCGCGCCGCAACCAACCAGCATGCGATCCTTCGCGTAGATTATCGCGTTTGACTTGACGTGCTTGCAAACTAGCCATCCGAATCCCATATCGTCCCACTCTGACGCGGTCGGACGGCGCTTCGTGACCACCTTGCAGGACGCTTTGTCGAATCCGGCGATGTCCCGCGTCTGAACCAGCAGACCGCCGGTCACGCGCCTGATGTCAAGCGCCCCCTCCTGAAGGTTGTGGGCGTCAAGGCAGCCGACCTTGAGCAGGCGCACGTTGACGCCCCAGGGCGGACCTTCGGTTATCATCTTCACCGCGTCAGGGTCGAATCCCGGCGCAATTATTGCCTCCACGAAGAATCCCGCCGAATCCCCCGCCCGGCGATTCAGGATTTCTTCCGCGACGTGGACGTCCAGCGGGCGGTTCATGCCGATGACGCATCCGAAAGCGGATACCGGATCGCCGTCATACGCCTTGGCGTAAGCCTCCTTGATGGTTGACGCGATTGCGGCGCCGCAGGGATTGGAGTGCTTTATGCACACTACCGCAGGCTGGTCGAATTCCTTGACAAGGTTCAGCGCGGCGTCTGCGTCGAGGATGTTATTGAACGAGAGTTCCTTGCCTGCAACCTGTTCTGAGGCGGCGACGCACGGTTCCGTGACGCCGCGTTCGGAGTAGAACGCCGCGCTCTGCTGCGGATTCTCGCCGTAGCGCAGGCTCTGCTTAATGTCGAAGTCCATCGCCAGCATCTTGGGGAATGGAGTGTTGTTTTCCAGCCTAGCCAGGTAGTTGGCTATCGCCCTGTCGTAGTGCGCCGTGTGTTCGAACGCTTCCACGGCCATTTCGTAATGCATCTGGCCCGGCAGGTCGCGGTCATTGTCCTTCAGCGCGGACAGAACCGGCGCGTAACGCCCGGGATTCACGACCACCGCCACGTGCGTGTAATTCTTTGCCGCCGCGCGGATCATGGTCGGGCCGCCGATGTCAATGTTCTCCACCGCGTCGGCCAGATCAACCTCCGGGCGGGAGATCGCTTTCTCAAACGGATAAAGATTCACCACCACCATGTCAATCGGCTGTATGCCGTGCTGGGCGATCTCCTTCTGATGCGCCGCGTTTTCCCTGAGCGCAAGAAGTCCGCCATACACCTTTGGATGCAAGGTCTTGACCCGTCCGTCGAGGATTTCCGGAAAGCCGGTGTAGTCCGATATCCCCGTCACCTGAATGCCGTTGTCGCCCAGAAGGCGGGCCGTTCCGCCAGTCGAGATTATCTCGACGCCCATCTGTTTGAGTCCCTTCACGAACTCGACCAGCCCCGTCTTGTCCGAAACGCTCACAAGCGCTCTGCTTATCTTTGCCATTGCTACCTCTTGATAAAGGGGTTGGAGCGGAATTCTCTTTCAAGCGTCGTGGACGGGCCGTGCCCGGTGTGAACGATCGTGTTGGGCGGCAGGGGCCTGAGCTTTTCCTCGATGCTCGTCAGGAGCGTTTTCTCGCTGGCGCCGGGGAAGTCGGTCCTGCCTACGGATTCCTGGAAAAGCGTGTCGCCGGAGAAAAGGATCGGTTTTGGCGTTTCCGGTCCTTCAGGGATGAAAAGGCAGATTCCGCCGGGGGTGTGCCCCGGGGTGTGCAGGACTTTGATCTTCAGCCCGGCGAACTCAATTACGTCGCCGTCATGAAGCTCGCGGTCGGCCGGGGGGGACTTGATCATCCGTCCCATGAACATCGAAAGGTTCTTTATGGGACGGCGCAGCATCTCCGTGTCGTCCCTGTGAATCATGATCCGCATATCTGGAAATGCGGCCTTCAACTCCGTGTTGCCGGCTATGTGATCAACGTGCCCGTGTGTGCAGACCAGGATGCTCGGGACAAGGTTCTCAGCTTTAAGGTATTCGATAACCTGCTCCGGCTCCCCGCCGCAGTCAATGACCAGCGCGTCAGCGCCTCCTGTAACAGAGAGGATATAGCAATTCGACTGAAAGGAGCCGACGGGAAGACACTTTATTGTGATTGTCATGATTCTTTCTTCAATCAAATGCGCCAATCCGGCGTTGCGCCATCCGCTGCCGGGCCTGAATCCTCATGCATTCTCCCTGATAATCCGAGCCACGTCCGGATCGGTCTCAGGCTCCAGAAGCCCTATTATTCTGCGCTCGCGCTTCGCGTTCTCCGGGCTGTCGGAGGCATGGGCGCCGTTGCGCATTACGTTGGAGCCGTACATCCATCGCACCGTTCCGGGGCGCGCCTGGATGGGATTGGTCGCGCCCAGATTATCCCTTATCTTCGCAATGGCGTCAGGGCCGTGGTAAAGGAGCGCCATGCACTTGTCCCGGCCGGGCCTGCGCGCCTCTTCCTCAGTCATGTCGGCCCGCGGGCGAACCCCCGTCATGAACTCTATGATTCCGTCGTATTCGTTGTTCGCGTTGGCCTCTCTGAGGCTGCGGGCAAGGTCGTCCAGGACCTTCTGCGGAACGGCGAACGGCAGGTTCTCCTTGAAAACCTCGGCGAGTTTCTTCTTCAGCGGGCTTTCAAGCTTCTCGACCAGCACGTCGCGCACCGGGCCGTAGAACTCCCGCGCCATGGCCACGCTCATGCTGAAGACCTTTGCGCCGACGATGTAAAGGCCCGTCCGCGCAAACCGGTCAATGATGTTGCCCGCGCTGGCGCTGTGCATGCGGAAGGTGTCCGGTTTCAGGATGACAAGCGTAGTCTGCGCTCCCGCGCCTGTTCTTTCGGAGACCGCGCTTTCCACAATTCCGCCGTCCCCGGCTGCAAAATCGGCCAGAAGGCGCAGTTGTTTCCGGTTTGTCTCGGCGTCCGGAGCGGTCAGCACGGCAGGCTCGAAGTAACCGACATTGCCGTCCCGGATGACGAAGTCCCCGAAGGTGCCCCTGATGGTGTCTCCCTGGAACTGGTGCGTCAGCGATCCGACAACGCCGCTGACCTGTTGGACCGCGTTCTGCCCCTTGAAGAGGAGGAGCATTGCGCGATTGGAGATACCGTAGCGATTGGCGCGGGAGAAATTATTCTTCACGTAATCTGTCAGAAGCCCGGTTATGCGCGGATCATTGGACGGCTGCTCCTCGATGGTCGCGCAGTAGCGATTGACGAATTCAACGCCTGGGGCGTACATGCGGACGGCGACAAGGTCAAGTTCCAGCAGCGTGAGCATCCGGGCGATGATTCCGCCGGTGCGGCTTTTGTGAAGGCTGTATGGTGTGATGAGCGCGTATGCCAGTTCTTCCGCCACAAACTATTCCTTTCCTGTTGTCATTTCTGCCCGGATGCCTGTTTGGCAAGGTCCTGGGCGTCAACACGGATGTTGTCAATTATAGCCGTCGCGGGCTTGCCGTCGTCGGCGATCTTTCCCTTCGCCTCTTTGCCGGTTTCCTCGATTGACATGGCTTGTTCGGCGGCTTCCTCATGGCGGCCGGCTGCTTCCAGAAGCCGGCAGCGTTCGTAGTCAATGGCGACCTGCCGGATCGCCTCGTAAGCGTTGCCCTTTGTCGCCGCTTCGGTGGCCCTTTTCTGGATTAACCCGGCGCATATGAGCATGAAAATGGCGGCCGCCCAGAGCGTCGCAGCTTTATTCAGGAGGGTTTTCTCGGCGATTTCCTTCTTGTCTGGCTTCAGACGCCGGTGCCCCGCCATGGCCGTGCGATAAGTCTCGCCCGTGTGCATGTTTGCGCCGCACTTGGAACAGCTTATTGAGCTGGCCGATGCTGACGATCCGCAGGCCGGACAGCGTTGTTCTTCGGTTTCAAGCGCCATGCCCGACTCCTGTTCAGACGTGGTTTCCTAACGCCGGGCGATTATAGGAACGCTGCAAACGGCGTGTCAATCAATTCCCTGTCGGCCCGTCGCCTTCATCCGGTGGCGTCTTTTATTATGATTCGGGCGCGCGACATGGGCGCTCGGTCATGTATGTGGGCCTGCGCATGTCGGCGGGCCGGAAATTGCTTTGCGGTATCAACTTGCCCCGCCCCGCCCAGGAATGTAGAATCCGCCCCCGGCGATTGACTCATTACCCTCGAAACGGAGAACCGGAACATGAGCAGACTCAAGGGCAACTGCGTGGTCGCCCAGTCGGGCGGCCCGACGACCGTCATCAATGCCAGCCTCTGCGGCGTCATCCAGGAGGCCATGAGGCAGGATTGCATACGCGAAATCTACGCCGGCTACAATGGCATTCTCGGAGTGTTGAACGAGCAACTCCTGGACATTGGAGGGCAGGACCGGCAGACCATCGCCGGCCTGAAGGTCTGCCCCGCGGCAGCCGCGGGCAGTTGCCGCCATAAACTCTCGAAAGACCCCAAGTCCGGCGAATACGAGCGCATCCTGGAGATCTTCCGCGCGCACGATGTCCGCTACTTCTTCTACTGTGGCGGCAACGACAGCATGGACACCGCCGACAAGGTCAGCAAGCTGGCGAATCAGACCGGCTACGAACTGATCGTCATGGGCGTGCCCAAGACGATTGACAACGACCTGGCCTACACCGACCACTGCCCCGGCTACGGCAGCGTGGCGAAATACTTGGCCACAATGGTCATGGAATCCGGGCGTGACACAGAGGCGCTCTACACCCATGACACCTGCACGATCATGGAGGCCATGGGCCGCAACGCGGGCTGGATCGCAGGCTCAACCGGTATGGCAGCGCGCGAGCTGGACGACGCGCCGCACCTTATCTATTTCCCCGAAGCCCCCGTTACGCGGGATAAGATAGTTGATGACGTCAGAAGGGTTCACGCAAGACTGGGACGCGTCTTCATTGTCGTCTGCGAGGGCGTCAAGGATGACAAGGGCAATTACCTCGCCGAAGCCGGCGGAGACTTCGGGCAGGACTCCTTCGGCCACAAGCAACTGGGCGGCGCGGCGGAGGCCCTGCGCGGAATAGTCGAGAAGGATTGCCGCATCAAGGCCCGCACGAACAAGCCCGGCACGCTCCAACGCAACGGCGCCCACTTCGCAAGCCTCACAGACGTCGAGGAGGCATACATGTGCGGCGCGAAGGCCGTGCAGATGGCCGCCGAGGGAACCAGCGGTTACATGATCACGCTCGTGCGAGACCCGGAATCGAAAACGTATGGCTGCACGACCGGCCTGGCGAAACTGAGCGACGTTGCCAACGGCGAAAAGAAGGTCCCGCGCGAGTGGATCAACAAGGACGGCAATCACATAACCGACGAGTTCCGGAAATACGCCATGCCCCTGATGAAGGGCGAAGCGCCGATAACGATCGGGGACGACGGATTGCCGGTCTACGTCAGGCTGGAAAAGCGCATAGTTGCGCAGAAATGCGCGAAGTGGACGGGGCCGGGGAAGATGTAGGATCACTGACCACGGATGGAGACAATCGCCCGTCCGGTTCCGGCCAGGACGGTCAGCACGACCGCGCCGAAAGTTATCAGCCAGACCAGCGGCAACATTTCGAAGAATCCTCCTGTGCCGTACAACATGGGCAGCCAGATGGCTGCAAGCCCCCCAACCATGCCCCCCAGCGCGTCGGCTATGAACAGGTCCAGAAGCCGTTTATTATAACGGATAGCAAGGAGGGGGAAGAACACTCCGCTGCCCAGCGTCAGCGCGCTTAGACAGGCGAAGGAGGCGGATGAGTTCCATTCCGGTTTGAACGCCAGGATGTAGAACGCGCCCAGTATGCCGGCGGATGAAATTGCGAGCCATCGCGCGATCCCGATGCCTGAGACACCCCAGATGAAAAGAAAACCCGCCGACCCGATGAAGAAGGCTCCAAGGGGGTTGTTCAGGCGCGGCAGCAACCAGAGGATGACGCCGTTTTCCAGGCATATGCAGTTCACGCCGACCGCGAATCCCGCAACCACGATGCCGGCGCCCTCCAGCCGCGCTTGCGCGTCGCCGGCCTGACGCACAGCCCGCGCAACCATCGCGGCGCAACACAATATGCCGATGGCTCCGACGATTCCGAGGCAGAGCCTGAGGCCATGACGGTCAATAAAACTTCCGGCGACTCCATCAATCCACGGGGAGTTGTCCTGCACGATCGGACCGCTCGCTGATGCCGTGAAACTTCCCAGGTTTCTGAATCCCTGGGCCTCCAGCGCCTGGACGCTCAGCGACGACAGTCCGAATCCCGGTTGACCTGCCGAGGCGAGAAGGATGAAATTGTCCGCATGGACTCCGGGAGGGCCGGTTCTGATCGGTTGGTACCATGCCTCGACCTGGAATCCGGCCAAAGTGAGCGTCCTGGCATAGAGCATGGCAAGGCGCTCATCCTTGTCGCATGATTTTACCATCACCAGCCTGCCTCCTGGGTTCAGGTGGTTGCGAAACATGCGAAAGGATTCGAAGGTGTGCAGGCCAAATCCAGGCTCAAAGAAGGATTTGCATGCCGCGACTGTGGATTCAGTGTAGGGCAGAACAATCAGGTCGAAGCGTTCGCGGCTTGCGGCCATGTACCGGCGTCCGTCCATGGTGGCGGTCTCAACGCGAGGATCAAGGTAGACGCCTCCATTAGCCCATGCGCCTTTCCCTTTGAAAAACTCAACAACTTCCGGGACAACCTCGATTGCCACAACCCGTTTCGGGTTGGTCTCCAGAGCCAGCGTCACTTGCTTGCCGCCTCCGGACCCGATGATGCAGATGCTGCTGCCCGGCGGGACCATGGAAAACAGCAGATGGTCGAACGCCTCACGGCAGAGGGCGGGGATGCCGCTGGTGGACCATAATGCGACGCCGTCGTAGTATCCGACGACCTGCTGGTTCACCTGTATTGCTGTGAAGTGGCAGAAGCGGCCCCATTGGGAGTGGACGAGTCTGGCACGGGGCCGTGGCAGTATTTCATTCCCGAACAGGAAATGCCGTCCGGCCAGGGCGTCCCCCGGCCTTGATCTTCCTTCGGGCAGCAGTAATGCCTGGAATGGCTGCTCAAACAGGCCGGCAACAACAAACAGAGCCGCCGCGGCAAGGCTCTGGGCGACGATTCCAAACCTTTGCCCGAATACGGATACGGGCTTGCGGAGCGCGCAGAGGGAGATCACGACCGCCATAGGGACAAGGGCGACCGTCCTCAGCCAACCCAGCGCCGGAATGCTCCACTGGCCGACCACAAGGGAGCAAACCAGCGCCCAGACGAAGATCAGATAAAAACCTCCCCGGAGCGTCTTGTTCCCCAGCGCCGTCTTGTAGCCGCTGAATTCAGCCGCTCCCCATAGAGCGAAGAAGGGAAAGGTCACGAGCGTCTGGTAACCTATGAATACACACAGTTTGACGATCAGGCTTCTGTTCCCCATTCCGTAAGCGGAAAACATGTCGGGGCTGTGGCTTGCAAGCCATCCAAGGAAAGGCATTGCAAACGCGCAGAACGACATTGCCGTCGTCGCCATCGCGAACGTTTCCAGCGCGCTGCCCTTGCGTTTGTGCGCCCACCATCCACCCGCAGGCATCCCCACAGCCAGGTAGAAAAGAAAATATACCGTGCTGTTGAATGACAGCGACAAGGCGCGGAAGAAACATAATGACAACAGCGCGAACCCGAATGCCGTGAAGAATAGAGAAATGAGCAATCGGGGAGTGGACGGTTCGGATACTGCCTTGCCGGTTGCGGCGGGACCTTCGTCGTAGAGCTTCCGACCGCCTACCCCACCGAGAAAAGCGCGTAAATGACCTCCAGCAGTCATCCGTCCCCTTTTCCTCTCCCGGATTCTGCCTGCCGGGCCGCATTTTTCCAGGCCGTTTTCATTGCCGCGACACGATAACCAGCCTGGCCCCTCGTGTCCACACATAAAACTTCCTCACAGTCCGGACTCATTTATCCTGCCGGTTGAAAGCGTCGGTTTTTATTTCGAGGTTGACGATCCTGGCGAGCGCGCCAGGGATAAGACAAATCCTGTAAGGAGATTATACGCGCTTCGCCGCGCTTGAATTCGGCGGCATGGGCCTGCCTTCACAGCCCGCTGGGTCAATTCCGATTGCGCTTCACAGGCGTGGGGCAAACAACTTCCTCCTGCATTACAGGATCGCTTTGCGCGGCTGCGTCAAAGCACGGAATGAATCTTGACTTGAGTCACGCCGTCCCTGAATAATCCTTGAAGCCGCACATTGACGTCGTCTTTCCACCCGCGATGCGCCGGAGTAAATGAATGCGCCTGAAGCTTATCGCCTGCGAGGTTTTTTATCGCGAGGTCTGCCACTGTGTCGCCCGCTCGCGCAACATCGTGGATATTGAGTTCACCCCCAAAGGCTCCCACGACGACGTGGACTTCCTTCGCGGCATGCTTCAGAAGCTGGTTGACGCGGTTGACCCCGCCAAGTATGAGGCGACGCTCCTGGGCTTCGGCATCTGCGGCAATGCTCTCAACGGCCTGCGGGCGGACAGACTGCCGCTGATAGTCCCCCGCGCGCACGACTGCTGCGGCATCCTGCTCGGCTCACACGCGCGGTTTGAGGAATGTTTCGGCAATCGCCTGAGCGCCCAGTGGTCCTCCGCCGGATATCGCGAGCGCGGAACGTCAACCGTGCGGGAGGCGAACTACAGGGAGCAGACCGGCCTGGGCGGGACGTATCAGGAATACGTCGAGAAATACGGCGAAGAGAACGCGAAATACCTCATGGAAATGCTCAAGGCTCCGGAGGGGGACAAGACGAGCATCTTCATTGACCTGCCGGAAACGACTCATCTGGGCTACGCGGAGGCCGCGCGGGTCGAGGCCGGGAAGGAGGGCAAGACGTTCGAAATCGTCCCCGGCAGCATCAGAATGATCCAGGCGTTGATTGACGGGCCGTGGCCGGAGAGCGATTACCTGAGAATCGAACCGGGGCGAAGGGTTAAGGCGATATACGTTGACGGGCTGATTACGGCGGAATAGAAAGTCTGGCCGGAAAGCAATTCCGTCCGAATTCTCCAATAATCCGGTGATTCGCGCATTGCGGCGTGTAATGCCGGCCGGCCTTCCGGTCTTTTTATTCCTTTCCCACGCAGATTGTGGTATGCTTCCCGTCGTTGATCGGAGACTCCCGGTGGACGGCGTTTCTGGCCGGGCGCCGGCATTTGACGCATCGCAGGATTGAGATCGGGCGACACAGGAAGAACAGGATGAGAATTTTAATTATCGGCAGCGGCGGACGCGAACACGCTCTCGCGTGGAAAATATCCCAATCCCCGCTGACGAAGAAAATATTCTGCGCGCCTGGTAACGCCGGCATTGCTTCGGTCGCGGAATGCGTGGATATTGGTTCCGAGGACGTTGAGAATCTGGCCGCATTCGCGCGTTCGGAGAAGATTGACCTGACGGTGGTCGGCCCTGAAGACCCCCTGTCAATGGGGATCGTTGACCGTTTCCAGTCGCTCGGCCTGCGAATCTTCGGACCGTCCGGCCAGGCCGCCCGGCTGGAAAGCAGCAAGGCATTCGCGCGACAGGTTCTCGGGAGATACGGCATCCCCGGTCCGGCCTTCCAGATTGTCGAATCGGTGGACGCCGCCCGCGCCTGCGCCGAGGAGATGGACGGCTACTGCGTCGTAAAGGCCGACGGACTGGCCAAGGGCAAGGGCGTCATCGTCTGCGGAAATGTTGATGAAGCCTGCGACGGCATTGATCTTGTGATGAAGGATCGCGCCTTCGGCTCCGCCGGCGACCGCGTCGTCATCGAGGAACGGCTTGACGGCGAAGAGGTGAGCATCCTCGCTTTCACGGACGGCGAGGCGATCATAATGATGGAGTCGGCGCAGGATCACAAGCGCGTCGGCGAGGGCGATACGGGGAAGAACACGGGCGGGATGGGCGCATATTCCCCGGCCCCGGTTCTCAAGCCCCGGATAAGCGCCCAGATCGAGCAGGAAATCATACTCCAGACTATACATGCGATGAACGCCGAGGGCTGGCCGTATCGGGGCGTTCTCTACGCAGGCCTGATGATCACCGATTCCGGCCCGAAGGTTCTGGAGTTCAACGTGCGCTTCGGCGATCCGGAGACGCAGCCCCTGATGATCAGGATGAAGTCGGACATCGTCCCCCTGCTGATGGCCTGCACGGACGGAACGCTGGGCAGGCACGAGATCGAGTGGGACCGACGTCCATCCGTCTGCATAGTCATGGCTTCCGACGGTTATCCGGACGAATACAAGAAGGGCATTGAGATAACCGGGCTGGAGGAGGCCGACGCGGTGGAAGACTGCAAGGTTTTCCATGCGGGAACGAAGTTGTCGAAAGGCAAGGTCGTCACGGCGGGCGGCAGAGTGCTCGGTGTGACGGCGCTTGGTTCAAACGTGATGAAGGCGCAACAGAGATGCCTGGAGGCCGTGAGCCGCATACACTTCAACGGCGCGCATTACCGGCGCGACATCGGCTTCAGGGCGATACGGCGCGAAATGGAGGCATAGTGACGTGATTACCCCGCGGATTTCAAGCAAGGCGGCGGCGCTGGCGGCCGTCATTCTGACCGGACTGGTTCTGCACGGCTGTTCCTCAAACTGCTGCAATCGCTGCGGCGACCGATTCCCAAACGAAACGACCGTATGGTGGCCTCAGCCCGGCGCGGCCGCGGGCGCCGGCAACGTCCAGTACAGCGATGACGTGATATCGAAGACCATCGGCCTCAGGCCGGAACTTGAACACAGAAGCACCCTCGGCACGCTGCCGAAGGTCTCGCTGCCCGGCGAATTCGGCGGGGCGTTCTCCCTGTTCACGCCGGATGACTGCGCGGCCTACACTGAGCTTGCAGCCGCCGGCCTCCCGGCCAGGGAGCAGGGCATGGTCAGCCGGGGACGCCTGATCCAGGCGCCGTTCGCGCTCTGGCCGGAGCTTGAGAAAGAAAAGAAAACGCCGCCGTCGGAACGCATTCGCGTCCAGTCTGGAACCTTCATCAAGGTGGCAGGGATGCTTCACGTCATGCAGGCCACTTCCGAGCGCGTGCCGCTGCCGGATCAGCCGGTTTCCTACGGCAAGACTAGTCTGCTTTACGCGCCGGAAACGTGCTACTTCTTCCTCCGCACGGACGACAACCGCTGGCTGCAGCCGAAGGAAATCATCCTGGGCGAAACCGGGTGGCAGACCTACTGGGACGAACCTGCGGGGAAAACCTCATGGAAAAAGCTGGGCAAGGAACACCGCATAAGGCGGACCTTCCTGCCCGTTACGCTGCTCTACGATGCCGCGGCGATCGGCGCGGATACGAAGTGGGTGGAGCTTCACATCGTCGAGCGGAAACTTCTTCCTGACGGCCTGAAGGATCCGCAGCAGGCGTCCTGGACCGAGGAGCGCGACATTGACGCCTCCGCGCGCGCCAGGCACCTGAAGGGCCGCTGGACAATCAAGCGCGTTCCGGCACAGGGGTAGCGCCCCAACCAGCCGGGAACGCAATTCCAGAACGCCCCGGACGCGAAGGATCAGGACTGCGCGTCCGATCGGGCGTCGAGAGGCGCTGGTCATATGAAACAGACTTTCGGAATTACGCGCGCCCCCCGGCGTGTCCTGCCTCTTTTCGTCCTGTTTTCCCTCCTCGTCGCCTTCGCCTGCGGGCTGACTGCTTCGGCGGCGGAACAATGCAAAACCCGCTGCGCCAACGGCGAACTCCTCGAGAAAAACGGCATCAGGATTCTTCGCGTATGGGGAACGCCTGAGGAGATGGGCTACGCCCAGGGCCGACTGCTTGGCGAGGAAATCATGGCCTCCGCCAACGAGGTCGTAGGCCTCATGGCCTTCAAGGACAAGCCGAATCCTTACGAGACGCAGGTCCTCCCGGCCGTCCGCGACAGGCTGATAAAACCGCCTGCGGTCGAGGCGGAGGTCGCGGGACTATACCGCGGGGTAAAGGATTCCGTCCCCCCGGAAAAGCGATATTTGAAGGCGCTCAAGCGCGAGGCGACTGTTGACGACATCTGGGCGATAAACCTGTTCAGCGAATGGTCCGGCCTGATGTGCTCGACAGCCGCCTGCTGGGGGCCGATGACGCAGAGCGGAAAGACGGCGCTTGGGCGCAACCTCGATTACACGGCGATCAAGGCAACCGTCTCAACGCATGTCGCGGTGGCGCGCGCCCCGAAGGACGGGAAGAAATGGGTCAGCTTCACGTGGTCCGGCCTTCTGGGATGCTACACGGGTTTTGAGGAAAGCGGCGTCGTCTCCCTCGTCCACGATGTAGGCGTGAGAGCGACGGAGCCTGACGCGGATACGCGCAAATTCATCTCCCGGCACGCCGTCTTCCAGCGGGCGCTGCTGGAGCTTCAGGACGGGCCGGCATTTGTGGAAAACGCGGCCGCCCTCCTGCGCGGTTGCCCGGCGGTCAGGGGAAGCAACCACTTCCTGGCGACCCCGACGCAGGCAGTCGTCATGGAGTATGACCAAAACTCATCCAAAGAAGGGGGAGTTACTGTCCGCACGCCGCCGCAGGGGCAGAACTGGCTTGTCACAACCAACCACTACCGCCTCCGCAGGAAACCCGATAATTGCGGGCGATATGCCGTCCTTGAAAAGCAGTTGACCGAGGCAGCGGCGGGTGGCAAGCAGATTGACAAGGCCGAAATGTGGAAAGTAATAACGCAGGCGTCGCAGTTTGCCACTCTGCATACCGTGGTATTCGACTCGAGCGACAGGAGTTTTCTGGTCTCGTGCGCCGGGGTCATGCTCCCCGCGCACCGCAAGCAGCCGGCCGAATTGCGATGGGAGGATTTCTTCCCGGAGAACACGGCGGCAGAACGCTGAATCGTAACCTCTCCGCGCGCTAATCCGCCCAGCGAGTTGCATCATGATATTCTGGGAATTTCAGGATACGTTCCCTGATTCCACAGACGCACGGGAAACGCCGACTGCCCAATTCCCGTTGAACCAGGTTGGCTACGGAAAGCAGGTAACCGATGACACCCGTTCGCTTTATGTTTTCTTTACTACTAATCGTGATTGCCACCCTTGCCGTCACATTCACCGCCTGCGGCGATGAGGGAAGTGCGCAGGGAGAGGCCGTTGCCCTCCATGCCGGCGAATTCACGGTTGTCAAGATGGATCCGCACGCGCCGGCAGCGCTCCAGTTGGCGGTACACGCCTGCCAGGGCCTGAAGAATCGCAAACTCGGCGGGTCCGTCTTCATCCTGATGGAACATCACGACCAGCAATGGCTGGACCTCCTCGATCTGAAGCCGAAAGAAATCATCAACGCATCCGACTTCCTTAACGCCTGCGCGGATGAATTCCCGGCCTGCGTGCGCTACTCCTACGCCGACCAGCATGAGATTCTGCCCAGCATCCTGACCGTGGCCGCGGTGCTCGGGGCGGTGCCCCTGGACGTGGGGATGCCCCTCGCCGGTCATCATGTCGCGTTCGACGCCACAATCGAGTTCAAAGACAGGAAGACGCCCTATCTCGCGACGAAGTATGTATTCGAGAAATTCATCGCCCAGACCACTGGACTGGCAATGCTCAACCCGGGGTACGATCCGCACCCCAGGGACTTCTCAAATCCGGGTCTGACGGCAGACATGTCGCCGAGGCTGGTGGATTTCGTCTTCTCGCAGAAACTGTTCACCACTTTCCTGAATAACGGTTGCAGGGACGGGCATCCCGAGAAGAAGCTTCTCCACAAAGTCGTTAACTCAGGTCACTGGCCGACTCCTTTGGGCGTATACGGCTATAACAATTCCTGGGGGGTGGCCGGCTATCTCTACGAGGCCCAGACCCGAGCCTTGGATTCCCGCAACATGGGAGCCATCCCAACCATGACATACAATCTGTCCTTCTTCGCCACGCGAAGGCCGCCTATCGAGATCGCAGGCGAACTCCAGCAGAACCCGCCTGAAGACGTCCAGTACGATCCGAAGAAGACATACGTGGCGTTTGTCGTTGGCGATGGAGACAACATCCACTTCATGATGACCACGAGGAAAGACTGGTTTCTCAAGCGGCTTGCGCACTGTGAAAATGCTGGCAACTCGCGTGCCCCGCTCACCTGGAGCATCTCTCCACACCTCGCCCGCATCGCGCCCGACGTGCTCGAGTGGTATTACGCTGCGAGCCGCAAGACCGGAATTGACTACTTCATCCTGCCGCCCAGCGGGCACCTCTACTCCTATCCAACGTCCATGAACGAGGCAGACCAGGACAGATTCGTCCTGGCCACGGAGCGGGACGCCCGCGTTCTCGGCGTCAAAAGCGTTGTCCACTGGGACTGGTATAGCACATGGAGGAGCGCCGAGAAGCGCTTCCTGCCCAAATACGCCAGGGCCGAGGGAGCCATTCGCGGCGTGTTTCCCGTGAATGTTCCATACTTCTTTCCGACCTTCACATGGTGGCCGCCGGATCGTTTCTATGAGGCGCTCCCCGGCGAGGACGGCAGTAAAGTGGTGGTGTTTCGGCCCGATGAATGGAGGGGAACGGACGGCAAAGGCCATAACGTCACTGACGGACCGTTCTGCCTGACCCCGAAGGATATGGCCGGGAAGCTGGGCAACTACCCGCCAGGCACAGTTGCCGGAATATATATGACGAGCGACGGAGGACTGAACCTCGAAAACTCGTTTATGGAGCTTATCCAGCTATTGCCTTCACACGTCCAAATCGTCAGCGCCGACACTGCTGTGAGACTGGCGCTGACCGCAAATCGCTGACCTGCTGATTCCCCAATGCAGTAGTGGGTCTTACGCGAAGCAGTAGGGTTCCGCACGACGCGGGATCCCGCGCGGGTCCTGCTACCAACCTTCGGTTGTCCGTGCGAATTCGCCATACCTGCTGTCTTTCCGGGTTTCGCATATCCGGCGCGTCGTGAATGTATCATCGTCAATCCCGCTCCATAATCGCGCAATCAAGTGTATTGCCGTTGAAATCCTGCATGATGGCGTTGATCCGGTTCGCTTCGCGGAATCCTGCCTCGCGCAGAACCTCGCGCCTCTCCCCGGACGGGGCGTCAATCCACGCCTGAATCCGCCCATCTCGCGGGAGGACGGCTTGGAGAACTGCGCGGCCGGCGTCGCTGCGTCCGGGGTAAAAGAACAGGTCAAGCATGGTCCAGGCTGCCCGTCCGCTGAGCGCCTTCCACGGGGCAACGGACGCGAAGGCGATCATCGCCCCGGCGTCATTCACTGCCGCGCTCGTCGCATTGCGTCCGCGCATATTGTCCCGGAGCAGATTCAGAAAGACGCCTTCGGTCGTCCCCCTGCGGAATATGCCGTTATTCAGCGACAGGATGAAATCCCCCTCCGGAGCGCAGACAAGCGGCGCGATCAGGGGCCAATGCCGCCACGCAAGGGGGTGGACCTCAAGACCCGGCGCCCCCAGAAAATCATCCTGATAATCAGTCCGGGCGATCCATTCCATCTCGCCGGATCCGGGGTAAAGGCTCCGGAATCCGCGCTTGCGGTAGATGTGGTACGCCGGGGAGTCGTAACCGGTTCCGAGGTAAAGCGCCTTCCCGCCGCGCTGGATGAAATCGGGGCATACGGCATCCATGAGCAGGCGCGCAATGCCCATCCGGCGGCAGTCTGGCGACGTGAAGACGTGGCCCAGTATCCCGACGCCGCCGCGCTCGAATGTGCAAATATTGCCGACAGGTTTTTCTCCGTCGAACGCGATGTAGTAACGGCATTCCACGCCTTCCACGCCGTCGAGACTCGCGCGAATCTGCCAGATCCATATCTCACCCTTATGCCCCAGAAAAGCGGCGATTCTGTCCGTCCAGTCCGGCTCAGGCCCGGTTATCACTTTAATCTCAACATCTCGTCCATCCTTCAGTGAGACGGTTTGCAGTCTTTGTATCAATGTCCGAATCCTTTCCGGGCGCATCAATCCGTGTTCTCAAATGTCTCTGCGCGTCCAGCCCGGGAAGAATATCTGTTTGTCCTTCGGCGTGTCAAAGGCCGGAAGTGTTGAATCCGGGAGATGCGGGAGCGGGCTTCTTCACAAGCGCGGCGCAACTCGGTATAAATACGGATGAAGCGGGCGTGATAACGCCGGCTTGTTTCATTGCCTGCCGTGTTTTCGGGGAAGGATTGCTTGACCGGGGATTCTCCATGGGGGTATGACAGGCGACGACCGGGCGGCTGGAGAGAAACATGAAGATTGACGCATCACTCATACACGGAACCGTGCAGCCGGGCTTGGAGCAGGTCCGGGTTGAGTTCGAGCGCAATTTTGTGGAGCGCGGGGAGATAGGCGCCGCTTGTTGCGCGTATCACCAGGGTCGAAAAGTGGTGGATCTCTGGGGCGGGCACAGGGACCCCCGGACGCGCGCGCCGTGGGAGGAGGACACGCTTGTCGTCGTCTACTCGACCACCAAGGGTCTGGCCTCGATGGCCGTTGCGCTGGCGCATTCCAGGGGGCTTCTGGATTATGAGGAGCGGGTGGCGGCATACTGGCCGGAGTTCGCGCAGGAGGGCAAGGAGAATGTGACCGTCCGGCAACTGATATCGCACCAGGCCGGGTTATGCGCGATAGACGAGACGTTGAGCATCAAGCACATGGCCGACCTGGATTATGTCGCATGGGCAATCGCAAAGCAGAAACCCGCCTGGGAACCGGGAACCCGGAACGGATATCACGCGATCAGCCTCGGCTGGTATCAGGGCGAGCTGATCCGGCGGGTTGATCCCGCGCATAGAAGTCTGGGGCGTTTCTTCCAGGAGGAAATAGCCGGTCCGCTGGGCCTGGAGTTTTACATCGGATGCCCGGAATCGCTGCCGGATTCGCGGGTTGCGACGATCAAGCCGTTCAGACTGAGGAATATATTCTCCAGCATCGGCAAGATGGCGCCGGCGCTGATCAAGGCCTATTTCAATCCCGCCTCCCTGACGCACAAGACGTTAAACAATCCCCGAATGCACAGGGCGGACTATTTCAATCGCCCGGACGTCAGGCGGCTGGAGCTTCCCGCCGCGAACGGAACGGGACAGGTAAGAAGCATAGCGAAGGCATACGGCGCGTTCGCCTGCGGCGGGCGGGAACTCGGAATAAGGGAGGAGACGATGTCCGCGCTGACCGGCCCCGAACAGCCGCCCTCTGCGGGACCGATGGACGAGGTATTGAAGGTCAACACTTCGTACTCCCTGGGGTTCTCCAAGCCGTTCAAGGAATTCAATTTCGGAACGAGCGGGAAAGCATTCGGAGCGCCTGGAGCAGGCGGGTCATTTGCGTATGCCGATCCAGACGCAGAGATTGGATTTGCCTACGCCCCAAACAGGATGGACCTCTACATGTGGGATGATCCGAGGGAGAAGTCGCTTCGCGACGCCCTTTACAGGTGCCTGGGCATTCGCGTTTCGTAAAGGATTGCAACACGGAGCGGTTCCGTGTATGCTCAGTCAAGCCCGGGCGGAAGTTCCGCCTCTCGACGGCTGCGCTAGACTCCGACCGTGGCGCATCCGGGGGGATGTCAAAAGGTTGGCCGAACAGGATAAAAACAGCGAGAAGCGACGCCGGTTTCCCGGCATTCGCGAACGTCTGCAGAGAGTCCGTCAGGCGGATGACGAAGGCGAGACCAGGCGTTCGCTTCGCGAGCGTTTGCGTTTTGAAACATTGCTTGCGGACCTTTCATCCGCATTTGTCAATCTTCCAGCCGACAGGCTTGATGACGAGACCGAGGGGTGGCTGGGGAGGATATGCGAGGCGTTCGGATTCGACCGGGCGACAATCCTCGAGGCGACGGAAAAGGGAACCATAGTCAATGTCACCCATTCGTGGGCGACGCCCGATGCGTTAAAGCTGGAGGGCGAGCTTGGCGACGCCGACTTTCCCTGGGTGGCGGCGGCGTTGCGGCGCGGGGAGGTTGTGGCCGTCCCGAATATGACCGATCTCCCCGAAGATGCCGGGGCGGACAGGAAGAGTTTCGAGCGATGGGGCACGAAGTCACATGTGTCAGTCCCGCTGGCCGGTGGGGGAGAAAACCTGGGACTGTTAGCCCTTGATTGCGTGTCGCAGGAAAGGCTTCTCCCCAAACGTGATATCCAGAGGCTTAAAATCATCGGGGAGATAATGGCAAACGCCCTGATGCGCAGCAGGTCGGACGCGGCGCTCAGAACCAGCGAAGCCCGACTTCACGCGGCGATTGACAGCATGCCCTTCGACTTCTGGCTGCGCGACCGCGACGGAGTCTGCGTGCTTCAGAACGCCATATCGAGAATATCATGGGGCGACATAACCGGAAAACAAACGGGCAGCGCCGACGTTCCGGTGGAAACACTCAAACTCTGGGACGCCAACAATGCCAGGGCATTCGCCGGCGAGGTCGTCAGCGAAGAGGTGCGGTATAACACGCCCGCCGGTCCTGGCTTCTTCCACAACATCATCGCGCCCATCCGGGACGGGCAAAACGTCATAGGCATTCTGGGGCTGAACATTGACATCACCGACCGCAAGCTCACAGAACAGGCCCTGCGCGAGAGCGAAGAGAAGTACCGCAACCTGCTTGAGTTGATTCCGGACCCGGTGGTGATAATGCAGGATGAGGTCTTCCGGCTGATCAACAAGGCGTTCACGGAGATATTTGGCTACACGAGGGATGACGTGCAGACCGGCTTGAGTTATCTGGCGCCGGTCCAGGAGAAGGATCGCGATGCGCTGAAAAAGATTTACAGGTCCAGGCTGGCTGGAAAGCATGTACCGAGAACCTATCAGGTTGATCTTGTGGCGAAGAATGGGAAGATCGTTCCGGTGGAAACGTCGGCCTCGATAATCATTTACGAGGGGCGTCCGGCGAATTTCGTCGTCCTGCGCGACATCAGCGAGAGGCGCAGCCTTGAGGAGCAGTTCCGGCAGGCGCAGAAGATGGACACGGTCGGACGCCTGGCGGGGGGAATCGCGCACGATTTCAACAACATCCTGACTGCGATAATGGGCAACGCGGAGATACTGCTTCAGGAGCTGCACAAGGATGATCCGAGAGTGGAGAACGCCTCCGACATTCTTGACGCGGGCAAGCGCTGCGCCGCTCTCGTCAACCAGCTTCTTGCTTTCAGCAGCCGTCAGACGCTGGACACGCGGCTTGTGAGTCTCAACGAAATCGTCGCTTCCATGAGCAAGATGCTCATCCGTCTGATTGGGGAGGACGTCCGGCTGGAGACGGAACTGGAGGCCTCGCTCTGGATGGTTCGCGGGGACCCGACGCAGATCGGGCAGATTCTGTTGAATCTGGCCGTGAACGCCCGCGAGGCCATGCCCGAGGGCGGGCGGCTTTGCATCGCGACGCGCAACGAGGCCGGTTCGACGGATGAAAGTGGCAACCGGGTCGGCGATTTCGTAGTGCTGACCGTGACGGACACCGGGCGCGGAATGGATGATGAAACCCGACGGCAGATCTTCGAGCCGTTTTTCACCACAAAACCAAAGGGCGTTGGCGCCGGTCTGGGGCTTTCCACAGTCTACGGTATCGTTAATCAGCATGGCGGGGCGATCAGCGTCATCAGCACGCCCGGCGAGGGCGCAACCTTCGTGCTGCGCTTCCCCAGCGCCGGGGAAGTCTCCGAATCGGCGGAGGATGAATCAACGACCACCGAGATGGCCGTCGGCGAGGCTGAAAGAATGTTCCTTGAAGCTGAGGCGGCGGACCTCGGACCGGAAAAATGCGATGCGACCATCCTGCTTGTCGAGGATGACGATATTGTGCGCAACCTGACCGGCCGCGTTCTGACGTCCCTGGGCTACCGGGTTCTGGCGGCGCGGGGCGGAGAAAACGCCTTGCGCATAATGGAGGATCGCCGCGGCGACATTGACCTGGTTCTCACTGACATCGTCATGCCGGGCATGAGCGGCAGGGAGTTGTTTGAGCGGGTAGGCGCGCTACATCCCGGCGTCAAGGTCATTTATATGTCCGGCTACTCTGACGACGAAGCCGGGAAGGGGGACGACGCCGAACCTGAAGCCGGATTCCTAAGAAAACCGTTTTCACGCGATGAACTGGCCAAAGCTGTCCGCAGGCGGCTTGGCGCGGGAACGGAATCGGACTGATTTCTCACCCCGGCATCAGGCGTATGGAAATGGGTTCCAGACCAATAAGGTGCAGGTAAACCGCAACGAACATCCAGATAGCGGCCGCCATGCAGTCCCCCAGCAGCGTTCCTATGACGAAGGGATGCGCGGCCAGGACGGTCTTTACGCCCCCGTAACGCTGAACCGTCCACTTGGCGAACCATCCAAGCAATATTGAGAACCACATGCACTGCATCCCGTATGAATGCGTCGCCACGAAGCCGAGGGGGTGGAACGGCCACCAGTGAAACCGGGCGCGCATGAAGACAAGGCTGCCGGTTGTCATGGCCCCCGCGAGGAAGCGCGTCCAGTTCCCGCTGTAATCAGGTCTGTCGCGCAGGGACGCCTGGATTGGGAAGACGAAGCGGGACAGCGCTCCGGTCGTGGCGTGCCACTCCTGCACGCGCGCGCCGAAGTGATAATACTGGTACATCTGAACGGCTATGCCGGACGCCACGGCCACAAGAAGAGCCGCAATCATCCACAGCGCCATCCTCTTCCTGTCCAGCCCCGGCTTCTCCTCCTGCAGTTTGAATGAGGTGACCGAGAAAGGCAGGATGCTTTCCCGCAGGTCGTGCGCCAGGAGGGTCGTCATCAATCCGGCAATGAGTGCGCCCCGGACGCCTATTGAGGAAACGCCGAACAGTCCGATCATAAGAACTGAAACGTATGCCCTCGCGCCGACGTAAAGCTGGCCGCCTTCGGCAACCAGTCGCGCCATCAGTGTGTGGATGATCATCAGCATCGTGAAGGCCACAGTTGCCCAGAACCAGCCCATCCCCCAGTATGCCAGCCACGCCGTCGCCACGGCCCCGAAAAAAAGCGCCGCCACCAGGCTGAAGCCGGATTCTCCGCCCTCCCGGCTGAACGGGTGTCTTATCCAGGCAACGGCCTCGCGGACGCCCTTTGCGATCTCGTCCCGGGCCACCCAGAACTGGAACATGATCAGGACGCAGAAACCGCCCATCTGCTCATTGCCCTGAACCCACGCGGTCATGGGCGGGCCGTAAGCCGCCTGAAGCATGTCAACGATTCCAAGCAGGATCATGAAGAACCAGAAACTGAAAGAGATAGCCTGCGGTATCAGGAACGCAAGCGCCGCCGCAGAGGGATAGATGATGAGGTGTTTCAGGTAATACGGCAGGTAGTTCCAGGGATGTTCCGTAAGGTTGGAGTAGAGATACCACTCCAGAGTGAAACTGGGAACCTTGCGGAAGTAGGCGTTCAGGCCGTGCAGCAACTGGACGAATAGGACGAGAGACAGCCCGGACCACATCCACGGATTGCGGAACAGGCTGTTGAAGACACGCCCGGGTTCGGGGTCCTCCATGATCGCCAGGGGCACGACCGCCAGCGGAAATTGCAGGTGTTCGTTGCGGCTCCACTGCCGGGCAAGGAAAAGCGCGAGGAACATCATCGCAAGATAGGCGGACACGCAGAGGATAAGCCAGTGGATCAGGGGCTTGAACCAGATGCCCCATGGTATCGGGTTTTCCCCGCCGACCAGGAACTGCTGGAATTCCGGAGACTCGGTGTCCGTCATGGGAAAAATATCCAGCGGGGCATCCTTCATGACGGCGGCGACGTCCTTGAGCCGGTGCGCATGCTCGAAGGGCATCGCCATTGTCGGCAGGAGGAAGCGGTGCATTCCGCATCCGGCCACCGACGCCCCGCAGAACGTCAGGCACAATACGATCACAAGCTCGTTGGAGCGCAATTCCGATCCCGGCGCGCATATGCGGGCGGCGACGTTGCCGCCAAGCGCGATGAAAAGCAGGACAGCGTATACGCCTATCGGAACCTGCCCGCCGATGAAATACGTGTTGTCGAGATAGTAGTCGTTGAAAGGCGTGAAAGCTGCGACTGCGGCGGAGAGGGCCAGACCCAGAATCACGGCGCGGAAGGTAATCCCGGCGTGTCGGTTGCCGCCGCCCTTGCGGGCATTGCCGTCTTTGCCTTTTGAAATCATCCGGATTTCCAGGGCGTTGCGGGGTTAAATCCGCCGCGTCATTGCGGACTGCCGGGCCGCGCAATAGAATCCAGCCGCATCGGGACGGCGGGTTCGCGCGCCGGAGTTTATAATTCGGTTGACGCGACTCAGTCCAGCGAAAAGCCCTTTCCGTCAGGAGATGAAAGCATGAAGTCGGCAAAATCATGTCTTCCCTCGCGCGCGGTCCTGACTGTTCTTGTCTGTTGCGCGGCGGCGGGCGCCGGGGAGAAGAGGGATTATGTCTGGTTCCTGAGGCAGATAGGAAACCTCGACCGGCTGCCGTTCCTGGAAGATGAAGCCGTCATTTCGCGGCAGTTCTCCAGTTATCATCGCGCGTCAAAGTACGTGCGCGAAACGGGTGAATGCGTCGGCATGGGGGAGAACGGCGACGCCGGGCACAAACTTTCAATCCACTTCGGTCCAGAAGCGCCGGGAGAGTTTGAAAAATTCGCGATCCCGCCGGATACGCGGCGTTTCCCTTTCGGAGACCTTGAATGGGTTCTTGATCCGCTCGAGCGAAATCACGTCTTCTTCCTGCCGGCTGACGGCATTGCCGACCCGAAGACAAGGCCACCGGAGAACATCGTCGCGACGATACCCGGGCCGGGGTGCATCTATCGGATATGGTCCGCCGATCCGAGAGGCAAGATACGATTCTACTTTGACGGGCGGACCGAGCCGCTGGAACTGGATTTCAAGGGGATGTTCGAAAAGGGCGAGTTCGATCCGAAAGCCGACGACCTGGCCGCCCGTCCGGAATGGCCCTTCATCCGTCCAATCGCGTTCCGCCGCGACGGCGCAGGAGACATGAAGGCATCGGACTGCTACCTCCCGATTCCCTTCGCGAAAAGTTGCGTGATTACCCTGACCGAGCCGAGTTTCTACCACTTCGGCTACAAGACCTTCCCGGCGCGGACTGAGATCGAGACGTTCCGCCTCCCGTTGACCGCCGCCGAAGACGCCGAGTTGTCACAGGTTTGCCGGGCGTTCCTTGAGCGCGGCAAGGACCCCAAGCCGGCGCTGCCGGGGACGGAGACGATCGAAAAAACGGCGGAGATCGCTCCGGGACAGGAGATTGTCCTTGCCGACCTTCGCGGCCCGCGAGTGGTCCGGGCATTTCACGCGAAGTGCGCCGGCAACGAGCGATATGCCCTGAGCAAGGCCCTTCTCACGGCGCATTTCGACGATGAGGCGAAGCCGTGCGTATGGTCACCGCTGATTAACTTCTTCGGAACGGGTTTCGAGCCGCGCGATTACAGGTCCTATCCCCTCGGTTACATCGGGGGGGAGGGATACTGCTATTATCCCATGCCGTTCCGGAAGAGCGCCCGCTTCATCCTGAAAAACGAGGGGACGAAGCCCATGACGCTCAGTTGGCGGATCTCCCATGCGCCGCTCGATTCAACGCCGGAGAACATGATGCTTTTCAAGGCAAATTACCGCCGAGAGGAGGTCTGCGCGACATTCGATTATCCGTTCATCGAATGCGACGGGCAGGGGCGTTTCCTCGGCGCATCGCTCTGCATTGACGACGCATGGCGGAGCTGGTGGGGCGAGGGCGACGAGAAAATATGGGTTGACGCCGACGTTTTCCCCAGCTTCTTCGGAACCGGGAGCGAGGACTTCTTCGGCGACGCGTGGGGCATCCGGAAACTTCAGGAAACCTTCTTCGCGTGCAGCTTCGACGAGAACATCTACGAGCATTCGTGGTTCTGCTGCTACCGGTGGTTCGTTCCGGACGATATCCCGTTCCGCAACAAACTCAAGGCGACGATTGAGAACTACTCCGAAAGCATCTGGGGCACGAAGGTACTGGACTGGGACGAGGATTACGTCTCGGTGGCCTACTGGTATCAGAAGCCCGGCGGGACGGACTTTTTCGAGCCGGTTCCGGTCGAGAAACGCCGCCCCTGGGGCAAGGTTCCGAAACCGCCGTTTGTGGAGGCTGAGGACGTTCTTGCCGCAGAAGTCGCATCCGGCGCAAAGATCGTTGAAGATGAGGCGCTGCCATACGAACTCTCTCGGGGCAGGGCAATTGATCTTGGAATCGTGAAGGCGGGGCGCGAGTTCAAATTCACCGGACCGGAAACCCTTTGCGAAGGGCCGTTCATCGTGAACATCCACACCGCGCGGGGGGTGGAAAACCCCGCCGCGTTCGAGCTGTTCGTGAATGGCGTCAAGGTCGGCGACACGCCTTCGGGATTCGGGGGCGGGGACCTCGCCCAGGTCGGCGCGGCGGTATTGCCGAAGGGACGCGGGGACTTTACGCTGCGCTGTTCGAAGGAGGGACGAGCGATTCTCGACTGCTTCCAGATCGAGGCGACGCGACAGTTCGAGGACATCGTTGAGGCGGAGAAGGCCGTTGTCGTCAAGCGCGACGGGCCGGAGCCTGTTTCCGACGTCGGCGTCGCATGGAGTTCCGGCAGGCAACTGCGTTTCCCTGCGGCCAAGGACGGGCAATCCATCGAGCTTGAGGCCGAAATCCCGCCCGGCAACTGGTTCGTGTCAGTCGGTCTGCAGACCGGTCCGGACTGCGGAGATTATGAAGTGTTTATAAACGGGCAGCCGTCCGGGAAGATAAACGGCTACAGCCCGACGCCGGTCGTGAAGGACTGGCTGCGCATAGGGAAGCTTAAGGGGACCAACGGAAAGACTTCCTTCAGGTTTGTCTGCGCGGGCAAGGACGCAAAATCGAGCGGACGCGCGTTGGGCCTTGATTACATCTGTCGGCAGCCCATCGTCGTTGAGGATGCCATTGAGGGCGAGACCGCCTGCCTGACCGACGTGAAGTTCGGAACAATCACCGACCAGAAACTCGGATTCCAGTTCAGCGGCGGCAACCACCTGTGGTTCCATCCCTCGCAAGTCGGCGCGGAATTCACATGGCCGTTGGACGTCCCGGAGGACGGCGATTACGAGTTGAGCGTCTATTTCACGAAAAGCTGGGACTATGCCAACGTGAGATTATGGCTGGACGGCAAGGAGATTGGGACGTTCGACACCTACGCCCCGACCGTCGTCTGGGATGGAAAGAAGCCGTTGGGCAGGTTCCCGCTCAAGAAGGGGACGAGCAGACTGCGCTTCGAGGTCGTCGGGAAGAATGAGTTGTCGAAGGGAATACTCGTCGGCGTGGATTGCGTGACGCTCATCAGGCAGTAACGCCGGGGGGCTCATTTTCCGCCAAGAACGAACAGCCCCATACCGAGCGCGACCGCTGCGGCGCCCACCCCCTGAAGAGGCGTTACACCGGCGCGGAAAACGATCGCCAGCGCCGCCTGCGCCGCGAGGAAGCCGCCTGCCGTCCCCATTCCGAGCGCAAGGTTGGGACTCCATTGCTTGTAAAGCAGCATCAGGAACCAGATGCTCGACGCGCCGAATACGTTCCCCCCGACGAAACACAAAAGCCAGCGATCGGGAACGCCGCTTCCATACTTGAAAATCACCTGGGCTATGGCCTGCATCGCCCAGAAGACAAACAGCCAGACAATGCTCATCGTGTTCTCCCGCCTTTCTCGGATGATCGCGTTTCAGATTGTATAGCTTCCCCGCCCGGCACCAAGTTGCTGGTTGACAAGGTCCTCGAAGGTGGCGGCCTGGAGGGATTTTTGCTGCGCCTCGTTGAGGCTTCGCCAGAGCTTTTCCAGGGCGCAGTTCGCCACCATCGGACACCCGCCGCCGCCCTCGCCGGCGGAGCACGGCGTTTCTGAGCAACCGCCCTGCATCGCCTCGATCACCTCGGCGACGCTGATGGATGACGCCTGCCGCGCCAGCGCGTATCCTCCCGTTGCGCCGCGCCTGCTGCGGGCGAAACCCGCCTTCTTGAGTTCCGGCAGAAGGTGCGCAAGGTAATTTGCCGGAACACCAGTTCCTTCCGAAATCTCGGAAATCCGCGCGGGACGGTCGTCCCTGGCGTGAAGGGCCAGGAAAAAGACCGTGCGGGTCGCGTAGGCCGCCTTGGTTCCAATGTTCACGTTCGAACCTTCGCAGATTCCAATGCCTGGGAGAGGTCTTCGATCAGGTCGTCCGGGTGCTCGATTCCGGGGCTGCAGCGCAGCAGCCCGTCCGTTATGCCGGCGCGCGCCCGCGCCTCCGGCGTCATCGCGTCATGGGACATCGTGGCCGCGTGCTCGATCAGCGCCTCCACCCCGCCCAGCGAGACGGCCAGCGTGAAGACCTTCACCGCCTTCAGGCACGCCCGCGCGGCCTCAAGCCCGCCCTTCACCTCGAAACTCACGATCCCGCCAAAGCCGCTCATCTGGCGTTTTGCAAGCTCGCGCTGAGGGTGGCTCTCCAGACCGGGATAGAAGACTTTCTCCACGCCCGGATGGCCTTGCAGGAACCTTGCAATCGCCATGGCGTTGCGCTGGTGGGCCTCCATGCGCTGCGGCAGCGTCTTGACGCCGCGCAGGACCAGCCACGCGTCGAACGGAGAACATGCCGTCCCGAGCGCCCGGTACATCAGGTTGATGTGTCGGGCGATCGTTTCGTCCTTCGCGATTATCGCCCCGCCGATCACGTCGCTGTGCCCGTTGATGTACTTCGTCGTCGAGTGTACCACTACGTCAACGCCCTGTTCCAGCGGACGCTGAAAGTATGGCGTGGCGAAGGTGTTGTCGGCGACGGTCATGACGCCCTTCTCCCGCGCGATCTTCGTCACTGCTTCCACGTCCGTGAGATAAAGCAGCGGATTGGAGGGCGTCTCGATCCAGACCATTTTCGTGTTGGAGCGCAGCGCGGCGGAGACGTTCTCCGGCTCGCGCATGTCAATGAAACTCGTCTGGATGCCCAGCCCGGGCAACACCTTGGCCATCAGGCGGAACGAGCCGCCATAGATGTCCCTCGGCGCAACGATGTGATCCCCGGAGCGAAGGGTCAGTATGACCGTCGAGATGGCGGCCATGCCGGATGCTGTGGCCCACGCCGCCGTTCCGGATTCAAGCGCGGCTATGTTCTCCTCAAGCCCCTGGCGCGTCGGATTGGCGCACCGCGTATAGTCGAAGCCCTTGTTCTTCCCGATGTCCGTGTATTCGAACGTGGTGGTCGGGTAGATGGGCGTTATTACGGAGTTATACTGATCGTCCTTCCTGACTCCGGTGTGGACTGCCTTGGTTTCCGGGCGCATCACGGTTCTCCACGGATGATCGGACGGTGGCCAACTCCTGCCCCGAGGACCGGAAATCAGACGCCGCCCCATGTCCCCCCGCCGGGGGAGGTTCAGGCGTTGTCCTGTTCGTAGAGGACTGTGGACAGGTAGCGCTCGCCGGAATCGGGCAGTATCACCACGATCAGCTTTCCAGCGCTCTCCGGCCTTGCGGCAACCTTCAAAGCTGCCGCGGTCGCCGCGCCGCTGGAGATTCCGCACGTGATGCCTTCCTCCTTCGCCAGGCGACGGGCCGTGTCGAATGCCTCATCGTCCGTAACCTGGACGACCTCGTCAATGAGCGAGCGATCAAGTACCTGCGGGATGAATCCGGCGCCAATGCCCTGAATCTTGTGCGGTCCGGGCTTGCCGCCGCTCAGAACAGGAGAGTTCGCCGGCTCGACGGCCACCGCCCTGACTTGAGCGTTCTTCTCCTTCTTAAGGTATCGGCTGACGCCCGTGATCGTGCCGCCGGTTCCCACCCCGGACACGAAGATGTCCGCCTTGCCGTCCGTGTCGTTCCAGATTTCAGGGCCTGTGGTCCTGAAGTGGATGTCCGGGTTCGCCGGATTCTTGAACTGTTGCGGCATGAACCATTTCGAAGTATCCGCCGCAAGCTCCTCGGCCCTTCTGACGGCTCCCGGCATGCCCTCTGTTGCGGGGGTCAGGATGATTTCGGCCCCGAACGCCCTGAGTACGCGCCTGCGCTCAATGCTCATGGACTCCGGCATGGTGACTGCGAGCTTGTAGCCCTTGGCCGCGCAGACGTAGGCCAGGCCGATGCCGGTGTTGCCGCTGGTCGGCTCGATGACGCTGACGCCCGGCTTCAGCAGGCCGCGCTTCTCGGCGTCCCAGATCATGGACGCGGCGATGCGGCACTTGACGGAGTACGCCGGATTGCGTCCTTCTATCTTTGCCGCGATTGTGGCATTCAACCCTTTGGTCAGACGGTTGAGTTTGACCAAAGGGGTGTTTCCGATACTCAGACTGTTGTCATTAAAAATCCTCATGTGTCTTTCCTTTTCTGTTGCCGTGGGTGTCAAATCATCACACGTCGAATCATATCATTCATGTACATGATTGTCAAGATCAAATCTTGGAATTCCTCATGCGCCATTTCTTGCAATGGCGCGGGCGACTGCATAAAGTATCCATAGCGAGAACCATCGGCCCCACGGGGGAAACTATGATGAAGATCAGAGTTCAATGTCCTCAATGCGGAAAGTCGGGGAAGATCACCGTCAGAAATCGCGCCAAGGACTGGCGTTGTGAGTGCGGCAGGATTTGCCCGATGCCGAAGCCTGAGGAGGCTGAGGTTCTTCCGGACAAGAAGAAAAAATACACCCCGCGCCTGAAATGCGCAAAATGCGCAAACCGCATAGGTCTTCCGCCGGACAACGTTCCTGCGGAAATGCCGGACAAATGCCCTGCGTGCGGGGCGGACATGGTGTTGCGCTTCCTTTGCCCCCAGTGCCACGGCAAGGTGGAAGGTCCGCCGTCCGCCTACGGCAAGACGCGCAAATGCCCGGGATGTGGGGCTTCATGCGAAGCGGGCAAGGTCGTGGTCTACTTCGACGGCAAGGAAGACGGTGAGGAGGATGATTCCAAGCCTGGCGTCCCCGCTGCCCCAGTGCAGGCCGGCGCGCCCGCCCCTCAGCAGGAGGCCGAGCCGGAGGCGCTCCCGCCGCAGGTGATGGACGCGGATGACGATGAGGCCGAGGAGGATTCAGACGAAGGTTCGGACGAGGGATCGGACGAGGAGGAGGCCCCGGCGGCGACCGTTAAAGCCGCCCCCCTGCCCGCGCCCCCGCAACCGCAGCCTCAACCCGCAATAAAGCCTTTGGTCAAAGCTGATGCGCCGCCGCAAAAGAAGCCGGCCGAACCGCAGATTCCGCCCCAAGCCGCAGCGGCTTCGGTTTCAGCGGCTCCGGCGGCAGCGAAGGCAAAGGAAGAGATTGCCGAAGGTTTCAAGTTGATCTGCGACAAGTGCGAGGCTCCGATGACGTACGGCGCGCGCTTCTGCCAGGTATGCGGTCACGATCACGAGAGCGATCGCTTTTCCGCGAAAAAGGAGACGGACTCGGTTGCTATAAACCCCGTGCTCCGCAACTTCCTTCCCGTCCTGCTGGCCGCGGTGGCGACGCCGATATCAATAGGTGTTCTCATGGTGTCGGTAAAGAAGGGCACGGTTGAAGGCGCGATACTCTCGCTTGTCGGGGTCATATGCGCGCTGTTGGGGCTTTCCGCATCTTCGTCCGCAGCCTCGGCAGTCGCCGTGCTGGAACGCCGCAAGGCCGTTCCCGAGCTTGCGGGGCGGTCGCTTCCAATACTCTCGGCGTCCGCGTGGTGCGCTTACATTTTTGCCATGCTCTTCTCGCTTCTGGCGCTGGCCTGCTGCACGTACAGCTTGTCGGCGCTCCCGAGTTGACGGCAATCACACGGCGAAGTTTATCTCAAGCTCGTAATCGGGATTCGTCGCGCCGGACCTCGGCCTGACGACGGCGTAGTATGTTGCGCCCTCGAACGGGATCGAGAGGAATTCGTCATCATCGTTATCCTTGGAGGACTTTATTTCGCGCCCGGTTGAATCGAGCAGAATGAGATCGAGGTTTCCGGCGGAGTTGCTGAATCGAATCTCGATGAAGTGCGTCGCCAGCATGCATCCGCCAACGTATTCGATGCGAAAAAAGTCGTCGCGCCCGTCCAGCGTGTCAAGCCCGGTCCGGGTCAGGCGCGTATCGCACGCCACCGTTCCCAGCAGGTAGGCCGTCTCCATCGTGTCATGCGGCGGGGCCGGCGCGGAGACCTTTCGGGCTATCAGATAATTTGCGCGGGATGTTTCGTTGACGCCGGACTTGAGTATTTGCCCGGATGAATCGCCCAGGTACGCGATATCGCCGGAGCATCCGATGCCCCACGCCGCGCCTGATCCGCTGCCGAGGGTCTTGCCGACAAACACCAGCCCCAGCTTTGCGCTCTCGCGCCTGATCCAGCCGTTGGGCGCAGCTCCGTCGGAGAACGCGCCGGATTCGGACCACCAGACCCCCGCGCTGACGTTCGTCCGCAGCATGTTCCCGCCAACGTAGACCATTCCGATCTCCGGGGTCTTCGGGTTTACCACGCCGTCAAGTCCGGCTCCGATGTCGGCGTCGCCGCAATCGCCAGTGACGGCGATTCGTCCTATGCCGCGTTCGGCGATTATAGTTGTTCTTGCGAGGGCCTTGACCGTCCGGGCCGTCACGGCCCCGGCGGAGAAGCTGCCGAGGCTGCCGGCGGTCTCGATTCCGCCGGAGAACGTCTTCCCAACGTTAACCGCAGCGATGCTGGCGTTTGGTGAAGATGAGTTTATCATTGCGGAAATGTTGCCGGCCGGGGCTCCGATATAGCCAAAACCCTCCGGGGCGCTCAGTGAGCCGACAATGTCCCCGTGTATATTAAGGATTGTCCGCGCCGCGCCGGATGCAGCCGAAATCGCTCCCGCGATTCCCTTTGCCGCAACGATCTGGCCGAGAGTTCCGGAGCTTGCTACGTCCGCGTTCAACGCCCCGCCGGAGTAGAGAAGCTCAATGCCGCCGGCGTTTATTTGACCTGTTACGTTGCCGCCTGCGAAATAAGTCCCGACTGATCCGGCGTTCAGCGTCAGGGATGACGCGCCCTTTGCGTAAAGCAGTCCGAGTTTCCCGGCAACAGTCGCCGTTCCGCTAAGGGTCCCGGTTGCATAAAGCAGCGAAACCCCTCCCGATGTCGTCGCCAGGTCAAGGTTCAGGTTGCCGGAGACCAATATATCCCTTGCGGATGCTGCCGTGATCTCCAGAGGACCGCCGAGATTCTGGACGTTCAGCGTCGTAAGCGCTCCGGAGACGGAAACCGCATTGTTTCCGCCAAGCTCAGTAAAGAGGATCGTTCCAGCCTTGCCGGAGATTGCCGTGTCCGTCCCGCTGCCGAAGCTTTGACCAAGGAACACGTTGACGTCTCCCTTGACCACCACGTCTCCCCGGATTGCGCCGCCCTTTAGTATGACGGTTCCAACCGGACCTTGGGAGTATATGGCCAGCCTGTCGCCTGACTCGCCGTCGCCGTCCGGATCGTCTGGCACGACCAGACCGCCGAAGGCAAGCCCGTCAATATCGCTTCCTGAGAGGCCGGAATTCAGGATCAACTGTCCGGCGCCGCTGCCGAGGATTATGAACGACGTGGAGGGCGATCCGACCGGCCTTCCGTCCAGAATCCCGGCGACTGGCCCGGAACAGACAATCCCCATGCCGCGCGATCCGCCGGTCGGGGTGATGTAGATCGTCGGCGCCTGTCCGTTCGCGCCGCCAATGACCGCGACGTCAAGGCCGAGCCAGCCCGGTTGACCGGCTGCGCCAATCGTCAGGTCGCTGTCGTCCGGACCAGTCGCGAGCGTGTCGTAAAGGGAAATTGTCGTCCGCCCGTCAGGGGTTGTGAATTGAGATATCAGCGGCGGGCCGGAGATCATGAGCATCCCGTCGGAATAATCGCTTCCGATCAGGGAGCGGTCATCAGCTTCCACCTGGATATTGTATCCCCCCCCCGCGACGCCGGTTGTATTCCATGACCACGAGGTCGCGGTCAGGTCCTTTGCCAGAAGCGTCCGCCCGTTGCCGGGATCCTTGTCCGCATCGTAGTAGACCGAATAGGTCATCGGGTGGCTTTCGGCGTCGGTTGCCGTCCATGCGATGTTGAAGACCGTTCCGGGCGAAATGCTTTCCCCGGCCACGCCGGGCGTCAGTACCGTCACATTCGGGGCCGTGTTCTGGACGCGAAGTGGGCCGTCTCCGTAGTCGCCGATTTCAATGAGACCGTCGCTGACGAGGACGTATGCGTAGAACTCCCCCATGCCCAGCGTCCATGTATTGAGGGAGAATGAATTTGCGCTCAGGCCGGACGCCATCAGCGTCATGCCGTTGAACGGGTCGGTATCCGCGTCAATGAAAACGGACGCCGTCAGTGGATCGCCGTCGGCGTCTGTCGCTGTCCAGGCGATCTCATAGGGATTGCCGAGCGTGACGGACGCTCCGCCTGGCGGCGGGGAGGTGACCGTCACCTGCGGTATTGATCCTCCGAAGAGTGGATCGAAGTTGATCCAGATGGGATTCGTGTAGGCCTCGTATTCGCCTATGTGGACCTCGGCGCGGAATGCCTGCCATCCGTGCCCGAAGGCGTTTCCGGCGTCATGGTCAATGGTTGCCTGGGCGGCGGCGTCATAGGTCGTTTCGGTCGGAAGGATTGTTCGCTTCTGTCCGTCCTGGCCGTATTGGATGAGCTTTACCTGGCCGATCTGAATCTGTCCCCACGGCGTCAGCGCCTGGTCCGGCCAGTCGAAGATGATGTGCGCGTCTTCTGCATTAAGAGCGACCATGTCTTCGCCAAGGTTCACGTCAATCCCGGCCTGATTCAGAACCCCGTCCGAATCCCTGTCAACACCCATCGTGAAGTATGGGCCGTCGGTGACGAAGAATCGCCCCCCCCAGAGCGCGTCGAGAACATCCGCGCGGGTCGGCTCTTCGCCGGGCGTCCAGACGACCGTTCGCGGGAATCCGGACGCAAGAGAATCGCTGAAATGGGTGTCGGAGCCGGCGGCGAGATACCAGTTGTGATTGTCGTTTATATGCGTCAGCAGTATCTGCTCCCATAAAGCGACATTGGGTGGATACGGCGATGAATACTCGTTCCAGATTTCCAATCCGCGGAATACGGGCTGGCCTGTGTACGGGTCAATGATCGAGAGCGCGGTCTCCGCCGCCAGGGGGTCGAAGTGAGAGCCGGTGTAATCATTGTCCCAGATGGGATGCGCCATATATGTAAAGGCGGGGCTGGACGGATCGCTGATATCACTGATATCGGAGAGCACGTCGGACAGGGAGCGCAGGTTGTCCGGGTCGCCCGGACCATAGATCACCGGGTCGTCCGGGGCGAAGCCGTAGGTAAGCCAGTGATACTGCGGGGCAAGCGATCCCTTGAATGGGGCTGAGTCTTCGACACCGCTGGTTCCCTCCTCGCCCTTGATGAAGAAGAAGTCAGAGCCATCCGCCCCGTAAGCGGGATTGTCCTCCATGTCCGCCCAGTGGAAGTAGTGCGCGGTGTCTGATATGTTCCAGATGTCTCGATAAACATCGGGGTCAACATTTGGGGCAAGGTCAATAAACTCCACGGCGGGATCAATCTCGTGCAGTTCCATCGAATGGTCTGTGGCTGTGACCCAGCGCAAGCCGGCGCTTTGCGCCAATAAACGCAGAATAGCCAGCGGAGCGCCGTGTTCGCCCAGGTTGTCTGTATATGCCGTATGATGGTGCGTGTCGCCGGCGGACCAGTGATCCCATTGCGGCAACTGCGCCGGGAGCTGGACGGTCCACGAATCTTCCTCGGATACCAACGGCGTTGCAGGATCGTCCGTCTTCCAGATTCTAGCCGTTATTTCCAGTCGGCCGGAACTCACGGCGGCGGCGTAGTCCTCCGGTCTGATCACCGCTGCCACGTATGCCCAGGATTCCCCGCCGGCCTGCACGAACTCGTCATCCGTCGTCCCGAAATCGAAGCTGCGATGCTGGTCGGCCGGATCGCCCATGTCCGCATCGCCCTGGTAAAGATGAACCGGTTCCTGCCCTTCGCCAATCAGAACCTCGATGTAATCAAGGTAAGGACTGACGATGTCCGACCCTCCCGTCCTGTACCCCGCGATTAACGGTATCGGCTGCCCCGCCTCGATCATCCACGGGACTGCGGTAAAGAAGCCGATGAACTCGCCGCGGGTGAGAAGAACGCGGGATTCCAGTTGCTCAGGAGCTGGAAACTGAGCGTGATGAGGACGGTGGATGCGAGTTAATGACCGCGATTTTGACATTGCTGCCTTCCTCCTGCGCGCGATATCCCGGTTACCGGACTGCGCTTCCGTCCGTGCCCTGGCGTCATGCGCGCAATAGTGATTATGCCGGACATGACGGCCCAATGGCAAAGGCAATATATCCTGCAACGTACGGCGTCAGTCACGGGCGCGTGGCAGCGTAGGGGCGGGTTTCAAACCCGCCCCTACGAGTGGCTGGCATATAAACGCTCCCTTCACTGACCGGATACCCTGCAACTTAATGGGTCAATGACGGGCGCGAGATTTTGGAGTGCGGCGTCAGCGCGCTTGAAAAGCGCGACGCCGCTTTTTCCCGGCGAAGCATGATTCGCCGGAAGGCTCCGGGACGGTCAAGGATAACGCCGTCATGCCGGCGGCGCGAATCGAAGATTCGCGATGGAAAGCGCAGTCGTGCCTGCGCAATCCAAAACCGACAGGTCCGCGCCGTTCAGTGACCGGTTATCGGACAACAGAGTTTTCCGCTTGCGCCGCCGGCTTGTCTCAATAGAATAGACGCATGGGCTACCGATTTTTAGTGATGTTCTTATTCCGCAAGGAGGCGGGACCAAATGGCCGAACCCGACGGTCTTGACGCAGCAAGCCTTTTCCTCGAGGGGATGGGCATCACCTATGGCGACTTCATTCTGCTGCCCGGTTATATTGATTTCCAGGTTTCGGACGTGGACCTGGAGTCAAGGCTCACGCGAAACATCCGCCTGAAACACCCCGTCGTCAGCAGCCCGATGGACACCGTCACGGAATCGCGCATGGCCATCAACATGGCCCTTCTGGGCGGCATAGGAATCATCCATTACAACAACACAATCCCGGAACAGGCAGAACATGTCCGCAAGGTCAAGCGTTTCGAGAACGGCTTCATCAGCGACCCCGTCGTCCTGGGGCCGAACAATACGATTGCGGACGTCTATCGCATTCGCGCCCTTCACGGCTTCTCCGGCATCCCGATAACCGAGGACGGCACGATGAAGGGGCGTCTGGTCGGCATCGTCACGCGCCGCGATATTGATTTCGAGCAGGACAGGAGCAAGCGGCTGGGCGACTTCATGACCCGGGAGGTCATAACCGCCCCCGTCGGCGTCACCCTCCATCAGGCGAACGAAATCCTCCGGCGCAGCAAAAAGGGAAAACTCCCGATAGTTGACAAGGATGAACGCCTCGTGAGCCTTGTCAGCAGGAACGACCTGCTGAAGAACGAGGATTTTCCGAATGCCACGAAGGACTCCAACAAGCAGCTCCGCGTCGGCGCGGCGATCGGCACAAAGCCGCAGGACCGCGACCGGTTGGAGGCGCTCGTGGAGACCGGAGTTGACGTCGTGGTAATTGACAGCTCGCAGGGCTGGTCCGCCTTCCAGATCGAGATGATCCGGTTCATCAAGCAGAGGCATCCCGACCTTGACGTGATCGGCGGCAACGTGGTCTGCCGTAATCAGGCGGAGGCGCTGATCGAGGCCGGAGCGGACGCGCTGCGCATCGGCATGGGGCCGGGAAGCATCTGCATCACGCAGGAGACGATGGCCGCCGGGCGGGCGCAGGCCGGGGCCGTCTACCACGTGGCAAAGTTCGCGCGCCACCACAAGCGCAACGTACCGGTGATTGCAGACGGCGGCATTCGCGGAATAGGGGACATTGCAAAGGCCGTGGCCGTCGGCTCCGGCGCAGTGATGATGGGCAGCCTGCTGGCCGGCACGACAGAGGCGCCGGGAGACTACTTCTACGAGGGAGGCGTGCGGCTGAAGCGTTATCGCGGCATGGCAAGCCTCGAAGCAATGGCCAAGGGCGGCGACAAACGTTACTTCAGCGAAGACGACGTCATAAAAGTCCCGCAGGGCGTCTCCGGCGCAGTCGTTGACAGGGGGTCGGTCGTTCAGTTCATTCCATACCTTATGCACGGTCTGCGTCACTCGCTTCAGGACCTCGGATATAAAAGCCTTGAGGCCTTGCATGAGGCTCTTTATTCCGGCAGGCTGCGTTTCGAGAAGCGTTCCGCCTCCGCCCAGCGCGAAGGCGGCGTCCACGGCCTGCACAGCTACGAAGACCCTAACATGGGATTCATCCGCCGCGCCGGAGACCGCTGACCCCGCGCGGAATCGCGGAGCATTGCCATGGCTGGAAAAAAAATAAGAATCGTCGCGCTGCTGTCCGGGTCGGGGCGCACGCTTCAGAATCTTCTGAACCTGCAGGCGTCCGGCGAGCTTCAGGGCGACATCGTCGGCGTCATCGGCAGCCTGAGCGGCGCCTACGGCCTCGTTCGCGCCCGCAACGCCGGTGTTCCAACCTGCGTCATTCGCAAGAAGGACCATCCGGACGTCGAAAGCTTCAGCGCCGCTCTGACTGAACAAATCCAGCAATGGAATCCCGACCTGATTGTCATGGCCGGCTTCATGTGCCTGTACAGGATGCCCCCGCAATTCGCGGGGAAGGTGATGAACATTCATCCGGCCCTGCTGCCGTCCTTCGGCGGCGCGGGTTGCTACGGCCATCACGTCCATGAGGCCGTGCTCGCGCACGGCTGCAAGGTGAGCGGCTGCACCGTCCACTTCGCGGACAACCGCTACGACTGCGGCCCGATAATCGTCCAGTTGACCGCGCCCGTGCGGGAGGACGACACCCCGGACTCGCTTGCGGAGCGCGTCCTTGAGCAGGAATTCAAGGCCTACCCCCTTGCGATCAACCTGTTCGCGCAGGGGCGGCTGAGGATCGAAGGCCGCGTCGTCAGGATTCTGCCCAAATGATCTCTTCTCCCCCGGGGAGGTTTCGGAATGCCCGCTCAACTGCTTGACGAACTGCTCAGGTTCATGGTCGAGCAGAAGTCCAGCGACCTTTTCCTGAAGGTCGGCGTCGCGCCGGCGATACGCATTGACGGGCGCGTGCGCTTCCTGAAGGCGGAGCCGATCACAGAGGAGGCGATGGCGGAGATGCTGCCCCGCGTCCTGCCGGAGAAGGCGCGCGCCCGCTACGCCGAAGAAGGCGAGGTTGACATTGCCTACGAGGCGGATGGCGTCGGGCGCTTCCGCGTGAACGCATACAAACGCATGGGACGGGACGGGTTCGCCTTCCGCCACATCCCGGCTAAGGTCCCCGCCTTCGAGGAGCTGAGCCTGCCCGGCAAGCAACTGCGCTATCTCTGCGAAAAACCGCGCGGAATCGTTCTCATCACTGGCGTGACAGGCTCCGGCAAGTCAACAACCCTGGCGGCGATGGTTGACTTCATGAACCAGCACCAGCCCCGCCACATCGTAACGATAGAGGACCCCGTCGAGTTCGTGCATAAGGACAACAAATGTTTCGTTGACCAGCGCGAGCTTGGCTTCGACACGCAGAATTTCGTTCAGGCCCTCAGGGCGGTGGTGCGTCAAAGCCCGGACGTGATCCTCATCGGCGAGATGCGCGACGCGGAAACCGTCGAAGCCGCCATTCAGGCCGCGCAGACCGGGCATCTCGTCCTGAGCACCCTACACACCGTCAACGCGGTCCAAACCCTCCAGCGGATCGTGAACTTCTTCCCGTCGCACATGCACGAACTGATCCGGGAGGAACTGGCCGGAACGCTCGAAGGTGTGTTGTCCCAGCGGCTTGTAAGGCGCTCCGGCGGGGTCGGACGCTCGCCGGTGATTGAAATCATGATGAAGTCCCCGACCGTGCGCGAGCAGATCGAGCGCGGCGACCTCACGGAACTGCACAAGGCGATCAAAGAAGGCTCCCACTTCGGCAGCCAGACGTTCAATCAATGCCTCATTGACCTGGTGAAGGCAGGCATTGTGGACCTTGACGACGCGGCCTCCGCCTCCGACAAACCGGAGGAACTGCGGCTGGCCGTGCGCGGTTTGAGATGACCGGTCCGACGGGCCGGGCGCGAAAGGAAGGAAATACCATGGCAGGAAAATTCAGATTCTCGTTCGGCCCCTGGAACATCCACGAGGGAAGCGATCCGTTCGGCCCGACCGTGCGCGGCGGCATGACCTTCGCCCGCAAACTGGCGCTCTACAAAGAACTCGGCTACGACGGCGTCCAGTTCCATGACGACGACGCCGTGCCCGATCTGAACGATCTTGCCGCGCCACAGGTCGCTAAGAAGGCGTCCGCGCTCGGACAAAAGCTCAAGAGCGCGGGGTTAACGCCGGAATTCGTCGCGCCGCGCCTCTGGGAAGACCCCCGCACGATTGACGGCGGATACACCTCCAACTCGAAAGCCTGCCGGGTCTACGCGATAGAGCGCAGCCTGCTGGCGATTGACATCGCCCGCGAACTCGGCACGCGCAACATCGTCCTCTGGCTGGCGCGCGAAGGAACCTACATGCGCGAGGCAAAGGACCCCGTCGCGGCCACGAATCACCTCATCGAGGCCGTCAACGCCATGCTGGCGCATGATCCGCAGATCCGCATCCTGATCGAGCCGAAGCCCAATGAGCCTATGGACGTGGCATACATACCCACCATCGGCCACGCGCTTGCGCTCGGCCACCTGACGAGCGATCCGGCCCGCGTGGGCTGCCTCGTCGAATCCGCGCACGCCATCCTTGCGGGGCTTGATCCGTCGGATGAAATGGCCTTCGCGCTGGCGCAGAAAAAGCTCTGGAGCGTCCACCTCAACGACCAGAACGGCCTGAAGTTCGACGAGGACAGGGCCTTCGGAACCGTCAACCTTCGCCGCGCATTCAGCACGGTCATGGTTCTCGACGCGAACGATTACGGGCAGAACGGCGAATACGTCGGCATGGACGTGAAGGCCATCCGCACGCAGAAGAAGCCCGACGCGCTTCGCCACCTCGTCAACAGCCGCGCTATATTCCTGGCCCTGCTGGACGTCGCCCGATCGCTTGACGCGAAGCTGATAGCCATCGCCCGCGCCACCCGCGATTACGAGGCGCTGGACGCGCTCATCATCGGCGCGCTTATGAAGCGCAGGATGCCGAAATAAATGTAGGACGGGCGCTTTGCGCCAATCATGAGTCAGTGAATCACCTGTTTCCAGAACGCTCCTTGGGAGGAGCAATATGGATAACGTCCTCGCTCAATGCCGCCCGGGATCTTCTGTCAGACAAGTAACAATAGCCGTCGCGGGCGGCGGCAGTCGTGGAACCACCTACGCCGGTTATGCCGTTCAGCATCCAGACCAAGCGCGTGTTGTCGCCGTGGCCGAACCGCGCGATTACTATCGTGAGAACCTGGCGAAGATACACGGCATCCCCCGCGAGAACGTCTTCAAGGACTGGCGTGAACTCGCCGCGCGGGAGCGCCTTGCCGATGCCGTCATAATCGCCACTCAGGACGCCATGCATGCGGAACCGGCCATTGCGCTGGCCGACAAGGGTTACAACATCCTTCTCGAAAAGCCCATGGCTCCGAACGAGCGGGATTGCCGCCGCATCGTCGAGGCGGCGTTGAGAAAAAGGATTATCTTCGCCGTCTGCCACGTGATGCGCTACGCCCCGTTCACTCAGAGGCTGAAGGCGCTTCTGGATTCAGGCGCTATCGGCGAAATCATCAATATCCAGATGCTGGAACCGGTCGGCTACTGGCATCAGGCGCATTCATTCGTGCGCGGCAACTGGCGCAATTCAAAGGAATCATCCTTTATGCTGCTGGCCAAGTGCTGCCATGATCTGGACTGGCTGCGCTACATGATCGGGGCGAAGTATGTCAGCGTCGCCTCGTTTGGTTCACTAAAACACTTTCGCAGGGAGAATCAGCCCGTCGGCGCGGCGGATCGCTGCCTTGATTGCGGAATTGAGCCGAATTGTCCCTATTCAGCGAAGAAGATTTACTTCGCTTCCCTGGCAAAAGGGCCGGGCCGTTTCCCGGTCAGCGTTATTACGCCCGAGCCGACCGTCGAAAGCGTCACAAAGGCGCTGCGGGAAGGTCTATACGGACGATGCGTATATGCGTGTGACAACGACGTCGTGGACAACCAGGTAGTAATCATGCGGTTTGAGCATGAACGCACGGCCAGCCTGACTATGACCGCCTTCAATCAGAGCAATAATCGCCGCATGAGGATTTTCGGAACTCTCGGAGAAGCGACGGGCGACGGCGTTACAATATCGCATTACGACTTCCTGACAGACAAGACGGAAGTCATTGACACCAGACAATCGTCATCCGTCATGCAGTCGCACGGCGGCGGTGATTATGAGATCATGAAAAGCTTCGTCGCCGCAGTCTCAACCAACGATAAGAGTCGAATACTCTCCGGTCCGATGGAAAGCCTTGAGACTCATCTTGCCGTCTTCGCCGCGGAGCGTTCGAGGCTTGAAGGCGTTGTTGTGAATGTGAGTTCATAACGGGATTTGGCGGTCTGTTTTCCGCATCGGCATTGCGGTTATGTGTCCGACGCCGGCAGTTGCGCGGCGGCGGCCCGGCCAAGCCTGCTGTTGGAGACCGCCAGCATCACCCCGCCCGCCACGACCGCCAGGCCGCCTGCCAGTTGCAGCGGCGTGGTCTTTTCCCCCAGAAAAAGCGCGGCTCCGAGAAGCGTGACAAAGGGCGTCGCCATCATCAGTCCGGTGGAGATGACGGCGCCCAACCCCTGTATCGCCCTGTAATACAGCACATGGGCGAACGCGATGCCGATGAGCGCCGAGACGACTATGAATCCCCAGGTCCGGGGCTGAAGCGTTGAAATCCTTCCGAAATCGCCAACGAGAAACATCAGCGTCACAAGCCCGGCGGCGGTGTAAAGGCTGATTACGCCGAAGCTCAGGCGCGCCGGGTACGCGCCGACACATTGTTTCACGGCGACGGCGTAAGCTCCGAACAGCGCCGTGGCCGCGATCAGCAGGGCCATGCCGGTGGCTGAACTGCTTCCCGATGCGCCAAGATTCCGCGCGAACATGAGGACGACCCCGGCTATGCAGACGACCGTCCCCGCCCAGAACCACGGATCTCGCGCCAGCGGCCTTTCGGCCCGGATGAGCGCAAAACCGCAGAGAATCGTGAACAGGAAGTGCAGCTTGTAGACGAAGCCGATGACCGTGGCGTCCAGGTAATACGGCGTCAACCCCCAGCCCACCTGCCCCGCGCAGTTGATGGCCGCCGGTATGAGCGCGGCCTTCCATATGCCGGCGACCGGCCTGATCCCGTCATAACCATTCGGGATTTCCGTTCCGCAATGCCCCTTGCGCGAAACAAGTATGACGAATGGCAGCCAGAACAGCGCGCCGACGGAGTAGCGCAGTCCGTTGACCGTCCATGCGTCGAGGTAGCCGGTGAAGTACTTTATGAAGACCGGCGTAGCGCCGTAGCAGAGTGTCGCCCCGGCCGCCGCAAACAATGCCGCGCCGTCTCTTCCGCCGTTATTGTTCATGGTGTCCTGTCTGCGCGATGACGGATTCTTTCAACCTGACGCGGTCTTCAACCAATGATTGTATTCAGCAGTTCGGGGGGAATTGCGACCTCGCAGACCTGCGGGTGGCCGGTCTTGTCGGTCGTGAAGACGATGCGCCTGCCGTCCGGGGAGAAGGAGGGGTGCGGGTGCGTGTGCTGAGGCGAGACGACCTTGACGGGGCCATCGTCGTATGGGCAGTGATCAATGTTCCAGTGCTGTCCGACGTTGCTGGATTCAGAGAGGCAGAGAAGCCTCGGCCTGCCATCGCCGTCGCTGGCGTTGAATAAATGAATGCCCGTGTCCGGGAATGTCGTGTCGCAGACAATTACGCAGCCCGATCGGTCCGAGACGGCGTGCCATGCGGGAAAATTCGTCACCGGCCTGACCGCCCCCGTGTCAACATTGATGCCGATCATGCCGCGCGGCCAGTCCGCCGTGACGACTTCGCGCGTCCCCGGCAGCCACGTCTCGTGGACGATCCACTGCTTCTTCGCCACGTTCCGCCGGTAGAGCAGGCGATTGCCGGTCCCGTCGCGGTTTATCACCCAGATTCGGTCGTAGTACGGCCCCGCGTAGCGCAGGAGTCCGGGGTCATTTGGATGGAACTGCGGGTGGCCGATAGTGTCGCGTTCGAGGATGACTTTGCTCTTCCCGCTCGAAGTGTCAATGAGGTGGAAGCGATGAACGCCGCCCTCCTTGACCGGCACTGCCCACCAGCGGTCGTCGGAGCTGAGCGTCGTCGTGCCCATCGCCGCGCCGATCATGCCCTTCTCGCGCATCTCCGCGTCGCCGAAATCGGCCAGCTTCTCTTCCTTGAATGTTTCGACGCACGCGCGCCACGCCCCCGCGCCGGCGATGAAGTAGACGTAACGCCCGTCGTGTGACGGGTGGACGGACCATTCGGCGATTTCGTCCCGCTCGGTCAATTGCACGGTTCTGGCTGTCTCAAGTATCTCAGCGAAGATTTCCGGACGCCCAGTGCGGTGGGAGACGAAGAACAGGCGCGTCATCGCGTCGTCATACGCCGGAATGTAGAAGAACGGATGATGATTGATGCACGGCGCTTCCGTCACCTGGCGTATGAGAACGCCGGTCTTCGGATCGCGATATGCCGCCCCTTCGGCGGGCGAGACCGAGCCTTTCGGCATGGGATTTTCTCCTGACAATCACGGATGCGGCTTGCGACAGATGCGACGACTTCTATTCCACTACGATCACGCTCCAGAGACGAAGTTCAGGCAAAATGATTGCGCAACTTCCCGCGTCGCGCTTCAGCTCAACCGCGGCAGGTTCGGCATCATAGGAAAGGATATGCGCCTGCTTTGCGTCTTTCGGGAGCAAACCTTCCGGCAGCGTGATGGCGACGTTCTGCGCCGGAAGCATCCTGTCTTCGGCTGCGGCGTAATCAAGATTCAGAACGTGCAGGGCCGGCGCGCCGGTCCGCTCGTTCTTCCGGACGGTGACGTGAACCTTCTCAGAAACCTTGACGCCCTCGGCGGACGCCGTTTCGAAGTCGTCAAAACATTCGGCGTTCTTCCGTATGAAGCGATAGATGGGCGCAAATGCCTCGACGGGCGCCTGATACCAGTGTGTGCCGAGTTTGTCCGTGAAGCACCACTGGTTGTTCGGATGCGGAACCATGAAGCGCTGTCCGTGGGCGTAGGCCAGCGCAATCCAGAACCGGGGCAGCGTTTCGAGTTTCTTCTCCTTGACTAACGCCCAGTCCCATCCGCTTGCCGTCGCCGCAAGGGGCTTGCCCAGCTTCGTCGCCAGTTCGTAGGCCTCAATGGCGTGATGAATTTTCACGGTTCCCGAATGGGCGTTCTGGCCGACTTCGCAGATGATGTGAGTGAGGTATTTTATGACGTAGGTGTGAGCCTTGTCTGGAAGTCCGGCGTTAGCGCTGAGCGTAACGGTGTGGCCGGCGGTCTTCGCCGCGATCTCGCCGAGCAGTTTGACGTGTTCGGCGGCGGCCTGCGCATGGAACTCAAGGAAATGGTTCATCAGGGGAATCTGACGCTGGACCTTCTTGTATTCCTCCCGCGTCGCGGCGCGCTTGCGGATAAGGTCGCGATAGTCGAAGGTGTTGACGTCGGCGACTCCGGCCTTAGCCAATTCGTCTGCGGGGACGTTCTCTTTCAGGTATTCGCGGAAGGCCGCAATGCAGTAATCGCAAAGCCCGCCGCCGAAGTACCACGCCGGCGAGGCCACGCCGAGGTGGTCGTCAACGTGCAGCCCGTCCGCGCCGCCCTTCATGCACCTCTCGACCTCTCTGCGGCAATGCTCGCGGAATGCGGGATTGTTGGTGCAGCCGAAATAGGATTTCGTGCCCTCGTGGGTGTGGTCGAAAAGCCAGGGAACCTCGACGGGCTTGCCCTCGATGTCCACGGCGCAGGCGTTTCGGATTTCAGCGTTTTCGTGGATGAGCTTCGCCCCGGCGGTCAGGCACCACATCGAACCGGTGCAGCGGATTCCGAGATCGTGATGGCGCTTGACGTCCTCGCCTGAGCTTGCGCCGCCCCATCCGACGAATGTCGCGCCGTAAGCCCGGTAGACATCGTCCGGCGATGCGTACATGAAGACAACGTCAGAATGTTTCAGCGCCATGTCTGCTCCATTCGCCCGGACGGCCGCCGCATATAACGCCAGCGCGACGACCGCCATGAATCGAGTCTGTTTTGTCATTACGGTTGCTCCAGCGCATTGCCTGACGGCGCAATCGGAAGCTGCACGAGGCCCTTGGGTTCTCAACAGGGGACTGATAGAGTATAATCCGTTTCTGCGTTCCGGTCATCACGATAGTAGTAACGGTTGCGATGCGGAGTCGGAACGGGAGGAACGTCTGGATTCGGAGGTCCGGGCTTTGGGTTGCGAGATCAGCAGGGACGAACTTGTCGCGTTCTGCAAGGGGGAGCTGGCCGAGGCGGATACCGCCCGCGTCCAGACGCACCTCAGTTATTGCGACTCATGCAGGGCCATGCTGCGAGAAGTTTTCGCCGAGATTGACGGCGTCACGGCGCAGATTGACGAGGGGGACCTGCCGGAAAGCGGGCCGACGGTAATAGGCTCCCCGCCCGAGACTTCGGACACCGCCCCGACCATCAAAACCCCGCCCCCGGACGAGCTTGATTACTCCCCGACGGCCGATCGCATAGGCTCCGCGTCCGGCGGATCGTCCCTGTTCATGAGCGGCGCGATAGAGCCGGGCGGCTCGCCGACCGACCTGAAGATCGGTAATTACGTCATTCAGGAGGAAATCGGGCGCGGGGGGATGGGGATCGTTTATCGCGCCGAGCAGCAAAGCCCGAAGCGAGTCGTGGCTCTGAAGGTCATGACTGCCTCCGCAATGCTGTCCGAGAGCGACCGCAAACGATTCCAGAGGGAGGCCGAATCAGTAGCCGACCTGAAACATCCCGGCATAGTTCCTGTCTACGAATACGGGGAGACGAACGGCATACCCTATTTCAGCATGGAGTTCGTCGAGGGCAAGCCGCTGACGAAATACTGCGGCGACACAGCTCTATCGCTGCGCGAAAAGGCGGCGATGATGGCCAAGGTCTGCGACGCCGTGGCCTACGCGCACAGGCGAGGCGTCATTCACCGTGACCTGAAGCTCGCCAACATCCTGGTTGACGAGAACGGCCAGCCGCGCGTTCTGGACTTCGGCCTGGCGAAGAAGGTGAACGAATCCTCCGAGGGCGAGACTCAGAGCCTCCTGACGACGCACGGGCAGATCATGGGCACGATCGCCTACATGGCTCCGGAGCAGACGAAAGGCGATCCCGCCTCGATTGAAACCCGCAGCGACGTCTACTCCCTGGGCGTGATTCTCTATCGGCTCATCACGGGCGAATTCCCATACGACGTCAAGGGCGATCCCATCTCCGTGCTGAGGCGCATACAGGAGGATGACCCGATCCCGCCGAAACGGGTCCTCAAGAAGATCGCCTCCGACCTTGAGACAATCATGCTCAAGGCGCTGGAAAAGGACAAGGAGCTTCGCTATCAGTCGGCGGCAAGCCTGGGGCGCGACCTTCGGCATTTCCTTGCCGGCGAACCGATCGAAGCCCGGCGGCTGAGCATTCTATATACCCTGAAGAAATCCATCGTCAAACATAAGGCAATAAGTTCAATGGCCGTTCTGGCCATGTCTGTGGTGGCGGCCGTTCTGTTCTATGCCGCCGCGCGCGTAAGGGCGGCGTGGCTTGAAACGGAGCAGGCCCTTCAGAGAGCAGAGGCGGGAAAGATCGCCGCCCAGCGGGAGCTTTATTTCAACTATCTGGCCCGCTCCGCGCCTCTCATACAGCAAGGCGACTGCCGCCCGGCAATGGAGCTGCTCAAGGCTGCGGACCCGACCTTCAGGGGTTGGGAGTGGGACCACCTGATGTGCCAATGCCGGGCCAAATGCCCGCGGTTCCTGTTCGGCGTTCCGTGCGTCGCATCGTTCCTCTTCAGCCCGAATTCAAGGCAGATCGCCGTTGCGGACTCGTCCGACCGTGTCAAGCTTTTAGACCGTCAGACCGGCAAGGAGGCCGCCGGCATCCCGGACGCTCTGGCGCAGTGCGAAATCCTGCGTTTCAGCAGCGGCGGGTCGCTGATTGGAGCGACGCGCGCCGCAGACGCTCCGGTACTTGACGCCTCAACCGGCGGCAAGATCGGCAGGATCATGTGCGCCCGGCGCGGTCCGGGCCGCGTCTGCATTTCACCTGATGGGCGATTCTTCGCATTCACCTCCGTTTTTCTGGGGAAAGCTGCGGTATATGACGCCGTTTCCGGGGCGCAGGTCATGGATATCTCATGCGCGCCGGACGCGGGATGCGAGCCGGTCATCTCCGGCGACGGATCCAGTCTGGCATTTTGTTCGCTGGATCGCGTTGTGCGGGTGGCAAGCCTTTCCGGGGGAGAACGCGCCGATCTTCCGATCGCAGGCGGAACCGTCGTGCGAATGGCGCTCGATTCAAAGGGCGGGCGACTGGCGGCGGCGGTCACGGACGGAACGATCAGGGTATTTGACGTTAAATCAAAGACTCAGCTTGCTTCGTATCCCGTCTTTTCCGCGCGCGCTTCCGCTTTCGCCTTCATCGCATCAGGGGATGGTTTCTCATTCGTTTCGGAAGCGGACCTTCTCCGGTTCGAGACGCTCGGCAATTCCTCCGGCGCAAAGGAAATACGGACGCCTTTGCCAGTGACCTGCCTTGCCGCGAGTCCTTCGTCAGACTGTGCGGCCGCCGGTCTTGAGGATGGGCGGATACTGGTGATTGAGAACGGCGCGGTCATCCGGGAACTGTCCGGCGAGCACGCGGCGCAATCGCTCTGCTTCGACCGGACAGGAACGCTCCTGGGCGCTCAGCGCGGGAAATCGCTGCTCCTCTGGAATCTGTCGGACGGCGCGCTTGTCTCCGAGACTCCGGTCGCAGGCCGCGCGTTCTGGATGCCTCAAAGACACGGCGAAGCCCTCCTTGCCTGCGCCGCCATTGACGACGCAATACATGTCAAAGACTCCCCCGAATCAAGCGGGGTAAGGGTCGGAACGTCCGATGAGGCGTCCTGGCCTGTAGGATTCTCCGCCGATGGCGTTCTGCTGGGCGTCGGGTGCGCTGACGGATCGCTGGAGTTGTGGGACTGGCGCAGCGGCGAGAGGAGATTCCGCGCCGGCGGGGCCGCGCTCCCCCCGCGCAGTTTCAAGACAAGCCAGACCGGCAGACACTGCGTGGTTCATTTCATGGACGGGCGTCTGCGATTGTGGCGAGCGGACTCGGATAGCGTGGAGATCGTTGCCGACAGATACGCCATGGACGTCGAGCAGGCGTCCTTCAGCCCGGACGGCGCAGTCCTGGCATGCGGCAACCGAGAAGGCGAGATAGAACTTATTGACACGGCGACAGGCAACGCGGCCGCCACCGCGCGCGGTCACTCCCTGCCGGTGACCACCGTCCAGTTCTCCGCCGACGGCAGGAGCTTTGTCAGCGGCGCCGAGGACGGGATGGTCCGGATATGGGACGCCAAGACGAACCTTACGCGCGGGGTGATCAGGATTGACGACGCGTATCCCGTGATCGCCAGGCTATCTCCAGACGGAGCAACGCTGGGCGTTCTTCTATCAGGCGGCGAAGCGCGGTTCTGGGATATCAGGGAAGGCGCGCCCTACAAACTTTCTCACAACCCTCAGCCGTTCGGCGGCGGCGTGGCCTTCAGCGCGGACGGAACCAGACTGGCCTCAAGCTGGGGCGACGTCCAGGTTCTTGAGACTTCGACCGGGCGGCGGATCGCCGGCTTTGACGTCAAGGACCCCGTCGCCGTGGCCTTTGCCCCGAAGTCGTCGCTGCTGGCGACTGCCGACGCAAACAACGATATTCTGATCCTGGATTCCGCGAGCGGCAAGACAATAAAGACCTTGAAAGGCCATACCGGCCCGGCCCGCAACTGCGTCTTCACCCCGGACGAGCAGTTCCTGATTTCCGGATCGTATGACAATACCGTCCGCCTCTGGCCGCTGACTTCGGAGTCGCCCGGCGCAGTCCTCGGCTCTCACCCGGATAAGGTCACGGCCCTTGCCGTTCATCCGGGCGGGGTCTGGGCGGCTTCCGGAGACAAAAACGGCGGGATAATCATCTGGGATCTGAAGGCCGGCAAAATGCTGAAGGCGTTATCCGGCCACGCAAAAAGGGTGAACGATCTTCAATACTCCCCCGACGGGGGATTCCTTGCCAGCGCGTCATACGACGGAACGGTCAGGCTCTGGGAGACAGACTCGGAGAAACACCAGCCGCGCTCCTACTTCCAGTGGCAATGGGACGAGGAGCAGACAAAGAAGCCGGAAGGACCATCCAACCGTCCGCTGCTTACTTTCGATCCCGGTTCCGGGCCGATCCGCGGCGTCTGTTTCAGCCCGGATTCCAGGCGCGTAGTGGCGGTCGTGATGGACAGGACGCTGCGCGTGATTGACACGGTCGAGGGCCGGGAATTGAGCCGTATCAGGATTCCGCTCCCGTCCCCGCTCGGCACGGCGTTCACGGGCGGCGGGGGGCGGCTGGCGTGCGCGCTGAGCGGCGGCGACCTGATGATCTACGAATCGGACAGAATCTGGGTTGAAGGCCGCGCCATACCACTGAAGGAATTCGGCGAGTAGGCAACGGGGATGCTGTTTTTACGAAAGGCTGGGCAATACATGGAAAAGCGCGACTACTTCGCTCATGAAACCGCGTGCGTTGATCCGGGGGCGGTCATAGGCTCCGCCACGAAAATATGGCACTTCTGCCACATAATGGGCGGCGCGCGAATCGGCGAGCGCTGCAACCTCGGCCAGAACGTCTTTGTCGCCTCGACCGCCGTCATCGGTGACGGATGCAAGCTCCAGAACAACGTCTCTGTCTATGACGGCGTCGTTCTGGAGGACGACGTTTTCTGCGGGCCGTCAATGGTTTTCACAAACGTGCTGACCCCGAGGGCGCACGTCTCCCGCCGCGACCATTATGACCGCACTGTGGTTGGCCGGGGCGCTACATTGGGCGCGAACTCGACTATCCTTTGCGGCATCACGATCGGCGAATACGCCTTCGTCGCGGCCGGCGCGGTCGTAACGTCCGCCGTTCCGCCGCACGCGCTCATGATCGGCGTTCCGGCCCGGCAGACCGGCTGGGTGTGCCGCTGCGGGGTGAAACTCGGCGTCAGCCTGCATGAGGCCTGCTGCCCGGAATGCGGAGTCCGGTATAAGATCGAGAGTGGGAGGTTGACACAGTTGTGAAGTGGCTCAGTGTAGTCGGCGCAAGACCCCAGTTCGTGAAGGTTGCGGCCGTCTGCCGCGCCGTCGCTGAATTCAACCTTTCGCATGGCACGGCGGGGCGCTCGGCGTCGGAGCCGGTCATTGAACACAAGCTTCTGCATACCGGGCAGCACTACGACCGGAACATGAGCGGGGCGTTCTTCGAGCAGCTTGGACTGCCGGAGCCGGATTTCAGTCTGAACGTCGGCTCGGCCTCCCGATGCGTTCAGGTTGCTGCGATGATTGCAGGCATCGCCCCCGTCATCGAGGGCGAACGGCCCGATGTCGTAATCGTGTATGGAGATACGAATTCAACACTGGCCGGGGCGCTGGCCGCGTCGAATTCGGGATGCATTCTGGCTCACGTCGAGGCCGGGTTGCGCTCCGGCAACCGAAGAATGGCCGAGGAGATCAACCGCATCGTTGCCGACCATGTTTCCGGCCTGCTTTTCTGCCCGACGCATAACGCCGTGGAGAATCTGAAGAGGGAAGGGATAGATCGCGGGGTTCATTTTACGGGAGATGTGATGCTGGACGCGCTCTTGCGATCCGTGGAGATGATTGCGGGCGAGACGATGGACAGAATTCTCATTGAGTTCGGCCTTGTCAGAGACGGTTATTGCCTTGCCACCATCCACAGAGCGGAAAACACGGACGATCCGGCGCGGCTTACCGCGATCATGAGAGCGCTCGATCTATTGGGAGCGCGATTGCCCGTTGTGCTGCCCCTGCATCCAAGAACAAGGCGGAAGGCTGACGAATACGGCATCCCGGCATTGGGACGCGTCAGGATCATCGAGCCGGTTCCATATTTTGAAATGCTTGCCCTTGAGAAGAATGCGGCGCTGATTGTCACGGACAGCGGAGGCGTTCAGCGGGAGGCTTTTTTCCTGGGGGTCCCGGGCGTGATTGTGCGGGATGAGACGGAATGGCCGGAGATCGTGGAACAGGGGATGGGACGCCTGTCGGGGGTTGAAACGGCGAAAATACTATCCGCCGCTGATGCGCTTCTTTCCGGCCCGCGGGCCAGGCCCGACCCTGCGGCTTTCGGGGGGGGGCACGCAGCCGGGAAGATCGTCTCCATTCTTGCCGGAGCGTCCAACTGATCTGCCCGGTCTCTTGCTCAGGTTCTGGCCCGCAAACTCTTGCAATGCTCCGCAACCTCGCCCATCGGCGCGGTCCATATGCGGTCGCGGTTCGCCGCAAGGTGGTCAATCAGCAGTCCGAAATCGTGCTCCGATGTTCCCAGCCTGCCGGGGCCGACGTCGTGGAAGACAAAGATTATCCAGCGGCCTTCCTTCGCCGCGCATTCCGCCAGCCCGATCATCTCCGCGCCGGGCATGCGGGACGTGTCGCAGCTCCAGAGGCAATGCAGGTCAACCAGGAGGGGATGATTGAAGAAGCTGTACTCCCCCCCCGCGCGGGCGGCCGTGAAATGCTTCGCAATGATCGGGACGTAGCTTTGCCGCGTCGCGCCTTCGCCGACGTCCGTCTGGTAGCAGGGATAGCAGAACGAAACGGGCGGTTTGCCGATCAACTCGGTCAGCCGCCGTTGCGCGTCCAGAACATCGGCCTCAATCTCCTCGATCGTCGCGTCCTCAAGGCCTCGTCCGTTCGGGTCGAAGCAGAAATTCCGCGAGCAGGTGTGCCTGATCGTGTGGTTGCCGATCTCATGGCCCTTGCCCGCCGCTTCGGCGAACGGAGCAAGTCTCTTCATGTGATCCCCGCCGGGATTCAGGAAGAACGTCCCTCTGAGTCCGCGCGCGCTCATCAGAGGGATGGCGTGCGACAACTGCGTCGGCCTTCCGTCGTCAAACGTAAGCGAGGCCGCGCAGACCTTGCCTTCGGGCCAAGACTTCCGATGCTCGTTCATTGAATCTCAGCCTCTGATGTCCGCTCAGCGCCTGCTTGTTCCAAATCCTGAGGATTTCTTCGGCAATCGAAGCCCCTTGAACTCGTCAAGACGGACCGGCTTCCTGCTGATCGCCGACTGGTAGATGGCCAGTATCAGCTTCACCGGCTCCTTCGCGCTCTCCGGGGAGACCAGCGGCTCCCGGTCGCGCCTGATGCAGTTGGCCATGTCCCTGATCTGCACGATGTGCCCGTAATTGCTGATCGCCTTCGGATCGGCGACGGCCTCCAGCGTATCGGTCTTGACCTCAACCTCCGACGGTTTTGCCCTCTCGCCGGCCTTCTTGGTCACGGCCCACTTGGTGATCTGCTTGTCGCGCAGGATGATCGTCCCGTTGTTGCCGTGCAGGGCGATCTCGCTGCCCTCGCCGGGGTTGCAGGACGTCGCGCCTTTCAGGACGCCGAACGCGCCGTTCTTGAACTTCATCGCGGCTACGCACGTGTCCTCCACCTCGATGTCACGGACCAGGTGATCGGCGTAGGCGTAGACTTCCTCGACCGGGCCGGCGACGTGCAGCATCTGGTCCACGATGTGGACGCCCTGGTTCATCAGGCATCCCCCGCCGTCCAGCGCCCACGTCCCCCGCCAGTCCGCGCTGGCGTAATACGAAGGCGCGCGATACCCGCGCGTGTCGGCGACGATCATCGTCATCTTCCCCAGGACGCCCTTCTGGACGGCTTGCCTGGACTTCAACGTCGCCTGATACGTCCGGCGCTGGAAGATACAGCTCAGCTTGACGCCGCATTCCCGGCACGTCGCAATCATCCTGTCAATCTTCGCAAGATTGATGTCTATCGGCTTCTCGCTCAGGACGTGCTTGCCGCGCTTCGCCGCGGTGATCGCAAAGTCCGCGTGCATGCCGCTGGGGACGCAGATCGAGACGCACTCGATCCCCGGCGCTGCAAGCATCTCTTCGTAGTCCGTGAACCACGGGACGCCGTATTTCTCGCCCAGCGCTTTCGCCTTGTCCGGGACAACGTCGCAGACGGCCTTCAACTCGACGTTTCCCGTGAAGCCTATTGACTCGGCGTGGTAGGGGCCGATCACGCCGCAACCGACTATCGCCCAACCAACCTTCTTTGCGGCCATCGTCAATTCTCCTTATGAAGCGTTCCTATGCGATTTTGACCGGGCGGCCCAGCTTGTGCGACTTGTAGGCGTTCTCCATCAGCTCGGTCAACTGCGTTCCTTCCTCAAGCCCGAACTCGATGGGCGCGTTGTCAACCACTCCCGCCACCCACATGCTGATCGGACTGGGCAGCGCCTTCGGCATCTGCGACGGGCTGATCCAGCCTTTCATGCTCGTCTCAATCTTCTCGGAAATGATCTGCGTTCGCCCGTCCGGCCCGCCGATGATGAGGCTGCCCGCTGTGCCGTATAGCTCCATGCAGCCCGGCGAGTGTGTGGAAATGAAACTCGTCTCGACGACCGCTATGGCCGCCTTGTCGAACTCGATGACACAGACGGAGTTGTCTTCGACCTTGTGGCCCGTCAGGTTCGTGAAGGTGGAGGATATGCGCTTCGGCTTGCCCATGATCCAGCGGGAGAGGTACATGGGATGCGCTCCCAGGTCCATCATCGCCCCGCCGCCGCAGGCCTTCGGATCGTAGAAGTGCGGCGGCAGCCAGTTGGCGCTGGCCCCGTTGTGCGCCACGCGCACGCGCATTAGCGTCACGTCGCCGATGATTTTCTCATCCGCGACCTTTTTGGCGAAGAGGTGGTTGGGCTGTGTTCGCGCCGGGAACGATATGCAGAACTTCACCCCGGCCTTCTTCACGGCTTTCGATATCTTGTCGCACTCCTTGACGGTCAGCGCCATCACCTTCTCGGTGAAAATGTGCTTGCCCGCCTGGGCGGCGGCGACCATGACCTCGGCGTGTTTGTCAGTCGACGCATTGACCACAACGCCGTCAAAATCATCCCTCTTGAGGAAGGACGCGAGTTTGGCCTCGAAGGGAACGCCAAGCTCCTGCGCCCACTGCTTCCCGCGTTCGGCAACCTCGTCATAGACCGCCGTCACCTGGACGTTGGGCATGCCCTTGAGGGCGTTAGCGTAGCCCTTCGCGTGAACGTGCCATCCGCTCAGCATTCCGACTCTGAACATTGCTCTGCTCCTCATTCGGTGAAACAGTTCAATTAAAAACGAGATAGGAAATCATTCTCCCCCCAGGCGAGGCGCAAGGCAAGAGCTTTCACGGTGTGGACGATAGACTTTCATGACTGTCAATGAGCGTCCATTACATGATCAAGTCTTTTCCCGCGCTTTCCGGAATGGTAGACTGATTTCTGTCGCCATCGCAGTCCCCCGCCATGAGGGACCGGTGCGGCGACTCAACAGCAGGCGTTCTGAACAGGAGCAATGCAATGTCCGGCGACGAAATGAAGCTTGGGCCTTCGGCGAACGTGAACAGGAGAGACTTCGTGAAGATGGGCGCCATTGCCGGCATCGGCGCGGCGCTGGGAAGCCTGGCGGCAGGCGCCTCCGCCCAGGACGCGGCGTCGCGCAACCTTCCGCCCGGTCCGGAGACGCCCTTCGCCGCGCCGCCGATTCCGGAGGTGAAGATCGGCTACGTCGGCGTCGGCGGAATGGGTTCGGCGCACTGCCGCAACCTGCTCAAGATAGAGGGCTGCCGCATAGCCGCCGTGTGCGACATTGTGCCCGCGAAAGTCCTCGCCATGCAGGTCGCCGTCCAGGCCCTCGGCCATCCGAAGCCGGCGGGATATGACAAGGGGCCGCATGACTTTGAGCGCATGTGCGCGGAGGCCGACCTGGACCTCGTCTATACCGCCACACCCTGGGAATGGCACGTTCCGGTATGCCTGGCCGCAATGAAGAACGGCAAGCACGCCGCGACGGAAGTCCCCGCAGCCGTCACCCTCGACCACTGCTGGGAACTGGTCGAAACCTCCGAGAAGCTAAAAAAGCATTGCGTGATGATGGAGAACTGCTGCTACGGGCGCGCCGAAATGATGATGCTCAACATGGTCCGCAAGGGGGTCATGGGGGAACTGCTGCATGGAGAATGCGGCTACCTGCACGATCTTCGCGGGCTGAAGTTCAGCAACTCCGGCGAGGGCCTCTGGCGCCTCCAGCACTCGATTGACCGCGACGGTAACCTTTACCCGACCCACGGACTCGGCCCCATCGCGCAGTGCATGGACGTCAACCGCGGCGATCAGTTTGACTACATGGTCTCGATGAGTTCCATCTCGCGCGGGTTGAACCTCTGGGCGGAGAAGCATTTCGGCGCGGACGACCCCCGGGCCAAAAAGACCTACAAGCTCGGGGACATCAACGTGAGCCTCATCCGCACGAAGAAGGGACGCACGATCTACGTGGTCCACGACTGTTCGTCTCCACGGCCTTACAGCCGCATCAACATGCTCCAGGGAACCAACGGAATCTTCAGCGACTACCCCACGAGGATTTACATCGAAGGGCGCAGCCCCAACGACGCATGGGAAGACGCGGAAATCTTCTACAAGGAGTTCGAGCATCCGCTCTGGAAACAGATGCAGGAGAAGGCGGCGGGGGCGGGACACGGCGGAATGGACTTCATGGAAGACTACCGCCTCATCAAGTGCCTGCGCGAGGGCAAGCCGCTGGACCTGGACGTTTATGACGCTGCGGCATGGAGCGCTGTGACCGAGTTGAGCGAGCGATCGCTGCAGAACCGCAGCAAGAGCATGGACTTCCCGGACTTCACGCGCGGGGCCTGGCAGAAGCGGCCGCAACTGGGGCTTGTCGAAGCGTAGCCCGCAACCTTGGAGCGCGGCGGCTGCGCGCTTGAATAGCGCGACGCCGCCTTGCTGTTTGGCGAAGCCTGCTTCGCTTTGTTGGAACACCGCGCTCAAGCGAGCTTGGCGCGCGGAACATCTCCTGGAAATACTATGAAAGTCCCAAGACCCGAACATCCCCGCCCGCAGTCCGTAAGGGAGTCATGGCTCAACCTCAATGGCGAATGGGAATTCGAGATAGACAACGGCGTCTCCGGCGAGGAGCGCGGCCTGACCGCCGGCAGGAAACTTTCCGGAAAGATAATCGTTCCATTTTGCCCGGAAAGTCCTCTGTCCGGCGTCGGCAATCTCGATTTCATGAAATGCGTCTGGTACCGGCGCAAGCTCCGCGTCCCGTCCGGATGGAAGGGCATGCGCGTTCTTCTGCACTTCGGCGCGGTGGACTACGAGGCCCGTGTCTGGGTCAACGGCAAGCGGGTCGGAACGCACAAGGGCGGCAATGTCGGCTTCAGCCTGGACATCACTGACGCCCTGACCAATGGCAACAACGAACTGGTCGTCTGCGCGCTGGATGACGTTCGCACTGGCCTCCAACCCGCCGGCAAGCAAAGCTGGTCCTATGATTCGCGAGGCTGCAACTATCGCCGCACGACCGGAATCTGGCAGACCGTCTGGCTGGAGGCCGTCCCGCAGAGCCACATCCGCAGGTTCCGCCTTGAGCCTGACTTGGCGTCCGGAACGCTTCTCATCTCCGCAGACTGCATCAAAGGCGCTGGGTTAATTCTGTGTGCCGTCGCGTCCGCTGGCCGCAGGACAGCCGGTTGCGCGGAAACCAAAGCCGGCGACGGAATGATCCGACTCGTTCTGAAACTCGATAAGGTCGTGCCGTGGGAACCGGGCAATCCGTTCCTTTACGATCTCCGTCTGAGTCTGAAGGCCGGCGACAAGACTGTGGATTCCGTGTCGAGTTATTTCGGCATGAGGGAAATCCGCATCGAGGGCCGGGTTGTGCTGATCAACGGCAAGCCCGTCTTTCAACGCCTCGTCCTTGATCAGGGCTACTACCCGAAAGGCATCCTGACCGCCCCGTCGGATTCCGCCCTGAAGAAGGACATCGCGCTCTCGATGGCTATGGGCTTCAACGGCGCGCGCCTGCACCAGAAGGTCTTTGAGGAGCGCTTCCTCTACTGGGCGGACAGGCTTGGCTATCTCTGCTGGGGCGAGTTTGCGGATTGGAAGGCTGACGTTGATAATCCCGCGACGCAGCGCAACTTCCTCGAAGAATGGCTCCAGGTCGTCGAGCGCGACTTCAATCACCCGTGCATCGTCGGCTGGTGTCCGTTCAACGAGCGCCATGGCCTGCGCGATCAGGCTTTCATGGGCGTGATCTATGATGTCACGAAGGCGATTGATCAGACGCGCCCGGCTCTGGACGTCTCCGGCTACGATCACGTTCGGTGCGACGTCTACGACAGCCACGACTATGACCAGAACCCCGCAACCTTCAAGGCGCGGCACGACGCCATGATCGCGGACGAGTCGAAATACTTCACCAATTTCCCGGATCGCTGCGCGCCCCGCAAAGGCCAGCCGTATTTCGTAAGCGAATACGGCGGAATCTGGTGGAATCCCGGCCAAAAGGATCAGAAGGCGTGGGGATACGGAGACAGGCCGAAGAGCGAAAAAGAGTTCGTCAAGCGCTTCCGTCTGTTGACGCATGCCCTGATGGACAACCCGAAGATGTTCGCCTTCTGCTACACTCAGTTGACCGACGTCGAGCAGGAGGTCAACGGCCTTTACACGTTCGACCGCAAACCCAAATTCGATCCCGCCGCGATCAGCGCGATCATGAAGAAAAAAGCGGCAATCGAAAACCAACCCTGAACCTCTGAGAGCAAACCGACATGGCAACAAACAGGATACTCATTGCCGACGGTCTTGACCGCATCGGCCTGCAGATACTGGAAGATTCCGGACTGTTTGAGATAACGGTCCGGGACGCGAAGAAAAGCCCCCCCGCGTCTGAAATGATGAAGGATATCGAGGGTCTTATCGTCCGCAGCGCGACCCAGGTTGACGAGGCGCTGCTGAAAAACGCGGACGCATTGAGGCTGGTCGGGCGCGCCGGAGTCGGCACGGACAACATTGACATCCCAGCCTGCACGATACGCGGGATAACCGTCATGAACACGCCGCTCGGTAACGTCACTTCGGCGGCGGAACACGCGGTTGCCCTCATGATGGCGCTGGCCAGGCACATCCCGAAGGCCGACGCGATGCTCAAGGCCGGAAAGTGGGCGAAGACGGAATGCACGGGCGTTGAGCTTGAGAACAAAACGCTGGGCATTCTCGGGCTGGGCAAGGTCGGATCAATCGTGGCGCGCGCCGGGCGTGGGCTGGGCATGAGCGTCATCGCATACGACCCATTCCTCTCCCGGGAGGCGGCGGCGGAGCGCGGGGTAACGCTTGTTGAGTTCCAGGAATTGCTTAAAACCTCGGATTTCATCACCCTCCACGTTCCTCTCTCCGATCGCACGCGCAACTGCATCGGCTACGCGGAACTCTCGATGATGAAGCGCTCGGCCCGGATGATCAACTGCGCCCGTGGCGGGGTCGTCAACGAGGACGATCTCTGTCGCGCGCTCGGTGAGGGGCTTATCGCCGGGGCGGCGTTTGACGTTTTCAGTGTCGAGCCGACCACGCAATCCCCGCTCTTCAAGCTGGATAACGTGATCGTCACGCCGCACCTGGGAGCCTCTACTGGCGAGGCGCAGCAGAAGGTGGCCGTCGGCATGGCGGAGCAGTTCGTCCGATTTTTCAGGGACGGCGTCGCCGTGAACGCGGTGAACGTGGCCGTCAACGTCTCTCCGCAGAACATGCCATACATTGAATTGGGCAGGATGCTCGGTAAGTTGCTGTCTCAGACAGGCGCGGGCGATTCAAGCAACCTTGAGGTCCGCTGCATGGGGAAGGCCGCCGCCGAGCCGCAGGCCATCGCGCTGGCGACGCTGACCGGACTGCTTGAGGGAGTTACCGACCAGCCCGTCAACTTCGTCAATGCGTCGCTCATGGCGCGACAGCGCGGCATCCGCCTGACGGTGAGCCATTCCTCCGAATCGCGGAACTTCTCAAGCCTTGTGCAGGCGGACGCCTCCGGCGGCAAACGCAGCCGAAGCGTCGCCGGCAGCCTTTTCGACGGCACGATAGCGCGGATCGTGAGCGTTGACGGATTCAACCTTGACCTTGAACCCGCCCCCTGCCTGCTGATGATGCGCTATCGCGACATGCCGGGCATGGTCGGAAAGATAGGGACAGTTCTGGGCGACGCTAAAGTCAACATAGCGGACATGACGGTCTCCAGGCTCAACAAACTCGGCGAGGCGGTGGTTGTCCTGACGCTGGACCAGGAGCCGGGCGCGGACGTCATCGCCCGGATAAGCGGGCTGGTCCAGGCTGCGGAAGCCTATCTCGTCCAGCTTTGAAATGCCCCATGCCGACACCGAGCCGGCATCGAGATTACTGCGCCATGGTGAGGATGGTATGGCCTCGCTCTTAATGTCCGCCTATATCCTTGCGATCCGTAATGGCTCCCAGCGTCCCCGTATGGCCCTCCCATAACACAACGCCCCGGACCGGAAGCCGGTAAAAGAGCGCCGGATCCTCGGTGAAAATGTAGCGTACTCCCGCGTCGGACAATTCGGCGTCAAGTTGGCGGCGAAGCGCGTCGGCTTGGGCAAGGACCATGTCGCGCGTGACGACGCCGGGTTCGGGCGAGATACTGTTGAGCGCATACATGATCGGATGGCTTCTAGCCCATTGATCAATCATTTCGCCGCCGCGGGCCAGGTGGGAAACCTCGGTGCATGGCATGTCGAAAAACACCTGATAAGAATCATTTATCACACGCTCGTCCTTGAAGAGAATCCAGAGCGGTCGGGACCTGTCAATCGTTGCCAGAATCGCCGCCGGAACGGGCGGGCGTCTGATGGATGTGACATGACTGTTTATCGGCCATGTCTCAATAATAAAAACAATGGTGAGAACAATCATGGACGGGATTGCGAACTTTCGGCGCGATGAGCGCCGGGAGGTTGCCGCGAGTAGAAATCCGACGCCTTGCGCCGCCGGAATGCTCATGAAGAACAACGCGAAGGGCAGGAACCGCGAAGGGAACCGCATTCCGGAACCCATGGGCATCGAGCGATAAACAGAAGATGGAATACCCCAGGGATCAAAGGTGAAAACCAGAAGCGTCAGCGCGACTGCAAGCGACCAATTTATAAAGGCGCGTTCGGACGACAATGCGCGGCCGATCATCGCAAGGACCAGCAGAGAAACGGGCAAATAGCAGCGGTCCAGTTCGCCGAACATCGGCGGGATGAATCCGCCCGGGAGAGTGATGTTCGACGGCATGAAAAGTTGTTTTAGGGAAAGCCTGATGACGACTGGGCGCGCAAGGGACTCCGAAGGCGGGGAGGCCAGAAGCGAGAGAAGGCTGACCGATCCTATCGCGACGGGGATAAGAAATGCTCCCAGACTCCTTATCTCCGCCGATAGGTTTGCCCGGTCTGAGAACAGTCGGAATAGAACAGCGATTCCGATCGCCCATGCCAGCATGAAGAATTCCCCGAAAGACGTCCAATAGGTCGCCCAGAAGCACAGCGCGAATGGGATTGAGAGGCGTCGCCGCATGTCAGTCCGGAAAAGCGCAACCGAAAGGCATGCCAGCGCCCCGCCCCAGAATACCCCGCCAAGCATGTTAGGGTGAGCATGGGCCGTTCTCATGAAATATGCCGAGAACCCGAAGAACGCCCCCCCCGCAGCCGACGCGGCGACTGAGAGTCTCATCCCGAAGCGGCAGAAGAGGAAGAATACCCACGCCGCGGAACTGAGGAGCAGCAGTACCATCAGGTTGTAGCCGGCGACTGTTCCCAGCGCGATTGAGACCGGGAGAGTAAGAATCGTCGGCAGCAGCACCTGATTATGAAAAAAGATATTGACTCCCTGCGGAGGATAGACCCAATCGCAGAAGAAGGGGTTTTTGAAGTTGCGGACGGCCTTCTGAACCCACCAGTAACTCCAGAGCGAATTGAAGGCGTCGCTGTCGCCATACCTTATGCCTTTATCGTCCAATATGAAAATGTCGTCGGAGAGGATATGCGTGTCGAGATTCTGAATCAGTCCCGGAAAAAGGGCACAAGCAACGATAAAATAAATCACAAGGGGGGCGATCACCCGACCGAACCGTAACGCAAAGCCTGGTTCGGCGTCCTTGGACATATCGGAATCCCGGTTAAGCCTGCTTCGCCAGCCCCTTGACTTCCTCGACCATGACCCGGTTGCCGCTTACGTCAATGACTCTCACCCTGATCCCCTTCTCAATCATCTCCCCCTGCGTTACCACGTCCACTCGGTTTCCGTCGAAATCGGCAATGCCGCCGGGAACCAGAATTGAAAGCGTGACGCCCTCCATGCCCAGCATGGAAACCTTATCCTTCGAGGAAGGTTTGAAGTCCGCCTCCGAGTCGTTGTGCCCCATGATCTTGGGCGCAAGCGTCCGCCATATGGCGAAGAACAACGGGATGGAGAGCACCGACACGCCCAGAAGAACGTGCCCCAGCCATTCCGGCGCAATCTCGCTGCGGTAGGCCAGCACTATCGCGCCGATGACGGCAATAAGACCGCACGTGCCCAATATTAATCCGGGTATAAGCATCTCCACCATCATGGCAATCATGCCCATGACGAAAATAATCACTATAACGCTCGGATTCTCCATCTCGGCTCTCCGTGCGAACCAGGCGGACGCAGGAACACGGGCGCAACAACATCACTGGTATTATAGACACCCGAAGGCATATGAATGCAAGAATATAATGAGCGAAGGGATAACGAACATGGGCGCGGAGAGCCGGCCATGAGCGGATTCAGGTTTATTTTCCCTGGGACTGCTTATCCTTCTTCTTGCCGATTCCCAAGCCCGGTATTGATATTCCGATGTCCTTGGCAACTTCTGTCGGGGTTGCAAAATCCAGCAAACCCTTTTGTTCCTTTTCCGCCCCGTAAAGCTCGGACATGAAGGCCATCGTCAGGCAGGCCGTCCAGTTGTAGTCGGAGATGGTTTTCATCCCGCTCCCGCGCGAGATGACCTTCTTGCGGTCGAGGTCCGGCGGGGCGGTTTCTCCGTCGGCGTCATAGAACTCCCAGACACAACCCGTCTGTTCGTACCACCGGGCCACTTCCTCTACGGATTTCTGCGCAATCTGCGTCGCAAGGCCGTGCTCGCCGACGCGTTTCAGCCCGTAATACAGTATGAAGTTGGTATTCAGCCAGACCGGCCCGCGCCACATGTCAGGCTCGTAGGATGGGTGGTTCCTGGCGATCGTTGGCAGGGGGATCGGCGTCCAGAATTCCGTGGGATTCTTCAGATGCCGCACCAGCCTGCCGATGCGCTGTTTGTCGTTGCAGCCTGCGAAGAGCGGGAGCAGGGATGCGATAGACGGAATCCTGACCCACTGTCCGTCAAAGGTTTTGTCGTAGTAGAGGCCATCCTCCGAATGATAAAGCGTTTTGTCGAGAGCTTCCTGGATGAGGCTGGCTTCGCGCCGGGCCTTGGCCTCCTCTGAGTCGCGATTCAGCGCTTTAGCCATATCCGCCAGGCATAGGAGTTCGTTAAGCGCGTAGACGCTGAAGTCAACGCAGTCAAGTTGCGTCCCTTCGTCGAATCGGCAGGAGTTGTCCATGCCGGACTCGCCGGAGCGACAGAGCGGCTCGCCGCTGATTTTCCACTCCAGAAGCTGGTTCTCGTTAGCGTCGCGCTGGCTGATGTCCCACGTGATGTAATCTCGCAGACCGGGCCAGCAGACCTCAAGAAACTCTCTTGAGGGGTTGGTCTTATTCAGTTCCCAGATGGTCCATGCCAGCAATGGCGGTTGGGTGATCGTTGAAAGATCGCCGTCGGCGCCCATCATGTGCGCGATGAAGCCGTCCTCGCGCTGGGTTGAGAGCACGGCCCATACCATGTCGCGCGCAAGTTCGGCGTCAATCAGCCTGTAGCCGAAGCTGTGAAAGCACGAATCCCAGAGCCACATGTTCTTGTGCGGGACGCGGTCAGGAGTGCTCCATCGTGTCCCTAGAACGCCCTGCGGGCTGTGCGTGTTGATCCTTGCGACGCAGGCGCATTTGTAGTAGAGGCGCTCCATCTTTGCATTCGGAAAAATGAGCCGTCTGACGGATTCAAGCGCCTTCAACTTTGCGCCGGTCAACTCGTCAACGTCCATCGCAAGCCCGCCCGTGGCGGTCTTCAACGCTCTTTCGCTGCTGCGGAAGGAATGAGCGAAGGCGAACCGCGTAATCCCGCCTTCCGTCTTCCATACCAGCGCGGCATGGTCGGCGTCGGTATCGCAAGTCTGCCGGTTCTTTCCGGATACGACGGTTCCCTCGCCGTCGGCCTTGAGCGAGGGACGCAACGGCTCGGAAAGCTCTCCGACTATTGTGTCATGATCGGCGAATGCCCATCGCACTGACAGATCAGGACCGCCGGACTGGGAGAAATGAGCCTCAAGACAGTCGCCGGTGAAGAACTTCGGCTTCAACGGCTCGGTTCCCGCCGGACCGCCTTCAAACAGCAGGCGGACGGAGAGCGGGGGCCAGAAACGCAGACCGGGGGGGGAGGAAAGCGTATGGGCAACGAACGGATGTTGCCAGTCCGTATCTCCATCAACTCCGGAAAATGCCGCGAGTTGGCCATCGGACCAAATATCGGGCAATTCGATTGGCATGATTTTTTCCTTCACCGAGAACAACCGCAGAAAACTACGGGACGGACAAATGGCGGGATTTGTTCGGTTCAGTCTGAGTCCGGTTGGGGCATCTGATTCGACACAGACCTGCCTGGAGGGGACTTCGCTTGCGGCTTGCCTCGCCGCGATTCACCTTCCGATCAGTTCCCGCTCCATCCCGTCTCCAGCAATACAAATACACGCCGTTCGCAATTTTGCAAGACCTAATCCCGACGATTTTTAAAGGAAACGCGGCCCGGGCCATGCGGCGGCGCGTCCGATTGTCGCGTCTGAAGGGATGCCAAGCTTCACCAGCGCGGCCTTCAGGATGGCTTCGCACTCGGCCTTTCCGTCCGGGACAATCGTGGGAATTGTGAGCCTGTGAACGCGGTTCCAGAAAAACTGTTCGACGACCTCCGCCGGAATCTCAAGCCGGATTGCGGGCCACGCCAGCATGTTTGCGGACATCTCCGCCCTGTTGAACTCGCCGAACGTGGTAGTCGGCTGCTCGTTGTAGGTGTTTCTTCGGATTTCCGCAACGATTCCGCCGGCGAGGTGATTCTCCACCGTCAACACGACCTCGACGGCATGCCTGTCCCGCGCGTTCCCGGCAAGCCCGCAGGACGGTGGATCAGCGCGGAAGACTGCCTCGGCGGATTCCCTTGTAAAGACCTTGAAGCCGCTGTGAAGGTCAATCCACTCCCCATGTATTGAGCAGTATTGCAGCGGGACTGCTCGTCCGGTCCGCGCCGCGTGCCATTGGATCATATCCAGCGTCATCCTGCACACAAGCTCTTCGAATTGCCCCCGGGCGTAACCCAGTGGGCGATGGACGTCGGAGCGTCTGCCGATGCCCATCACGAGCGGATTGCCGCTGTCGGCGGCGGCATGCATGACCCCCCTGACGATGCCGATGAGGTCGTGCATCGAGTGATCACCGTCGTTATCGCGGATCGCCAGATACCTGATGTGCGGTCTTGCGAGAAGGAAGCGCATGCCTTCGCGGACTGCTGCGCCCTTGCCCCGATTCTCAGGCAGGGACAGAATACTGAACGACTGCCCCTGTTCCGCCTCCTGCGCGCGCCGGATTTCCTCGATCACGGCCGCGCCGCGCTCGTCCCCGTCGGAAACGGCGACGAGGTCGCTGATGGACCCGAATTCCGCCACCCCTGCAATAGTCTCCAGAAAGAGCGAGCGGACTTCGTCATCGCTCAATTTTCGTGAATACCAGATGGGAATCACCTGCCCGCAGGCATTTCTGACGGCCTCAAGGGTCTGCCGCATGTGATGGCGCTTTCATGAAAGCATGAGAATATGAAAGGATGGTTCCCCGGGGCAAGGACATGACGCTTCGCGCATTACTGAAACGATTTCAGCCTCCGCCCGATTCGGTTTCCATTTGCGCAATCGCCTCATCCATGCCGTCGCAAAGATCGAAGATGTGCGTAAGGCGCATGAGCCTGAACGCCGAGGCGATTTCAGGATTCAGGTTGACCACCTTGACCATGCCCCCGCGTCTTCTGATCCTGCCCGCCGCGGAGACAAACGCGCCAACGCCCCAGGAGCTTAGATACGTCAGGCGTTTCATGTCGAAAACAACACGATCGCCGCATTCCATGGTCAGTTCCCGGACTTCGTGCCCGAACTCCTTGAAATTTTCATATCCGAGGCCGCCGTCAAGCTGGATGACGAGCGCTTTGCCGATTTGTTCCGTTGAAATCTTCAAGGGCAGGCTCCGTATGCGGTTGCCCTGCCGAATGATTGCGCGACCGCGCCTGCGGCACAATCCGCGCCCCGCATTGACCCATCGCCAGGACTACGGGTTATTCGTCCGGGAAGACCTCGCAGGCGCATGACGCCGGAACGCTGTGGAAAAAGAGCGGCTCATGCGGCGGGGCGCCGCACTCCGAAAGGTAGTTCTTTTTCCAGCGATCCAGAAAGTTGCCCGATTCTTCCGCGCGGATGACGGCGAAGGCCGAACCGCCGAATCCGCCGCCGAATCCGGTGGCCCCTATCGCGCCCTGTTTTTTGGCGCACTTGACCAGAACGTCCACCTCTTCCTTGATGTTGCGCAGATGAAGCTTGGAAAGGGCATGCGAGCGGTCAATCGCGTCTCCCAGCCTGCCGTAATCCCGCGACCTGATTGCTGTGACGGCCTGCGGGATCACGTCCCTGCATTCGGCGTAGAACTGCTTGTAGCGGCTCAGCACTTCTAGCTTCCGGAATTTCTCATCCATGCTCTCGGCCTTCGCCAGCCGCGCCTCGATGTCCGCGCGGTCCAGCAGTTGGCCGGCGAAATTGACGCTGTCCCCCCCGGCGGCGGCATAGGCCTCCGGGATGGTGCGCGCCCGCAGCGACAGACGATTGAAGGCATCCTTGACCTCCTGGGTCTTCGATGCCCTGTAGCCGCTGAATGAAATCGCTATGCTCAGGTCAGCCGGCCAGTCAACGTCAAGCTCCCAGAATGTCGGGCAGTAACGGTTGACCGTGAGTTTTCCCTGTTTGGCCGTGAAGATGGCGGTCTGGTCCTGCGAGCCCCCGAAGGTTCCAACTCCGGCCGAGCCGTCAAGAATGACCTTTCCTTTGACGAAGCTCTGTCCGTTCTCGCAGCAGGCAAGGTAACGCGCCTGCTCAAGCGGATCGGAAGACAGTCCGGCGTCCTTCCAGAGTTTGCTATCCGGGATGCGGCTGAAGGGCAGCGCGGCCAGGTAAGTAAGGATCATCAGGGCGGACGAGCTGCTCATTCCCGACGCGGGGGGCAGATCGCTTCCGAACGCCATGTCAACGCCCCGGAAGATGTCCTTGCCCAGATTTCCCTGGAAGCGCTCCAGCGTGCGGCAGGGGTAGGTGAACCAATGCACGTCCCCGGACCAGAGCGAGTGAGGCTCATCGCTTGAAAGATCGAGGCTCAAACCCGCCCACTCCGGATTGTTTTCCTGCAGATTGTAGATAGTGCTCCCGTTGGCTGCGCTGATGGCCATGAAACCGCGTTCTGTGGCCATATTCAGAACAGGCCCGCCGGCGTAATCGGTGTGTTTGCCCAGGAATTCAAGACGTCCCGGCACGTGGCTGACGCAGACGGGCCTGTCATGGTCGCCATATTTGGTCGCGAACGTGTGCAGGACGCTTTGCAGCAGATCGCGTTTTGCCTTGATCGCCTGCGGATTGTCTCCGACCAGTCTTCTGACCCAGTCGTCCCGGCTTATCCTGTTCCTGAGTTCGCCAAGCTTCAGCATGTGGGATTTCCCTCGCCGTATTCCCCTCTGGCCGCCGCCTCCCCTGCGACTTGGGGTATCTTAGATTCCGAACATCCCGCCTGCAAGGAAATAAAGGAGACATGGGATACAACGGACGGACAAGAATAGGAACGGGCTTGGAACCGATTAACGTGAAAACCGCCGCTTAATGTCGGCGCGACTGCGCTGTATGATATGCGTTCCGCGGCGCCGGCACATGGAAAGAATCCGCGCAAAGCGCGGCGTCAGTAAATCAGGGCGGGGGTTGAAACCTGCTCCTGCGCGAGACGATCAGGATTCAGGATGGCCGCGACCGGAACAACAAACGACAGGCATCGCCCGTGATCGAATCAATCCGCGCCCGCGGCGTGCGGGTGCATAATCTCAAGAACCTGAATGTCGAAATCCCCCTGCGCAAGCTCATCATCGTAACCGGCCTGAGCGGGAGCGGAAAGTCCAGCCTTGCCTTCGATACCCTCTACGCGGAGGGGCAGCGCCGCTACGTCGAATCCTTCAGCGCGTATGCCCGGCAGTTTCTGGAGCGCATGGACAAGCCGGAGGTGGACCACATCGAGGGCATCCCCCCGGCCATCGCCATCCAGCAGAAGAACCCCGTCAAGAACCGCCGGTCAACAGTCGGCACTGCAACCGAGATCAACGACTATCTGCGCCTTCTGTTCGCTCGCGCCGGACGCTGCTTCTGCCCGGATTGCAATGCCCGCGTGAAATCCGACACCATCAGCGAGGCCGCCGCCTCGGTTCTTGGCCTGCCTGAAGGGACAAGAATCCACGTCACGTTCCCCATCACACTGTCCGACAAGCTGTCCGAAGCTGAGCAGGCGGACGCCGTGCGCCAGATGGGCTTTATCCGCCTGATCGTTGACGGACGCACTACCGACCTTTCGCAGGACGGCGACTACGGCCTCCTGAAGGCCGAGCGCGTGTCAATCGTAGCCGATCGGTTGGTCGTCTCCCCTGACGCCAGGGGAAGGCTCGTGGACGCCGTCGAGACCTGCTACAGACTCGGGCGCGGCGTCGCGGAGGTCGTGATTTCCGACGGCAAAACGCTCCGCTTCACCAATCGTTTCCAATGCAATTCATGCGGCAAACACTTCCCCGATCCGCAACCTCTTCTGTTCTCCTTCAATCATCCCGTTGGGGCCTGCCCGAAATGTTCCGGATTCGGCCACGTTATCGAACTGAGCTTGGATGCGGTAGTTCCCGACAAGTCGAAATCCCTGAAAGAGGGCTGCCTGGCCATATGGCACGGCGATGTTTTCAGCCAATGCCTCGGCCAACTCCTGAAAGCCGCGCCGCGTTGCGGACTGAGGACCGACGTCCCATGGCAAGACCTTACCGGGAATGAGGTTAAAATGGTGATGGACGGCGTCCCGGACAGGTTCTACGGCGTCAACGAGTTCATGGAGTGGATGGAGACGAAGAAGTATAAGATGCACATCCGCGTCCTGCTGTCCAAGTTCCGGGAATACAGGACCTGCCCGCAGTGCGAAGGACGACGCCTCCAGCCGGAAACACTTTCATTCAAGGTCAACGGCCTTTCCATCGCTGAGATCGGGGCGTTGAACGTGGATGACGCGCATGACTTCTTCCACGGCGATCTCGGAATGAGCGATGAGGAGGCGGAGATCGCGCGCCTGATCCTGGCCGAAATCCGCAAGCGGCTGGATTACATGAAGAAAGTCGGCCTCGGCTACCTTACGCTCGACCGGCTCACGCGCTCCCTCTCCGGCGGCGAGGCGCAGCGCGTCAACCTGACAACCTCGCTCGGTTCAAGCCTGGTCAACACGCTTTACGTCCTCGATGAACCGTCCATTGGTCTCCATCCCCGCGACACGCACCGCCTGATCTCGATTCTTGAAGACCTCCGCGACACGGGCAATACCGTGGTCGTCGTCGAGCACGACCGGGAAATTATGAAGTCAGGCGACCAGATACTCGACCTCGGCCCCGGAGCGGGCGAGAAGGGCGGGAAAATCGTCTTCCAGGGAACTTATGACGAGATTGTGAAGGACGCCGATTCGCTGACGGGGCGCTATCTCTCCGGGGAGCTTGTCATTCCCCCGCCGGAGAAGCGCCGCAGGCCGGACGGCAGGGCGATCACGCTTCGCGGCGCGCGCGCCAACAACCTCAAGAACATTGACGTCTCGTTCCCCCTTGGGATGCTTGTCTGCGTGACCGGCGTAAGCGGCTCCGGAAAGAGTTCCCTCGTTCAGGACACGCTTTATCCCGCCCTTCGCGCGGCGCTGCCTGGGGGTTACAGCGGCTCCACCGGGGCGCATGACGGGATCGAGGGCGCCGAGCATGTCAGCGAGGTTGAGATGGTGGACCAGTCCCCCATCGGCAAGTCCCCGCGCTCCAATCCGGTCACTTATATCAAGGCGTTCGATCAGATACGCAAGGTCTTCGCCGGAACGCGCGAAGCCGTCATCCGCAACCTTCAGCCCGGCGCGTTCTCCTTCAACGTCCCCGGCGGAAGATGCGAGCATTGCAAGGGCGACGGCTACATCCTGGTTGACATGCAGTTCCTGGCCGACGTCTACGTCACGTGCGATCACTGCCAGGGCCGCCGCTACACCAAGGAGATACTGGACATACGATACAAGGGGCGCAACATCGTGGACGTGCTGGCGATGACAGTTGACGACGCGATGGGATTCTTCGGCGACTGCCCGGCGGTGACGGAGAAGCTGTCAATCCTGAAGCGGACGGGCCTGGGATATCTCAGACTCGGCCAGCCCGCCACGACGCTCTCCGGCGGGGAATCCCAGCGCCTGAAACTTGCCGCCCATATGTCCCGCAACAGGACGAACGGAATGCTGTTCATCTTCGACGAACCGACCACCGGGCTGCATTTCGACGACATCCGCCGTCTGCTCTCCTGCTTCGAGGAACTCATCAGCGACGGGCACAGCGTCATCGTGGTGGAGCACAACCTGGAGGTGGTCAGGAACAGCGATTACGTCATTGACCTGGGGCCGGAGGGAGGCGCGGCAGGCGGAAGGATCACTGCCGCCGGAACGCCGGAGGAGATCGCTGCGGTCGGGGAGTCACACACGGGCAGATTCCTGCGGATGGAGTTGCAGGGAAGATAACGGCGTGGTTGAATAATCCGGAATTGCCGCATCCGGCACGGGCGGAATTTTGCCGATCCGAAACAGAAGCCGAGAAACACCGCATAAACCAGATAGGAAAAAACAAGACATGAACACGACTGGACTGGCGTCGCTGGTGTTGAATTGTCTGGCAGGCTGTCATGGTGTTTCATCATCCGGCGGGAAATCGCCGTCGCCCTGCGCTATCAGGAATTCAATCGGACACGCAAGTGGCATCCCGCTCGGCGGCCTGGGGACCGGGTCGGTGGAGATACGTTCGGACGGATATTTCCACGAATGGCAAATCTTCAACCTCGGCGCATGGGCGCCGCAGCAGCCGAAGTGCTGCAGCGCGGCCCCGCAGCCGGACATGGGGCCGGGGGCGCTCTCGTTCCTCGTCCGGGCGCGCAAGGAGGGATCGGCCATGCCCATCGCCCGGCGGCTGGGCGTCCGGTCGGACCAGCACAATCTTTATTCCTTCGCCTGGCTCAAGAGCGTTCGGGAGATCGCCTTCGACGGCAGGTATCCGGCGGCGGAGCTTTCCTACCTGGACGAGGACCTTCCCGTAGCGGTCTCCGCGAAGATGTTCTCCCCTTTCGTCCCACATGAATCGCGAACAAGCGGCACTCCCGGCTTCTACATGGTTTTCCGAGTCAAGAACCTCTCATCCGAGCCGGTCGAGGCGTCCATCATGGGCGCGCTCAGGAACCCGCTTGCCTGGGGAGCGGAGGACCGCAAGCTGTCAAACTCAGTGTCGCAGGCAAAAGGGACGACCTTCCTGACCATGCGAACCGGCGCGGACATGCCCTGCAAGATGACGCTGGGCAGCGTCGGCATGTCCGTGACCGGCGGGGACGCAAGCTGGGTCGCCGGCGAGTTCCCGGAAAACATGACGGGCTTCGTCACGTGGGAAACTACCTACGGCATGTCGCATGAATCGCTCCTGCATGACTTCCGCGCTTCCGGCAGGTTGTTCGAGACTGACGGGGCGCGGTCGCCGGCGGGTCTCCTTCAGATAAGCGACGAGGAGATTGACGGGCTGACGGACGCCGAGAGGCAAAAACTGCTCAAGGAGATCAGGCGATACGCGTTCGTCCAGAGCCTCTGGAACCGTGTTGCTCAGGTTGACGCGAAGATGCTGGAATCAAAGGAAGGCGCGGCCACCTTCCTGAAGGAAATCAGGACGCGCCTGAACTGGATGACCGGCAAAGACCGTAAGCGCCAGAGCTGGGGCGACGGCGCGCTCTGCGCCTCGATCTCCCTTGCCCCGCTCGAGGAAAAGGAAATCCGCTTCACCTTCGCATGGTATTTCCCGTTCCACTTCAGCGCCGACGGGCCGGTCCTGGGCCACATGTACGAAAACTGGTTCAAGGACGCCGAGGACGTCAACCGCTTCCTGGCCGACAATTACGCCACAGCCGGACGGAAGACGCTCGCCTTCTCGGAAACGCTCCATGACGCCACGCTCGAGCCTGAGATGGTCTACGCATGGTCCAGCCAGTTGACGACAATGCCGAAATGCACGTGGTGGACGAAGAAGGGCGACTTCGCGGTATGGGAGGGTCTCGGTTGCTGCGGCTTCCACACGACGGACATCACGTATCAGGGATCATTCAGCATCCTGGCCCTGTTCCCGGACCTTCAGATGAGCCAGATGGAGCTTGGCGCGCGGTTCCAGCGCGAGGACGGGCGCGTCCATCACTTCTTCACGCCCGACTTCTCCAAGGTTGACAACGGCTTCGACCGTGTTGACATGAACCAGCAGTTCATCCTCCTGGTCTGCCGGGACTACCTCTGGACAGGGGACAAGAACTACCTGCGCAGGCTCTGGCCCAACATCGTCCGGGCTATGGACAACACGGCGCAACTGGACAAGGACGGGGACGGCCTGCCGGATCATGACACGCGGCGTAACACTTACGACGCTTGGAACTTCTTCGGAACGCCGTCCTACATCGCAAGCCTCTGGTTGTCCGCGCTTCTGGCGGCAATCCGTATAGCGGAAGACCTTGGCAAACGCAAGGAGGCGGCGAACTGGCGCGGCATACTCGAAAATGCCTCCGTCAACTTCGACCGAAAGCTGTGGAACGGGGAGTATTACAGCCTCTGGGTGGACGGCGATAACCGCGACGAATGCTGCATGAGCGACCAGATTGACGGAGAGTGGTTCACGCAGTTGATCGGCATCGGTCATTGCCTTCCACGTGAGCGAGTGATCGCCGCGCTGCGGGCCGCGATGAAATACAACTTCAACGAGGAGGACGGCCTGATCAACGCCAATTACCCGTCCGGCAGCGCGCTGCGGCTTTCCACCTACCGGAACCTTCAGGCCACCGCGCCGTGGACGGGCATCGAGTACGCCATCGCCTCGATGATGCTCGACTTCGGCATGGTCGCCGAGGGGCGGGCCGTCATCAGAAACATTTACGAGCGGTACGCCCGCGCGGGCAGACTCTGGAACCACGTCGAATGCGGGGACCATTACTATCGCGCGATGTCCGGCTGGGCGGTACTGCTGGCGGCCACCGGCTTCAAGGTTGACGTTCCGGCGCAGCGGTTGAGCGTCGCGCCGGTCGTCGCGGGCGTGGAACTCCGCTTCCCGTGGGTCGCCGCTTCCGGCTGGGGCCGCTTCGCCCAGACGGACACAGGCTGCGAGCTGAAATGCGAGGCCGGGGCTGTGGTTCTGAAGGAACTGCGACTGAGCTTGAAAGCCGGAAAACTCGGGGCATGTCTCAACGGCAGGAAGCTCGACTGCTCATGCTCAACGAAGGACGGGCTGACGTTGATTAAACTCAAAACTGCGGCGACGATCAGGGAGGGCGACACGTTGACGATCGGTCAGTCGTTCATGCGGCTGCGCCTCACCAAAAGATGACGAAAGTAGGGTGGGTCGTTAGTGCCCCGCCATCGCCGGGCGCGTTGACCCACCAATGAGACCGCGCCATAACACCCGACGCAGCATGAATCATGCCTCCCCCCTGACTGTGCGGGCAAGCGCCAGAAGGTTCTCCACCGGAGTGCAGGGGGCCAGCCCGCACGCGGGGGATACTATGTTGAATTCCCGCGCCGCGCGGCGGGAGACTTCCGCCACCTTTGCTGAGTCCGTCCCGGCAAGCAGATGAGTGTCAACGTTGCCGACGCGCGTCACGCCTGGCAGTTCCCGCGCCATCGCATGACCGGCGACCATTGAGTCCACGCTTAGAACAAGCGGAGACGGCAGCCCCGCGCTCATCTCCCTGATTGCCGGATAGGCCGGCCTCAGGTCTCCGCATATGTGAATCATCGCGGGAACGCCCGACTCCGACAGCGCAAGCAGAATGCGCGACAGGCGCGGCATTACGAACCGCGCGAAATGCCGGTTGCCGAGGACCTCGCCGGTCCCGGTCGGCTCCGCGATCATTACGCAGTCCGCCCCGGCCCTTGCTTGCATCCGCGCGAAATCGAGGACTGCCCCTTCTGTGATGGAGAGCATCGCGTCGGCCGCGTCCGGATTCCGTCGCAACAGGCGCATCAGGCTCTCGGCCCTCATGAGCATCGCCGCCAGGCTGAACGGCCCAACGACTGCCCCGATCACGGGCAGGTCTCCGGCCCCGCCTTTCAGAATCTTTATGGCATCAAGCGTCGTCCGGACGCGCCCCGTTTTTTCCGGATCGAGCGGCAGCAATGCCCCGAAATCGTCCGGACCTCCGACAGGTTCTTCCAGAACATGAGGCAGGACATCATCATCGCCCAGGTCAACGCGGCAGCCCATCGCCTCGGCCTCGACCGTCATGCAGAACGGGGCCGAAAGGCATTCCAGTCCGGTGGCCTCCCGGGTTGCGCGGATGAGCGCAGACATGGCGGCAGGATCGCGGTGCGCGGCTGGCCATGACGTCTCTGAAATTCGCATCGCCTCATGGACGGCCATCGTCATCATCCCCCCCGGGCAGATGATGGGCGGGCGGTCCACGGGCATCCCCTTCAGCGCCTCAAGCAGCCTTTCACGCGGAGTCAGCATCGTTGCTTCAAGCCGTCGTCGCCCGGACCCCGGCGCGCATCAGTCAAAACATCCGAATTCGCGGACGGCGTTCATCATGGCGTCAATATTCTCCGGCGGCGTGGCGATTGGCGCCTCGCAGCCGCTGCCAAGCACGAAACCGGCGGAACAACTCCGCCCGATCTCGCAAAGCTCACGGACCTCGTTGACCACGTCCTCGGGCTTTCCCTTCAGCAAGGTCTGCGCCGGGCGGACGTTGCCCATGAGGGCGACCTTGCTCCCGGCCCGGTCGCGCGCCACGGACATCGGTATGTCGTCCAGGCTCAGGAGCGCGGCGCCGGATTCTAGCATGGCGTCGAGAATCCTCTGTGTCTGGCCGCAGATGTGCAGCAGGACCGGCATCCCGCGCGCGGCGATGCGCTTGTGCAATTCGGTCAGATATGGCAGCGCGAACTCGCGGAAGTGCCTCTCCCCGAGCACGCTGCCCGTCGCTATCGGGTCCACGACCACTGGAATGCCGCCGGTGTCAACCACGGCGTCAGAAAAGGCGCAGCAGGCGTCCAGACTGTGCTGGAGCAACCCGTGCGCGCATTCCCTGTTTCGGAACAGGTCGCGGGCGAACTGGTCCGTCCCCCGGAGCATTGCTGCTGTGGTGAACGGGGCGGGGAAGCAGCACGTTACCGGAACCTCCCCCGCGACCTCCGCCGAGGCCGTCCGTATCGCCTCCAGGTAGACGGGAAGCCTGCCGTCGTCCGCCGTGGCCTCTACAAGGCGGCTCCAGTCCCCGATGTTGGGTATCGCCGGGGTTTGGACGCGGGGGACGTCATCCTCGGGGAAGAAGAGTTCCGTGCCCATCGCTTCCGAGATAACCGCTGTGTCGGAGAAGATCGTTATCAGGTCCTGCCCGTAGCGCCTGTAGGCGTCCGCGTGGCATTTGCCCATCAGCGCGCCGTCGCGGTTGTGCGCGCCGATCTTCACGCCGTTGACGCGCGCCGCGTGATTGAGGATCAGCGGCACGCACGGGAACCGGTCTATCGGTTTTCCCGAAAGAAAAGCGCCTATCCTTTCCGACGGACTCATTCGGTCTTCGCGCATGGCAGCCTCCGCGACAGATTCTCTGCAAGGTCAACGGCCTCCTTCGCGTTGCGGCCGTAGCCGTCCGCGCCGATTTCGCGCGCGAAAGCCGCCGATGCCGGACTTCCCCCGATCATCACCTGAAAACATTGTCTTAATCCCGCTTCTTCCAGCCCGCGCACGACCTTGCCCATGTTGTCCATGGTTGTTGACATAAGCGTCGAGATGCCGATGATCCCGACGCCCGCCTTCCGCGCCGCCTCTACGAACTGCGCGGCGCTCACGTCCCGCCCCAGGTCCTGCACGTCGAAACCGGCCGCATCGAGCATTATCTTGACGATGTTCTTGCCGATGTCGTGAATGTCCCCTTCGATCACGCCCAGAATTATCTTCACCGGCCTGGCGTCGGACTTCGCCTTGATGTGCGGTTTAAGAACGGCGATTGCGCGGTTCATGGTGTCCGAGCAGACGAGGATTTCCGGCACGAAGTATTCCCCCGTGTCGTACAACTCCCCAACGCGCCGCATCCCGGCGGAAAGCCCCTCGGTTATGGCGACATAGGGGTCAACGCCCGAGCGCAAGGCCTCATGCGCGGCGGCCTCCGCCCCGTCCTCGTCCATCTCGACAACCGCTCTGGCAAGTTCTTTCAGGATTGCTTCGGATTCCATTCATTTCTCCTCTGCTGAATCCCTTGTTGCGGTTCGTCTTGTTTCGCCAATCGAACGCACAAATCGTTTATTCGTATGCGTCATTGTCAGGAAAAGGCTGAACAATGTCAAACGATCAAAAGATAAATTATAGCCAATTATCCGGGATGATTTGAAATCGGAGGGCTACGGGGCAACCTTCGCCGCTTCGAGGGCGCCGGGCAGTACGCTGCCCGACGCATATCGCTTCAGCGTGCGCGGGATGCCGGAGTCCCTCCTCACGTCCGCGAAGGAGACCGGGAGGGTGCGCTTTCGCTCCGGGTCGGTGACGTGGAAGTGCAGGTGCGGCATGGAGCTGTTCCCGACGTGTCCGCTCGCGGCGATGGGCTGTCCCTGAGCGACGACGTCTCCGACGCTCACGCGGTTGCCCCCCTTCCGTATGTGCAGGTAATACCCCAGCGTCCCGTCTTCGTGCCGGACGGCTATCAGGTTGTTCGGCCACTTGTAGCCGTGGCCGTCGTGCTCGACGACCACGCGGACGACCTCCCCCGCGCGGGCGGCGCAGACGTCCGACCCGACGGGCATGGCGAAGTCGTAGGCGAACTCGCCCCAGCCGCGATGGCTGACCCAGTCCCGGTTGCCCTGGACGCACCAGAAGGTTTTCCCGGCGGGGAAGGGCAGTCTGTAAGGCGATGCGTCAGGGGGGGGAAACTGCTTCAAGTCGCGCGGGCCGGTCGTCAGCCAATGCGCGGCCGCAACTGCGGCGACGAACGCCAGAAGAACAATCGGCGCGTATTTCAGACGTTTGAGTTTCATGTGCTGGACGATCACGATTAATGTCCAAGTCTGATTATACGCAACGCAATCACATTCTCCAATGACAACGCGAAAGTGTCCACCCTTCGCTCATACGGTTGATGCGCGCCTGTCCGGGAGGCCATAATGCCGCTGTCGTCATCAAGCTGGAGTCCAGTTCCCGATGGATCATCGCATGAATTACTCGAATCAAGAACACGGGGCGGTTTGTCGAGGCCCGCTGTCCGGCCTTTTAGCCGCATTACTCATCGCGGGTTGTGTTTCATCTTCGGATAGCGGGGATCAGAGCATGACAAAGAAAATCAAGACGTCGGAACACGCCGCGCCGCGTCCCGCGGCAACGCGGCCCGCGTCGGGTCATCCTGGCAACGTGTTCGTCGAGGGCGAAGACATCGCCATTTCCGCCGGGCATGACGCATCCGCCGCCCTGCACTGGCGCGTTCTGGACGACTGTCTGACTCCGGTTGGAGAAGGCGCGACTGAAAAGACCGACACCAGCGTTCTCGCCCGGTTGGGCCGGCTCGGCGCAGGTTGGTATCGTCTCGAATTCCTGACTGCTGACGGGAATTGCGCGGCCTGGACAAACATTGCCGTTCTTCGTCCGCTTGCGGAGCCGTCGCCGGAGGACTCCCCCGTCTGCATTGACGCGGCGCTTTCGTGGCTGGCAAAGGATGACGCCACGAATCGGGAGAACCTGGCTCGGCTGGCCTCCTTCGCCGGGGCAGCGTGGATTCGGGACCGCCTGACGTGGCGCGAAGTCCAGCCAACTCCCGACGCGTTCGTCCCGGACACGATCTACGACTCCACGGCCGCCATGCAGCGCCGCCTGGGACTCAACGTGCTCCAAGTCTTCCACACTTTCCCGGCGTGGGCGCGCGAGAGGGCGGCCGACCCGGAACGTCCCGGCATGGACCTGCGCGACGTATACGCATTCTGCAAGGCGATGGCCGCCCGCTTCTCCGGCAGCGTCGCCGCGTGGGAGCCGTGGAACGAGGGGAACGCGCGCAGCTTCGGCGGTTGGACGATCTCCGAAATGTGCTCCCACCAGAAGGCGGCTTTTCTGGGCTTCAAGGCCGCTTGCCCGACCGGATCGCCCGGCCCGACGGTCGGCTGGAGCCCGATGGGCGGCATCAACACGGCGGCGCTGGCGAAGGGCGTGATTTTCAACGAAACGTGGCCCTACTTCGATACCTATAACATCCACTCCTACGACTGGCCTGAAGCTTACGAAAACCTCTGGCGCTTCGCCCGCGACGCCGCGTCGGGACGCCCGATCTGGGTGACGGAGTGCGACCGCGGCATCGAATCGGTAGAAGGCTCCGGCGAAGGGGACCTGTCCCACGAATTCGATCTTCGCAAGGCCGAGTTCATGGCGCAGTCATACGCGAGCAGCCTTTATGCCGGATCAAGCAGGCATTTTCATTTCATTCTGGGTCACTACATGGAGGGCCGCATTCAGTTCGGGCTTCTGCGGCGCGATCTTACGCCGCGTCCATCCTATGTGGCATTTGCGGCGCTGGGGCGTTTTCTGTCCGGGGCCAAATGCCTCGGACGCCTGACCTGCGCGGATGGGCGCGTTCAGGCAATCGCCTTCCGCGCGAAACCGGACGGGCGGGAGCGGGACGTGATTGTCGCCTGGGCCGAGACTCCCGGAGACTGGGCGCAGCGCGGGCGATGCGAGGCGGATTTCGCGCTGCCGGAGTCGCTGCGGATTGAGTCTGTCCACGATTACCTGGGGCGTCCGCTTGACTCGGCGGCGCCGCTGAAACTCCGCCCGGCTGCGGTCTTCATCATCATGCCACCCGGCGAAGCGGCGAAGCTGTCCTTGACTCCTCCGCCGGTTTCCAATGCAAGGTCCGGGAGTCCTTCGCCTGTGGTCATGCAGGCGGATATCCCCGGGGCGAGGGTCATAATGACGAAGGAGGGATGGACCGAGGAACACGACTATTCCCTGCTTGCTGGATCAGAGGTTGACGTGCGAATCTCGGTCTACAATTTTTCCGAAGTTCCCGCGAAAGGTCGCGTCAGCGTCGCCTACATTCCCGATGGATGGAACCTTAGCCCGTCATCCTGGGATGTCGAGGTGGAACCGATGGGGCGGACAGTTCTTGCCGGGTGTCTGAGCGTCGGGACGTTTTCGCAGCCTGAGACGTGGATTCGCATTGGGGCGGACATGGGGCAGGGCGGCAAACCTGCGCTGGCCTTCCGGATCAGGCCGGCGGAGAGAGAGTGACCCATGCCGCAGTCCCCCTTCGATTTGTGTTGAGCGTTGCGCCTAACCGCTTTATAATCAATTGAAAGCCGAAGCGAGGGAGAGAGATTGAAACTGCTTCCGGGACAGAAGCCGTCCCGGGCGGGAGGATGATATGCGTGGCGTTCCGACAAAACGCGCAAGGGGTTTCACCCTGATCGAGTTGCTGGTTGTTATCGGAATCATAGCGATCCTGGCAGGCATTCTCATGCCGGTCCTTGCCGGGGCGCGTGAGCGCGCCAGGCAGACCACGTGCAGATCGCAACTCCGGGAGATGGGCACCGCCGTCGTCCTATACATGCAGAACTTCACCGACACGCGACCGCCGTGGGTGTCCAACATGGTCCCCGACTTCCTGGCAAATCCCAAGCTGCTCGTCTGCCCCTCGGACGAAAGCGGCGGGGAACAGGGCGGCCGCCCCCTGTGGTTCACCACCAAGTTCGGCCAGTTCCACGAGACTGACGACCTCGACGACGACATCCTGAAAGGTGACATTGAACTCGTAAAGAGGAAATGGGGCAGCGTAAAAGACGACTACGCGGACAAGGACGACGATGGGACCGACTACCCGAAAATCTACAAGATCAGTTACGGCGGGCAGAAGGTGAAGCCGCGCGACATCCGCCGTGAACATCAGAAGGCGGCGACCACTAAAACGCATGTGTGCAGTTATATCTATGAGTTCTCATGGAGCTACTGCTCGTGGTGGTCCGAGGAGGCGACAAATACCGATTATCCCGACGAACTCGGCAATAAGGACAAAGTGGCGTCCTGGGCCGAGGTCAAGGAATTCGTTGACATGAAGGGCTACATAGTCAAGAACGGCTCGGTCGTGCAGGAATCCAGCGAAGCCTTCAAAGGCCATGTTCCGCTTATCCGATGCTTCTGGCACACGTCGGAAGACCTTGACAGAAACGATGTTGTTCTGAACCTGTCGGTAGAAAATTACAACGTTTATCGCAGCGATCCCACCTCAATGGGCTGGCAGGAACAGGAACATTGACGGTCCGGCCCGATCTTCGGAGCGTCTATCTGTGATTTCCGATCCCCGCATCGGCGAACCCCTTGCCGTCGCCGGCGGCAGGCCTGTCAGAACCGCGCCATTCCCATCCCGGACGCCCTATGACTCTTCCGAACTGGAATTGGTCCGGCAGGCCCTCGCCTCCCAGAGCCTTTTCATGTTGGACGGGCCTGAGGTCGGAAACTTCGAGCGGACGTTCGCAGACCTTTACGGGATGCGCCATGCAGCAGCCTCGACTTCGGGCACTTCAGCGATTCATCTGGCAGTAGGGGCTGTGAATCCGAACCCCGGCGACGAGATCATAACAAGCCCCGTCACCGACCTCGGCACGGTCATACCGATCCTTATGCAGAACGCGATCCCCATCTTCGCCGAGGTCCGGCCCGACACGTTCAACATGGACCCGGCGGACGTGGAGCGGAAAATCACGGACAGGACGCGCGCCATCATCGTCGTTCATCTTTTCGGCAACGCTGCGGACATGGATGCGATGCTGGACATCGCGCGGCGATATAACCTTGTCCTGATCGAGGACTGCTCCCAGGCCCACGTCACGCGCTACAAGGGGCGTCTGCTTGGAACCATCGGCGACATCGGATGCTTCAGCCTTCAGGGATCAAAGCACATGACGACGGGCGATGGCGGAGTGACGATAACAAATGACGACGCGCGCGCCGAGCGGATGTTGCTTTTCCGCGACAAGGGCTTCAGCCGCGCCCCCTGGGGGCCGCGCAAGTATGAATTCCTGGCCCCGAACTACCGCCCGACGAAGCTCATGGCAGCCGTGGGCATGGCACAGATCGGGAAGGTGCGGAACGTGGTTGAAAGGCTCATCAGTCTTTGCCGGGAGCTGAGTCGCCTGCTGGAGGGGATTGACGGCGTCCTGCCGGCGGCGGTCACGGAAGGTTTGGAACACAGCGCATGGGCGTATCCCCTTCGCGTTCATTCGGGTGACGCTGCCAGGTTCGGGTCTTTGCTGCGCGACGAGGGGGTCCCGAACATGCCCGGTTACATCGGACTGCCGATCTTCATGTGCGCAGAATGCTGTGCAGGGAAGGCCACCTTCGGCGATTCCGGCTTCCCCTTCGATAGCCCATACAACTCCCGAAAGCTCGAATATAACGCCTCCATGTGCTCTATAACTGCGGAGGCGCTTCGCAGTTTGGTCGTGCTGCCGATTAATGAAAATTATGCAGATGCCGACCTGCGTGACATCGCCGTCGCGGTCGCAAAGGCCGCGCAGTCCGGATAACGTATTGCGGCAAAGGCCCGCATGGGTTATCCTTCCACTTGCTGAAACTTGTAATTTGCGGAGTGCCGCGCCGCGGGATTCCGAGTCTCATGAGAAAGGAAAACATGGCTTACGACATTAAGGACGCCGGGCTGGTGAAGGAAGGCATCCGCAGGACCGAATGGGCCGATGCGGACATGCCGGTGCTCAAGCTGATACGCAAACGCCTTGCCAGGGAGCAATCCCTGAAAGGCGTGCGCATGTCCTGTTGCCTGCACGTGACGGCGGAGACGGCCAACCTGGTCAGGACGCTCAAGGCCGGCGGGGCTGACGTGGTTCTGTGCGCTTCCAACCCGCTTTCGACCCAGGACGACATAGCGGCGGCGCTTTCGCTCAAATACGGCATCCCGACCTTCGCCATCCACGGCGAGGACCATGATACCTACTACAAGCACATTGACGCCGCCCTGGCGCATGAGCCTAACGTCACGATGGACGACGGGGCGGACCTGGTCAGCGCGGTGCTGACCAAGCGCAAGGACCTTGCCGGAAAGATCATTGCCTCTATGGAGGAGACGACCACGGGCGTCATCCGCCTGCGGGCGATGGAGAAGGACGGGATGATCAAGTTCCCGGTCTTCGCGGTCAACGACGCGGACTGCAAGCACCTTTTCGACAACCGCTACGGCACGGGTCAGAGCACGATTGACGGCGTCATGCGGGCGACGGACCTCCTGCTTGCCGGCAAGAAGGTGGTCGTGTGCGGTTACGGAATGTGCGGGCGCGGCGTGGCGACAAGGGCGCGCGGCATGGGCGCGCATGTAATCGTCACGGAGGTTGACCCGCTTCGCGCGCTGGAGGCCACGATGGACGGCTTCTGGGTGATGAGCATGAAGGAAGCCGCCCCGATCGGCGAGCTTTTCGTCACCCTCACCGGCAACGCCGACGTCATCCGCAAGGAGCATTTTGCGGCGATGAAGGACGGCGCGATGGTCGCCAATTCCGGGCACTTCAACGTCGAGATCAAGATTCCCGATCTCGAGGCCATGTCAAAACAGGTCAGGCGCGGCGTGCGCGAGAACGTGGACGAGTTCGTGCTCAAGAACGGCAACCGGATACGCCTGCTGGGCGAAGGCCGGCTCATCAACCTTGCCGCCGCCGAGGGGCATCCTGCCAGCGTGATGGATATGAGTTTTGCCGTGCAGGCGCTGACCACTGAGTTCGCCGTGAAGAACAAGGCGAAGCTCTCTGCCAGCGTTCACAAGGTTCCGAGGGAGATTGACGAGCAGGTCGCAAGCCTGAAGCTCAAGTCCATGGGCATCAGCATTGACGCGCTGACCGAGCGGCAGAAGAAGTATCTGACCTCCTGGGACGAGGGGACGTAAATCAGCCGCTTGGACCCGACCGAATGCGAATCCTGTTCATACGCGACGATTACGTCCTCTGGTACCCGGTCGGGATACTCTATCTTTCCGGCTCGCTGCGGAAGGCCGGGCACGAAACCCGCCTTGCCTACGGCAACCACGCCGATTTTCTGGACGTGGTTGCCGAATACAAGCCGAACGTCCTGGCCTACTACGTCACGACCGGCTTTCACCGGAAGTACATCTCGCTGAACAGCCGGATCAAGCGCGAGTTGCCGGAATTGAACGCCTTCTCCGTCTTCGGCGGGCCGCACGCAACGTTCTTTCCTGAGATGATCGAGGAGCCGGACGTTGACGCCGTCTGCCGGGGGGAGGGCGAGATCGCGTTCCTTGAGCTTGTGGATCGTCTGGCGAAGAACAGCGACTACGAAAAGTCCCCGAACTTCTGGGTCAAGACGCCGCAGGGCATTGTAAAGAACCCCATCGCCCATCTAGTCGAGGACCTGGATTCCCTGCCGTATCCGGATCATGACCTTGTCTACAACGCCGATCCGCTGACCGATCGCGTTTCGGCTAAAGTCTTCTTCCCGATTCGCGGCTGCCCCTACAAATGTACCTACTGCTTCAACCACTCGATTCACAAACTCTACGAGGGCAAAGGCTCGTGGGTGCGCGCACACTCGGTTGACTATGTTCTGAACGATATGGAGCGCGTCAAGACCGCCCATCCGATGAAGTTCGTGCGCCTCGTGTCGGATACGTTCAATCTGATTCCCGAATGGCTTGAAGAGTTTCGGGACAAATACCCGAAGCGCATCGGCGTCCCTTTCACGGCGAACGTCCGGGCAAAGCTCGTGACTGACAGGATGGCGCGCAATCTGGCCGAGGCCGGCTGCATGTGGGCCTGCATGGGCGTCGAGAGCGGAGTTGACTGGTACCGCAACGAACTGCTCAAGCGCGGGGACACTCGCGAGCAGATCACCTCCGCCGCGAAGCTCCTGCACAAGCACGGCATCCGCATAATCACTCAGAATATCGTCGGCCTGCCCGGGGAGACCTTCGAGGAGGCCCTGGAGTCAATGAAACTGGCCGCCGAATGCGAGCCGGACTACGCATGGGCCGCCATCTACACGCCTTATCCCCGGACGGACCTGGCGGAATACGCCCGTAAAGAAGGTTACTACGACGGCAATCCCGACTTCGTCCTGAAGGACTTCTACACCCAAAGCGCGCTCAAGTTCCGCCGCCCGGGGGACAAGGCGCGCATCGAGAACCTGCACAAGCTGTTCGGACTGCTGGTCGAGTTCCCGGCGCTGAGACCCCTGGCAGGAACGCTCGCCGGCCTGCCACTGACGACGCTTTATTCACTGCTGCACACCGTCTGGTGGGGTTACGCGCAGAACAAACGGCTCATGCCTTACAAGATTGGAATGGGAGACTATATGCGCACGGTCATCCGCTTCATGCAGAAATGCCATTATTAAGCTGGGCAATGCCGCAAATTATAGAACGCGCTCAAGCTGGCGACGGCTTTTCGGATCAAGGTCTTCGGGAAGCGGGACGCGATACCGGTTCCCCCCGGTGTCCGTCACTATCATCTCCCCGGTCGGCATATCTTCGATATTTTCCCGCCTGCCCCTTACCATGAATGACGCCGGGCCGCGATCCGTCTCCACGTCCCACTCGTACATTCCGTGCATTCGATCCAGCGTGATGATTTTCTTCACGGTCGGAATGAAGCGGCGCAGGGCAAGCTCGCGGCGAATCAGCGCCTGCTGTTCCGCCGGTAGGCCGCTCAATCTTTCTATGAAACCGTAGCCGGCCATGTTCTCATCCCTGAACTCGATGAAAATTTCGGGAGATTGAAACGGGAACGCCTGAATCGGTATCGCTTTAAGGAGGCAGCAATGCCCGCTTATCTCCAGCCGCAGATTGCCGTTTTCATCGGTTGTGAAAGACAGCATGGCCGGATCGAGAGTTCGCATCTCGCGGGTGGGGTCGGGGGTGATCCTCGCGATTTGTTTGCGGGTCGGTTCTCGTTTCGCTTCGTCTTTCATCGTTTCTTGTCCGGCTAGCCGCCGACGGCGACCAACTGGTGCATTTTGCTCTGAAGGTCAATGAGCCGGAAGTATTCGCCCTTCATGCTGATCAGCTCGTCATGCGTGCCGATTTCCGCAATCTCTCCGTCCTTGATGACGATGAGTCTGTCGGAGGTTTTGAGCGTGGAGAGCCTGTGCGCGATTGCGAACGTGGTGCGGTTCTCAACCAGGCGGGCCAGCGCCTCCTGAATCAGGTTCTCGGTGTCCGTGTCTACGCTGCTGGTGGCCTCATCCAGGATCAGTATGCGCGGGTTGTGCAGTATGGCCCGGGCGATGGAGATTCTCTGCCTCTGGCCCATGGAGAGACGGCCGCCGCGCTCGCCGACGTTGGTGTCGTAGCCGTCGGGCAGCTCCATGATGAAATCGTGAGCGTTGGCGGCGATTGCGGCCTTTATAATCTCCTCGCGTCCCGCCTTCGGGTGGGCGTAGGCGATGTTTTCCGCCACCGTGCCGTTGAAGAGATAGCAGTCCTGCGGGACGACGCCGATCTGGCTCCTCAGCGCCTCCGGGTGGAGCTTGTTGAGGGGGATGCCGTCAATTAGGATTTCGCCCTCGTCAGCCTTGTAGAAGTTCAATATGAGGTTCGTAACGGTGGTCTTGCCGACGCCGCTGCGACCCACGAGGCCGATCATCTCGCCCGGCTTTACATGCAGGTCAAGCCCTTTGAGCACCGGTTTGAGGGGGTCGTAGCCGAACCAGACCTTCCTGAATTCCACCTCGCCCTTGATCGTCTCCGGCCGGGCAAGGACTTCTTCGGGATCGGTCTCCGGCTCGCGGTCAAGAATCTCGAATATGCGCTGGGCGGCGCTGGCCGTGCGCGTGAGCCAGCGGTTGGACCTGAGCAGCCGCTCGAACGGCCCGTAGAACATGTGCGTATACATGATAAACGCGATCAGTGTGCCGGGGGTCAGGCTGCCGTTCATCACGGATAAGCCGCCGTAGAAATAAACCAGCAACCGCCCCACCTGGCTGATGAGGCCGAGAATGGGGAAGATGATCGCGAAATTGTATTCGACGTTCATCGTGGAATCCCTGACCGCGATGCTTTTGGCGGCGAATCTCGCGATCTCCCGGTTCTCCTGCGCGAAGGCCTTGACCACTCTCATGCCCGACACGGTGTCGCTCAGTATCGCCGTCAGCCTGGCCTGCCGCTCCCGCAGAGTGTGCCATATCGGCATCATGCGGCGGAAGACCCAGACGCTCAAAGGCCCCAGCACAGGCGCGGGCACGAGGGCGATGAGCGCCAGCTTCCAGTTCATCCCGAACATTATGACGACCATGACGACGAGCATGACGCTGGCCTGGCCGATATCCTTCAGAACCTCCGTAAGGAGGCGCTCGAATGCTCTCGTGTCGCTGTCAATACGGCTGATCAGGACGCCGGTGCGGAACTTGTCGAAGAAGGATATCTCCATCGCCTGAACGTGGTCGAAAAGCTCGCGCCTGATCTTGTCAACCAGCGTCGTTCCCATGTAGATGCTGGCGTATTCGCTGATGATCGCGCAGCCGACGCCCAGTGCAAGAAGGGCGGTCATCACGGCGATGACGGTGACGAGCGGGGACATCCCAAGCGTCGCTCCCCATCGCAACATCGTGAAGGCTTCGGGCTTGTCCGTAGGGCTGAGGATCCCGTCGTAAAGAGTGCGTGTGATCTGCGGCGCGAGCACCTCTGCGAGGGATTGCAGGATCATGCAGGCCACCATGATCGCCATGTAGGGCCAGAAGCCCTTGGCGTAGCCGATCACGCGCCCGACCACGTGGCCCTTCTTCAGGCACTTCACGCAGACCGTGTTGTCCTCTTCCAGCACGCGCCCGCAATCGGGGCATTTTTTCGGCGCGTCGTCGTCATCCTCTTGTTTGAGGACGCCGGTCTCCCTGAGTTCGCGGAATTTCTTGGCGAAAAGCCCTATCGGCCGGGCGCGCGCGTTCGAGAAACGCAGGATGGTCCGTCGCCGCGCTCCGTTGCGCGCCTCCAGCGTTCCCCCGCCGACGGCCATGACGGCCTCCAGGCCGGTGATATCCTCAAACCTGAAGAAATCCGATATCTCGCAATCAGCCCCGGCGGCGTGCGCCACAACCACCGCGTCTTTGAACAGAACTATCCAGCCTTTTCCATAGGCTCCGTCCGGGGTCAGGTCGGTCTGAACATTTATTATGGTTTCTGCGGACGGGAGCCCGCGTTTCTGAAGGGCGGCCTTAAGTTCTTCCGGCGTTTCGTCTGAGAACCAGAATTTCAGTTCTTCAAGCCGTTGCTGCGCATCTGGGTCGTTGTCTGTGCCGGATTCTTCTGTCACTTCTCCGTGTCCCGCTCCTGAAGAATGGAAAGGAAGGCTTCTTGGGGGATCTCGACGCTGCCGACTGATTTCATGCGCTTCTTTCCCTCTTTCTGCTTCTCCAGCAGTTTCCGCTTCCGGGTGATGTCACCGCCGTAGCACTTGGCGGTGACGTCCTTGCGGGTCGCCTTGATAGTCTCGCGGGCTATGACGCGGCTTCCAAGCGCTGCCTGGATCGGTATTTCAAAGAGGTGGCGCGGGATTTCCTTGCGGAGGCGCAAGGCCAGCCGCCTGCCGCGCCTTTCGGCCTGTTCCCGGTGGCATATGATGCTAAGCGCGTCGAGCGGCTTACTGTTGATCAATATGTCAACCTTCACAAGGTCCCCAGCCTTGAAACCGACAAAATCGTAATCCAGCGTGGCGTATCCCCGGCTCAGCGATTTCAACTTGTCGTAGAAATCGTAAATGATCTCCGCCAGCGGCAGTTCATACGTCAGGATGACGCGCGTGGGCGTCAGGTATTCTGTGGTGAGATACTTTCCCCTCCGGTCTTCGGCCAGTTGCATGATCGGGCCGATGTACTCGCTTGGCATGATGATGCTGCCCCTGACGACCGGCTCCCGGAACTCCTCTATCTTGTCCGGAGTGGGGACCTTCTCCGGACTGTCAACCCTTAGAATCTCGCCGTTGGTCAGAAGGATTTCGTAGGTGACGTTCGGGGCGGTCTGGACCAGGTCAATGTGGCTTTCGCGCTCCAGACGCTCCTGGACGATCTCCATGTGCAGCAGGCCCAGGAATCCGCAACGAAAGCCCATGCCCAGGGCCTGAGACGTCTCAGGCTCGAAGACGAGGGAGGAATCGTTCAGCGCCAGCTTCTGGAGCGCGTCGCGAAGGTCCCCGAATTCGTTGTTCTCCTGCGGATACAGGCCGCAATAGACCATCGGCAGCGGGTCGCGATATCCGGGAAGAGGCTCTATCTTCTCATCGGTTCCCGGCCCGACAGTGTCGCCGATCTTGATGTCCTGGACCGTCCTGATGGTTGCGTTCAGGTAGCCAACGTCGCCGACGGCGAGTTCGCCCCGCGCCGTCATCCCCGGGCAGAAAATCCCGACCTCCTGCACCTCGAAGACGTTGCCGGTGTGCATCATGCGGATCATGTCCCCGCGCTTAACGCGCCCGTCCACTATCCGGACGTAGACGATCACGCCGCGATAGTCGTCGTATTTGGAATCGAAGATCAGCGCGCGCAGCGGGGCGTCAATATTGCCGGACGGATGGGGGATGCGGTCAATGATCGCGTTGAGAACCTCGTCAATCCCGGTGGATTCCTTGGCGCTGACCTTGTATACCTCGTCCGTGCTGATGCCCAGGGAGGCGGTGATTTCCGCCGCAACCTCGTCCGGCCGCGCAGATGCCAGGTCAATCTTGGAGATGACGGGGATGATCTCGAGATTGCATTCCAGGGCGAGATAGGTGTTGGCGACGGTCTGGGCCTCGACGCCCTGGGCGGCGTCCACGAGCAGCAGCGCTCCTTCGCAGGCTCTGAGACTGCGCACCACCTCGTAGTTGAAGTCAACGTGTCCGGGGGTGTCAATAAGGTTGAGCTTGTAGGTTGTGTCGCCGCGTTTGTAATTGAGCGTTACTGCGCTGGATTTGATGGTGATTCCGCGCTCGCGCTCGAGGTCCATGTCGTCCAGGACCTGGGCGCGGAACTCCCGCTCGCATATTGCTCCGGTGCGAAGAAGGAAACGATCCGCCAGCGTGGACTTTCCGTGGTCCACGTGGGCTATTATGCAGAAATTCCGAGTTTCTCGAAAAGACATCCGGCGGCTCCGATCAGGCCGGCATCCCCTCCCAGGGCTGCTATCCTGATAGCGGTTCTATCCCAGCTCGCCTTCATCCCCCGCGACATGACGGTGCGGCGTATCGGCTCCAGCAGCATCTCGCCGGCGGCCGTCACGCCCCCCGCAAGCAGCATGATCTCCGGATTGAAGGCGTGCAGAATGCTCGTTATGCCGATGCCCAGATAGACACCGGTCATCTCCATGTTTTCCTTCGCCGCCGCGTCTCCGGCGACCGCTGCGTCGTAAATATCCTTTGCCGTCAGCGTTTCAAGCTTGTTCTTCAGGATGCTGTCCCGGCCAAGTTGGATGGACTCCTTCATGCGCAGCACCATGGCGGTCGCGGAGGCATAGGCCTCCAGGCAGCCCTTGTTGCCGCATCCGCAGAGGCGTCCGTTGTAGTCCAGGATCATGTGGCCGAGTTCCGGGCCAACGTCCGTGAAACCGTGGAACGGCTTGCCCTTGAACACGACCCCGCCGCCGACCCCGGTTCCCAGCGTCAGCAGCGCGACTGAGTGCGCCCCCTTGCCGGCGCCGGCCCACGCCTCGCCCAGCGCGGCGGCGTTCGCGTCGTTCTCCAGGACGCATTCGATACTGATCTTGCGCTTGAGTTTTTCCAGGAAGGGGACCTCGATCCATCCGGGGAAATTCGGCGAGATGTGGATGATGCCCTGCGTCAGGTCCATCGCGCCGGGGGCGCCGATTCCGACGCCGGCGACTTCGCGCATCCCGATCCCGGCCTTGTGGCTTATGTCCTCCATCGCCTTGCAGATCGCGTCAACAACCTCGTCAACGCCCCTGCCCGGCGGCGTGGGGGAGGACATTTTTGCCAGCACGTTGCCGGATGAGTCCATCACGCCGGACTTTATGTTCGTCCCGCCCAGGTCAATTCCGATTGCTTTTTTGCTCATGTCAGTCGCTCCAAACCTGCCGCCATAACGAAATCATGAAATGGCTGAGGAAGCAAATATTATATATGGCGCAGAGCGGCAGTCAATTCAAAGTCACGGTTTGAAGGAGGCGTCAATGACTGGTTTGAGTTCTGGCGCAGGCATCTCGCCTGGGCGCTTTCCTTGCAGCCGGGACGGCTGCGCTATAATTATCACGCGGTCCGTTGACCTTTTGGGGGTTTGATGCGCGCCGGGCGCAGAGACAGCAAGTTATTCGTTACCGGGCAGACGCCGGCCATGGGAGCGGATAGCCGCTTAAGAATGCTCCGCGACGTCGCCCTTATGGAATGTCTTTGACATGACGCATGGGCGTAAATACCATTATCCGGAGTTGCCGCCAACGCAAACGCGGCCCATGGCCCAGAGCATGTTCGGAACGCGAATATGGGGAGCATCGCAATGTCCATTACTCTCTTTCTGGCAATAGGAGTCGCCTGTGTTTCCACGCTTATTGTCATCAGCGCGCGGAAGGAGCCGCTGGACGGAAAACTCGCCGCCGCCGGAATGAGGGGGTTGGAGGCCAGGACACGGTACAACACGCTCCGCGCTGTGGCCGCGCTGGTCGGGGCGCTTATGGCCTGCCTGCTTACTTCACAGTGTTTTTCGCGCGCCGGCATCTGGTCGTTCCAGGATACTCTCCTGCTGCTTATGCTCCTGACGCTGGTAGGATTTCGCGCGCCGGATTTCTGGCTCATTTCCCGTCGCAATGCAAGACAGCGGGCAATGGTCAACGCGCTTCCTGATGTTCTCGACCGGTTCAGCGCGAACGTTCTTCAAAACGGTTCGTTGGCCACGGCGCTGGATTCCGCGATTGAGACGGCCGGGACGCTGTCCAGGGATCTGGCCGAAGAATTGCTCATAGTCCGGCTGGAGCTTAAGGCCGGAGTCCCAGAGCGCGAGGCGCTGGAAAATCTCGGCAGCCGAACGGCCCTGGCTGAAACGCGCATGTTGGCGCTGCTGCTGCCGGTGGACAACGAACAGAGCGACATCGCATTCGGGGATGTTCCTGCTGTGGCCGGCTCGGATCGGGACAAGTATCAGAAGGCTCGGGCGGACGTCTACAGGGCGCTGTTGCGTTCGGTTGATCTGGCCGCGCTTGCAGGGAAAAAAGAGTCAGGGGTGGAGGCATCGCTGAAATCAACCGCGCACAAGCTGATCGAAACCGCCGAGCCGTCGCTGCCGGGCGGGGCGGCGTCGGCGCTTGCTGAGGAGCTGGCGGGGAAATTAGCGGCTGCGCTGAAAATCTGAAGCTGATAAACACATCGAATATCGCGTCATTCTGGCATGAACGCCCAAAGAGTTCGTTTTGACGGTTTCCCGCCATCAGCCGGAATCAGCGTATCAAACACTATAAAAGGCGAGTCGCCGACGGCGCTTCCGCTCCAGCGCGTCAGGACGTCCATGAATCCTGGAGGGCCTGGCAGCCGCCCGGTCTCTATCATCTTCTCCCATGCGGTCCACACGCCCTCCGATTCCGACCATTTAGCGGAACTCAGGCTCCCGCCGCTGGACATCACAGCGGTGAGCACGTTTCCGCTAACGTGAAATCCGGTAATCCCCGCGGGGCCGATCCGGGAGCGCGTCCATTTACCGGTTGCCGGATCGCGCCAGGAGTGATAAGTCCCCGCCTCCGGAGCGGCGGGCGGCAACGGCTCGCCGTACGCGCGGTTGTTCCACATATAGACAATATGAACCCGCCCGGATGCGTCAACCGCGGCGTCGGTGGCGTAGGAGTTGTGCCCCATCGGCGTGTCTGCGACAACTTCATTAACTTCAGGATTGCCGTTATATTCGCGTAAAAGGAGGTATCTGACCTCATTGTATGTGTTGCCCTCCCCCCCGTCCGGAGAGTTTGACGCGACGAAGTGAACGCGCCCGCCATCCGGTATTATTATGGGATACGTCCATGCCGTCTTAGGCTTTCGCTCGACCCGGCCATGAGAAAGCAGCACAGGTTTTGCCCATGCCATGGCGGCAAGGTCCAAACGGCTGAAATACATCGAATAATCCGGAGCAGTCAGCCACGCCATATAAATACATCCGACCCCGGACGCGACGCCGATATAGTATCCGTTCTCCATTCCTGGCGGATGCGGCAGTTCGTCAAATCCGGCGCATGGTCCGGGCGTGCGGGCGCGCAACAGACTTACCGGCTTCATCTGGCGGGTGTAGGCGATTAACAGTCGTCTTTCCGCGTCAAGCGCCAGTGTCGCCGGCTGGTAAATTCCCGGCAGTCGGACGACCTTCCGCCATTCCGTGCCCTCTGAATGGTAGACAATCCCCTCCGCTTCGTCCGGCTTCATTCCGGACAGCCCGGCCGTGAAAAATGTTCTCCCGTCGAAGACGATCTTGGGCGTGTTGTACCCCCAATAAGGGCTGACCCACGATTCACATTCAGCGATACGGACGGGGCGGGCGGCGCCTGCGATCCGCCTCTCCCCGGAAGCAACACATGGTAATACTACAACCGGGAGAAAGGCCGCGGCAGCGAAACATGCCGCTGCGCGGCGTACCATATGCGGAGTCGTTCTCTCAATTACCCGCGTCATTCTTCCGATCATCCCTTTGCCTCAGGAAGAGCGATGGAACCGGGCAGTGAGGTTGCGAATCGCCCGCCTTCTCTATCGGCAGTTTCACATTCTTATCGAAGATAAGGTCCGAGGCCGCGCCCGCGCCAATCAGATTCGTGCCGCCGAAAATCAGGTTGTCGGTAACTGTGATTCCGCTGGTTTTCGGAGAGTCAAGATAAATCGCGCTGCGCCGGCTGTTGTGCAATACGAAGACGTTTTTCCTGATCAGATGCCCCTTGCACGGATCAACAATGCGGATTCCGAAGCCCGTTCTGGATTCGATGCGGTTGTACTGGATTATCCAGTTCCCGCCGGTGCCGCCCAGCCAGATGCCGTCCCATTCGCCGGTGATGCGATTGTTGTGAAGGACGTTGCGCGGACCGGTCGGGCCGTGCGTTTTGTCGCCCGTATGGCTGGCCCACGCCCCATGTCCGTATCCGCCGTTGCCGAAGACGGAGTTGATCACGCACTGCTCGATCAGGTTGTTGTGCGTCCATCCGCTGTGAAACTGCGCGTCGCTCTCATTGAAGACGCTTGATCGGACGACGCAGCCATTGGCAGCCCACTCGAACAGCGGAGCGTGACGCATCCGGTAGGTTGTCACGTTCTCCATCAGGCAGTCCGATACGAATGCAAAGCCGACGTATCCTGTTCCCCCGCCGCCCTTGTGCCACGCGTCGTCAAAGACGCAATCACGAATCTCGATCCCGCGCGCGTTACAGGCGTAGACCGGGAATCGCCCGGTCGTCTTGACGTGAACCTTCCGTGCCCAGCAGTTCCACGCGTCGGCGAACATCACGCTGCTGAGCCAGAGCTTCTCCTCGTGCCGGATGCTGAGGTCCTCCACGCCGCATTGCTCCACGGGAAGCATCCGAACAGCGTGGCTGCCGTCAACAACCGGGAAGTCAATGCGAAGTGGTTGATTCAACGTTATTTCTTCGCCCTTGACCTCAATCGCCTCAAGGAAAGCCATCCGGTATGCGCCCCATCCGCACTTGTTGCCGACCTCCTTGTCCCATCGCGGCGTGCGTGGCGCGATCAGCCTGAATCTGTCACCCTTCTTCAGCCGGTGGCCCGGCGCGAGCTTCAGCGTCCGGCTTCCGGCGACTGCGTCCTGGGCAAGCAGCCAAGCGACAGATTCGGCAGCCCCCATGAACGTAAATGCGCCGATGTATATCGGCGAACGCGTTGCGACAGGCGTATTTGCCGGAGTCGCTTCCACAATCACACTGCGCGCCGACTCAACGCTTCCGCCTTTCTTGAGTTCTCCGATGGCTTTCAACATGTGCCTGCCCGGTTTCACGCCATCCAGAGGCTCGACATGCCGATGGTTGAAGCGCAGCATGTTGGACTCGATCCGCTGTATGCTGTCTGCCGCCAGTTCAATTTCGCTGATACTGCGGTCATCGAAATATATCGCCAGTTTCCGAAAAGCGTCGGGGGTGAAGTGAACTTCAATCGGCAGTAGGCCTTTGGCCCTCTCGCCGTCGGCGGGAGCAAAGAAGCGGATTCCGTCAGGTTTGTAGCGGACGATGATTTGCGTCTTGTCAGGCCCGTCGCCGCGGAAGACGACACCGCTGCCGGCGACCTGGACGATTGTGTCTAGATGGTAGGTCCCGGCCTCGAGCAATATGACTGTTGGCCCGGAGCCTTTTACAAAACGGGTGCGCGCAACGACATCCGCCGCCGCGGCCGTCAGCGCCGGACCGTCGTCCTTATCGTCGTCCGGTATCGCGCCGAAATTGCGGGCCGGGATCGTTTTGACGGCCTTCGGTATGCCGCCGGGGACGCCAGCGAAGGTCCAGTCAGGATACTGGACGTCCATCGGTGGTTCGGCGGAAGCAACAATTCCGCACGCTATCCCCATGGTAAGAATAATCAGCGGGATCAGACGATTTTCCTGTCCGTTTGAAATGGCCATGTGAATAATTATCCCCAGCATTTCAATTTCAGTCCAGGTTTTTGAGCGCTTTTCCTGCCGGGTATTGAGATTGGCGGACTGTGCCAGTATTCTCACTTCGTCGGTTCAATCTGAACGCTGATTACCCGGCATCTTGGAACCTGGCGATCGTTGTCCGCCGGTTCAGCATCCCTGGGAGCCGCGCAGCCAATGGGAACAGTCGCAGGCATTGATGAAGCAGGTTACGGGCCGGTTCTGGGGCCTTTGGTGGTTTCTGCCTGCGTTTTTGAGACTTCCGACCCGGGTGAAAATGAACCTGACATCTGGGCCGCGCTGTCCGATTCCATATCCCGCGCCATCAAGGGAGCAAAGAAGCGCATTATCGTCAATGACAGCAAGATCGTCTATTCCGGAACAAACGGATTACGCCGACTGGAAGAATCTGTCCTGACCTTTCTTTCTCGCGGATCAAAATGCCCGCGCAATGTTCCTGAACTGCTGGAGATGCTAGGCGAATCGTCCGGGGAACTGGACATATATCCCTGGCATCGCAACGCCGCCGAGATGAAACTGCCTTGCGTAACCAACTATTCGGCCGTGATGAATCACGGAGACGTTGTTGCTGCTTCATTGAGGCAATCCGAGATAGGATTCCTGGGCGTCTGGTCGAAGGTGGTGAACGTCGCGGAATTCAACCGTCACGTAAGCATGACGCGCAACAAGTCATCCCTCGTGGCGCAAAAATGCGGCCAGCACCTCCTGAAAATCTGGAATGGCTGGGGCGCGCGCGGGGTCTATGTCGTCTGCGACAGGCACGGCGGTCGGACCAATTATCGCAACCTGCTCATGGATTGCTTCCCGGATGCCGAACTCAGAGTGCTTGAAGAGGAACAATCCGCGTCCCGATATGTCCTTCGCGAGGCAAATCGCTCGATGGAGATTGTCTTCAGACCTGAGGCAGATTCGTCATTCTTCCCGACCGCGCTGGCGTCCATGTTCAGTAAATATACTCGTGAGGTTTTCATGCTGATGTTGAACGCCTACTGGCGCGGGATTGTGCCGGGTCTCGAACCGACCGGCGGTTACCCGCAGGACGCGGAGCGCTTTTTGCGCGACATCGCGCAATATCGCGATGCAACCACCGCTCCGGACCACATTCTCCGTCGGACAAGGTAACCACCTACATGACTCGGCAGCGGAACATTAAGATTGTTATAGAGTATGATGGGACGAATTATGCCGGATGGCAGCGCCAACCCGATGCCGCCACCATCCAGCAGAGCATTGAGGATGCGATTTTGTCCGTAACCGGGGCGCATTCGGACGTAATAGGAGCGGGAAGGACTGACGCGGGGGTTCATGCCGTCGGGCAGGTTGCGAATTTCCTGACGGAGTCGGGCATCCCACCGGCATCTTTCCGAGAAGCTCTGAACGCAAATCTCCCGTCGGATATTGCTGTGCTGTCGGCTGAAGATACTGACCATGCGTTTCATGCGCGGTTCTCGGCAACCGGGAAACTCTATCGCTACTCGATTATCAATCGTCGTCCGCGTTCCCCAATGAGCCGATTTCATGCATGGCACGTGCCGTTATCGCTTGACGCGGGCGCAATGCGTGATGCGGCTCAATGCCTGGCTGGAACGCATGATTTTGCCGCATTTCAGGCGGTCGGACGTCCGGTGAAGTCGTCAGTGCGAAACGTGCGACAGGCCGAAGTGGAAGCTGATGGCGATATGATTGTCTTCAGCATTGCCGCAAATGGATTCCTTTATCGCATGGTTCGCAACATTGTCGGAACGCTTGTCCTCGTGGGACACGGCAAACTGGACCTGCAGGATTTCAAGAAGGTATTTGAATCACTTGACAGGAAAAAGGCCGGGATGACCGCGCCGCCCCAGGGGCTGTGCCTGGTGTCAGTGTCATATGACGGAAAGGTGCGAAGCGATGGTCAGGATGATGAATAATCATTGGCAGAAAAGGAATGTTGTCCGCACAATGGGAAATATATGTTCACAATATGAACATGTATATGCTTTCGTGCTGACAAGACGGAATGATGAGTCATTCTGTTTTAAATCACCAACTTCACATTACATCACATAACAAAGTCTTTCAAAGGCTTGTGACTACAGAGATGGAGAAAACAATGAAGCATGTTTTCATTTCAGGATCGAGCAGGGGCATAGGGAAGGCAACGTTGCTGGCGTTTGCCAGACAGGGAAATGCAGTTGCCCTGAATTATCTTCAGAATAGAAAGGGAGCAGAAGATACTGCTGCTGAGGCGAGAGAAGCCGGCGCGCCGCAGGTGATAGTCCTTCAAGGCGACGTCGGGAACCCGAAGGACGTTGATCGCATGTTTATAGAGCTTTCCTCAAAATGGTCCAAGCTCGACGTCCTTTTCAGCAATGCAGGTTACTCCGCGTCAGGAAAGTTTGAGAACATAGACTTCGACTTTTGGAAAAAGGCCTTCGATACTCATGTCCATGGGGCATTTCTGCTCTGCAAGTCCGCGCTTCCACTTCTTGTGAAGGGGACCGATCCGTGTATTGTGATCACGTCTTCAGTCGCCGCAATTCGTGGATTGAACGGCGCGATCACCTACGGGACCGTCAAGGGGGCGCTGCTACAGTTCACGCGTTGCCTGGCGTGGGAACTTGCCGATAAAAATATCAGGGTGAACGCCATACTTCCAGGCATTGTCCGCACCGATTTCCACGCTGCAATGACGCCTCAGCAACAGAAGCACAATCTGGAAAACCGCATCCCGCTACATCGTGAGGGAAAACCCGAACAAATTGCTCAGATGGTTCTCGCCATGGTGGAGAATACTTTGATGACCGGAGCCGAGGTTGTTGTGGACGGCGGACTGACGATGAGAATGGCGTGAGAGTCTCAAGAGTCTCTATTCTTGAGATGAAATCAGCGTTTGATGAATCATATTCATGAGAAGGCGCTTATCTCCACATGGAGCGCCATTGAATTCATCAGACAATAACTACTCTCTGGCATTTTATATTATTCAATTATGTGCGATGACCGGAAGAGGGGATTACTGGTTATTCAAATCGCCATTAAACGATCAGCGTGTGACTAGGGTAGTCACTGACCGACTCTTTATACGTGACCGGTTGAATCACACCTAGCCGTGCATGAAAACAATAAAACAAAGTGAATCATGATACTCAGAATTCCTGTATTCACCGTCTACGGCCCAGACAGGCGAACACACGGCAACAACATCCTGATTCTCAGACTAAAACCAGTAAATATATTATGTGATTCGACCATGTTGTCATAACCACCACCGGAAATGTATGTTGTGATGCAATAGCAACGGATGATCCTGACAAAAATCTTCCCCACCCTGAAGCAAGGGCCTCCCCTGACAAATTACAGAAACACGCGGCGTAGTGCCGCTGCTCAAAAACGGAGTAGGTGGTGAAACCGTTGGCGTGGTTACATGCGCTGATTGGTGGCACGACCTTTGCATCCTTAATTAACGCGCGCGCGAATTGGTCGAGCGCGAAAAAGGAATCGAAAGGAAAACGATGGCCAGGACAGGGAAACAAAGCGAAAGAGACCTGAGCTCAGTGGCAGGTCTGCGCGGTTTCCTCAAGCTGCTCGCTCCGCAGTGGAAGCTTGCCTTGGCAATCCTCGCCTGCAACTTCGCGCTCTCATACGCCAACGTCTACCTCCCGAAGACCATCAAAATTCTCAACGACAAGGTCTTTCCCGGAAAAGACTCCAAAATGCTGATGCAGGTCGTCGGCATCGTGGTGGGAATTTACGTCGCCCGCAACGTGCTCTTTTTCTTCAGCCGCCTTGCGACAACGGTCATGTCAGAGCGCACAACCGTGGCCCTCAGAGGCCGTGTTGTTGAACACATCACCCGCCTTAATCTAGCCTACATTGCTGAGCGCTCCCCGGCCAAGCTGCTGGCCCGCGCAATGGACGACGTGGCGAAGGTGCAGGACTTCATCCAGAGCGAAATTCCGGAAGCCCTGATCAACATCTGCACCGTGATCGGAACGCTCTACTGCATTTTCAAAATGAATTCACATCTGGCAGGCATGGCCGTTGCAATGCTGCCGGTCTACTTCATCGTTCAGCGCTTCTTCAAGGCCCGCATCGCAAAGGGCAGCTACGGCGCCAGCGAGTGCGGCAGCACGGTTTCCGCCCGCGTGGTCGAGGTTCTCCTGGGCGCGTCGGTCGTCAAGGCGACAGGCTCCGAAGAGCGCGAGAACGCGGCCTTCCGCAGCCAGATGCAGAATGCCTACAAGGCAAACGTGAGGCTCCAGTTCTGGCATACTCTCAACAAGGTGGCCGTGGACCTCTGCATCGGGCTCTGCGTCGGCGCTACAATACTCTACGGCAGCCGGCAGGTTTTCGCCAACAGCATGAGCACCGGCGACTTTATGGCCTTCTACGGCTACGTGATGATGCTCTTCCCGCTGGCCGCGAACCTGACCGTCAAGGCCGGCAAGATCGCCGGCGTGTTCTCCAGCTTGAACAGGGTTGATGAGGTTCTGCGCCAGAAGCAGGATTTCATTGACGCTCCGGACGCCGCTGACTGGATCAATCCGGAAGGCGCGATCTCCATCGAAGCCGCCACCTTCGGTTACGGCAAAAACCCGCTGATCCTGCGCGGCGCCACAATGAGCATCGCCGCCGGCGAGAGGGCGGTCATCGAAGGCGGAAGCGGAAGCGGCAAGAGCACACTGGCCGCCCTGATCGGCCGCATGATGGATCCCACCGAGGGCGCTGTGAAACTGGACGGCAAAGATGTCCGAACCATGAAAATGGCCGGCCTGCGCCGCCACGTCGCCTATGTTCAGCAGGAGCCGTTCCTCTTCGGCGGAACCATTCGGGAGAACATCCGTTACGCTAATCCTCACGCCTCGGACGGACAGGTTGAGCTTGCGGCCCAGGCTGTTCTGGCCGACGAGTTCATCAAGGAACTGCCGAGCGGTCTGGATACAAGGATCGGCGAGGGCGGCGTGGTTCTCTCCCTGGGCCAGAGGGTTCAGATCAGCCTCGCCAGGGCAGTCCTCCAGGACCCGAAAATCCTCATTCTTGACGACCCGTTCTCCAGCCTTGATGAAGCCACCGCTCAGGCGATCGAGCCGAGGCTGAACAAGCTCATGGAAGGACGGACAACCATAATCGCCACCGGAAAGCCCTCATCGCTGACCGTTGGCGCGGACAGGCATTTCAAGGTTTTCAAGGGCCAGGTCTACGAGGTCGGCGCGAAGCGGCAGCTGGCCGCCAGCTAACGGGATGCAGCGGCCTGATTCCCTCGCCAAGAAGCTGGCTGCGACGCGCCCCTCGGGCCTGGCCCGGTCGTGCGACCGGCAGGATGTGACGGCGCATGATTAAACATGATGTTCTGTTAAAGGCAGGGAAATTCCTTCGGAGCGGTGACCTTGAATCGCTCTCCTACCGAAAGGGTGGCGGCGCGCGCTTGACGCCGCCACCCGTCCTCTTGTACAAGTGCTTCAGGCATATTTCCAGGATTGCTCCTGCCGGACTGCGAAGCGTCTTGCGCGGTCTTTTCTCTGTCACCATACGGAGATTCGAGAGGTGAAAGTAATACAGAGCCGACGGATTCTGCCTGTCTGGGTCGCCGTTATATTCATGTTCTCTGCCAGAGTGTCGGCGCAGGATGCCGCGCCGCCCGGCGTGCCGTCGGTCCAGGTAATTCAAGTCCCCGACCTGCGCGGGGAATCGGCGCGAATGACCATCGAACAGACGCAGTTGACGCTGACTTATACTCAGGGTTACAAGCCTGCCCCAGAGCTTATGGAGAAAGTCAAGGAGTCTCTGCCGAAGGTTGACGGCGCGGTTGTGCTGATCCGGTCATTCCCGGGCGCGGACGGAGTCGCCCCGGAAATCAAGGACCTTGCATGGCCAAGCCCATGGCCTTCGTCCTTTGGGCCTTTTGCCCCGCCTGCGCAGCCTGAGCCTGTATTAAGTGTGTTGATAATGGGCTATCATACCATGTCAAATGGAACCTCGGTTCTGATAGCTTCAGGTTTCCGTTTCATGGTTGCCCAGAAGGCGGTTCTTTCAAATCCCGATGTTGATACCATAGCAGCCGGGTTCCCCGCTGCTGCAGGAGCGGCCGTGGCGGCGTACAAGCAGCTTGACGCGCGCAATCTGGCGTATTCATTCTTCTATCTGAGTTATATTCAGCCCGATCAGGCCCTCGCCGCGCTTCAGGCCCTCGGATTCACCGTGATGGATTTCGACGCCAAGGCTGGCGCAAGCCCCGGCGATATGATTTATACGATGAAGCAGCAGGTTGAGAGAAAACTTCCGGTCATAGCCAAGATCGTTGATTATCCGAACGACAGCCTTGTGCAAAAGCCAACCGCTACGCAGGCTTTCGGTCTCGGCGTCACTCCTCAGGTCGGCGGGCAGAATATGTCGAAATACACCGCCACCGCCCAGGACGGGAGGTTAATGATTATCTATGATCCTGACCTGCCGGCCCAGTTGCATCTTGTTGAAAGCATTCTCAAGCAGGACCTCGACATCGCCGCGCAACAGATTCTGATAGAGGCTCTTGTCATTGAGCTTGAGCGGGACAAGATGCGTGAAATGGGGACGACATGGGACATAACGCGACGGGTTAATGATGAAGTCTGGACGGCTGACTTTGATCCCTGGGCCGGCAACTCAGTGAATCAGAGTTACACGCTGGGGCTGACGGGAGCGCGCTCCTCGGTTGCGCTGGCAGCAAAGATGAGACTGCTGGTTACTGAAGGTTATGCAAGAATCGTCAGCCGCCCCTCCGTTCTTGCCTTGAACAACCGTCAGGCTTTGATTCGCATCGGGCGGGAAATCCCGGCGACGGCGTCAACGGTAACATCATCCTCGACCAATCTGGTGGTCAACTATTTCTCGACCGGCGTAGTTCTGAACATCAAGCCGAGAATCAACGCGGACGGGACAGAAGTCTCCATGCAGATTGAGTCAATCATAAGCCAGGATAAGCCGGATGATCCATCATCGCTGAAGTTTTCCAACAACGTCGTGCCCGTGGTAAAGACCAGGCTTGTTCAAACGTTCGGCCGCGTGACCGACGGCACGCCATTCATCATCGGCGGCCTTCTGGCCCGGAACAATGAAAGCAAACGCCGCGGATTGCCGATTCTGAGCCATATACCGCTCATAGGCAATCTCTTCGCTGATTCCACGCAGCGTGACGTCGAGACCGAAGTCATCGTGGTTCTGATCCCGCACATCGTCCCCCGCGAGACGCTCAACTGGGGTTACATACTGCCCAAGGACGCGGAAGACATGAACGTGATGAACAGAGTCCTGTATCGTAACAGTTACAGAATTCAAAACCAGGACCTGTTCAGCCTATCATTCCTGCGATCCAATAGGCGGTTGACGAATGTCAAGGAGTCGGTCGCCGACCTTGTATCCAAGGAACCGAGCCTTGCCCAGCAGGATCCGTTTTCGTGGGCGGTCGGGCCGCGGATTCCCGCAGACGAGATTTTCGTGAAACGCATGCTTTACGAGATCATCAAGCGGCAGGGGATGGAAGACAGTGTCAAGGATATGATTTTCTTCCAGCCCAGGCCGCGCGAAGAAGGCGGGATCAAGGTCAAATTCCTGAAGGACTACATTGAGCCGATAAGCGGCGGATTCCGCTGGCCCTGGCAGGCTCCGAAGCCCTTCAGCAAAGCCATTGTAGTTAAATTTGACGCCATCCCCGATGATCAGATGAGCGAGGTCAACGTGCCGACTCCGGTGGTGGAGACAGCGGACCTGCCTGAGGGCAAGGCATATGAGAAACTCATGCTTACGCTCAACAAATGTGAGGAGGAGCTTGAAAAGAGCAACTACGCAATCGTGCTTACCTCTCCGGATGACGTGGACAGGCTGAAGCGTTGCGTGATTCTCAAGGAGGTCATTAAGCTCAATGCTCCCGGCGGCAAGCTTCACCTGAGCGATTTTATAGTCGGCCGCGAATTATTATTCCCGGAACTGAAGGGCAGGGACGTCCGCCCATACATGATTGACAACACCGTGGCGCAGCTTTATTACGAGTCCGATTTCTACTATCTTGCGTTTGAAGATTCGTTCCAGCGCAAGTTGGAAGTCCTCGAAAAGGGCATTGAAGAGGCCAGGGCGCGCCAGACGCGCGAAAGGGAAGCGCTGAAATCGCCGGGAGCGGTGAAGAAATAATGAGAAGGGGGGCATTTCCGCGGTTCACGGCAATCGCCGCATTGCCCGCAATATCTGCAATCTCCTCAGCGCCTCGTCCGCGCTGAACGCAAGGCCCCTGAGCTTCTGCCCGTAGTCCGCCTCCGGGTCGGCAGCGTCATCCGCAAGCAACCGCCAGTATTCCAGTCTCAAGCCCATGAACTGACCGAGCAGTGCGATCTCCTCTGCAAGCGCTTGCGGGCAGTCCGGACGGAGGGTCATGGCCTCAAACGGCTGCGCGTCCGCTTCAGCCTTCTCCCAGAGCGGTATTATGCTACCGCGTATCTCTCCGGCGAACTCGGCGGGAGTAGTGAATCCCCCCTGAAGCGATGCGTAGGCCGCCGTTATGCGCTCTGCCGAAAGTTTTTCCGCCTGATCAATCTCCTTCATAAGCTTTCCCATCCGGACCGGGGCCATGTCCGCATTTTCAGGACGCCGCAATTCCATTATGCGATAATGCGATCCGTAAACCATGCCGGCGATCAGAACCAACGCAACAATAACCTGATAAAAACTCCTCTTGGGAGCGGACGCCCTAAGGTCGCGGCTTAACACCGCGCCGAAGACGGCGCCCGTCACAAGTCCCCCGACATGCGCCGCGTTATCAATGTTCGGTATCAGAAATCCGAAAAACAGATTTGCCGCCACTACCTTTGCGCCACTCTTTGCCAGCCTTCCGAAGACGCCCTGCATATCCCCTCTGCGAAGCACGGCAAAACCCACCAGCGCCCCGAAAAGCCCGAAAACGGCTCCGGACGCCCCTGCCGATACAATCAGCGGATGAAGCCAAAGCCCGCAAAGACTCCCCCCAAGCGCCGAGGCAAGATACGCGATCGCAAACGCCGTCCGCCCCATCATCCTTTCCAGCAGAGGCCCGACGTTCCATAGACACCACATGTTCAGGGCGATGTGGAATATCCCCACGTGTACGAATGCGGCGGAGAGGAGTCTCCACGGTTCACCCTCGATGACGCGGACCCCGCTCAAGGCCCCGAATCGTTCTATCTGAGCGGTTGTCGGGCGGGAAATATCAACCCCGTTCATCAGCATGAAGACGAACCAGAGGGCGTTGGCGGCGATCAGGAAGTACGTCGCGTGCGTGGTTGGGGCAAGCTCGTCGAGCCGTTCGACAAATTCCTCGCTCTCGCGATACTCCTGCGCGTCGTTTATAGCTTGAAGCACCTGCTCCGCGGTTCCACGGAAAACGCCCCCGGTTCTCCAAACCTCGGCATGAGGCGAGACATGGCCCTTCTGTACCAGATCGCGCAACTCCAGCGCGGAGTACGGACCCTGTACCTTGCCGAACTGGTCAACCCACCAGATTTTCTGTTCAAGCATGTGACCGGTCCGTCCCGGCTTTGGAGCGCCGCAGCCATGCCGCAATCTTCAAAGCGGGAAGCCATGTTTCCCGGCTCCCGGCCCTAGATCGCCAGAGCCTTGAGCAGGTCGGCCTTCTGCCGGAATCCGGTCAGGCGGGTTGCAACCTCGCCGCCCTTGAAGAGGATCAAGGTCGGTATCGCCTGCACCCCGAACGCCCCGGCCTGTTCGCCGTTCTTGTCAACGTCAATCTTGCATACCTTCAGTTTCCCTAATGTCTCGGCGGCTACCTCTTCCAGCACCGGGGCCATCATGCGGCACGGGCCGCACCACGGCGCCCAGAAGTCCACGAGTACCGGCAACTCGGACTGAAGCACCTCCGCGTCGAATTCGGCGTCGTTGATTTCCTTCACATTCTGTGACATGTCACGCTCCACTGGTCATAAGCCATGGTCCGGATGTCAGAAACTGTATCTATCATATGGGCATGGCGCGGCGTGTCAATCAAATCGCGGAAAAGATGCGGCGAATCCCATGCGGTCGAGAACGTATGGCGTCAGAAGGAGACATTTGGTAACATGCCCCCGCAAGCGGGAAACTCAAATGAGAGGTTATGTATCTCGCCTGTGATCCTGCATGGCAAGGAGAGACGGCAGAATGGTTACATTAATTCCAAAGGGACACGTCTGGAGATTTTTTCGGGCCGGCGGTCTTGATCAGGTCAATCTGGATTCCGCCCTTGATCTGGCTAACCTTGACAAGCTGGATCCCAAGCTCTGGGTGGCGCTGAGCTGCCCGGTGAAGGGTCTTGAATATGATGTGAAGACACTTGAGCTTATTGATACTGATAAGGACGGACGGGTTCGCATTCCAGAGATTCTTGAGGCTGTTAAGTGGGCGTGCGGCCAACTGAAGAACCCCGGCGAGTTGACAAAGTGCGCCGACGGCCTTCCACTGGCATCCATCAATGACCAGACCGACCTGGGCAAGGCGACGCTTATCTCGGCGAAACGCATTTTGATAAATCTGGGCAAGCCTGACGCCACATCAATAACCGTCGCTGAAGCGACTGATACCGCGAAGATATTCGCTCAAACATTATTCAACGCTGACGGCATCATCCCAGCCTCCGCCTGCCCCGATGCGGACGCGGCAAAGATCATAGGCGAAATCATTGTCTGCATGGGCGGAGAGATGGACCGAAGCGGGCAACCCGGAGTGAATCAGGCCAAGGTTGACGCTTTCTTCGCAGCATTGAAGGATTACAGCGATTGGAAACAGATAGGAGAAGCGATCTCCCCAGCCGGGGAGGGCGTGCTGCCGCTGGGCGACGCGACAGCGGGGGCCTTTGCCGCACTCCAGGTTGTCCGGCCCAAGCTGGATGATTATTTTGCGCGATGCCGCCTGGCTGCGTTTGATCAGCGGGCGACAGGCCCGTTGAATCTGCCGGATTCGGAGTATGCCGCGCTGGCCGCCAAGGACCTGTCAAAGTCAGCGGGGGACATGGGCGGACTTCCAATACAGAAGATAGAACCGAAGCGTCCGTTCAACATGGTCGAAGGCGTCAATCCGGCTTGGGTGAAACAGGTCGAGGCGTTCCGCAATGCGGTTGTCACGCCGCTTCTTGGGGCGGACAAGGCGACTCTTTCCGAGAGCGACTGGGGCAGTGTTCAAGCCAAGCTTGCGGCATATGAGGGATGGATGGGCTCCAAGAAGGGCGCAGCGGTCGAGTCGCTCGGCGTCGCGCGCGTCCGGGAAATAATGGCCGGCAATGTAAAATCAGTGATTGAGGACCTTATCCGGCAGGATATGGCCCTTGCCGCAGAGGTGTCCGGCATGGGGCACGTCGAACGGCTGGCGCGGTACTGTCGAGATCTATATAACCTGCTGACAAATTTCATCAATTTCGCCGACTTTTATGACATGCGAGGTTCCGCAATATTCCAAACCGGGACTCTTTACCTCGACCAGCGCAGTTACGACCTGTGCGTGCGCATTGATGATCCCAACGCGCATTCCGCGATCGCGACATTGAGCAAGATATATCTGATTTATTGTGTTTGCGTCCGCAAGGGGCTGGACAAAATAAACATAGTGGCGGCAGTCACTCAGGGCGATCCCGACTACCTGATGGTCGGGCGCAACGGCGTCTTTTATGACCGCCAGGGGAGGGATTGGGACGCCACGATTGTAAAAATCATTGACAACCCGATCAGCGTCCGCCAGGCGTTTCTCAGTCCTTACAAGAAGTTCATGAAGCTGATTGAGGCTCAAATCGAGAAATTCGCGGCGACCAAGGATAAAGCAATTCAGGATAAGGCCGCCGCTGCCGCAGCAACGGAGCCTTCCGCAGTCATCAGTGCCGGTAAAACGCCATTGAAGAAGGACCCGTTTGACATAGCGCGATTCGCGGGGATTTTTGCCGCCATCGGTCTTGCCCTGGGCGCAATTGGCGGGGCTTTTGGCGCGATCATGACTGCATTCGTTAAAATGGGGTGGTTCCATGCGGCGCTTGTGTTGGGCGGAATCGTAATTGTGATTTCAGGGCCTTCAATGATTATCGCATGGCTTAAGTTGCGGCAGAGAACGCTTGGCCCGATTCTGGAGGGAACCGGTTGGGCCATCAACGGCCGCATAAAGATCAATATCCCGCTTGGCGCCAGGCTGACAGCCGTCAAGAAGCTGCCTCCCAATGCCAGGCGTTCCCTTAAGGACCCGTTCGAGGACGTGAAGGCCAGGCGCCGCAACAGGATCATTGCCATGATCCTGGGGCTTATCCTCGGCACGGCCATAGGATGGTGGTGGACTTTCATCAGACCCCGCGCGACTGCGGCCACGCCTCCGCCGGCTGAAGCTGCCGCGACAGCCCCGGCCCCTGCGGCGGCGCCGCCCGCGCCTGCAAAACCATAAGCGCCCGCAAAGCGCCAACACTGTGTTAACGGCGCGGGGATGGCAGCGCGTTAACACATGCGCCTGCGGCGTTGCCGACATCGTTGTAGCATTTCCATCCGTTCATGGATGAGCATAATCCAGGCATGCCAAAGCCCGCTGTAGCGATGGGGATCCGCGCGTGGCGCATCGCCACGATCCTGATATTTATCGTCCTCCTGACGCAGGCCCTCGTTTTCTGGAACTGGACGGCGGACGACTCCTACATCACCTACGCATATTCAAGAAATCTGGCGCAGGGGAAGGGCCTCGTCTTTCAGGATGGCGAGCGCGTTGAGGGTTTCAGCAATCCGCTCTGGACCCTGCTGCTTGCGGGCGTTGCGAAGTTCGGTCTGCCGATGATTGCCTTCTCGAAGGTTGCGGGGCTGGCGTCTCTGGGCGCGCTCGCTTTGATCACATCCCAGATGATCCGGGACGCAGTTATCAGGTCGGGCGCGGCGTCTTCAAACAACATCTCTCAGGCGGGATTTATGCCCGCTGCCGCTGTCGGTTTGAGCCTGTTCTGCGCGTCTGTGGGGCTGCCCGTCTTCGCCGTGAGCGGCATGGAAACCATTCCTCACGCGCTTCTGGTCACAGCGCTGGCATGGTTTCTTTCCCGGCCTGTTCCGCCCTTCATTGCGGCGGGGATCGTCGCCGGGTTGCTGGGCGTCAGCAGGCCTGAAAGCCCGATGTTCGTATTCGTGTTCTGCGTCGTCGCCGCCCTGTCCGCGCGCAGGAAGGAAATCTCCCTGAAGCGCGCAATTGCGGCGATCTTCCTTGCGATTCTTCCCGGCGCGTGTTACGCGGCGTTCCGTCTTGCCTACTATCCGACGATCCTTCCGAATACTTACTACGCCAAACCGTCCGATATCTTCGGCCCGCCGTTTCCGTGGGGCGGGCTTCTCTATTTCCGGAGCTGGGCAGGCTGGTGGGGTTTCCTGGGCGTTCTACTTATCCCGGCGGCAATCGAGATCGGAAGCTCCCGCCGCGGACTTGTAATGTTCTCATTCGTCTGCCTTCAGGCGCTCTTCACATTGAGAAGCGGCGTGGACTGGATGCCGTTCGGGCGGTTCTGGACGACGGTCTTTCCTATCCTGTGTGTTCTTATCGCGGCGGGTATGGGGCGCATGACGCGCCCGATGGCGGGCGGCAGATTCGGCAGACTGCTTGTTATCGCCTCCGCCGGCCTTTGCGCGTTGAACCTGCCCGGCAATCTTCGCCTCAGTCGCATGGAAGAATGCTATCCGCTTGACCTGATGCGCTCGAAGACCGAGCCGGAGATGGCGCAGTGGGCGGTCAGCCATTTCCCGCCTGGCGCGACGGTGGCCTACAAGCGGCAGGGAGCATTCTTCTATTTAAGCGGTTTCAGGAGCATTGACATCTTTGGACTCGTTGATCGCAGGATGGCGCTCATCTGGAATATGAAGGCATCCCGCGCCGAGAGGGAGGCGGCCATGACCGGCGAGACGCTCAGCCGCTCCCCCGAGATAATCCTCGTCACCTCGCGCATGATCCGGGACACGGATTCGCCGGCGATCTTTTCAAGCTTTGACGGCGCGCTCTATCGCGGCGCGATGGATGCGAAATATCAAGTTATGGGGCAGTTCGTCCACTATCCCGGCATGACCACTGTGATCTTTGTCCGTCCCGACCTTATCGGGCAGGCGCGCAACTGGCATGACGATCTGCGCGAGGGGAACATGAACCGCGCCGGAGTTCCGGGCTACATTCTTCCCGACTGGGACGATTTTTACTGAGTTGTGTTAGCTGGGATTCACCATCGTCCTGTCCGCTGCCATGGCGCAAGCGGCAAATTGCCGGAATCCCGTAGCGCAAAGCGGGCGTTTCGTCGTAAAATTCCGATCAGCATCCGGGGAGGACCTTTACAAGGAGGAAGCACATGAAAATGCGGGCGGCAGTGGTTGGTCTCGGCATCGGCAAGGCGCATGCGGCTGTCTATGCGGAGCGCGCGGACGTTGAACTCGTCGGTCTGGTGGATACTGTTCCGGAACGTCTTCGGCAGGCGGCGGAGGCCACTCCCGCGCCGACGTTCGGCGACCTGGATGCGATGCTCGCGGCGGCGAAGCCCGATATCGTAAGCATCGCCACACCACCGCATCTGCACTATCCCCAGGCTAAGGCCTGCATAGAGGCCGGGGCGCATGTTCTGGTAGAGAAGCCGCTCGCCGCCACAGCGATCGAGTGCGAGACGCTGGCGCGTCTGGGCGAGGAGGGCGGGCGCGTCCTGATGGTCGCGCAGAAAAAGCGCTTCATTGAACCTAACCGCTTCCTGAAGGAAAAGGTCTCCGGCGAATGGGGGCCGGTGAAAGCGGCGTCGGCGCTCTACTGGCTCGGCCGCGTCGAGCTTGACTGGTTCTGGGACGACGGTCAGGGCGGGGGTCCGCTGGTCGAGAACTCCGTCCACATGATAGACATCCTGCGCCACCTCATCGGCGACGTGGAAACCGTTTATGCGGCCGGCGGCAACCTGTTCATGGAGCATCGCCGGCCCGTGCCGGACCTGGCCTGCGCGACGCTCAAGTTCAGGAGCGGCGCGGTCGCCTCGCTGGCCCTCGGCTACGGCTCGGAGTGGAACTTTGCAAGCGAGAGCCTTTACCTGGCGACCGACAAGGCGACGGCGCACATGACCGGCCCGTTTGACAGGCCGAACCTGCTGCGCTGGTCCATGCGCGGAAGCGGCAGGACGGAATCCCGCGAATTCAATCCAAACGGCTTCCCCGAGGAGATTGATGCCTTCCTGAAGGCAGTCCGCGGCGAGAGCGCCAATCCCGTCCCGGCGTCGGACGCGGCGAAGTCCATCGCCGTGTGCCTTGCGATAAAGGATTCACTGAAAACCGGCAAGCCGGTCGAGATGGGTTGACTCGCGGAGGCCGCCGATGTCCGCTCAGACTAGTGTTGCCGGCGGTCCGAATGACCCGACGTTCGCATTGAGCGCGGATCGCCGCCCGGACGTTGACTGGCTGCGGGCGTTCGCCGTGCTGCTTCTGGTCCCGTTCCATACGGGGCTGCTGTTCTGCGATTGGGGCTTCTTCCCACTCAAGACCGGCGAAAATCACGAGGCGTTCGCCTACTTCTGCGGCATATTGCATCAGTTCCACATGCCGCTTCTCTTCGCCCTGTCCGGCATCGGCTCTTGGTTCGCGCTGCGGAAGCGAACGCCGGGCCAGTACGTTGAGGAGCGATTCAAACGCCTCTTCGTCCCGCTCGTATTCGGGACCATCGTGATCGCCCCGCCGCAGACCTATCTTCAGCGTGTCAACGAGGGGGCATTCAATGGGTCATATCTTCAATTCTATCCGGACTTCTGCAAAGGAATATATCCAAAGGGCAACCTGAGCTGGATGCACATGTGGTTCGTCCTTTATCTCTTCGTATTCTCGCTGATATGCGTAAGGCTTTTTATGCGGATCAGGGAGTCGCGGGATTCCGGCATCAGGGAGAGGACGGCAACCTTATGTGAAAAACGCGGCGGCATCTTCCTCCTGGTCATTCCAATCGTCCTCAGCGAGATTCTGCTGCGCCCGGCCTTCCCCGGGATGCAGAACCTTGTGTGGGACTGGGCGAACTTCATCACCTACATCAGCTATTTCATTTTCGGCTTCCTGATAATGTCGGATGAGAGATTCCAGATGGCGCTTGATCGGGATGGAGGTTTTGCGCTGGCATTCGCCCTCGGCACGCTTGGCGTGGGCATAGCCATCAACCTGTTAAAGATTGTCCCGCCGCTGGGATATTCGCCCGGTTCCATGCTCTCCCAGACGCTTGGCGCGGTCAACAGGTGGTTTTTTGTCCTGACAATCCTCTGCTACGGCAGGCGATTTCTGAGCTTCAGCAATCGCCTGCTGCCATACGTCTCGGAGGCGACATATCCCTTTTACATCCTTCATCAGACCGTCATATGTCTGATCGGGTTCAAGGTCATGCGCTGGAACATGTCGGCAGGATTGCGATTCCTGATAATCTGCGCGTTGACATTCGCGGCTACAATCATCATTTATGATTTGTTCGCTCGCAGAACCAACGGCGCAAGGTATCTTTTCGGGATGAAACCCATGAAGCGCGGCGAGAGTTTATAGGCGTTATCGAGTGTCAAATTGGGTTCGTTGGTTCGTCGCGTCATTGAGGCGCGGCGGGAAAGCGGGTAAAATTGAATTAAATAATTCCAGGCTTTTCCATTTCCCCTCCTAAGGCTGGTCTTTCTTTACTGCCCCGAGGGGATCAATCATGAGAGGAGTACCCGATGTCCGAAAAAAAGAATCGCAGACTGTCCGTTGAGCGACTGGAGAACCGGGTGATGCTGTCAAGCGTCGTTATGCTAAATCAGGATGACGACGGCATCCTTGGTGGGGGCGGTTCCCTGGCCTGGGAGTTGGAAGTGACGTATCCAGCGCCGGGCGGTCTATCAAAAATGGATATTTACCGGTTGACTGACAGTTTCGGACACGAGCTTAAGTTCACGACTTCCGGCGTCGGCAACGCGAAAGAGTTCATGGTTGACCTCAAGCAACAGTTGACGGATTCGGAAGGCAATCCGACCCCAGACATAGGCGATTCAGAGCCGAATAATCAGTTTGACGATACCACCTGGGTGATGGCCGGCAGCGAAGATGCCCTTTACGGGTTGGGGGTGCATTCAAACGTTGCAGAAGGATTATTGCAGATATACCTGTGCGAGCTTGACGTGGACGGCAAGGTCCTTCAAGACCCGGAAGGGGATCCGGGCGTCCCCAAAGTGGCGGGGATTGACACCATCCCGATGTCGTCGCTTGTGGTCGGGCAATCGTATCCGCTGTCTTTTGAGACTATGGGTGGAGAGCCGATCGGCATTCAGGTGACGTTCATCTGGAATGAATGGGATTATGGCACAACTGTGGGTAGCGCGCCGCAAGCCAGTATCCAGATATGGCACAACGCGACCGGCATACTCGGCAATATGACATTCCTGGGCATCCCGGTTAATGCAAGCGCCAGTATTCACGAATACGCGGATTCTCCGGCCCAGCAGGCCTGCCTGGGCGGAACGATTGACTTCGGCTACACGCTGGGGCGCTCCGGAACAGGACTGGAGCCGGCTTACTACAATGCGGCTCCGACGTCGCTTCTTTACTTTGACGCCGATATCCCGCTGGTTTCAGCGGATACGCTCATCGGACTTGGGCAAATCATCGTGCGGGGTTCAGTCTATGACATGGAATTCCAGTCGCTCCAGCCGATGTCGTCCCTTCTTCAGGTATCTGTCTACGGCTCTCTGAGCAGGCTGACCGTCCACGAGGAGGACAACATAGACACGCTGAGCAGGAATACCTATACGTGGATAGGCGTAGGCGCGGTTCTTGGTCAGGCCGAGATCAACAATTTTGAAAGGGTTTTCCTTTCAGGAGACAGGATCAACCTGTTGACGCTGAAGGACACGGATGACGCCAGGGGCATAATCCACGTCGGCGGGACCTACACGAATTACATCAAATCATATGTGGATAATCTGGAGTTGGCCCTGATTACGGGGTCTTTCAACTATATCGAGTGCGAACGCGGAGACCTGCACGTCTATACCGAATCCATCGTATGGAACATCGGCACCATACTGGTCAAGGGCGGTTCGATTGACACGCAACGGCTGGATGCAGAGGCCATGGCTCTCACTACCCGATGGAACATCGGAATGCTGAAGACGGAGGCTTATAAGGGAACGCCGGGAGGGGATATCAACATCGAAGCCTACTGTCTTGACGGCGGCGTGAACGCAATCATCAGCGCGGGCGACTTTCTAAACAGCGACGTTCACGGCACCGTCATGGTCAATACGCACATCGGCTACATCATTGTGGCCGGGCAGTTCGGCAGGAGCGAGCCGTTGGCCGAATGGCTTGCCGATCCCGTGGTCGTGCGCCGCGGCGCGATCAACTACATGGACATCGGCAAGGGCGGCGTCGCGGCGGTTGACGCGGTAGGCCTCGGGACAATTATCATTCGCAACGGGACCGTCTACGAGACGAATGTTCCGGATGGCGAGGGCGGATTCAAGACGATTGATTCCGGGATGTATTTTGCGCTCGCCACTCTGGGCAGTCTCCAGGTCAAGAGCGGCAGGTTCAAAGCGACAAAATTCGTAGCCGGGACATCCGTATCCTCAGTGCTCATCAACGGTGATTTTGTAACTGGAAGCGGCGAAATCCGTTTTGCAAACTGTGGATATTTCGCAGTTACGAACGGTAACATTCTGGCCGGTTCGCATATTGAGTTTCATAACGTCGGCGTTGTGAACGTGACCGGCAACGGAACAACCACCGGACTCATTAAGGAAGACACGAACATCCTCGTTCGCGGCAATATGGGTCAGCTTGTCACCAACGGCATTAAGGGGACTTTCGAGGCTTCCGTGCCTGGCGTTTCGGATGCCAAGGACCATCTGGCGACCATTGCAGTCGAGGGCAACCTGGGCAGCATGAGAATCCAGCGCACGAGGGTAAATGGCCCTGGCGGCAACATGGTTCTGGCCAAGGTTCACGTCGGGTTTAACGGCGGGCAGGCAAGCCTGCTGGATCTGACGGTCGAGGGCAATTTCCAGGACAGTGTGGTTGTCGTCGGCGCCACCAACCTGCCGGGTTCCAACACGCTCGGCATGGTCAGGGTGAACGACATCACGCACGACGCCGGCCACAAGAACAAGGACGGCAATCCGCTGCCGTTCGGTTTCACGGCGATTCGATTCGCATATTCCGTTCCGTGGAAGACCGGAGCCGACGCCCTGGGTTATTTCTGGAGTTTTATCAGTTGGCCTTACTTCTGATTTGACCGGTTCCGGCCTGGCGGACGATCCGGCGGCATGGCGGGGATGAGCGCCTGAATGAAGGCTTCGTCGTCTGCCGCGTCCGGCGGCATGAAACCTCTCGCGATCATCCGGTTGCGCAGAGCCTCGGCCATTTCCCCGGCTATTCGCAGTCTCGCGCCCTCGTCAAGCGTATCACGGCGTTTCAGAAATTGCGCGACGGCCTCAAATTCCGCCGGGTCCAGCCGAACGGTCGGCATCTGCGGCGTCTGCATCGCGTCGGACTCGATCTCCGGCATCACCTCGCTCAGTCCGCCGACATGCTCCCTGACGACAACCGTGCCGGCGGCAAAATCCCCGAGTCGTCTGCATGAGGGCGTGAACATCATAAGGCATGGTCCGATCCCGAGCAGGTCGGGATATCGCGTCAGATTCCGGATGACGGACGGCCAGAAGCCCGGGCTTCGCCCGTCCGATTGCAAAACGCGCAATCGCATAAGCCGTTTGCCCGGCGTCTGCCCGAACCAGAAATATTCGAACAGGACGAAGTAGAACCATTGATAGATGAACACGCCCAGCGAGACCAGAACGGAACCTCCCGTTGACAATCCCGGCAGCCTGGAGAGCAGTCCGACGTTCAGGGCTTCAAGACCGAAGATCAGCGGGATAAGGATGCCGTATTTGATCGCCAGGTCAATGAGCCATGCCAGTGTTCTGTTGCCCAGACCGGCGGCCTCGAACTCGAGCCGGACAGATTCGGGCGTGTCAATGGTAAGAATGTCTGGCCCCGCGGAAGCGGCGTTCGATACGTTTTTCATGTCCCCATCCCCGAAATTTTGAGTATCTTGACAAACGCTTTGATCTTTACGGGCGAGTCTGGATCGCCGGATTCAATTCTCAGGAGCGGTTTGTGAGCTGCGGAGAGATGCCTCTGGATTGCGACCGATTCCATCTGGTGCGCTGCGCAGCCCTTCGCGGCGCAATATATAACGCCGTCTGCGCGATAAATCTCGATAAGGCATCGCAGACGTGAAAGACGGTTTGTATTCGGCGACAGGCACGGACACCGCGATGTCATAAGCGACCTGTCCGCCAGCGCGTCCAGCATGCCGTCAACAGAAGCATCATCTGGACATCCCGGGTCAGGCAGAGCCGCGGAGCCGGAACAAAGGTCGTCAGCCACAATTATCGCCCCAGCGTCCTCGATTGAACGCGGCAGTTCCCACCGGTCGTTATGATGTGGAGAACCGAGCAGCAGCAACCGGGGTCCGGTTATCTCCCCGCCGGGACGCATCTCTTCTGCTTCTGTCAACAACCGTCCAGCCGCTTCAAGCCATTTCTCCGGCGGAATCCGGGTGAATGTTCCGATGGCGCGCATCCTGTCGCTACCGCGCAGACAACTGCGCGCCGGGTTAAGGCGCATCAGCTTTCTGCCGATTTCTGCGCAGTCCAGGTGAAGCCGTATCGAATCGGCCAGCCGGCGGCGACTTATAGCCCCCCCCCGGAGTTCCTGCAACCTCCGGAACAGGTTGAGGACTTCCCCTCGCCAGAAATCTCGCAGATGTTCGGGTTCGCGCTCGCTCGGAACGCGCATGACATGGATGCGGCACAGCCCCTCCAGAACCTCCGCAATCTCGCCTTTGCATCCGCATGTCGTCGGAATCACAATCAGGTCGAGCTTCGCCGCCATGCCGCAGGAGTCATCAAGAAGGCAGGCCAGAGAATCGGTGACAACTGGACAAGTCCCTGAATTTGCGCAGTCCGTCCCGTCATCCGATTTGCCGAGGGCGCAGAGTTCCATCTTCTTGAAGCCGGCTGAGTGAATCAGTTCCGGTGGAACAATGTTGCAATAGATCCCGACGGTTGTGCGTTCAGCGCCTGTGGTTCGGGTGAAGATACGGTCAGCGCTGGCAGCGTCAAAAAGGCGCATCGCAGACGGCCTGCCGGGGTAGTCGGCGGAAGCGGATGATTCTGCTTTCAGATTGTTTGTTGTATTCGTGTCGCCGATTTCAGGATGCCTCGACAGTTGGCGAAGACAGTTGCTCAACAAATTTCCGGAAAAGGTTGTCCATGTCCGATTGTTTCATCCGCCCGTCGGCGGGAGCCTTCAGAATCATCGTTTGTATGCCGGCCTTCTCCATCGCTGCTGCCAGCCTTTTTGCGCGAAAACCTTGCGCATGGCAACCGGCAATCTGATGAATGACCACGCCTTGAACGCCCATCTCCCGCGCAAGTGAAACACATGAGTCCGCCGTCCGCGCGATCCCGCAGGCAGATGCGCATGAATGCGCGGCGTTGAAATCACAAATCAGCTCATGATCGGAAAGCGCCAGTCTGCCTATCCCGCAATGGTCTTCCGCCACGACGACGCATCCGGCCCTCTCCAGCGCGGCAACCGGCCTCCAGTTCGGCCAGAAGAAGGGAGAACCGGCCAGAAGAACGCGCGGCATATCACGCCTGAGACCGCCCAGAGTCTCATTCTCCAGCCACTCCGGGCCGTTCTTGATCCGATTCTGCAACTCTCTGCCGAGCCTGCTGCACGCCTCCGTCCATCGTCCCGCGTCGCACCTCAGATACGTCGCTGCGACGAGCATTGCGTCAAGCCCGGTTATGGGGGGAGGGATGTTTTTTTGGGATTCGCGGATCCGTCGGAAAGCGGCCCTTGCCGATCGGATGGCGTCGGCGGCCCATTTCAACCTGTCTGCGGAAACTCTCCTCCCCGTGAGTTTCTCAAGCCAGGAGAGAAGGCGTCGTGTTTCAAGCTGCCGGACCGCGGTCGAGGCGTTCGCTGTATCATTCAAACGGAAGGTCGAGCAATAGGCGTCAAGAATGTTGCCAAGTCCGGCCTTCCATTCGCAGGCGGTCGGGATTACAAGCGCGTCAATCTTTCCGTACGCGTCCCCGCCGGGGAGCAAATGCGCCGCGATTGCCTGCGCCACGCCGCAGCATGATTGCGGGAGCAGACTGTCGGCAACCGAGGCGTCGGCCCCCCGGCCCGCGCACAGTCTTAAAGGAAATCCCCCAGCCGCGAAGACAAGCTCCTCCGGAACGCTTCCGCATAGCAGTCCGACCAGTTTGCGCCCTTCCTTTGCGGCGGCCAGAGCGTCAGGCGTGATCGGCATCTGCCCGGCGACGCGCAGGAAGTAGTCCATTTCCTCCGGACGGCCCGGGATCTGGAGCGAGAGATCATCCCTGTTGTCCGAGTTCGTCCGAGCCATATCGGTTCAGGTCATTCGTATTCGGCTTCCAGGATAATGGCGCGCGTTGGCGCGGGCAGCGCCACCCATTCCTTTGAGGGATCAAGCCCCGCGCATTCCACTCCGCCGACCGTTACGCGCTTGAGAGGGCTTTTATCAGGATGACGGAACCGGACGATCACGCGCTCTGGCGGATTCCGCAACGGCGGCTTTAATTCTGCGCGGATGCGTCCGGAATCCGTCATGCTCTGGTAGACAATGCTCATCGGGCCGAAATACGTGACGACGTCGCTCATGGCGGCGCGCCGCCCGTCCCGCATCCAGTAACGAGGAATCCCGCGCCCGATGTAAAGATCGTTGCCGGATTCCTGAACGAACATCAGCCGCATCCAGTGCGTGGCCTGCGCTTCGTCGGAGGTCTTGAAGTGATCGCCCCATACCTCGTGCAGCTCCGGCAGCGGATGCTCCACTAGCATGGCCGTATCCTGACGCAGGGCGGAGGCGAGACCGTTGAAAAACGCGCGCAGGAAATGCTCCGGCTGGTCGCGCATCAGGTAAGGTTCGCAGAACCAGTGCAGATTGGGCTGCATCGAGAATCCGCCCCGGTCGAACCACCATCTCTCGAAATCCGGGAAGCTGTATCCGAAACGCTCGGAGAGATAACGGTTGTCCTCGAAGTCCTTGAGTATCCAGGTCGCCTCCCTGCCGTCAGCGGGCAGGAGGCGCGTCGGGATCATGTGAATCGCGCCTTCAAGAGTCTCCCTGAGCCAGCCGAAGTCGCGTCCGCGAAGGTATAAGCGCGACGGTTGATGCGGAACCCACGTTCCGTCGCGAAGTTTCACGACGGGCGAGCGCGTCATGGCCTCCTTGAAGCCCGCGCGAAGGTCTGCCGCGTACGCGTCGGCTTCGGCGGTCAATCTTGGCCCATCCGGATGTCCCGCATCGCAGAGCGCCGTCGCGGCGCTGTTCAGGCCCCACCACGTGAAAGTGTTGGTCGAGAGCCAGAAGGAGAAATCCTGCACATCCTCCAGCGCGCCAGCGGGAAGGAATCCGTATTCAAGCGCGCGCCTGCCTGTCGGGTCTGTCTTCTTTGTTCGTGAACGCTGCCTGATCACCCAGTCGCAGCCCTTGATGATCGCTGGGGCGGCGTGCGCGATCCATTCCCGGTCGCGCGTCAGACGCCAATGCTCGCCCATGCACCATAGTACCCATCCATGATGTTGATTGTAATCCCCGTTCTCGTAACCGCCGGAGCCGTAGAACACGCCATCGTGGTCGCTGAAATCGCCCGGCAGCGGGACGGTTCCCTGGTACCGTATGAATGCCTCCAGCCTGTGCTGCGCCTCGTCATGCCAGCCTCGGCGGTCAAGCGCGCTGATTATCATACATGACTCGTTGGAGAAGTTTCCGTAATGGAAGCAACCGACCCGCGTGAAGATGCTTCCGCAGCCCATTTCTTCATCGTCGGCGATCATGATATGCGTGGTCTGCGCCCGGAAGAAATTGCGCATGATCGGCTCTGGTATTTCAATCTGCGCCCCCGCATTCACGCGCTTAATCCAGAATTCCCGGACCTCTTTCGCTTCCCGGGTGAAATCCTTCTCCCTCAGCGCGGAAATATCAGCGTCGGATTCCAGCGTTATGTAGGGCAGCTTAAGCGTGACGTCGTGCGACTTCCCGGGTGGGATTTCGACGTTGTAGCGAATCCCTCCATTCGTTTCTGTCAATGTTCCCTTGCCCGCAGTGTCGAAGATGAACCTGAGCCATTCCCCCGAATCGCGTTTGCAGAGAATCGCGTCGCCGCGAATGACAAGCGCGTCCGCGGCCCGTTTGCGATCCTCGGCCTCTGTGTCGGTCCGTATGGTCAGCCCGGTACTTATCGGGCTATCGGAATCGTTGGAGAACCTGAACCGGAGCATTGCGATTACAGGTTCGGAGGAGTCGCCCGGCTTGTCCAGCATGCTGCGGCGCAAAGGCGTTGCCAGAGCCGTCTGCTCAATCTCCGCCGCGCCTTCTCCGAATACGGCGTGAACTATCGGCAGGCAGTCCTCCTCGATGAACCGTCCGCGTCTGACGTGACCGTCAAGCCCGAAACGGAGCGCCAATTCCCATCCGGCATTCACGCATCCGGTATCCGGTCCGGCTACGCGCCTGATGAAGTTGCCTGGGCATTCAATGTCGCCGTTTGGCTGCAAGCGGAATTTCTGCCTGCGATTCTTGCAACCGAGCGCAAACGGCAGCGGCAGCTTGGGGGGCATCGCAGCCCATGCCTTCGGCCATGTCTGTTCCTCACGCTGTATTACGCGGTCATAAACGCTTCCCGCGAAACCGATGGGCCTGACTATCTCTCTCGGTTCTCCGCCCGGAAGCTTGATCTGGACATCCAGGTCTGGAATCAGGATCGAACCTTCGGCGACAAGGTCGTCCATGCTGAAGGAGAAGCTTTCCTTAGCGGTTCTGAGGGTGACAATTGTGTTGTCATTGCTTGCCGGCTGGTTCGGGCGGGACGCAAGCAGCCGAATGCGAAGGCCGTCCGGACAGTCCTTCAGCGCGCATTTCCAGGAATCAGGACCGGCAATCTGCGTAACGCTGTTCCCGTCAAGTGGCTTCAATTCCGTCAGCGCGCCGTTATAAACCTCCACGTGCCCATCCCACCGGCTTCCGGACGGCCTGTCGCAGCCGAACAGCGCCAGCGCCTCGCGCTCGACGACTTCCGTGTCCGTGAAAATGCTGATCCTCTCCGGTTCCGGACAACCTTCCGGCAAAGCGATGTCCAGCGCCAGCGTCCTGCGGAAGGTCACGTTGAAATCCTTTTCGTTCGGGAATTCGACTTCCGCCAGCGGCGCGAAGACGATCTGAATGCTATTGCCGGATTTCATCGCCCTTGTGTCGGCATTCAGCCGTCGCCCGTTGAACCAGTCGTCAATCGGCCGCCATCCTGAGCCTGCGGCGCCAAGCCCCATGTTCTCAGGGCGAACTCCGGGCCAGCGATGGTTCAGATAGGAGATCCTAATCCGGTCGAGGGCGACCTTTGAATCCGGAGAAAACCCAAGAACAATACGAGCCACGTTGCGCGGCTCTTCCCAGATGAATCTGAAACATCCGGGAGACGCCGTCTCCCGTTTTACTGCGAACGGCGCGATATCAAGCGGCATGGTCCTGCCTCCTTGACGAATGAATGTCGTAACGCCAGTATTCTATACGATAAGGCAACTGCTGGTAAGAAAAAGCGCGATTTGTTCCTTGACCGGCGATTGGCCATTCCGGAATCGCGCTGAGGCAACAACCGCATGTTTTCCGGATGGCTTGACTGCAAGGCTTCGGTGTGGGAAGCTTTGAAGAGATGCGCGATTAATCAGGAAACAGGCATCAATCCCGCATGCATACCATGTGCGATATTTCAGATAAGACTGCGCCACGGAGAACCAGCCGAAGGAGATCGCTGTACGCGTTTGTTGCGACCGGCGTCATCGGCATCGCGTGCCTTGTCCCGCTTGAGTGCATAAGCCGGGTGTTGAGCGGGCTGGAGATAACCGGGTTTCCGCTTGCGGTGCGCGGGCATGGAACCCGAAATCCGAATTTCTACGGCGCTGATCCATACAAGATATGGAACTCCATGCACGTGGAGGAGGTTCTTCGATCCTCCCCGCGTTATTTTGACGACTGGCCGGTTCGGATTGAGACATTTTCCTGCGGGACAAAGCATCCGTATTATATATTCAAGCCCAATATCAGCCTGACAAAACGCACACTTGGCGAGATGGTTGCCGCGCAACCTGGCGACAGGATAATGTGGTCAACAAATTCATGGGGATTGCGGGGACGTCATTTTCAATCCCCCAAGCCGCCGGGCGTTTTCCGCGTTATTTGCCTGGGGGGCAGCACCACCGAAGGATCGTTTTCATACGGCAACGAGGAGACGTATCCGGCGCAGTTGGAACGCGCGCTTTCGGAAAGATACCCCGGGGTCAGGATTGAGGTGGTCAACGCCGGGCATCACGGGTATTTGATTGATGACATAACAGCGCTGGTTGAAATGCATTCCGGACAGGGAGCGATTTTTCGGGATGCCGACCTGATTCTCCTGTACTCCGTAATAAACAATATCCGTTTCCAGCCATGGACGGATGTTCCGTTTGGCAATCCCGCGCAAGCTCCTCTGCCCGGTTGGATGGCCTCTAACCTTGCGTTATATGGAATCATCAGGAATCTGGTCGCTCCGGAGCGCGGCTATCATCCCCCTCATGGATTCATCAATTCAGAGTCGCTGGTCAGGGAGACATTCGAGCCTGCGTATCGGAATGCGCTCGCGCAGGGACGAAACATGGGCGTTCCGATTGTGGCGCTGACATTCTGCCACGTCGTCAATCGCAACCTGAGGATGCCGCGCAGCCATTATCGGAACTATACCGATTGGCTGTATGGCAAATGGCATCCCTTCACGTATGGAGAGATTGAGACAATAATCAGCGTCTACAATGACTCTGTGAAGCGCGCAGTATCTGACTCCAGAGCGATGCTGATTGACATGGAGGCATTCTATCCGAAGGATACGCGATATTTTGATGACGCCTTCCACTTCACTCCTGAGGGGAACCGGATGTTCGCGGAGATTCTGGCTGAGAATCTTGCCGAGGATGTCCTGTCTGAAACACCCGACGGTCTTCGCGTCCGACCCCGGCAGAAAATGACGGAGCCATCAACGGATGAAGGCGGGGAGTGAACCTGAACTACCTGACGGGAGGCGAACAGGGAGCCGGATCATGCGGGCGTTAAAGCTGTCATATCAGGGACATGTTATGTGTGTGTCATATCGCAAGCTTGACCTGACGGGTGAATATCACGGGCTTTAGAGGCGCGGATTGGCTCAAGCATCGGGTTGTGCCCGATACCGCCGCCAGACGCCACAAGCGGCTGAGACTGTGCGAGCAAAGAACAAATCCATAAACGCAGGGAGTTGTATCAGGAGCCATAATCGCAGGGGCATCATTCATTAGTTCCCGTCGTAAATTCCCTCCGGCTGGCGGAACTGCCGCATGTTAGAATACCCCATCTCAGTCCGGCGTCGGCCATCAGACAATTACATGATCATCTTCTGAGCAAGTAAAGCGCATGTCCGGAATACAATATCACCCCCGTTTGAAACCTGGAGACCCGGGACCGGACGACCATCGCCAGCGTGTCAGCTTGCGCGCCATGCTGATAGGCGCCGCGCTAACGGCCTTCCTGGCCGCGTTCGCGCCTTATAACGATTTCTATCTCTGTAACACCTTCTTCACCGGCAATCACCTTCCCATCGGCGTCGTCTTCATGATGCTTGCCCTGACGCTGGTCGTGAACTCGGTGTGGAAGCTCGTCGCGGAGGGCAGCCACCTGAGATCATCGGAACTGGCCGTGATCTGGACCATGATGGCCTGCGGCGGAGCGATGGTCGGGTCGAACCTTATGCGTTACTGGTACGGAGCGCTGGTCCTGCCGACGTATCATGGTCTGAGTAATCCGACGTGGGAGCCGGTCATCAAGCTGATCCCGCCCGGACTGCTGCCGACCAGCGATCCGGACTCGCGGATCATATGGGATTTCGTCGAGGGAAAGGCGTCGGTTCCCTGGGGGACATGGATTGCGCCGTTGCTGTTATGGACGGTCTACATCGGCTCGATGTTCATGATGCTGCTTTGCGTTTCCGTCATAATCCGGAATCAGTGGACATACAACGAGAACCTTGCGTTTCCTCTGGCGCAGTATCTTCAGGAACTTGTCCGGGAACCGGCGAAGGGGCGCATGTTCAATGATTTTTTCCGCAACCGCCTGACGTGGCTGGGCGCGGCGGTCCCGATTGTCTACTTCGGGCTGCACGGTCTTCATACCTACTACCCTCGAGTTCCGGCCATACCCATAACGTGGAACGTGCGCCAGATGTTTTCCTCTTTTCCCTGGAACGCGGCCAGCGGAGACATGAGCGAGGGAAACTTCCACATTTCGATGATCGCTTTTGCAATGCTTGTGCCATCGGACATCGCGTTCAGCCTGTGGTTTTTCTTTCTTTTGTTTGGCATGGAGGATGTGGCGCGGGTTGGCCTGGGGTCTCCCAAGCTTGAGGACCCCGGGATTGCGCGGGAGCTTGGCGGGACGCTCGCTCTTTTTCTGATGCTTTTATGGAACTCGCGCGCGCACCTGGGGAAAACCTTTCGAGCGGCATATGCGATGATGCGCGGAATGCCGGCGGGGGGGGAATACCGCGCCGAGGGACGGGCTGCGATCGGCGCCGCGTTCTTCATGGCTGTTTGCGTGGTCTGGATGCGCTGGTGGGGAATGGCCGTGGTCCCGGCGCTTGCCTTCATGTCGCTTGTGGTCGTCATTAATGTTGTGCTGGCCAGGGCTGTCTGTGAGGCGGGCATGTTTCACGTGGAACTGCGCGTTGACCTGGCCAACGCGATCATGATGATCTTCGGGGCAAGGCTGCTGGGATGGCAGACCGCGGCAATCCTCTTTATCTGCGCCTGCATCATCGGAGCGGACCTGCGGGAGGTGCTTCTCCCCCACGCCATGAACAGCCATCGTCTGGCTTCCGGCTGCGGGGGCATCCGGCTGAGGCCGCTTCTGGCCGCGATGGCGCTGGGCATTGGCGTGGCGCTGGTTTCAGGCACGATCTCGAATCTGCTGCTGCAATACAATTTCGGTCTGCACCGGGAGGATTCCTACGGGAATGCGGGGCATTATCAGGGCAGGATGGGCTACATACTGACATGCTTCCGGGGGATCCGGGGCGACGGGCGCATGACAGCCCACGCGCTGAGCGGGATGGCGATAACCGGATTCCTGGCCTTCATGCGGATAAGCGCGCCGTGGTGGCCGTTTCACCCGCTGGGATTCGTCATGGGCTTCGTTTATCCGGTGCGCTGCATGTGGCTGTCAATCTTCATGGGCTGGTTCATAAAGCTCTGCGTATTACGCTACGGCGGGGCGGGGCTTTACAACCGCCTGCGTCCCGTCATTTACGGGGCGATCATGGGCGAGTGCCTGATCGCCGGCGTTTGGATGGTTGTGGCCGTGATTGTTTATCTCAGCGGGTCGGAGCCGTATCCGATTCGCATACTGCCGACATAAGGCGCTCGACAAAGGTCATGACGTGTTGTACAGGTTATCGCCATCGTATGGAGCAAAGGTCAGCGGCGTATCGGTCAATGTCCGCTATATGGGACAACCTTATGGTTGACAAAGAGCGGGATTTTTCCGAGAATCCCCGCAGCAGGCGGAGAAGACGAGATACTCGGACCTGTTGAAACGCGGCTGCTGGAGGGGGGGGGGAAGGACGCGAGATTTCTTTATCCAGCGGAGGGGGCTTGCGTTCCGCAGATGCGCGCGGAGGATCGCCCAAAAGACCGGTCTGCCGCGACAGGGCGTCGGCTGGCGGCGTCAATCCGCGTTCTCACCGGCGCATGCCGCCGGATTTCATCGCTTGCGCCCGCGTCCCGGACAATCCTGATTTGCATCGTGTGAATCGCGTCCCGGGGGGCGCGGGAATGACCCAATGCCGACAGGAAATGCGCGCATGAACCACATGGAAATGTACAAGGCGAAGCTGCGTTCGGCCGATGAGGCCGTGAAGGTCGTGAAGTCGGGAGACGTCGTCGAATACGGGCACTTCAACGGCAAGCCGATCGCCTGCGACAAGGCGCTGGCCCGCAGGCACGCCGAACTTAAGAATGTGGAAATCCACACGGCGTTGACTCTTCCCCCCCCGCCGGACACGGCGATGAAACCGGGCAGTTTCATTTTTGTGGACTGGCAGTTCAGCAAGCTCACGCGGATGCTTCAGCAGAACGGACTGGCGTATTACTCGCCGATCCTCTACCACAACGCTCCGGAAATGATCAGGGAAGGCAAAATTACGCGAAGAGACGTCGTCATCGCGCGCGTCTGCCCGATGGACGAAAAGGGCTTTTTCAACCTCGGCCCGCAGAACTCGGAAACGATGGCCAAGATGGAGATGGCCGGGACGGCCGTCATTGTCGAGGTCTGCAAGACGATGCCCGTCTGCCTGGGGGGGGCGGAGGAAAGCATTCACGTATCGAAGGTCAGCGCGATAGTTGAAGGGGCCGACGGCGATGGCCTGTTCTGCGCTCCGGACATATCGCCCGAACCGGAGGAGGTTAAGATCGCCGAGCACATTATGCCGCACATAAGCGACGGCGCGTGCATTCAACTCGGCATCGGCGGAATCCCCGCGCAGGTGGGCAAGCTGATTGTGGAATCAAACCTCAAGGACCTGGGCGGGCACAGCGAAATGATATCGGACGCGTACATGCGGCTCATCGAGTGCGGAAAGATGAACGGGAAACGCAAGAACATTGACCGTTATCGCGTGGCCTACACCTTCGCCGTCGGAAGCAAGGAGCTTTATGAGTTCATGCACAACAATCCCGCCATCGCCTCCTATCCGGTGGATTACACCAATGATCCGCGCAATATCGCCCGTCTGGAGAACTTCGTGTCCATCAACAACGCGCTGCAGGTTGATCTCTATTCGCAGGTCAACGCCGAGAGCATCGGCATGAAGCAGATTTCAGGCAACGGCGGCATGTGGGACTTCGTGATCGGCAGCCAGTGGTCGCGCGGCGGCAAGAGCTTCATCTGCCTGGCGTCAACCTATAATGCAAGCGACGGATCGCTCAGATCAAGCATAGTTCCGACGTTCGATCCGGGTTCCATCGTAACCGTGCCGCGCCAGATGGTTGATTACGTGGTGACGGAGTTCGGCGCGGCTCGCGTTAAGCTGATGCCGACGTGGAAACGGGCGGAGGCTCTGATCAACATATCACACCCGCAGTTCAGGGATGAACTCATCAAAGCTGCTGAGAAAATGAAGATATGGCACAAGGCGACGGCATAGACGGAAACGGGATCAGCGGCATTCACGCCACGCTTCGATCATGGCGGCGACGTTTTCCCGCGAGCGCGGGGAATCCTCCCGGATATTGTCAACCGGCGAGAGGATGAACCCGCCGCCGGGGGCCAGCGCGCTCATCGCATCGCGCGTCGCCTGCCGCGTCTGTTCGCGCGATCCCATTTCAACCGTCAGGAAACCGTTGACCCCGCCCCAGAGGCACATCCTGCCCGCGCACTTCGATTTCATGGCGGCCAGGTTCGTGGCCTTTCCCTGGATCGGGTCCGTGCCGATAAGGACGTCAACCCCCGCCTCGATTATCATGTCCAGCAGCGGCATGACGCCGCTTGTGAGGATGTAGCCGTATCGCGCGCCCGCCTGATGCGCGAGAGCGGCCTCGCGCTTCAGTATCGGCAGCATGAACTGCGCGTAAAGCGCCGGCGACCAGAAGTCGGTTCCCTCGTACCATGCGCGCCGGACGATCAGGTCGGGACGATTCTCCAGAGCGACCTCCATGCGCCGCATATTCCACGACGCGATGATTCCGAGGAGTTCCTTCAGAAAATCCGGCTCCTCCAGCGCCCAGAACAGTGGCTGTGTCGCGCCGCAGAGCCACATTAACGCGTCAACGCCCATGCGCCCCGGGTCGGAGCCGACTATGAACTCCGGGCTGCCCTCGCTGCGCCAGTCCGCCGCAAGGATCAACTGCAGTTTATCCGCCAGCGCGTGGGCCTTTTCCGATTGACTGCGATAATCGGCAATGTCCTCGGCGGTCGGCTCGGCGAAGAGATGGCGCAACGCCGGCAGGTCCTCGGGACCGGCGACGAGGAATTTCTCCGAGCGCGGCGCGAGATAATCGTCCAGCAGGGGAACGTGGTCGCCGTGCGGCCAGTCTTCGGTCTTGCGGACGGTGGCGGTGAGTTCGCCCGATGGGGTCAGGTACTTTCGTCGGAGAATCGTTCCGCCGGTGGTCTTGTCCTTTTCCCGCCCCTCCTCAATGTCCACGCCGGGCGTGAACCTGATCGGCAGGTCGGGGATTTCAACGCGCGTGTCCAGACCCATGTCAAGCTGCCTGCGGACGAATTCGGCGTGATTGCGGCAGCGCCCGCGCAGGGCATGGAAGATCATGAAACAGCACGGCGCGTAATCCGGAACGCCGCCGGAAATGGCCGCCGACAAGCGCTCTTTGGAGGTCATGCAGTCGGCCATCGCCTTACTTCACCTCCACGCATACCATCTTCTTCTTGTCCCGGATGAGCAATTTACCATCAGCGTAGACCGGCGGGGACCACGCCTCCGGCCCCGACAGCAGCCCTTCTGTCTTGCCCAGTTCCTTGTAGCCTTCCGGAGAAGGCTCTATCATCCTGAGCGTTCCGGTCTTGCCGTCAATGATGTATATCAGACCGTCGGCGAGTATGAAATTCCCCATGTCGAAGGTTACGCCGGCATCCTTCGAATCCCAGAGCTGCTTCCCGTCAAGCGTCACGCACCGGAACGCCCCGTTCAAGTCTGAACTGTTGCTGTATATGTGGCCGTTGATGATTATCGGCTGCGGTATCTTGGAAGCGACCGTCTTGTCCTTCCAGAGCAGCTTCGGCTTGAAAGCGTCCCCTTCCTTTTCGATTGATATCATCTGCGATCCGGCGTTGTAACCCCCGGTCAGCAGGATGCGCGTCGCGTCAACGATCGTCGGGGATGGGATATGGATCATGCAGAAGTATCCGGCGTATTCCCAGAGTTGCGCCCCGGTCTCAGAGTCCACCCCGAGCGTGTAACCGTTGCCGCCGCTGGCGACAACCGTTGCCTTCCCGTCAAGCGTCATGGTGACGGGGGACTGGTAATCCATCAGGATTTTCTTCGGATTCGGAGTCGCCCAGATCACCTCCCCGGTCGCGGGCCGGCGGGCGATGACTGCGCCCTCCTTGCCCCATGGGGCCATGATCACCTTGCCCCCGAACAGAAGCGGGGACTGCGCGATGCCCCAGTTCGGACGTTTCCCGCCCCAGTCCTCCAGCAGGTGGGCCTTCCAGACAAGCGAGCCATCCGCAACATTGACGGCCGTCACGTGCCCAAATGGTCCGATGGAATAGATGCGCTCCCCGTCGCAGGCGGGGCTGGAACGGCTTCCGTTGTAGTCCACCTTGCCGGGGGCGTCGTAACTGTAGTTCCAGACCTCGCTGCCGTCGGACAGTTTCAGTCGGCGCAGGATGTCCTTCTTGCTGGCTGCTCGGTCCAGTATGTAGACGCTGTCCCCCAGGACAATGGGCGAACCGAAGCCCTCTCCGAGTTGGACGGTCCACAATTTCTTAGGTCCGCCCTCCGGCCATTTTCGTAAAAGACCGGTGGCGTCGCGGGCCACGCCGTCGCGTCCGGGGCCGAGGAACTGCGGCCAGTTCCCGTCCGCCGCGATTAGTATGCCCTGCAGGGACATAACAATTCCGATCATGAAGCAACACAATGAGCATGAACGCATCCGGGAGTCTCCTTTGCTGGTTGTTTGCCGGCCTCTTCTCCGTCTCCACAAGCGTACGCGACTTGACCCGCCTGGTCAAATGCGAGTTTGCTGGAAAGCAAATGCTTGGCATGGACGCCGAGTCATGGTATGAGTGTTGGCTCTGTTCGGGACGATGGGATTGAGACGAGAGAGTCAACCAGGCGCGGCATGCGGCGCGCCGCATCACGGGAAGGATGAGGAAGATGAAGATCGAAATGAAGTATGGCTGCAATCCGCACCAGAAACCGGCGAGTCTGAATCTGCCGGAACCGTCGCCGCTTGAGATTATCAATGGCAAGCCCGGTTACATCAACATGCTTGACGCCATCGGCGCGTGGCAATTGGCCATCGAGTTGAAGAGGGCCACGGGGCTTCCCGGCGCGGCATCCTTCAAGCACACAAGCCCCGCTGGAGCGGCGATTTCCAGGCCGCTGTCGGACGTGTATCGCGCGTCGCAGTTCCTGGGCAATAAGGACTACTCGCCGGTCGCCCTGGCCTACATCAGGGCGCGCGGGGGTGACCGTCTCTGCTCTTTCGGCGATGCCCTTGCCGTAAGTGACATTGTGGACGTCTCGCTTGCGAAGGTGCTCAAGATGGAGGTGTCCGACCTCATCATCGCGCCGGGCTACGAGCCTGAGGCCCTCGAAATCCTGAAGGCCAAGAAGCAGGGCGGATACCTGATCCTGAAGATGGACCCGGATTATCAGCCGCCGGCGATGGAGAAGCGCCAGTTGTTCGGCTTCGAACTGGAGCAGAAGCGCAACGACGTGCTCATTACGAAGGAACACTTCAAGAACATCGTCGGCGCGAAGAAGGAAATGCCCGCCCACATCGTCGAGACGCTGATCGTCGCCACGATTGCGCTGAAGTATACGCAATCAAACTCGGTCTGCCTCGCCTACGACGGGCAGGTCATCGGCATGGGCGCGGGGCAGCAGTCGCGCGTGCATTGCACACGGCTCGCCTGCTCGAAGGCGGACAAGTGGTTCCTCCAGCAGCACCCGAAAACGCTGGCGATCAAGTATCGCGAGGGACTCACACGCGCCGAATTTGCTAACGTCGTGGATCAATACCTGCTCTGGGACGAACTCTCCGCCGCCGAGCGGAAGGCGATGCTCAAGGGTGTCGTCGGGAAGCCCGCGACAATCACGAAAAAGGAAAAGGCCGACTGGATAAAGAGCTTTGACGGCATCTGCCTGTCCTCGGACGCCTTCATACCGTTCCGGGACAACATTGACCGGGCCAGCCGCAGCAACGTGCAGTATGTCGCCCATCCGGGAGAGTCCCTGCGGGACGATCAGGTGACCAAGGCGGCGGACGAATACGGCATGGTCATGGCGCATACCGGGCTGCGCTGCTTCCTGCACTAATTCCCGGATGCCCGGTTCGTTGCGGGAAACGCTCCGCCTTGACAGCGCGGGGCCGAAACCTATAATGTCCCAAAGCTCCTAGAGGCGACGTACCCAAGCGGCTTAAGGGAACGGTTTGCAAAACCGTCATTCACGGGTTCGAATCCCGTCGTCGCCTCCATCCCGCCCCCCGTCAATACGACATTCGGAAGGAATTTCCATGAAATACGCCATATGCAACGAAACCTTTGAGGGATGGGACATCCGGGACATCATCCGCAAAGTCGCCGAGATCGGCTACACGGGGCTGGAGCTCGCGCCATTCACGCTCGATACGGACATCCGCCGCGTGCCTGAAGCGAAACTTCGCGACATCGCCGAAACAGCCGCCAAGTCCGGTATCAAGGTAGTTGGCCTTCATTGGTTGCTGGCAAAGACGGAAGGCTTCCACCTGACGCACCCCGACCCGAAGGTCAGAAAAGCCACCGGGGAATACCTCGTCGCGCTGGCGAAGGCGAATTCCCTGCTCGGCGGGGGCGTCATGGTCTTCGGCAGCCCGAAGCAGCGCGACGTTCTGGAGGGCGTAAAGCCGGACGACGCATGGCGATGGGCGGCGGAGACGTTCCGATCCGTCATTGATAGGATTGCGGAGGCGGGAAGCGTGATCTGCATGGAGCCTCTCGCGCCGGCGGAGACGAACTTCGTCCAGACTGCGGCGGAAGGAGCCGGTCTTGTCGAAATGGTGGCGCATCCGAACTTCAGGCTGCACCTCGACGTCAAGGCGATGGCGTCGGAGAAAACGCCAACTCCGGAACTGATACGAAGGTTCGCGCACATCACGGGTCATTTCCACGCCAATGACGCCAACCGGCGCGGTCCGGGATTCGGCGACACGGACTTCGTCCCAATCTTCAAGGCGTTGAAGGAAACGGAATACGCCGGATGGGTCAGCGTCGAGGTTTTCGACTACAAACCCGATCCCGTGACAATCGCCCAGCAGAGTCTGGAATACATGAGGAAGTGCGAGAAGGCGGCGTCTCACACATGAAGCCATTTATCGCCATGTGCGGTATTCTCAGACATGTTTCCCTTCTCCCCCATAGACATATTTCTCCTTCTCCCTCGGGAGAAGGTGGCGCGCCGTGACCGGCGCGACGGATGAGGGGAAACAAGGGTAAATAATGTGCTTGCGCAATGCCTTGCTTTCCGCCGGCCCCGTTCTGCTCGGAGGAATAACTTTATGCTGAGGACTCAGTTAATCGCCTTCCTGACCGCCGCCTTGCTGCTCTCCGCGTCGGCGGCCCTGGCCAAACCGCAGATAGCATTCCAGAAGTATCGAGACAAGACCGAGGGCGCGTTCGACATGCTCATCCCGCAGGGATGGAAGGTCGAGGGCGGCATCTATCGCGAGACGAACCCCAACGCCGGCGCCGCCAATATGATCGTCGCCAAGTTCAATTTCCGGACCTTCCGCCCCGACGACATGGCCGAAATCCGCTTCTATCCGGAGACCTGGTTCTATACGCAGGGGCCGGGAACAATCTACCAGTTTCCCGACGGGCACAATTACAACGGCATGATCGTCAAGGCCCGTTTCAGCGCGTCCGACTTCCTCGAAAAGCTGCTCGTCCCCTTTTACCGGAACTCCATCGGCCCAGTCAGAGTGACGGACAGGAAGCCGCTTCCCGGGATAACAAAGATTTATCAGCAAGAAGCCATTTATATACCCGGCATGATGGCCATGGAGCATGAAGCCGCGCTGATCACGGTCATTTACAAGCTGAAAGGCAAGGAAATCAGGGAGCGCTTCTTCACTGTTGTCCGCTACATCAAAATGGCGGATCCCCAGGACGTGATCTGGTCTAACATGCTGACGATCAGCGCCCGCGCCCCGGAGGGCGAATACGACGCGCTTGATCCGGTTTTCACGACCTGCATACGCTCCACACAGCCTGATCCGCAGTGGGTTCTCAAGGAGATACAGGGGCAGGCCAAACGCGGGCAGATCGTGGTTGACACCATGCGCGAGTGCAACCGGATACAGGAGGAGATGAACGCCAACCGGCGCAAGACGAACGATTACATCATCCGGGAATTCGGCAAGGTCCTCAGGGGAGAGGAGGAGTATTCCCTTCCGGGCAGTGACGAGAAAGTCACGCTTCCGAACGATTACAAGAACGTCTGGGCGGACGGGCAGGGGAGGTATATTCTGACGGACGACGCGAATTTCGAGCCGGGCAGGACGCTCAACGGAAACTGGCAACAAATGCAAGTCGCGCCGCAGGAGAAGTGACGTTCGGCTCAACCGGGTGTGCGAGACTGACTGGTCTTGCGCCCGCGCCGCCGTTCCTGTCCGCGTCCGTCATCCGCCCAATATTGTCTCAGCCACCTGCTCGCCGAGCCTGGCGCATTTCTGCAAATCCTCGCCTCCCGGCTGCCACATTGCCCTGACACCAGGAGCTGCGATCGGGATGCCGCAATCCTGGAGATGTTTTTCCAGTATGGCCAGGCTCTCCCCGCTCCATCCGTATGTGCCGAAGGCCGCGCCCGTCTTGTTTTTGAAGGACAGCCCCTTGAGGTCCGCCAGGATTGGCCACAACGTCGGCAGCAATCCCTTGTTGAAGGTCGGGGAACCGAGCAGCACGGCTTTTGCCTTGAATACCTCCGTTATGACGTCGTTGCGATCCGACGTCGCGGCATGGAATATTCTGTAAGGAACGCCTTTTGCCGCAAGCCCGTCACCGATCGCCTCGGCCATGCGGCGGGTTCCCTCCCACATCGTATCGTAGATGATAACGGTGCTCTTCTGCGGCGTCTGGGCCGCCCAATCGCGGTACTTCTCCACTATCTGGAGGGGATTGTCGCGCCATATGACGCCGTGGCTGGGCGCGATCATGTCAACCGGCAGGCCCAGCGCAAGAATCTCTTCAATCTTCTTTGCGACCAGCGCGCTGAAGGGCGTAAGAATGTTGGCGTAATACTTCAACGCCTCCTCGTAAAGAGCCGTCTGGTCAACATGGTCATTGAAGCGCGCGCTCGTCGCGTAATGCTGGCCGAACGCGTCGTTTGGCATCAACACGTTCAGCCCGGTCAGATATGTGAACATGCTGTCAGGCCAGTGGAGCATCGGGGCCTCTACGAATACAAGCTCGTTCCTGCCGAGCCTGATCCTGTCGCCGGTGACGACGGATTTGAAGTTCCAGTCCTTATGGAAGTGCCCCTTGACGCTCGACATGCCTCGCTTGGAGACGACGACGGTCGCCTTCGGCGCGTAACGAAGCACGGCATCAAGCCCGCCGGCATGGTCAATCTCCGAGTGATTCGCCACAACGTAGTCCAGCTCCGCCGGATTAATGACCGCCCGGATGTTCTCGATCAACTGATCTTGGAAAGGCGTCCAGACGGTGTCAACCAGCGCTTTTTTCTCATCGAGGATGAGATAGGCATTGTAGGTAGTCCCCCTGTGGGTTGAGAGTTCATGGCCGTGGAACTTGCGTAATGCCCAGTCCGCGACTCCGACCCAATGGACGTTTTTTGCGATCTCGGCGGTCATGGCTGTTTCTCCCTCTGCGTTCCGTATCTTTCTGGCCCGGTCTCGAATTGTGACGCAGGCGTCTCGCTTGCCCCGTTTCATCGCAGCCGGGAAGGCTGCTTTTCAACAACCGAGCCTTTTCTGACCGATGACTCTCAACTCTAACGCCCGGAGAACGTCTCCTCAAGCCTTTCGGCCCGCGGGAAAAGGATGTTGTTCTCCAAGTGTATGTGCTCATGCAGGTCTTTCTCCATCGCTTGCAGTTCATCGTAGAGCGCCTTGAAGGATGGGCAGGCATCCGGCGGGAGGGCGTAACCGTGCGTGATATCGCGCATCCGCCTCAGCGCTTCTCCGGCGTTGTCATGCTCGAACTGCATCTGGCGGATGGGATTGGCGACGGTCCCGCACGGGCAGAACGGCCTAGCCTTGCCGCTGTGGGCGGCCTCCGCCTCCCTGCGCATGAGGGGGAAGAGTATTTCCTCTTCCTTGTAGAGATGCTCGGTGATTTCGGCGGACAACCTCCGGAAGATGCGGTCCAGCGGTGTCAGAACGTCGCCATGCGCCGGTCCGTGAGCGCGCAGCACCCTTTCCAGCAAAGACTTGATCCTGGGCAGGACGGTTTTCATATAGGCGTGATGCGCGGACAGGACGTATTCGATCAAGTCTTCCGGCGGCGCGACTGTCCACTCCCGTTCTTCAGCATCGGCAGCTTCGGATTTTGCCAATTCCACGGCCAGCCGGTCAACAAGCTCATACTGTTTGATGCCTGCCTTGCGGGCCGCCTCCGCCAGCGAGATGTTTCCCCCGCAGCAATAATCAATACCGAGGTCTTCGAGCGCCTTCCTGGCGCGGTTGCTTCGGACAGCAATGCTCCCGACCGTTTCCTTCTCTTCGATCTGAATGGCCTTGTCCATTTTATGCTCCTTTCCTCAAGAGTAATAGTAGACTAATTACGTCCAGAATCAATGTACGCTTCTCCCGTATTCTTGTCAAGGCCTGTAATCACTCCTTTTCCGTTATGCGAGAGCAATACACAGCGCCCGCCGTACCTGTCCAGCGGGTGAGTATTATCAACAACTGCCCCTCATTCGTCCGGAGAGGATGCTATCTGCCCTGTGTCTGGGTGTCTGCTCCGACCGGAATCCGTAGCAATGTCACGCTGTACGGCTTGAGCGTCAATCGTCCGCCCTCCAAACTCGCCGTCGTCTCCTTCGCCGTCACAGTGTCCGGATTGTTCTCGTCGTTGAACGCGTCCGGATCATCATGCTGAATCGTCCACCCGTCGGCCTTTTCCGGCAGTGCCAATCCCGTCACATTGAGATCAAGCTCAATTTTCTCCCTGGTCGTGTTCACCGCCGATAGCGTCAGAATCTTTCGATCCTGAGTCCATGCGGCGGCGACGTCCAATCCCTTCACATTCTCACCGACGGCAACCGGAATCGTCCCGAAGTTGTGCCGGTAGAGCTTCAGCACGTGCCCCGTCGTCTCCAGGAACGCCCCCGTCTTCGTGGTCTTTATCGCTCCAATGACGTTGACGGTCTGGGCATAATTCGCCATGAAATACAGATCGCTGTTCCTGAACATGGCATGAAAGCCCGCCGCGATGCCCAGCGCGTCGCGCATGAAGTAGCGCACACCAATTTCCCCGTAAAGATTGGGGCCGTACCAGTAATTCCACTCGTCCAGCGAGATACGAATGTCCTTCCCGTTCAGCGCACTCAACGTCTGCCTGTAACCGCGGTGCGTGTCCGCCAGCCTCTGGATTTGATCAACGGCAACCTGAACATGTTCCCTGACGTTCTCCTTGCGCTGCCAATAGAGGTGTTCGCTGATAAGCTCCATGTGCCCGGAGCAATTCTCCAGCATGGCCTTGCTCCACGGCCCGGCGTTCCCCACCGCAATGCACTTCGCCTGCGGGGACGCCGCTCGGATCTTCTCAACCACCTCGTTGTGCTTCTGGACGTACTGCTCCAGCGGCATGTGCCCGAGCTGCCAGTTGCCGTACATCTCGTTGCCCACGGCCCACCAGATCGCGCGCCACGGCTCCTTGCGCCCGTTCGCCGCGCGCCGCGCCCCCTCCGCGCTGTCCGCCGGCCCCGTTATGTATTCCACCTCCGCCGCGGCGGAAGCGGCGTCCCCAAGACCGGTGTTCAACGCTATGAAAGGCTCGGCCTCGACAAGTTCACAGAATCGCATGTACTCGTGAATCCCGACGTCGTTGTGCTCAAGCCCGGTCCACGCGGGATTCTTACGCGGAGGCCGGCGATCCCTGTCCCCGACGCCGTCCCGCCAGTCATAACCGCTTACGAAATTCCCGCCCGGCCAGCGATAAATCGGAGAATCCAACTCGCGCAACAACGCAAGCGTATCCTTTCGGAATCCCTCCACGTTGTCCGCCGGCATCAGCGAAACGGAGCCGATGCGTACCTTGCCCTCCCCATAACAACGAATCGCCAGCCTCCCGTCATTCGTATTCCCGCCGGACGTGAAGGAGAAGGCATGTTTCGCGAAGGCGTCGGCGGGGGACTCTATCTTCGCCGCCTGCTCGTCCTTTCCGCCTTCGCCCCACTGGAGCGCGACTTCAACCCTCCGGACGCCGGACGAGGCCTTCAGAATGACATAACCCGTGTACTGCCGGCCGAGCTGAAGGCCCAGGCGCGGCTGATATATTCCGCGCGGAGCCTCCGACCCATCCAGCGTGATGACCGGGTCATGACTTCCCGCAAACGGCTCAACGGTGTTCATCGCAACCGCCGTTGCCGGCCCCAGAATCTGCCAGGGAGAGGCTACGATAATCTCATACGGCGCTCCCTCGCCCTCCCACGACACTTTTTTTCCGCTGTGCATGCTCCAGCCGGACTGCTTGCCGTCAACGGGGAAATAGAACTTGCGGTCTTCAAGCATCTCAGCCCAGATGCCGCCGTAGATGCACCGCCCCAGATGTTCGATGAACTGGCCGTAGACGTATTGCGAGATCGGCTCCCCGGTTTTTGTGACGTCAATGCTCACGGAACCGGACGCGCTGCTCTTTTCCGCTCCATTGGCATCCCCGGTCTGCGCCGCGGCAAGGGCAAGACCAAGGAAAGCCGACTTCACAAGAAGCCCTTTCATCATCGCTCTCTCCTTCCCATGCTGAAGAGACTGTTGCGTGGCAAATTATACATTGAGTCTCGCCGTCAACAGAACGCAGTTTCTTCAGAAAAATCTCCGGCCTTGAGGTCAATCCCGCCGGGTCCCGCCTTGCGGGAAGTCCGCGTCCAGAAGCGAAGCAACCGCCTCGCATGACGGTCTGGAATGAACCTCCTCAGGCGCGCCGGATTGCAGAATCGCCCCGCTATCCATCACCGCAATGTAATCGCTCAACCCCAGCGCGTCTTCGACGTGGTGTGTAACCATCAGCGTGGTCAGGGCCAGCCTTTCGTGCCATTGCCGGATCAACCTGCCGACGGCGCGGCGCCCAGGGGGATCAAATTCGCCGAGCGGCTCGTCCAGCAGGAGTATTTCGGGGCGGCAGGCCAGAGCGCGCGCAATTGCGCATCGCCTGCGCTGCCCGGCGGACAACTCCCCCGGACGCCTGCCCGCCACCTCTTTCAGGTCAAGGCCGGCAATTATCTCATCGGCGGCGCTTGCTCCATCAGCCCCGCCCCGCTTCCTTGTCGGGAGTTCGACGTGCTTTCTTACCGTGAGGTGGTTCCAGAGTCCGAGGTCTTCGAATACCATGCCGACATTGCGCTTGTGCGGCGGAATGCGGCATGCCGCGCTGAATACCGTCCGGCCCGCCAGCTCGATATCGCCTCCGTCAGGATCGAGCAACCCCGCAATCGCCTCAAGCAGCGTGCTCTTACCCGCTCCTGAACGCCCGATAATGGAGGCAAAGCATCCTCGCGGCGCGCTCAGCGAGACGTCCCGGAGGGCGAAGATGGAGCCGTATTTTTTATTCAACGAGCGGCAGACAATCCCTGCGTCGCAAGCTCCCGTCCCAGTAGCTTGTCCGGCCCCGGCCATATCGCCCCGCAGTTCCCCCGACGGTGGCGCGCCTTTGGATTGCGCAGGCATGACTGCGCTTTTCTCGCGCATCGGCTTGACGATGCGCGCCGCCGATTTGACGACGCGATCTCTGGCGGAGTCGAGTCTCGGCCACTAAAGCGGCGACGCGCTGTTCCGGCGCGCAGCCGCCGTACTCCAAAACGAGTGTCACTCCAAAGCGCCGCGTCGGTTAAAGTCCGCGAACGCCGCCTAGCCGTGCTGTTCCTTGACCACCTTGCTGATGAACGTGACCGCGTCGCCGACCGTCTTGACGCTCAGAGCGGCCTCTTCTTCCATCTCGATGTCGAATTCCTCTTCGAATCCGGCAACAAGCTCCAGACTCTTGAGCGAGTCCGCGCCGAGATCATCAACGAATCTCGACTCAAGCGTCACGTCCGCCTCGTCAACCTTCAACGTCTCGCACACGACCTTTATCACGCCTTCTTTAATCCTGTCCGACATGCTGTCTCCTTCGTAATTCCGTTGCCGGATGATGTTTCAGTCTCGAACCGCTATCCCTTGCGCGCTTTCTTTATCATCGCGTCGCGTTCGGGCTTTGCAATCTCAAACGCGTATTTCAGCAGCTCCAGATCGGCCTCCGTCATGACCGCCTTGCGACGGCTCATGCTTATCCGCGCCGTGTCAACCATGCTTTTGAAGCCGAATCCCTTCATTGGCTTGCCGTAGTGCAGACAGAAACTCGGTATCAGCTTCGGGCAGATGCCGCCGGTGTTAACCACGTTCGTCATCATCCCGACGACTGTGCCGGTGTTGAACAGGACGCCGATACTCGTCTTTGTGTGATCGCCGATGAATGAGCCGACCTTGTTCATGCCTGTGTCGGTCAACTGGCCCTTCACGTAGACCTCCACGTTGGTGTAGTCGTTCTTGAGGTCGCTGTTGGTAGTCAGCGCGCCCAGGTTGACCCATTCGCAGACGTAGGCGTGGCCCAGGAACCCGTCATGGTACTTGTTCGAGCAGCCGTGGACGATGCTTTCCTCCACCTCGCCGCCGATCCTGCACATCGGGCCGATGCTGGTCCCCTCTCGCACCTTCGCGCCGAAGAGGATGGTCTTCTTGCCGATGTAGGTCGGGCCCTCGATGCGCGTGAACGGATGAACCTCCGCCCCGGCGTCAATCGTCACCGGTCCGCCCTTGACGTCAATGACCGCCAGCGGATGGATCTCGGCCCCCGGGGCGATGTAGACGCGCTCCGGATCGCCGTAAATGACCGCCTGCAGAGCCTTCTGGCCCTCGACTCCGCGCTTGCCTGCCGCCGCAAAGTCCGCTCGAATGGCGTCCGCGTTGTGATGCACAAGGTCCCACGGATACCCGATCATGTGCGCGTCCGCGGGGAGATCGGCCTGAGGGAGCCCCTTCAGGACCGCAAGCAGGTCTTCCAGAGTCGCGGCCTGCGCCGCGGCGCCGGAGTTCAGCGTTGCCTTGTCCGCCCGCGCGAACGCAACCTGATCTCCCGCCATACAGACGGCGGAGGGACCGCCCGGCAGCGCTGTGGCAGCAAGAAGGAGCCGCCCGTTTGCGAACAGGCAATCATCCGACCTGATGGCGTCAAGGTCGTTGACGCGCGCGCCGGGGTAACGCTGAAGGAACGTGTCCCGCAGGGCGGCGCGCATGAAGTAGACCGCTTCCGCGCCGGGGTGCAGCCGCCGCATCTTCTCCATCAGCAGCGTTGCGCCGCACCGAAGCTCGAAAACGGGCCTCAGGTACGTCAGCGGGTAAAAATTGTCAAAGGACTGATCTTCGAAGATCACAAGTTTCATGTGGTTTTCCTCCATGCCGCTCGTTCAATCGTCATCGGGCGGCGTATTCTACTTCGGAATCCCTTGCCGTGCAAAGGGTCTAAGTTCCTTTTCCGGCCATTACGCCGAGTATCGCCGTGGCGCTTACCACGTCCTCAACCGACGCGCCGCGGGAAAGGTCGCTTGCCGGCTTCGCGAAGCCTTGCAGTATCGGTCCGATCGCCTTCGCGCCTCCGAAATATTGCGTCAGCTTGTAGGCTATATTGCCGGCGTCAAGGTCCGGGAAGATGAAGACGTCCGCTTGTCCGGCTATTGGGCTGTCCGGACACTTCTTCGCCGCTACCTTCGGGGAGATGGCGCTGTCAAGCTGCAGTTCGCCGTCGAAAACGAATCCGGGAGCCATTTCCCTGGCCAGTTTTGTCGCCTCGATCACCTTTTCCGCGTCGGCGTGGCTTGCGCTGCCGTGGGTTGAGAAGCTCAGGAGCGCCGTTTTCGGCTCCCGTCCCAGAAGCGATTTCGCTGTGCGCGCCGTGCAGACCGCGATTTCCGCCAGTTCCCGCGCGTTCGGAGAGATATTTATCGCGCAGTCCGCGTAAAGCATCTGCTTAGCCCCGCCCGGCCCCGCCTGTGGGCAGTCCATCAGAAAGAAACTCGACGGCGTGCTGATGCCCGGCTCAAAACCCGCGCACAGGGACGCCGCCTGGATCACTATCGCCGTCGGGACCGTCGCGCCGCCGACGAAAAGGTCCGCGTCGCCCGCCTTCAACATCATGGCCCCGAACGCAAAGGGTTTGCGAACCAGCCGCGCAGCAACCTTCACGCTCATGTCATCCCGGCCCTTGACGTAAAGCTCGGCGTACCCGGTCACCTTGTCCGACGCGCCGGGATCAAGAACCTGAACGCCGTTCAGAGCGACGCCGGCTTCACGCGCCTTCTGCGCGATCTCGTCAGGTTTCCCGAGCAGTGTCGGGCGCGCCAGATTCTCCCTGACGCATTCCGCCGCCGCGCGAATCAAGCGCTCGTCGTTCCCCTCGGGGTAGACCACTCGCAGCCCCCTGCCGCGAACAATGTCCTTGTATTTCTGAATGAGATCCATGGGTTGCTCCGACAATCGAACGCCTCGCTTATATCCCCCCCCCGTAGCGCGGCGCCCCGGGCGCGGCATTAGAAGCCGCGCCCGAGGCAATATTCCCGATGTCTAGCAGCACGAACAGCACTTCTTCTCGTAGTGGAAGGACAACCCCTTGCAGCAGGCGTCCCTGGTCAGGACGAAGATCGGCTTCGGGTGAAGCTGGAGCGCGCTGGCCGGAACAGCGGCCGTCACCGGGCCTTCGATGGCCTTCAGGATGACGTCGGCCTTGTTGGCCCCTGAGGCCAGCAACAGGGCGACCTTCGACTCAAGAATGGTCCCGACGCCCATCGTGATGGCCTCGGTCGGAACGTCCGATGCCTTGGCGAAGAAGCGGGCGTTGGCGTCAATCGTGTCCGCTGTCAGCTTGACCTTGTGCGTGCGGGAGGCCAGCGACGTTCCCGGCTCGTTGAAGCCGACGTGGCCGTTGCGTCCGATTCCGAGTACCTGAACGTCCACACCGCCGGCGGCCTTCATCTTCGCTTCGTAATCGGCGCAGAAGGCCTCAATGTCCTTGGCCATTCCGTCCGGGACGAAGGTTTTCTTCTTGTCAATTCCCAGCTCGTCGAACAGTTGCTGGTTCATGAAATAGCGATATGACTGGTCATGGGAGGGGGGCAGGCCGACGTATTCATCCAGGTTAAAGCTCATGAGCTTCTTGGGGCTGAACTTGCCCTCTTCCTTCAGGCGGATAAGCTCCTTGTAGAGAGGGATCGGCGTCGAGCCGGTTGCAAGACCCAGCACGAAGTCGCCCTTCGCCTTCTTCGCGCGTTCTGCCAGGACGATCTCGGCGGCGACTTTGCCCATCTGTTCCGGGGTGTCAACTACGATGATACGCATCTGTGGATTCCTCCTTTGGGGAAATCGGCATCTGGTTCTCCAAGGCGGTCAGACGCCCGCCCATGGGGCGCCAATGAGCCTGTGTCGAACCTGAAAAAACATGCGGAGTATTCCCGCGATATGGAATATTATAGTCTATCCTTGATACTTTTTCAAGGGGCTTTCTGCAGAATAATTAATGAATAGGCTGATACGATCACATAATAAGGGTTACTTTATTCGTATTTACTAACTATCATGTCACTCCATGGCTCGTATTATTATTACATCTGATCTCAGGATCAGGCGCTATAACTAATCAGCAAGATAGTGGAAAGCCATGCCCGTCAACAGCTTGGGATAAAAGAACGTGGACTTGGGCGGCATCTTGCTTCCTGCTTCGGCGACTGACCTTACCTGCTCCACTAATGTCGGATTCAGAATAAAGCCCAGTTCACACTCGCCATCATTCACCATGCGGAATATTTCCGACGGAACCTGGGAATACATGACATTTCCGCCTGAGGTCAGCGCCGCCGTGTCAAGTTCCAGGCGATTTTCCATGATCAGCTTCTGCAGGATCGCCACGTCAAGCTCCCGCCAGGGTTGCGGCTTGTCCGGCGCGGCCTTTGCCATCGCATCAGGATTCTTCATGCTGAGCAGGAAATACCCCCTAGACGGCCCGGCATACAGGCCTATCGTGTGAATGTCCGTGCCTTTTGTCACCGCTTTCAGGAACTCATCAGGATTGTTGGACGCCGGGCTGACGCGGAAATCCGCGCAGATGGAACTGATAAAACCGTCCCAGTTAAAGCGCGGCGGAACTTTAACTCCTCTGTGCGTCGGCACGATCTTCAACCCCTGATCGCGCATCGAAACGCAGGCCATCATGACGTAATCCGCCGCGACGGAGCCGGGGGCGGCGTCCTTCGGTCTGAAGGTATTCCGGTATTCCAGCGCGGTCTCGTAGCGATGATGTCCGTCCGCGATGAGCAGTATCCGCTCATTCATGGCCGCGCTTATTGCGTCCGTCATCTCCGGATCGTCAATCACCCATAACGTGTTTCTGATGCCCGCCCAGTCCGTAAATTCCGCCGACCGCGAGCTTCGGCGCAGCATCTCATCCAGGTCGTCAAGCACACTGCGTCCCGGATCGGGGAAGAGGCCGAAGACGGGGCTTAGGTTCGCCCTGCACGACTGCATCAGGCGCATCCTGTCCGCCTTTGGCCCGCTCATGGTGTGCTCATGTGGATAGATCGAGCCTCTGCCGAACTCCTCAAGCAGAACGCGCCCCGTCACCGCGCGGCGGCGATGCTCCGCGCCCTCGAAAATAAATTCCTGATCGCAGATATAGAACGCCGGACGTTCGTCCCTCCTCAATGCCCCTGACGCCAGCCATTCGCGCCATATGCTCCCTGCGGTTTCGTACTTGTCCGTCTGCCCCTCGGCCTTCGGGAGGATGAGTTGGACGACGTTATACGGATGCTTCCGGGCGAACGCCTCGCGTTCCTCCGACGATATCACATCGTATGGCGGCGCGACTACGCGCTCAATTTCGCCGACAACCTTTTCCGAATAGCGAACTCCGCAGAATGGCTTGAAAGTTGCCAAGTGTTCTCCTGTGCCGTCGAGTGTTTCGGAGGGTTCCGGCTTTGCATGGGAACCGCCCTGAATCAGGTCACACGCCGTTTCGCGCCGACGCCGCAATCAGCGTGTTCATGTAGACGGCCAGGCGGTCGTTCAGCAGATCCTCGCCGTCGTAAAAAACGCTCACTATCGGCGCGCTCTCGGACTCCTGAATCTCCTGCCCGAGCGCCGAAGTCAGCGAGCCGGGCATGCACGTGAAAGGCGCGCAGTTGACGACCATACCAACCTTGTCCCGCGATGCGAAAAGGCGCGATCGTCCGAGCGTCAGAATTGACTCGCCGTAGAAGTTCTGCGGAACGCTGCGCCTGCCCGCCTCGACGATTTCCTCGATGTCAGGCTCATGCCGGTCCGCCAGCAACGCCCCGGCGATCTCATAGCATTGCTTCTCGTAGCGATGAAGGAAAGCGTTTTTTGCCAGCGCCTTCAGTTTCTGCTTGAGATGCAACGGGTGTTGCCCGGCGATCCAGCGCTGCATCAGCGCCGTGTACAGGAACCATTCGGAGGTCGGGGAAAGCCACGCCTCCCCCCCCAGCGCCTCGATCGTCCGGATCACGTTGGAGTTGCAGAAAGGGTTGCAGCGGACGTAAATCTCGCCCACGACGCCGATCAGCGGCTTCGTCCCGAACGACTCATGCTTCACCGTCTCAAGCTCGCGAATCGTCTCCCGCATGGCGGCGTCAACGTCCCCGCCGGACTCGAACGCGCGGCAGACGCGCTCTATCCCCGCCGCAATGATCCGGTCCGTCGTTCCCTTTTCCCGCTCATACGGGCGCAGCTTCGTGCCGCACTTGAACAAGATGTCGCTGCAGAGTATTGCCCGCCAGAGGATGCGGCGAAGCTCCTGCGGCAGCCCGTGATACGAGTTGAACGCCGAGGGGGAAAGTATCTCCACCCCCCCCCAGCCCATGCGGTCCAGCACCGAGCGATGCAGCAACCCGTACTGCCCGAAGCGGCACGGCCCGTCCGCCGCCGGCATGAAGAAGACGTTGCCTCGCCCGTCGCGCCTGATCCCCTCCTTCTCCAGCGTCTTCAGGAACGTCCCGATGGTGCATGCGCAAGGCAGGCATTCGCTCCCGCGCGTGACCGAGCGGCCAAGCTCGTAGGCGTCCCGGTCTTCGGGGGGCAGAGCGCGCGCGTCCACGCCGAAACCCTTGAAGGCGGCGGCGAAGATCGTCGGTCCGTAATCGTGCATCGGCGGGATCCAGACGGTCTTGCCCTCCATGTCCGCCTGCGCCACCTTGCGCAGCGGCTTGCGAGGGGGAAGCTCGCGGTTCCAAGCCTTCAGCACGTCCATGAACGCCTCGACGCGCGTCATGTAACCGGCGTCTCCGCCCTGCTCGTCAAGCTCCAGGATCAGGAACGGTTTGTCGCCCATGACCTCCGTAAAGTGGCTCAGCAGGAACGAGTCCGGCCCGCAGGCGAAATTGCTCAGGTAAATCGCAAACAGGTTGGGCTGCGAGCGGACGTAATCCGCCGCGGCCATGATCTTCTGCCCGTACGCCCAGTACATGTTGAAGAAGGCGGGATCCAGTTTCCCGACGTCAATCGGCAGCATGTCAATCGGTATCACCGCCGCGCCGGTCTGCGTGATCTTCTGCGGAAGCCCCACGTTGACGCCCGGATCGCACGTGTTGTAGGGCCGTCCGACGATGACAACGCCGCGCCTGCCCTCGGCCTTCAACCCGTCGAGGAATTTGCGCCCCTCCTGCCTCAACTGCTCCTCGAAATTCCTTTGTGTCGCCACCGCCAGGTCCCACGCCTTCGCGATTGCCGCGCGGTCAAGCCCCAGCCGCGCGCCCACGGTCTCCTCCAGCGAATTCAACTGGAGCCGCGACGACCATCGAAAATCCAGTATCGGATTCAACAGTCTGTCCGTCGCGCCGTGATGCGCCCCAAGCGCCGCCCGGGCAAGACTGGGCATCGCCTGCACGTACGGGCAGAAAAAGCTGTTCGTAGTCATCTCGTTGACGTGCGGGCAGATCATGTGCGGCGTCAGGACGTAATCGCTCTTGCCGCTTCCGTCGGCGACTCCGTCGTCAAGCGCCCTCTTGACCTGGCCCAGCGCGGCCTTGAGCGGGAAGCAGAAATCCGCAGCCGCCAGCGCCCCGCCCGTTGCCTTGATCTCGTCGTCCGTCTGCGTCGTGATCTTCACCTGATATCCCAGCGAGTGGAAGAATGTCTTCCACAACGGCAGGTGGGAATATGTCGTGAGCGCCATCGGGAACCGGACGGTCCCGCGAGGCTTCTCCGGCGCGGGCGCTCCAGCGGTCTGCTTGAGCAGGCGGTTGCGCGTCCGGAAAAGCTCGTACGCCGCGTTCACGCGGGCCTTCTTTTCGTCCGGATCGCGCCCGCAGAGGTACCCCCAGGACTGCTCCTCCGCGCCGCCCTCAAGCCTGCCGTGCGTGATCTTGCAATGATTATCGCAGAATTCGCACGTATCCGACCGCACAACGACCTCGCGATCCGCAACCTCAATCCCGGGGAAAGCCGTCTTCTTCCCGGACGATTCCATCATATCCTTGACCAGTAGCGCGGAACCGAAGGAACCCATGACGTGGCAATAGGGTGACACTACAACCTCGACCCCCAGCAGGTTCTCAAACGCGGCCACCAGCCCCTTGTTTCGCGCCGTCGCGCCCTGGAAGAACACGCGCTCCTTGCTGTACGGCCGCCTGCCGACAACCTTGTTCAGGTAGTTCTTCACTACCGAGTAAAGCACCGCCGCCATGCACTCCTCGCGCGAGAACCCCTCCCGCACCAGCAGGTCAACGTCCTGCTCCATGAAGACCGTGCAGCGGTCCGACGTCATCGGCGGACTGACGCCCATGACAACCTTGCCGATCTCCTCCAGCGAGAAGCCGAGCCGCTTGGCCTGCTCCTCGACGAACGAGCCGGTCCCCGCCGCGCAGACGTAGTTCATGTTCGAGTCTCGTATGCGCCCGTCAACCGCGCGGATGTACTTCGCGTCCTGTCCGCCGATCTCGAAAACGGTGTCTACTCGCGGGTCAACCTGCAGCGCCCCCCGCAGGTGCGCCGTGATCTCGTTGACTATCACGTCTGCGCCAAATACCTTGCCGACCAGCTTCCGCCCGCTGCCGGTCGTGCTCATGCCGGCGATCGTCGGCGGGAAACCATGCTTCTCCGCCGCCGCCCTGAGCGCCTTGAAAATTTTACGCGTCGCGCCGATGGGATCGCCCTCGGTGCGGCGATATATGTCCACCAGCGCCTTCCCGCCGTGATCAATCAGCAGCAGCTTCGTGCTCGTCGAGCCGATGTCCACCCCGACGTAGGTCGGTTCCCCTTGCTTTTCCGGCCACGCCGAAATCCGGACCTCGTTGCCTTGGTCGTCCGTGTAGCTCTCCGCCACCTCGAAGCTTGGGAATTTCGATTTCCTGAGCACGAGCGGCTCGCGCCGCGGCATGTCCGTGTTGTGCCTGGCGCTTTCTTCGATCTTTTCCAGCGCGGCCCTGAAGCCGGACGGCTTCTTCGTCGCCAGCATCGCCGCCCCCATCGCCCCGCTGAATTCCGCGTCAGAGAACGTCCGGATGATCTCCCCGTAGCGCTGCTTCATCCAGCGCATGACCTCCCGATTGCGCGTCAACCCGCCGGTCAGTACGGTCGGACCGTCCAGGCTCCTGCCGCGCAGAACGGTGTTCAGGCACGTGCTGGTCAGGCTCTTGCATAGCCCGCTCCAGAGCGCTGGGATGGAGTAACCTTCCTGCTGGCGATGGATAAGGTCCGTCTTGGCGAAGACGGAGCAGCGGGTGGCTATCGGCGGCGGGTCGTCGTTGTAGAAGGACTCCCCTACCTCTTCCAGATTCAGCCCAAGCCGCTCCGCCTGAAGGTCCAGGAATGATCCCGTGCCGGCCGCGCACATCGAATTGGTGGAATAATCCAGGAAACTTCCATCCTCGCCCAATTGTATGAGTGTCGCGCTTCCCCCGCCGACGTTGAGTATGTATCGGGCTTCGGGAAATTGCGGCCTGACGACCGCAAGCTCCGCGCTCACGGGCGTGGCGTAACTGACGTCAAGATAATCGGACAGCAGGGCGGAGTGTTTGCCTGTAACGCCGACTGCAGTCCGGTCGTCAACGGCGACGCCGTCCAGCAGGCGCATCAGGCATGACAACGGGCTTCCGCGATGACGATCGGCGCGCCTTTCAAGGATGCGGCCGTCGTCATCGGCCAGGATAATCCTTGCGAAAACCGCGCCGAGATCAATGCCAAGTCTCATTTTCATCTCTCCATGGAATGGAAGCCGCCTCCCGCGATTACGCCACAGGAAGCGGGCGGATTACGGACATGCTGAACCGCGCCCTGTCGGAGGGCGGCTGCAATAGGGGGCGGCATATGGCCGCGGGGGGAACGTCCTCTCCAATCGCTCAGTCTACATTCTTCACGATGAAACGGTTTTTGTCAACCACCGTGTGCGGCTCGTGCGCGGCGTTGCCGTGGAGCTGCGTATAAAGGGACATTATACAGGCTCCGCCCCGGATGCCATCCCCTCCCCATGGATGAAAAGAGCGCTGAAAGGCAAATGATAATCGTGGGCGAACTCCCGGCCAGCGCGCCGGCATAAAGCGCGGGGGAAGGAACCGATAAATATAGCACACGTTGGGGGGCTAAGTCTGTCCGGAGATTATAATGCGCTTAACACATATAAAACGCTCTCTTTCGACCGATGGCGCGCATGCTGCGCGTCTCCGTTTGTCGTTGCCGTCCGCGCCTCCGCGGCTTACCCTATCGCCATGCGCGGCATTCTTCACGTGGACATGGACGCCTTCTACGCGTCGGTGGAGCAGCTCGATCATCCCGAGTGGCGCGGAAGGCCCGTCATTGTTGGCGGACTCGGCCCGAGGAGCGTCGTGAGCGCGGCGAGTTATGAGGCCCGACGCTTCGGCGTGCACAGCGCAATGCCCATGACACGCGCGCGGCGGCTCTGCCCGCACGCCGTCTTCACGGGATGCAGCTTCGGGCGTTACGAGGAAATGTCCGGGCACATCCGCGAAATCTTCCTCTCATACACCCCCCTCGTCGAACCGCTGTCGCTCGATGAGGCGTTTCTGGACGTGACCGGCAGCCTGAAGCTCTTCGGGCCGGCGCCGGAGATCGGGCGGCTGATCAAGCAGCGGATCAAGAGCGAGACCGGCCTGACCGCCTCCGTGGGCGTCGCGCCGAACAAGTTCCTTGCCAAGCTTGCCAGCGATCTCAGGAAGCCGGACGGCTTCGTCGTCATCACGGAAGAAAACAAGCTGGACGTTCTGAGGGGGCTGCCGGTGTCGAGGCTCTGGGGCGTTGGGGAGACAACCTGCGCCGCGCTGGATCGCATGGGGATAAGAAAGATCGGCGATTTATGGGGTTTCCCGCTTGATGTCCTGGAGAAACGCCTCGGCTCGCACGCGGAGAGCCTGCTCCGCCTGGCGAGCGGCGAGGACGATTCCCCGGTAATCCCGGACGCGGCGGCAAAAAGCATGGGCGCTGAGGTGACATTTCCGACCGACCTGACCGATCCGAAGGACGTGCTGGACTGCCTGCTTGAGCTGACCGAGGAGGTCGCCGGGAGGCTGGTGCGCTCCGGATTTCGCGGCAAGACCGTCACGCTGAAAATCCGCTTCCCCGACTTCACGACGCTGACGCGATCCGCGACGCTGCCGGAGCCGACGAACCTGACCGATGAAATCTGGCCGCGCCTGAAGCGCCTGTATGAAGAACGACTTCCGAAGCGCGTTCCGGTCCGGTTGGCGGGGATTCAGGTCTCAAATCTGTCTTCGGGCCCGCGGCAGCTTTCTCTTTTCGATCCGGAGACTGATAAAAGGCGCGGGAAACTCGCCGAAATCACCGAAGACATTCGAAGGAAGTATGGCAAGGACGCCATCCGCCGGGGGAGACTGATAAAAGGCAGGCACGGGGAGGAAACCGAACGGGATGAAGGCGGCGGTCAGTCGTAACGCAGCGCCTCGATCGGGTCCTGCTTCGCCGCGCGCATGGCCGGATACACCCCGGAGATCACGCCCACAATGCCGGAGAATACCAGGCCGAGAAAGATTGACCACAGCGGCGTCACGAACTCGAAGTAGATCAGATAGCCCAGCACTTTGCACGAGACGATGCTGGCGAGAAGCCCCAGCGCGCCCCCCACGACGCCGATGATTCCGGCCTCGACGAGGAATTGCTGGAAGATGTCGTCGTTGGTCGCCCCGATGGACTTCCTGATGCCGATCTCGCGCGTCCGCTCCGTGACGGCCACCAGCATGATGTTCATTATCCCGACGCCGCCGACCAGGAGGGACACCCCCGCTATCCCCGCCACGGCCATGGTAAGGGTGTTCATGATGAGGTCCAGTTGTTTCAGTATTTCACCCTGCGACTGAGTGTTGAAGTCAATGCGTCCGCCGTGCCGGGACTTCAGGACCTCATAGACGTGGTCGTTGGCCTGATTGATCATATTCCCGCCCTTGGTCAGAACAATGATTTCCGTAATACGCTTGCTGTTGAACAGGCTCATTGCGGTGGTGAAGGGGATGAAGGCCAGCGCGTCCATGTCGAATTCCATTATCCGGCCTTTTTCCTCGAAGATGCCGATGACGGCGAATTTCTGGCCGTCAATGGTGAGCCGTTCCCCCAGAGGGTTCACCCCTTTGAATGTCTCTTTCGCAATGGTGGTTCCTATGACCACGACCTTACGGTGCGTTTCGACTTCAAATGCGGTATAAAACCTGCCCTCTTTCAGTTGCCTGCCCGTGACGACCGGATAACAGGAGTCAACGCCGAAGACGTTGATCGTTCTTTTCCAGGGGCCGAACTTGATGTCCGCCGGGCCGAGGCACGTCGGGGTGAGTTCCACGATCTCGGGGATTTCCTGTTTCAGCGCCAGGCAGTCGGAGTACGTGATCGTGCTCTGCCGCGTGGGAAGGCCCTTCTTGCCGGGGTAGACCATGAGCGTGTGCGCGCCAAGCCCCAGCCCCTCGACCTGCATGACGACGTATTTTTTCGCCCCCTCCCCCAGCGCGACCAGCATCACGACGGCGAAGACACCGATGATGACGCCCAGCATGGTCAGCGCCGAGCGCATCTTGGCCCCCCAGAGGACCTCAAGCGCTTCCAGTATTCCCTCGATCAGTTTGTTCATATGGTTGCGCCGACCCGGAGGTCAGTCGTACCTCAGTGCTTCGATGGGGTCCTGCCGCGCGGCCCGCATTGCGGGGTAAACACCGGAAACCACTCCGACAAAGGCTGAGAACGTAAGCCCGAGCACCATTGACCAGACCGGCGTGACAAACTCGAAACCAAGCGCATATCCAAGCGCTGCGCAGCAGAAGAGACTGAGGCCCAGACCGGACGCCCCGCCGATCAGCCCTATGATGCCGGACTCGACGAGAAACTGCTGGAAGATGTCCCCGTTCGTCGCGCCGACTGATTTGCGCACGCCGATTTCCCGGGTGCGTTCCGTAACTGACACAAGCATGATGTTCATGATGCCGACCCCGCCGACGATCAGCGATATGGCCGCAATGCCCACAACCGCCGTCGTGAGAGTGCCCAGGATCATGTCAAGCTTCTTCAGTACCTCGCCTTGAGTCCTCGTGAAGAAATCAATTTTTCCGTGGCGCGCGGCAAGCACCTCGTAGACGTGGTCGCTGACCTTTGGAACAGCCTCCGGCCCGTTTGCCAGTATCACTATGCGTGAAAGCCTGCTGGATTTGAATAGACTCGTGGCTGTCGTAAAGGGAATGCAACACATGTCGTCCAGGTCCATTTCGCCTATGCGCCCTTTCGGGGCCATAACGCCTATCACCGTGTATTTCTCTCCGCTGATCGTCATCCGTTCGCCGACGGGGTCCATCCCCTTGAAAACATCCTCCATTATTTTGGTTCCGATGACGATGATCTTGCGGCGGGAGTTAACCTCGAACGGGCCGAAGAACCTGCCGGACAGCATCTCCCGGTTCGTCACGATCGGGTAGGAATCGCCCACGCCGAAGAAACTGGTCGTTCGCTTGAAAGGTCCGTATTTGACTTCCGCCTGGCCGACGGAAAACGGGGTAAGTTCCACGATCTCCGGTATCTCATGCCTGAGCGCCGTGCAGTCTTCATACTTGAGGCTGTCCGACTGGCCGCGCATCTGTTGCCCCTTCTTACCGGGGCGCACCATCAGCGTATGAGCGCCAATCCCCATGCTTTCAACCTGCATTATTACGTACTTTTTGGCTCCCTCTCCCAGGGCTACAAGCATTACAACCGCAAACACCCCGATGACAACGCCCAGCATGGTTAGACCGGAGCGCAGCTTCGATCCCCACATGATCTCAAGCGAGGATACTATGTTCTCGAAAATCGCGAACATTCCCGGCTCCGTCAGTCGTAACGCAATGCCTGAATGGGGTCCTGCCTGGCCGCCCTCATCGCGGGATACACGCCCGAAATCAGCCCGACGAAGGCGGAGAACAGCAGCCCAACGACGATTGACCACATCGGAGTGACGAACTCGAACGCGAGCGCGTAACCGAGGGCGGAACAGCAAAAGACGCTGATCCCAAGCCCGACAACCCCGCCCAGGACGCCGATTATGCCGGACTCGATCACGAACTGCTGGAAGATGTCGCTGTTGGTCGCCCCGACGGATTTGCGAAGGCCGATCTCGCGCGTGCGCTCCGTCACTGCGACGAGCATGATGTTCATTATGCCGACACCGCCGACCAGAAGCGAGACACCGGCTATCCCCGTCACGGCCATCGTCAGCGCGTTCATGATCCGGTCAAGATTTTTCAACAGTTCGTCCTGGGTGTGCGTGTGGAAGTCCATCTTCCCGCCGTGCTCGGCCTTCACAACTTCGTATATGTGATCGCGGGCCTGGTTTAAATATTCCTTCCCCTTTGTCAGGACAAGAACCTCGTTGATGAATTTGGTGTTGAACAAGCTCATGGCGCACGTGTATGGGATGTAAGCCATGTCGTCCATGTCGAATTCCATCAGGCGGCCCTTTTCCTCAAGGATGCCGACGACGGTGTACTTCTCCCCGCTCACGTTGATTCGCTCCCCGATGGGATTGACCCCCTGGAAAAGCTCACGCGCGGTGGTTGTGCCGATGACAATCGCCTTCCGGTGGGAACTGACCTCATGATCGGCGAAGAATCTTCCCTCACGCACCTGCCTGTTCGCGATCACCGTGTAGCAGGCGTCAACCCCGAACACGTTTATCGTTCGTTTTCGGGGGCCGTATTTCAAATCGGCGGGTCCCAGCATGGTCGGCGTGAGGTCCACGATCTCCGGAATCTCATATTTCATCGCCGCGCAGTCGGAAACCTTCAGCGAGCTTACGCGTGTGACCGGCCCCGGCTTGCCCGGATGGACAATCATCGTGTGCGCCCCTACTCCGAGGCTCTGCACCTGGATGATGACGTACTTCTTGGCTCCCTCGCCCAGCGCAACCAGCATCACCACCGCGAATACGCCTATTATAACCCCGAGCATCGTGAGCGCGGAACGAAGCTTGGTGCCCCACAGCACCTCCAGCGCGGCAACAATGCTCTCGATCATGCGTGTCTCTACTCATGCCGCAGTGCGTCTATCGGATTCAGGCGCGACGCCCTGACAGCGGGATAAACGCCGGAAATCACCCCGACGACGATTGAAAACGTTAACCCCATTATTATCGCCCAGTTGGGAATGACGAAGGCGAAGCCCAGCACCTTGCCTAAAACGGCGCACGCAAAGAGGCTGAAGGCCAGGCCGATTCCCCCCCCGAACACGCTTATCAGCACGGCCTCTGTCAGAAACTGGTAGAAAATGTGTTCGTTACTGGCGCCGATTGACTTCCTTACCCCGATCTCGCGGGTGCGCTCGGTGACTGACACGAGCATGATGTTGGTTATGCCGATCCCGCCCACCACAAGCGATATTGCGGCAATCGTAGTCACCGCAACGGTGAACTTGCTGATGATCTTATCTAATATGCTCAGGACCTCATCCTGCGTCTGGGTGTGGAAGTCCTCCCGGTCGCGGTGGCGCTTCTTCATGATGTCGTACACCATGCTGCGGACCGTGGAGAGAACTTCCGGCCCCTTTGTCAAAATCACTATCTGGTCAAGCTGCTTGCTGCCCAGCAGAGACTCGGCCGTTGTGTTGGGGATGCAGACCAGATCGTCAAGGTCAAACCCGAAAAGCTCGCCCTTCTCCTCCAATGTGCCGACGATCGTGAATTTCTGCCCCTTGATGGCCACGCGCTCCCCGATAGGCTCCACGTTGCCGAAAACGGCCTCCGCAACCTCGGTTCCCATGACGCAGACCCTGCGGCGGGAGCGGACCTCGAATTCCGTGTAGAAACGCCCCCTGCCAATGTTCCGGTGAACAATGTTGGGATAATCGTCGCTGACGCCGATTATCAGCGTCATGTAATCATTCAGGCCATACTTGACATACGCGCTGCCAACCAGGACGGGGGTAAGAATCTCAACCCCCGGCACATCCTCGCGCAATGCCCTTGCGTCCCCATAGGTCAGAGCGCTGACCGACGACGGTTGCCCCTCCTTGCCGGGGTTCACGAGCAGCACGTTGGCGCCCATGCCGAAACCGATGATCGTGTCGGTGACAAACTTCTTGGTCCCCTCCCCGAGCGCCACCAGAACGATGACTGCTATGACCCCGATGATCACCCCAAGCATGGTCAGCAGGGAGCGCATCTTGCTGTGCCAGAGCGTCTCAAACGCGGAGTCAAAGCTTTCGATCAGGTCCATGTAGGAATGTCTTCCCGAAGCTCCCGAAGGCCGGCCTCAGTTCCTTTCGTCGGCGATCACGACGCCGTCCAGCATACGGATGATTCTTTCGCTCTGCGCGCCGACACTGGGATCATGTGTGACCATTACGATGGTTGCGCCATTTTCGTGAAGCTGGTGGATGACGGCCATGATTTCCTTGCCGGCCTTGCTGTCCAGGTTGCCGGTCGGCTCGTCTGCAAGGATCAGACTGGGATTGTTCACAAGCGCCCTGGCGATGGCTACGCGCTGCTGCTGGCCGCCGGAGAGCTGATTGGGCATGTGGTCCTCTCGGTCGGCCAACCCCATTCTGGCCAGCATGTCCCGCGCCCGCTCGCGGCGGTCCTTGCGGCTTATCTGTGAATATACGAGCGGCAGTTCCACGTTGCGCAGCGCCGTTACCCTCGGCAGAAGATTGTACTGCTGGAAGACGAAGCCGATCTTCTTGTTCCTGATCTGGGCAAGCTGCGCGTCGGTAAGTTCGTCTACGGCAGTCTGGTCAAGCCAGAGCCTTCCGCTCGTCGGGCGGTCCAGACAACCCAGCAGGTTCATCATGGTTGACTTGCCGCAACCGGAAGGCCCCATGATGGCAACGAACTCCCCTTTGTTGACAACGAAGGAGGCTCCGCGTAGGGCGCGGACTTCGATGCCTTCCATGAAATACGTCTTGTGAAGGTCTTCAAGCCGGACTACGGATTCAGGGCTGGACATTTACGCGCATCCCCTCTTCGTACGTGGCCTTGCGGAACTTGACGACCGCCTCGCCCTGGGTCAGCCCCTTCACGACCTCGACGTTGATATAGTCCTGCCTTCCCCGCTCCACCTCACGCTTGCGCAGCTTGTTCTTCTCAACCACCCAGACGTACCACTTGCCGTTCTCGATGAAGGCGCACTGCCGGGGCATCAGCACAACGTCCTTCTTGATTCCGATCACAACGCGCCCGTCAATCTTCATGCCGGGCCTGAGCTTACCCTCGTGGTTCTCCACGCTGACCCGGGCGCGGAATATAAGGTCTTCGTCTTCAAGGCTGACGCTCATGCCGCCCATCTGACGCTTCGGCTCGGCCTGGGGCAGTATCGTCTTTATCTCTCCCTTGAACTCCGCGTCGGGGAAAGCATCCGCTGTGATCAGCACCTCCTGGCCGACCTTCACGTCGCCTATGTCTGCCTGGTCAATCTTCAATTCGACCCGGATCGTTGCCAGGTCAACAATCCCAATAGCCGGCAGGGGCGGAGCGGAAATCTCGCCCGGCTCCACCAGGACCTTCGTGATAATCCCGTTTATCGGCGCAGTCAGCGTCGTGTTGCTCAGGTTGACCCTGGCAAGCTCCACGGCGGCCTCGGTCTGGAGGATGTTGGCCGCGGCCATTGCGAAATCTTCTTTTTGAGCGCCGGCTTCGAGTAACTTCACCGCTTGTCCCGCGCCTTCCAGCCTCTGTTTTGCGGCCTCGTAACCGAGCTTTGCGCCGTCAAATGTCGCTACGATCCGGTCATAAGCGTCCTGGCTGAGCACGCCGGAATCGTAAAGCGCCTTCGCGCGCTGCAGGTCGGTCTCCGCCATGCGCACTCCCGTTTCCATCTGCTTGACCATGGTGTCTGCGGCCCGCAACTCCGCTCTGGCCTGTTCAAGCTGTTCCGGACGAACCCCCGCCTTCAGCTTGTCGTAGGCGGCCCTTGCCACAGCCATGGCGGCCTGCGCCTGCTGGGACATGGCCTTCAACTCTTCGCAGGAAAGGGTGCAGAGCACGTCCCCTTTCTTTACCTCTTGGCCCTCGTGAACAAGCACCTCCGCCACCCGGCCCGGCACCTTGAAGCAGAGATCGGCTTCGCCGTCAGCCCTGACGGTCCCATCCTCGGCCAGCATGACGACGATGTCGCCGCGAGTGACCGCGGTGACTTCCACCGTCTCAACCGGTCCCCGCAGGAAGTAGTACCCCCCGACTCCCAGGATTCCCAGCACAACCACAATCACTATTATCTTGCGCATGTTCCTCTTCCATCCGGCACAGAGGCGGCAACGTCTGAAGCCCGCTCAAGTCGCCTGGAAATTGTGATCCGACACCTGCCTGTTTGCCTAAAGGCCAAATCAGGATATTATCCATATGCGCCGGCCATTGTCCAGATGCCGCGCCCCATTTTCCAACATCGCCGGACAATGGCCGGGATGGTCTTCGCGCAATATAATGTGTAAAAAATGGAGGTCTGCCCATTCTCCCGCTGGAGAACATTATCGTTCAAGCCCGCGCTTTGAAGCTCTCAGCCTCAAAGTCAATGAATGCCGGGACCACTGGTTGCTTCCGCTCCGCCTTTCGGAGCATGGGTCTTGAGTTCTCCGGGCTTCGGGAATACGCGCCGGGGGATGACGCATCGCGCATTGATTGGCGCGCCACCGCAAGACTCGGCAAGACCTACCTAAGGCAGTATTCCCAAGAATCTGGAAAACCGGTTTTCGTGATTCTCGACTCCTCCGCCTCGATGAACTGCGCATCGCGCGGGAGGAGTCCCTGGGAAACGGCCTGTGAGACCGCCATGCTGCTCTCCTGCGCCGCGCTGGCGGCGGGAGACATGGCAGGACTCTGCATCGCAAATCGCATCGGCATTGCAAAAATCAAACCGGCGCGGTCAAGAAACCACGCATGGGTGATTGCCGCCGGGCTGGCTTCCTTTGAGCCAGGCGGCAAAGACCCTGACGCTGCTTCTATGATATCGGCATTGAAACCGCTTCTGCCACGGCGCAGCCTGCTTATCTTCATTACAGATGCGTCAGGCAGAGCTTTTCGAGAAACAGCAGAGACCTTTCGGGTCGGTTTCGAGTCAGTGGCAATCACGATACGCGACCGGATTGATCCTCTTCCCGCCGGGACTGGTTGGACGCTTCAAGACGTAGAAACCGGCATGACGACTGTCAGGCGGACGTGTTGCACCGGTCGCTCTGACCTCTCAAATGCCGCATGCGATGTTTCCACACTTCTCTCTTGGGATAGAGATGCTTCGAACTTTCTCCCCGGGCAAAAGGCGTCTGCCGCGGGCAGACAGGCCGCAGGCAGACGGATGAGGGGAGAACAGACGCTTCCCTCCAACCATGGTAACGCCGACCGGGACAATCTTGAACTCTGGACCGACCGTCCCTGTTTTCCGGATATCAGGGCATTTCTGATGGCCCGGAGCAAAGGCGCTGGAATAATCTCCGTCCGAAAGTAACTCACATGAACCGCGTAATGCTCACCGCCGGGGCGCCATTCCATGCCGGGATTGATCATTGCGCCATGGTTCTGACTTATTTCGTGTGGGCTTTGTCCGCGCAGTGCCTCGCAGACGATTCTTCTTCAGAATGCATTGAAGCCGTCCCGGGAAAGGAAACAGCGATTAGAGTCGGAGAGACGTTTGCCCTCTCCATCCCGGCGCGGATTGACGCGGAAGACGCAATACAGGCACCAGCCTTGGAATCAAGCTCAATCCTGCCCGGTCTGGAAATTCTCTCCATCGAACCGATGCCCGCCGGGAATAATGACAGATTAAGAATAAGGCTCAAGGGCTTCTGTCTGGAGCCTGGGGCAATCGAACTGCCGCCGGTCGTATGCTCAAAAGACGGAATGAATATGCAGGCTGCTGGCAGTATAAGACTGCGGGTTGAACCGCTTGTTATCCCGCCGGACTCGGAATTACGGGGACTGCGCGAGCCGTTGGACGCATTGCCTGATGACCACGCTAACGGCTCATGGTTTATGCTGCCGTGCCTTGCAATCCTTTGCGCGGCTATTCTGGCGTTGAGATGGCGATTTAACCCTGCAAGGTCTACAGCAGCAAAAGACGGCGGTTTTGGCGCGGGGCTGGCGGAAAGCCTGGTCGGCGAAACCGACGGCGCGCGCGTCTGCGCGGAAGTCTGGAAGGAAACCCTTCGCTTCGCGGTTACCCGCTGCGGCGCTCCTCCCGGAAGTACCCCGTTCGAGGTTTCGGAATTCTGCGATTCACTTTCAACCTTGACCGATTCTCAAAAGAAAGTCATCCGGAGTTTGGCGGAAATCTGTCAAGAGGGCATGTTCGCCGGAAATCCCAATTGTGACATCAGGATTCTGCTATCCGAGTCGGACGGACTGCTTGCCGAACTGGAGGAGCAGGGATGACCTTCGCCATGCCCGAAATGCTCCTTCTGATTCCGATTGCGTTTTGCGTGGCATGGTTGCGCCGACGCCGTGGTCTTTTGGCTCTGCCTGTCCCATCGCTTCGATCTGCTTTTATTGAAAATAAAACGTTAATCTCCAGCTTCCCGGACTTACTCCCGCCCCTTGCTCTGTGCCTGATCGCGTTGGCGGCGGCGCTTCCAATGCGCAGGACGTCCGAGTCGTCCGATCCTACCCAGGGGATTGACATTATGCTGGTCCTCGACCGCAGCAGTTCCATGCGCGCCGAGGATATGGCAACTGCCGAAGGCGGACGCGTGTCGCGCATGTCAGCCGCAATTGCCGCCGCAACCGGATTTGTCCAATCGCGCCGGGATGACCGTGTCGGCCTTGTCGTCTTCGCGCGTTTTCCGGTGACACGATCTCCCCTGACTGTGGACGGGAGGCTTCTGCGGGAGATTCTCGGTGATATCGAACCGGTCGGGCCGGGGAGTATCGAAGATCGCACCTCAATCGGCGACGCTATCGCTCTGGCTTGCGCAAGGTTGAAGGAAACGAGGGCTGGCGGAAAAGCCATCGTCCTTGCAAGCGACGGACGCAACAACGCCGGTCGCGTAAGTCCCGATGATGCAATCGCGCTGGCCAAATCCCTCGGTATTAGAATCTACGCCATCGGCATCGGCTCCCCTGATACCCGATCAGGATCAGCCCTCGATTTTCTGGCGTCAACCCCAACGCTGGATGAGGATTCCCTCCACAGGATCACCGAAACCACCGGCGGACGCTATTTCCGCGCTGGCGACGTCCGGTCACTGGAATCGGCGCACAAGGAAATTAATGCGATTGAGAAATCGCCTGACGGACGGACAAACCTTGCGGAGTATGCCGGTCTTGCGCCGGTCTTTTCATCCGCCGCTCTCGGTGTCCTTGCGGCATGGATCGCCCTTCATGCTTTCTTCGTCAGGAGACTGCCATGACGCGCTACGCCGCTGAGATTCGGATGATCGCAGCCGCTACAGCCGGAGCAGTCAGCCTTCTCCTGCTCATCCTTCACAATCGCCGCCGAGAAAGACTGCTGTATCAGGTCTTTGACGCGCGCCGCGATCCTTGTTTGAAGGCATTGCTCAAGCGTCGTCCATTTGCGGCAATATGCGTAAGCTTAGCGATTCTCATCCTGACTCATGTGACATTGACATCGGTTTCAGGCAACAATGTCCGCGCATCCGCCCGGCGCGTCTGGTTCTGCCTGGACGTGTCGCGCAGCATGCAGGAACAGGAAACCGGAAAGCCTTATCTTGAAGCTTCCAGAACTGCAATATCCCGGTGGATTGATTGCAATCATTGCGATGTGGCGGCCCTGATAACTTTCGCCGGAAGCGCAACGCTCTATTGCCCGCCGACGGACGATCATCGCGCCTTCAAGTCGTTTCTGGACGCCGCTGACGGCTCGACCGTCGCCCTCGGCGGAACCGCCCTTGCTCCCCCTCTCCAACTGGCAGCTCGGAAAGTGGCGCAAGAGCGATCCGCCCGGCGCGGCGACATGGTCGTTCTTATCAGCGACGGGGACGAAACCGTTGAGACTTTTGAGGCCGCCGTAAAGAGCATCCGCGATCTACGGAAACTTGGGGTTGCGGTAACAATTGCAGGGATTGGAACGGAGACAAAGAAACTTGGCAAACTGGCAGCCGCAGCGGGAACACCCCTGATCGGCATCGGCGATTTTTCCCGCTTTGCTGAAGCAGATGCGGAGCATTACGCCGAAGGCGGCACCTATGCGCCACTTGCCACAATCGCAGCATTTATTCTGACTGCGCTGGCTTGGTTGTTGGATTCCGGAAGAATGAAAAAAGTCGTGGCGGCGGGGAAACCATATCGCGCGGATTTCATCGAGTGGGTCCCGATGGAACAGCCGACGGTTAAGAATTCTGCGAGTTTGTCTACAGTTCCGATTCTTATTACGGCCATGCTGGCGGGGCCGGTTATGCTTGCTGGCTGTCTGGAAGAGCGCAACGCGAAGGCGTTATCCCAAAAAGGCAACAACTTCCTGAAATCCGGACACGCTCGGGAAGCGGTCATGGCTTATTCGGAAGCGCTGAAAATACTCGACGGACGTTCCGTCCATGAAGCTGATCTGATTCGAGCCCGACTGAATCTGAATTGCGCGCTTGCACTGGCGAAGGCGGGAAACTTTAAGGAATCTGAGAGGCGTCTGAGCGTCCTGATGACTTGCAAAGACAGTGAGGTTGCGGCGGATGCGCATTATCTTTTCGGCTGGATTGCCGCGCAGGGATGTCTGTCCGGGAATTCGATCACAACGGGACGGGACAGACGGGAGGCGATGCGCCTCTTCCGCGAAAGTCTGCGCATCCAACCGGGCCGGGAAGACGCCGTCTGGAACTACTGCATCCTGAACAGGATTTCCGGACCTGCCCCGGACGGCGAACCTTGCGGCGTTGCCGAATCATCAACCCCTTCCTCCGGGGAGGGTCCCGGCAACTCCGCTCAAACGGAAGGAAAAGAAGGCGTGGTCTCAAATACCGCGATGAAAGAAGCCGGCTCGGCTCAATCCGCGATTGCTGAAACAACGACGGACGGCAACATAAGAAGCGATAATCCGGACAATCTCGAATTGTCTCCATCCCGGGCTGAAGAAATCCTCAAAGCCGCAGAGGACGCGGAAGGCGAGGCCAGAGCCTACATGAAAACGCGGGGCATGCAACTGGCCGGAAAGATCGAGAAAGACTGGTGAAGATGCGTAGTATCGCAATGCTGATCCGAGGCCGGGACGCGGTTTCCGCGCGCCCATGCTCTTGTCTTCATATTCCGAGAATGGCCTTCAATTCCTTCTCTGTGAACTGCTCCTTGCCGTCGTCTTCGCTGACAATGATTGCTTGATTGTTCAGGACCATCGTCACGTTGCGCCCTTGGGTGAAGCTTGCCTGTATTTCCCGGTTGTTGCGGGCCAGTTGGAAGTAAGCCTCGCTGCCCCACCGGACGCGCACTTCCGGCATGGCCTTCCGGTACTGGTCGTCCACAAAGTTGCTCCCGACCTGGATGAAGCGGCGGTTGGCGATGTTGTTGGCGCGCCCCTCCAGCGCCCGCTTCATCTCCACCTGTTCATTGGAAGCCATCTGCCGGACCATGTTGCTGCTGCTGATGCTCTCGCCGCCGGATTCCTTTGCGGCGTAGCGCGGCGCCCCGCCGCCCGCGCGCTGGCCCGCCGCGCCGGGGGCAAAGTCGGACTTTGATTCCAGGTTCGACATAGTCCATCTCTGGGCTTCTTCCGCCGCCTTGCTCGCGGGTTCCCGGAAGAATCGCGCCGTCTCGTTCAGATGAGGAACCGGGTAGCTTGCCGCGTCGGCCCCGCCCTTGCCGACCGCGTCCCTGTCCAGCCCGAATCGCCTGTACGCCTCAGCGTCCTCGAGCACAAGGGATGAAGTGTAGGGCGTCACGATGTTGTATTCCCTGCTCAGCCTGACGACCTCCTGAACGAGTTCCTCCTTCTCCCCGTGCAGCCTTATCTGGTCCATCAGGTAGCCGATTTTCCTGAGCGCCCAGAGGCCGGGGATGAAATCGCGCGTCTCATCGGATTCGGGGAACGAACCTTCATAGATGAATTCCTTTGCCTCCGCGTCAACCTTGCCCTTCAATCTCACCGCGAAGTCTCCCGCGCCGCGATACCGTCCCATGACTATCAACTGCATACCTCGGAAAAGGTCCGGAAGCTGCCGCGGATACACGTCCGTGACGCCGAGTTTCTCAGGAAACTCAAGCTCCAGCCCGGTCAGCACCGGCGATCCGGCCTTGGCGAAGAAATTGCTGACCTTTACCTCGATCTCCTCATTCGGTTTCACGTATTCGGAATACCCCCGCGAACACTCCGTTATGCGGTCAAGCAGCTTGACGTTGATCTCCTCATCAATCCCGAATGTGAATATCCTCGCGTTGCCGGAATTCAGTTTTTTGACATTTGCGATTATCTCCTCGGTTTCCGTCGTTCGCCCGACGGTCGGCTTGCCGTCCGTCAGAAAGACGATGAGGTAAAGGCGTCCCGCGTCGTTCTTTGTCTGTAGAGCCTCCGTCAGCGCTCCGTCAATATCGGTCCCGCCGCGAGCCTCGATGTTTTTTACAAACTCCAACGCCGCAGAAACATTTTCATTCGACGCGTCCAGAAGACCCTTTGACTGCGGCTCAACCGCCGTGCTGAATTTGACTATCTTGAACCGGTCCTCCGGTTTGAGAGCTTTCAGGCAGTGCGACAGCGCCTCCTTCGCGCGCGTCATCTTCTCCCCCTCCATGCTCCCGCTGGTGTCAAGCACGAAGCATACGTCCTTGGGCATGACCTTCAACTCCGCAAGATCGCTCTTCGGCGCAAGCATCATTATGAAGTGTCCGTCTTTGGTTTTCAGGCGATGGGTGATCAGCCCCATTCCGATGTCCTTCGCGTCAAGGCTCCAATAAAGATCAAAATCCGTGTCCAGCATCGCCCGCTCCACCTCATATCCCGCGGTCGCTTCCCTGTCGCCGTTGCGGGAGACGCTTATTTTGTGCGACGGGGAATAGACGGTTGAGATCGGGAGTCGGGATTTCAGATTCACCATGCAACTGAGGGTTTCAAGAACCTGGCTGGCCTTTTGTCCGGTCTTCAAGGGAAAACGGAAATGGCAGACGCCTTCGTCAAGCCTCAAGGTATGGTTGTATTTCAATTCGACCTTCTGAACACCGTTGGCGGGAACAGGAAAAACTCTCATCCTGAGCAGCCCGTTTCCGTAGAACTCAAGCAGGCCGGGATCCCTGGCTCGCCGGACGATGTCTTCATAGATTGATTGCGCCTTCTTTGCGTCAAGTACCTCGCCCTTGACCGGTTTCCCATTGATGTAAAGTATGAAGTCGCTGATCGCCGCGCCGCCGGGGACTGGAAATACATAAGTGGCTTCCAGGTCGCGGTTTATGCTGTTCTTGAACGTCTGGATGACGTGGACTCTTGCCACCTGATCCGTGATATCAACCTGGATTCGATGACTCTGAATCGCAAGGGGCGGAAGGTTCGGTTCCGTCGGCACCAGCATCCCCGCTGCGCGAGCGACGGACGCCAAAGTCAAAGCAAGAACGAATATCAGAACCGCGATTCTCTTTTCCATCATCATTGCCTCCGTCGTCCTTCGTCGCAATCCATTCCGACTTGGATTCCCGGCGAAATTGCCGCCGGCATTAGCCGTCTTCCACGCACATAGACGCTTGGACTCAGTTCCAGGTTCCAGCATTCCGCCAAGTTTTGTTGTATGATATCCCACGGCTTCCCGGAAGCGATTTCGGGATTAATGAACGGGAGGAAACGACATGTGGTGGCATTACCTTCTCGGCTACGGCTATGCGGTGTTTTGCGGAAACATGATCGGCGCTTTCATTTCAGCGGCGCGGGCGGACATGAATCTCCGCCGGAAGCTGAACGTTCAGAGCGAGATTGAAGCGAACCGCGTTCCATGGCATCCGAAGGCGCTTGGGATGCTCGAACGTCCGTTCATAATGACGCTCTTCATCTACGGCAAGTACGATTACATCGCAGGCTGGTACACTGTGAAGACCGTCGTACAGTGGAAGGCATGGACTGAGGAAAGGACGATCTTCAACCTGTATCTTATCAGTACTCTCCTGTCCTTCGGTTATGCCGTCGCGGGAGGCGTGGTCGCAAGGACGCCCTTCCAGCTTGTCATTTACCCCTACTGGCTGGTCTCCTTCGCCGCGATGACCATCCCCGTCTTCGCCAATCTTTACCTCCTGAACGTGGCTGTCTGGAACATGAAAAAGGCATCTGCAAGTCTGGCCGCTCAAGAAGTGAAACGGGAGAAGGCGATATCAGCAGGCAATTCGGACGGGAAAGCAGTGAGCTAAACAGCTGCCCGGATGCGGGCGATTATCGAGAAGTTGTGTCGTCCGAATACGGTGAATCCCCCCCGAAGACCCGGGCGCCGGCATCCCTCCGAAAGACTCGATTGCCGGGAATTGTCCGCATTCGACCTTCAAATCGCTGCCGGCCAGGTTATCCGCCAGAGTCAGGAAACCTTCCTCCGCGCGATATTCGACCCCATACTTCGCAATGGCGTCGGCGAAAACGCCCCATCCCGACCCGATTTCAAGCAGGCGCAACTCCGTTTTCCATCCCCCCCTGCGGTTTCCTTCAGCATGGCGGCGCTTGCGCTCTACGCCGCGCTTCATGCGCATACCGAAATCGCCGGGGCGGTACTGCCTCGCCCAGAAAGGGATCAGGATCGCGCTTTATTCCTCTCCAGCGCCAGCTTCTCCATCGGAACCTTCACGCCGAAACCCTCGGCTTCGGCAATCGAAACACCCTTCTCGTCGTGCAGCCGCGCGAAGACAAAAACCTTTCTACCATGCACCTTCCTGATCTCGGTCTCGAGCATGACCTCCTTCATGGACGGGGCCATCATGCGGAAGTTCACATTCAACCGGATCAGCAGGATGGTATGCCCGGCGTGATAAGCCGCCGCTCCCACCGCCTCATCCATGACCGCCGCAATCGCGCCGCCGTGGATGTGGGACGCCGGTCCCCCGGCACGAGGCCCGAACCAGACCTTGCCGACAATCGCGTTGTCGCGCTCGCGCAGGAAATACTTCACGCGCAGCAACCGGCTGTCCGCCTCGCCGGAAACAAACGACGCCGGTCCTTCAACGTCTGCGAAAGGGTTTATTTCTGTCCAGCCCGCTTCGGGCGCGCCAATGAACTCGCCGGGCAAGTCTTTGCTCCTTCCAACAACCGGAGAATGTTCGTCACATGATGCCTTCGTCACTGCTCAATCCCCGCCGCCTTTCGGGCGATCCTGATCTTGCCGTCAAGGTCGTAACTTCTGTAGATCGCCAGCCGCTCCGCCTGGGGCGAGCCGCCGCCGTGAACCCCGGCCACCATCAGCAATCCGGCGAACTTGGACGCCGTCAGGTCCTCGATGAGCCGGAAGCAGCGCACCCTGTCGTCAACGTCCACGCCCTCAGGCCCGGCCAGGTATTTCTTCAGCAGACCGCCGATCTTCTCGCTCCTGTAGTCGGACTCCGACGGCATCGTTACGACCAGTCCGCCTGCAATGTCCTGCAGGACTTCAATCTCATGGTGGAGATTCGTGCCGGCGTAGAACTTTCCTACGTTGGCGTAGACCATGTCGGGCAGATAGGTTCCCGACGGCGTTTCATTGCCCTTCAGCGACGCCGCAAGCCCGCAGCCATGCACGATCTCGGCGGTTATCATGAAATCCACCAGCTTTTCGCGGACGTGGCTTGCCTTCTGAATGCCGTTGTATTCCGCGACCAGCGCCGCCGCGCCCATCAGGATGTCCGAAATGGCCGGTTTGCAACCGCAATATGAATGGCGGTGGTAGGTGGCGAAGGTCTCCGCAAGATGTCCCGCAAACTGCCACTCCCCGCACATGAAGACGCGCTCCCACGGAACGAAGACATTGTCGAAAACCGTGAGCGACTCCACGCTGGCATACTTGGAGCTTACGGGGGAGGCCATCTCGTGCTTGCCGGCGGGCGCGGCCCCGCGGCAGATCATCGTTATCCCCGGCGCGTCCGCCGGAATCGCGAAGGCGACGGCGTAGTCCGCATCCTCCTCGCGCATGTCCCGCGTGGGCAGAACGATTATCTCGTGCGCGTACGGCGCGAGGGTATTATGCGCCTTCGCCCCGCGCACGACGATCCCGTCGTCGTTCTTCTCAACAACGTGAAGGTAAAGATCAGGATCGGCCTGTTCGTGCGGGCGCAGAGAGCGGTCGCCTTTCACGTCCGTCATGGCCGCGTTGCCGACCAGGTCGTTCTCCTGGAAATATTTTATGTAGTTGCAGAGCCTCTCGTAATACTTCGTCTCAAACGAGTCGTCGCAATGATGGGTGATGACGGAGAGGGCATTGAGCGCGTCAATGCCCATGCAGCGCTGTATGCAGCCAACCTCCCGGCAGTAGTGGCGCGTCATCTCGCACTTGTACTGGAGGTCCTGCGCGCTGTGGTGGATGTGCGTGAAGCGATTGATCTTCTTGCCGGTCAGGTGGGAAGTGGCCGTCATCATCTCCTCATATTCTTCCATCTGCGGCCATTCGTACGTCAGGCGGACGATGTTCACCCCCGGCTCTATCTGCGGATGCTCCCACGGTCGCTCCACCTTCTGCCCGTTCATCCAGACGTTGTGCTTCATCGCCGCCAGACTGTCAACATACTCCTGCGCTGTCTTCATTTGTGTTCCCTCGGTTGACATGTAGGGCGGGTTCTCTGAACCCGCGCTGAATCTGCGCGTAGGGTGCGCGAGGCCCAAGGCCTTGCACGCGCGAAAGAACGTAGGGCGCGCGATACCGAAAGACCGAGGTCTGAGGTTATGCGCGCGCATGTTTCGTCAATTGAAATGGAAAATCCGTCCCTTCGGAACGAATTTCGCCGGACTTGGGAATTCTCCACTGCATGGCGGCTGGAGTCAAGCGCTGTAAGCGGACGGCAGAGTAGTATGGCGTATGCGTTCTTGCCGATTTCAGGCTGAACCGGATGATTTGTTCATCGCGGCGGCGGCGGCAACCGAACCGAGTGTGCGAGACACCCAGATCAGCCCGATGCTTCCGACGATTATATCCGTCGCCAGTCGCCCAAGGAAAACCCCACGCACTCCGTAGACGCTTGAGCCGAGGTATGAAAGAGGGATCAACAATCCCAGCACGCGGATGGCGTTGAGCAGCGTCGTTCTGAACGGTCTCTGGAGACCGGTGAAGATGAATCCGCAGTAACGATGCGCCTCCATCATGCCGTATCCGAATGAGATTGTGCGTATGTAGGCGATCAGGATTCCGGCGACCTTCGGGTCCCTGGTGAAAATTCGCGCCAGCAGCGGCGCGCAAAGAGAGAATAAAATCGCTATTCCACCACCATAGAGTAATGCAAAACGAGTGGACAGCGTCTTGGCTTCGCGGATGCGATCCATGCGGCCCGCGCCGTAGTTCTGGCTAATGAACGGGATCAAAGAAATCCCCAGCGCCATTGGGATGACGAACGCGAACATCTCGATGCGTCCGGCAGCGCCGGCGGCCGCGACGGCTTCGTTCCCGAAACCGCTGAGAAGCCGCGTGATGACAGCGGCTGAGACCGGCATGAGAATCATGCTCATGATACCCGGTATACCGAAAGCGAGGACCTGTCTGAATGAGGAGAGATAGTGCCGGATTCCCCAGTGTCCCAGAATAAGGAGATGATGCTTTCTGTGCAGAAGGTGAAAGAGCCACGCGGTTGAGACTGCTTGCGCCATGACCGTGGCCAGCGCAGCTCCCTTGATGCCCATCGCCGGAAAACCGAAATATCCAAAGATCATGATCGGATCGAGAATTGCGTTCAGCAGTGTCCCGAGCATCATGAACCGGCTGGCCGCTCCGGAATCGCCGCAGGAAATCAGGATTCCGTTTCCCATCATGGGCAGAGCCATGAAGTAGGCGCCAAGATACCAGATGCGCATATAGTCTCCGACCATCGGCAATGTCCTTTCGTCGGCTCCGAGTCGCGCAAAGACCGGATCAATGCTCAGATATCCGCTGATTATGATAATTGACGTGACCATAAGTATGAGCGTAATGCCGTGAGTGACCAACCGGGCGGCGTCGGCCATATCGTTGCGTCCGATTGCGTGCGACACCAGTGTCGTAACTCCCGACCCCAGCCCGCCGGCAACGCAGGTCAGCAGCATCACGACCGGAAAAGTGAATCCCATTGCGGCAAGAGGAATAGTGCCCAGGCGGGAGACGAACCATGTATCCGTAAGGTTATACGCGTTCATGGCAAACGTGCCGGCCAGCATGGGGAATGCCATGGTGAAAAGGGCGCGTTTAACGTTTCCCTGCACAAGGACAGGCATGAATTGTCTTCTTAATAACAGGCGGCCCGAAGTGTTTGACTTGGCCGCGCAAGGCAAGACCGTTCAGAATTTACATTGCGATTCAGATCATGTTCCGCTCACAACCGGAATTGCGTCCAACATCTCGCGTATGATCGTCTCGGCGCTCAGGGAGTGGACCTGCGCCTCGAAGGATAGTACGAGCCTGTGGCGCAGGGCGTCCGGGGCGATTTCCTTGACGTCGTCGGGGAGCACGTGAGCGCGTCCGCGCATCAGGGCCAGCGCCCGCGCTCCGTCCAGTATCGCGATCCCCGCCCGCGGAGACGCGCCGTAGGCGATTGCCGCCCCGAAATGCCCCAGTCCGAACTCGCCGGGCCGCCGCGTTGCGCGCACAAGGCGCACAACGTAATCCTTCACCGGATCGGCTACGAAAACCGCTCGGCTCATTGCGCGAAGAGACAATACTGTCTCGACGCCCATAACGGGATCGCACCGCCGCCCCCCCCCGCCGGATGCGGCGTCGAGGATGCGTCCCTCCTCTGCGGCGTCAGGATAGTCAACCAGCAATTTGAACATGAAACGGTCAAGCTCGGCCTCAGGCAGAGGATACGTCCCTTCTAGCTCAATGGGATTCTGCGTTGCCAGAACCATGAACGGCTCCGGCAGCTGGAAGGTCTCGCGGCCGATCGTCACCTGCCGCTCCTGCATGGCCTCCAGCAGGGCGCTCTGAACCTTGGCCGGGGCGCGATTGACTTCGTCGGCCAGAACAAGATTTGCGAATATCGGCCCCTTGCATACCTCGAACGATCCGTCGCGGGGGAGGTACGCCTGGTGGCCGATGATGTCGCCGGGCAGCAGGTCGGGGGTGAATTGAACTCGGCTGAAGGATGCCTTTAGCGCCTGGCAGAGGGAGCGCGCAAGCAGCGTCTTGCCCAACCCCGGCACGCCCTCAAGCAGGACGTGCCCGCCGGCCAGCAAGGCAGCCAGCAAACGCTCAAGAATGTCGCGCCTGCCGACGACGACGCGCCCGACCTCGTCGAGCAGGCGGTTCAATTCCGCCGCAGCGTCGGCCACCTGCCCTGTGTTTCCGGTTTCTTCTTTGGGCATTATTTGTGATACTTGGAATCAATTATTCGCCATGGCGCATTATCGCAAACGCAGAAAGAGGGATGCGCCTTATCAAATCCCCCCTCCCGGCGTCTGCTGCCTTCTGCTGTCCTCGGCTTCCAGGTTAATGTAGATGCTGTATGCGTCGCCGTCGAAGGAGATGTTGACGGGGTAGCCGGAGTTCTGGAAGACGGAGAGCATGGCCTTGTTGACGGGCAAAACCTTGGCGAAGAACTTCTTAACCCCGCGCTTGCGGGCCACGGTCGCCAGGTAATCCATGAGCAACTGGCCCATGCCCTTCTGCTGCCATTCGTCCTGAACTATAAAGGCGACCTCCGCCATCTGGTACTGCGGGTCCAGGAAGTATTGCGCCAGGGCGACAACCTGATCCCCGCCGGGGGCCGGGACGATGCCGACGATGGCCATGTCGTTGTGATAGTCAATATTGGTTAACTGCTGGACGGCCTTGTGCGGGAAGGTCATCGAGTGCGTGAAGTAGCGCGTGTGGACCGAGCTGCTGCTGAGGGAGTAGAGCATTTCGGAGAGCGCAGGCTCGTCCGGCGGCCTGACGGGGCGGAAGAATATCTGCATTCCGTCCTTGAGCGTGTCGTAGCGCTCGAACTCCTCCGGATAACGCACGCTGTCCCACGCGAGCTGAATCTGGTCCTCCGGGATGTAGCGTTGCTTCTTTGCGGCCTCGATGAGCCAGTTGCGGAATTTCGGGTGGGCGATGTTGATGAGGGCCAGAACGCGTTTGCTTATGCTCTTGCCGTGCAGATAAGCGATGCCGAACTCCGTTACGACGTAGTGGACGTCCCCGCGCGTCGTGACCACGCCGGCGCCTTCGGTCAGGTGCGGGACGATGCGGGAGACCTCCCCGTTGCGGGCCGTCGAGGGCATGGCGATTATGGCCTTGCCGCCGCGGCTCCTTGCCGCGCCGCGCACGAAGTCAACCTGCCCGCCGATGCCGCTGTAAAATCTGTATCCAAGCGAGTCGGAGCAGACCTGGCCGGACAGGTCAATCTCCAGCCCGACGTTTATGGCCACCATCTTGTCATGACGGCTGATTATGAATGGGTCGTTGACGTATTCCGTAGGCCTGAAGTCGAAAAACGAGTTATTGTCAATGAAGTCGTAGAGCCGCTTTGATCCCATGCAGAAGCTGGCGACGACCTTGCCGTTATTGATCGTTTTCTTCGTGCACGTGATGGCTCCGCACTCGATGAGGTCAATAATCCAGTCGCCGAACATTTCCGTGTGAACGCCGAGGTCTTTTTTGTCCCTGAGGTAATCCGCCAGGGCCTGGGGAATGCGACCGATGCCGCATTCGATCGTGCTGCCGTCCTCGACGAGGCGACCGATGTTCTGACCGATGCGCTGCAGGGTTTCGTCCGGGACGTTGACGGGGACCTCTATGACCGGCTCGTCGCACGGCACGAGCATGTCAATGTTGTTGACGTGTATGAAGCTGTCCCCGCCGGTGCGCGGCATCATGGAATTGACCTGCGCGACTACGAAACGGGCGTTGGCGGCGGCGCTCTTCACGATGTCAACCGACACGCCGAGGCTGCACAGCCCGCTGCGGTCCGGCGGCGTCACGGTTATCAGGGCGATGTCTATCGGAATTCGTCCGGAGCTGAACTCCGCCGGGATTTCCGACAGGAAGATTGGCGAATAGTCTCCGATTCCCTGATCCAGGGCGTGGCGGACGTTGTCGGCTACGAAGAAGCTGTTCATCTTGAACTGCTCGCGGAACTGAGGATCGGCGTACGGGGCCGTGCCCATCGTAAGCAGGTGAATGATGTGGCAGTCGTAGATGCGGGCGGAGTGCGCTACAAGGGCCTTGACGAGGTGTTGCGGCTGGGCGCAGCCGGTTCCGATGAAGACGCTGAAGCCGGGTTTGATCAGCTTCATCGCCTCGGCGGCCGTTCCTATCTGATCCGCAAACTTTTCTTTCCAGTCGAAGTTTTCCATTTCAAGCTGTTCCTTCTATTTTCTTCCGGAGACGGCGGCGGGGGTCAGTCGGTTTTCTCAACGCTGATGCGCGCGTCCACCGCTATCGGAGTCGAACCTTGCGGTCCGACTATGAACGGGTTGATGTCCATTTCCTTGATTTCAGGGAACTCGGTCACTAGCTGCGAAAGTCGCTGCAATCCTTCGGCTACGGCGTCAATGTCCACGCCCGGATCGCCGCGCACGCCCTTCAGGAGGCTGTACGTCTTCGTCCTGATGAGCATCTCCTTGGCCTCGGACGCCGTGATCGGGGCGAGGTAGAACGCCACGTCCTTCAGCACCTCGACGGTGATGCCGCCCATGCCGAACATGAGCAACGGGCCGAATCGCGGGTCGCGGTGCATGCCCAGGATGACCTCCTTGCCGGCGGAGCACATCTCCTGCACGAGCACACCCATGATCTCGGCGTTGGGCATTTTCTTGGGTATGCGGTACATCATCAGGTCGAAGGCGTCCATGACCTGTTTCGCGCTGTTGATCCCCACTTTGACGCCGCCGACGTCCGATTTGTGGATGATGTCCGGGGACCAGATTTTCAGCACGACGGGGTAGCCGAGCTGGTCGGCGATGGCTGCGGCCTGCTCCGCCGTTGTCGCCAGGCTGCCCTTAGGGGTGACGAAGCCATAGGCTTCGAGGATTTCCTTGGATGCCATTTCGCCGATTTCGCGCTCCCCGCGGCGCAGATGCCTGCCGATGATCTGCTCCACCTTGCGGCGGTTGACGGGGAAGAGTCTGACGACTCGCTCAGGGCGGGCCAGCCAGCGGGTGTACTGCTGCATGGCCTTGAGGGTTGCGACTGCGCTTTCGGGGGAGTCATATTGTGGGATCGCTCCCCGGCGCAGGATGTGTATGGCCTCCTCCACCTTGCGCCCGCCCATGAAGCAGGCCAGAACGGTCTTGCCCGGTTTGGCCCCGGCGACCTTGACGACGATCCTGGCCGTTTCCGAGCATTGGGTCATTGCCTGGGGGGTCAGGAGGACGACCACGGAATGGACGTTCGGGTCGTCCAGGACGATATTCATGGCCGCTTCGTAGCGATCCGCCAGGGCGTCTCCCAGCACGTCAACGGGGTTGTGGATGTTGGCGGCGGGGGGGAGAACCTTGGACAGGGCGGACTTCGTCTCGTCCGTCAAGGCGGCGAATGTGAGGCCTGAGCGCTCAATGGCGTCCGCGGTCATGATGCCCGGCCCGCCGGCGTTGGTCAGGACGGCCACGTTGGGGCCTTTAGGGATGGGCTGGTCTGCGAAGGCCTGAGCGTAATCGAACTGCGTCTTAATCGAATCACAGCGGATGATGCCGGCCCGGTCGAAGATGACTTCATAGGCCGTTTCACTGCCGGCAAGGCTGCCGGTATGGGATGATGCCGCCCTGGCTCCCGCGCCGGTCCCGCCGGACTTCATCAGCAGGATGGGCTTGTTCTGGGAAATGATTTCCGCCTGGCGCACGAAGGCGTCGCCGTCCTGGATGCTTTCCAGGTAGCCGGCGATTACTTTTGTTCCGGGGCGCTGCCCGAGGGCCTTGATTATCTCAAGCTCGTCCACGTCGGCCTTGTTGCCGATGCTCAGGAGGAGGCTGAAGCCGATGTCGCGCGCGGCGGCCATGTCCAGGATGGCCGTCATGAGGGCGCCAGACTGGGAAAGGTAGGCGATTCCACCGACGCGGGGCAGGTCCCCGCCGAAGCTGGCGTTGAGCTTGTCCCCCGGGGACATGACCCCCAGGCAGTTGGGACCGATTATTTTGATGCCGTTGGCGCGCGCGGCCTTTACGACGGCCTCTTCCAGCGCCCGCCCGCGCTCCCCGGTTTCCTTGAAGCCGGCGGTGATAATCACGACTGATTTCGATCCGACCTTTCCGCACTCGCGGATGACTGCCTCCACGAATTCCGCCGGGACCACGATTACGACCAGCTCCGGCGGCTTGCCTATGGACACAAGGTCCGGGTAACACTTCAGGCCGAGAACCTCCTCGACCTTGGGATTCACGGGAAAAACTTCGCCGGGGTAGCCGCCGGCCAGCAGGCTGGCCAGGATTTCGTGCCCGACCTTGCCCTTGTGGCGGGAGGCCCCGACTACGGAAACCGACTTCGGACTGAAGAAAGACTCAAGAGACATCTGACATTCCTATCCTTTCCGGAACGACGAAACAAACCATGTAGGCTTCGCAAAGAACCGCGTCATCGTCAGCGAATTGTAGCGCAGGCGTCCCGCCTGCTCTCTTCTCCTGCAACCGGGACGTCCGCGCTACAACTACCGGCCTGTCGTCAATCCGTCAGGCCGTGGTACGGGAAAACGTTCAGTTTGACCTTCCTAATCGTCTCGTCAACCGCCCTGTCCACCTCCGCCTGAATAGCCGGGTCGGGAACCTGCTCCGGGTCTCGCAGACCGCCCTGCCATTCCGACGTTCCAAGCATTACGCCGCCGAGGCCGAGGCTCATGTCGCTCCAGCCGCCGTCCTCGCCACAAAATACCGTCCAGGCCAGCGCCCAGCCGCGCGCGGTGTTCTCTACGTTGTATCCCCCCCCGCCGACGGCCAACAGCGGCCTGCGGCAGGCCAGAATCCTCTCAATCGCGTCGCAGTAGGCGTTATTGGTCAGGTTCAGGTGAGCCAGCGGGTCGGCCGCAAGCATGTCCATCCCCATCTCCAGGACGATTACGTCGGGATTGTACGCGCGGATGAGGGGAATCGCAACAGCATCGAGCGCGCGAAGGAAAGCGGAATCAGTCGTCCCCGGCGGGAGCGGGACGTTGGCGCAGTAGCCAAGTCCGTCTCCGTCTCCGACCTCCTCCTCGAAACCGCCCCATGGGAAAAGCGTTTTGCCGCTCTCGTGCAGCGAGATGGTCATGACGTCCGGGCTGTCGTAGAACGCCCATTGGACGCCGTCGCCGTGATGGACGTCAATGTCGAGAAAAACCACCCTTTTACCGACAGCCACCAGTTTCTTGCAGGCCAGCACCACGTCGTTGATGTAGCAGAAGCCTGAGGCCTTCGATGGGCCGGCATGGTGATAGCCGCCGGATGGGTTGAAGGCAACGTCGGCCTCGCCTGCCAGGATGACTTCCGCGGCCTTCATGGTCGCGCCCGCAGCCAGCGAGGCGTATGCGACAAGCCCCTTGAAGACCGGGCAATCCTCCGTGCCAATGCCCATGCGCAGACCCTCGACGTCCAGATGTCCGCTTTCGGCGGCTATGAGCGCATCAAGGTAGCTGGGCGAATGGAACGTCAGGATTCTTTCCCGGGTGGCGGGCTGCGGAGCCACCTCGGAGCGTCCCGGCCCGGTCAGAAGGCCCATCGAGGCGAGAATCTTCCGCGTCCTGCCCGCCCGCGAAGAGTTGAAGGGACAGTCCGGGGGATATGAGAAACTTTCCAGTTCCGGGCAATGGATGAAGGCCGTTCGTCTTTTTTTCACTGGTGTAGTCATGGTAGCTTCCGATCGAACAGCATGATGCCTCGGTATGCTGTACTGCCGCGCGCGCGGCAGGTTGCAAGACAAGGTTAGTATAGAAGGCGGCGGGCTGTTCGGCAATGAAAACCGGGGGAGTGGAGTATCGCCTAAATAATGGGGGCGTCATTACGGCAGGGGCACGATGCAACGTAGTATGTGTTTAGCGCGACCGTTCCTTCGGAGAACCTTCCTTCCCCCGCTACACGGCGTGGCGGAAGGTCGTGTGCTCTCGCGTTCCGTTTCATCAAGGAACCGGGCGCTAAACACATACGCAACGTGTCCCTAAAACTGTCCCGCTGTCGCAAGCGTCAGGAGAACCACTTCTGGGCGGCAGTTGAACCTGATACGGCGAAGGTAGCCGACGCCGTTGGAGACATAGAGCATATGCCGTCCGGTCTGATAAAGTCCGTGGACGTGCCTCCGGTTCCTGACCGGCACGATCGGGGGGCCGGCGAATGGGACGACGACCTGCCCGCCGTGGGTATGACCGGAGAGGATGAGGGATGGCGGCGCGGAGTCCAGAAGAGGAAGCGCGTCGGGATTATGTACAACAATTATGGCAGGGCCTTGCCCGATGCCTTTGATTGCGGCGTCGGCGTCAATGAAGCCGCTCCAAAGGTCGTCCAGCCCGACGAGGGGCAGCGTGGAGCCGTTGCGCTCGATTAATACGGTCTGGTTTCGCAGGACGCGGATTCCATATTTCTCAATTCCGGCAAATCTGTCCTCGGCCATGGCGATCTGCGGCGTCATACCGGCATGCCAGACGTGATAATCGTGATTGCCGGGCACAAAAAAGGCGCCCAACGGCGGGGCTATCGCTGCCAGCGCCTGGGCCGCTTGGAAGGCGCAGGCGTTCACGTCGGAAATGTCCCCCGCTATGACCAGAACGTCAGGACGGGCGTCACGCAACATGCTAAACGCGCGCATGAGGAAGGGGGGCAGTTGCGCGTCCCTGTGGTGAATGTCCGTTACGAGACCGATCTTCAGTCCGTTGAAGGCTTCGGGCAGGCCGGGCATGACGACCTTCAACCTGCGCAGCTTCACCCATGCGGGTTCGATGGCGATTGAATAGACACCGGTTGCGGCGCAAAGAGCGCCGAAGCCAAGCCCGGCCAGTAATAGCCGTCTCGACAGATTATCCGGCCCGGACGGATTATCTGCTGCGGATTGGGCGGCAGGGCGGTCGTTAGTGGAAGCCGTCTCAAAATCTCCGGGATCGCCTGCTAAAGAATAATCTCGTCACCCGTCTCGTATCTGTCGCAGTGGTAGCAACGCAGCCGGATGGGGTCGCGCCCGACAACGATGAAGCGAGTCTGAATCTTTTCGTGGTTGCTGACGCAACTTGGGTTGAAGCACTTCACGATGCCCTCGATCACGTCGGGCAGCTCGATCCTGCGCTTCATGACGACGGCGTAGTCCTTGATGATGCTGAGCGTCGCGTCCGGGGCGGCCAGTGCGATGCGGTTAACCTCATCCGGGGTTAACTCGGTGTTCTCGATCTTGATGATCCCCTTGCGTCCGATTTTACGGCTGGACAGATTTGCGCCGACAAGTACCGTGTGCTCGCGGCTGTCCGCCTTTAATAGCGCGGCCACCTTGAAGGTGGCCTTGCCGTCAATATGGTCAATGACCGTGCCGTCCTTGATCGCCGAGACCTCGCGTTTTCTCATCTTTTCCGCGGCCATTCTCATATCCCTCCAAGAACAAGTCCCAGCAGCGCCATGCGGGTGGGGACGCCGTTGTGGGCCTGTTGAATGTAGAGCGCGTGTTCCGTTTGATCAACGTCCGGGTTCAGTTCGTCCACCCTGGGCAGGGGGTGCATGATCCGCAAAGAGGGCTTGACGCGCGTCCGCTGAAGCAGTTTCGCGTCAATGTGGTATATCCCCTTCATGCGCGTGTACTCCGCCTCATCGCCGAATCGCTCTTTCTGAATCCTGGTGCAGTAAAGTATGTCAAGCTCCGGCAGGACTTCCTCAACCGATGTGGTCCGGTCGAATTCGACGCCGCCTTCCTGAAGCTCCCCGGCAAGGTCGTCGGGCAGTTGAAGAGAGGGCGGGGCGACAAACCGGAGCCTGCTCTTGAACGACATCATTGCGTGGGCGAGGCTGTGCACGGTGCGCCCGTATTTCAGGTCGCCCAGGAAGCCGATCTGCAGCCCGTCCAGCGTGCGGCAGGCGTTGAAGATCGTGAAAAGGTCGAGGAAGGTCTGCGTGGGGTGCTCGTGCGCGCCGTCGCCCGCGTTGATGATGGGGATTCCGACGAGGTCGGCCGCAAGCCGGGATGCGCCTTCAACCGGATGGCGCAGGACGATACAGTCGCAGTATCCCGCAACGACGCTGATCGTGTCCGAGAGGGATTCACCCTTGAGGAGGCTGGTTCCCTCGGAGCCGGACACGCTCACGACCCGCCCCCCGAGCCTGTGCATCGCGGTCTCGAAGCTGAGCCTCGTGCGGGTTGAGGGCTCAAAGAAGAGCGACGCCATTAGTCTGCCGGAAAGCAGGTCATGCGGAGCGTCGGCCAGCATCCTGCCGGCGGCTTCCATGACGGTTTCGATCTCAGAACGGGAGAAATCCCGGACTGAAATGATATCGCGTCCGCTAAGGGACATGAGAAATTCCCTCCTCCTGGAACGGCTCATAAAATGCTGACATCATTCTAAAGCGTCCAAGATATACGACGCCCCGGAGCGAGTCAAGCGAGTTGGCAGGAATGGGAGCAATGATTTCAGATTTGAGTATCTGGGATTTAAGGAACAAGTCAAGGGAAGCTGAAAACAGGATACATCATGGAATGGAAGTAAGTAACCCCTGTAGACTGCGTCCGAGCGAAGCGAGAACTCGCTGGCAGATTCAGATGTGGCGTTTCTCTCAGAACCGCGCCTTGCGGCTGGCGAAGAAGTGTAGCAAAAGGTAGGATGCGCAAAATCATCGGGTTTGCGCGCACTGCGGGCAGACCGCGAAGTCAGACGTAAGGTAATGGAGCAAAACCAGTATGATGTCCCCGGATTTAACATGACATTCAGAGATCGGGGGTCATAGGGATGCGCCTGAGAGAAACCAAAGGGACAAGGGCAACATCGGTGGCGATCGCCTTCTTGTCGGCGATTGTGGTCACAGTCTGCGTCTATTACACGGTTGCGAGCAACGCGGGCAAGGGAGCGCAGTCGAAACAGGCCATTAACAGGGATGAAGCGATTCGCATAGCTGGTGACTTCCTTGTCCAAGTTGGATTTGCGGATTGCGTGACTACGGACGTCGAATTCATGCCGTGGTGTGATGGAGCCTTTGCAGTCGTCTTCAACAGGGAGAAGGGAGATGCCGCTGTTGGATTGCTCAAGCGCGATCCGCGAATTGTGGTTGGCATGAGTCTCTCATCTCCTGATTACTGGTTCCCACCGCATCCCTGCACTAAAGAGGATGCTCTTAGAGCGGCTCTGGATTTCCTTCATAAGGCGAAATGTCCAATCACTGGTCATCCCGATCCAGAATACTCCTTGTCCCGGGAGGTGCCGCGTTTTGTGAATGGTTCGAATCAAACGATGCTGCAACATACCTTCGAGTGGACCATGCGTGCTCATGGCATGCCGGTATGTGACGCCTTCTGCCTGGTCTCTGTGTGTCCCGCAACGGGCGTGGTTGATTCCTACCGCCGAGACGCACCCATATCCGAGAATGATCTTCCCGCTCCTCCTTTCCGCGTCGGCAGGGAGAAAGCGATCCGCGCAGCCCGAACGGCATTCCCTGAACTCGGCGAGAAGTTCGAGATATATTTGTGTTATATGACGCCCTACGGTGGATTACCCCCAAGCCCAGAGAACCCTATAAAACCATATTGGATAGGACGGAAAGATCGCGTTGCGCATCGAATGCCATCAGGGATATCGGGACAGAAATATGATTATGAATATATGCCTGGCATTGTGAGAGTGAATGCCCAAACCGGCGAGGTGGACGAGACAACCGGAGGCGATCAGACTCATTTCGCAATCGCCAAGCGCCTCGCGCTTGAGAAGGAAAGCGGCAAGTAGCGCTTCGGGCGAGCCGTCGTCTTCCCTCCCGCCGGGCAAGGAACCGATACGCGCGTTTCTTGAGATTGCCTGATGTTTTTCCGCAGAATCAGTGCTTGACAATACTCCAGCGCGCGGCATACGAATTGATTGGTTGGAGACAGTAAGCGCGGAAGGAGTCTGACATGAAACGCGCAGCCAACATCCTGGCGCTGGTTGCCGCCGCGGTCATCGCGCCGTTCGGAGCGGCATGCCCGGCGTGTTTCGTAGGGATATGCGACCACGGCTGCGCAGGCGGCGTTGTTTCTGAAAAACCCCGCTGTAACAGTTGCGAAGCAGCCTTCCGCCGGGAAAACGTATCGGACTGCTGCAAGCCCAGACTTCAGATGCGGTCTTTTTCCTGCGGCTGCGATTGCCATTGCCCGCGTGGAGAACGCAAATTCACATACAAGCCGGATGATCGCCGTCCGTTTTTCTCCATCGCCTGTGAAGGTTGGGCGACAACATCGCCAATAAAGGCGGCTTCTGTTCCTTCCGCGCTCCGGAAGGATTTTTGCGTGTTATCGGACCATATCCACGAATCCGTCAGAACAACGGTGCTTAGAATCTAACTTATGGAAGTTGCCGGTCCGACGTTTCCTTTGTCAGTCTTTAAGTAGAATTGAATACGACTGTCCAACGGATGATTCGATGCGCCAGCGTCGAACATTGAAGTCCTGGACGATTAAACGCGAATCATGAAATACATGCCGACCTGCAAGGTCGGCGGGAGGATACGATGAACATCACTTCAAAGTTCCTGATGATTGCGGCCCTGGTTGTCCTTACGGCTGTCTCCGGCGGTCTTGCCTTCACGGCTGCGGATTCCCGGACGGTGACCGCTGCGACCTGCGCCTGCGGCGCGGAATGTAAATGTGACTCCGGTCCCTCGGCGGATTGCGTTTGCAAAGACTGTGCTTGCGGCGATTGCGCCTGCAGCGACGCCTGCAAGTGCGATTCCGGGAAGTCGGAAGACTGCGCCTGTAAGGATTGCGCATGCGACACCCCGCGCGAAAAATCTTCGTGCGGAGGATGCGCCGAAATGTAGACGATAAGCGCCTTTTCCCGCGCGGCGATTTTCTCCGCGCGGCCAACCGGATGTTCCCGGGGCCGGCTTTCGAGCCGGCCCCGGATCGCTTGGGGCGCATCGCAAACCCAGCGCATAGCCATCGGAACTCGCATAAATCACGTGAAAATGGTATAAAACCATCAGCATGAAGATTGTATCCTCCCCGGGAGTTTGCCCGTTACATGGCGGCGGTTGCCCCCGTTGCTGATATCAGGTGCGCAGAATGCGCGGCGATGAAAACCGGATAGCGTGGATGTTTGTCGCACCGGCCCTTGCTCTCTATGCGCTTTTCGTAATGGTCCCCCTCTGTCAGTCGTTCTGGTTCAGCCTTTTCGACTGGAACGGCTATTCACAGGACATGAAATTCACGGGGATGCGCAATTATGCGGCGCTGCTGCGCGACGGCGTTTTCTGGGGCAGCCTCTGGCGCAACATCTTCCTGCTTGCCGCGTCGCTGGTTGTTCAATTACCAATCGCAATTATTCTGGCCGCGTTACTGGCCGGACCAGTCAGGTTTGCGCGCGTTCTGCGCGCCGGCCTTTTCGCGCCGATGATTCTGCCGACCGTTATCGTCGCACTGCTTTGGATCTTCATATACGATCCTGTTGACGGCCTGCTGAACGGACTTCTCGGCGGGATCGGACTTCAATCGCTCAGGCGGGGATGGCTTGGCGAAGCGACCACTGCGCTGCCGGCGGTCACGGTCGCCGTATGCTGGCGCTACACGGGATTCCACATGATTCTCTTCGCTGCTGGAATTGTGAATATACCCGCCGAGACTTATGAGGCGGCGGAACTGGATGGCGCATCGGCATTCGCTCGATTCATTCATGTGACGCTCCCCGGACTTTATCCCGTCATCCGCGTTTCGGCGCTGCTGTCGGTCGTCGGCTCCATGAAATATTTCGATCTGAATTACCTCATGCCCTCCGGCGGCGCGCCCGACCGCGCGACGGAGCTTGTGGCTACATACATGTACCGAGAAGGCATCAACGCCGACCGCTGGGGCTACGGATGCGCAATAGCCGTCGCGCTCTGCGCCCTGACGCTGGCAACCGGAGGGATCAAGCTATGGCTCGACCGTCGTCGGTCACAGCCGGCGGGCGTCTGACGGCCCACCTCCTGCTTTTCGCGTTCTTCGTCCTTGCGGTATTCCCGATGGTCTGGATGACCTTCACGGGGATGAAGACGCGGGAGGAGTTCACGCGCAGCATCTGGGCGCCGCCTGGCGGCCTTCGCCTCGACTCATTCAGGGCGATACTGTCCGAACCGGGCTTCAGGCGATACTACGTAAATAACGCGATTGTGACTCTGGGCGCGATAGCGCTGACGCTGGCTGTCTCCGCTCCCGCCGCATTCGCCCTGGGATGTCTTCGGTTCAGGGGGGAGAAGACGGTCTCAATCGTCATCGTCGCCGGGCTTATCCTGCCGGTTCACGTCACGCTGATACCGTTGCTGAAACTGCTCGGCGGCATCGGGTTGTATGATACGCTCAGCGGGCTTATCATGGTTCACGCGGCGTTTTCAATCCCCGTTTCAGTAGTGATTCTAAGAGCCTTCTTCCACGAGATTCCGCCGGCAATCCCTGACGCGGCGCGCGTTGACGGCTGCTCCACGATTCAGATTCTCCTGCATATAATGCTTCCCCTGGCCAGACCCGCGCTGTTCACGGTCGGCGTGTTCCTGTTCGTCAATATCTGGAACGAGTTCGTCTTCGCGCTCACGTTCCTGACGTCCCCGGAAAAGAAGACGCTGCCGCTGGGCTTGATGGAATTCGCGGAATCGCACGGCACGGACGTTGTAAGCTCATGCGCCGCGATGACGCTGGGCGCCGCGCCGCTCATGATCGTCTACTTCCTGGCGCAGAAGCACATCGTGCGCGGCTTGACCGCGGGAGCGGTGTCGGGATAACCTCAATCCCTGCGTTCCCTTACGACTATCTTCACCAGGATCGCGGAAAGGCACAAAGAAAGGCTGTTATATGCGCAACATTATGGAAAGCAGCGGTCTTTGCCGCCCAACCGATGCGATCTCAGGAGCGTCACCAATGCAGAATTGGCGGCTATCTTTTCCGACCACATGCGTGGCGATTGTCATGGGTGTCGTCTTACTGGCCGGTTCCAACGGCTGTAAGAGGAAGCCGGCGTCAGACGGCGGAAGCATACAACGCGCGGCGGCATCCGCGAAGCTGGCCTTCTGGCACATCCAATCCTACTCCCCCACTAAGGAAGTCGTTGCTTCTGCGGTCTCCCGTTTTCGGGCGCGGAATCCTGGCGTTACGGTCGAAGAAGTTCCCCTATCCAACGACCCATTCAAGCAGAAGCTCAAGATAGCTATGGGCGCCGGCAGCCCTCCCGACGTCTTCCATACGTGGGGCGGCGGTGCGTTGAAATCCTACGTTGACGCCGGTCGCATCCTCGATCTGACCCCGGCCCTAAACGCCGATCCCGTATGGCGTGATTCGCTCTACCCCCGCGCGCTGGACTTCTGTTCCTTCGACGGCAAGGTCTGCGCAATACCGACCGATGTAACAGCGGTCGGCCTGTTCTACAACAAGGCCATATTTGAGCGGCTCAAACTCGACCCGCCGCAGACTTTTGAACAGTTGATGGGTTGCTGCGAAAAGCTTAAAGCCCAGGGCGTCATACCCTTCGCCATGGGCAACAGCGACAAGTGGCCGGGAGCGTTCTTCTTCGCCTATCTGGCCACGCGCGTCGGCGGAACCGGGCCTTTCCGCATGGCCGCGTCGCGCGAAAAGGATGGCTCTTTCGCCGATCCGTGTTTCATTCGCGCAGGCGAGATGCTCCAGCGGATGGTAAAGGCGGATGCGTTCCCCCCCGGATTCAACGGCATGAATTTCGACCAGGCACGGAGACTGTTCTTCACCGAGCGCGCCGGAATGATCCTCATGGGTTCCTGGCTGCTGGCATATGCCGGAAAGGAAGCGCCGGAAATGGCCGACAAAATCGGCTGCGTTCCATTCCCGGTCGTCGAAAACGGGAGGGGATCGGCTACAACCGTCATCGGCGGGGTCAACGCCGGTTACGCTATCTCAAGTTCATGCGCGAATCCCGTCGCCGCCATCGCTCTACTGAAGGAACTGAGCGGGGAGGAGGCAGCCCGGCAATGGGCCGCAACGGGCAGAATACCCGCCTTGAAAGGCGACATAGCCCTTGCGATGATCTCTCCGCAGTCTGCCGAAATCGCCAAAATCGTCCATGCAGCCGACGAGATTCAGTTGTACTATGATCAGGCGCTCCCGCCCCGGCTGGCGGAGAAACACAAGGAGACGACGCAGAATATCTTCGCCCTGACAACAACGCCCGATCAGGCGGCGAAGGAAATGGAAAATCTCGCCCTTGAAATGGCCGCGCAGAAATAATTGCGGATGGGAACGTCAATGACCGACAAACATTGCGACGTTATGAAGGTTGGTTTCGTGGGAATCGGCCGCGCCGGTCAGGGTCCCGGACTTCAGGAAATATGTCTCAGGCTCGAACGTAGTTCCGCCGGAATGACGAACCAGCGCAATGCCTATCCCAGTTCCGGACCGCTGATTGCGAAGGTAATACCGTCCTCGCCGGGATTCCTGTTGTTGCGAAGTATCATCCTGATAAGCGGGCGCTGCTCGCGGAAGCCGAACGATTCCAGCATTCGCCTCCAATCGGCGCAGCGTTTGGGGATGTCCATGACGACCGGCTTCGCGCGCAGAGATTTCTGCAGAGACAGGAACATCGCGGCGGCCGAGTTCGCGTCCGGCGCTATGATTGGGCCGATATGTTCGAATCGCCGCCCGTGACGCCCCAGACAGAAACCGACCGTCTTCCCGTCGGATTTCAGGATTCTTGCATACTCAGGCGCGTTTTGCAGCCAGTATTCCATAATCTTCGGGCGCATAACCCCGAACGCCAGCGCGTCAAGAGCGATGATATCCGACAAATCAACGGAACAGGACACAGGAGCGCATTGTGCCCCGGCAGTGTCGCATTGCAACATGCCCTCGCGCAGTCCCTCGTCCGCCGTCATCCGGCTGAGGGGGAATTCATCCCTGAATCCGAGGCGAAGGTAGACCTCCCGACCGACGGGCGTGGCGTCAAGCCGGACGCAATCGCATTCCGCAAGCGAATCGCGTGCCGCCTGCATCAACCGTGTGGCGATCCCCCTTCTGCGATGGCTCTCCGCCACGAGCATCATCGCGATCCAGCTTGACTTGTTGTCGTAATTCCATGTTGTGACTGTGCCGATAATTCCTTCCCCGCCGTAAGCCACAAAGCACCCGTCCGGGTTGCCGGAACGCAGGAATCGCCAGTCGGCCGGCAACTGGTTCCATCCGGCGTCCCGGCACATTGCCCAGCCGGATTCAACGTCGGCTTCAGTCATGTTGCGAATTTCGATTTCATCCATGCGGCGTAATCTCGCAGAAAAGTATCTCTTTCGCGCCACATTCTCGATTCCGCAATGTTAGGCCGGAATCTTCGCGTGGTCAATCCTGACATAGCGCGATTGAAGACTATGGAGAATCTGCTCAGATTGCCGTAGCATGGATTGAAACGGAAAAAGCCGCGAAATCGCTGTTGCGCGACGCTAACAAATCAAGGAGACGCAAATGCAGGGAACCCCCCGGATCGGACTGCTGCCGCTTTATCTGAAACTCTACGATGACGCCCTGCCGGGGATGCGCGACGGCTTCTCCGGTCTTCTCCGCGAGGTATCCGACGGATTGAGAACCCGCGGGATTGACGTTCATGCCGCTGAAATCTGTCGCATCGAGACTGAATTCCGCAAGGCATTACGACGTTTCGAGGATGAGGGTGTTGATCTGATCGTCACGCTTCACCTTGCGTATTCGCCATCCCTCGAATCCGCCGGGGCGCTGTCTGAAACCGCTCTGCCGATACTTATCCTCGACGCGACGATGGACGAGTCCTTCGGCGCGGACACGGTACCCGAGCGCATCCTCTACAACCACGGCATCCATGGCGTGATGGACATGGCTTCCGTCCTTCGGCGGCGCGGCAAGGGATTTGAGATCGTCGCGGGCCATGCCGGGGACCCGCGCGTTCTAGACCGCGCGGCGGCGACGGCCCAGGTGGCGTTCGCGGCGAAATGCTTCCGAAGCGTCAAGGCGCTTAGAATCGGCGAATCTTTCGCCGGAATGGGGGATTTCGCGGTTGCCGAATCCGTTATGCGCGACGCCCTGAACTGCGAGGTCAGGCAGATTGGAATACCCGCCCTTGCCGAAGCCGTGTCCTCGGTCAGCGATGCGGACGTTCGGAAGGAGATCGAGAGCGACAGGGAACGCTACGACGTTGATATCTCCGAAGCCTCTCATGCGCGGTCTGCACGTGTCGGGCTGGGACTTAGACGCCTTCTCGACAAAGGCGGTTTCAACGCATTCAGCATGAACTTCCTGGCGTTCCAGGACTCGGAAGGCCCCGTGAACGTCGTCCCGTTTCTTGAGGCGTCGAAAGCGATGGCGCGCGGGATCGGATACTCCGGCGAGGGCGATGTTCTGACCGCGTGCCTGGTTCGGGCGCTCTTGCAGGGATTCCGCCGCGCGACGTTCACGGAAATCTTCTGCCCTGACTGGCGGGGGGATTCGCTCTTCCTTTCGCACATGGGGGAGTGCAATCCCGAAGTCTGTTCAGGCAAGGCGCGGCTGATCGAAAGACCCTTCCCCTACACCCCGGCGCAGGACCCGGCCATTCTGACTGGCGCGTCGGAGCCGGGGCCGGGGGTGTTCGTCAATCTCGCGCCGGGGCCGGGCAACACGTTCGAGGTGATCGCCTCCAGGGTCGAAATCCTGGGCGACACAACGAACGAGGAAATGCTGAAGAGCGTCCGGGGCTGGATCAGGCCGCAATGCGGCGTTTGTCATTTCCTTGAGGAATATTCGCGGCATGGCGGGACTCACCACAGCGCCTTGGTCATCGGGGACTGTCTGGAAGCCATGCGATCATTCGCGGCATTCGCCAAGGTTGGATTCGTGGAAATATAGGGGGTTGGCAGACATGGAACTTTCCGAAAACGCGCGGATGGCGCTCGACACGCTCCGCATGGAGCCGACGCATGGCGTCTGCTCGTGGATGGCGCATTTCATGGAGAACTCGCTGATCGAGGAGCTTGCCGGATGCGAGCCAGGCTCCTATCGAAAGGATCCGGTCGGCGTCTACCTCAGGTTCCAGAAGAATGTCGGCACGTGCTTCATTGACCAGTTCATCCCGGAGAATCCCCTCAGCATGGCGGACTGGGGATACGACTCCGGAACCGGGCGAGGGGCGACCACCGGCGCGCACAGGATCGAGCTGGACGGCATGCTGATTGACTCCCCTGAAGCAGTCGTCGCGCATATGGAGCGCTTTGTCTTCCCGGCGCTTGAGCATGCGGCTGCGAGTTACGATACGGAGAACGAGGCGGCAGTCGAGGAACTGATCCGCGGAGAGGAGGAAACGCAGAAACTCTTCGGCCCGGACATACTGAAAGTCCCCTACGGGCGCGGTTTCTCGAACTTCCCGGTATTGCGATACGGTTCCTACGGCTACGCCAACTACTTCATGGCCTACGCGCTTTACCCGGAGGTGATGGAACGGGATTTCAGCCTCCAGGCCGACCTGAACGAGAGGCAGAATGTCATCGGCGCGAAGGCATTTGTCAAAGGCAACCTCCCCCCCGTCGTCAGAAGCGATCACGACATGGCGGATTCCCGGGGAACGCTCGCTGACATTAAGAGCCTTGACCGGCTATGGTTCCCGCATTTCGCTCGCGCGATGAAGCCGCTGATTGACGCTGGAGTGCGCGTGATCTGGCACTGCGACGGCAACCTGATGGAGATGGTCCCGAGGCTCATCGAGTGCGGTTTGTCAGGCTTCCAGGGGTTTCAATACGAAGACGGCATGGACTACGAGCGCATCTGCGCCATGAAGGACTGCAACGGCGATCCGCTGATGATCTGGGCGGGCGCTTCGGTTACGCGGACTCTTCCGCGCGGGACGAAGGATGACGTGATACGGGAGTTGAATTTTCTGGTTGAGAATGGGCCGGGGGTGGGGCTTGTGCTTGGATGCAGCAGCTCGGTGACGCCGGGAACGAACCGCGAGAATCTGATGACGCTGCTCGAAGGGTTGAAATACTTCAGAACAAAGGGCAGGAAGCGCTGGAAGGGATAGGCAATGTGGCGCGAAACCGCAAAGCACGAAAGAAACATGCGGATTTTCCGGGAGGAGCTTGACGCCTTTCTGCCGGAACGCATTCTCGACTTCCACGTCCACGTCATCAACCGGGAGGCTGTCCCCGCCGAGCGCCCGCTCGACACGGGCGGACACCGCATCGGCAAGTACGACTTCGACGATCTCGATCAGGATTTGCGCGATACATATCCCGGCCGCGAGACTTCAGCAGTCTGCTTCGGATTTCCGGATATTCATTACTCGATGGTCGCGAACAATCGCTATGTCCAAACCCGGTGCGACAGGCGGCGACACTTTCCCCTGCGCCTCTTCGACCCGAGCGAATCCGATCCGGCAGCCGTCGAGAAGGACATCGCGGAAGGCGGATTCCTCGGCATCAAGCCATATCTGGATTATGTCCGCAAAAGCGATCCGAATAGCGTCGAGATCGCCGAAATGCTGCCGGACTGGATAATGGAGATTGTAGCCCGGCGCGGGTTGATTGTAATGCTGCACATCCCTCGCAGGGGACGTCTTGCTGATCCTATCAATCAGGATCAGATAATTTCGCTATGCAGGCGCTGGCCGGAGGTGAAGATCGTCCTGGCGCACGTCGGGCGGGCTTACTTTCTGAAGAATGTCGTAGGGAATCTCGACAAGCTCAAGTCGCTGCCGAACCTCTGGTACGACCTGGCCATGCTCAATAATTGGGAGGTTCTGGAGCATCTTTTCAGCGTCGTCCCCCGCGAGAAGATTCTCTACGCGACCGACATCCCGATCGCGCTTGCGCCCGGCAAGTCGGTCGAGATCAATGATCAATACACCTACGTCACCTCCGTCCCCTGGCATCTTTCGATTTCGGACGACCATCGCAAACTCGTCTTCACGTCCTTCCTTTACGAGGAGATCAGAGCTATCAGGAAGGCCGTCGGAAGGCTTGGGCTTGGGGATTCATTCGTCGAATCGGTTTTCCACGATAACGGAGCGAAACTGCTGAAAGAGGCCGGCGTTTGAAACGCCGCCAAACGCAAGGAGGAGACTGGCATGGCAGTAAGAATACGCGAAAGGATAATGGGATTCGCGTTTGTTCTGTTGCTGATGATAGCGGTCGGCTCAGTCGCAGCCGCACAGGATTCCGTATCAAAGGGGGGGAGGACGGTCGGCAACAAGGCCCCCTTCGCGCCTTTCACGTTCGTCCAGGCCGGCGATCCGCAGATGGGCTTCGGCGCGTCCATCGAGAAGGACCGTGACAATTTCATCAGGGCCGGGAAGAAGGCGAAGGAACTCGGCGCGGCGTTCGTTCTCGTCTGCGGCGACCTCGTTCACAACCGCACGCCGCAGGAGTTCGAAGCTCTGGACGCTGCGTTGAAGACGTTCGAGACGCCCGTCCTCCTCGTGCCAGGCAATCACGACCTGACGAACATGGCGGATTTGAAGACATATCGGGAGAAGCGGGGCGAGGATTATTACAGGTTCACATTCAACAACTGCGAATTCATCGCGCTGAACACGATGACGCTGCTGCACGTCCCGGAAGGCGTCACCGGCCCCGAATGGCCAGCCGAACAGGAAAAACAGTGGGCGTGGCTGGAGGCGACGCTGGCCGAGGCGAAGAAACAGGGGCGCGATCACATTTTCATCTTTACCCACTTCCCGCCCTTCGGGACGGCGGAGGATGAAAAAGAAACCTATTTCAATTTCCCCATGCCCAAGCGGCAGAAGTTCCTGAAACTTGTCCGCGAGAACGGCGTGGAATTCATCCTTACCGGCCACTCCCACAGAACGACCGAATACCGCTCCCCGGACGGGAAGTTCTCAATCCGCACCGTCGCCGGCACAGCAAAGGTTTTCGACCTTACCCCGATGGGAGTCAGGCGCTTCAATGTTACCGGCAGGGACGAAGTGAAGCAGGAATTCGTCCCGCTGGATAAGGGCAGGTAGGATAAGTGCTCCAAGTCCACGAGGGATCGTTGTGCGCCGAAGAATAAGCATTGGCGCAAAAGCGCCCATCCTGCATGAGGACACTTCTTTACTGTGTGTTTGAGGTTCTTTGGGCCGTGGGATTCTGGGTAGCATTCGGGATCATTCGCAGAAGGAGGATAAAGGAGAAGCAGGGGGAGAAATGACAGTCTTGGTCAGTTGCGCCGTCATGTCTTTTCTCTCAACCTGTTCACTTCGGAGATCAACTTCTCATCCACAAACATTCCATTTGCCCGCAGCAGGGCGACAGCATCGCTGAAAGAAGGGATGCCCCCTTTTCGTTCAGCAAGGAAAAGTATACCGAGAGTGCCCATGACCGGAACGCCCATGGTTCGAGCGCATCGCCGGGCCTGCGCGTCATCAAGAATCGCCACGGATGGAAACTTCTCCAAAGCAACGGCAATCACGGACGTTTCTCCCTCTCCTATCGCCCATTCTTTCAGAGTCTCCGGCGCTGACGTTGGAGAACACCTGATGCCCCAGCCGGATTCCAAGTCCGTCCTCTCTGCATCACACTTGGGGCCGCGCAGCACTTCGGTTGCCACGGCATCGGCCTGACGAAGTTCCCGGGCGAATCCTGCAGGATCCTCCTTTATCGCGGCAAACGCGCCATCCGGCAACTCAAGAGTCAGTTTGACCATTCTTTACAACCCCATCGCGGAAAAAGCCCGGAAATGCAAGATTGCTGCGCTTTTCATCCCGTGTTCATTATTCTACCAGTCACATGCCCGAAAGACAACATGCCGGGGTTTGTTCATACGTTTGCGCAGAACGGATTTCATTGTGAAGACATGCAGGGAATCCATTATGCTGAAAAGGCAAGGGCGCATGTAATATCGCCGGGCAGACAGGCTGTGCGCATCCAACTGATCACATGAAAGCGACAGGAGGTTACATCATGCGTCTCCGCATCGCGTTCGTGCTCATGTCGTTCTGTTTCCTGTCAATCGTCCGCGCTGAAGACGTGCCAGCGCCGGCCGATCCGCGCGGGCATTTCCTCTCCCGCTCCGACTGGGGGACGCTCTGGTGGCGCGAGGCTACCTATAAAATCATGCGGGACGCGCCGGTCCCGTCTGGCGAAGCATCCCCCGTCCGTATCGAGGCCGCTCGTAACGAATACGAGCCGGTTCAGATAATCCTTTCTCCAGAACGAAACATCGAGAAGGTTGCCATCAGGATCGAGGGTTTTCCGCCGCAGGTGAAGTGGGAATACAACCTTGTTGATTACGTGCATGTCAACACCCCATCGGACCCATACGGTTCAAGGGACTGGTATCCCGACCCTCTGCCGCCTCTGACGGATGGGCGGAATATGAAACCCGGACGTAATTATCCGTTCTGGCTCACGGCATATGTCGCTGAAGACGCGCCTGCCGGGAAGCATTCCGGCAAAGCGATCATCACCGAAAACGGCGTGGTGATAGCCGAGGCCCCCGTGGAACTGACCGTCTTCGACTTCACCCTCCCGCGCGAGACCCACACCGAAACCGCCTACGGAATGCATCTGAACGCCGCATGGCACGGCCCGCTGAATCCCGAACAGACGAAGCAGGTCTGGCGTCTCTACGTCGAAAACGCCGCCCGGCACAGAATTTCCTGTTACAGCCCCATGGCGCACGTCGGCCCGATCGGTGTGGACATTCAGGGCGCGGGCGGGGACGCGCAGGTTAAACTCGATTTCGCGCAGTTTGACGCCGCAGCCTCCTGGGCGCTTGACGAGTTGAAGATGACCTCCTTCAACTTCCCGCACTCCATCATCCCCGGCGAAATCGCCGGGCACAAACGGGGAAGCGAGGAGTACCTCGCCCTCTACCGGAAAGGCCAGGGCGGCATAGTCGAACACCTCAGGGAAAAGGGCTGGCTGAAAAAGTGCTACACCTACTGGACCGACGAACCGCCGCTGAAGAGCTACCCGTCGGTCAAGGAAGGAATGGACTTCATACACAAAAACCTGCCCGGATTGCGGACCCTCCTGACATTGAATCTGGAGCCTGCGCCGCTACCGTATTTTTACGAGTCGGTGGATATCTGGGTTCCGGTCTTTTCGGCATACAATCACGAGCGCGCCAGGGAGCGTCAGGCAAAGGGCGAGAAAGTGTGGTGGTACGTCTGCACGGTCCCCAGGTTCCCGTTCCCCAACAACTTCATTGACCACCCGGCGCTCAACCAGCGCATCCATTTCTGGATGATGGAGAAGTACGGCGTTGACGGCTCCCTCTACTGGAGCACGACCTACTGGAACTATAAGAATCCCTGGCGGGACACGATGAGCTACAGCAGAGCGGACAAGAAGGGGGAGACCTACGGCAACGGCGACGGCTATCTCCTTTACCCCCCCGTAGCGACGCCCCCGTCCGAACCGGTCGTGAGCGGACCGATCAACACCATCCGCTTCGAAATGCTCAGGGAGGGGCTGGAGGACAGGGAGTATTTCTGGCTGCTCAAACAGGCGTCCGGGGGTAGCGATGTTCCGGAACTGCGCCTTGCGGACGGGCTTATCACCTCACCGATGGTCTTCGATCACGATCCGCAGAAATTGTATGAGGCTCGAAGACATCTGGCTGGGGCGATTGTCAGGCTGAAGGGAGTAAGTTCTCAGGCCCGGCCAGCAGGCGGTGAACAACGATGACCTGTGTGGAAGCGAGGTATAAATTCCGCCACGAAAACGTGTGGTCTGAAGGCTTTTTGACAAACCCGATGGAAAAAGATAACCTGAATAAACGGCGATTGGGCTTGCGGAACAAAACTGCCGTGGCATGATAAGGACGCCATGCAGAAATACGCAATAATAACCTTCATATTTCTTCTTCCCGCTGTCCTGCCTCGCGCGGCTGAAGCGGAGTCCATTTACATTGCTGATTCCGCAAGCGGGGAGATGCGGATTCGGATATTGGACTCCGAGGGGGGCGATCCGTCCGTCATCTCCGCTCTGTGCAATGGCTGCGGGGTGGAGATACCGGAAACATCGCTGTTGCAGGCGATCAATGTAATCAGAAAAACGTCAAGGTTGAAAATATTTTTCGATGACGATTGCCGGCTCAGTCCGAAACAACGCGCTAGAGTTGCGGGAAAGGACCGTCCGCTGGGTGACGCGCTGGAAGATATCTTGAAACCGCACGGCATGAGATACGGCGTTGACGGAGATACGATTCGGATTTTCCCCGCGCGCTCAGGCAGGCAGGAGATGCGCGTGTATTCCGTGCAGGACCAGCTTGTCAGTTATCGCGATGCCGGAAGCGGAGGCAATTACGGTCCCGGCGGCTCGGGACTTGCGGCAAGGACCTGGGACATGGCCATTCTGATCGCGCTGACGATTGAGCCTCAATCTTGGAATCCTGATCGGGTCCGCGTGATAGGGAGCATGGATGGACCATCCGGAGGATCGGGCAGGCGCGACGCTTACGTGGACGCAGGAGTCGTAGGCGACAAAACGAATAATAGGGGAAACGTTGACGAGGTTATATGTTCCATGCGCGACATGCGCGAAGATCGCATATGGTTCGCGCGCGCAAATATTGACGCGCCGGTCGTAAAATAACGAATAGAATCCAGGCGATAGGCATATTCGAATCAACCTGGGGATTACGAATTCCCGCTGATTCGATCCCAACCGGGCATTTCGTCCATTTTAACCGCTGCGCCGCGATCGGAGGATAACCGGCACGCCAGTCCCATTGCGATGGATACGCTCGCTTCCGCGGGCGAGATGGGCGACGGCTTTTCGCCGCGAACAAATGCCGCAAAGTCCGTCAGGATATTCTCGTCGCCGCCGCCGTGCCCCCCGCTCGCCTTCACGTTGATTTCTCTCGGCTTGTTTTCGTGGCGTTTGTAATGGACGACGGATGAGTTCTCAAGGTCGCCGTCAATCATGCCGTCGGTCCCGGATACCCTCATCCGGCGCTGGGAGCAGGATGAGACGACGTTGACCGTGTGCGTGGCGATGATATCCCCCGCGAATTCGATCTGCGCGTTAGCGTGGTCGTAAGTGTCCTTATCGGAATTCCAGAGGCAGAGGTCGGCGGGATCGCCGCCGGCGTCCTCGCGCAGTTTCGCCATCTTCCAGGAGAAGGCGTCCTCGTCAATGGCTCCGCCGGGAAAGTGACAGTCCGGGCAGGACTTGCGCAGGGAGCAGTCGCGGCACAGGCGCGCGGCGTCCGGCCTCGGATGATAATGCGTCAGCGCAGCGGTGGCGAAAACCTTCTCCGGAAACGCTGATGTGATCCAGTAAAGCAGGTCAAGATCGTGGCAGGATTTGGTTATCCAAAGCCCGCCGCCGACGTTGCGAAGGCGATTCCAGCGGCGGAAGTAGGTGCGCCCGCCGTAGTAGTATTCGTCCGTCTGAATGTTCAGAATCCGCCCTACGCCGCCGTCCGCGATCATTTTGCGGATGGTTTTGTAGACCGGGGCGTAGCGGAGATTGAAGCCCACGAATGCCTTCCCGCCGGATGCGCGATCAGCCTCGACGATGCGCAAGCAGCCTTCCATGCTGATGGCGAGGGGCTTTTCGACGTAGACGGGGCATCCGCGCGAGAGAGCGGCGACGGCCCCATCCGGATGCGCAACGTCCGGGGTGGAAAGGATCACGGCGTCGCAGGAGACCTTGTCCAGCGCCTCCCCAAGGTCGGCGAAGATGGGGACCTTCTTCACGCCGACGTGCTGCGCCGTCAATTCCGCGCGCCCGGGGACAATGTCAACAAGCGCCGCAAGACTGTAATCTTTCCTCTTGCAGGCCTGTGAGACGAACCAGTGTCCGCGCCCCCCGCATCCGGCAACAATCAGTTTCACGCGGTTCTTGGCCATGCCGTTTTTCATTATCCGCGTTCATGTCCTCCGCAACCGGCAGGTTGCATCTTGCAGGATTGGAAGCAAACTCGCGCGGATTGCAATTACTTTGGTTCCGGAAGCCGTCGCATGCCATGCCGTCCGGTCGGAGTGAAAGCAGGATTCTATTCCCAACCCGGACGCGCCGCAGGTTTCCGATGAAAATTACGTCCGTGAAATCCGGCGGTCCGATTCTCAGCGCGCCTCGGCCACGACGCGGAAGCCGAATGAATTCAGGCGGAGTTCGGGATTCGCTTTTTCACGGAACGCGGCGCGGCAGCTTGTAAAGGTATAGTCCCACGGTCCGCCGCGGGCGACGCGCAGCTTGCCGCTCTCCGGACCTTTCGGATCCTCCGCGGGGCTTGAGGCGTAATAATCCGCCGCATACCAGTCGGAGCACCACTCCCATGCGTTGCCGAGCATGTCGTTCAGCCCCCACGCGTTCGGGCGCTTCAGTCCGGCCTCGTGAAGCTCGCGCACCTCCGTGTTGTAGAACCACGCAAACTCGAACAGCCTGCGCTGCTCGACCTGGTTGGTTCCATACGGGAACTGAGCGCCGGAACCGCAGCGGCAGGCGTATTCCCACTCAGCCTCGGTCGGCAGCCGCAGACGGCGTCCGGACATCTTGGAGACGATCTTGCAGAACTCGTTGGCCTCATTCCATGTGACGCGGTCGGCGGGACCGCAGGGAAGGTCCTGCATACTCGGCAGGCTGCGGCATACCTGCCAGAACTGATCCTGGGTGACTTCGAACTTGCCCATGTAGAACGGTCTGGCGATCTTGACCTTGTGTTCGGGGCGTTCGTCCGAACGGGCGAACGCGACCTTGTCGCAACTGCCCATCTTGAACTCGCCGTCCGGGATGTAGACGAGTTTCAGGATCACGCCCTCGCCGAGGTCAATCGAATCCTCGACCGACAGGTTTCTGGCCTGGGCGGATTCGGCCTGTTTCGCCACCGCTTTGGCAAGACAATCCTCTTCGGCTGCGGCCTTCGCTCCTATGACGGCGAGCGACGCAAGGCAGAGAGCAAACCCCAGAATACCGGGCGATTTCTTCATTGCCGGCCTCCGTTAAGTTGGTCACGTTGACGGAACAATCCACCTTGATGACGGGTCAAAGTATAGCCTGAGCCAATCCGCCGCGCAAGGCAACTTGTTGAAAGCGCATCCGGGCATTATCATAATGTACAAGGCTTGCGCCCTGGCGAGGGAATCGGGCCGAGCGCACTTTCATTTTCGTGATGGGCGTCTGCGCCTCAGCCGTTTGCGCGGGCGGCCGACCGGTCGCCCGCGCGGCGGAGACGCCGCGCATTGCGCGAAACTTGATTCCGGAGCAACGATGCCGAGCCGATTCATTATCCATTCGCTGGCGGTTTTCCTGTGCGCCGCGCTGTGCCAGGCGGAAGCGCAGGAAAATATCGCTTTCGAAGATCGCGAATACCGCGTCATCTCGAACCCCGCAGAGCCGACCTTCGTCCTGTGCCTCAACTTCGCGGGAATATCGAAACCAGATCCCGAAACCCGCGTCCTGTTCGGCTTCAAGGATCAGAACAACCTCTACTCGCTTGACGTCACCCCGCGCGGTTACGGCCTTCGCCGGATTGAAAACGGGCGCGCCAAGATACTGGCCGGATGCGCCGCCGAGCCGTTCTCCGGCCAGGAACTCGAGATATTCATCAAGCGCGAACTCTTTCTCATCTCGGTCTACGCCCAGGGGCGAGTGGTTCTGGAGGCTTTTGACGACACCTTCGGCTCCGGGAAAATAGCCGTCTTCGCATCGGGCATCGCCCTCACGGATAAGGTGCGATGCCAGGAGACGGTTCCGCTACGCTTCGGAGACGACTTCCGCAGAGCCGATAACGAGGCCGAGATTTCGCAGTCCTGGGTCGTCAAGCGGGGGACGTGGAAGCTGCACTCCATCGTTGAGGACGTGGACAATATCAACGTTTCGTCGCTTCCTGCATCCCGAAGGCCGGACGCGGTTCACAGCCCGAATCCTTTCTCGATGAACGCGTCCACGGCGGACTGGGCGCTGCTGCTGGGGGGGCAGTGGTTCTGGTGTGATTATGACGCGCGCGTCAGCGTCACCAATCCCGGCGGCGTCATGGGGCTGGTCTTCGATTATCGTGGTGATGACGATTTCTTTCTTCTGCGCTGGAAGGTTGAGCGGGAGTCCCCTTCGCCCTCGAAGATGGAGATTGTTAGGGTGAAGGCGGGGGAGCAACAGGTACTGGCGGGCGCATGGGTGACGGGCCGGACGAACCAGTGGTACCGCATCGGAATCAGGACGCTGGGGAGGCGGGTTGACGCTTTCCTGGATGACGCTCCGGTGATGAGCGTCGAGCATGAATCAGCCTTCGGCGGCATGATAGGCCTGTATTCCGAGGTTAAGGAGAACGCAACCTTCGACGACGTTTCGGTCAGTTCGACAACGGTCTTTCCCTATACGAACAGGAGATGGGTCAGGGAGTATACGAAGGTATTGAAAGGAGAATGGGATTTCGCGATGTCGGCCTTGCACGGGATGCCGAGCGCGGCGGTCATGCGGTTGAAGAACGGAGACGGCAGCCTGCTGTTCGGGCCGACGAATCGCGGTTCAATCGTTGCTTCCTGCCGCGTTGAGCAGCCGGGCAGGGGGGAATCGGTCGGCATCATCCTCGACTACAAGGGCGACGGAACGCCGTATCATGAAGTTCTCTGGCGCGGGCCGGCCAATGGCGATAAGGAGTCGCGGATTCAGCTTGTAAAGCGCAGCGCGGAGGGGCGGCGCGTGCTCATGGAATCGCAACCTCCCCGCCTTCTGCCGGGCGATACGCATGAATTGCTCGTTGACCTTCGCAGTGAGCGCGAGATAAGGGCTTGCGTGGACGACTGGACCGCCCTGCGGATGCGCATGGCGGAACCGTCCGATGGAAGCCTGGGACTGGTCGGAAGCGCCGTCCGACCGCTTCATTTCGCCGACGTATGTTTCGCCTTCCAGCGCAACGAGGACATCGAACGGCAGCCGACCGTGGAGGTTTTCCAGAGCGATCCTTTCATGCAGCACTGGTCCAGCCCGAAGGGCGCATGGTGGCCGCAGTGGGACATGGAGAACGCCTACTGGCACGTCGGGGATTTCTACGGCAGATCGGTCATCACGCTGCCGGCCGCCAAGGGCGTCATGCTCATCCACTGCGCCTCCATGATTGACGTGAAGGGCGGATACGCAATCCGCATCGAGGAGCGGGATTCCCCCGCCAAACCGGAGGAGAAGAAGGAGGCGCAAAAGCTGCCGGCAGTCGTTCTTTACCGACTCGGCAAAGAGGTCCAGAGCGCCTTCATCCCCGTCGGGGCGGACGGCAAGACCGCGCCGGCGGTCGAAATTCACAAGGATGAGTCCTTCCTGTGGATCACGTCCGGCGGACAGGAAATCATCACGTTCCAGGACGGGGAGCTGCTCAAGAGCACCCGCGTCGCGTTGAAGTCCGAAACGCCTGTGGACCTTTCGACGATCAAGATTTTCCGCACAAATGTCGAGGACCATTATTTCGAGTCGGCGCCGACAGGTTGGGAAGCCGTCGGGAAGTGGGCGGTCATGAACCGCTTCGTCTGCGATCCCCGCTGGAGCCACATGGTCGGCAAAAGCCTGGAGTCCGCGATACTCTGGGACAGGACGCAATTCTATGGGGACATGACCATCGAGTCCCACACCGGGATGCGCATGCAGCGCGGGGACCTGGGGCTGAACGGTAACTATCCCCGAATCGGCGACCTGAACATGGCCATATTCACCGACGGGCGTAGCCTTGACTCCGGCTACAACTTCGTGCTCCAGGCGTGGGACCCGTGGTGGAGCGAGGTCTGGAGCCGCCTGTTGCGTTTCGATCAGGTGGTCCAGCGCACGGACCGCGAATTCATCCCAAAAGGGCGCGATCGTCCGACGCAGGAGCGGACGATACGGGTTCCATGGATTTCGACCGGAAGGCCGGTTCACGGCGCCTGGTATTACCTGAAGGCCCGGCGTCAGGGTAATCAGGTCAGTTATCTCTTCGACAACGAGGCGGTGTTCGACTATTACGATCGCGAGCCGCTGGCGCAGTGGGGAAGCCCGGCCATCTGGACGCTTTACAATTCCATCGTCGTGGCGCGCGTGAAGATCAGCTACCAGCACAAGAGGACCCCCGGCGCGCTCTGCGCCCCTCCGCCTGAAAATGCTCCAAAGCTTCCCGACCCGCTGCCTAATCTGGTTGTCACATCCGAGACCCATCCGGCGGCAGTGTTCGATTTCGAGTCCGGCATCCAGGGCTGGAAGAAGGTCGGCGACTACAACAGCGCCGAAGTCCGCCTCGAACCCCGGGAAGGCGGGACCTGTCTTAGCGTCAGCAACAACGGCACCGGCGGGATGCTCGGGGCGCAGACCGACCTGCTTTACCACGTCCCGGCGCGGCGCGCTGTCGTCGAGTTCGACTACAAGCTCAATCCGGGCACGCGCATCAACTTCTACGCCGACGCCGGCGGGACGCGTTACTACGCCCGCATGAACTGCCCTGACGATTTCCAGCCGAACCTGGTCAAACTCGGCGAGATCGAGGGCGTGAAAGACGACGGCAAATGGCGCAACGCGCGATTTGTCATTCACGAGCCGTTCGCCCGCGTCGCGCCCATGCCCCAGAAGGAAGAGAAGATCAACTCCATCGCCTTCGGCAACCTTCATACGGGCTATCTCTGGGCGGGGATGGGCGGCAATCCGAACGGGTCGGGTTATTGCGTGGACAACGTCCGCGTCTACTCCGTCGGCGGTCCGGAGGCGAAATTCGTCTGGAATATCGAGGGCCAGCCGAACGCGCCGTTCTCCGTCACGGTCAGCCCCAATCCAAATGACGCCCCGCCGCAGCAGGAAGGCGTTCACTCAAAGCTCCAGGAACTGACGCCCGGACTGAAGTATTTACACATGAGCGCAAAGATCGGCGAGACGAACTGGACGCCCGTCAGACATCTGCCGTTCATTGTTGCCGACTCATTGGCTGAGAGCGGAAGCGAACCGGCGCATAATGGGGATTGGAATCTTTCAATGGTGACGGTCGGGCTGAAGCCGGATTCCGCGCAACTCGATTTGAGCAAGTGCAAGCTGAAACTGAAGGGCGCGGAGTTGAGTTTCGCCAACAGCCGCATCGCGGCATATGACCCGAAAACCAGAAAAATAGCGCTTGATCCGGCGGCTGCGGGCCTGAGTTTCTCGGATGGAGAAAAGGTCGCGCTGAAGGCGACGTTGACCGACGTAATCGGCGGCGCCCTCGAGATTAAGTGTGAGTTCACTGCGCGGCGGAAACTGGACCGGACGCCGCCCTTGCCGGCAAGAATCACCAACCTGAACGCCGGCAATCCCTCAGCGCCCCCGCTACCATACAGGTTCTTCGATACCGCCAACCTGACTGAGCAGGGGATGGCCAGCATGGGCGACGCCTACGGCAGCAGGATCATAGCCGATCCGCAGAGGGTTCCCGGCGGGCGGGGAGTGTGCGTCTACAACGCCTTGCAGGGCGGGCACTTCGGAACTTACCTGACGCCGCAGACATTCAGCGCGGGGCGGTTCCCGCTGCTTGCCTTCGATTACGCGGTTAACCGGGGCGTGGCGCTTGACGTGGAAGTTCCGGCCGGTCGTTACGCGCTTATTGCCTTCACAGACCAGTCCCCGGGCACAGGCAGAAACGGCCAGGTCCAGAGCGTGACGCAGGACGGACGCTGGCATCGCGCAGAGGTTGATCTTCAGAAGGCCCTTTCCGTGCAGCAGTTCGTCCCCAACCACTACCGTGTTTCCGGGGTCAGGCTCAAGGACTCCGGGCACATGGAGAACGCCCCGTTCGGCTACGTATTGCTGGACAACCTGACGTTTGTTCCGGTGGCGGGGGGGGAGAGCTTCGGGCCGATTCAGTGGGAAGCCGCCGACTGTTCCGGGATCAAAGGGTACTCGTGCCTCTGGAGTCAGAACCCGGAGGAGGAGGCGCCGCAGAAAATCACGCATGAATCGCCGGAGACGGTTTTCACAAACCTGGCGGGGCCTGAGGCGTACCTGCACATCAGGGCCGTTGATAACGCTGGAAATTGGGGGCCGACGGCGCATTTCCGCTTCCGGATTGACTCGCAGTCGCCCGTTTTCGGAAAGCCGTCGCCCGCGCCGGAAGAGCCGTCCGCGTCCAACGAGATCATAGTTCCCATTTCGGACGTCGGATCGGGTGTTGATCCGGAGACGCTGAGCATCACGATTGACGGGAAGCCCTGCCAGCTTGGATCCGCCGGCGCGTCGTATGATCTCGGAAGGGGCATGTACCTCTGGGACTGGCGCGTGGGAAGACCGCAGGACCAGACTTCTATCCCGAACGGCAAGCGGGTGGATGTCTCGGCGACGGTCAAGGATTTCGCTGGAAACACTTCCCAGCCCCTCAACTGGGCGTGGGTGATGGACTATGCGAAGGACAAGACGCCGCCATCCGCGCCGACGATCAAGTGTTCGTCGCTCAAGATATTGCAGCGGGACGAGTTCCTTGACAGCGCCGGGGGATGGCAGCAGGGGGACGGGACGTCGCGCATCCAGCTTGTGCAGCGCGGCAAGCTTGGGCCGGACCAGTGCCTGCATTGCAGTCTCGCTACGCCGGGGCCGTGGAAGACCGTCGCGCGCGCGGCCCCCTACAATCCGGCCGAGTTCCCGATAATTTCCTTCAGCTACACAATCCCCGCCGAGGTGAAGATTGACCTCCACGTCCACGCCAACGGCAAGTGGTACACCGTTGCCTTCACGGGCGGAAAGTCGGCCTTCGAGATAATTGGGCAGTTGCAGGGCGTGAGCGCGGACAGCCAGTGGCACACCGCATGGGTTGACCTTAACGCCCTGCTTCAGGCCAGGGAGGAATTGAAGGGCAAGCCCGTGCAGGTGAGCGCCGTCTGTTTCGGGGACTTCCTGACCGCGCTTCAGGGCAATCAGCCCAACTTCGCATTCCATATTGACGACTTCATGATCTCAAGCGCCGGCCCGGCCGCCGCCGCCTTCGCGTGGTCCGCGCTGGATATCACCGGTATCAAGGCATATTCGGTCGTCCTGGATCAGTCGCCGATGACCGATCCGCCGGCGGAAGCGGTCAGGCCGGAGGCCGGGGGGACATTGAAAGCTCCGCAAACCGGGGCGTGCTTCCTGCATGTGAAGGCGCAGGACAACGGCGGCAACTGGGGTGACGCCTCGCATCACTTCTACTATTTCGCGCAGTAAGCCGTTCTATATCCCGACGGTCGCGCGGCCCGACTTTGGAGTGCGGCGGCTTGCCGCCGCCTTGACCGCGCATCGGCTTGACGATGCGGCGCGCTTCGGTTCGACGAAGCGCGAATTATGGCCGAGCCAAGGCCTCGTGGCGTATCAAGATTCGCCCTGATAAAGCGCGGTCATGCCCGCGCAATCCATAGTATGGAGTCCGCACCCGTCAGTGATCCCCTACCGCAGTAACGCGTTTTTATTTTCTGACGGTCGCGCATGCAAAGAGGCTGACGCCCGCCGGCGGGCGCAGGCCTGCGCCGATAATCATTGATCGCTCCAACGCCTGCATCCCCGCGAATATCTGCGGCAGCGGCCACGGCTGCGGAAGGTGGAAATCGGAAAGCGCGCTCGTATTCCCCCGCGCGCTCCTGAGCTTTCGCTGGATGAAGACCGGCAGCAGGGGAAGGGAACTCCAGTAGGTGATTGTCTCGACGCGGAATCCTGCGTTCTGTATAAGGGTTCGCAGGCCGTCGGAGGAATAGCGGCGCTTGTGATGAAATGCCTCGTCGTGGACGCTCCAGAGGCCTTGCAGCGCTGGGACTGTAACGTATAGGACGCCCTTGTCCGACAGAACGCGCCTTGCCTCCAGCAGGCTCGGCGTTTCATCCTCGAAGTGCTCCAGGACGTCGAGCATGAACGCCGCGTCAAACGCCCCGTCCGGGAATGGAAGCGCAGCGGCGTCGGCCTGCGCGATGTCTCCTATCCCGCGGGCGCGGCAGCGGTCAAGGCAATCCGCAGAAAGGTCAAGGCCTGCGATATTCTCCGCCAGGTCCGCCAGCCCGACCATATTTCCGCCGCAGCCGCAGCCGATTTCCAGCGCGCGCGTGATCCTCGATGCGCCCGCCCGGCGTTGAATCATGGCCCTGACGAGTTTCAGGCGGGAGCGGTACCACCAGTGCCGCTCCGTCATCTCGTCGAGTTTCTGTATTTCCGCCGGTTCCATGATTCTGGCTTCGAGCTTTGTTTCGGCATCCGCCTCCGCGCGTCGGGAAACGATCCCTCTGCGCGCCTGTGGAAATCTATCAGCAAGTCAGACATGCCGCAAGGCGGGCCGCGCATCCGATAACCGTCGCATTGAGGCGCCGGCATGGTTGTAATTGACCATTTGGTGTAAAATTGCTTGCATGAGGTCATAATCGGAAAGGCGATTGTTGAATAGCGGATCGTTCAAAGGGAGGACGGAAGACATGGCCGACTGTTCCAGACGCGAAATGCTGAGAAACGGCCTTGCGGGACTTGGCGGGTATTGCCTGCTTAACCGGTTTGCCGGCCTTGACGCCCTTGCCGCCCCAGACGGCGGAAGGCTCAACGTCCTGTTCATCGCGGTTGACGATCTGCGCCCTGAGCTTGGCTGCTACGGCAACCGGATCGTCAAGTCTCCAAGCATTGACGCGCTGGCTGCCTCCGGCATGACGTTCAAACGCGCCTACTGCCAGCAGGCCGTGTGCAGCCCGTCGCGCACGTCCCTCCTGACCGGCAGACGCCCGGACACGACGTTGGTCTACGATCTCAACACGCATTTCCGGCGGCACATTCCCGATGTCGTTACGCTGCCGCAGCATTTCGTCTCGAACGGATATCACGCGCAATCGTTCGGAAAGATTTTTCACGGGGGTTTTGACGATCCCGCGTCGTGGACCGAGCCGGCGTGGTTCCCCGAAGCGCCCCAATACGGCAAGCCGGAAAATATAGCCCTGATGGAGAAGAACGCGGCAGAGGCGCGGGAGTTCAATAAGAAACTGAAGGGTGGTGTGGCGCTGGAGAAAGACCCGAAGACCGGGATCATTTTGAAGGAGAATCCTCGGAAGAAGAAAGCCAGGCGCGGCCCCTCATGGGAGGACCCCGACGCCCCGGATCACGCGCTTCCGGACGGGCGCATAACCGACGCGGCGCTCAATGCCATGCGACGGATCAAGGACAAACCGTTCTTCCTTGCGGTCGGTTTCCTGAAACCGCACCTGCCGTTCGTCGCGCCGAAAAAGTACTTTGACCTTTACAAGGGCATTGACATCCCCCTTGCCGACAATCCGTTCGCGCCCAGGAACGCCCCACAGTTCGCGCTGTCCAACTGGGGAGAGCTGCGCCAGTACAACGATATCCCGGGGGAAGGCCCCCTGAGCGACGACAAGGCCCGCGAACTCGTCAGGGCGTACTACGCGGCGGTCAGCTTCACCGACGCGCAGATCGGAAGGCTTCTGGCAGGGCTTGACGCGCTGGGGCTGAGGGAGAAAACGGTCGTCGTTCTCTGGGGCGATCACGGATGGCAGCTTGGCGAGCACGGCATGTGGTGCAAGCACACGAACTTCGAAACGTCGGTCCATTCTCCGCTGGTGATCAGCGCGCCCGGGCGAAAGAACGCGGGCGGAGCGTCCGACGCACTGGTCGAATTCGTGGACATCTACCCCTCTCTGTGCGAGGCCTGTGGATTGCAGCCCCCGGCAGGGCTTGAGGGCGCAAGCTTCATCCCGCTTCTGGAAAATCCCGCCCGGGAATGGAAGCGCGCCGCCTTCAGCCAGTACCCGCGCTCGATTCCGAACGTGGGCGACTGCATGGGCTACTCAATGCGAACCGATCGCTATCGCTTCACCGAATGGGCCGTGCCGGAAAAGGGCTTCCGCGTTTGTGAGCTTTACGATCACAGTACCGACCCCGATGAGAACGAGAACATCGCCGACAAGCCGGAAAACGCGGAACTCGTGAAGGAACTGACGAAGACGCTGCGGGAAGGCTGGCGGGGGGCAATGCCGAAAGGTTGACCTGGCGCGATGATGCTCCGCCGCGGAGTCATCTACACCGCTTCGGGAATCTCCAGATCGCGACATTTCTTCCGCGACAGGAAATCGTTGATCTCACGATGCCTCGGAACAGTTGATGTCTTCCCCTTCCTGCGATTTACATATACTGTGTTACTGCCGCCTTCACGCAGAAGTTCGCATCCAATGCCGGATCAAATCTCGTCTTTTCATCGGATGGGCAACGCTTCTCTGATAACCTCTTGTCCCGCAAGTGATTCCTCCGAGAGCAGGCGATTCGCCTCCAGGACGAGCTCAACTGCCTCCTGGAGACCTGCTTTGGCCTCCTCAAAGGTCGCGCCCTGCGTATTCGCCCCGGGCAACTCTTCGACAAAAGCGATGTAGCCTTCCGGCGCCTTCATGTAGACGGCTGTGAGTTTCATGTTCATGACAATTCCTCATGCTCTATAGACACCGGCTCCAGCGCATTCGCAACGAGGCGGCATCGAGGAACTTATTCGACGCGCAGTACCGCCCCGGTATAATAATGTCGTTGCTTCATTCGGAAGTTGCCGGCTTGCGCGCTCGGAGCGCATCAAGATCAAGCATCCGCGACAGGTGAGTCAATGTCACTTGATGGATTGATGGAGAACAAGTTCGTTCTAGGTCTTCTTTTGTCCGCCGGCGCGGGTTTATCCACAACGGTGGGAAGCCTCATAGGGCTTGCCGTGAAGAAGCCCGGCCCAAAATTCCTGAGCTTCACGCTGGGGTTTTCCGCCGGGGTCATGATTCTCGTCTCGTTTGTGGAATTGCTTGCAAAAGCAATCGAGTCAATAGGCTTCGTCCCGGCGCACATGGGCTTCTTCGGCGGTATGATCGCCTACTTCCTTATTGACCTGCTCATCCCCCATGACTACAGCGGGCAGCATGATCACCCGGAAAGCGTATCGGATGAAGGCTTGATGCGAACCAGCTTGCTGGTGGCTCTGGGGATCGGAATTCATAATTTTCCCGAGGGCATGGCTTCATTCGTAGGGACGCTACAGAAGCCGGAGCTTGGCGTGGCCATAGCGATTGCGATTGCGATACACAACATCCCCGAAGGGCTGGCCGTATCCGCACCGGTATACCTTGCCACCGGCAGTCGTAGTAAGGCATTTCTCTGGTCTTTTCTCTCCGGGGTCAGCGAGCTTGTCGGCGCAGGCATTGCCGCGCTTGTCCTGTGGCCGATCCTGAATGACACCGTCCTCGGATGGGTGCTTTCAGCCGTCGGCGGAATCATGGTTGCAATCTCGCTGGATGAGCTGATGCCGACGGCCAAATCAATGTACGAAGGGCACATACCCATCCTCGGGGCCATCCTCGGCATGATGATCATGGCGGCAAGTCTGGCGATGCTGTGACACGCTACCGGATGGCGCATCGCTTCCGAACCGAAGTTCCATTGAAGTTCCATTAATCATTGGAGGTCGAAATGGACGACAAAACTATAGTCGCTCTGAACCGCAAAGCAATCGCGATGGGCAAGCTCATCATCCGCATGACGACCCTTGCGGAGTCCGGTCACCCAAGTTCCGCTCTGGCGCTGACGCATGTTGTGGCGACGCTGATGTTCAAGCAGATGCGCTACGATCCGAAGAATCCATGGAATCCGGCGTCGGACAGGCTCGTGCTGTCGGAAGGACACGCCGTTCCGGTGATATACGCGGCCTACGCGGATCTGGGCGGGGTGTTCGGCAAGTCAAAGGCTGAGGCGAAAACATTGACGCCGGAGTTCTGCGACACGCTGCGCGAGATTGACAGCGAGCTTGACGGACACCCAAATCCCAACGTCGGCTTCCATTTCTTCGATGCCGCCACCGGCTCTCTCGGCCAGGGCCTTTCCGCCGCCGCCGGGCTTGCGCTGGCCGCAAGACTCGACGGGCTGGACAAGCGCATCTACTGTATCATCGGCGACGGCGAATCGCGCGAGGGGCAGATATGGGAGGCGGTTGACTTCCTTGCGGATCATAAGCTGTCCGCCGTAACACCGATCTTCAACTGCAACGGGCAGGGGCAGAGCGACTACACCTCGAAACAGCAAAGCCCGGAAACAATCGCCCGAAAGCTGGAAGCTTACAATCTGAAGGCAGTGATCGCGGATGGGCACGATCAGGCGGCGATTGAGAATGCCCTTAATGAAACCGACCTGGAGGGGCGGCCCGTCGCCATCGTCCTCAGAACGCAGAAGGGCTGGGGCGTGTCCGCACTGAAGGACAAGAGCAACCACGGCAAGCCGCTGACTAAAGATCAGATGAGCGCGGCGATTGCAGAACTTGATGTGCTTGAGAAGAAACTCCCGGAATCTGATGGGGTCGTACTTAAGCCGCAACTCCCCACCGCGAAGGATTGCGGATGCTGCTGCGGGACGAGAGCTGCGGAGATTCCGGCGGCTTTGCCGCCATGCGATTTCGATAAGATACTGGCGGGAGACAGCAAACTCCTTGAACAATTGAAAAAGAAGGGCGTTGCAACGCGGCGCATCTACGGCATCGCGCTCCGTGAGCTTGGCCGCGCCAATCCGAACGTCGTCGTGCTGGACGCGGACGTAAGTAACTCGACGTTCTCCAACATCTTCGCGAAAGAGTTCCCGAATCGGTATTTCGAATGCCGCATCGCCGAACAGAACATGCTTTCCGTAGCGGGAGGGCTGGCGGCGGCTGGCAAGATTCCGTTCGTGAGCAGCTTCGCGAAATTCCTGGCCCGCGCATATGACCAGATCGAAATGCTCACAATCACCGGCGCGAACGTCAAGATTTGCGGCAGCCACGCCGGCATAAGCCTGGGGGCGGACGGCCCATCCCAGATGGGCGTGGCGGATGTCGCCTTCTTCCGTTCCTTCGCGTCTGCCGCCGCTTGCTCGACGCTGATACCGGCGGATGCCGTCGCGGCATACAACAGTGTGAAACTCGCGGCGGAGAATCCCGGAATGGTCTACATCCGCACGATGCGCCCGGATGTTCCGGTCATCTATCCGGAGGATCAGAAGTTCGAGATCGGCGGCTCATGTCGCGTGATTCAGGGCGACGAGGTCATCTTCGTCAGCAACGGCTTCACGCTGCATTACATCAAGGACGTGGTTCAAGCGCTCAGGAAAGACGGTATTGACGCTGGACTGGTTGACGCTTATTCATTGCCGATCAGATCGAAACTGATCGAGTCCCTGACCGCCGATCCGGGTAAGGTCATCGTCAGCGTCGAGGACAACTACGCTGGCGGGCTTGGCAGCGCGCTGGCGGAGATGGCGGCGGCAAGGCGCGGGGCGAAGGTCGTCTGCCTGGTCTGCAACAGGATTCCGAAGTCAGGCAAGACACCGGAAGACGTCTTCGCCTATTGCGGGTTGAGCAGGGATGCGATTATCGCAGCCGCCAGGAAAGCCATCGGGAAATAGCGCCTCGGAACGGATCGCGCGACTGTTCTTGACACAACGGCGCCGTTGCGGATACAGAGGCGAAGGGGTTTGCGGTTGGATCCCGGAACGGGGAGGAAGCCGATGCTTAATTTCGACGTTCACAATCTGAAAAACAAGACCGTCGCCGGGGCGTCTGCCGGATCTGAAGATAGGCAGGCGACTGTCGCCAGGGTCGCCGTATTCCGGTACGATCCCGAAGGTTATGAGGAGATTAATCCGGCCACATGCGCCGACTGCGAAAGGGTCAGACAGTCGCCGGGCACGGTATGGGTCAACATTGACGGCGTCTTCGATACAGCGACCATTGAACGCGTCGGAGCGGCATTCGGCATTCACCCCCTTGTTCTGGAGGACATCTGCCACACAAGCCAGCGACCCAAGTATGAGTCCTACGGATCTTATGCCTACGTCGTCATGCGAATGCTTCAAGGGGATCCCGAGAACAGTTATATCGAGAATGAACAACTCAGCCTCGTGCTGGGCAAGTCATTCGTGCTGACCTTTCAGGAGAAGCAGGGGGACTCATTCGACGGCGTGCGAGACCGAATCAGAACCGGCATGGGACGGCTCAGAAGCATGGGGGCGGACTTCCTGGCATGCACGTTGCTTGATATTCTCGTGGACAATTATCTGGCGATCATCGAATCCGTCGGAGACAGGATAGAGGACATCGAGGAGGAATTGATTGAGGACCCAACGCACGAAACCCTCCGGCGCATTTACGGCATCAAGCGGGAACTGATCTTCATCAGAAAGGCAGTAAGGCCGCTGACCGACGTGGTTCAGAACCTCATGCGGCGCGACACGGCTGTGATTTCCGAGGAGACGATCCACTACCTGCGCGACGTTTATGACCACTGCGCCAGGGCGTACGACTCCGTTGACACCTTCCGCGATCTCACGACCGGCATGATGGATCAGTATTCCTCCACGATGAGCCAGAAGTTGAACGAAATCATGAAGGTGCTCACCCTGATCGCGACCGTCTTCATGCCGCTGACCTTCATCGCGGGGGTCTATGGCATGAACTTCGAGCACATGCCGGAATTGCGGCACAAGGCCGGCTACCCCGCGGTGATTGGCCTTATGATTCTGGTTGCGCTTGGGATGCTTTCCTACTTCCGAAAGAAGAAATGGATCTGACCCGCTCCGGGAGGTTAACGTGCCTGACGATGGAATGACGAGACGAGGTTTCGTGAAGTCCGCCGCATTTCTGGCTTCGGGACTTGCGGCGACAGGAACGCCGGCGATCGGCCCCGACGCCGCAGCGCAGACGCCCGGCAAACAGACCGTCCTGCCGCGCTGGCGCGGATTCAACCTCCATTACTTCTTTCTGTCCGGTGCGCCGTGCAAACCGGACGAGGAAGATTTCCAATGGATATCCGAACTCGGCTTCAATTTCGTTCGCCTTCCGATGTGGTACGATCTCTGGACGGAGGGCGGCGATCCCTACAAAAACAAGGAAAACGTCCTGGAGCAGATTGACCGCTCGGTCGAGATGGGCATGAAATACGGCATCCACATGTGCCTGAACTTCCACCGCGCCCCGGGCTACTGCGTCGCCAACGTCAAGGAGCCGTTCAACCTCTGGATTGACAGGACGGCGCTGGACGCGTTCCGCTTCCAGTGGGGCATGTTCGCAAAGCGTTACAAAGGCATACCGAGTTCGGCGCTGAGCTTCAACCTCGTCAACGAGCCGAATGTTCCGGGGCTTGTCTACGCCCGCGTGGCCAAGGCCGCGATAGAGGAAATCAGGTCCCACAGCCCCGATCGCCTGATCATTTCCGACGGCATCTACTCCTCGACACCGGTGGAGGAACTGGCCGAGACCGGCGTCGCGCAAAGTTGCCGCGGTTACTCCCCGCATTCCGTCACGCACTACAAGGCGGGATGGATGGCGGGTTCGGAGTATTTCGAGAAGCCGCGCTGGCCCGGATCGAGCTTCATGTTCAAGAAGTGGGACCGCGCCGCGCTGGAGCGGCATTACAAGCCCTGGGCGGACCTGGCAGCGCGCGGCATCGGCGTCCACTGCGGCGAGTGCGGCTGCCACAACCAGACCCCGCACGACGTGTTCATGGCGTGGTTCCGCGACGTGCTGGAAATCCTGACCTCGCATGGGATCGGCTACGCGCTGTGGTGCTTCAAAGGCTCGTTCGGCATCCTCGATTCCGGCAGGGCGGACGTCGAATACGAGGACTGGCGCGGGCATAAGCTGGACAGGAAACTGCTGAATCTGATTAATGAGATGTAGACAGCAGATGTTTGACCGCTTGGATTCAGGTTTCACCGAAAAGGCGGAACTGGTCCGCCCCACCACTGATGGGCTGATTGCATGTGGTGTTGCGGGAGTGCTGAAGGATAAAGGGGCAGTTTTCGACATGTTCTATCCCGATAAATCTTTCTGTTTGGCTTGACGCGGCAGGTACCATGGTACTAGAATTCCTTAAAATAAGAGTTGTCTCTGTGCGCTGAGACTAGGATGTCGTGAAGGAGAGTTCCTGCCATGTTGGCAGCGATAAATGAGAAGGTAGAGTGCTTCTACTCTGCGAGTGGTTCTCTCGCAGAGATGATCGAGGCGGGGATTGATGTCTGTAAGGCCGGCGGGGTGGTCCATGGCGCAATGTTCTCGGCAGAAACGGACTTGCAGGTTCTCGTTTCGAAGCTGCATGGCCCCTATGCGAAGCGCAGGGGAATACGAGCGACTGAAGGGCAAACTGCACTGATACAGCTTCACACGGCTTTGCCTGAAGGGGGTGAGAGCCGACCGATCAAGGCACTTGTGTCGGAAGACCGTACCTCAAGAACCGTCATGGTTGCGTCATGCCACACAGCAAAGGAATTCGCGCTCTTATTGAAGCACTTCAACGCCTTGCTGCAACCAGACTTGTGCAGAACGTTTCTACGAACCAAGGAGATGAAACGCGCAATCGGACGAATTGGTCGTGGTCTCGATGTTTCTATTCGAGTGACCGAGTACATTTCTGGGAAGTTGATCGAAGACCAGGATCTTGCGGCAAAGACGGTCAAGACAGGACGTGAATGGACCGATGAGGACTACCTTGACGTTTTCGCGAAACTGGAGGAAGAGAATTCCTGGCTTTCGTCTATCAGTCTCGCGGTCCGTCACAGTGATGGACGCGTTCTCAATAAAGCGCGTCTGCGTAGTGACTGTCAATTCACCTGCAGTAGGGGATTGGACTTCTTTTTGAATGCAGCCGTGTCGTCGTTGCGAGAGGAAATCGTTCAGAGCCACGACTTCTACAACCAGCGAGGGAGATGTAACAGCCCGACGGGGCTTTGCCGTCCGATTGGCATTGCCTATGATCAGGATGTTTTCGCCGACAAGAAGCAGAACCACAGGTTCATAGGAATCTTGGAGAAGCTCCGTGATGTGTCTATTTCGGTGCTTCACCCAAATCCCTACGTACATGTTTCTCTTGTGGACTATCTGGACGGATCGAGCTACGACATATGGGTGACCGATCCGTCGCGCATCCTCATAGTCCCTGGGACCAAGGCCTCGGCTTCGTCAATGGGGAGGTTGTGTAACCACATATGTGACCAGTTTGATGAAGGGGTCGTAGCAGAGTACGCATGATCTCACAGGAAACAGCGGATCGAATCAAAGCAATTCGGAACGAGATAGATGACTATCAACAGACGGTGCTCGCACTGAAAGCTACTGCAAACGAGTTCATGTTTGATGATGAAGTGGGGGATCTGAATCGAGAAGTGAAGGTCCGATTCGGAAGAAGAATGAAGAAGTCAAGTGATAAGATCGTGACTCCCGACTTAGTTGTTACAAGATCATCAGGTTATGGGATTGTGGGTGAGGCAAAACTTGCTCTTCCGGATACTAAGGAGTATCAGGTAAAAGAGATACTACAAATAAAGGAATATGATGATGACTTGTCTGGATGGGATACTGTGGATGGACGGATTCAATCTCACGATATTATACAATTGGTTCATCACCTCCGTGGTCCTACAGTACGCCAACTGGTTGAAGAAATGCAACAGAAAGGGGAACTTATTCTCGAACGTAATCTTGCTGTGGTCCGTTTTTGTACTGTTGCCCAACGAGACACATGGTTGTCATTGGAGCTTTGTTGCGGCGCACTGCAGGATAAAGTCAAGCAAGCCAAACTAGCCAAATGCCTGCCGATTAAGTACAGCTTGGTTGCTGGAAATCCTCATTTTGCTAGCGTGAAGCTATACGATGCATGCCCACCATTGCCGTACCTGATGGTATTGATCCACGAGACTATCGTTAATGAACTGACTCAGGATAAACTCTTGCAGCTTCGGGAAGAGGGTCGATTGTGGGTAGAACTAAACGTCCAGGATTTCAGAAGGAAGTTATCATCATTCTATGGACCTGGGGAAGAAGGTGAGGCAGTACCAGAAATCCCTAGAGCTAACTGGATACATAACGCCATGAATCAATTTGTGGCGATGGGATGGGCTAAGAAACATAAGGACGAAAATGATACCTATGATTATGAAGTGAGGAAACGCAGGAAGCTCGATGAGCAGTTCATTCGAGTTTATGCAAAGACAATGCTGCGAAAGGAGACTCAAAAGAGAAGAAAAGGCAAACCGGACAACATAAGACAAAGGAACCTTTTCGAGTAATTTCAGCCAGCGTGATTATACGCAATACACTTGTTACAAGGATACACTTCTTGGCCGCTCACCCCGACTCCCCTCCCCGCAATCGCCACCCCCTCTGCTTGAGCTTGTCCAGCAGCACCGCCGCCAGGATGACCAGCCCCAGTATGATGTTCTGCGTATAACTCTCCACCCCCGTCAGGTTCATCCCGTTCTGGATGACGGCTATGATGAACGCGCCGATGAGCGTGCCCAGTATCTTCCCCTGGCCGCCGGAAAGACTCGTCCCGCCGACGACCACTGCCGCGATAACGTAAAGCTCATACATAAGTCCGTAGGTCGGCGCGCCGCTCTGAAGCTGCGACGTCTGGACCACGCCGCCAAGCCCGGCCAGCGCCCCGCAGACCGCGTATACAAATAGTATCACCCGCCTGACCGGAACGCCGGACAGCCGCGCGGCCTCCCTGTTGCCGCCCGTCGCGTAGACGTAGCGCCCGAGCGCCGTGCGCGACATCATGACGTGCGCCACGACGTAGAGGACGGCCATCAGGATCAGCGTGTTCGGAAGCCCGAATAGACTCGTCCCGCGCCCCAGGCGGTCTATCGAGGCCGGGACCTCGTAAATGGACTGCCCGGCGGCCAGGGTGTAGGCCGTCCCGCTGGCCACCAGCATCATCGCCAGCGTCGCGATGAACGGCGGCACGGAAAAGAGCGTCACCATCAGGCCGGAGAACACGCCGACAATCCCGCACGCGACAATAGCGGCCAGGCAGCATAGCACCATCCCCGCAGCGCTCGCGTTAGCTGCTCCGGCGGCGTCGCGTATCAGGCGTGTTGCCATCACCGCTGAAAAAGCGATCAGGCTGCCGACTGACAGATCAATGCCGGCGGTGATGATGACCATCGTCATGCCGATGGCCACGATCGCAATGACCACAATGCGGTCGGCAACGGCCAGCAGGTTGTTGCGTTTCAGGAAGTCGGGCCAGCGATGGCTCTCCGGGCAGAAGACACTGACCCCGCTGCTTGCGGGCAGGATTTCGCCGATGTTCCGGATCAGCCGCCACTCGGCGGCCTCGCGCGTTGCGAGTATCGCCTTCGGGGCGCGGCCCGCCGCGCCGAGGCGCTCAAGCTCCAACCTCAAGGCCGATGGATCGCCAAGAACGACGCCGGCGACCTCAACCCCCGCCGCCTTCAGCCCGGCCTCGGCCTCGCGGGCGAAATCCGACGCGTCCTGCCCGTGATGCGCCACGATGAGAGCCGCATCGCCACTTGGAAGCCGTTCCCGGCATTCCGCAACCACCTGGCGCGCGGCCTCGGAACCGGTCGGATACTGGACGTTCAGCGTCGCCACCGAGTAATAAACGCATAGAAGCAAAAGGACGAAGATCATGCCGTAGTCGGCTATGAATCGGCGCCCCGCCGCGCCCATGCGTCCGCGATTTCCGGCCATTGTCGGTCCTCTCAGCCCACGGCCATGTGCATCACCTGCTCCTGCGTCGCGCAAGGGACGTCGGCAATTTCCCCGGCGATCCGCCCCCCGCGCATGACGAGAATCCTGTCGCTCATGCCGAGCGCTTCCGGCAGCTCGGAGCTTATCATTATGATGCACTTGCCGTCCTCGGCAAGCCTGTTCATCAGCGTGTAGATTTCGTACTTCGCGCCCACGTCAATCCCGCGCGTAGGCTCGTCGAAGATGATGACCTTGCAGTCGCGCTGCAGCCACTTCGCCAGAACGACCTTCTGCTGGTTGCCGCCGGAGAGGTTACGGGCGACTTCCTCATGGTGCGGTATCTTGATGCGCAGCTTTTCGACGAATCCGGCAAGCGCTTCGCTCTCCTCGCGCTCGCGCACGAAGCCCCACGTCGAGAAGCCGGACAGGTTCGGCAGCCCGAAATTGTCCCGCACGGAATGGTCCAGCACGAGTCCCTGCGTCTTGCGGTCTTCAGTCAGCAGGCAGATGCCGCAGGATATGGCGTCCTTGGGCGAGCGGATGCGCAGCTCCCGCCCGTCAAGCGAAATTGAGCCGGAGTCCGCCGCGTCCGCGCCGAATATCAGCCGCGCAAGCTCCGTGCGCCCGGAGCCGACCAGACCGGTCAGGCCAAGTATCTCCCCGGCCCGGACTGAAAACGAGACGCCGCCCACGCTCGTACCCCGCGTCAGATTCCTGATCACGAGCCTCTCGCCGCCGGTCTCGGCTTCGCGTTTCGGGAACTCGTTCTCAATCCTGCGCCCGACCATCATCTCGATGACGGACTGGCGGTTGAACTGGGAAACCGGCCTGGCTCCTACAAGCTGGCCGTCGCGAAGCACCATTATCGTGTCGGCGATTCGGAAAACCTCGTCGAGACGATGGCTGATGTAGATGACGCCTATGCGATTGCTCTTCAGGTCGCGGATGATCTCAAAAAGGCGCTCGACCTCCTGGTCGGTCAGCGCGGCGGTCGGTTCGTCCATCACGATGATGCGCGCGTCAAGGGACAGAGCCTTGGCAATCTCAACCGTCTGCTGCTGCGCGACGCTGAGATCGCCGCATTCGGCCTCCGGATCAAGCCGCACGCCGATGCGCTCGAAAATGCGTTTCACCTCGTCCGTCTCCGAGCGCCTGTCGAAGAAGCCGAGGCGCGTCCGCTCCCGACCCAGGAAGATGTTCTCCCGGACGGTCATGCGGGGGATGAGGTTGAACTCCTGATAGATGACGGCGACCCCGCCCCGGCGGGCGTCAACGGGATTCAGAATTCGCGTTTCTTTCCCGTTCAGGCTGATGCGTCCGGAGTCGGGGAGGTACGCCCCCCCCAGGATTTTCATCAACGTGCTCTTGCCCGCCCCGTTCTCGCCCACCACGGCCAGAACCTCGCCGGGATGGAGAACCAAATCAACCCCGGCAAGGGCGCGAACGCCGGGAAAGCTCTTGTCTATCCCGGTCATCTCAAGCAGCGGAGCAGGCGGGGCGGCAGTGGCGGATTCGGCCATCGGACTCACTTGGCGGAAAGCGCGGGATCCTTCTCGGCGTCGGCCTTGTGGTAGAGGCTGGGCGGAATGAGTATCTGCGGCTCGACCTTCGCGCCGTCCAGGTATTTCATGATCGTCTGCACGGTCGTGCGCCCGATGAGGTCCGGGAACTGGATGGGGTCGGCGTAAATCTTCCCCTCGAGGATCGCCTTCTTGCCCTCCAACTGCCCGTCGAAGCCGATCAGGACGACCTTGCCCGCGCGCCCGGCCTTCTCAAGCGCGGCGTATGCCCCGAGGGCGGACGGGTCGTTGATCGCAAATATGCCGTCAAGCTCCTTGTGCGCCGTAAGGATGTCCTGCGCAACCTTGAAGCCCTCGTCCTTGACGCCCTTCCCGTTCCACTTGCCGACGATGACTATCGGGCTTTTGGATTCCTTCAGTTCATCCTCGAAGCCCCTTGTGCGGAGTATGACGGATTCGACCACGGGGAAGTCAAGCACTGCGACCTTGCCCTTGTTTCCGAGCGCTTCCATCATCGCCTTCGCGGCCTGGCGTCCGCCGGCGTAGTTGTCGGTGGCGATGTGGCTGACGACCTTCGCGTCCTCGGCCAGGCTGGCGATGTCGGCGGTAAAGACCGGTATTCCGGCCTCGTTGGCCTCCTTGATCGCGGTTCCGACGGCCTTTGAATCCGCCGGCGTCAGGATGATGGCGTTGACCTTCTTGACGATGAAGTCCTTGACCTGGTCGCGCTGCTTTGCGGGGTCGAACTCGGAACTCGTCACAATCGCCTCAAACCCGTTCTTTTTCGCCTCGTCTTCAACGGCCTTGACTATGTCAATGAAGAAGGGATTCGTCAGGGTCAGCACGGATATGCCGATCTTTCCCTCAACCTTCCCGGTCGGAGCCTTTGCGGCGGCTGGACCGGCTGAAGGCGCAGGCTGGGTCTCCCTCTTCTTGCAGCCCGTCAGGGCTGAAACCGTCAGGACGAGAACGAGCAGGACTGCGGAGGCTTTCTTCATGGCTTGGCTCCCGGGGTGTCGCGAACCCGATTGAAACGATGCCGCGCGGCGCGTCCCATGGCGCGCCCCACGCCGGATAGATTACCCGGAAGGAGCGACAACCTCAAACGGATACCGCATGTCTTCAATACTTACACAGCTTGATATGATAAATGCGCATGACTACACTGCCCCGTGATGAGAATGACTTTATCTCTCGTCATGCTATTGGGCCGGTTGCTACCCATTGTTGAAAGGGTTTCGTCATTGAACGCCTACGCTCAAACTCACAGGGAAGCCTTTCTCCGCGCCCGCGCAGCGGAGCCGTCCCCCGTAATCCGGAATCTGTCGGCGCTCGCCTTCAGCGGGAACTATCCCGCAGAGCCGGAATGGGCGATCGGCCCCTTCTCGCGTGAGGAGGGAATGACCTTCAGGAAAACCCGGCAATGGCGCGATCCGATGGGCATCGGATGGGAATCGTCAAGCATCTTCAACCCGTCTCTGGTTGAAGCCGGCGGGAAACTGCTCCTTTTCTACCGGGCCGCGCCGACAAAGGAATCGCTATGTTCCCGGATCGGACTGGCCTGGAGCGAGGACGGGCGGAACTGGACGGATTCGCCGTCCAATCCGATCATCCATCCCACGGAGCCGAACGAGACGCTCGGATGCGACGACCCGAAGATTTACGTTCTCGACGGCAGGTATTACCTCTTCTATAACTCCGCATGGGATCCGCCCGCCGCCGTCAAAACGGAAACTGCCGGAACCCCGTTCCCGATCGAGCTGGCGGTTGACATATGCCTTGCCACGTCCGACGACCTGACGCATTGGGAGAAACGTGGCGCCGTCGTCCCATACGGCGTCTCGAAATACTGGGCCAAGGCCGGCGTTCTGGCTAGGAATCCGCGCGGCGAACCGGTCCGGATCAACGGACGGTTCACAATGTTCGTAAGCGAAGGCTGCGGCGGGCAGCAGCATATCGGCCGCTCGGACGACATGCTCAACTGGGAATACGAACCGATAACTTATCTCCCCCTTGACCCGGCGATGGGGCGGCTGCATGAGGTCGCCTGCGCCGTGACCGATCATGACGGAAGCGGGAGACTGGTCCTCGACTTTTTCTATAGCGCACCGGATGGCGCGTTTTCCGCCGCGCAGGCGCTTTATCGCTGCGATGCGCTTTCCGTTCCGCCGGCGATCAACCGGGGTGGAACGCTCAGTTGGGGCGGCCTGATACAATATCGAGGGCGATGGCTCTATGCCCAGGGCTGGGACGCGCCGCCCGGGCGGGAGGAGATTCATTGCTACTCGGCGAGCGTTAAACGTTGATCCGTCTCGATGGTCTAAATGATGAAACCGACATCCGGGCTAATACGCGCACAAATCTTTCGGAATGTCTGGCTGGCCTGCGCAATCGCATTTTTAGGAATCAGCGCCGCCTCAATGTGCGGCGAAGGCGGTCAGGACTGGTCGCCCGATTGCATTAGATCGGCCAACTTATGGACCGACAGGATGAACGGCGCGGTTGTCAGCGCTGACTCGGATGGTCTTCGCGTGACGGTCGCTCCGGGAAGAAAGTGGGCCATCGCGGCCATCCCGAACATTCTCTTGCCGCGGGACGCGGGACGGATACGGCTCAAGGTCCGCTCCGTTGAAGGCGGCGCGGTCTTGCTGATGAGGCTCTACGGGGACGCATGGGGATATGGCAGGCCGGTTACGGTTTCCATTTTTGAGAAGAACGGTGTTACGGGGGAATTCGAGGCTGAACCCGATCCCCGCGCAATGGCGGCGGCTGGACGCGCGGCGTTCCAGGTTCAACTCGGCGTGGAGGGTGAACCGGGCGCTGCGGTCGTTTTCGAATCGCTTGAATTCATCCCCGGCAGGACGACGAAGACGGCGGCAGTCAAACCCGGCCAGACAAACATTGATTGCGTTGACTGGATGCCGAACTACCCGTATCCATTCAAGATGCGCGACTGGCGCGCCGTCGCCCGAGCCTATGATGCGCTTGCCTTCAACCACAACGCCAGGGGGCTATACCTCCCGCTTATCTGGATTGATGATTCCCGCGTGAATATCCCCGGGCCGACGTTCGGCATTTACAGCTATGTCGGCGACCTGCGGCAGGGCGGGGCCAACCATGAGGGCGTGACGGGCATCGCGGCGGTCCTCAGCGGAACACTCGTGGGAATTGACAAGCGGAAGCAGCGCTACGATTACGTCGCAATGTGCGAGGCCTACTACAACAGAAAGAACGGTCTCAATCTTGTTCTCAACGGGATGGAGCAGGAGACCGGCGGATCGTTCTGGTACGAATTGTGGCCTCACATTCTGTTCTATTGCCTTGCGGATAAATATCCCGGCCACGGAAATCTTGACGAGATAATGAAAACGACGGCGGACAGATGGAACGAGGCGTGCCTGCACATGACGGGAAGTGATGGAAAACCGGATTTCAATCACACGTCTTTCGATTTCCGAACGCTCAAACCGGTTGACAACGGTCAGTGGAGGGAACCGGACGCAGCCGCCGGCATCGGATGGCTCGAATACATGGCGTGGGTCAGATTCCGCGACGATAGGCATCTGAAAGCCGCCGATTCCTGCCTCCGGTTCCTGAGCGAGCGGCGCGAGAATCCATATTATGAGGTATTACTTCCATACGGAGCTTATCTGGCCGCCCGGATGAACGCCGAACTCGGACGCGATTACGACCTCGACAAGATGATCAACTGGTCGTTCGGCATAAGCGAATGCCGCTCCGGCTGGGGGATAACGATCCAGAAATGGGGCGGGCATGACTGCCACGGGCTGGCCGGCAGCGTGGACAACGGCGGCGGCTACGCCTTCGCGATGAACACGTTCGCCCAGGCCGGGGCCATGACGCCGATCGTTCGCTACGCCCCGTGCTACTCCCGCGCCATTGGGAAGTGGATGCTCAATCTCGCAAACGCCGCCCGGCTTTTTTGTACGAACGGGCTTCCGCCCGACCGCCAGTCATGCTCCTTCTGGAAGGGCGATCCGAAAGGCGTCATTGCCTATGAAGGATTGCGGCGTCAATGGGGCGTCAAAAGCCCGTATGCGACGGGCGATCCCCTTTGCATGAAATGGGGGCCGAAGACAGACCTCGGACTTTACGGATCCAGCCACGTCGGGATGCTTGGTGCGCTGGTCCATCCCACCAGCGACGGAAGAATTATAGCTCTGGACTGTCTTGCAACCGATTTCTTCCATGACAAGGCCTTTCCCACCTTCCTGATTTATAATCCATATGCTGAAGACCGAACCATCTCCCTTGAATTGGGTAAGCTGAAATCCGATGTTTATGACGCGGCGTCAAAACGAATACTTCTGCGGAAAGCGGCGGGCAAGACGGATCTGATGATTCCGGCTGACAACGCCAAGCTGATTGTGATTGTTCCGTCCGACGGCGAATGGCGTCTGGACGGGCGCAAACTGCGTGTCAATGACGTGATCATTGACTACGATGCGCGCGCATTGCCCAGGTAACCGCCCAGATTTTCCCGAAAGTGCGAGAAGGCCAACGGATAGAATGTAATGAACACGATAATCATTTCCATGATCCTGAGCGCCGCAACGTGGCAGCATCCGGCCGGCATGGTTACGCCCCGGACGCTTGACGAAGTCGCGCAGAAGCTCGAAACGCAGGCATGGGCGCGTCCCGTCTGGGACGCCAGGAAGACGGCTCTTGCGCCCTGGCTGAATGCTTCAAGCGATGAGCTTCGCCGCGTCTTCCCGAAGCGCAGGGGCAGCGTCTATCACAATTTCTCGTGCCCAGATTGCCGGATTCGCCCGAAATTCGACGCCTTCAATCCTGACAGATTCGTGTGCGAGACCTGCGGGAAGGAATTCGCGCCGGACACCGACGCCGGTATCTACCCAAAGGACCACGTTCACCACGGAAGCATGTATGAAGGCTGGATTTGCCTCTTTTATCTGCAAGCCTCCCAGACGGCGGCCGATATGGCCGTCATCGGACGCGTGGAGCATAATGCCGCATATCTGGCCCGCAGCCGCGAATTGTTAAGTCTGTTCGCTGAAACCATCCGCAATTCTCCGACTGATCACGTCGGCGACGGCAACCTGGTCCGCATCCTCACCTACCACCGCGAAGGCGACAATAAAATCCTTTCAGACCTTGCAGTGACATACGAGTTGTGCCGGGATGGCATGACTACGGAAGAGCGCGCAACGATCGAGACCGACATCCTGAAACGGATGCTCGACGACGTCATGCTTGAACCGATCTACAGATATGACCACAACAATGTCTACCAGTGGTATCGCACTATAATGCAGACCGCCGCCTGCCTTGAGCGCGATGATCTCATTGACTGGTGCATCGGTTACGGCGATTTCACCCCTGAAAAGTCGCCGGAGCATCGCAGCCTGCGCAGGATCGCGGAGCGGAATTTCCTTCCGGACGGGGCTTACTGGGAACTCTGCTCCGGCTATCACCTTTATCCGATGTACGCCTTCTGCGAACTGGCCGTACTGACACGCAATCTGTCGCTGATGGATCCGCGGCGTTTCCCCGCCAGGGATTACGACTGCACAAATCCGGAGAACCTGCCGGGCCGTACCATCAAGAACGCGCTTGAGTGGTTCATGTCAATGGCGATGCCGGATCGCACTATGCCCGTCGTCGGCGATTCCATGACGGCGCGTTCCGGCATGGACTCATATACGACGACCGCCGAGATCGGCTACAGGTATTACGACGTGGCCGCGGTCGGTGATTATGAGAACCTGCGCGCGAAGCGTTCGTGGATCGGGTTGCTGTATGGAGCGCCTGAGATCAGGAAGGTTGAGACGCCGTTCGCCAGTTCGCATTTATCATGCGGATGGGTATCCCTGAGGAACGAATGGAACGGCAATCGTGCATGGGTCGGATTGAACGCCCTGAAACCGGGGGGCGGCCATCAGCACGCCGACCGTCTGGGGCTGACTTTATACAGTCACGGTCAACTGCTGGTTCTCGAAAAGGGAACGCCTTACAACGAAGAAGTCACCCGCAAACTCGGAACCATGACCCAGTCGCATACGACGGTTGTCATTGACAAGGTATCACAAAAACAGGGCGAAGAGTTGAAGGGGGGCGAGATTCCGGTGGCGGCCGTCTTCTATGCCGGCAGCATCATGAAGTTTGCCGAATTGCGCGGAGATCGCATCTATCCGCAGGTGCAGGCTTATCGGCGTTCTGTGGCGATCATCGAGGATATCGTAATTGACTGTTTCGATGCGCAGGGCGGGATGACAAAGGATTGGCTGGCTCATCACGCCGGGCAGACGACCGAATTCAGCATGGCCATGGAAGAAGCTCCATTCGATCCGGCCGACTGGCTGTATAACGGCAATCCCGTTGTTCTCAAAGGCGCGGGGGACAAGGACTGGTCGGCAAAATGGCTGGTCGGGGGAGTAACTTCACGCCTGACCATGGCGGGCATTCATGGCGCGTCAGTATTCCGGCTTGAGACATTCCCGGTTGATAACGCAGTAATTACGCAGGGACATCCGGCCTGTCAGACGATATGTGCGCGCAACACAACCGATTCTCCATTTCTTGCGGTCTGGGATGCGTGGACCGACGAGCCGAATCTAAAGTCCGTGATACGGGTTCCGGATCACCCGGCATTGCTGATAAAGGCCGCTGCAAATACCTATCACGTTCTTTTTGGCCCCGGCAAGGCAGAGTTTCCTGATGGCGTTGTTCTGTCGGGTGACGGCTCAATCAGCCTTATTCGGAACGCGAAGGCTATGGCATTTGCCCGCGGAACATGGGCCGAAGTCGCCATCGGCGGAAAACATTTGAAAGCCGCGCTCAGTCAAAACGGGAGTTTTGAACTCGACTGGAGCAACGGCATCCGCCAGGAGAAAATTGTTTGTCCGATCCAATACGACACCTACGGAGGACGAGATCACCCGCGCGGTCCGGCCCCGAAGATAATAAAGCTTGAAGGCGACCTTCACATGAAGTAATTCACCTCCCATGCTACCGGGAATCTTACAATGTTGCGCCGTCCGGAAGCTTCCTGATGACCTCATATGAATGTTCGAAAGTCGCTCCGGTTGAGGCAGGCAATCTTTTCTGATTGAACCAGAGTTCAATATTGATCCGTTTCTGAACCATATTCCAATTAACAAGCTGTTTCTCGACCTGAGCCGGATCAAACCTGTTCAGAATCCCTATGTTCAACTCAGTGTTCCAGAGAATCCATTGTCCTTTGGACTTTGCGGCGGCGTCAATCCAGAATTCCTGCTCACTGTGAGCCGCATCCGCATTTAGTCTTACACAAGTCCAAATGCCGTCAGATTTTAAGGAAAAAACGACGCACCTTGACGGATCGCCAAGTGAAAAAGATGGATGTGCCCGAGGCGCTATCGCTTGAACAACTTGCGAAGTGTTCTCATATCGCGTCGAGATTGTCAAAAATGGCTTTTCCGGGGCGATTGTAACCGTTCTGCTTAGAACTACTCCATCTTTCAGCACTGCCTGCATCAGGAGCGATCGGGCAGATGATCCAAGGACCTTGAATTCCTCCTCCCAGCCTACAGACCTGTATGCCCGCTGGGTATACTCCTCATAGCCGCCATCGAACGGGTATCCCTCAGAACCCGGACCTGTTGAATGAATAATATTCATGTCATGCTCGCCGGTTATTATCACCTGATGAATTCTACCTCCCAGCGACGGTATTATTTCGCACTGCATTGCCGGATTCCTTAATCTCAGAACCGGGCATTTCTTGGCCAGGGCATTTGATCTCATGCTCTGAATCCAACTTTCCAGGTTGCCGCTCTCGCGAATCTGGTTCACGCCGAACTCCTTTAGATCTGCAATGTAACCTTCAAGCAGTTCTCCATATCCCTTGTCAAAATCTTGAGATATGACATCGCCGTCTCTTCGCCATGTTCGTTCCCCTGAATTTAGTTCAGCATATTTGAGCCACATCCGCGCCTGTCGGACTCGCCGTTCATAATCCGTATTCCCCTTCACGGCAGCCGCGGCTTCATCCAATGGTTCTCGACACGCCTTCAACAGTTCAGGAGAAAACCACTGGCTGGGCGACATGAATATCCCTACGTGAACGTCTCGCTTCTCAACAGCGTCATGGAGAACATCGTAATATTTCAGCATGGCATTGGCAGCCGGACCGTAGACCGCCCTCAGAAACTCAACTGTCACAGCGCGGCTGTCAGTTCCCGGCTTCCAGAGGCAACGAGCCATTATGTAGGACTTCAATTCAGCCCCCTCTCCGCCTCCGCATGACGGATATGCGCCCTGTTCGAAAATCCCCCTGACGTTATGCTTTGCGAAGAATTCAATGTTAGGCCCGATCACGCGGATATTTGGAAACGGGGCATGGTAGTGAGCGAAATCGGTGTTGTAGTTCCAGATGTAGAGGCGATCGCAAATCTTCGCCCACTCGCGTATGTCTTCGGCGAACTTGGCGTTCAACTGGCAGTCGGGAGCATCCAAAGGGTGGCAGAAGCAGCATTCTATCGAGCAGAGGCGCACTATCACATTCGGCCTGGGGCGCGCGAATTTCGGCGGTTTGCGGCTGTAGCTGTAAGCGAGGGTATCAATGGCCAGGTCCGGGAATTCTTCTTTCAATGAGTCGGCGATCTGGTTGACAAAATGTATTATGGGACCTGCCTGGCTCCCTTCGCGCTTCGCCAGTTCGCTGCATTTCGCGCATGAGCACCACCCCCACCAGTCATTCTGAGATACCGAAATGATGTCGGCTTTTGGTTCCTGCCTCGCCCATTCCCTTACCTTGTCTGTGACAATTCGAAGAACGTCCGGATTCGTAAGGCACAGTTGCCCTTTATCTCCGACACGTCGGCGATAAATCTCTGAATAATATTCAGGATGCTCCTTGAAATACTGCTCAGGGGGCAGGAGGGAGTAGAAGGTATGAACAAATCCTCTGTAACTGATATTCCCCCCTTGTGTGGCGGATAAACGCCCATGTGTGCTGTTCATCCGGTTGCGCATGCACCATTCCCCGTCGAATGCCTCTGTGAAGAAAGGTTCCCGATACTCCAGAACCGGGTTGAATCGGTAATCCGCGAAGGCCAACTCGATGGACGTCTGCCTGGGGATTACCGAAACGTCTTTCGTATACCACCTGCATCCCATCCGGGTATCAAGAAACTCGTAGACGGCGTAAAGCGTTCCTCGCGGCCGCCCGCCGGCCAGAATGAGATTACGGCCCCTCGCAGCAATAATCAATTCCTCATCGCCAAACTTTAATTCAGCCAGGTCCGGGGCCGCAGAATTCAGAATTGCGCCGTTTCCGACGATAATCGCTGGTTCCTTCGGCGCGTTGCCTTCCACAATCGGAAATTCGGCTCCGGCAATCTCGCCCATGAACCTGGATAGCTCGCGCGCCGCAAGTTTTTCAGGCTCTATGGCATCTGTTGATACGCAGATCGTATAATCAGTTACCCCATCGCGGGCAAGTTTGATGATGTTTTCATTTTGGGTGTCAGGATGTTTCAAGATTTCCTGCTGCCCAGATACTCTCGCGCGGTCCGCGCATCCGGCAACTGCAATAGTGAGGGCCAGTATGACTATCCTGGCTGAGCGAGTCATTTTCATCCTCCGCCCAAACAAAATGTTGTTGGGAATTATGCGATTACAGAATGCTGACCTGCATGACTCTTGTCAAATGTATTCCTGTATCAGCAATACTGCCATGATAATGAATATCATTCATCAATCCTGAATATGTCTTGGCCTTCATGGAAAGCGAATGATATGACGAACGCCTGCTTCCGGCATATAAATCGCGCACCTGGATCGTCTTTTCTCTTGACTTCCATAGGGCGATTTTGTACATTTCATACAGGAAGGAATTGTGCATCTTTTTTCTGACGGGTGGTGGATTTTCAGGAGGAACAAAGCATGAAAGGACGATGGGTTGTTGTGTTGGCCCTGCTGGCCTTCGCGAGCGTAACCGCGCGCGCAGACCTGCACCAGCATTCTCTGCTGGACACGAGTAATCTGCACCTTGAGATGTATTTGAGCGCAAATGCCCCGGATACGCCGCCTCAAGAGGGTGATTGGGTGTATGTTGGCGGCGGCGATATGCAGATGATCGGCGGCATGAATATCAATTACTGGAATGAGCCGGGTCCGTATTCAGGCGTGAACGTGCCAAGCATTAATGCGACGAACGCAACTTCCTGGGGTTCTTGGTTGAGTGTGTACATCGGCCCGCCGCTCGAGTATGTCTTCGCATGGCTCGAGTTCGACCCAGGTCAGATTCAGGCCCGTGTTTGCACCATTCCTGATGGGACCGTGGACGGCGGAGGCAATTTCTCCATCCCGGGAGATACGATTTATTACGAGGTTACCAGCTTCAATTATGACATTTACTACGGCCTCTATGGCACGATGCCGGTAGGCCCGCCTCCGGATGCTACCGGCGCCCCGGGTCCGCCGCCGTACCCACCGCCGGACCCGGTGCCGGGCGGATATCCGTATCCTTACATCGAGACGGCCCCCGGTGAATACATTCACCTGTTGTGGTTCGGTCCGAACGATCCGGCCGGAGAGTACATTTTCGGAACAGAGGGCCCGATCAACAGCGGCAACTTGCCGTCAAGCTTCACTGGAAGTTACACGGAAGTTGGAAGCGAGTTGGCGTCTGAAATCAGCCATTCTGAGCTTCGCTACGAGAATTTTGTTTGGATAGACGAGAATGCCGGAATGGGTCTGTGGTTGTCGCTCCGTTTCACAGGCGATTACCAGGGCATGACCCCCGAACCGTCCAGCATGCTGCTCCTCGTGGGCGGACTGGGCGCGCTCGTGGCCGTCAAGCGTCGTAAGAAGTAATCATCTCCGAACGCAAAAAGACCCGACAGGACCTTGAGCCTGGCGGGTCTTTTTCTTGTACGATATCCCGGAATTCTCTCATTCAGTCCATCAGGCTATTCGCGGGATTTATGAAATATCATTTCCAGAATCCGCTCTGGCGATGGCACTCCTCGAAAACCCGTATCTGCTCCCGCACCTGCTCCAGCGTTATCGGGAACGGTTCACCCTTCGTTAATAAATCGTGTAAATCCTCGTAAAACGGCCCGCCCTTGCCAAGCGCCGCTGCCGCGGATGAATAAGCCCTCCCCGCGACGCCGTCGCTCTCCCCCCAAGTCTCCTCGGTCCATTCCAGCTTTTCGGAGTTATAGCTCCGGTCCGGGGTGGGATTTCTGTCCAGCGGTCTGGGCGGGAGCTTCGCGGGATCAATAAACTTCCATTTCAACGCGCTCCTGCTTCCGGTCAGCGTTCCCTGAGTTCCCTGCACGAGCCACGCGTTCTCGGGGTATGCGCAGCAACTGCTGATCTCAAGGTTGAGCGTCGGCGCGCCGTCCGTTTCGATGATGACCGTCACGTGGTCCTCCGCGTCGCCTGACACCAGCGCCCTGTCCATATGGCAGAAAATGCGCCCCGCCTTCCTCCCGTTCAGGAACTGCAACGCTATGTCCATCATGTGCGGCCCCGTGTTGTTGAGCGCCCCCCCGCCGAACTCCTGCAACGTCTGCCAGTCCCAGCGCCTTCCGAATCCCTGCCACGCCATCTTGATCTGCGCTATCCGCCCGAGTTTGCCCGATCCGATGACTTCCCTGATCTTCGCAAAGTCGGCGTCATAACGGCAGCACTGGAACACCGTCAATTTTCCTGAAGACTTGCCCGCAGCAGCAATCATGCGGTCGGCGTCGGTCAGATTTGTCGCCATCGGCTTTTCGCAGACGACGCTTTTCCCGGCCTCAAGCGCCCTGACTGCCTGCGCAGCGTGCAGACATGACGGAGACGCCACGACAACAACACGGATTTCAGGATCGTCCGCCAGAGAGTCGAAACTGTCATGAACGCGGCAGCCGAACCGGGTCTGAGCTTCGGCGCATCGGCTCTTGATCGGATCGCAGACCGCCGCGACCCGGAACATGTCCGGCATTTTGGACAGCAGGTTGGCATGAATGTCCCATCCGCTGCGGCCGAGGCCCGAAATGCCGGCATTGATGATTTCGCGCGACGCGCTCATGGAATCCCCTCTCGTGCATGATCCTGGCTGGTTGGAAGTCCGGAATTCTTCCGCCCAGAATACGGCGTGGCATCCGCCCCGCGCAAGATCGAAATAGGTTGCCAGGTAGTGGGTCACTGACGGGCGCGTTACCTTGGAGATGCGCTCGTCCGCTCTGCGGACGCGCTTGCTTGCGCCTTGCCGTTGCATTCGTGCGCTTGCTTATGCGATGCCGGATCAGGTAGTTTCCAACCCCGGCAAGCCGGGGGAAACGACAAGGCGGCAGCAAGACTGCCGCAATCCAAATCACGGCCACACGCCCATAACTGGCCACTTACGTAGCCCGCTCGGATGACCGGCGCGCGAAAAAATTCCCCAAAATTCCAAAAATCAGTCTTGACACTTACACGGGGGGGGGGGGGGTACAATATCATATCGTGTGAAATTGGGCGAATGCTGTCAGGATGCCGGCCAGAAGCGGCTGTTGAAAACCCGCACGAATGCGGATAGAATGTCCAATGTAGCTAATGCTCGGCTTCTTCTTGGAGGAAGAGAGATGAGAAGGATGAAAACCGATCGGGGCAATTGTTGTAAGGGTTTCTCGATTTCCGGCGGGTTGAAGGGCATTGAGCCTCTTGAGAGCCGTCTGCTCCTTGACGCACCGACCGGTGTCATTGACACCCCGGCGAACGAAGATATCTTCGTCCCCGGCGAATCCGTCTTCCTTTCAGCCTCCGGAAGCGATCCGGACGGGACCATCCAGAGCTGGCATTGGGAGGTCGTCGGCTACGAGGGATTCTATTGGACCTCGGACGTCGAGGACCCCGGCAAGCTGGTCCTGCCGGACAAGGGGCAGTACGACATAACGCTTACCGTCACCGACAACGACGGCAACCCCGACCCCAATCCGCCGACCGTCTCCATCGGCGCGTTCCCGCTCAACGGCTTCATTTATGAGGAGCAGGTAGACGCCCAGAGCTACGGTTACACCGTCCTGGTTTGCTGGGGCGATCCGCTGGAGCGCGGCTTTGCCCAGGGCTACTACAAGGCGGAAGAGATCGAGGAGACGTTCTACGAACTGCTCGCCATCGCGCTCACCTACGAGGGAGTTACCTACGAGGTCATACGGTCCGTTCCGGCGCAGGTTGACTGGGGAACCAGCGACCTCGGCATGGAATTGCAGGGCCTCTATTACGGCCTGAAGGCCGCAAAACCCGACACCGCGCTAGACCTGATAGACATCCAGGCCATGAACCTCGTCGGCGACGTTCTCGGCCTTGCCTGCCGTTCCCATTCCTGCTGGGGGGACTTCGTTGACGGGACGACCAAGACGCTCTCCACGCGGCGTCTCGATTACCCCGATTTCTCCAACTCCCAGTACCGCCACCTCATAACCGCATCCTTCCCGGAGTCCGGCTGCTCCCGCATAAACGTCACCTTCCCCGGCTGCGCCACCGTCGCCACCGGGCTGAACCAGTATGGAACTCAGGTTTCGGTTCATAACTATTACCCCGAGATTACATATCCGGAGATCGGCTCCCTGCCCCGCTCAATCGCGTCGCACATGCTGCTGACCTCCCCGAATGACGGCGATTACACGCATCACCTTGCGGATGGTTACACGTCGCTTCAGCCGTACGAAGCCACTGTCCCCAGCTTCATCAACTACTTCGCGCCGGACGGCTCCGGCGGCGTCATAACCTGCGATCAGATCACCGGTTACTCCGATGTGCGCGTCCCGCAGCCGTCCTACTTCAACGGCGACGTCCTCATCACGACCAACGAGTACACCGACGGCACCTACACGCCCTACGGCGGGGAATTCCTGGCGGACTACTACGCCGCCGGGGGAATCAAAACCCTTCAGAGCCACTGGGACGTGACCGGCCAGAGCTGGCAGCGTTTCAGCGTCGCCTACCGGGGCGAGAACGACATGACCATGTGGTTCGACGGGCAACTCCAGACGGGTTACACCCCGAAGGTGGTGCTGGAGTATTCCGACCTTCAGGCTGAGGTTGACGACGAATTCAACGATTCCCCGAACGGGAAGATAGACTCCCCGCTTGACGGCGCGGTCATCCCCGACGGCCAGGCGATCAACCTTCAGGCGTCGGGTTACGACACGAACGGGACCGTGACGGGATGGGACTGGCAGATCACCGGCCCAAACGGTTACACATGGAGCTCGACTGCGGAGGACCCCGGCTCGCTTACGCTGCCTGAAGCCGGAGAATACACCGTAACACTGACGGTTACTGATGATGGCGGTCTGGATGATCCGATACCGGACGCGATAACCATTATCATGTCCGACGGCAGCCCAAGGGTTACAACGATGACCCCCGCTCCCGGAGCAACCGTTGACGACGCGCAGCCCGTCATCACGCTTGCTTTCGATCAATCGCTGAATCCCCTGACAGTCACAACGGACACGGTGAAACTGCTTTCCCCGGGCGCAGACGGCATCCCGTTGACAGCGGATGATTCTTACTTCGGCGTCACGGATCTTGTTTACTCCGACATACTCAAGGAAATCTCATTCAGACCGACATCCATTCTACCCAATGACGAGTACTACGTACTTCTGTCCGCCGGGGTGGGAAACGTCATTGGACAATGGCAGGCGATAACCACCTGTGACGATCTTTACGACATCTACTGGAACGGGACGTCCCTGGGATCAGCTTCCGACTGGATGACCGCCGAGACGTGGAACCTCAACGTGCTTTCCGGGCCGAACGTGCTTGCCGTCCACGCAAGAGACACTGGCGGGAGCGCAGGTTTCCTGGCCTCGATTGATGGCGGAGTTTCCGTGTCCGACACTACGTGGCTGGTCTCGGAATCGCTCGTTTCCGGTTGGGCACAGCCCGGTTTCGACGATTCGGGATGGGTCAGCGCGACCTCGTGGGGGCAATATCCCGCAACCGATCCGTGGCGCAACCATGCAGGCGGATTCCCGAACCCGACCGATGCGCTGTGGATCTGGTCGGATGATAATTATTTCGACGATGAGGTCTGGTTCAGAAAAGAGATTTCATCTCCGTTGGTTCAAGGCGTTGCGGGCGCAGACGGGAAGCTTGTTGACGGAGAGTTCTCCGGATCGCTTCCCAGCGGGAATGGTTACCAGGGAGGATATTTCCTTGCATCCTTCACGGTTCACGATCCAGGTCCGACCGTTCTTTCTGTGACGCCGAGTGGAATCGTCGGGACTGCTGTTGACGAAATTGTTGTCGAGTTCAGCGAGGCGCTTGACGCGGTTTCCGCCGAGGATGTCGGCAACTACGCGATTTTCGCCAGCGGGGGGGACGGATTCTTTGGCGACGAAACGGACAGGATTCTTTCAGGCATCGTCCAAGACGCCGCGTATTCAGACGGCGGAGGTGCGGGACCTTTTGTCGTTACGATCAGCCTGAATCCGGCACTGACCGATGAGGCTTATGAGTTCGTCATAGACGGGAACGCTTCCGTGAAAGACGTCTTCGGCAACCCGCTGAATGACGGCGCCGACGAAAGACGGGGGTTCACTGTTGACGCGGCGTCTCCCGCTGCGGTCGCTGACCTTCTTCCTGCCAGCGACCTTGGGGCATCGGATTCGGACAATCTGACGGCGGCCAACAAGCCCGGCTATGCGGTGACCGTCAACGAACCGGGAATGCTTTCTTTCGACTTCGATGGCGACGGCGTGACCGACGGGAGGGTGGCGGTCGGCGTAGCGGGAACCGTGCAGATAACAGCGGGATTCCAGACGGGGACCTTCCAGCCGTCTGTCAGTCAGTCGCTCGGTAGTAACGCGCAGAGGATCGCCCCGGGAGACTTCAACGGCGACGGATTCACTGACCTGGCAATCTCGGACAAGGGTGCGGACAGAGCACTGGTCTTTCTTGGCGACGGGGCCGGGGCTTTCGCCCTGAGTCAGACTCTCGCCATGGGCAATGAACCCCACGGCATCGCGGTAACCGATATGGACTGCGACGGCGACTTGGACTTAGCCGTTGGAGACCAAAACGGGCTTGCCGTTTTCTTCAATGAGTCGGGGACGTTTGTCAAGGACTCAGATTACGCATGTGGGTCACTGCCGGCTCATATCAGCGTGGCGGATATGGATTCAGACGGCGACACTGACATCGTAACCGCCAATTTTCCGGGCAACAACGCTTCAATTCTGTTCAACGACGGCGACGGAAGCTTCAGCCGGATTGACCAATATTCTGGCCTGACTTCAGCAAGCGGGCTGGCCGTTGCGGACTTCAACGCGGACGACGTTCCGGACTTCGCAGTGGCGACGTTCTTTGCCGCAACTTTCACCGTCTTTCTCAACGACGGGAGCGGGAACTGTGTTTCCAGCGGCAGTTACACCATCGGGCCTGCTCCGTGGTACCTCGCAACAGGGGATCTCAATGGTGACGCGATCAACGACATCGTCAGCGCCAATTCCGAAGCAACCTACGTCTCGGTTCTCATGGGCAACGGCGATGGGACGTTCGCTCCCAGGATTGATTACGCCACAGGAAGTGAACCGTTGGGCGTCGGGATTCGGGACCTGAACGCGGACGGCTGGGCCGATCTTGCCGTGGCTAACCGCGGTTCGGGCAACGTTTCCATCCTGCTAAACGATGGGACCGGAGTGTTTGTGAAAGATGCGGACTACGCCACCGGGGCGGGCGCTCACGACGTCGCCGTGAAGGACTACAACGGCGACGGGGCACTGGACATCGCGTGTGTGAATGAAGGAGCAAAAACCCTTTCGATCATGATGGGTGCTCTGAGTCCGCTACCTGACGGCGTCCATCCGATAAACATCACCTTCACCGACAGCGCCGGCAACGTCGCTACCGACTCCGATCCGACGACGATTGACACGGTCGGCCCGGTTGTGAACAAATGGCAGATTGCCGCCACGCACGGCGGCGGGATCGGGGAGTTGGTGAACGATATCGCCAGCGGCTACGTGGAATCGCGCTACCAGGGAATCAGGAAGCTCGTCATCAACATGGACGATGCGATGAGTCCCGGCAGCGTGAGCGTTTCCGACCTGAGCATCGTCGGCGTGTCACACGGCAACCAGAGTTCCCTCATCACAAGCGCGACGGTTGCGGGAAACAAGATAACCATCGGCCTCTCTGCTGCGCTTCCGGACATTGACACATACACGGTAACACTCGGCAGCGCGATTGAAGACCTGGCGGGCAACGGGGCATCCGGCCTCTCGCAGATAACCGTCAAGACCCTTCGCGGCGACGCCAACGGGGACGGGCAGGTCAACAGCTTCGACCTTCTGAACATTCGCGCATTTGTCGGTCAGGCGGTGAATGCCGCCAATGCCCGGCGCGACATCAACGGCGACGGGGTCATCAACTCCTTCGACCAGCTCATGGCCCGCGTCTACGTCGGAAACAAGATAACGTAAGATTCTTAACCGCAGATGAACGCGGATGGACGCGGATGTGTTTCCCAGCAAACGTTACGAAGTAACGCCGGGTGAAGGGGGCAACGAGCTTGACCATTATTCCGCTCGCGCGCATTGAATCATGACCGCCTGCGTTGCCGCGCCCGATATAACATGTCGGATAGTACTTGACCCCCCGGCGCGCTCAGGATACGGTTACTGAGGGTTTGGGCATCTCCAGTCGGCGCAATCCGCCGTCCTCCGGCCGGAAGGAAGCACAAATAAGGGAATCATAAAATGGCCCGCAGCAAGAAATCTGCGTGGAGCGCAAGATACTCTGTATCCCAGCTTTACGACCACGGCCCGCAGAAGGAATACTCCGGTCTGGACGGGTTGAGCGTGGCCTTCCCGATCGGCGGCATCGGGACCGGAACGGTAAGCGTCGGCTCCGGGGGGCAGCTTATTGACTGGGAGATTTTCAACCGCCCCGGCAAGGGAAAACGACTCCCCTATACCTTCCTTTTCCTGTGGACGAAGAAGGACGGGGATGACGCCGTCGCCAAAGTGCTTGAAGGCCCCGCGCTTCCGCCGCTTAGCCGCAGCGGCGGGCTGCCGCCGGATTTCGTCTACGGTCTGCCGAGATTCCGCGAGGCATTCTTCACCGGGAAATATCCGTTTTGCGATATTCGCTTCGAGGATCCCGCAGTCCCGTTGAACGCCTCGATGGAGATTTTCAATCCTCTCATTCCAATGAATGAGAAGGATTCCGGCCTGCCGGTCCTGATCGCGCTCGTCCGCCTGACGAACAAGAAACGCGTTCCGGTTTCCGGGACGCTGGGCATGTGCCTGCTCAATCCGGTCGGGCTTGACGGCCACTCCATGCCCGGGCGGCGCAACCACGCCTCCCTCGGCAGGAACGTCAACGAATGGGTTGATGGAGTCGGTCTGCGGGGCCTGAAAATGACGTCCCGAAAGTATGACAAAACGGACAAGGTTTTCGGCTCCCTTGCGCTGGCCACTCCCTGGAAGGACGTCACATATACGACCCGCTGGCCGGATGGCGGCTGGTGGGACGACGCGCAGAAGTTCTGGGACGGGTTCCGCGCAAAGGGGCAGTTCGACAACAACGCCGAGACGCGCGAGACGGGCGACGGGATGACGGACATCGGGGCGCTGGGCATGCGCTTCAAGCTCAAGCCCGGCGAAAGCGTTGAGATTCCGTTGGTTCTTGCCTGGCACTTCCCGACGCGCGAAAACGACTGGAACGGCGAGCAGGAAGTTCGCGGCAAGAAACTCGTAAATTACTACGCCACGCAGTTCCCCGGCGCATGGGATATCGCGTCATACACGGTCGGGAACCTGGAAAGGCTGAAGTCCGAGAGCCGCCTTTTCCAGGAAACGCTTTTTGAGAGCACGTTGCCGAGCTACGTTCTGGACGCGGTCTCCAGCCAGGTTTCGACCATCCGAAGTAATACCGCCATGCGGCTGGAGGACGGAACGTTCCACGGTTTCGAGGGATGCTCCGGAGAGGTCGGCTGCTGCCCGATGAACTGCACGCACGTGTGGAATTACGAGCAGGCGCTGGCGCACCTCTTCCCGGCCCTTGAGCGGACGATGCGGTGGACGGATTACACGCAGAACATCCGCGAGGACGGGAGCATGGCGTTCCGCACGCTTTTGCCCTGCGGTTGCGCCCAGTGGGGGTTCAAACCTGCCGCCGACGGGCAGATGGGCTGCATCGTCAAGCTCTACCGCGAATGGCTGCACAGCGGCGACCGGGCCTTCCTTGAAAAGCTCTGGCCGAACGCGAAACGCTCGCTCGAATTCGCCTGGCAGCATTGGGACAAGGATCGCGACGGCGTCATGGAGGGCGAGCAGCACAACACCTACGACATCGAGTTCCATGGCCCGAACCCGATGATGACGATCCTCTACCTCGCCGCCCTGAAAGCCGGGGCGGAACTTGCCAGGGTCGTCGAGGATGCGGACGCCGCGCGCGAATTCGCGGCCGTCTACGAGAAAGGCCGCCGGAACATCGAGAAACTCTGGAACGGCGGCTACTACGAACAGAAGGTCGTTCCGCCCGGCTCGACGAAAAAGTGGACCCCCTCCCAGCCGGAGCCGCGCTATCAGTACGGCGCGGGCTGTCTGACTGACCAGATGCTGGGCCAGTGGATGTGCGCCGTGGTCGGCCTGGGCCATGTGGCCGAACCTGACCACGTCCGCAAAACGCTGCAATCAATCTTTGACCACAACTGGAAGACCGACCTCTGGAATCATCACAGTTGCCAGCGGACGTACGCCCTGGGCGACGAGCCGGGGCTGCTGCTATGCACATGGCCCAGAGGCGGCAGGCCCGTCTTTCCGTTCCCCTACGCCGACGAGGTGTGGACCGGCTGCGAGTACCAGGTCGCCGCGCATCTCATCTACGAGGGGATGATCGAGGAGGGGCTGTCAATCGTTAAGGGAATCCGCGAGCGCCATGACGGTTTCCGCCGCAATCCGTGGAACGAGCCGGAATGCGGGGACCACTACGCTCGTCCGCTTTCGTCATGGTCCGTGCTGACGGCGCTCAGCGGGTATTACTACTCGGCCCCGGAGGCGGAGCTTGCCTTCGCCCCGCGGCTGAGCCTGGAGACGTTCAGGGCGCTGTTCACGGCGGGAACCGCCTGGGGTTCGTACAGCCAGCAGATGATGGATAAGCGCTTTTCTGCGGCGCTTGAGACGAGATACGGCGAATTCCGATTGCACACGATATCAGTCGTGCCGCCCGTTCCGCTTCGCGCAAGGTCGTCAGGCAAGGCGCTGTGTTCCGTGAAGATCAATAGCGAACCGTGCGACGCCGAGACGCGATTCAGCGGAAACCGCCTGTCCGTCCGTCTGCAATGGCCGGCAAACCTCGGGAAGGGGGACGTCCTGCGGATCACCATCGGCCCCAAGTAACCCAGCGCATCCCGGAACCGGCCGCAACCGCGCCGCGGCGGCGGAAGCCGAAACTACGCGCCGTTATTTCAGACCCAACGCGCCAGTAAGCGAAAGGCGACAGGCATATGTCCGAACAGATTTGCGCATACTGCAAGTCCCGCAAGGGAAAACGCAAGTGCCCGGCCCTGCTTGATTGGATCTGCTCCCAATGCTGCGGCCTGCACCGTTTCAGCGAGATCAATTGCCCCAACGACTGCGGCTTCGGCCTGCGCGGCAGGATGATGGAACTGGCCCGCGCGAAGATGGAAGAGGCGGAGGACAAGCGGCGGTTCTGGATTCCCGACGACTGGTTCATCGAATTCCGCAGCCTGGTCAGGCCGCACCCGGTCGCTTGGGATTTCCTGATCTGGCGGCTCGGCAACGAGCTTGCCGAAGTCGTCTGGAATGCGCGGGGGGGGGTGAAATCACCCGAATATGAAATCACCCACGACGCGGCACAGGACATGGGCGTCCACCTCGCGACGACCATAGAGGAATTCATCTGCGATCATTGCTCCCTGCCCGGCTCAGAGCTTGAGGGGTTGCTCCTGGCCCCGTTCAGCGACGCCTCAGAAGCGCTCAGCCGCTGCCGACGAAGGTGGAAAATGGCGAGCGGTGAGCTTGACGCCCTCATACCGCCCGATCCGAAGCTGCTGGACGTCTTCACCCTTGCGGCTCATAACGCGGCAATCCTTCCGTCGCTGAGGTTTTATTTCGAATCGCGCGATCACATCATCTGTTCGGAGCGCCATGAGGACATTCAACTCCTGGCCCGGCGGACGGCCACGGCGTGCCGGCAGTTCCTGCTGGACGCCTTCAAGGGAGACGGGCGCGAGTCCGTCTGCATCAGGGAACCGTATCGCTGCGGTGCGCTTTTCTTCACCGCCCTCCCGGAATGCCACGAATGCCGCGACGGCGTCTGCTCAGGCATTTCCCAGGACCCGCGGGAAATGTATTACCAGATGATGCCCCGCGTGGGGGACAACCCGGACGAGCGCGATTTCGTCAACAAACTCATGGCCTTCACTACGACCAGCCCGTGGTGCGCCGCCGAGGTCCAGGCCTTCGTCGGCAACGTCGGCGCGAACGAATCCCCGCGTGACAGGGATATCCTGCGGACGACGAGGATATTCGCCTTCGCCTCAAGGTTGCACATTTCAGGCCTTGGCAAGCGGCCTGTTGACATGTTCATCGAGCGTCAGGCGCGCCTGAAACCGGAGAAGTCCGCCATGCTTCGGGATTGGGCGGACGCAATGACCGGAGTTTATTCCGTCGTCAAGGGCGGAAAGGAATCCATCGTTCTTGATGACCTGATACGCGGCGGAGATGCCGTTACGGTAAAAATGCCGTCCAATTCCGCCATTTCGGATGGGTTTTTGATAGTCTCGCCCCTCTGGAAACGTGACGATGGCGCGATGTCAATCTCTCCGATGGCAAATATATTCAAACCGCATGACGCTTTCGAGGCGCGCGAGATTGCCGACCGCGTCAAGAACTCCAACGTGAAACTGCGCTGGCTGGGCAGGGAAAACGAGTTGATGGAATGCAGGTTGCTGCAGAAAAGCATGGCCCGCGCCTTCGCCAACAAATTTGGCGGCGCGCTGGCGCATTTTGAAACCCAGCGCGATGGCATCCCGACAATTAACGAGTTCCTCCATGACTTCATCTTCGAGTGGCGCTCCATCCAGAGCGGCATGGCCCCGGCGGACAGCTTCAGGCTGATTCACGGTTGCCCCCCCGCACCAAAGCAAGTCAGAATCGGCGATAAGATGGACGACTATCCCATGTCCGTCTATTGCCTCCCGGAAATCGGGATGGAACTCCTGCCGGACCTTAGACCGCTGACCAACTGCCTATCCGGCGCGGCGGAGCCGACCGAGCTGGCCGCAACCATGCTGCGCCGGCTGTTCTTTGAAGACCAGATCCCGCCGCAATTCCTCAATCACCTGCGGGAGACCCATCCCGGCGAACTGCTCAGCCTGCTGAGGCGTGCCCTCAATCATCCCGACTTCGATTACGATAACGCCTGGCCGGAACTGATGCGGCGATGCAAAAAGGCGTGGGAATCGCAGGAGGAGTACCCCTGCTGGTTCTGCGTGCTCGAACCTGACGCCAGGGACGCTTCCGGAGAGTCCGGAGAAGAAGCCCCCGCCGAGGGGGGAGGGTCGGGGCTGATCGCCCCATAACGAAGGGGAAAAACCATGAGGCGGGCGCTTCCGATTATCGCGATTGCCATTCTGCTCGGTGCGGCGCTCCGCGCGGAGGAGGCGCTGTACGCGGGCCTGACGGACAGGGAACTCGCCATCCAGCGCTGGTTTTCCCAACTGACCTTCCTGTCCGACCGCAAAGCCGCTGCATGGGAGGGCTGGAACGACGACGGGCGACAGAAGGACATCACCGCCTTCCGCTATCAGATCGCCTTCTGCGGTTACGGCTGCGCCGCTATGGCCGCAAAGACCCCCGCCTATACGCAGGTCATCGGCGCTCAACTGCTTGATCTCTGCGAGCGCATCATTGACGCGCGCTGCTGGCCTTACGTGACGGATTACTGGAAATACGGAGGCGGCCCGCCTGATCCCTGCCGGTATGAAAACGTAATGTACACAGGTCACCTCGCGCAGCTCATGCTGCTCTACGAACTGATGACCGGAGACATGCGCTATTCCAAAGAGGGATGGGACTTCGTCTGGACGGACGGGCGCAAGACTCATTACGACCTCGACCTGGCGGTTCGGCGAATGCACGTCCAGAGCGTCGAAACGCCGTGCGGCGGCATCTGCTGCGAGCCGAACTCCATCTTCGCAGACTGCAACAACCACAGCTCGAACGCATACCTCCTCCACGACCTGCTTCACGGAACCGAGTATTCGAAGGTCAATCAGAAGTGGTTCGACTGGATGTCGAAGAACTTTCGCCGCAATAAGCCCGGATCGCCTGAATTCCTTTACGTCATCTATCTGAAAAACCAGAACGTCTTTCTGCCGCTGAGCGACGTGGGCGCTGACGGCTGGGCGCTGGGCTGGGGATATCCGTGGTTTCCGGACACGGGTTTCGCCGTCGAGGGCTGGCGCTACCTGCTGAAGAATGCGAAGTGGGGCGCGCCGAAGCCGGACCAGGCTTTCGCGCACAACAACAAGGTCGTCGCCTGCTGCGGCGGCTCAACTCTGCCCGTAGCCAACTCCTTCCTCCCGCTGGTCGCTATGCAGGCCGGGGACGAGAAGAACGCGCGGAAAATTCTGAACTGGCTGGAGGCCGAATGCGGGCGAAGCCTTGACGCGGACGGCGACGGGCACGCGGAGAGCTACTGCTATCACACCTGCAACGCCCACCGCATCCCCGCCACGGGGAACATCTCCGCCGCGCTGTCCACGCGGGGGGACTCAATGCGCAGGCTTTACAGAACGCGGCGGGACGACGTCCTGAAATCCCCCCGCGTCTCGCGCGTTGATTATCCGAAGGTCCTGGTCCGATCCGCCGAATTCCGCGCCCCAAAGCTGCGCTTCGCGGTCCTGAAGGGAGCGCCGTCTTTCAATGGCGTCACGAAGATCGTCTGCGGAAATATCCCGGACAATGCGGAAGTCGCCGTGACGCGGGACGGGCAACTTTACGCCGACGCGGAGCGAAAGGGAACGACGCTCATCATCAGAACTGACGTCGAGCAGGAGAGGGTATTTGAGGTGACGGTCAGGTAGAGGGGCGGGTATCACTTTTGCTGGCGATCAATTCAATGTTATCAGAATTATCGCCTATGGCCGCCGCCTGCAAATCCTCCCTCGCCCTCCGGTGTCGGCATCTTCTCCAGGAAGAAGAAATGGATGAAACTTCCATCGGCGCATTTCTATATTGGGCGTCAGAAGTAGATGCGCATGATTGTTACGCCATTTCTGCGTCCCCCTCATCCGGTGCGCCGACCCGGCGCGGCCACCTTCTCCCCAAGGGAGAATGGGAACCGCGCTGCCCGATTGCGGGCAGCAGGGCGGTGGATGAGGGGGGATAACCGCGTGTCATGTGCGCAATTATTTATGACGCTTTGTATGGATTAACCATGTCCTGCCTTCCAGATTCCTTTCTCTATTCCCCCGATACCCATTCCAACTCCGCCTCGACCGCGCTGTGATCCGACAACGCCCCCGATTTTGGGTCAAGATACGGATTGACCTCGATCGCGACTGGTTTCAATTGTGGCAAGCCATCGCCGGGATTGCCGATAAGAACATAATCTATCCGACTGCCTGATTCTGTTGTCGTCTGGTTGTCCGTCGCTCCGATGGCGTCCCCCATGAGAGCCGGCCAAAGGTCCGTCATCCCCCCGCGCGGTCTGGCCCGGTTCAACTGCGCCATCATGCGGCTGTACAGGGATTCGGGGTCCCTGCGCTCGTTCGGCGCGCCGCCCGTATTCAAATCGCCCATGAGGATGCACGGTTTGCCGGGATCGGAGTGTTCCCTGATGAATTCGGCCATTTCCTGATACTGATGCACGCGAACCTTGCCGCCGGCGCACGCTTCCAGATGCGTGACGAACACGTCAATGAAGTCGTCCAGCCGGTCGGCGCTTCTGGCCAGTCTGGTGTGGACGACCCCCTTGGCGGCGAAACCATCGGCAAGGAATCCATACTCCATGGGTTTGCTGAAATGTTTGAAAACCATTGTCCCGGTCTTGATGACGGGCAGTTGCGTCAGGAGCAGGCAGCCGCCGTTCGTGTAAAACCCCTTCGGTCTGGGAGCGATTACGGCCTTCCCCATCCCCCCCCACGCGTTGCGCACCCCCTCGACAATGCGATATCTGTATTTCTCAAAGAACGTTTCCTGAAGCCCGACTATGTCGAAACGGGACATTGCCTCCGCAATCCGGTCTGCCCTGTGCCCGGCATGGGGCCGCTTGTTGACGGCCATGGCAATCCCGGGCAGGAACTGCACGTTGTAACTGGCCACCCTTATGGTTTTCTTCGTCTCCACCGAAGTCAGATCATTAATCAATACCGCCGTCATAACCAGCGCTCCTGCAACAGCGCCCGCCAGAATCAATGCGCGCTTTTTCATCGCTGATGCGTCCTCAAGTTGTGCGCAAACCCTCGGCCACCTGCGCAGCCGAAGCGTCTTTGGCCAGAACCCCCGAAAAATCTTTCCGTCCCTCTATCGCATCCTTCGCCGCCAGAGAAACAGCCGCATCGCCAATCAACACGGCTCCGATCATCTGCCTGTCCTTGAACACAAACCGGATGTATTCTCCGTCCGATTCGGACTCAAGTACCATGCACTCCGGGCCGTCAGGCTCAAATTTGCCGATGCTGGAAAGCTCAAGCCCTAAGACCTTCAGGGAATTCGAGCGCGGAATCCCGCCGAATTCGGCGTCGCCCCCGGCTGCATTGATTCCGGCTATGCCCCCCTGGTACTGACAGGCTGTCCAGTTGCCGTAGAGCACGCCCATGTGCTCCGCCACGTCGCCGGCGGCATAAACCGAAGGATGTGAGCTTCGCAGATGGTTGTCCACGATGACGCCCGTCTTCACGGCCAGCCCCGCTCGCCTGGCAAGCTGGCTGTTGGGCCGCACTCCCGTCGCGACAACGACGAGATCGGCCGGGATCTGCCGCCCGTCCTCCATCAGAACGCCCATGACGCGCTCGTCGCCGATCAATTCCTTCGTTCGCGCATTGCTCACGACCTTGATGCCCAGACCGTTGACGTGCTTGAGCAGAATCTCGCCCGCCCGCTTGTTCAACTGGCGCGGCATGAGCCACTCGCCGCCTTCAATCACAGACACCCCCGCGCCTCGGGCCGCCAGCGCCCCCGCCGCCTCCAACCCAAGTATCCCCCCGCCGACCACCGCGCAGGTCATCCCCGGACGCAACTGCTTCAGCATCAACCTCGCGTCGTGGAGAGTTCTTAAAGCAGTCACGCCCTCCCTGTGCGCGCCGGCCAGCGGAGGAACGAACGGATGCGCGCCGATCGTGATGATAAGCCTGTCGAATGGCATGCCTGAGCCGTCGCGCATGATCACACGCCGGTCGCCGAGGCTGATGTCTGCAACCTCCTCGCCCAGCTTCAAATCCACATTGTTGGAGTCGTACCAGGCCCTGTCGTGAATCGGCAGTTCGTCGTTGCCGATCTCTCCGGCCAGATAGCGAGTCAGGTTCAGGCGATAGTAGGGCAGGCTGCTTTCCTTGGTAATCAGAGTAACAGTCCCCCCGGATGTCGCCTTCCTGAATGCTTCGACCGCCGATATGCCTGCTATCCCCGCGCCCAGCACAACCAGGTTGCCGGAGAAGTTCGCCGTCCGGGCGTCGAACTCGGCCTTTATCGGAGCTTCGGTTGCCATCGCCTCGAAATACGACTTCGCCGCGCCGCAGATCGGGCACTCATCCGGCGCCGCGGACTGCCTGTGGATGTAACCGCATACCATGCAACGCCACGCTCCGCTCCTGCTGTCGCTCATGTCTGATCTCCGCCCGCGCTGCGGGTTATTCATGTTCGGTTCTTGCGATGACCTCTTCCTGCATTCCCTCAGGCAGGTTCACAAAGTAGTCGCTGTACCCCCCGATCCTGACCACGAGGTCGCGGTATTCCTCCGGCTTCTCCCGCGCCTTGAGCAGCGTTTCGCGGTCAACAACGTTCACCTGGACCTGGAATCCGCCAAGCCGCATATACGACTGTACAACGTCGAAAATAATGTCGGAAAGCTCGCGACCTCGAATGGACGATTTGCCGAACTTGAGATTCAGCGCCATGCCCCCGAGCATGGGCGAGTGTTCCCACGATGTGACGGAGCGCGCGGCGGCGGTCGGTCCATGCAGTTCCCTTCCCTGCGCCGGGCCGCATCCGTCCGCCAGCGGGAACCCGGCGCGACGCCCGTCCGCCGTGGCTGCGGTCGCGCTTCCAAGCCGCTCGTGCATTATCCAGCAGAACAGCCCGGGATGATACCGCCCGCCCAGCCACGTCCTGTATTTCCTGCATTCCTCAACGATCCAATCGGTGACCTCCCCGGCCAGATCGTCAACGGACGGATCGTCGTTCCCGTATTTCGGCGCGCCTTTCAGGAACATCTGCCGCAGTTGCTCGTTCCCCTTGAAATTCGACCTGAGCGCATCCGCAAGAGCCGCCAAGCTTACGGTCTTTTCCTCGAAAACAAAGCGCTTCACGGCGGCAAGGGAGTCGGCAAGATTGGCAAGCCCGACGAAAGACGGCTCGATCCAGTTATGCCGCGCCCCGCCGTAATCAATGTCCCTCCCCCTGGCCAGACAGTCGTTCACAAAACAACTCTGGAAGGGGAATCCGCCGTGCCGGTCGCGCGTCATCATCGCGGCATTCTGGTCAATCGCCGAATTACGGATGATCTCCGCAAGCCTTGCCCTGCATAGCGATTTCAATTCGTTGAAATCGCTCGGTTGCTCGTTAACTGATGCGTTTTCAGAACCGGAAAGCGGGACTCCGAGAACGTCGTTCAGGCACTGCGGAAGGTTGATGTACGGACTGGCGACGTAGACGTTCGAGGATGCGATGGGCGTGATCTCGACGCAGGTGCTGTTGATGTAAAGGCGCGACTCGTGCTCGGTCAGACCTGCGGCTCTCATGCCTTTGCTGATGACGCCGTCGTTGAAGAACGCCGGATGCGTGAACCCCCGCGACAGCAGGCGGCATCCCTTCTGGACAACGTCCTCCGGCGTCCTGTCACTCCAGCAGATTCCGATTCCCGGATATGCCATCCCGACGTGCTCGATGGAGTTCAGGAAGAGATGCGTAAGCTCGTTTGAAACCTCGTTGCCGTAGCCGTCCTCGCCGGAAAGCATGAAGCCGACGGCCAGCCCGCGCGGGGTCAGGTCGTTGAACTGGAGGCAGAAGGCATCAATGAGTTCCTGAGCCTGTTTTCTGTTGATACGGCCTTCCGCGACGTCGCGCTGATAATATGGCCACAAATAACGGTCGGGGCGCCCGGTCTGGAAGAGCAGCATCATCTGCCCCGCGCAGAGGGCGAATGTCAGCAGCCATGTCGCTTGCAGGGCTTCGCGGAAATTGCGCGCGGGCAGGTCGGGAACTTGGGCGAAGATTTCAGCCAGCTCGCGGTATCTTTCCGCCGCGATGCCGCTCCCCGCCGCGGAGGCAAGCCCCGCTGCCTTCGCCCGGTAGTTCGCGGCGAGTTTGGAGAATCCGTCCAGAGTGATCAGGCACGCCCGGTAGAAGGTGTCCTTCTCCATGTCCGCCGGAACGGACAGGTCAAGCGCGGCGCGGTAGTTGCCGATCTCGTCTCTGATTCCGGAGACTCCTTCGCGCAGCAGCTTCTCTATATCAACCGTCTGGTGTGCGCGCTGCCCGTGGACCGGCGGCATGTGCGGCGCGACCTTGCGCCAGGCGTCAAGCTCCTTCTTTTCCGCCTTCGTCAGCTTCCTGCGGCAGAGCCTGCCCGCCACCAGTTCATCCGGGATGATGACCGGAGTCATGCCGGAGAGGATTGATGCCGCAGCCCGCGCCCTGCGGATGATCCACCATGTCTCCCCCGACGCGCCGGTCATGCCCCTCGCCTCAAGCAGGCACATTTCAGGAGTCGGGTAGGGAACGTCGCCCCGGGCGCACCTGCGCTTCAGTTTCAGGAATCTTCGGGTCGGATGAACGTCCGATATCGGTTCCAGCCCTGCAACGGAATCATTGGGCATCGCATGATCCTCAACCGTGAGCGATTTCAAAGATCATTGTATGGCGCGCGCGGAAGGGACGCAATGAAAGAGGCACATTGCTTCTTCATTGAGGCATAGCGCGGCTGAGCGTAGAATACCTTGTGGTAATAAAACTTCCCCCCCCTCACGAGGAGATGATATGTCGGATTCGACCCCTTGTTTCAAACATCGTTCCTGCTACGTGAACTTCGCCTCCCACCTGCTCAACTCGTGGAACGCGAACATGATTTTCCCTGATGCGCCGCACGCCTGGAGCGCCGCTGATTTCGAAAGGTTCTTCGACATGCTGCGCTCGTTCGGCTTCACGTGCTTCGAGTTCTGGCTGATCCCAGCCATGTACGATCCGAAAGCCCTCGAGTGCGGGGAGAAATATTCGAGATTCGCCGGAATCATGCGCTCGGTAATCTCAGCGGCGCATGAGCGTGGGCTGATGGTGAAGTTCATCAACGGCCCCAACTGCATCGGGCGGGAATGGCGTTTCGCCTGCCCGAACGATCCCGACGACCTGGAACTGATCAGGAAACTCTGGCGTCATTGGAACCGCGAGCTGGCCGGGGCGGACATCGTCGGCGTTTTCCCCGGCGATCCGGGCGGCTGCAACCGCAATGGTTGCGATCACAGGACCTACATCGAGCTTGCCCTGCGCTTGATGGAAATCACGCTTCAGGAAAACCCGGCTGCGGAGACGGAGCTTGGAACGTGGGGCACGCCGTTCTCGGGCTGGGGGGAGGACCTTTACAACTGTCCGGGTTGGGACGGCTCCTGGAAGATGATGCTGGATGGCGCGGCAAAAGCTAATCCGCCGCAGTGCCACATCTGGAACGGCAAACCGGAGAGGGCAAAGCGGGCCATGGACGAACTGATGAAACGGCTCCCGGAATTCCCTGAGAATACGTCCGTTGCGATCAACCTGGGATTCAGCGGCGACGCCGACGCCACTGCCGGAGGCGACGCAAGAGAATACGTCCGCGAGGTCGCAAAGTCCCGTCGGATCAACAGTTGGGACTATTCCGTCACCGAAGGCGAGCTTGTGGTTCATCCCCATTGGAGGCTGCCGCGCATATTCAGCCGTCGGCGGGAGGAGCGCGCCTGCGCGCCATACCACGGGGCGATGAGCTACACGATGTCCCCGCGCCTGAGCCACATGTGCATGTACGCCGCCGCACAGGCCGGAATTAATCCGGATCGCGATCCCGATCAGGTCTCGCGGGAATTCTGTGCGCGCGTTTTCGGGAAAGAACACGAGGCGCTGGGCGACCTTTTCGAGGCGTTCGAGGTCGTTCCGGCATGGGGGTTTTACCCGCGCAGGCGGTGGTCAAAGGAGGAAGCGCACAGGGCGTACAAACGCATCATCGAACATCTGGAGTCCGCGACAACGGACGCCTGCGAACTGCCGCTTTATCCATCGCCGGAACAATACAGGGCCGACCTGCTGTGGTTTGCAAGGAAGTTTGCCGGGATGTCCGGGCCAAATCCGGATCGCGGCGCGATAAGGCGGGAATACTGGCAGAGATGCCTGAGCATTTACGACCATGTTCCGATGTCGGTTGACGAACGGGCAAACGCCGCCGCCGATCAGTTCGCAAATCTGTTTGCTTGATGTCGCGCCGCCTGAGTAAGCCGCGGACAAAGTATCAGGTTCAGTGCGCGGGTTGGGAAAGGAACGGGAAATGGCGCATTCCATCCAAGCGGCAAGGCAGGCAGTAATTTGCAGTCGAACATGCTTGTTTGCGCTATCGCTGGAAACCTGCTGTTCGATGCGGGCGCGCGGCGCGCAGGCATCACGGCTGATGGCCGTTACGCAAGTCCCCCGGCTTGTGCGGGCCAATGGCGCAATCTATAATGCAGACGTTCAAATCGTGGCTTCGGAAGGACATTTTCTTTGTGGGACGGGAGATTCCGTCCGGCCCGTTTGGGTCGGCGGAGGAGGACAGGAAATGAAGAGATTTCTGCTTCTGCTTGCAGTCGTTTTCTCTCTGGCGTCGTCGGTATTCGCCGACATCTTCACCTACGTCGCGGCGCCCGACAAGAACTACAGTTGGCAACTGGTGGGCGAGGACTATCAGCTCGGCATCACCATATACGACGTTGAGCTTGTCTCGCAGGAATGGCAGGGGATTGTCTGGAAGCACCGCCTCAAAGTCGCGGTTCCTCCGAACGTTCCCGACGAGACGCTCGGCGTCCTCGTGATTACGGGAAGCGGCGGCGGCAAGACGGAAATGCAATACGCCGGGATAATTGCGGCGCAGACCGGCGTGCCGGTGGCGGTTCTCTTCGATGTGCCCAACCAGCCCCTATTCGACGGCAAGCACGAAGACGAGATAATCGCCTACACCTTCGACAAAACGCTCAAGACCGGCGACGAGACCTGGCCCCTGCTTTTCCCGATGACCAAGGCGGCGGTCAGAGCTATGGACGCTCTGCAGGAGCTTGCCGCCGAGGGCAACAAAAAGGTCAGCGGTTTCATCACGATGGGCGGCAGCAAACGCGGTTGGACCACATGGTTCACATCCATTGTTGACACCCGCGTGAGAGGCGCAATCCCGATCGTCTACAACAACCTGAACCTGTCGGAACAGATGCGCATGCAGAAGAAGTCCTTCGGCGCGTTCAGCGAACAGATCAACGATTACACACAACTTGGGCTTACGGACAAGATTCTGGAAGGCGAGGCCCGTGAACTGATGCAGATCGTTGATCCCTACACCTACCGCAACCGCAGTTCTGTTCCAAAACTCATGGTCTGCGGCACGAACGACCCTTATTGGCCGCTGGAGGCGATGAATCTATACTACAACGACCTCGTCGGCCAGAAGTACATCCTCTACGTGCCCAACAAAGGCCACGACGTCGGCGATCCAGTGCGCCTGGCGGCCGGATTCACGAGCTTCATCCAGAAGATTAACGGGAAGCTTGAATACCCGAATCTTGAATGGACCTACCAGTGGCAGAAGGACGGAACGACGCTGAAGTTCAAGTCCGACGTGGAATTGAAGGAAGGGCGCGTCTGGCTGGCGACTTCCGCCACGCGCGACTTCAGACAGTCCAAGTGGGAACCGACGCCCGTGCAGAAGGGCGACGACGGATACTACACATACCCGCTGGCGAAAAAGGACGCGGAATTTGTCGCGGTCTTCGGCGAGGCTTTCTACCTGCTGGATAAGCAGGCGGTCTACCTTTCCACGGACGTGAAGGTGCTGGAACCGCTCAATCCCCCGGCGCAGGCGAAGTAATCCTGATCCGAAATGATGCGCAGCATCGGAATCGGAGAGCCGACATTGCGGCTCTCCGGTTCCGTTTTCATTTAAGCCGGCTTGAAGCTGATGTAGGCAATCTCAGGGGGGCAGAAAAGCCTGCGCGGGAGCGGCCCCACCGCGCCTATGCCGCGGGTCACGAACATCGGCATCGAACCGACCCAATGCAGCCCCGCGACGGCGCTCTTGTTGAATATCTTCAGCCAGAAAGGCGGCAGCGGGGGCAGCAGCAGTTGTCCGCCGTGTGTGTGCCCGGCAAGCATAAGGTGAATCCCGCGCCCCGCAAGGTCCTCGGCGGCGTCCGGGGAATGCGCCAGAGCAATCCGAAGCGATGCTTCCTCCGTCCCGGCGATGGCCATCTCCGCGTCGTGATGAAGAGTGCTTGGGTCGTCAAGCCCGATAAACGCGATGCGCTCCCCCTGGAATTCAACGATGATGTTTTCATTCATCAGGAGCGGAACTGGTATCCCGGAAAGTCGCCTGCGAAGCTCCCAGAGCGGAACGCACCCCCTGTGTTCCCAGTTCCCGGGCACGGTATAAACGCCCAGCGGCGATTTCAGCCGGGTCAGCAGGGGGATGACGTTGCGCTCGATGTCGCTCTGACGCCAGACGATGTCGCCAGTGATGCAGACGGCATGGGGAGATTCCGCGTGCACCGATTCGGCCACGGATTCAAGCAGAGGACTTGCGCAGTTGACGTGGAGATCGCTGATGTGGCAGATTACCAGAGACCTGAGGGCTTCCGGCAGGCCGGGTACGGGGATGGTAAGCCTTGTCGTTGAAAGACGATTGCCGTCGAACAGGGGCATGGGAGGCGGCCGGGGATTTACAGGCGCTTTCTGATGTCTTCCGATACGAGCCGGATCACGGATCGAAGCGTCTCGAATACGCCCGTTCCGCGAACGGCTACTGCCTCGTGATCGGGGACGCCGTAGAGGTTCAACTCGGCTCGCAATTCCTGGACGGGCAGCACATTGGGCAGGTCACGCTTGTTGTATTGGATGACCAGCGGCACGTTTTCGAGTTTCACGTTATATTCTTCTAGGTTCTCCTGAAGGTTATATAGGCTGTCAATATTGGCGTCGAATCGGTGTTCCTGACTGTCTGCCACGAATACGATCCCGTCCGTGCCCTTCAGCAGAAGTTTGCGGCTGTTGTTATAGAAGGACTGCCCGGGGACGGTGCAGATATTGAACGTGACCTTGAATCCTTTAATCCGGCCCAGGGACAGCGGCATGAAATCGAAGAAGAGAGTTCGCTCGGTTTTGGTCGCCAGGGACACCAGCTTGCCTTTGTACGACGGATCAATCTTGTTGTGGATGTATTGTATGTTGGTAGTCTTGCCGCCCAGACCGGTCCCATAGTAGGTGATCTTGCAGTTTATCAGCCTGTTCCTAACATCAATATTCGGCATGGTCAGTCCTTCAATGATGTTGACCGGCGGCCTGATGCGGCGCGCCTGGAGAGTCATTCACAAGCTGGGGATTATTTATCCGGTTTTGCCTCGTAGACGGCGCGAACAATCTGCAGGGCCAGGGCCGCGTTGATGCCCGTCAGGTCCATGACGTCCTTGACGGTCGCCTGCCTGAGGGTTGACACAGTCGTCAACCCGGCAGCGAACAGCCTTTCGATTTCTTCTCCGCCGACGCCTTCGATCTTGCTCAGGACGTCAATGAGGGCCGGCTCGTCTGCTGCGGCGTCCAGTTCCGCTTTCGCCTCAACGTCTGCGGCTCTCTTGGCAACAACGGTCCCCTGCGCTCTCTTGCGGCTTTCCTTGAGCTGGATGACCATCTTGTTGTATTCGCGGATGAGCATCTTTATGTCGTTCTTGCTGATGGCGCCGCCCTTGCGCGCCCTGTCCAGCGGAGCCCTCATGCGGCGCAGTATTTGGAACGTTTCATCAGCCTCAACGTGTTCTGCTGCGAAAATCAGCGGCGAGATTGCGCCCAGCAAACCTTCAACGACAACTTTGGAAACGTTCCCAGCCTTGAGCTTTACGAGACCCTCGCGGATCGGCGGAACGTATTCCGGCAGCATCTGCTCGAACAGGCGCTGTATTTCCTCCCGCGCGCCGGCCTCAAGCCCCAGAGCGCCGGCTTCCTTGGTGGCCTTGTCGCTTTCCTGGAGCTTGTTATCCAGGTTCTTCAGAAGGTCGTCCTCTTCCTCGTCAAGCCCGAATCCGCCGCCCCCTGCCGCCACCGGGGCTGGAGCCGGGGCCGGACGCGGGGCCGGTGTCGGGCGGGCCGCCGGGCGTTGCGCCGGCTGAGCCGGACGCGGAGCCGGTTGCGCGGGAGCCGCCGCCGGGCGCGGTTGCTGCGCCGGAGCCGCCGGCTGGACCGGTTGCGGTTTGGGCGCGGCAGGCCGTGGTTGCGGCGCAGGCTGAGCCTGTGGTTGCGGCGCAGGCTGCGCTTCGACCGGCGTCGCCTCGGCTGGACCGGACGACTTCCCCGTGAACAGCGCTACGGCCTTCTGGAATAGTTGTTTGAATGCCATGTTGTCACTGACTGGCCCGGGGGCCGATCCTGTCTCCACAATGTGCCTGTCAGGCGAACATTCTACTGTCTGCGCCGGAACGTTGCAACCGGACAGTTCCGTCCCATCCTGCGCGGCGACGAAACGACTGCCCGGCGCAGTCCCAAAACGGCTCGAACCCGGAACTTCCTTATCCCTATTTACGTCAAAATCGTCTCAAGCTCAAGTCTCTTTTTACTTTTCTTGAGACGTTTTGGCTTCCGTCTCCCCGAACTTTGCTGCCGGAAAGCGCGTTTCCAGGTACTCAACGTCACCCCGGGAAATGGCCAGAAATCTCATTCCGTTGGCGTATGATGCGTCGCCGGTCTTTGTCACGTGCTCCACCTCGCAGATCGCCCTGATCTTGCGCTGGAAGTGCGTGAACATGTCCACGGACACCTTGCTATGCAACCTGAGGGGAATCGTCGTTCGCACGAGAATGCCGCCTGCGCTTATGTTTATCGTGCTTCCGAGTCCGCTCAGCGTTCCTTCTCCGGTCTCGTCAAAATCCTCGTAATAGAGGAGGTTGACGCTGTCATACCGGAGTTTCTCGCGCTTGTCTTCGCGCCTGGCGCTTCCCTTCCTGGGTTGTCCTTTGCTCATTTTCAGGTTATCCGATCCCGCGATTGCGCCTGATCAGGCTCCCGCCATTTTGTCCTCTTTATCACACCCGGGGCGGATTGTCAATAGTCGTAACAATTAGAAATTGCTGTTGTTACGGCTTGAGACGCCCCGCCCGCCTCCTTACTTCTCAATCCTGGCCTCCGGCGGCTCACCGAAGTCGGTCCAGAATCGCCCGGCAACTTCCGAAGTTGTTTTCTCATCATGTACGAAAAAGCGATAACGCGCGACATGTTCCTTGCCCGGCTCAATCTTCCAATCGCCGGCCAGGGACGGCGCGTAACAGAAAAACGGTTCCGTAGGGTGGATGCGCATCGGCTCCGGGAAGCGGAAGTTTTCCGGGTGCCCCATGATGACCGCGCCTGTCCATTTCCCGCCGACCGTTCCGGCCACGTCGCACCACTTCGCGCGCGTGGCGTGGCCGTCAAGCCGCCCCTTGCCCTCCGAAGTCAGGAAGGTGTTATTCATCAGGCCCCACTCGCGATTGCCCCGGAAACCAAGCCCGCCGTAGCGATATTCCGGCAGAATCAGCGGGCTGTCCGTAGCGCATCGCTGGCGGGACGTCAGGTCCATGAGCCAATACTTCTTCTCCGGGCCGCCAACGTTCCAAACGCGGGCGTCCCACTGCTCAAGCAGCGCGACCTTGTGCCCCGGCGCGCTCAGATCAACATGTTCGTGCCTCGATTTGAAGCCGCCCCAGACCGTTCCGCTCGTGACGGCCTCGAACCCAGCGAAGCGAACCGTGCCTGTCTTGCCTCCCAGGTTCCAGAAATCCGGATGCCGCCCCTCAAACTCCGTCTTCGTCCACGGAAACCAGATTCCCTTGTGGTGCAGATGCTCCGGGGGAAGATCGTCCGTGACGCAAAGTCCCGACGGCGACCAGAGTGGATGAATGTAGCCGCTGCGGATATAGCTCCCGTCCACGCCCTGCGGCGGGACGACGTATTCGTAATTGTATCTGATGACCTTCCCCGCAGAGCAGGCGACCGTCAGCGCTGCTCCGTTCATTTCCGCCGTCACCATCGGCCCGGCGACGGGATTCCCCTCTATGAGTTCGTAATTCCGCTTGCTTCCCTGCGCGGTGGGGCCGTCCAGGATGAACCATAGGACCGGCGGATCTCCAGCCTCCATCTGTGATGCAACCGGCCTGCGGTTGCCGCCAGTCACCTCAACGAGTTGCATCGGACGCCACGGATCCGCCACGCCCTCCAGCGCGACACAGACCGGCGTATCGAGGCGTTCGTGCTTTCCGGAGTCAACAACGATTCGGGCAAGGGCGACTCCGTTTGCCCGGTCCCCGGCTGACAGGACCGCCATGACTACGGCCAGAGAAAACGCGCGCGTCATTTCCGACCTCCATTCCTTCACGGCATCGCTTCAGAACTTGCCGAGACGATCCTTCGCATCCTTGATCTGGTTCGCGTCCTTGCTGATTGCAATGACCTTGTTGAGCGCGGCCTGCAACTGCGTAGGCAATTTCTTCCTCATGCTCTTTTCCCCCGCCATTCGGATGATGCCCCCGCAGGCCTCGGCGCGCAGTTCTTCGTCCACCATCATGCCGACTATCATCTCAATTGCCCGCTCGTCCTCAATCCGTGCGACAGCGGCAACCGCAAGCTTCTTCTCCTCCACCCGCCGTGCCGTTTCCATCGCCGTGCGGCACATAGCCAGTCTTTCATCCGCCGGGCGATTTCCAGGCAGTTCGATCATCCTGAGGTAGCCCCGGAGCGCCAGAACGCGGTGCGTTTCCTTCGCGGATTCGCGGGCCATTTTCAGCAGGTCGTCCGTCGGGGTGGCGTCCGGCCAATCGCTCAGCCCGCGCGCGGCGGTGTCCTGAATCTCCCCGGCGGCGTCCGTAATCGCCGTCCGATGCATTGCTAGGGCCTGCGTCCCGCCGATGGTTCCCAGCACTCTCAGAATCGAACACTTCGCCGGGACCGAAGCGTCCGGATACGCGCCGGACAGCAGTTCCGCGCATTTTCCCTTTTCAACCGATCTTCGGCATATCTGCCCCACAGCGTTCTCCGCGCCGAAGCGAGTATCTTTGCCCTCAGATCTTGTCATGATATCCAGCAGCAGCGGAAGATTCTCATCCCCGCCCAGTTCGCCCAGCGCCTTCATAGCCTCCATTCTTGCCTTTCCAGCGCCGCCGGAAACGACCTTTACCAGCGCAGGCACAGCCGCTCGGGCGTCCCGGTCAATAAATGCGCGAATAAACTCAATCTGCGTCTGCTCATCCGATTTCGGCAGCGACGCAATCATTGCTTCGTCAACGCCGGGAGCGGCAAGGATGACAAGAGCGGATTTTGCCGCCGACTTTTCGGCGGGATTTCCCTTTGCGGCTTTTTCCGCAAGCAACGACGCTGAACCAGCGTCGCCCACGCGCCCCAGCGCAGCGATGGCGGCGACGCGCGTTGCCTCATCCTTCGAACTAGTGGCCTCAGTCACCGCCGGCAACGCTGCGCGGTCTCCGCGCAGACGCAGAACGTCCAGAAGCCGCGGCTGCGCCTCGACCGGAAGCGCCTCCAGTCTGGACGCCATGATCTTCGTTGCGCCTTCGCCGGGGATTGCGACCAACGCGGGCATGGCCAACGCCGCCACCGCTGCTGGCTCCGACCTGATCAGGTCGAGGGTTTCCTCTATCGCGCCCTCTCCACCTGATGAAAGCATGCATCGGATCGCTGCCGCACGTGAACCGGAATCCTTCTCCCCGGCCAGCAACTCGCGGCAGATACCGAGCGCCTTATCCGGATTTCCCTCTTTCACCGATCTTTCTGCGATCAATAGAAAAGACTCGACAAGGTTTCCCCGCAACGCCGGAGCAATCCCTTCCCTTGCGCCGCGAAGCCCGGCCAGCGCCTCGTCACCGCCGATTCTGCCCAGCGCCGTGGCTGCCGCGTCGGCAACCTCCATGTCGGCATCCGACGTCAGCAGCGCAATCGCCTTTACAGCCCCGACATCCCGTCTGGCCGCTATCGTCTCGATAATTCCGACTCGCAGTCGCCCCTTCGTTTTGCCAAGCGCGTCAAGGAGTGCGGCGTTCGCGGCAGGCGTTCGTATCCCCTCCAGCGCGTATCGGGCCATGTGAGAAAGTTCGGCGTCCGTCAACAGAGCGGCCAGCGCAGGGACGGACTTGTCGGTGCCGATCATGCGAAGCTGGCGACAGACGAAGCGCTTACATTCGACGGTTGCGCCGGCCCTAAGAAGATTGATGAAGCGGGCCTCAAGCTTTGCCGCGAGGGCCGGATCGTCCGCGCTCGCCCGGACCTGCTCCGCAATCTCCGCTAGCGCGGCAACGCTCTGGCCATGCTCGTATGAAGCAATTGGGTCGTCGCCGGCCCCCGCTTTGGCGGCGGATCCGGGTGAAGGCTCCCTGCCCGCTGTCCAGAGAATCGCGTTTATCAGGAGCTTCAGGAAATTTTCCTCCTGAAAATCCGACGGCATTCCGAGCGAGGTGTAAAACACGCGTCCGCCGTTGTGCGTCCGGACCCATGTGACCGGCATTGTCACCCCACCGGATTTTGCGGTCATGAGCAGGACGGCGTCCTTCGCAATACCCGGATTCTTATACAATTTCGAGCGTCCCTTATAATCGCCGACGCCATTGAGAACGGGATGCGACTTCCCCGCCTCGACGATCCTGATCTCCGCAGCCTCGTCCCCGAAATGCCCCTGATAATCGCCTCCCAGCACGGTCTTATCGAACTCGGGCCAATTCTGAAAAGCATGGCTGGCCGTCCTTATTCCGACGACCGCGCCTCCCTTCTCACAGAATTTCTGAACTAGCGCCAGTTGCTCCGGAGGAAGCGTTATCCTGCGACAAAATACGACCATCACATCGCATTTGCCGATCTGCTCGATGCCGGGCAGGATGTTCCCCTTGTCCTCCCCGAACGCTCTCATGCAGACAGCGCCGTAATCCCCCTCCAGCCGCGCCTGAAGCAAAGCCAGAGAAGGCGCGGAGTCATACTCCTGCGATCCGGAAACCAGCAGAACCCTCAAAGGCGGTGCGTCCTGTGCGGCAGCGAGGGAACACGCCAATGTCAGGATGGCTGTTACAATTCCAATCTTTTTCACAATCGTTTCTCCACATCGCGGCAGAGACACAAATTGAACAGGAAATAGTCTCGCCCGCCGCGAGATGTTTGTTCCGACCATCATCGGGCAAGCACACGCAAACTAAAATCATATCACGACTTCCCGCGAATGTTCCCGGTCATGGCGGCGAAATCCCGCCAAGATAATTTCAGCGAGTAGGGAAGGCTCGGGCCGCTATTTTGTCGCAGGGCCTGCCGGAACCGCGGCGGCCGTCATCGCTGCCACGTTCGCCCTAAGCATGGCGTCGAAGGTCTTCTTCTCCAGCGTCATGTCAGGCTGACTCCTGAGAATGACCATCGGCTTATCCGGAAGAAGGCCCGCTGCTTCCTGGACGCCGGGATAATGCCGCGCTTCGACAATTATAAATCGGACCTTGCGTCCCTTGGTTGTTTCAATCGCCTTCTTCAGGCTGTCCGCCGGATTCTCGCCTTCAGATATATAAGTCGCAACCACGTCCAGTCCCATCCACCGGGCAAACGCCTCCTGCTCCATTGAACAAATGACCGGCGCGTCTGCAATACCGGCCGTTGCTATTGCTTTAAGCATCTCTTCTGAAAGGGCGGACAATCGGGCATTGATCGCCTTCAATCGTCTATTTGCTGTCCATCGGCGAATCTGTCCCATTGCGCAGAGATGCTCGGCCGCCTGCCTGCAACAGTCTTCGTAAGTGCTTGGAATACTGAGGCCCTCATTTGGGTGGATTTCGTTAATGCGCGCCCCTTTGGCCATTGACCTGGCTGCCTGCGCGTCAATGGCGCTTTGATAATCAAAGCGTATAAGCTGTCCGCATCCCGCCAACTGTTCCAGATGAGCCTGTGTCAGTTCAATATTCCGCTGGTCGTTCTGCGGCGCAGCCATTTCCAGTACCGAAACTGACTTGCCGCCGACATCCCTGACGGCGGCCTCTATCCAGGGATTTGTGACTGCAATATTCTGCTGCGCTCTACAGCCTGACGCCCCGGTCGCGGCGATCATTGTCGCCAGAACCAATCCCCAAAATCTGATGCGTAAAATTAGTTTTGCCGATCCGCCGTATGTTTTCATTTCATTCACCGTGTTCCTGAATCCAAGTGTGTTGTTCCGCCAGTGTCCATAACCTTATTACAGCCCGATTCCCGTGTCAACTGGGTATCCCGGAACGCTGGATATGCCCGGCGCGCGCCATTATTGCCGTTCCGCGACAAGCGGGATATACTATCCATGGTCATTCGACGGAACACATTACCTGCGGAGAAAACCTGTGAAAGATAAGTCGAAAAAACCGTCAAAAGCATCAAGCGTCCTTTTCGCTTCCATTAAGACCATGCAACCATCCGGCGACGCCACCCTGCCGGCCAAGTTTGAGCGCATGCTCGCGGAATTCGACATGAGGTCCATGTTCGATGGCAACCGCGTTCCGATCAAGATGCACCTGGGCGGCGCGGTCGGCTTCACAACGATCCACCCGCGCCTCATCCGTATCGTGGTTCAGGCGGTGAAGAAGGCCGGCGGACAACCCTTCGTTGTTGACGGATATTTCGACTCCGTGATCCACGCCGCCGAACGAGGCTACACGTCTGAAACTCTCGGTTGCCCGATTGTGTCCGCCGGCGGCCCGCTAGACTCACACGTCGTCCCAGTCAGGATCGGCTTCCGCGCGCTGGATGAAGTCAACATCTTCGGCGCGATCCGGGACGCAAAATGCATGATAAACCTGAGCCATGTAAAAGGGCACGGCGACTGCGGTTACGGAGGGGCGTGCAAGAACATCGCCATGGGCTGTGTTGACGCTTCCACGCGCGGCAAGATTCACAGCCTCGAGGGCGGCATCCGCTGGGAAAAGTCGAAATGCACGTTCTGCGGGCGTTGCGTCAAAGCCTGCGACACCGGCGCGATAACGCTGGATAAGAAGGGAAAGAATGTCTCAATCTTCTTCCATAATTGCCGTTACTGCCGCCACTGCGTAAGCGCCTGTCCCCAGGATGCGTTGGACATGAGTGACGCAAAGGGTTTCCGCTATTTTCAGGAAGGCATGGCGCTGACAACGAAGGCCGTCCTCGATTCGTTCCCCGCCGGAAAGGTCCTGCATATTAACGTCCTGACCAACATCACGCAGCTTTGCGACTGCTGGGGATTCAGCACCGCGAGCATGGTGCCGGATATCGGAATCATGGCCTCTCAGGACATGGTCGCGCTGGAAACGGCCTGCCTTGACGCGATCAAGGTTGAGGCCTTCATCCCCGGATCGCTGATCGGAAAAATGCAGCTTGGCGAGGGCGCGCATCTGCTGGAAAAGGTTCACGGCAAGGACCCGTACATCCAGGTCAGGGAGATGGAAAAGCAGGGAATCGGACGCTCCGCCTATGCGATCAAGGAGATCAAGTAGGCAGTTACCCAAATCGCATCGGGCGGCCTGCCGGGAGCATTTCGCGCCGGTCCAATGAGGGAGGAAAGCTGCGTATGACGACCGGATTGCGTCTTATGCAATGCGGCGCGCCTATGCGGGAGGCGCAGTTGCCACCGGCGGAAGACAGCTTTGATGTGATAGTCTGCGGCGGCGGAACCGCCGGACTGCCTGCCGCCGTCGCCGCCACCCGCCGGGGGGCGAAGGTCGCAATCATTGAACGATACGGCTTTCCTGGCGGCAATGCCGCGACTTCCATCATGCCGTGCTGGCACGGCATACAGACCCATCACTCCGGCCTGCTGCGTGAATTCGGGCATATGGTGGAGGACTTCGGCGTCGGGCCGATCCCGTTGAAGGACAAACATATCGAGCCGGAAGTCGTCAAAATCCTTTTCCTAAAACTGGCGGCCGACAACGGCATCAGGCTGTATCTGCATCACCTGATTGTCGGCGCAATAACGCGCGACGGTCGGATAACCGCCGTGGTCACTGAAAGCAAGGCCGGGAAGCGTGTGTTCGCAGCCCGGGTTCTCATTGACGCAACCGGTGACGGCGACCTCTGCTTCCACGCCGGGGCGGATTTTACGAAGGGGGATAAGGGGAGCGTTCAGGCCATGAGCCTTCGCTTCCGGATCGGATACGTGGACTTCGCCCGGTTTGCCTCCTATGCCGGGGAGCGACAGGAATTCGGGTGGGGGGACAAGGTGAGGCAGATAGCCGAACGCGACGCGCGGGGGGAGCGGCGGCAGGGCATCATGTTCAGCAGCCGTCTGGATAAACTTTTCGATTTGCACAGGGACAGGTACCCCGATCTTCCGTCAAACACCTATTTCAACTGCTCTTCCATCCGCCCGGGCGAGCTTTCCGTCAACTCAACGCGGATTTACAACCTTGACCCGACGAATCCCGATCATTTGACGGAAGCAGAGGTGGCGCTGAGAAGGCAGGCATGGGAGATATGGAGATTTCTGAGAGACAACATCCCAGGTTTTGCGGATTCCGTGATAACCGAAACAGCGGCTCAGGCCGGTGTTCGGGAAAGCCGCGTGATTGTCGGTGATCACGTGCTTTCGGTCGAGGAGGGGATGGCCGGCGCGCAGTTTGGCGATTCCGTCCAGACCTGCTGCGTGCGCTTCGACAGTCATGACAAGGCCCGGTATGAAACCGGCGGAACAGGCGGATTGTGCGACGTGCCTTTCGGATGCTTCATACCGAAGGGGCTGGAGGGCGTTCTGACGACCGGACGGTGCGTCTCCTGCGACCACCTGATGAATTCCGCCTTCCGTCGAATGGAAAACGCGTTCCAATCCGGGGAGGTTGCGGGAACAGCAGCGGCGCTTGCGGCCATCAATGGAACCACACCGCGGAATCTCGACGTCGGACGACTTCAGAGGGAATTGACTGGAAGCGGATTCAACGTCCGCCAGACGTTGCCGCTGGTTGCCGGCCCGGGGTGATGGAATGAGACATTCCCTTGCAGAAACGACAATGCGTTCCCTTCTTCCGGTTGCGGCATTGATTACCTTCAGCGCCTGTTCAAATGGCGGCCTGCGCGAGCCATGCGCAATCGAGGTCGAAGAGGGGGAGGTGACAGCCTCGGGCGAAGATCGTCTGGGGTATGCGCTCTATTTTCCGAAAATTGCTGGAAACGCTCCGCGCAGGCCGTATCCCGCCGTCATTCTGACTCATGGTTTCATGCGCAATTACTCATTCCACGCCAACAATGCCCGATACATGGCGCAGCGGGGGATCGTTGTGATGACGCCGAACATGTCCAGTCTGTTCGGCGGGGGAAAATCCCGGTCCAGAAACGCGGATAATACGGTCGGACACGTTCAATGGCTTGCAAAGCGCGCTGAAACAAGCGGGGACCCGCTCTGCGGTCTGATTGACCCGCGCAGGATTGGCCTTGCGGGCCACAGCGCCGGAGGCGCGGTCTCTTTCGAGGCGGCTGTGCGATCACAATCGTCCCCGACTCCTGTTGCCGCGCTCTGCCTTCTTGACGCCGTTCCCTGGCACGGCACGGTTAAGTCCGCAGCATCCCTGAAACAACTGCCGTTCTGCAGTCTGCGTTCCGAACCATCGAAATTCAACGCCGATGCCGAAATCATGAAACTGTTGCGGGCGATGCCTTTTCCGGTGGAGGATATTCTGCTTGCCGGCGCGTCACATGTTGATCCTGAGAATCCATCCAGCGCCGCAGCCCACGTCTTCGCAGGCGGCGTCCACCCGGAACAGCAAGCGCTTTACCAGAAGCTGATGTATCTTTTCTTCAGAGACTCACTGCAGTCCCAATTTGTTGAGACTGAGAAGGAGACCTACTGCGAAACCATCGAAAGGCTGAAGGCGGAAGGCAAAGTCCGAACCGCGACGATATCTCCCCGGCGGAATCCGGGTTGATGCGTTACCGGTTTGCCGTTTTGTCGTGTCTGACGTATATCAAAGCGTCGGTATTGAATCCCAGTTCACGCGCCTTGCCCACAAGCTCGTTCAGCAACTCTGGATCGAGCGCAGGCTTCCTTGAAAGTATCCAGAGATATGAGCGATCAGGCCCGGCGACAATGGCGTATCCGTAATTTTCATGGTCGAGGGATATGATGTCGTAGGTTCCATAGAACGGGCGAAAGAAGGAAACCTTCAGGCTGCCGATGTCCTGCTTTCCGCGAAAAAAGGCAACGCCGCTTGCCTCCCGCCATTTCCCCTTTGCCGCGTCATATCCCCTGTTCACGACGTTCAGCCCGCCACCCGGCCGCCGGGAGTATTCGGCGGTGACGTTGTCAAGCCCGCGCTCGAAGGAATGGTCCATCCGGGCAACCTCATGCCACGTTCCGAGGTAACGGTCGGCGTTAAAGCCGCGGACAACCTCCAGACCTGACGGCTTGCTGACGCAACCAAATTGAAGGATGCAGATGACGACTGCTGCGGGAACACACCATGCCGGCTTCGGAACCGACTTCAACAAGTAATAAGCGCGCATCTTTGATCCCTAAGGGTAGGAACGCATGACTCAGTCCGTCTTTGTCTATTTTAATGATATCCTGCCTGAGATTGCGGCATTAAGAGAAAAAGCCGCCGGATTTGAACTCGCCGGCGGCTCTTGTTTGCAGGCGGGCCGCTAAAAGTGCAGCCCGCCCGAGAGTGAGGCGTTGTGGGCATGGGGTATGCCCACATGAATAATTGCCGATCCTGCGGCCCGTGTCAAGAGAATAAAAAAAACTGTCACGCAATTATGGAAAAGAAACCCCCGCAGCAGGCATACCGTAGCGCCTTAATGACAACCTTTCCGTTGAAACATTCCTCCCGCAAATCATTGCCATGACCCGCGCCATTGGATACATTCCAATTCTGAAAGGGGAGCGCCGCCTGGCTGAATGTCCCGGTCCGGGTGGAAACGCGACAACCTCTTAACTGGGAGGATGCCAATCATGACCCGTCGAATCCTGGCCGCAATCGTGTGCCTGACCCTTGCCGCCTGCGCGTCGGTCACTCCGCCGCCGCCATACGCGCCGCCGCCCCCGCCGCCTGTTCCGCCGGGCATCGGATCGCTTGACGATCTGACGCTTCAGCAGGATTACGAGGCGTATTCCGCCAGCAGTTGCAACGAAGACCTTAAGGGCAACGGCGACTGCCGCTCCATCCCGGCGGGGGGAACGCTCGTCCTGGCCGACCTCGAAGGCCCGGGCATGATTACCCAGTTCTGGCACACGGTCGGGACGAAGGACATTTTCTACGGGCGCTCGATCATCCTGAGAATTTATTACGACGGCGCCGAGAAACCGAGCGTGCTTGCCCCGATAGGCGATTTCTTCGGCATCGGCCACGGCGGCGTCTACAAGAACTTCGTTTCCGCCCCCGTCATCGTGAACGGGCACGGCAAATCGCGGACCTGCTTCTGGAAGATGCCGTTCCGCAAGAGCATCAAGATAACGGTCACAAATGACTCGTCAATCCCGACGGATTCCTTCTACTTTCACATCAACTGGCGCAAGTATGAGAGCCTGCCGGATGATGCCGCCTACTTCCACGCGAAGTATCGCCAGGAATTTCCGGCCCAGCCCGGCAACTTCGTGCTTCTTTCGACCGAGGGGCGCGGCCATTATGTCGGAACAGTTCATTCCGTGCATCAGGTTGAGATGGGATGGTACGGCGAGGGGGACGAGTTTTTCACGGTTGACGGCGCGGAGAAGCCGCAGTTGCGCGGAACGGGCACGGAAGACTATTTCCTGGACGCCTGGGGCACGCGCGAGTTCCACACGCCATACGCCGGAGTGCCGTTATACGAGGGCGTGATGCCCGGCGACCGCGTTACGGCTTATCGCTGGCACATCCCGGACCCGATCCCGTTCAAGAAGTCGCTGCGAGTGGAAATCGAGCATAAGGGAAGCGTCTTCAATGAGAAAGGCACATTCCTGAATTTCGATCTGGGCGGGTTCATCGAAAGGCCGGACTGGGTCAGTTCCGTCGCGTTCTGGTATCAGACACCCGCAGCAGGGCTTGAGGAGGACATTGCCCCGGTTGAAAAGCGCATCCCGCCTTTCAAGATTCTGGACCCCGGCAAGATGAAGTATCGCGCCAATCCGCCCCTCATCGTTGTCCCCGGCGACCTTGGCCTTGCCTATATCCCCGGGATGCAGGGCGCGAGTTTGGAGTTCGACTTTGAGGTGGAAAAGGACGGGCGCTACCAGATAAGCGCCGTCGCGTTCTACGGCATCGTCTGCGGAATCTATCAGCCTTACCTCGACGGAAAGAAGATCGGCGGGCCGGTTGATTTCGTCATCTGCAATTTCACTCCGGATATTCTTTCCCTGGACACACACGACCTTAAGGCCGGAAAACACACGCTGCGCTTTGAGGGGATCAAGGAGGAGTCGCCGAACGCCCGCAACACGGCGCCAAAGTTCTACGCTCTGGCAGTCGCAAGACTCCTGCTCCTTCGACTGGAGGACATGGAGGGCTACCACGAAACTTCGGCAAGGCTGCTAAAGACAAAGAAGTGATTGAGGAGAGAAGATCATGGACGCATTTCGCCGGCTTGTCGTCGCTGGATTGTGTGTCGCCGCTCTGGCGGTTCAGTCTCTGGCGCAGGAGGGAAAGACAGTGAGCGAGAAAAAGGATGACATACGCGCGGCGGCATGGGTGCGCCCCACGCCGCAACAGATGGCCTGGCAGGAACTGGAGTTCATCGCCTTCGCGCATTTCGGCGTCAACACCTTCACGGACAAGGAATGGGGCGAGGGGAACGAAGACCCCAAAATCTTCAATCCGACGGAATTTGACGCGCGCCAGTGGGTGCGCGTCCTGAAGGACGCCGGGATCAAGCTCCTCATCATCACCGCCAAGCACCACGACGGCTTCTGCCTCTGGCCGAGCAAATACACGGAGCATTCCGTCAAGAACAGCCCGTGGCGCGAAGGCAAGGGAGACGTCGTGCGCGAGATATCGAACGCCTGCGCTGAGGGCGGAATCAAGTTCGGCTTCTACCTCTCTCCGTGGGATCGCCACGAGAAATCCTACGGCACGGACGAATACAACGAGCATTTCCGCAACCAATTGCGCGAACTGCTCACGAATTACGGCCCTGTGACCGAGGTATGGTTCGACGGCGCATGCGGCGAAGGCCCTAACGGCAAGAAGCAGGTCTACGATTTCGACAGCTACTACGCCGTCGTGCGGGAATTGCAGCCCGACGCGCTGATCGCCATCTGCGGGCCGGACATACGCTGGGTGGGCAACGAGGACGGCGTCGCCCGGGACACGGAATGGAGCGTCCAGAAGCGCGGCGACGGCTGGGCATGGCATCCTGCGGAGTGCGACGTTTCGATCAGGCCCGGCTGGTTCTACCACGCGAATCAGGACAACAATGTGAAGTCGCTCGCGCACCTGCTGGATATCTACTACAAGTCCATCGGGCGCAACTCGGTGTTGCTTCTGAATATTCCGCCGGACAGGCGCGGATTGTTCCACGAAAACGACGCCCAACGCCTGAAGGAATTGCGCCAGGTTATTGACGAGACGTTCAAGGTCAACTTCGCGCGGGGCGGCAAGGCGATGGCATCGGCGACGCGCGAGAACGCGCCGGACCACGCGGCGGGGATGATCACGGACGGGAGCATGTACACTTATTGGGCCGCGCCGGAGGGAGTCCTGCCGGTCTCAATCGAGATCGAGTTGCCCAAGGCGGCTGCGTTCAACTGCGCGATGCTGCGGGAATTCGTTCCGACCGGGCAGCGCATCGAGAAATACCTGCTGGAGGCTTGGGACGGGCAGGGATGGAAGGAATTCGCGCGCGGGACGACCGTGGGCTACAAGAAGCTCGACCGCTTCCCGGCGGTCACGGCATCGCGGGTGAGGCTTACAATCATTGAATCCCGCGACTTCCCGACAATAAGAGAGATCGGCCTCTTCAAATCGCCGAGATGATGTCATTGGAAGTTCCATAGAGTATGCGAAGCCAGAGGCCTTGCGCAAAGGGGAAAACTTTGTATATCCGCGCGCGCAAAACCTCAGACCTTCAGACTTTCGGTTTCGCGCGCTATTACGACGAAGGCTGTTCCTTTGGGTCCCCGGGAGCTTCTTCCCTGCGCGAGAGGGCCGGGCGCATGGGCTGCGTCGGCGCGGGCGGGGGGGTGGCGGCTTCGTCCCATAGCAGTTCCGGTTTGCCGGCCATCATGCGGACAGTGTGGTGCATCTTCATGCAACTGCCGTCTATAAGGCGGGTAAGCTGCGTGTCCTCTCCGGCCAGCTTCACTACAGTGTCCACCCTCTGGCGTATTTCGTCTGCGTCAGGACCGTTCGAGTCGCCGGTCAGATTAAATATGATCTCCACGGAATCGCCCTTGTTCTCCAGCCTGCTGAACTGGAGTTGGGCCGCCGATTCCGGGCGGTTCTTGCGGCAGAGAAACTCGGCAATCGTCAGGTGGAAGAACGAAGAACGCTGCGGAATCCGGACTCTGACCTCGGGCCAGTATCTGTGCGACTGTTCGAACTGCCCCTGCGCGTAGCGGACCGGTTCCTGCGCTTCCTCGTCCCAGTAGGCGCTGTTGCAGGTGACGGCGATGACATTCCAGTTGTAGGTGTCTGTCCGCCAGAGCCTTGCGCTGTTGAGAGTGCAGGCGTGCATGACGCAGTGTTCGAGGCTGCTTTCGCGCAGGTCGGCCCCGGTAAGGTCGGCTCCGGTGAAGTTGCAAAGTCTTGCCCCGGCGCCCCGAAGTATCCCCATGCGGATGTTTGAGCCGGACAGGTTAGCCAGGACAAGGCAGGCCCAGCTCAGGTTGGCCCCCTCCAAGCCGGCCTGGATCATTGTGGACTCCAGTAGGTTGGCCCAGCTCAGGTTGGCCCGTTCAAGTTGCGCCCGGTTGAACCTTGCTCTGCGAAGGTTGGCGCGGCGCAGATTGGCCCTGATGAGGTTGGCGTTGTTGAAATTGACCTGCTCAAGCTGCGCGCCCTTCAGGTTGGCGTGAGACAGGTCCGGAACCTCCTGGCTCTCCTGCCGCCAGTTGTTCCAAGCTTCTACGCCCTCGTGCAGTATGGCCAGGTGTTCCAGGTTGGCCAAGTCGCATGTCTCCTGACGCAATCCCGCCTTGTTGACGGTTCCAAGCTGAAGCGTTTTGCCGAAAGTCGCGCTGCCGGATGGCTTCCGAACCGGCCCGACGCCGCATTGCAGTTGGGTGTTTATAACATGCCGGTAGACAGAAGTCCAGTCTATATAATCATCCGTTCTGTGCGTCACAACCAGATGCAGTGGCGCGGAATGGCAAGCCCAAAGTCAATATTCCGCCCCCCCCGCCGACCGGACTTGGACATGCGCGGAAGGCCAATGCCATATATGCGCCGCAAACGCTTGATTACATAATGGTTAGGACAGGCATGACATGCCGATAATGGCATGTGGCAGAGAAGTTAAAAAAGCGCGGGAGCGGAACGCAGCAGGCATTTTTCCTGCCATGAACAGGCGCCGTCCAGTCGCCGGATAACCGCGGGCTGATATCACGCGCTATTCACGAGGCAACCGCGAATCGCCGTGCCGTCGGCACGTTTTTCAAATTGACACCCGCTCAGGTTAGGGGTTATAATCATAAGGATGAGGGTCGGTTTCGTTATCTCCCCCTTGATGGAGTGTTCAAGGCAATGAAAATAACGATCAAGAGCTTGTTCAGCGTCATTGTCCTTCTGATCGCGGCTGGTTGTGGTTCCCCGCAGGTGATGATTACCAGCCGGGCGTCGGCGGACATTGACACGGCCGGGATCAAGACGGTGGCAGTGGTTGATGTCACTTGCGACGGGCAGGGAAACCTGTTGAACTCGGATGCCGTGGTCAGCGAGATAATCAACCAGTTAAGTAATGCCGGATACTACGATGTGATCGAGCGCCAGCGGGTGCAGAAGGTTCAGGACGAACTGGCCCGTGGCGGATCGGCGATTTTCGACTCATCCACGTCGGCCCAGATCGGCAAACAACTGGCGGCCGATTCGGTGATTTTCGGATCAACGACCTACAATGTCGAGGCGCACAGTGGTATGGTCAAGCGCCAGATGCCCACAGGACGGCTGATACCGCAATACGACCCCGGAACCGGGCAGACGATCCAGGTGCCGGAAACGCAGTTGGTTGACGTGCCGACCATGACGAAAAAGGTCAACATGCGAGGCGATTTCCGCATGGTAAAGGTTGAAACCGGGCGCATTATCGCCTCCCAGACCGAGCAGTTTTCCGATTCTGCCCCGAAATCCTGGACCGGCGGAACCGCCGTGGCCGAGGGACAGCAGGCGATCGCCTCCTTGCCGGCCGACGCGGATATGGTCAATGCCGCGCTTACCGAGGTGGTCAGGCGGTTCGTCTGGAAAATATCGCCGCACGACAAGCAGAGCGCGCGATATCTCCTGAAGGGCGAGAATGACACTGTGTCGAAAGGCACGGAACTGGCGCTGAAAGGCAACTGGGACGAGGCCGTGACCCGGTGGCAGGCGGCCCTTGAGATCAATGCCGGGGACGCCGCCGCGCTGAACAACTTGGCCGTCGCCGCAGAGAGGGCGTCGCGTAACGAGGAAGCATGGGACCTTTACCAAAAGGCCTCCTCCGCCGCCCCCGACAACGACGAGATTCTGGCAAACAAGTCCGACTTCAAGGCGAACATTCAATAACGGAACGTGAACCCGCATATCCAAAAGTGGATACGGCGGGGATTGTGTCAAGTCGCACTGACAGACAAGGTTCGAGACGAATCTAAAGTTTTGGAAGGAGATTGGACATGAGGAGACTAGGCAAGTTGGTCGTGGCTCTGACCTTTGTGGCGATGCTGATCGGCTGCGCCCAGGAGAAGGAAGTCATCAAGCCGGTGCCGATTGACACGGGCAACATGGAACCTGACTGGGTGAAGCGCGGCAACGGCGCTTTCCCGGGCGACAGGGGCAAGGCCATCTACGGTGTCGGCATAGCGTCCAAGGACCCGAACAAAGCCCTGCAGAGGCAGATGGCCCGCCAGCGCGGACGCCAGGAACTGGCCTCGACGCTCAACACCTATGTCGCCGGCATGATGAAGGACTTCATGCAGACGGCCAAGGACTATAACGACCCCAGCGCTGACTCCAGCATCGAGTTCGTGCAGAACGTGTCAAAGAGCGTCACGGACGCCTCGCTGTTCTTCTCCCAGGAGATCAACAGTTGGAAGGATACGAGCGACGACACCCTCTACGTGCTGATGATGGTTCCGCTGGACGAGGTTCTTGAGCAGTCCAAGCAGAAGGCCCAGGAAGTCGCCAAACTGGCCCGCGAAAAGCAGGCTGACGCCTTCAAGGGCAAGACCGACGAGGCGCTCAAACTGCTGGACGCTGAGATTGACAAGCGCCGCAAGGCCGAAGGCATGTAAGACGCCGCGCGAATCAATGGCGGCTATGAAAGTTGAGATTGCGGGGTTGCCGCTGGAGCGGCAACCCCGCATCATTGCTCCGCCAGCCCGGAAGTAATTTTCTGTTATCGTTTCTTCGCGGCGGCTCCCGGCCGGCCGGAGGTGGACGATGCGCCAATCACGCAAAATGCCGGCATATTGTCTCGGCGTTCTCTTTCTTTCGGTTATCGTCGGTTGTAGTTCCTCCGCGCCCGTAACCGTGGAGGAGCCAAAGGTCGTATCCGTCCGCCCGGAGTGGATTGACAAGATTCCGGAGAAGAACGGCTTTATCTACGCCGTGGGCAGCCATGCAAAATCATATTTCGTTGACGCGCGGGAGAAGGCGGGCGAGCGGGCGCGGGCGGAGCTTGCTCTGAGCATTCAGTCGCACATGTCCGTGCTGATCGTGGACTACTTCACCAGCAACGGCTACAGCGGAGGAAGGCAGGACCTGTTCGCGTCCGTGAGCCGCAACGTATCGCAGTTGACACTCGAGGGGGCGCAGGTTCTGGAATATTGGGAAGACCCGAACGACGGGACGACATGGACGCTGGTCAGGATGCCGGTCGGCCCCAACGCGAAGAACATCGCTTCACTGGCCGCGGGCATGGCCGAGCAGGGGGTCAAGATAGACAAGACTCCGGACAAGGCTGCCCAGGAAATCCAGGCTCAGGCCGAAAAGGCGTTGAACGAGCTTGAAACAGCGATTGCGGACAAGGACAGATAACCGCTACTTGCGCTTCGACTCGACCATTTCCCGCGTTGCCTTCTCTGCCGCAGGCATCCATTCCTTATAGAAATCCACGTCCCGGCGTATGCCCTTGAAAAATCGCTCATAATCGTCCAGCAACTTCGCGTCGTCATCCCATGCCAGGCGGGACATATCCCGCGAAGCGATCAACTCCAGCGCGTCCCTCAGCTTGGCGTCGGCGTGTTTCCACGTTCCAAAGGGATAATCCGGGTCCTTCTTCCAGACCCCTATGTCGCGGTAGTAATTTTTTGTGCCGTAGACCGTCTCGGCGATGTTGTATTCCTTATCGGTGAACGCCAGTTCGCGTATCGCGATGCCGAAGCCTTCGTCAAGCGCGCCGCCGTGCGCCCCCTGTTTACCGGCCTTCTGATGATGGTCCGAGAAGGAATGCCACATCTCATGAATGAGGACGTTGCGGAAGCTTTTGGGATCAACCTTGTGCAAATCGCTGATATACACGTCCGGGCGGATGTAACAGTAGCCTTTCGGTTTGTCGAAGAAGCGTGTATAGGTCGGGATCTCAACATAGAAATCCGCGCGCCCTGATCCGAGGATTTCCTTGAGTGTCGCCTTAAGTGGCGCGTCCTTCGGCGGTTCAAGGTTGGAGCTTGTGATCGTATCAATCAGCGCGTCCAGCCTGTTTTCCGCCCGGATTCGCTCCATGAAGAGATGGGATTCCTCCAGCGACAGCGCGACCAGTATCGGGCGCAACGCCTCCCTCTTCGCCGGAGCGGAATCGTTCGACGCCGCGATTGAGAGATAGCTTTCAATAGCCTTGCGGGCGTTTCCGGCGGCATCGCCGGCTTCCGCGGCAAGGGCAGCCAATGCCGGGATGAGCATGACGGCTATTGCCGAGCCCATGACGCGCGTTATTTCAGTAGCCATATCCGCGATTGAGTGTCGTAACCCCATGCCGGATTCCCGTCGAGTCCGCTCGGCATGGACGTCCAGTTTCCCCCCGCCAGTTCGGAGACGTCCTCCCAGCTTCTGACGCCGCTGGTGGCGTCCATCTCCTCGACGTTTTTCGCCCCCGCGGCGGAGGCCATGCGCAGGCAGGATACGGGGTCAAGCCCCCGCAGGACGGCGGCCAGGAAGCCGGCGACCGCGCAGTCACCGGCGCCGAGGGCGGACACCATCCTCTCGGCTTTCATCGCCTCCTGCCAGAGGACCGTGTTCGGCGCAAGGCGCGTCGCCGTGGTCGCTTGGAAGGTCTTGCCCATCTTCGCAAGCCTGTGTTCGTCCCCCGCCGCCAGCATGATGCCGGATGAGCCGCACTTGATTACGACCGCGCCGGCCCCAAGCCCCAGCGCTTTGCGCGCGGCCTTGACAACGTCGTCGGCGGGAATCCTTGAAGTCGCGCCCCTTTCTCTCAGGGCAAGCCATCGCTGGCGGGAGAGCATGAAGATCGCCTCGTCAACGCTCGGCATGAAAAGATCAACGTACGGGAGCGTCCGGGCGAGAATGCGCTCCCACGGGGCTTGCCCGGCGGGGCTTTTCTCATCGGGAAGTGAAACGTCAAGGCTTGTCGTCGCGCCCGTCTCGCGGGCGGTCTTCATCACCTTCAGCAGTTCCTCGCCCTCGTTGGCGAACATCGCGCTCATGAGCGTCGGGTAGCCGTAATGGAACAGGCGCGCCTGTGCGACGACGGAGTAATCAACGTCCGCGCTGGTGAACGTGTCGTTCGTGCCGGGACAATGCAGGAACATGCGGTCGTGGCCGGTCGGGGCAAGCACGAAGGAGTAACTGCTCGGCTCGCCGGGAGAGACGCTCATCGCGCAATCCGCGCCCTTGCTCTTGAGTATGGCCTCGATGATGCGGGCGATCTGGTCGCGCCCCACCTTGCCCATGAGCTTGACCCTCGCGCCAAGCCTGTGCAGAGCAAGCCCGGTGTTGGAGACCGTTCCGCCCGTGCTGAGGACAAGCTCGCCGACCTGGGTGAGACGCCCGGGGGAGAAAAGTTCGCTCAGTTCGGCCCGGCGCGGCGGAAACGCTGGGATCATGTCAAGGCAGATGTGCCCGGCTACGACGGCGTCAATCATGAGGGTATCCTTCAAGCGTCAACGCTGAAAAAGCATGTTCAATTACAGCGCAGCGGTCCCGGCCGCAAAGAATATGAGCAGGCGGCAGGTCAGCCTGCCGAGGCGTTGATTTCCTTGTTGTCAACACTGCGCCGCAGCGCCAGAAGCTCAACCAGTCCGTCAAGGGCAAGGGCGCAATGAACGGCGGACTCTGTATCCGCAAGCGTCGGCTCCGCCCCCTTGCCCGGAACGGCTACAAATCCCCCGCCTGAAACCCGCGCGGACTTGAAGAAGGCGACGATTCCCTCGGCGCACTTGCGAATCTGTTCCTCGACACGTCCGATGTTGCTGCGGCGGGCCATTTCGCATATCAACGCTGTGGCCCGGGCGACCGACTGCAGGTTCGGCGTCCCAAAATGACCTTCGGGCGTCGCCAGCGCGAGCGCGGCGCGAAGGATTCCGGCGGCCCTCGGGATGCGCTCGCCGTAGACCTGATAAAAGTCGCAGCACAGCTCCTGGGTCGCGGCCAGGCTGGCGTCCGGGTCTGCGGGACCGCCCCAAAATCCGGTTTCCTCGCTTTGAAGCGAATCCAGCCCGTCAAGAACGGCGGTCCACGGCTCCCGCGTCAGGTGTTCGTAACCGGCGCTTTCGACGTAGAACTTGCAGGCCAGTTGCAGAGCGCGCGCCGCCGCGGCGGGGCTTGCCTCCCAGGGCAACGTTTTGAGCCAGACTTGGAGCTTGCTCTCAGATCCGAAACCTATTGGGGGCGGCCAGCCGTCCCGGTAACTCGATGTTTCTTCGCCCAGAAGCGCCAGCGACAGCAGAACCGCGTCCGAGTAGGCGTGGTTCAGGCACTCCTTCTGAAGCGACGGCATGTCCGGCGCAATCTTGACCTTCGGATGGATGAACACCCGCTGCTGATCGTCGTAGGTGGATGCGAGCATGCCTGACCAGCTCTCCCGCACCTCGTCGTCAATCGTCGAAAGCAGGCCCAGGCAGCGCATTATTTCCACAACGTGAGCCAGATTGGTCAACGGCTCTATATCGGAGTCCTTCTGCGATTCCCTGTCCCTGAAATAGCCGTTCTTGATGTCGGCAATCTGGAGAGTTCGCAAAAACCTCGGCGCGGACGCGAGGATGTCCTGAACTGGGTACATTATGCGGTAAAGGGTGTCCGACGAGCCGGGGCATACGTCCCCGCGATGAAGCTCGTACAGTTCAGCTCCCCAGAAGAGGACCTTGGAATTCCAGGCTCTGAGCGCAAACTTGCCCGGCGGCAGGGGTTGTGTGTCCACAACGTCATGGACCTTCTCCCCGTTCACGTAGACCAGCAGCCGGGGGCCGAGTTTCGCGCAGATGATGTCATAATTGGTTTCGACCTGTATCGTCCAGTCGAGCCTTTCGGAAAGGCACGTCTTGGCGGGGTAGCGCCTGATCCGGCTCCAGCCCGGCGTATATGGGGCCGTGGGGCGCAGCCGCGGGGAGCGTCCCATGAACGTCACGCGATAGCACGGGCGCTGTGGTTCAATCTTCTTTTTCAGTTCCTCCGGATCGTCGCAATAAAGCAGTTCCGCGCCGTCCGGGTTGCGCGCGTTCCAGAAGAAATAGATCGTATTGGCCCCCGCCGGGCGGACGCACCTGGCCCGCACGCGCACAAGGAAGGACTCCGGCAGGTCCTTCTTGAACCACGTCGTGGACGTCTCGCCGTTGAGACAGTCAACCAGCAGGCGCTCCTCGACCCTGCGGGCCGTTCCGAGCTGTTCGGTGTGCCAGAGCGCGGGATCGCCCATCGCGTCCAGGGCGATTGGAGAGCAGACGAACCTGTCTCTCATGCCGACGGTGATATCTCTGACTTTCATGGAGCGCTTCCCCGGTTTGTTGAGTGCTTGACCGGCATCCTCCTCGCCTTCGCGGAACATCGTAGTGCGGCGGGACTGCGGCGTCAATCTTGCATTTATCCCGCAGCATTCATATGACAAGCCTTGAACCAAAGCCGGCGTTGGTTATCATATTCGTATAAACAAGGGCGACGAGGACTGTGGGAATGAGAATCCGAGCTTTCTCAAAACAATGCGCGGCGCTGCTGGTCCTGGCTGCTGTCTTGCTCTCTGCCCCGCCAAGTAGGGTGGGTGCTTTGCACCCACGCTGTATAACCGACTTTCTCTGCGCCCCGCTTGAGGCCCAGGACAAGGGCATTCTCAATGCCGTCAAGATCAACCGCCTTCCCGACGCCAATCCCGCCGCGCGTCAATGGCTGATTCTCATAGCCATTGACGACTATCAGAACAACCAGTTTCTGGGTGACCTGAAGTCCTGCAAACGCGACTTGCAGTCATTGCGTGAGGTACTGTTCTCGCGGTTCGGGTATGCAGCCGCCAACACGGTTGAAATCTACGACTCCGCCGCCACGCGGAAGAACATCGAACGGGCCGTGTTTGAATTGATAAAGAAGGTGGGCGAGAGCGACACAGTGCTTCTGGTCTTCTCAGGGCACGGCTATTACGACGAAGACGCTCAGTTGGGTTACTGGTACCCCTATGAGGCGGAAGCCGTTCCAGACGGCATACCGAATTCGGTCGTGAGGGACTGGTGCCGCTCCTTCAAGGCGGGGAAGGTACTGGTGGTTGCCGACTCCTGCTTTGCTGGCTCCCTTCTTGTTCGTGAGGGCTTCACGCCCGACGCCACGCGAAAGAGCCGCGAGTTGCTGGCGGGTGGTGGATTGCATCCCGTGGCAGACGCGGGATCGCCCGACGGCAAGCACTCGATCTTCAATTACTATCTGTGCGATAGTCTCAAGCGCCTGGCTGACAAGGGCCGTCCATTCGTGACCAATGAACTCTACGTTGACCTCTACACGCCCGTGAAGGGCAGTTCAGAGCAGGAGCCGCAGAAGGGGATAATCCAGGAGACCTTCCACGAGGGCGGGCAGTTCCTATTCTATCCGAAGGGCGGGGTGAAGCCGCCGCCAGAGCCAGTCAAGCCGCCAGAGACTGGCGACTTGGACAACCTTCTCCAGTCCGAAAAGCAGCGCAGGGAGGCGGAGGAGGCGCGGCAGGATTTGCTGAACAAGGCCACGGACTATTTCTCCAAATGCAACGCGCTGGACAAGCAGCCAGTGACGACCGCCGAAGGCGCGGCAGCTTGCCGTATGGCTTGGGAGATGTATGTAGAGAAGTTCCGCGCCAGCGGACACCAGATCGCCTATGCCGAGCAGCGCATCACCTACTGGCGGGATTGGAGAGCCCCCGTTGTTGCGCCCCCTGTGGCTCCGCCACCAGTCACGCCGCAGCCAGCGGCCAGTGCGGGGGGTAAGACGATGACGCTGGACTTGGGCGGCGGGGTGCGGATGAACTTCGCCTTGATATCCGCTGGAACCTTTGAGATGGGAGACAGCGGAAATACCCATACAGTCAGACTGACCAAGCCGTTCTATATGGGGGAGACTGAGGTAACGCAGGCCCAGTGGAAGGCGGTGATGGGGGATGAGCCGTGGAGTTCTAGTCAGTACAAGGGACGCTCCGCCAATGCTGCCGCCAACTACATTTCGTGGGATGCCGCTACTGAGTTCTGCCAGAAGCTGAGCCAGAAGACGGGCAAGGCGGTAAGACTTCCGACTGAAGCTGAATGGGAATATGCGTGTCGGGCAGGTTCGACTGGGAAGTACTGTTTCGGTGACAACGAGAGAAGCCTCGGGGAGTACGCGTGGTTCGAGGATAATGCCGAAAAAGCGGGACGGGACTACGCCCAGGAAGTCGGTCAGAAGAAGCCCAACGCCTGGGGGCTTTTTGATATGCACGGGAATGTGTGGGAATGGTGCTCAGACTGGTACGGAGATTACTCTTCAGGGACAGTGAGTGATCCTGCGGGGCCGTCGTCTGGTTCCTATCGCGTGCTGCGGGGTGGTTCGTGGGACGACCTCCCGGACGGCTGCCGCTCCGCGAGCCGTGTCTGGAGCACACCGGCGCTCACGACCGACGTCGACGGTTTTCGTGTAGTGTTTGCCCAGGACTTCTAGCCGTTTTTACCCTCTGCCCTCTTTTGCTTTTACCCTTTGAGCGCCGCGAAGCGGCGCTTCGCTATAAAATTCTTGAAGGTTCCCCGCCCGCAAGACAGCTTCCCCGCGCCGCCCCTGTCAACAATCCCGCCCCAATCCTCCCGCCAGCCCGCCAATGCCCCCCCGCGGATCATTAAAAATATCATCCGCCAATCGGCGCGTTGCGATAGAATGCCCTCCTGAATAAATCCTGCGTTCGCCCTTGCGATTCAGGAAAGGGGAAGACGATGAAGTCACGGGATCGGGTTCTGGCGGCGATCGGGCATCGCGAGACCGACCGCGCGCCGATTGACTTCTCCGGCCACAGGTCCTCCGGCATCTCCGCGATCGCCTATCCGAAACTGCGCAAAGCGCTCGGCCTGCCGGAAAGGTCCGTCCGCGTCTACGACATCATCCAGCAGCTTGCCGTTGTTGACGAGGACGTTATGGACAGGTTCGGCGTTGACACCGTCGAGCTTGGGCGCGGTTTCAGCCGGAGGGAATCGGATTGGGCGGACTGGGTCCTGCCGGACGGCTCGCCGTGCCTCGTGCCGGCATGGTCCGTCCCTGAAAGGGAAAGCGGGGCGTGGGTGATCCGCTCGAAAAGCGGGCGCGCCATCGCCCGTATGCCCGACGGGGCGCTCTACTTCGAGCAATGCCATTTCCCGTTCATTGAAAACGAGGATTTGGATCACATCCCGGAGGCGTTCGGCGAGTCCATGTGGACGGCCATAGCCTCCCCCCCCGGCCCGGTCAGCCGCGAAGAGCTTGCCGACGGGGCGCGACGGCTGCGCGACGGAACGGACCGCGCGATCATCGGACTGTTCGGCGGGAACCTTCTGGAGGTCATGCAGTTCCTTTATCGCAACGACAACGCGCTGCTGCTGCTTGCCGGGGAGCCGGAAAAGGCGCATCGCTTCCTGGACAAACTTTTCGGGATTCACATGGGCAACCTGGAGCGTTACCTTGCGGCGGTCGGGGGCTGCATTGACGTGATCGTGTTCGGGGACGACCTGGGCATGCAGACGGGGCCGCAGATCTCCCCGGCGATGTACCGAGAGTTCTTCAAGCCGCGCCATTCGCTGCTCTGGAACGCCGCGAAACGCATGGCGAACGTCAAGGTGATGCTGCACTGCTGCGGTGGCGTCCGGGAACTGCTTCCCGACCTGATCGAGGCCGGGTTGGACGCGATCAACCCAGTGCAGATAACCTGCTCCGGCATGGACGCGGAGGGATTGAAGTCTGATTTCGGCAAAGACATCACGTTCTGGGGCGGCGGATGCGACACGCGCAACGTGCTGCCGAAGGCGGCCCCGGAAGAAGTCGCCCGCCACGTCAGAAAGCAGGTCGGCATCCTGCGCAAGGGCGGGGGATTCGTTTTCCAGCAGGTCCACAACATCCTCTCCGACGCGCCGCCGGAAAACGTCATTGCCATGTTCGACGCGGTGAACGAGTCGTCATAACGCAAGTCCGAGGGAAGACATGAATGCGATAGACTGGGCGGTAATCGCGGCGTATTTCATTGTCGTGACGGGCGCCGGCTTCTGGTATCTGAAGCGCGCCTCGAAGAACCTTGAAGCCTACTTCCTGGGCGACAAGAGCATGAACTGGGTGGCGCTGGCCATGTCAGGCTCGGTGTCGAACTTCGACATAACGGGGACGATGTGGATCGTGTCCATGCTCGTCATGATGGGCATGAAGTCCATGTGGATTCACTGGATGTGGGGCTGCATGATGGGGGCGTTCTGCCTGGGCTATATGGGCAAGTGGGTGCGCCGCTCCAACGCCATGACCGGAGCGGAGTGGATGGTCACGAGATTCGGGGCGGACAAGGGCGGCCGCGTGGCGAGGACGGCGTACGCATTCATGGCGATCGTTACGCTGGCGACATTCATCGGCTACGATTTTCAGGGGATAGGCAAGTTCGGCTCGGTCTACCTCGGCTGGCCTCCGCACGTCTGCGCCATGGTTATAATTGGTCTGACAACTTTCTACGTTCTGATGGGCGGGCTTTACAGCGTTGTCATCACGGATGTCATCCAGACGATCATTCTGACGCTTGCCGCGATAGCCATTTGCGCGATTGCATACAACAGGCTGACCCCGGAACTGCTGGCGCAGAAGCTGCCGGCCGGCTGGGAATCGTTAAAGCCGGCATGGGAACTGAAAGTCCCTGCCGGATCGCCGGCGGCGGAATACCGGTTTTTCGGGATCTTCGTGATCGCGTGGGTTCTGAAGGGTTTGATAACCAACGCGGGCGGGCCGGCTCAGCTTTACGATTTCCAACGCTTCCTTGCCGCCCGGGACGAGCGGGACGCCGCCAAGATCGGCGCGGCCTGGAGCCCGTTCATGATCGTTCGCTGGGGCATGGCGATGGGCATCGCGCTGCTGGCGCTGACCGCCGCCGGCGAATTCGCCGATCCTGAGAAGGCCATGCCGAGCGTGCTTCGGGACCATGTTCCAACCGGGCTTCGCGGATTTATTATTGCGGGGTTGATCGCAGCCTTCATGTCCACCTTTAGTTCGACCGTCAATGCCGGGGCGTCATACATTGTCCGTGACGTCTGGCAGCCGTTCTTCAGGCCGCAGACGGAGGAGAGAAACCTTGTCCGGGCCGGACATTTCGCAACGATCGGCATCGTGCTGGTCGGCATCGCGATCGGCTTCCAGGCCAAATCCATCGCGCAGATATGGAACTGGTTGATGATGGCTCTGACGGCCGGGGTTGTCATGCCCAATTTCCTGCGCTGGTACTGGTGGCGCATCAACGGGTGGGGTTACGCGGCTGGCACGCTTGGGGGGATTGCTCTCTCGGTGATTGTGCTGCGGTTCCCGAATATGCCGGATTACATTGTGTTTCCATCTATTTGCGCGGTGTCGCTGCTGGCTGCTGTGATTGTGTCGCTTGCCACGCCGCCGGTTGATGAGGAAATCCTGATCGCGTTCTATCGCAAGGTCAGGCCTTTCGGGGCGTGGGGGGATATAAAGGCCCACGCCGGGCTGAACGCGGTGGAATTGCGCGAGCCGTCCGAAAGCCCCGCGCTTGCGATTCTCAACGTCTGCCTCGGCATCGCCGCGATAACGGGATGCTACCTCTTCCCGATGTATCTTGTCGGCCACTGGCATGGCCGCGCGATGGTCTGCCTGGCGGTGACTTTGGGAGCTATCGGAGCGCTGGCCAAAACATGGTATCCATACCTGCCCCGACCGCAGAATCCGGCAAAGGGAGAATGACTGAAATCCGCCGTCTGTTCAGGAATATTCCCGCCTCCTCATCCGGCGCGACGGGACGCCGCGGCCCCCCGCGGGAGAAGGGGGAACCATTTCTAACCTTTAAGACCCGTCAGCGCGATGCCGCGTATGAAATAGCGCTGAAGGAAGAAGAACACCGCCAGCACCGGGACAAGGACCATCACTGCGGCTGCCATCAGCAGATGCCACTGGTTGTTGATCTGCCCCATGAAACTGTTCAGGCCGAGTTGCAGCGTCCACCTTTCCTGACTGTTTAGGAAGATCAGCGGCCCCATGAAGTCGTTCCACGTTCCCATGAAGGCGAAGATGGCGACTGTGATGATGACGGGGCGCGACAACGGCATTACGACGCGCCAGTAGATTTCCAGGTTCGTCGCTCCGTCAATGCGCGCGGCCTCGACCAGTTCGAACGGCAATCCCATAAAAAACTGCCGGAACAGGAATATGGCAAAGGCGTTGCCGAAAAACGCCGGGATGATGAGGGGCTTGAACGTGTCGAACCATCCGATTTCGCGGAAGAGGATGAAGACCGGGATCATCGTTACAACGCCCGGCAGCATCATGGTGGCCAGCACGCAGTAGAAGACTCTTTTCTTATATGCCACGCGGCAGAAGGCGAAGGCGTATGCGCACAGGCTGGACGAGATGACCGAGCCGCCGACCACGCAAATCGTTATGAAGACCGTATTCAGCAGGTAACGCAGAAACGGGACCGCGCGGAAAACCTCTGCGTAATTGCCGGGATGAATTCCCGGCGGGATGAAGTCGCCGAGGCTTTCAAGCGGCTTTATGACGGATTTCTCGTCGCAAAGGCTGCTTCGGAGCAACCACGCGAAGGGCAGCAGCATCCCACAGGCCCCGAGCGACAGCAGGACGTATATCATGAACCGGAAAGCGGGGGATTGCCTTGCGGAGTTTTCGCTCATGACTCCCCCCCGGCGTAGAAGACCCATCGCTTCGCCAGACTGAACTGGATGACGGTGACGATCAGCACGATCCCGAAGAGTACCCAAGCCATCGCTGATGCGTAGCCCATGCGGAAGTAGCGGAATGCCTGGTCGAACAGGTACAGCACATAGAAGAGCGTTGAATTCGCCACGCCGCGCCCGCTCATGACGTAGGCTTGGGCGAATATCTGGAACGAGCCGATGAAGCCCATCGTCAGCGAGAAGAATACCACTGGCGTGAGCATGGGCAGCGTCACGTTCCAGAACTTCGACCATCGTCCCGCGCCGTCAATCTCCGCCGCCTCGTAAAGGTGCGTCGGGACGCCCTGAAGCCCGGCCAGGAAGATGATCATGCCGCCGCCGATCCCCCACAGGCTCATCAGAACGTAGGCCGGCTTGGCCAGATTCGGATCGAGCAGCCATTTCGGATCCGGGAGATCGAACACGCGCAGGAAAGGGCGCAGCAGCGCGTTGGCAAGGCCGATTTCGGGATTGAATATCCATCTCCAAAGCACGCCCATCGCCACGCCGGAGACAACGCAAGGCAGGTAATAGATCGTGCGCCAGACTGACAATCCGCGAACCTTCTGATTAAGCAGCATCGCCACCAGCAACGCCGCCGCCGTGCCCAGAGGAACAGCAAAAACCGTGTAAAACAGCGTGTTCCAGAACGCCTTGTAGATCAGCGGATCGCCGGCGAGGAGTTCCTTGTAGTTCTGAAGCCCGACGTATCGCGGAGGACGGAAGATGCTATAGTCCGTCAGCGACAGCAGGAGGGACGCAAAGATCGGCCCCGCGCCGAAAAAGAGGAATCCAATCAGCCATGGAGACAGGAACAGCCAGAAATCCCGCCTGTCCTCCCGGGCCATTGGTGAAAGCGTGTTCTTCCGAGTCGTCATTCCGCTCAAACCGATATTCTAATGGCGCGTCCGAACCGTGGCTAAAGGCCGACGCGAGAACACGCCTGTCCGGACAAAATCGCTCTACTTCGTCGCTGCGTAACGTTGCAGAATCCGGTCAATCTGCGGGATGGCGTTTTCCAGCGCCTCCCGCGCCGGTATCGTTCCGCGCTGCGCCTTCTCCAACTCCGGGTAGAGCGTGTCAATGATCTCCGCGTAGCACGGGTGCTGCAACGGAACATGCGCGTATTCCATCGCCTCGACGGCGACGCTCTTCGTCTTCGGGGGGCCGGGGCTTTCCAGAAATTGCGGCGATTGCGCCAGCGCAACGCATGACGGGCTTTCGACGCTCACCAAACCCAGCATCCCGTCCGGCGACGTCATCCACCGCGCAAATTCGAACGCGGCCTCTTTGTTGCGGCTCTGGACCGTCACGGCCATCGCGCTGCCGACGGCGGGCGTGGCTTGTCCCTTCGGCCCCGCCGGCATATGCGCAAGGTCCCACTGGAACTCGCACGTCTTGCGGAAGATTGAGACGACGGGGTACATCTCGAAGTGCATTCCAACCTTGCCAAGTTCGAACAGGCGGGTGTTGCCGAGGTCGGCGGTCGCCTCGGGCGTCGGGGTGACGCCGTGCTTATGCCGAAGCGCCGCCCAGAATTCCAGCGCCTCGATGGCCGCCGGTTCAAGCAGCGCGCAGCGCGTCCCGGTCGAGTCCAGAATGTTTCCCCCGTTCTGCCAGACAAAGGTCCACCAGTCGTAGGAATTCATGCCCCACTGGTCAACGCGACCGTCCCCGTCCGTGTCTCGTGTGAGTTCCTTCGCGGCCTTCAGCATGTCCTCCCACGTCCAGTCTGCGCGCGGCTTAGCGACGCCGCATCGCTCAAACATATCAATGTTGTATTCCATGATCGCAACGGAAGCATCCTTCGGCAGGCCGTAAATCTTCCCTTCGTAACTGAACGTGTCGAGCATGACGGGGAAGTAATCCTTGTGTGACGTCTCCCGGCTCCTGGCGAGGTATTCGTCCATCGGCTCCAGCGCGCCGAGGTCAACCCACGCCGGCAGCGCGGTCGGATACATGAAAATGACGTCCGGGGCGACATTGCCGGCGAACATGATCTTGATCTTGTCCTCATAATTGCCGGTGATGTGGAGAACCTGGAAATTTATGTCTGGATGCGTTCTCTGGAATTCGTTCCATATCGGGCGATAAAGGTCCATCAGTTCCGGCGGGCAGGGAGGATGGGCATAGACGACTATGGGGCGCCCGTCTCGGTCGCTGGGTTGTCTTCGCCCCGTCAGCAGCGCGATTGCGAGAATCAGCGCCATGACGAATGGTATCAGGATGGGATGTCGCAAGACGGGCGTTCCTCCAGATTGCTCTATTATAATGCTCTGAGATCGCGTCTGCGATGTTCATTTCATCGCTTCATGTGAAGCGGATTGGATATTGAAATCGGAGCATGCGCCGGGCCGAAAAGAAATGACACCTATAATTAAGCGAAGGCCGAGCGGTGGCCCGGCCATTGCCGTAGCAGTAAAGCCGGGTATCATGATGCAGTCGTGACAGCGCGGCCTCCGGACATAGGAGGATCAGCCATGAAGAGCATCCGGATCGCGGCGCTTGCAGCCGCGTCGTTCATTTGCGTGATTGTTTATGGCGCCTCAGAGCGCGGGACGCCGGGAAATGAGCAAACAGGCCACGAAGTCAAAAAGATAATCCGGAAAACGGACGACAAAATGGAATACAGGAAACTGACGCCGGAAGAGGAACGCGTGATAGTCCGCAAGGGCACTGAAGCGCCCTTCACTGGGGAATATTGCAACAGCAAGGCCGCGGGCGTCTACGCCTGCCGGCGCTGCGGGGCGCATCTTTATCACTCAGAGGACAAGTTCGACTCCCATTGCGGCTGGCCCAGCTTCGACGACGAAATTCCTGGAGCGGTGAAACGCGCGCCGGACGCCGACGGGCGGCGCACGGAAATCCTCTGCGCAACCTGCGGAGGACACCTCGGCCACGTCTTCCTGGGAGAAGGATTAACAGACAAGAACACGCGCCATTGCGTGAATTCGATCTCAATGATCTTCATTCCGGCGGACAAACTGCCTAAGACCGAACGCGCCATATTCGCCGCCGGCTGCTTCTGGGGAGTCGAATATCACCTCAGCAAGGCCAAAGGCGTGATCTCGACCACGGTCGGCTATACCGGCGGCCGAAAGGACAATCCTAGCTACAAGGAGGTTTGCGCTAAAAAAACCGGCCATGCGGAAGCCGTCGAAGTGGTTTTCGACCCGACCGTTACGTCGTACGAAGAAATTGCGAAACTTTTCTTTGAAATTCATGACCCGACGCAGGCGGACGGTCAGGGGCCGGATATTGGAAACCAGTATCGCTCAGAAATCTTCTACACGGACGAAGCGCAGAAGGCCGTTGCGGAGAAACTGATAAACATACTGAGGGGGAAAGGGCTGAAAGTCGTCACGCGTGTGACGAAGGCGGGCAGATTCTGGTTGGCGGAGGATTACCACCAGGATTATTATGATAAAAAAGGCGCGGAGCCGTATTGCCACGCGCGAGTTAAAAGGTTCTGAGAGCCTGGCGCGGAGCATCGTGATATGATATGTGAGTCGAGGGCGTTTCCCGCCCCGCTTGAACGTCTCATCCCCATATCAAAGCGACAAAGATACAGGAGACGAGAATGATGCCGCGCTCTCTCGCGTACGCGCTGATTACGCTTCCATTCATATTAGCCGCATGCGCATTGATGCGCGGCGAAACGGCGTCCGACATAACCGGTGCCGGGGGAAGGACCGTCTATGTCTCGACGCGCGGGAATGATGCCAATTCCGGTTCAGGCCCTGAAGATGGGAACGCGCTGAGAACGATCCATGAGGCCGTCAACCGGCTTCAGCCTGGAGAGACATGCGTCATCCTCGAAGGGACTTATCGCGAATCAGTCGTCTTTCCCCGTTCGGGGAGCCAGGACAGGCCGATTACCATAAAACCCCTTACCGGGCAAAAAGTTATTGTTTCGGGACTCGACCCTATTGATGGTTGGACCCCGCACAAGGATGGAATCTGGAAGGCTCCAATGTCCTGGACCCTCGGAGCGGGAAGGAATCAGGTCTTTGCGGGCGGGGAGGTTATGATCGAAGCGCGGCATCCCAACGAGCCGGCGCGCGGGCTGGGCATGTACGTGTCCGATCTTTCGCCGCTGTGGCCGACCTTCGGCGAATTCTCGATTCCCGATCCGTCGGGGCAGCCGGGCCGCGTCGTGAGCAAGTTGCTTGAGGGTCAGCCGGACGATTACTGGAAGGGCGCGTGCTATTACGGCGTGCATTATCACGGATGGAGCGCGCAGACAGGCATTATTGAAAGCTCGAAATCCGGGGAGATTTCGGTCGGCGACAGGACGCGCACATGGTGGTTTTCGGGGCCGTACCCCGGGTATCAGCCTGAGGAGGGGCGGGGCATGATCGTCGGCCACATGAACGCGCTGGACCGCCCCGGCGAATGGCACTGGCAGGACGGGACGCTTTACATGATCCCGAAAGACGGAGAAAAGCCGGCCGGCGTGGAGGCGAAACGTCGGCAACTGGCGTTCGATCTCTCGGGACGGGAACACATAATCATACGCGGGATTTCGGTGATCGGGGCGTCCATGCGCCTGGATGAATCGGCGCATTGCGCGGTTGACGGATGCGCTATGTCCTACATATCTCACTTCACTCGATTCTACGACATCGGCCAGATCGAGAACGGGCGCAACACAATAACATCCGGGGAGACCGGCATCTTCGTCGGCGGACATGATAACGCCTTTCTGAACTGCGGCATCCGTTTCAGCGCCGGGGCCGGGTTCCATCTCCGCGGCTACCATCACACGATACACAACTGCCTGATTGACGAGATTGATTACACGAGCCATTACCTGAACGCGATAACGGACGCCGTGTCGGATTTCGGCCAATACGAGGGCAGATTGATCGGAGGTCATGTAATAACATATAACACCATGCGGAACGCCGGACGGCATTTCTTCAACTTTCATGGGAACGGAACGAGCCTGGCCTCGCGCGACCGCGCCCCGATGGACTACATGGCCGTCCTGTTCGCGCACAATCATCTATACAACGGAATGCTGCAGACCCGCGACGCCGGCTTCCTGACGGGCTACTACTCCAGCGGCGGGACGCTCAACGGCCTGAATTCGCAGGTCGCGTTCAACGCCATGCACGACTGTTACGATATCTTCGGGATGCGGATAAACGTGCTGGGGATCGTTTATCTTGACGCCGGGACGTGCGACGTTGACCTCCACCACAACCTTCTCTGGGCCGCGCCCGGATCGCACCAGCGCGGACTGTGGTACAACACTATGTGCGTTGACGTGCATGAGTATGACAACGTATTCCATCCGCAGTTCGATCGCTCCTGCGCGGAATTGAAGCCTGAGGACTTCCCGGAAAAGCGTCCCTTCCGATTCGGACACGACTTTGAGAACCCTCCGCCGCTGCCGGTCTGGCCGCAACTGGAATGGTATAAGATCGAGACGCGAGGCGCCGCGCCGCTTCGAAACGGTGAGGCGCTCTTTATGGGCGCCTGCGATTTCAACCGCGAGTGGCGGACGGCGGTCATGAGCTTCGCCAGCGGCTCGCCGCAGATGAACTCGGACAAATCGGTTCGCGCAAAGCCGCGCCACGGAAAGGTATCCGATCCGCTGGTCATGGAAGCCATAGCCTGCGACGGCAGGCACGACGCGATCAAGGAGCAGTGGACATTCGTCTACAACGTCCCGGACGGCGGCTGGCTCTGCTTCAAGCAGGTCCCGCTTGGCGAGGGGTATCGCCGTTTCCGCGCCGTTTACGGAAGCGATAATCCGACGCCCCGGCGGATCGAGGTCCGGCTTGACGCCGTTGACGGCCCGCTTGCCGGGACTCTCGACCTGCCGCAGACGGATAAGTCGCGCGGCGGCAGGATTCAGATTTACTCCGAGGCCGTCGGAGAAATCTCCCCCGATGCGAAGGGGACAAGGGACGTGTTCATAGTCTTCCGCTGCGATGATGCGAAGCCGGTCGGCGAATTCGAATATTTCCGCTTTGAACAATATCGCGGCCCGATCCACTTGCAGAAGGATGAGGTGAAGCTTGAACTCCGCATTGACGCGCCTGACGGCGAGAAGATCGGGGAATTCCATCCGACCTTCACGGGCGGACCGGACAATTTCTGCAGATTCGTAGCAAAGCTGGAGGCGGTTGAGGGCGCGCGCCCGATCTATCTCTCCGCACGGTCGGCGCTGGAAGGTCCTGTCGGGAGGATCGAGTGGGTCAGCTTCGAGAAGGCGAAAGACCCGATTGACTGGACCGGCATAGGCGAGCCGCCGTTGATGAAGAATGGGAAGCCAATCCTTCCCGAGGCCACGCATCGCCCATGCGCGCGCCCGGCGGACAATTACGCCAATCCCCATTCAAGCTCGGACAGGCCGAAGCCGATGACGGCGATTACGCGGTTGGCCAAGCCTCCCGTTATTGACGGACTGCTTGATGAATGGGCCGCCGTCGGAAGGGCGATCACGCTCAAGGAATCATGGGACGGCTCGGAGAGCGCAGGCCCGCCGAGCGAGGCGTGGATTGCCTATGACGATGAGGCGTTCTACATAGCTGCGCGGCATCCAGTCAAGAACGGCGGAGCGTTGAACATGGAAGGCCACAAGTGGGGAATGACTGACGCGATGGAGATCGCCTTCCAGGACGGTCATTCCGCAAAGCCGGGACATGTCCTGAATCTTTACGGATGGCCGGACGGCCATTTCATCAGCAGCGATCAGGCCGGCGCGCCGGCGGGCGCTGTCGTGAACCTCAGCAAATCAGTCACATACAAGGCTGCGATCGGCGGCGGGGCATGGACATGCGAGTGGCGCATTCCGTTTCCGGCGTGCGAATTCACGCCGGCAAGCGCGCCGCTGCTGCGCTTCAATCTCGGCGTCCGGAAGACGGCGCATGATGCCTGGGTTATATGGAGGGGGACGGGCGCTGCGACTTATCTTGTCGCCCGGGCCGGGCTGGCTGTATTCCCTGAAGAGATGGCAAAACAGGAACCGCCCAAGAGCGGACTTGAGGCATGGTTCGACGCGTCTGACGCCGCCGCCATTGAGAGGGACGCCGAAGGCAGAATCCCGGCATGGCGGGACAAGAGCGGCAAGGGGTGGAACGCGAAGCAGGATTCGCCCAGCCTGCGTCCGTATTACGACGCCGCCGGACTGAACGGCAGGCCCGCGCTGATTTTCAGGGAGAAGGCCGGGACGCGCCTGGAACTGGGGGACATTTCCGATAAGAAAATGTCCGGGACGATTTTTGCCGTGTTCTCAAATCCGGATGCCGGCGCGCCGGAAAATCACGATCCGCGCATTTTTACCGCAAGCGACGGGCGCGAGCACGACTACATGACCGGCATTTGCGCGAGCGTTCCCGGAATGGAGACAGGCGGTCCGCGGCAGGGCATGTTCGGTTTCACGGATCGCTGGGCGAAGCACGCGCGGATCGGGTGCTTCTCCCCGCTCGACCAGACGTTCTTCAACGGTGCGATCTCGGAAATCCTGGTTTACAGCCGCATTATGACGCCGCAAGAGGAGGAACGCATCAGGGCCATTCTGATGGCCAGGTGGGGATTGCAATGACCGGGATGCCTGCAATTCCGAAAAACGAGAAGGCCGAGCTTGCCGAAATGCGGCACGACGACCGTCCGGGGCGGATGCTTTACGTTGATAACCTCCGGATCGCGCTGACGGCGCTCGTCATCATTCACCACGCGGCAGTCTGCTACGGCGGCACGGGGGGGTGGTACTACCTGGAGGGCAGGCAGGACGCGCCGACCGTTGCGCTGCTGGGGTGGCTGTGCGCGACGAACCAGGCGTTCTTCATGTCGCTCTTTTTCATGCTGTCCGGGTATTTCTCCGCGGCATCGCGCGAGAAGAAAGGCGCCCGCGCCTTTCTTAAGGACAGGCTCGTCCGGCTCGGGATCCCACTGCTGATCTTCGATAACGCGGTAAATCCCATTTTGCGATACTGGCGTGAAGTCAAGTTCGGGGGATATCAGGGCGGGCCGGGCGGTTTCATCGCGGGATACTTCCGACATTACGAAGGCATCGGGCGCGGACCGCTTTGGTTCGTTGAAACCCTTTTGCTCTTCACTGCGGCATGGCTTGCATGGAGGGCGCTCTCCGGCGAGTCCGGCTCCCGGCGGGATGACAGCGGATTCCGGCTCCCGTCCAGGCGCAGTATTCTTATATTCTCCGCGCTGATGGGACTGATCGCTTTCGCTGTCAGGTTGTTCATGCGCGTCGGGCACGGCATCGGGTTCCTCAACCTTCAGGTTCCATATTGCCCGCTCTACATCGCTTTCTTTGCCATCGGGATAAGGGCGCGCGGGCGCGACTGGCCCGCATTATTGACCGCCGCGGAAGGGCGGTTCTGGCTGCGCCTCGGCATCGTCTCCATACTGCTCTGCCCCGTCATAATGATCGCTGGCGGCGCGATCGGCGGCAACGCGGACGTGTTTCTGGGCGGCCCGACGTGGCAGGCTATGTCTTATGCCCTGTGGGAACCGTTCGTTTGCGCCGGAATGTGCATCGGCCTGACAGCGCTGTTCCGCGAGCGGTTCAACAGTCAGGGGGCGTTTCTTGCCCGGCTTTCAAGGGACGCATATGCCGCTTACGTTATACATGCCCCGGTTCTCGTCTTTCTCGGCTACACGATCAGGCCTATCGAGATCCATCCCCTGTTGAAATTCGCCGGCGTATCGGCGCTGGGCGTGGCGATATCATTCGCGGCGGCGCGCCTGATAGTGTTCCGCGTCCCCGGGGCAGATCGAGTCTTTTGACCGACTAAACCGGCGGCTGTCAATCTATTTCGGCTGTTGCGATTCCGGTTGCGCGGCACGTTTCATTTCGGCGTCAAGTATTGAGCGGAAGGCCTCATCGCGGACGGCATCCGGAGCAGGCTCAAATATCCCAGCGGCAACGAGGTACGCGTTGACAAGCTGCCTTTTCCTGATGGGGAGCGGAAGCGCGATTGGGCTGTCCGCTCCGGGGGCGGTCGTTGCGTCCTCCCCGGCCCAGTAGACAAGCGCGCTGCGCGAGCCGTCCGGTTCCATCCCGCCGAGGCGCAGCCGGACCGGCTGGTTCATGAGGAGCATCGCAAGGAATTCCGACGCTTTCTGCAGGTCGTCCCCCGCGCGCGGTCTGACTCCCGCGATTGAGACGGCAGTTGTGCCGCAGACGATCGTTCCCGGACCGGCAATCTCCTGAACGATGAAGGAGCCGTCGTCCTGCTGAGCGGCGGCGGAAGGCGCTTCGGACATGCCGAAGTCGAAATCGGAATCGGGGTTGGTCTTGTTCCACCACTGGATCCACTTGCCCCTGTCCGGGCCAAAATCTTCCCCGGTGAGAGACTTCAGCGACTGGATGGCGCGGGCCTTCTCGTCTCCGACAGCGCGGTCAAGTCCCTTGATGAGGAACGGCACGGAGGTGTCGTCGCCGCTGGTGGCCAGGTAGAGCGCGGCGTTGAACCAGATGGTTTCCTTTTCGCTGAAGAGGAGGTAGTGAGCGCTTTCCGCGCCGGAGGCGTCGCCCTTCTCGCCCAGCGTCTGGAGGGTTTTCACGACCATGTATTCGTCATCGCTGCTGAGGTTCTGGAGGACCTCGGTTGCGCTTGCGCCGCCCTTGAGCATGTCAATCAGCATCGCGGATTTAGACAGTTGCTTGAGTGCGAGGAATCCCAGCCCGATGCACGCCAGCGCTGCAACGAACATCAACAGGTACGTCGCTTCCCAGATTTTCTCGACCTTGTCGTCGCGTTGGGGTTCCTGCATTATCAGCCTCCAGATGGGCGATTCGGTGGGTTCCGCTTCGCTGGAACCCGCCCTGCGTCATCCTGCATCAGAATCTGGCCTCCTGCCGCGAGCAAAGGCTTTTGAACTTCCCGTACGCCTCGTTCCACCCAGCGGAATCGGTCGGCTCGTATGTCTCCAGCGGGAAACTGTCCCGCGCGACCTTTCGCGCGTCGTCAAGCGAGCCAAGCTCGGAAACCGCCATCGCCTGGACGAGGATGTTGCCTATCGCGGTGGCCTCGACGGGGCCGGCGTGGACCGTCCTGCCCGTGGCGTCGGCGGCCAACTGATTGAGGAGTCTGTTCTTGGATCCGCCGCCGACGATGTGTATGCGGTTGATGTTCCGCCCCGTCATTTCCTCGATGCTTTCCAGAACGCTGCGATACTTCAGAGCCAGGCTTTCCAGCGCGCAGCGGACGATCTCGCCCTCGGTTTCCGGCGCGGGCTGGCCCGTCTCGCGGCAGAAATCCTGAATCTTCTGCGGCATGTTGCCGGGGCTGTAGAACGGGAGGTGCTCCGGGTTGATGAAGCTGCGGCGCGGCGCGGATTTTGCCGCAAGCTCGGTCATTCGCGCGTAATCCATCGCCTTGCCCTGCTTCTCCCATTCGCGGCGGCACTCCTGGACGAGCCAGAGTCCGACGATGTTGCGCAGGAAGCGATATGTTCCGCCGACGCCGCCCTCGTTCGTGAAGTTGTTGGCGAGAGCAAGGTCGGTGACGACCGGTTTCTTCGTCTCCACGCCCATCAGGCACCACGTCCCTGAGCTTATGTAGCACCATCCGTCGCCCGACGCGGGCACTCCGGCGACCGCGGAGCCGGTGTCATGCACGGCGGGGGCGATGACCTTGAGTCCGGGGACGCCGATCTCATCGGCCACGCTCTTGACGACCGGGCCGAGGTCGGTCCCGGGGCTGACGACTTCCGGGAGGATGTCCGTCGGGATGCCGAGTTTTTTGAGCATTCCCTGCGCCCATTCGTCGGCGCGGGCGTCGAACATCTGGCTGGTGGTGGCCAGCGTGAATTCGCTGACCTTCTGCCCCGTGAACATGAAGTTGAACAGGTCGCCGATCATGAGCAGCCTTTCGGCGACCTTCAGCAGGGGCGACTTGTTGAGCACGAGGCAGTAGATCTGGTAGAGCGTGTTGATCTCCATGAACTGGATGCCGGTGGAGAGGAACACGTCGCGTCGCGGGACGGTCTTGAAAAGCTCGTCCATGACGCCGCTGGTGCGCGGGTCGCGATAATGGTGGACGTTGCCCAGGATGGTGTTCCCGGCGCCGATGAGGGCCATATCCACCCCCCACGTGTCAATGCCGATGGACTCAATGTCCCTGCCGTGCTGGGCGACGGCGGCGGAGACGGCGGTCTTGAGTTCGGCGAACTGGCCGAGGGCGTTCCAGAACAGGTTGTCGTGAACGCGGACGGGGACGTTCGGGAAGCGATGCGTTTCGCGAAGCTCCAGCCTTCCATCGTTGAGAAGCCCCATCACGCCGCGGCCGCTCTCGGCGCCCATGTCCAGCGCGAGAAATTTCTTTTGCGCCATCCTCATGTCCTCCGCAGGTTGAAACGGTTGTAGGCAGATTTGCGCAGGTGTGAGTCACTATTTGAAATAATAAATCTTTCAAGATCGGTCGGCAAGAGGCGCATTCGTGATGGCATCGCGGATGATGGCGATCACCCCCCGGTGTAGTGGTTGTATTCGTTCAACGCGTCGCCCCTGCCGGCGAAGGGTTTGACGCAAAGGCAGAGTTCCCAGGCATACACAACGCCGGTTTGCGCGTCGTCGAGGTGGAGAATGTAGTCCCATGCGGGATTCCACGCCGGTTCCTTGCCTGCTCCGCAGGGGGAATAGGCGATTCGGAACCGCTCCGGCTGCCTGAACATCATGAGCATCATCAGTCCGTCGTGAACGAGACCGTAATAAAACCGCGCGGGATATGGGATTCTGCCGAGGCTTGCGGAAAGCGGCCACGGCGGCGCGTCAAGCGGCAGTCGCTGTGCCGGATTCTCGGGGGATTCGCTCTCCATGTTCGATAGATGTTCCTCTGCGCTTATTTCGCGATCGGACGGCAGCGCCTTGACAATCATTTCCGGCGAGGAGTGATCCTCTTTCGTGATGCCGATCCAGCCGGAAAGCTCCGTCCCTGAGTTCATGTCAGGCTTGAGATATATGCGGCGGTCCGTGGGCATGTGGATGTATGAAGCCCACAGGCTGTTGAACTCGCATGGCGTTCCTTCAGGGCAGAATTGGCGATTGAAGGTCAATTCGATTCGTTGATGGAGGTAATGCGGTTCTTCAACGCGGAAGACGATCCGCGCGCTGACGCCGGCATGAGACGTTTCAGGCTGGACGAGTGTGGCGCTTCCGGCGTCGGCGCGTTCGATGGACATGGGATCGCTCCGCGGCTCGAAGCGCGATGCCCCCTCGCGCTTGAACGGCGGAAGCCCTGTCAGTTCGATTGTCTCATAGTTCATCCCCGAAAAAGTCGGAACGAAAAGATTATTGCCGGTTTGCGCGGGGATGAGTGACGCGACGCCGTTGTAGCCCCGGCGATGGATTCCACATGGCTCGTTATCGGCGATGAAGGCGGAGAAGGTTGATGTTCTGATTTCGACCATGGTCATTTTCATGGCGTATCGGCGCTTTGCCGGTTGCCGTTATGGTTCTTCCTCGAAAAGCGGCCGCGTTTTCAATTCGCGTCCGGGATCAATCCCCAGAATGATCCCCCAGTCTCCAACATAGTCCTCCAGTTTCACCAGCAGGATGTTCGGCCCTGAGGCAAGCGAAGCCTTGACGCGCTCCTGATCGGGTTCTGCGCCGCGATGCTCATGCCGGCGCAGGATTTCGCGTCCGTTCAGCCATAGGACGACGCCGTCGTCGCTCCCCAGCCGGAATGCGACATCCCTGGCCGACGGGGACATTATGACGCAGGCCAGGTATGCGACAACTTCGTCCGTGGGCTTGAAGAGTCCGTCCAGGCGGCAGAAGTTCGGCAATCCCGGCGCGAAGAGCTTATGGGCGGGGACATTGGCCCAGCGGACCTTGCCGGTGGCGCCGTCGTAGACGGCGTCCTTCTTCAACTCGCTTTCAGGCGGATATGGAAGATCAAAGCCCTTGCATCCGGCGTTCGGAAAGGGGCCGATGATTGACCAGTCCTTAATGTGCAACTGGTCGGCTATGTGAATTTCAACGGTTTGAGGCTTGACCGTTACGTTAGCCCCCCTGACCTCGGCGTTAAGAAGAATATCGCTTTGATCCAGAACAGCCGGGCAATGGATGGTGAATTGGAAAATCGCGTTTTTGCCGGGAACAATGTCAACGGGGCGTTTCCCCGGAACCGCCGCCCAGTTCTCAGGGGCGGTGAAAACGAGGGTTCCCATCAGTCTGTTCGGGGAATCATTGAACACGCCGATCTCGGCTGGAATGAATCCCCGCTTCATGGCCTCGCCCCTGGTGATTTCCTCACAGACGTCCATGGAGAGAAACGCCTCCGGCGGATCTGGCGCCTGAGTCTTAGGTTCAATCGTCATGGCTGTGTCCACCGGAGAGGCAAGCGCGAGGATATCCAAGTTCTTACCCGTGAAATAGATCGGATATGAACCGATAGGGTATTTGCCGCCTTCGCCCGGGGGGAGGGGATTTCCGTCGGCGTCCAGGGCGGCGAATTCGCCGGCTGCTTCGGGAAGCGAAATGGAGCCGTCGCGGTCTTCGCAGTTCCAGACGGCCATGATCCAGTTGCCGGGGCGCTTGAACAGGATGGCGCACACGTCCTTGCCGAGATCAAGATCGCCGACGTACTGAGCCATTGAAAGGTTGCGGGTGAGGAACGCGAGCCTTACGTATGCCCGCGTCGGCAATCCGTCGGCGATGAAGCCGGCTTCCGGGGCGTCCAATTTCCCCGGGGAAACGATCGCGGCCCCCGCAGCAAGGGACAATATCATGCGGCGAAACGTGTAGGGAACGCGCTTCTCCACGGCTTGCGTTTCTTCTCCGTAGGCGCAATCCATTATGTGAATAGGGGCCGGCTTGTAACCGTTGCGGGCGCAGACCTCCCTCATCAGCCTGAAGAGCGCGCGGTACTTCTCACCGGGGCGTCGGGCGGACTCCAGCGCCGCCTTGGCGCTGTCATCAAGGGATGAGGCGTCATATTCCTCCGGATCGGATTCCTGCGGGTGGATGCCGATTGCATGAATGAAATGTCCACAGCCGCTTCTGTAAAGGGCATCCGCGAATTCAATGTCGAAATCGTTAAGCACGCCAGGCATCATGCGCGAGGTCGCATTGAAGCGTATCGCGCATCTGGCTCCGGCATAGTACAGCCGGGCGTATTCCGATGGGGACCTTTCCCATCCGAGCTTGGTGTTTGGCATATGCCAGAACTGGTACATTGCCGACGCGCTTCGCGTCAGCGTCACATAACGCCCGACGTATGCGTCCCATTCGCTCAGGCTTGGCGCGCTGCGCATTGGGAGCTCGTTTTCGCGGATCATCACTCCGCCGCCGAGAACCCAATGGATTCTCAGCCCGGCCTCCCCGGCCCGGATTGTCTTTTCTTGCACGGCTATCTCGCTTCGCTGCCCAGGGGACGGCTCCACGCTGTTCCAGACGGTCGAGGTTTCGATGAGCCGGCAGATTCCCAAGTCCCGCATGAGCATGACATTGCCGGGGGTGAAGTACTTCAAGCCGGCGGCCCAGGGCCAAGAGTCGTCAGGCTCCAGCGGTCTTGGTATCCGGGCGATGGCCGTCGCCATGCGCATGACGTCCCGGCCTTCCCGGGAGACCAGAACGCGGAACCTGCATAGACCATTGCCTTTTGGCAGGTTGTCAAGGTCCATGCGCGATTCTCCGCCTCCCGGGACTTTGATTCGCGTCCCTTCCTTTTTCTGAATAACGCGTCCGTCATCGGTAGTCAGCGAGTATGAGACATCGAATGATGCCGCCGCCGGGGCAGTGCTCAGAAACTGCAATGACACGGGGCTGTCCTCGTAGACGTTCAGGACGGTGCCGCGTTTCTCGAGGACTATCTGAAGTTCGGGCCGGGAACTTCCGCCGGGATTGAGGCGGAACCCGAGCTCCTCGGGGCGGCGCGCAACAGCGCTGATGCGAAGGTCGTCAATATCCCCGAAGGCCGGTTCTGTTACGGAGCCGTCATTCTCCAGCAAGGCCCCGATCACAATGGGGCTTGAGTCAAAGCTCAGCTTATGAGGTTCGCGCGGGGACAGCCCGGTCAGGCGGCATTGCCGCGCTTCGCCGTCAAGGTAGAAACGCATCGGGGCGGTGTCGGCCTTTTCGGATTTCATTGCGTCAGCCGAACCGTCGAAGACGAAGGCCATATGATGCCATTGCCCGGTCTGATCGAGGGTTCCGGAACTGGGGCGCCATGTCAGCCGTGCGGGGCGTCCGGACGCCGACACCGTCTGGAAGACAAGCGCGCCGCGCGCGACATCGTGGTAGACGGCGAAAGAGTCCGTGCTGCGCCTGTCGCCGCGCCGGGCTTTCCGCACGATGACCCGCTGTCCGCTTCCATCGGTCTTTCGCAGTCGGAACCAGAACTCGACCGTAAGCGCCGTCTGGCTCCATCGCAGACCGGAGTCCGGAATGACGGCGACGCGTTTTGCTTCCGGATTTCCCAGGCAGAGCGCTCCGCAGCCGTCCCACCATCCGTAGTAATTGCCGGCCTGTGTCCTTACGGCATCATATTCATCCTGCGCGGACCTTGCGCCGAGGTAGCCATGGTTGTGTCCGATGGAATCGCTCAGTATCTGCCCGTCGTTCTCGTCGAATTCATATATCGCCAGGTAGGGATCAGCGGCCCGGGCGGTGGGATTCTGCAAGACCGTCGCAAGTGCGGCAAACAGGAATGGCAGGAGGATTTTATGAAAACGGCTTTCCATCGGATCGAATCCCGAAAGCTGATCGGAAGTTGTCCCTTCCCGACAATGATGTTATTATATGAATTCGCCCCTCGATTTGCACAACAATGCCGCGAACAGGCGGGGATGAGGCAGATGCCACAGGAAGATCAATTCGAAGAGAAACTGGACCAGTTCAGGCTGAACCTGGACCGGATCTGGGAAGAGATCGCCAAGGTGATCGTCGGCCAGGAGCACGTCATTCGGTTGCTTCTGGCCTCCGTTCTGAGCAGGGGGCATTGCCTGCTGGTCGGCGTGCCGGGATTGGCCAAGACCCTGCTGGTCAACACGACCGGCAAGCTCATGGCGCTGAGCTTCAAGCGCATCCAGTTCACTCCCGACCTGATGCCGTCTGATATCACGGGGACGAATATCATCGAGGAGAATGACGGGGGAAAGCGCGAATTCAGGTTCATACCTGGTCCGATCTTCGCGCACATCGTCCTTTCCGACGAGATAAACCGCGCGCCGCCGAAAACCCAGGCCGCGCTGCTTGAGGCGATGCAGGAGCGCCAGGTGACAGTCGGGCAGCAGTCCTACAACCTGCCGAATCCGTTCTTCGTCATCGCGACTCAGAACCCGATCGAGCAGGAGGGGACCTACCCGCTGCCGGAGGCGCAGCTTGACCGCTTCATGTTCAACGTCTACGTTGATTACCCCTCCCCCGAAGAGGAGCAGACCATCCTTGCCTCCACCACGTCCGGCGCGCGCAAGGAGGTTCAACCGATCCTGACGGGCAAAACGATCCTGGAGATGCAGCAGGTAGTAGACCGGATCGTCGTCTCAAAATACGTCATAGCCTATGTTACGCAACTGGTCCGGGCGACGCGTCCGAAGGACCCGACGGCTCCGGATTTCGTCAAACGGCTTGTTGACTGGGGGGCGGGGCCGCGCGCGGGGCAATACCTGATCCTCGGCGGGAAGGCGCTGGCTGCGATGGATGGAAGATTCAATGTGTCAACAAGCGACATCCGGGATGTGGCCATCCCCGTCCTGCGGCACAGAATCGGCATCAACTTCCAGGCCCAGGCCGAGGGGATGAGCGCGGTTGACATAGTCAACAAGCTCGTCGAGACGGTCAGGGAGCCGGACGTGCCGAAATATGGATGATACGCAACTCAACCCACGGCTCCCCGCGTCTGCGGCAGCGATGTTGGCGATTGCCGCATGGATGGCGATTGCCGCCTATGCGCAGGACGCAGGCCCCCGCGAGGGGCAATCCGCCGAAAAGGAAGGTCATGCCGGGCAGCGCGTAAAGAAGGTCGGCAAGGATTCATACAAGATCGGCAAAGTGACGATTGACTCCCGCAGGCGGGAGATACGGATTCCCGCAGTCGTCAATATGAACGATGGGCTGATCGAGGTGTTTCTTTCAACGCCGGTGGGAAAGCTGCACGAGTCTCTGCTGGTGTCGGAGTTCGATCCGCTGGACCTGCATCTGGCGCTGCTGCTGCTTGGGGCGGATTCGGGGCGCAATCCTTCAGTGCCAGCAGGCGAGGACCCGAAGGCCGACGAGCGAAGCGGGCCGCCGCCGGGCATGTTACCGGGCACGCCGGTCGTGGAGAAGGATGCCGTCGTCAGGCCGGGGACAATCGTTCAGATGCGCGTGGAATGGAAAAAAGGTGAGGAGAAGGTTTCACTTCCAGCGGAAGAACTGGTCCGGAACCGAGTCCGCAAGACATCAATGAAGACGTCCGGATGGGTTTTCCTGGGATCGAAGACTGACTCGCTGGATGGCAAAGACGCTGTTTATGCGGCCCGTCTGTATGGATCGGTTATAACGACCTTTCACGATCCGCTGGCAGTCCTCGACAATCCGGAACCAACATCGCTGGACGACACGCTTTTCATCGTCAATGAGAAGACAGCGCCGTCGAAAGGGACGGAGGTTGAGGTTGTGATAACCGTCCAGCCGGAAAAGAATGATGCCGGCAAGAATGAAACCGGAGGCGGGGAAGAAGGCAGGGAGGAGAAGAAATGAAGTGGCTAGAAAGTCGCGCGGAGCGGACATTCCCGGAGTGCGGCGGCTTGCCGCCGTCCTGCCGTTGGGGAAAGCTTGCTTCGTCTCGGAACGCCGGCAAAGCGGCGCTTCTGATGACCGTGACTGCTTTGATGTTCCCGACAGCGAGGCTATTCCCAGCGGCAGGCTCACTCTATGCCGCCGATGTGAAAGGGGCGACGAAACCGGCGCGTGACGCGTCGCTGCTGAACGAAAGCAGGCACTCGATTGACCGCGCCCTTAACTGGCTGGACGGAAGGCAGGGGGAGGATGGCTCATGGTGTCAACATTCCGCGATAACCGCGCTGGCGGTCGCCGGTTATCTCGGAAGCGGCGAGGAGAAATACGGACGTTCCAATCCGAAGGTGGCCAAAGCGCTGGCATTCGTTCGGAGCAAGGCCAACAAGGACGGCAGCATCGGAGAAGGGCCTGAAATGGTCTATACAACCTCGATCTGCCTGATGGCGCTCCTTGCGGCGGGGGACCCGGCGGACGGCGGGATCATACGCGGCGCGAGGCAGTACCTCCTGACGGCGCAGGCCGATGAGGGGGAGGGGCTTGCGCCGGACGATCCCAGCTACGGCGGGTTTGGCTACGCAAAGGCGGCGGAGAACGCCGAACAGAGGCGCGCCGACCTGTCCAACACGCAATGGGCGCTGGAGGCGTTGAAGTTCTCCGAATTCGTCGAAAGCGCGCCTGACAACATAAGAGCCGGGGAGAAGGACGAGGCTGGATCAAGCCTTCACTGGGACAAGGCGATCGCCTACCTGAGCCGATGCCAGAACGCCGAAACGAACCCGGACAAGCCGGCGCATAACGACGGAGGCTTCTTCTACAGGCACGGCGAAAGCAAGGCCGGGATATCCACAGAGGGCGGGCTGCGCTCCTACGGCGGGATGACCTACGCAGGATTGAAAAGCATGGTCTACGCCCGTCTGGACAGGGACGATCCGCGCGTAATGGCCGCATGGAAATGGATAAACGAGCGCTACACGCTCGACGAGAATCCCGGACTGGGCGTCCAAGGGCTGTATTACTATTACCATACATTCGCCAAGGCCCATCAGGTCTACGGGCTTGAGACGTTCAAAACCCCGGACGGCAAGGTTCACGACTGGCGGGCCGAGTTCGTGAACAAGCTTGTCTCAATCCAGAAGGGCGACGGCTTTTGGGTGAACGAGAATGGCCGGTGGTGGGAGAACATGCCCGAGTTGACAACGGCATACTGCGTTCTGGCGCTCGAGGTCGCAAATTCGGGCTGGTGAGAATCGCAATGCGCGACAAGCTTTCCTCCTCCCCCGGCTTGAGCAGGAAGAAGGTTTCGCGCATTGAGGAGGAAGAATCATGAAACACTGCCGGTTCACGTTCCTGGTTGTCTGCGCTCTGTCTGCCGGCGGTTTGTCCGCCCAGGAAAATGTCGGCAAGCGTCCGTATGAAATGGAATGGGCTGGACGGACTGAAGACACCCATCCGGCGCTGATTGACTTCGAGTCCATACAAGGCTGGAAGGTGGAGACCGGCCAGGCGCAGGCGAAGTTAGAGCTTACGCGCGAGCAGCAACTTTGGGGGAAATACGTCGCAAAGCTGACATACAGGGGCGCGCCCGGCGATTCCTGGATTCTGCTCAAGCCTCCCGCCCCCATCCCCGTCGCCAAACCCTTCGACTGCGTCAACTTCTGGATCTACGGCAACAACTGGGGATGGATGCCGGACCCGACCACGCCGGAAGTGATCATCGAGGTCATCTTCAAGTCGGCGTCTGGGCGGGAGGTTGCCGTCAACGTCGGGCGGGTGAACTGGCAGGAATGGTGGGTGATGCGCAGCAAGCTCTTGCCGGAGCAGAAGAGTCAGCTTGCCGCCGGGGCATCGCTGGTCGGCATACGGATCAGCAACGCGTCCAACAAGGATGACAGGATGATCTTTTTGGACAACTTGTCGGTCTACACGGATGAGGCAAAGCCCCTGAAGTTTGAGCCAAGACCGGAGCGGAATCTGACGCTCTTCCCCGGGCAGTCCCCAGGAACGAACACCGGACCGGGCGAGCTTCCATTCCCGACCCGCGAGGAGACGATCCTGCCGACGAATCTCGCAGAGGAATTTAAGACGGACTTGACCGAGAAGGACGGCGTCTACACCTTTGCATACTCGGACGCTTTCTTGTCCCTGAACTATATGTACAAGTCGACGACGGGGAAGCTGGACGACGTTCAGGTTGAGTGCCAGACGCTTGGATACTCATTCCGCCCGATGACGGGCGGCGGCGTTTTCTTCAACTCGCCGGGCGGCGATATGGTCGCGCCGGAGCGATTCGAGCTTGTCGAGTGCAAGAAGGATGGCGACACGGTCGTATCAAAGTGGAAGATTTCGGCTGGGGCGCGTTCCGCGGAGGTCACATACGTCTTCCGGCTCTGGCAGAAGTCGCTTGTCGTTGACGCCATCTGCCCGGGGGGCGGGATCGGCGCGTTCAGGATCGGCGGCGCGGTCGGCGCGCCGTCGCCCAGGCTTGTCACCGTGCCGTACATGTGCTTCTCCAACTTCAACGCGGACCGCCCGGCCGTCCTCGTCATGGGGACGCCGGACAAGCCGCTGTTCGCAACGGGACTGATGGACTGGTACCGATCCAACGCCTCGCAACTGGTCTCTGTGACGGAGATCGCGGACGGACGGGCCGTCTTCAACGGGGGTTCTGTTTATCGCAACAAGACCGACGGGAAATACAACGACTGTTATGAGCGACTATTCCTGACCGTTTCTCCACATTTCAAGGAAGTCCTGCCCAACATTCCGAATCCGAAGTCGCCGTGGATGCACGTGGCCGGGGAGAGACTCTGGCACGCCCACGGCGCGACGAATCGCGAATCCGATTACGCCTTCTGGAAAAACATCGCGCGGCACGGCATGACGAAGGTCGTCATCACCGACCATGAGACCGGCTGGCGCGACGGCGGAGAGAGTTTCACGTTCCGCACGCGCACCGCTCCCGGAAAGGGCGGGGACGAGAGCCAGAAGTGGTACTCCGACGCGATACAGAAACTCGGCTTCGTCTATGGCATCTACAACAACTACACAGACTTCGCTCCGGTGAACGAGCACTGGGACGAGGACTGTGTGACGCTGACTCCGGAGGGGCAATGGCGCACGGCATGGCCGAGATGCTACAACCCAAAGCCGTCGCGGGCGGTCGAACTTGAGGCGCGGCTGGCCCCGATCATCCAGCAGAAGTTCAACCTGAGCACGGCATACTGCGACGTGCATACCGCCGTCTCGCCCTGGGACTACTGCGACTACGATCATCGCGTGCCCGGCGGGGGGACTTTCGCTGCGACGTTTTATTCCTACGGTGAGATCATGCTGCACCAGAAAAAGACGTGGAACGGGCCGGTCTACAGCGAGGGAGGGCAGCACTGGTATTACTGCGGTCTGACGGACGGCAACTACGGCCAGGATACTCAGGGGCGTCTGCCGTGGAACCCGTGGCTGGTGGATTTCGACATGCTGAAGCTCCATCCGCAGTGCTGCAATTTCGGCATGGGCAATCTTGAAATGTTCTTCGGGCGCGATTTCGACATTGGACGAACTCTGGAGGAGCGGGACGCAAACCTGAACCGTTTCCTGGCCGCGACAATCGCCTTCGGGCACACTGGTTACCTGGTGCGCGACGGCGGAATGCGCAACACGGTCCGCAGCTACTTCATGCTCCAGCAACTCCACAAGAATTACGCCCAGGAAAACGCCGTGAAAATCCTTTATGCCGACGCGGACGGGAAATGGCGGAACACAACTTCCGCCGTCGCTACTGACGCCTTCAGGCGCAGCCATGTGGCGACGACATATGCGAACGGGCTTGTCACTGTCGCCAACGGCAATCGCTCTGAATGGTTGAAATACACGGACGGTGACGACGAAATTTCTCTACCGCCGAATGGATACTACGGTTGCCTGAGAGGCAAGGACGGGAAGCCGCTGATCACCGTCAAGAGCGGGATGATTGACGGGCACATGGCGGATTACGCCGAGACGCCGGAATACATCTTCGCGGACGGACGCGATATCTACACGCGATTCCCGAAGATGGCGACGGACAAGGCCCTGATCGCGCTGTTCCGGGAAGGGGGCAAGGTGGAGGTCATACCGGTCGGGGCCGGCGGGCGATTCGCGGTCGCGCTGGACGGAAGGACGGCGACGGCCGAAGCGCTGGACGAGGCCGGGAAGAGGATGGGCCGCGCGGTCATAAGGCTGTCGCGCGGGCTGTGCCACATTACGCCGGTTGACGGCGCTTTCAGCTACGTCCTGACGCCGCAGGATGCCAAAGGCGCGGAGCTTTCATGTGCAAGGGAATGCGTCGTGCCCGGAGAGACTGTGGAGGTTAAGGGGAAGAAGACATACAAGCTCGATGTCCCGCCTGACGCGAAGCCGGGGGAGACACTGTGGAGGCAGTATGACAGCGCGTGGATTGACTTCCCGGTCAGGGCGCTGGCGGACGTTGACATGAAGTTCGCCAAAGGCGGGCTGGAGGTATCGCTGAAGTCCAATCTTGCCGGGAAGGTTGAAGCTGAGATTTCCGCGGCGGGAAAGAAGCAGAAGCTCGCCCTCGCGCCGGAGGCGATATGCGCGGCGATTCTGCCGGTTGTGGCGCCGGACAAACCGGGGTTGAAGATGCTCCAGTTCGCCGTCAAATCCGGTGATTTGAAGATGGAGCGGACATACTGGATCAGCAGCGCATCGGCGATGCCGAAACTCGCAGAGATGCCTTCGCGCTTCGATATGAGGATGCGCTTGCGCGGTGGGGAGGAGACGGCGATGAACAGCGCGACGGGCGCAAACGCCTACGATCAGAAGTGCACATGCGGCGAGGTCGAGAAGAAGGGCATCGCCATGCACCCGCCGTGGATGAACGGGGTCGGCTATTCCGCGCTGGTCTTCGATCCCGTGACGCTTCCGGACGAATCGCCCGCCGCGTTCCGCTGTCAGGTCGGCAAGCGGGACGGAAGCTATCTGGGGGACGGGGTGCTGTACAAGGTTGCGGTTCTGGACGAATCCGGCGCGGAGACGGAGCTTGCAAAGGTTCACGTCGAGGGTCACAAGTGGCTGCCGCTTGAGGCCGATCTTTCAAAATGGGCGGGAAAGCGAGTCCGGCTGAAGCTGATCGTGGACGTGGGCGTGAAGGACGATTCATCCGGCGACTGGGCAGCGTGGGCGGATATGAGGATCGAAACGCTGAAGCCGACGCTCGTTCACGAGATCGAGAACCTGGGCGCGGGGTCGGATTTCGCGCGCGGACCGTTCCACCGGGACGGCGTGAAGGCTGCCGATCTGAAGAAGGCATCGCGCGGCTGGCTGCGTTTCAAGGGCTGCGGGATTGAGGGAACGGAACAGTACGCCATAAACGCGACGGTGAACGACGCGCCGCTGGGTCGCGCGCCGGCGGCGCGCGGAAGCGAAGCGAACGGCGAGTGGGCCGAGGTCCGGATGCCCCTGCCGGACGAGGCGATCCGGACGCTTGGGATGCGCAACATAGTCAAGCTTGACAACGTTGGGCGCGATTTCTACAAGGTCAAGGATTTCTGGATCGAGCTTGAAATGCCGGGCGGGAAGCGCTTTTCCTCAATGATAAGCGCGCGTGTTTTCACGCAGCCGATAGGCTGGCCGTATTCCGAGGGGACATGCGTTTCATTCGAGGAGAAGGTGGAGACGGAGTTGAGGTTTGAAACGGAGGAATAAGAACCTGTAAATAAAGGTGCTTCACATACTTGACAGTGAACAGTAACTGGGAATAGCATTATGGTGTCAACTTTGATGCTGTCGGGAACATAAGTCTTAGCTTGGAAGATGGCAGAAGAAACATTGCGCCTCGACATCGCCGATCTGGCTTGCGGTTCTCCCGGCTTAACACCTGAGGAAGGAGAAAGTAGGGGGCAAGCAGCGAGTGTTTGCATGGTAAATCAAGGTCACAACAGCCCCACGCCGACTAGATTGTCCGGAGACTACAGTCAGATCTGTGATCTTGTCTGGAAAACCCCCAATCAACAAGCGACGCGATGTTGGAATGACATGCAGGAAGCAACTGAGCGTGGTGCATACGGCATAGCTGCACTGATCGTCCAGCAATTGATGGGCCTGTGGATCGTTGAGAGATCTAGGAAAGGAACAGGATTCGACTTCTGGCTGGGTCCAAGGGGTACAGACGGCCTGCTTTTCCAAGATAAGACCAGACTCGAAGTTTCTGGCATACTTAATGGGGATGACGCAGACATATCATACCGGTTAGAATCTAAGGTTAGGCAGATGCGGCGAAGCACAGGTCCGGGTGTCGCCATTGTTGTTGAGTTCGGCAGTCCTGAATGTCGGATTCGCAGAACATGTTAGAGATAACCGTGCTACATAGAGAGGCCATGAGTTTGGCCGATAAGGCTGATGCGGCTCGTCGCCAAGGCGATAAAGAACGGGCAAGGGATTGGCTGCGTGAGGCATTTAAGAAGGAGCGCGATGCTGCCACTCAAGCGGGGAAGTCCTCCTCGATGGAACCTACTCGTTCAATACTACTGAGAAGCGCAGCATCTCTGGCTCTCGAATGTGGTGATATGCGTGACGCCGAGCAAATAATCGCTACGGCTCTTGCCGGTGATCCTCCTGAGTGGGTGGCTGATGAACTCCGAGACCTGCTGGAAGACGTGAATATGCAGCGTCACCACGGCTTGAAGGGCTTAACGCTTGACAATCGCGAGTTCCAGATGTCTCTCGAGGGACCCGCCATCGGTCACGGAATGACGACCAGCAAGCTTTTTCTCCAACGCGTGAAATCCCTCCAATCTCTGGTGATTAGAACTGCTGATCGCTTGTGGAATCAGGATTTCTGCGAGCCGGCGGGCAAGAGCAAGGTCGAGCTGTATATCAGTGTTCCACGAGCCGCGAGTTTCGCAGTTTCATTTCGGGTAGGCGGATCGCAGAAGTGGTTCGACCAGCCAGGCATGGTTTCTCCCCAAGCACTGGTCGCTGATATGTTAGATTGCATGGACTTGCTGGATAAGAAAGACTTCGAACAACTGAAGGATCGCATAAAAAAACCTTCGTACTTCAGGGATTTCGTGGGGCTTGCAGTGAAGATAGCACCCGACGGCAAGAAAGTGAAGTCGGTCGGTTTTGTCAGAAGCGACGGCTTGGCCGAGAAGAAAGTGGTAATGACTACTCCTGGGCACGAGATCAAACTACGCGGGGTTAAAATAGAGACTGAGGAGACCGCCGACAGTGTCGTCTACGAAGGGATTCTACTAGCGGCCGATGCTACAGGACGAGATATGGGTCGGATAAAGATAGTGGCAAGCGATGGTACTCATGACGTGAGAGTGATCAAAGGAGAAATGAACGAAATGGTGAAGAAATATTTTGCCATGAAAGTTCACGCTACCTGCCGTGCGGTAGACGGAACAAATGAACTACAGAATATTGAACCTATCGGGGAAAACCTATCTTAACAACAGTAACGCACCTCGCTGAGGATTACTTGATCGCCTTCACGACCTGCCTGAATGATTCCCCCTCGGCAACGCGCATCAGTTCGAACAGCGCGGCCTCCATGCTCTTGAGCTTCACGCCCTCGTCGCGCATCATCTCGATGCCGATATCACGGCTGGATTTCGTCCGGGATGAGACGCAGTCGGCCACGACGTGGACCTCGCAACCGCGCTTCAGCAGGTCAACCGCCGTCTGGTAGACGCAGACGTGCGCCTCGATGCCGGAGAGGAGAATCTGCCTCCTGCCGAGCGATTCCAGCGTCTGCGCAAAGAGCGGCTCCCCGCAGCAACTGAAGCTCGCCTTCGGAATCGCGACGCAGCCGGAAAGCGCCTCGGCGATTTCCGGGATTGTCCGTCCGAGCTTGTCCGGCAACTGCTCAGTCCAGATTATCGGGACGCCGAGGATTTTCAATCCCGCGATGAGTTTGCGCGTGTTCTCGAAAAGTGTTTCCTTCTCGTGCGCAAGTTGCGCCAGCTTGCCTTGAATGTCTATCACGACCAGCGCGGTGTTCTCGATCTGAAGCATGGCATTTCTCCCGGAACATTTTCGACGCAATCACGCAGGGGCAGAATGGGAACCTGCTACCACTAACACCAACGAACGTCCACTACGCCTTGACGCCGAGTTTGAAGAACTCATTCGCGTTGTCAAACATCCAGGCGCGGGCAACCTCCTTTGCCTCGTCAAGATCAAGGTATTCCATCTCCACCATGTCGGACAGCGCAATAGCGATGTTGTCGCGTGCGATCTTTGCGTGCGCCCATGACATCTCGACCTGTCCGCAGTAATCCGACCCGTAGCCGTGAATCTTGCCATGCGGGACGCTGGAGAGCGCCTGCTTGAACATGTTCTGGCAGTAGACCGGGTCAATGATGTTGGCCCAGCAGAAGTCAATCGCGACGTTCGGGAAGTTTTTGGCGAGGTAGAGCAGTTCGCCGGAATACGGCCAGTTGGCGTGGAAGAGATCAAATTTCACGTCGCGATGCAGCTCCAGTACCTTCGTCAGATGGACGGCGTTGGTCTTGGCGATGTCGTTGCGGATTCCGGCCATGTGGCCTGTGTGAATCTGGACGGGGAGTTCCATGTCCCGCGCCATGCGCATGAATTCGTGGAAAAGGAAATCGTCCAGCGGCTTGATCTGGTCGGGGTAGGACGCACGGCGGCGGGGATCTTCCACGATCCAGTTGAAGACGGCCTCCGCCTCGGCGCGGGTCGGGTTGCCGTAGTCCAGAGATCGCGAATACGCGCTCTGGTCCTTGAAGGCGACGGCGCCGAAACGCTTCCAACCTTCGAAAATTTCGCGGCAGGCGGCAATGTATTCATCCAGGCTTGTCACGCGCCTGTTCAGCGGGGCGACCATGCTCTGAACGCCGTCATAGTTGCAGATTGCGTGGTAACCGGGAATGCCGATGACGAGCCGGGCGCGGGGCGTGAGTTTCAGCGTGCCGTCGAGAACCTTGCGCGTGTCCGGCCAGACGTCTTCCAGGCGCGCAGCGATCTTCGCGTCCTCGAGAATGCCCTCGAATACGGACGGGGCCTGGAGGTTGAGCATCTTGTCCTTGATGCGGGCGTAAGACTCTCGGGTAAGGTCGTCCTCGCCGTAGAATTTCTTGATGGCGATTTTCACGACGCGGGCGTAGCCGGTGTGGCGGGAGCGCTTCCATGCGCGTTCGAATGCCGCCCATCTCTCTTCGAATGGGCGTTCTGTAACACACATTATGTCCATATCGCGATCGGAAGACGCGCTATGAAGATCGCTCGCGAAGTAGCCGGTCGCGGCCATCTGGATGGGGTCGGCGTATTTCGGCCCGCATTCACCGGAATGATCGTGGCAATCAATCAGCGGGACGGTTCCCAGATATTCCCTCAACTTACCGTAGCATCTTGCAGCGCCTTTCATGGGTTCCCTCGCGTAAAAGAAAATGCGCCGGAGCAGGTTTGAAACTTTCCCAACAGGCTATTCTCGTTATTTTTCCGCGGCTTTGCCGGCCCTTCTCCCGCCCATCCCGCCGCCCTTTCCTTTTCGTCCCCCGCCCCCCTTCTTGCCGGTCAATTTCTGTATCAGTCCATCCTTGCCGACTTCCGGCTTCTTGCCGTCAACCTCCGGACGGGGGGTGAATTTCGCAACGCCGGGAGGGGCTTCCCTCGTCAACGGATTGCCGTCAAGCTTCGGCTCGAACTTGCTTGTGTCAACTCCGAAAAGATCGTAGATCGTCGGCGCGACGTCCACGCGCAACCCCCCGCGAATCACCTTCTTGCTGTTTGTCGCAAGCGTGACGTATGGAGCGTAGCTGTGTCCCTTGGCGTCCTCATTGAAGCCGTGATCGGCGGTCACGACGATGATCGTCTTGTCATAGACTCCCTGTTCCTTGAGTTTGGCGATGATCTTGCCCGTCCATGCGTCGTTTGATATCAGTGCGTCGTTGTACTCCTTCGAGTTCTCGCCATGCTGGTGGCCGCTGTGGTCAACAGAGGCGAAGTGGACGAAGAAGAAGAACGGCTTGCCCTTGTATTTGTCCAGGTATTCCAGCGCCTTTGCGCCGACGGCTTCGTCCTGCATGAGGCCGAATTCCCAGACCTCCAGCGCTTTGTGCATGTTGTAGTAGGGGGACGCCGGCGTGCATGCGTATTTCACGCCGTTTTCCTCAACTATCGTGGCGGACGGCCCCTTCTTCGCGCCGGGCTGATCCTGCAGGCCCTGGCCCTGGACCTTGTCTCCAGCCCTGGCCGGCCCGGTGTATGGAACCTTTGTTGGCGGGTTAATTTCTCCGCAGTGCCCCTTCTTGCCGATGATGGCGCATGTGACGAAATCATCCTTGCCGTAAATGGCCTCCAGCCTCTCGAAAATGCTCAGCCCCAATGGGATTGTATCGAACTTTCCGTTGCTGTAGACGCCCGTTACTTCGGGATTATAGCCGGTGAGAATCTGGCTCCAACCCGCCTTCGTGTCAGTCGTTCCGATGATGTCTACGTCCACCATCGCGCCCTCATCGGCCAATGCCTTGAGGGTCGGCAGTTCGCCGCGCGCGAGGCATTCCTTCACGTGGTCGCGTTGCGCGCCGTCCCACCCGACGAGGATCACATTGACGGACGGCTCCGCGCACCGCGCAACGGCGGCCAGGAACCACACAGTCAGAACAACTCCGAACAGGGCCAACCGTTTTCCGCGCATTTTCTGCTCCTTATGCAAATCGCGCCGGTCAATGGACCGGCACGTGCGGCTGACCGTGTTCCGGGCCTTCATGGGAACCAGGTCTTGCCGCCGGATTTTCTAATATTGGCGATTATCGTGCCGACAGGAGAGGCATGTCAATCGGATGACATCGGCGCTCTGCAGGATCAATATCGCCCCTGATCCCTCATATGAATGACGATTTCGGACAACGGCTTGCCCTTCACGTTGAGTGAAGCGCGGAACTTGGACATATCTGGAAAAACATGATGAGGTTTCCTGCCCGCGCCAATAATCCGCGCAACTTCTTTCCCGCGTCGCGTGATTATGACGGTCTCACCCGTGGCAGCGCGATCCAACAGACTGCCCAACCTTTTCCGCGCTTCCGATGCTGTGACTCTCATCACGCTCTCCTTTTCACTTCCTGTCTCTGCATACGTTCTCCGCCGGGCGTCCCCCGGGCATGTCCATCCTGGGGCGTTTGCGCAGCATTTCCAATACGGGATCGAATGTCGCAAGCATGGCGCGGTAGTCCGGATCATCCTTCCCCTTGAAGACAGCCTCGCCGCATTTCTGAGTCCCTCCGGCCGATTTCGCAAGCGGGGCCAGCAGGAAATTATTTAAATGCGGTTCCGTTATCCTTGTCCATTCTCTGCGCGGAATCCGCCCCCCCTCGTGGCAGTGGGCGCATCGCCTGGCGGCGACATCGCTCAGGACGGCATCAAGCTTGTCCGGATATATCCGTCTGCATCCGACCATCTCAGGATATGCCGTCTCGCTGCTGCTGTAATACGGCACGTTCAGGTCAATCCAGGCCAGTATCCGTCGCCGCTCGGCGTCGCGGAGCGCTATTCTCGGCTTGCCGTCCTTGTCCGGGTGGCTCGAAAGGACGATTTCCGCGAGTCTGCTTCGCGGCGAGCCCCAGGCCTTGGGCGTTACTTCAAGGATGTTCTGCTCTTGTCCGTTATAAGTCGGAATCCAGTTCACGTACGGGCTTCCGGCAGGCCCCTGGTTGTCCCGCGCAAGCGTCTCGTAAGACACGTTGAAGTAATCCGTCCTGCCGCCTGTCAGGTCAACCCCAGTCGGAGCGTCCAACGAGTTGTGGCATCGGACGCAATGGCGGTCAAGGACAGGCTGCACGACGTCTGTGTATGAGAATCCCCCTGCGCCCCATTCCGGCGGTTCAAGGTCAAGCGGGCATTCGTTCACCGCTGGGGACAGGCGTCTCGCCGGAGTCTGGAGTCTAGGCTCATGGCATCCGACGCAGCCCTGTGTCTCCCCCGGCATGAGGTGCGTGAAGCTGCGCATCCTCTGCAACGCCCGCCCCTTGGAGTCGAGAACCATGAAGTAGATCGGCGATTCGGCGGGGACGTTGAAACAGGCGGAACCGTCCTCGGATACCGGAACCTCGCCGATCACGTCCTTTGCGGCGTAGGTCGCCCCGCAGGAAATCACGGGAAATTGGAATCCGAACGCCCTCAGGTTCGGATCAACCCGAACAGTTTTCTGCGTCTCCCGCACGACGCGTATGCGATTGACCTCACCGCGCTTCACGACCGGCTCAAGCCCGGCGTAGACGTCCTGCAGGTAGACCGTCGCGCGCCCGGCGCGCTGCGAATCGGCGGCCAGGGTTGAGGGAATTGCGGGGGGGCGTCGGCGCGCGCGGACCGGCTGGGCGCAGAAATACTGCATTCCATCCTCCGGCGCTTCAAGAACAAGGGACTGGCAATCGCAGGAGAAAGTCCTGACCAGCAGCGGTCCCTTGATCGAGCAAAGCAACCTTTCGGCGTCCAGCGGAATCGGCGAGCTGTATTGCTTCGCGCCGTCCGTGTTTCCGTTGCCGGCGTTGACGGAGGGGACCGGGACGTCGGGCGTGATATTGGTTATGGCTTCCTGCGCGTTGACGCCGCGCGAGCGGTCAATCACCCCGAGCGCGCCGCGCGTCGGGCCGTTGTGCCCGGTCATCGTGCAGACGATCTTTTCCGTGCCGGGAATCTGCCGCGCCTCCATGAATGTGCCGGGCGAGATGACCCTGTTGCCGAAGTATCCGGCCAGTCCCGTTCCGTCGGGATTGATCGTCCACAGACTTTGGATCGGAATCGCCGGCTTGTCCACGTATTCCCAGCGGCTGTAGATGATCCGTCCGTCGTCCAGAACGTAAGGCGTGAAGTCATTGAGATAATTGGCCGAGAGCCTGCGGACGTTCGCTCCGTCCGCGTCCATGCGGTGGACTACGCCGACCGGCGCGTGCCAGCAGTAGGCGAACTGGGGCGAGCGAGTGCTCAGGAACGCGACGCCGCCGTCCGGCAGCCAGCAGGCGTTGTAGTCATGCCAGGGGCCGTCCGTAAGCTGTTTCAGCCCGGAGCCGTCAACGCCGACCTGCCAGAGGTGATACCCTTCTTCTGCCTTTCGCCGCCAACTGAAGAGCGCCGTCTTCCCGTCGAAGGAAAGATCGCAATCGAGAATCTGCCCCTCATGGCTCGAAACAAGTTCCAGCGGAGCGTGAGTTTCGCGCAACGGAATGATGTAAAGTCCGCCGCCGGGGCGAAAGCCTTCATAATGATAGGTGTAGACGTGCGATGCCGTTATTTCGAATCGCTTGATGATAAGGAGGCGCTCAACGTCGAAAAGCAGGACTTCGCGTTGAAGGCGGACAAGATCGTCGCTGGCTGAAGGCCGGCTGGCCGGACGATTCTCTGCTTCCGCCAACCGCCGCAAGTGCTCCTCGCGCAACCGGTAATCCGAGCCGTGTAATTCCCCGAGTCGCTTGATCAACGCTTTCAGCCCCGCCGGATCAACATTGTCTATCTGCGGCATGGAGGCCAGCGCCTGGCGCCGTATAAGGCGATCCAATTCTGACTGTGACGGGACCGAGCCGAACACCTGCGCTTCCGACGCGCCGGGATTCGCGCCGCCGTAGGAACTTGTGAAGCGTAGAGTCAGCGAATTCGTTGAGACTGGGGACGGGAAGATGATGAACTGCGGCCCATGCCGCATCTCAAGACGGCCTGAACAAACCGGGGACGGCGGGTTGCCGGAGAGAACCTCATAGTCCTTCCAGCACTCCGTCATCATCCAGGCCGTGCGTCCGTAGTAGACGACGCAGGCGATTGAAACAGGCTCTTTCCAGACAAATTGCAGCATTGCGCCGTTACGGTGCGTTTCCCCGACTACGCACCATGCCTCGCCCGGATCGCCGCCCCCGCCTGCCGGAGTCACGCGGCCGTCAGCAACGAATCGCGCGGCATAATCCGGACTGTATTCGGAATCGGACGTTATTGTCGCTCTTGGGGCGAGGTTTTCGGGAAGCCCCTCGCATAAGGCAACGCCCGCCCCCGCCAGCACAAACAGGGCGGATATCAATAGCGCGCAGAATATTACCCCGCGCTTCGATTTATGAGAGTTCATGGGTTGTGTGGATGCGGAATGTGACATTGGAAGTTTCATCAAAGCTGGTTCATTCTACATGTCCCCCAGGTCCAAGGCCAGAATTGACCAACAGCGATCAACACCGTATAGTAAGGTTAGATTTGAAGGAGGCCGATCATGCAAGTGCTTGTGAATCTGATCTACGATGAAGAATTCAAGGGCTATGTGGCTGATGTCCCCCAGTTGCCGGGTTGCATGAGCCAGGGGAAGACGATTGAGTCCGCCATGCGCAATGTGAGGGAGGCTATTGAGCTCTATTTGGAAACCCAGCCGCTAAAGAAGGCATTATCTTTGAAACCGGCGCTGACTACTGTGATCGAGATTTGAGATGGGAAGGTTGGCGGGAATATCTGGAGCGCGAGCGATAGCGGCTTTTTGTAGGGCCGGCTACCGAATTGCCAGGCAAAGGGGCAGCCATGTCATTCTGGAAAAGAATGGAGCGCCCTGCCTTGTCATTCCGATGCATCGTTCCGTTGCTCCAGCTTTAATTCGCGCCCAGATAAAAAGGGCTGGATTGACTGAAGCGGTATGGCGTTATTAAAGTAAAATATAATATATTATAATTATTATAGTTGGTGGCTATATGTTCATATTTTATCAACGCCCCGCAATTATCAGACAATGCCAAGACTCGCCAGACTCGTGAAACCGTCCCCGCCGATTATGACGTGATCGAGCGCCTTGATGCCGACAAGCTCTCCGACCTCCTTGAGGCGTTTCGTGAGCGCGATGTCTTCCCGGCTCGGCGTCGGGTCGCCGCTGGGATGATTGTGAACGAAGATGACCGCCGCCGCGCTTTCCCGTATCGCCTCGTTGAATATTTCCCGCGGGTGGACCGTGCTAAGGTTCAATGTTCCGGCAAAAATCCGGCTTGTCTTAAGCAGTCGGTGTTTCGTGTCCAGCAGGACGACGTGGAAGGTTTCCTGTTTCAGGTCCCGGAATCCCGCCCGGAAGTAATCGAATACCCGCTCCGGCGAGTCGAAGAGATCGCCCGTCCTGGCCGTTTCGCTTGACGCCCGCCGCCCAACCGCCAGCGCAGCCAGTATCTGCGCGGCTTTGGCCTTGCCGATGCCCTTGACCTTCGTTATTTCCGGCGCGCCGGCGCGGCTCAGGTTTCTGAGCGATCCGAACCGCGCCAGCAGTGCATGGGCAAGCCCGACGGCGCTCATCTCCGGCGTTCCGTCGCGGATGATTATGGCCAGGAGTTCGGCTTCGGACAGCGCGTCCGCCCCGCATTTGAGGAGTCTTTCGCGCGGTCGCTCGTCCTCGGGAATCTCCTTCAGGCTCGGACGTTTGTTGAAGCGATTACATTGCTCCGAAAGATCGCATGAAAGGCACTGCGGCTGCGCCGCGCAGGGAGCTTGCGGCCCGGCGGCATATGGAATGAGCATTTCCATGACCTGACGTGCGTCAATCCTTGCTCCGGCGACCTCGCTCAATTCTGCCGCAACCTTCTCCATCTCCTCCTCAATGTTCCGCCCGCGGACGGATTGAGGAATAATGCCGAGTCTGCGCAATATGCGCCCGACCTGTCCGCAATCGCCCGGCTTCTCGCCGGGGCCGGATTCCGAATCGGCCGCTTCAGCAATCCCCACCGCGCTCGGAAGCTTTGCCGCCAGTTTTTTGATAAGCGCCCGTCTCTCCGGTTTCATGGATTCCTCCCCGCGCCCCGCCACTCCGGGTTTCACTTCCGATTGAAGAAATCCATGTTCTCAACCGGCTCGTTGTCCAGGTCCCGCACGAAATACCCGGACGGAATCATTCCCCACTTGATTTTCCCAACCGCAGGATTGAGCGTCACGTCGCCCATCCAGACGAAAACGCTCACTCCCACGTCCTTCTTATAGACCTTTATCAGTCCGGGCCAGAGCGTCCCGTCCCGCTCGGAGTAGTCCTCGAACTTGACGACCGTGACGGCTTCATCCCGCTCGTTGAAATCAGCTACGCCCGTTACGACCAGGCGCGAGGCGTCCACCCACACATCCCTGACCGAATGCCCGTCGCGCTTATACCGCAAGATGAAACTGTTCTCCCACCTGTCCATGACGGGCTGGATGTCCAGCCCGGAGGGAGGCGGTTCCCCGGCAAAACCCTCGAAAATTTCGTCCGGCCAGAGCAGGAAGGGCAATCGCGCCTTGACCTTGCGGCTGCCGACGGCGGCCTCCTTTGTCTCGAACAGCAGAAGCACGAACCGGCCGTCCGCGACCTTCAGGTCAAACACGTCCTTGATGACCTTCTCAGCGCGGACCCATAACTGGTCCTCGGCAAGGTCAATATAGATCGAACCTGTGCAGGTGAAAGAGTCGTCGGAATCCGGGCCTTTGACCCTGAACTTGAAGGACGCATCCCCGACGGACATCGAGTGGAACGCCTGACGCCGGGCGCGCAGGACTTCCATTACGTCCGGCAGCGGACGGTCGGGGGCAAGAATCTGCTTCTGGCAGCAACCTGAGATTGCCGGCAGAAAGAGCGCTGCAAGCAGCAGCAGGGATGCCTTTACCGAGGAATCCGCCATTAGGGACGGCATTTTCAAAGCGGATCTCATTGGCTCCCTTTGCGCGTTCAATGCCGGTCTAGTCCTGCTTCCTGGGGGATGGTCCGACGCATTTCTCCCGCATCTCGGCCCACTTGCGGGCGCATTCGGACGCCCACGTCACGCCAGCGGCCGGAGTGGTTCCGAGATAGGCCAGCGCCTGGTCGCACAACGCGCCGGCATCCTCTCTTGCCTTCAGCGTCTGCTCGGGATTGCCCGCCAGGACGGATTCCGAGATCGCGCGCATGGCCAGCAGGGCGCGCCGCGCCATTCTGACGTAACCTATGTGCTCCCTGAGCCGCTCCATATTCTCGACGCAGCGGATCGGAACCGGTGTGGCAAGCATCCTGTCAACGATGTCGTTGATCTGCGACATCTCGGCCTGATCCATGAGCGCCAGGTAGTCCGCCGCCCGCATCCGGAAGCAGCATGCGTCATCCCCGAATCTGCCGGGGTCGGCCCCTTTGCCCTCCCTCATGCGGTTCAGTCCGTCCGCGAACATGTTGTAGATTTCCATGTAGGCCGGGCCGGCGTTGCCGAACATGATGTCCGCGAACTCCTGAAGGTCGTTCTTCGGCTCCCCGCCGCGCCCGCAGCGGGACATGGCGAACAGGTTCATGCCGTAAGGCACGAACCTTCCCGCCGAGGTTTCGACGATCCTGCCGGAAACATTCAGTTCGTCCAGGGCCGGCTGATCCAGGATGATGCGCTCGAAAAGCGGCGCAGGCAGATCAAGCATCTCCGCTGATCCGGCGACCGGTTCCCTGACGCGGAATGCCCGCCCCCCCAGGAATGCGGCCCACTCCTTCAGCGCGCCCCAGTAATCCTTGTTGATCCGGCACCTGCCGACCTCGTTGATCCCGTGCGAAAAGCATCTTCCGCCGAGGTCAATGACCGGCTCCACTCCGGGATGAAGTTCGCACCCCTTGGGCGGGCCGAGAGTCGCTCCGGCGAATACCGCGCCAAGGCGCAGGCCGTTGCCGCCGGCAAGAACTCTCTCCGCAACGTCGTTGATGAAAAGGGCGTAACGGAGCGTCTTGTTATGGTCGCGCGGATTGCCGCCGAAGGGGAACCCCCCGCGCGTGGGCGGATCGGTCGCCTCCGCCGGGCCGAAGCGGTCCAGCTTCATGCATCGCTCGCAGCGGCAGACCTCCCTGCCCGGACCAGGTTCGAGCCTTATCGAGCGGATTGCGTCGTTGCCCCGCAGCGTTTTTAGTATGCGTTTGGCGACCTGCGCGGCGGCGTTATCGTCGGCCGTGCAGAACGGGATCAGGAACCGGCTTTCCGGAGCGGCATCCGCCTGCGCGCCGGATGCCTGGTCCTCCGCCCTTGCCATTATCCGGGCGTCGCTCCTGTCCATCCAGTATTCCAGGTCGGTCGCCCATTCCGTGTCCATCATGCGTCGGAACGCCTCAAGGAGACCCGCGCCCCTCAGGAGCTGCGGCGAGACCGTGGGATTAACGAAGGATATGCCGCCGAATCCGGTCTTGGCCGCCCAGTCTATGAGCGAAACTCGGAGCGGGCTGGGGACTTCGCCCCTGGCCTCGAAATCGTTTTCCGGGAAAAACAGGCCGAGCGCGTGACGCCTGGAACGGACGCTCACGCCTCCCGGCGGGGGGAAGTCCAGCGTGCCCACCCGGTTTGCGCTTTCGCCGTTCTCCCCCGGCATGCAGACGCGCACCTCGGCAGGCGGCTCGCGCAGGACGGCGTAGACGCCGTTGAGCAGCGCGTCGCCGGTCGCGCCCAGCATCCACACCGTGTTGCGTTCCCTGACGAGCGTGAATTCGCCCTCTGCCTTCACGTCCTGGCCGTCCAGCGCGCCGGGATGGCGGGACAGATCGGCCACCACCAGCCGGCAAAGGAAGGTGTCGCGCAGTTGAGTTATGACCGGCAGGCGTCCGCCGCTGATCTTGAATATGTACTTCTGAAGCTCGGACGCGGCCAATTCCTCCGTGAGGCTTGGCGGAGACGGAATCTGGATTGTCGCGTTCGGGATCTTATCCTTGACTATGAGCATGTGTTAACCGGCGTGGGTGAAACAAGCTTAGCGGGAATGCGCACAGGATACCAGCGGCGGCGGACTCAAGTCAACTTCGGCAGATTCATGCGTCCCTGATGCGCGCATTAATATCGCGCGGACCCGAAACGACACGTCCCTGCCCGGGGCTTTATCCCCTGCCCAGCCGCGCCAGCAGATACTCCATGAATTCCCGCATGTTGCCCCATGAGATGTCCGGCGGGGCGGCGTGGTCCAGTTCGGGAATGTACCCCCCTGATTCGACAACCGGCGTTATGCGGTCAACCTCCGCGCGCATCGCCTTTCCCCCCGTCGCAACCGCGCGCTTGTCTATCCCGCCGATCATGGCCAGGTCCTTGCCGTATTGCTTGCGGACTTCCGCGACGTCCATTCCCGCCGCCGCCTCAAAGGGCCAAAGGACGTCTATCCCGGCCTCAAGCCAGATGGGAATCAACAGCGTTATGTCCCCGTCGCTGTCCAGGCCGATGTGCTTCACGCCGCGCTTTCTTACCGCTTCGCAGACGCGCTTGTAGTGTTTCAGCGCGAACTTGCGGAAAAGGTCCGGGCCGATCAGCGGCCCGGTGTTGTAGGCCATGTCCTCCCAGAAGGCAAAGACGTCCAGTTCGACCTCGTCAAGCATTCTGTTCGTGATCTCGATCATGACATCGGCGCGCTGTTCCATCATTTTCTCAACCAGCGAAGGCTGATCGTAAAATGCCATGCAAAGATTCTGGAGGCCCATGAGGTTGCGCAGCGGGCCGAAGAACCCGCCCCAGCGGTCGGCAAAGCACATGAGGGGATAATCCCTTGTTTTCCATCCCTTGACCAGTTCGCTCCAGTTCTCCGGCCTTCGTTTCTCGAAATTCGCGGCAAGCCTCTCCGCGCTGAAGGCGTCAAATTCCGCCTCGGTCTCCACAGGGAATTTCAGGAACTGCGGCATGCTGGAGTTGCCGTGGAACTGTTTGAATTCCTTCATCAGGATCCCCTCGTGGTTGATGTAGATCCTGTGGGTTTCGTCCTCCTCAACGAGGCGGTACTCGAAGCGCGGGACAGGGCCGTAGTAGACGCCCGTTCCGGCCACCCAGTCCGTATGGAATATGTCCGTCAGCGACCTGCCGTCCCATCCCTCCTTGCGCCAGCGCTCGCCGGTCTCCGCCCATCCCCCCACTGCGCGGACGAAGGGGACGTCAACCGTCTTGAACTCAATAGCGCGGACAAATCTCTCGCGTAGTGAAAGCTTGTTCTTTTCTTGTTCCATGGCATCAATTTCCTATCATGATTATGACCAATGAACGCGGAATCTCTTAGAGCGTGTATGAAAAGGGGTAAGAAGGTTCTTCGCTTGACGTTTCAAGCACGAACCCATGCCGCTTTCGCGCGCGGTCCGCGTGGGTTCAAAGAACCCTACCTGTCGGCGCCCTTTTCATACACGCTCTTACTCCTTCAGACTTTCCTCGAGGAACTCGATCATGAGCCGGTCGGCGTGCTCCTTGGCGGTTCCGCCCAGACCGTGCCCGGCGCCCTCGTAGACCTGAAGCCTGTTGACGACTCCAGCCTTCGCAAGCGCGTCGTGAAGTACCTCGGCCTGCTGAAGCGGGACATAGGGGTCGGCGGAGCCTTGCAGCGACAGAATCGGCGGATCGCCGGAATCAATGTAGGTTATCGGGGAGACCTTCCGGACCAGCGGGTCGTTGCGATCGCTCACGCCCATGATCATCTCCGGCATATCGGCGGGAAGCCGTTCCGCCGGGTTCGCCGCGAACAAGCCCGGCCACATCGGCATTGTCGCCAGGTCGGTGGGGCCGTAGACGTTGACGACCGCCTGTACCTTGCTCGGCTGGTCCTGCCAGCCGCCGGCGCCTTCCATGCCGTCGGCGGGATCGAGCAGGCCGAGCATCAGGACAAGATGCCCGCCTGCGGAGTCGCCGGTCGCACCGATCCTGTCCGGGCGAATGCCGAACTTTCCCGCGTTGGCCCGCAGGAACCTGACGGCGCACTTGCAATCCTCGACGTGAGCGGGGAGTTTGAACCAGGGCGAGAGTCGGTAATCAATCGTCGCGGCGACGAATCCGCGCTCCGCAAAGAGTTCAACCGTCCAAAGGTGCGCCTCCTTTTCCCCGCCGCACCATCCCCCGCCGTGGACGCAGACAACCGCCGGAAAGAGGCCCTTCCCCTTGTCCGGGAAGGCAACGTCCATAAGCAGCCCGACGCCGCACGTCCGACCGTAGACAACATTGCGTTCGATCCTGACCGACATCTTTCACCTCCGTGGAAGACAGGCTTGTGCCTCAGCGGGCGGGAGGATGTTGCGCCGGCATTATATCGCGCAGCGCATGTCGGCGAAGGAGTTTTCACGGTTTCAGCAGGATGCGCAAAACCTCTGATTTCGAGCGCGCGTCTGTAATCTTTGTGTCTTATGATGTCCGGCTTCCCGACCTTTTCCTCAACATATGCGCCAGCGCCAATCCCGCGGCCATCAGCGCCACCGACGCCGGCTCCGGCACGACCTCGATCAATATCGTCTCCGCGTCCGCCAGGTAAAAACCCTCCCCTGAGAACGCCGTGTTCAGCGTGTATGTGTCCTCAGCCATCGGCAGGGTCAGCGCCGAATACGCCCACCCATACGAATCCGTCTGCGCGGATACCGTCGTGACCCCCATCCCCGTGTCAAGCGACCACGTTACCCACTGCCCGGCAAGGCTCCCTCCCCCCGCGTCCACCAGCCGCGCAGACACGTTCAGAAGCCTACCCGTCATACCGATCGTGTCCCCGGCGTAACCAACCGCCGGATTGTTGTAGACAGTGATCCCGATGATCTGACTTCCTGATTCGTAGTATGTGTTTCCCGCGTAGGCCATCTGCAACTGGTACGTCCCCAGCCACGTCCCCGGGATGGTGAATGCGTAGGACGCGGAACCCCACGTCGTTGTCGCGTTAGTGTATCCCGGCGGCACATCGCCGGAGCGATAAATCCGCGCGCCGATGCTCTGCTGATCCAGCCCCTGCCAGAGGACGCGCCCCCAGTTTCCCACGTCAACCGTCGCCCCGCCCTCGTAGAAGGCGTAACGCCGCACGGTGTTCGAGAGATAGAGCGTCGGATACCACGTCAGATCGCCGCTGTCGTTGATCGTGAAGGAGAAGTCATAGGACCAGACATCGTTGATCGAGTCCCATGATGTGCGCGCCGAGTCAAGGACGCTGAAGAGTGATGGTTCGGTCTGCGCGGTCAAGGTGTTGCCTTCAAGGTTTAAAGACAGAACTATGGGCGATCTACCGTACAAACTATAACCATGAGCCACAACAAGATATGGGAAAGATAAGGGCGATAAGCCTTGTGCCGGTTGCAGCAGGTTGGCCTGAATTGTCTGACCCTGTTGGGATGGGAACAGGGGAAAAGAACCGTCCCATGATGAAAGCGATGTGGGTATACCCATATCTCCGGAATCTCCGGCATAGAACTCATCGTAGTCGAGTTCCCATGCCACTCCGCCGTCTTTATAGTTTCCTACCTGGCGTGATATGTGAACCTGTTGGTTCTGTCGCCCAAGATTGTCAATCAGCCTCCATGTGCTTGCTGAAGAAAGCGGTATGCCTCCGTCAAGCGAACATCCGATGAGGTCAAGCTTCAAGCCGGTTCCGGGGGTGGTATAAGGTTCAATGTAATTCTGGCTAATATAACCTGAGTAGACAAGTTCGAAGGTCATCCGGTCAAGGTTCCGCACGTCCAGAGAGAGCCATTCGACCCGTTTCTGGCCGGAGTAGTAGGGATCAACGTTCAGGACGAACCAGCCTGTTGCTCTGCTGCCCCTTGTGCCGGACCCGTCTCCATAGGTCCACTCAGCCCATATCTTTATGGCGTCGGTTCGCGTCGAGTTCACGCTGAAGAGATACGTTCGCGCCTCAGCCCTCATGCCTCCCCAGCATAATACTGCCGCAATCGCCAGGACAATACGCGTCTTCATATCCTCAACCCCTTTCTCCGGCATCAAGCTCAAGCCGGGCATCTATATTTAAAGAAAATATCATGAAGGGGAGAATTCTCAATGAGAAAATGTGGGCCATCGGTAATGGGTCGGAACGTGTGAAGGAATGGGATTGTAGAGCGATTCATATCCGCATTTCGCTTGACTGCATCCGGCGGTTGGGCTAATCTGGATACTGACATAATGTGAATCACTTCAGCCCGCTTTGCAGGGGATTGGCAGAAGGTTGCCGCGTATCGCACGGGGTGGGCTGAAGCCTCTTACACCGACCATATCGCTTCCGGTCCGTCTCCGCGCCATCGTCCGGAACACTTAAATTAACTTAATCTCAATCGGAGCGTAATTAATGGACGGCGAAATGCTTGCCGAGGAATTTTTGTCCGCGTTGGCGAATGAAAAGAACTACTCGGAACACACGTTGCGGGCGTATCGCGCGGACCTTGAGCAGTTCATCACGTATCTGAAGGAGCGCGGTGTCGGGGCGGCGGAGGCCAATCACCTGCAACTGCGCGGGTACATGAGCCGCATCCAGCAGTCCGAATACAGCCGCGCGACGCTGACGCGCAAGCTCGCCGCCGTGCGCTCATTCTACCGATACATGCTGAAGATCGGCCTGATTGACAAGGCCCCGGTGCTTGCCATGCGCAAGCCGAGGCGGGAGCAAAAACTCCCGCGCGTGCTGAGCCAGGAGGAGATCGGGCGTCTGCTGGACGCCCCGAACACGGCTACCGTTGACGGCGCGCGGGACAAGGCGATTCTTGAAACGCTTTACAGCACCGGCGCGCGCGTGAGCGAACTGGTCGGCATGGACGACACTGACCTCGACCTGTTCAACGAGGTGGCGAGGATACGCGGAAAGCGCAAGAAAGAGCGCCTTGCGCCGCTGGGCAGCTTCTGCCTTCAGGCGTTGTCGCGCTACGCGCAGGTCCGGGACGGCTCGATCAGGAACCGCCAAACGGGGCCGCTTTTTGTCAACCTTACCGACGGGGGCAGGCTGACCGCGCGCAGCGTGAACAGGATCGTCCAGAAGCATCTTGCGCTGGCCGGCCTGCCGCCGGATTTCTCGCCGCATTCCCTCCGGCACAGCTTCGCCACTCACATGCTTGAAAACGGGGCGGACCTTCGCAGCGTGCAGGAACTGCTGGGGCACGAGCAATTGGCGACGACGCAGATTTACACTCATCTGGGATTGGGAAGGCTGCGAGAGGTCTACAGCGAGGCGCACCCCCGAAATCGCAGCCCGGAGAACGTGCGGCGGATGGACGCGGAGAAGGCGAAGGCGGAATCCGCGTGATGCGCGGGTCAAACCGGCGCGGGACGCCTGCCGTTGGATGGCGATGTATCCGGTCAGTGAAGGGAGCGTTAATATGCCAGCCACTCGTAGGGGCGGGTTTGAAACCCGCCCCTACGCTGCCACGCGCCCGTGACTGACGCCGTGCATGGCGATTCAGTTTTTCCTTGATTTGACGCCGGACAAGTCCTAATCTTCGCTTTCGAGAAGACTTTCCCCGGCTGGTTTTGCCGGAATTGATCCTGAACCGGGCGGAAAGATCGGGAGACCGGTTTTGACGCCGACCGGACGCAGTTCTGGAGGACGCGCGCGGTGAGAAAAACCTGCAAACTTGTAAGCGCAATGGTCTTCATGCTTTGCGTTGCCCCTGCGACCAGCGCTCTTGCGGGGGATACGCTGGCCGGAACCGTCGAACCTATCGTCGAGGAAATGCTCGTCATGCCCTTCGGCCCCGTGCGACTGGTCGGGCGCAACCTCTTCGACCTGTGCGTGGCTCCTTCAGGATTGCCCGGAGAATATCCCCCCGGCGATACGGACGGGCGACTCTGGGGCGCGATGACGACCATCCCGCCCAGGTTCGAATACGAGAATTTCAAGTATTCCAATCCGGGGAATTCATATAACGACGGCAAACCCTGGCCGGACATTGACGGCGAGCGGTTCGGCGGAATTCCGGCCGGATTCGTCCGGCGCAATGAAAAATTCCGATGGGGCGCGGCAATTCCGTATCACAAGATTCTCGTTCGCTCCCATATCACGCCCGCAGCGGACACGAAATCCAAGATCGAAGCCGACTACGACATCATAGGTCTGGCGACATTTGCGTCTTACGATCTGCTGTCCGAGGCGTATGAGGACGACGTTACGGTGACGGTCGGCGGCGCGCTGGGATGGGTCTACATAGGAAGCGAAATCGAGACGGAGACCGTGGTGTCGCCCTCGGTTCCGCTTGGGTTGGGCGGGGCGACGACAGAGAGTTCGTCTTCCGAAGGGCGGGGGCAGAATGTTATTTTCGGCGGGCCTTTCGGCTCGGTTCGCCGCACGTTCAGTTTCTGCCAGGTCGGGTTCAGCGCGCTCTACATGCCGTCATATACCGACCGCGGCGACACGTGGCTGTCGCACGAAATCCTATTCGGTCCGGACGTGGCGGTTCCCATCGGGAAGCGCGTCGTGCCGGCGATCTCGCTGCTGAGGGATCAAGTCATCAGCGACGACCGCGGTCCGACCCGGTTCCCGAAATCGCATTACCTGCTGACGTTCCAGGTGGGCGTTAAGATAACCGATGCCGTCGGCGTGATTGTGGGATATCGAAAGACGTTTGGCGTAAGCGACTACCGCGGCGACATGTTTTTCCTGGGCGCGGCGATAGTATTCTGAGGCTTCGGTTTCTAACCCCCGTTTTTCAGCACCGCATATCCGAATGCCCGGAGCGTCTGTCAGGGATTCTGTTCCCCGACCGCCCGCAGTATTAATTTCTCCCCTGCGCGGGTCTGTATCGTAATGATTCCATCTGCATCTGGTTTTGCAATCTGAACTGAGCCGTCCGCGGCGACAATCTCCGCCTCCCCCCACGGACTGAGCAGGCGCAGCGGACCGCCCGCCGTGCTTTCAATCGTTAATGGACCGACTGAACGCGCGGTTCCGGAGCCTGAGACCAGGAATCCGCCCTGAGTCCTCAGGTTGGCAAACCGCGCCTCCCCCCCGGAATCAAGCGCCGGCAGGACACGGATCACGTCGCCGACGCTCTGGACGAGCAACTCCGTCACTGCCATGCCCGCGCCGAACTGTTCAGTGTAATGGCCGAAATCATTAAAGTGATGGCGGGGATCCAGCCTGTTTAGGGTGAGGGTTCCGTTCGGTCTGAGCCGCGCCTTTATCTCGTTTCGGATCCACTCCTGCGCGTCGTGCATGTTCAGCCGCGCCCGCGCCACGCCGAGCATCACGGTCGAGTTGTTTCCGTTCCATTCGAGCCTGCCGATTGTGCTCGTGAAGAGGATCATTTCCTCGACCGGCGAGCGCCACGTCACGACGTCGCACGGGAAGACGGGCGTTGCCGGGACGGCGATGTTGTAATTGATCGGTGGTGCGCCCTCGACGTCAACGATTATGGGCAGGCCGTCCGCCTCGCCGAGAGGATAAGGCGGGAGGCGTTTTTCGGCGGCCTTGAAGCGTTCGACAAGTTTCGCGTCGCAGCCCAGGATACCCGCGCCCTCGATTGCGGCATTGAGGATGTAGCGCGCCATGGCGATATCGAACGCGCAATTATAATTTCTGTCCAGCCCGCGCGTCCATCCCCAGTGTTCGGGCGAGACGCTCGGACCGAAACGGACAGCATCCACCCCGCCTTCGCATTTCTCAATGAATTCCGCGTAGAAGAGCGCGACCTCCTTCACGAGGGGATAGGCGACGTTCATCAGGAAATCGCGGTCGGGGGCGTACTTGTAATGCCACCATACGGGCTGGACCGTGAAGCCGGTCACGCCGAGCGTCATGCCCCAGACGTGATGGATGTACTGCCTGCCGACGGCGCTTTTGCAGGCTGCGGGATCGGGCGGTTCGTAAGCGAAGATCACGTGCGGATAATAAGCTCCCTTCATTGCGAAGACCTGCTCCGAGAGCCATTTTGCGCGGGGCAGGTATTCCTTTATAAGACGGTTATACGGCTCGACGAGTTCGAGGTGATTTGCCGCGAACGCCGCCCAGAACGTCTGCTGGATGTTGTAGTTCGTATGGTAATCGCCGTGCCATGCCGGAGTGTCGTTGATAAGGCCGGCGAACAGGCCGGGGCTGAGGCAACCGGGCCTGCTTACGCATCTCAGGAAGTAGAGCGAGCGGTACCACGTCCGCTGGAGCGTCTCGTCCGGGATGACAATCCCGCTTTTGCTCCAGAAGTCCCGCCAATCGGCCTCATGCTCCCTGATGAGCCGCGCATCGTCCTCGGCGACGGTTGACTTTGCAAGCCTGACGGCTTCCCTGACAATGTCCTTCGCCTCAATGGACGTGACCGTCGCGACGGCCTTTACGCTTCCCGATTCCGCCGCGGCGACGGCGAATTCCATGCCCGGCCAGTCAAGGTCGCCGGGGATCGCCTGGCGAATCCACCTTGCGCCGTCGGTTTCGCCTTCCTCGGCGGGCGGAAGATCGGGGGATGGTAGCGCATGGATGCGCAAGGTTTCCGCGGATTTAATCAGCAGGACGTTGCGCCCGGCCAGCGCCCGGATTTCAGCTCCGCCGGGGCCGTTCGGCGGCCCTTCGATTGTGGCGACCGCCTTGCTGAGATCGAGAAGACCGCGTCGCTTCGGCGGCTCCGGCAATGACATGTCAACCGCGAAATTGGCGTTTCCGCCCTCGAAAGTCAGTGCTTCGAAGCGGTTCTGAGCCGTCGCGCCGTCCTCGGTCCACGTATAAAGGATCACGCTGCCGATTTCCCTGTCCGGGGGGAGTTCGAAAACGCGATCTTCGGGCGTCGTCGGCGTTTCGATCCATTTGCTGCCGATAACGACCTTCCCGTCCTGATCCATGACGTCAACGAAGAATTGCGCGTTTTCCGTGCCTGAGATTCTGACGCGGAGTTTCTGAAAGTCCCGGGTGTTGAGTTTCAGCGGCGCGAACGCGTAGCCGTTGGACGCTTCCTTACGGCCCTTGATGGTCATCACAGCGGCGCCGCCCTCCCTGCGCCACTCGTTGACATCGCCCTCTGCCCGGATGCGCCGCCATTCCGCGACGGGCGAATCAGCGCCGAGCGTTATTTTCGCGCACGCCCTGGGGCACGGGTAGGGATGGGAATGGTAACTGTCCTTGCCTGACCACGCGGAGCCTTCCGGCAGGACGTAGTTGCCGATCTGCTGCCCGGAACGGCCCAGTTCCGTGACCCGCGCAAGCGTGGGAAGCGGCGGTTCGTTGGACATGTCCACCCGAGCGTCCCAGACGTCGTTCTTGGTGAGCATCAGCGCCGCGTCGGAGCCTTGCGTCCAGACGAGGGCGTTGACGTCCCCGTTGCCGATCAGGAGCGCGTCGTCAAGGATGCTGTTCAGGCTTTCGACGCGGATGTCGGCGTCGGTCAGCGCTTCCGGGAAGGGAATCTGCGCGGCTGGGGCGTCATCCCGTCCGCCGGACGAGGCGCAGCCCGCAAGAAGAACACAGACTGTTGAAACCATGATGAATTGATGGGCAGATGCACACATGGCGTTATCCAATCATATGACATTGTGAAACCGGGATCGAATTGCCGTCTTTCCAGAACATCACAAACCAAACGCTGACGCCCGGTAATGCAGCCTGTAACTTTACCACGACCGCCACGCTTATGATACCTGCCCATGGATTATGAGTTATGCAAGCGCGTCATAATTCACTTATCTTTTTATTCCTACTTCATCCCCAGAATCGCCGCATCCGCCTTTTTACGGTCCCCCTTGCGCAACAGTCTTTTGCGAAGCCGGATGCACTTCGGCGTGATTTCAACAAGCTCATCGTCCTCAATGTACTCCAGCGCGGCTTCCAGAACCATCTCCCGCATCGGGCGGACCTTCGCCCCGGTTTCCTTCGTTGACGATCGCACGTTGCTCAAATGCTTGGCCTTCGCCGCGTTCACAACGATGTCCCCTGACTTGCAATGCTCGCCGACAATCTGCCCCTCGTAAATCGGGTCGCCCGTCTTCACGAAGAACACCCCGCGATCATAAAGCGCGTCAAGCGCGTACGACGTCACAGCGCCCGTCTCGCTTGCGATCATTACGCCGTTCTGCCTGCGCGGGATCTCGCCCTGCATAGGCGCGTATTCCAGAAATGTGTGGTGCATGATCGCCCGTCCCTGCGTGGCGTTCAGCAGGCGCGCGTTCAGCCCGATAAGTCCCCGCGCGGGTATCCTGAACTCCATGTGGACGAAGCCGATCGCGCCGGCCATCAGCCCCATCTTTAATGCCTCGGCACGGCGGGTGACAACAACGCTCATTACCGCGCTCTGGCACTCGGTCGGACAGGTGATGACCAGCAGTTCCATCGGCTCGTGCGTCCGTCCGCCAATTGTTCTTGGGATGATCTTCGGTTTGCCCGCGCAGACCTCGTACCCCTCCCGCCGCATGTTCTCAAGCAGAATCCCCAGGTGCATCGGCCCGCGCCCGGACACGAGAAACTCCTCCGAGGTCTGTCCCGGCTCCGCGCGCAGCGCCACGTTCGAGCGCAACTCCCGTTCCAGTCTTTCCTTAAGCTGCCGGCTGGTGACGTAATCCCCGTCCCGCCCGACGAATGGGCCGTCGTTGATGCGGAACATCATGTTCAACGTCGGTTCGTCCACGGGTATCGGTTTCAGGCGGCGGGGCTGCTCCGGGTGCGTGATCGTGTCGCCGATCTCCACCGGGTCAAGTCCGACCACCGCGCAGATTTCCCCGGGGCGGACCGACTCGGCCTCCTTGCGGCCCAGGCCTTCGAAGTTGAAGAGTTGCAGCACGCGCCTTTCCCCCATCGAGCCGTCCCGCGCGATGACGGCTACCTGCTGATTGCGGCTGATCTCCCCCGCCTCCACTTTGCCGATTGCGATGCGCCCGACGTAATCGGAGTAGTCCACGTTAGTCACCAATATCTGAAGCGGTTCCTCCGGACGAACTTCCGGCGGGGGGACATGATCCACGATTGCGTCAAAGAGGGCTTCAAGATTCCGGGTTTGGCGCTGATCCGGATCGGTCGAGGCCCATCCGTCGCGCGCGGAGGCGTAGATGACCGGGAAATCGAGCGCGGCGTCGTCCGCTCCAAGCTCGATCAGCAGGTCGAAAACCTCGTTTGCCACCTCGCGCGGGCGCGAGTCCGGGCGGTCCACCTTGTTGATGACGATGATGGCCTTCAGCCCATAGGCAAGCGCTTTCTGCAGGACGAAGCGCGTCTGCGGCATCGGCCCCTCGAATGCGTCAACCAGAAGGAGCGCTCCTTCGGCCATTTTGAGCACGCGCTCGACCTCTCCCCCGAAGTCCGCGTGGCCGGGCGTGTCAATGATGTTTATTTTGAACCGTCTCGGCGCTGCGCTCTGCTCATGTGACTGCGGAGAAGTCTCCTCCGCTATTCTGCGCGGGGTGTAGTAGATGGAGCAGTTCTTGGACAGGATCGTGATTCCGCGCTCGCGCTCGATGGGGTTGGAATCGAAGATAAGCCCCAGTCGCCCCCCGGCAAGTTGATCAAGCTCCTCCGTTCGGAACATGCCGGACTGGTACAGCATCTGGTCAACCAGCGTCGTTTTTCCGTGGTCAACATGCGCGATGATCGCAACGTTGCGAATGTCTTCGGTCTGCACTGCTTTTCCTTCTGTCGGCAATTTGTCGCTGCCGCCTGAACATCACAGGCATTCTTCCCTTGCCACATCGGGCAGCGGAAGGAATTCCCGGAGATGAGAAACATGGCTTGGTCTTCAACCCGCAAACCGGCCTGCGGACCTGCTCCAGACCCTCATTTTCCCCTTCGGCTTTCGGATAGCAGAATGCGGGAGAAGACGGGACGGGCGTCGCGCTCGCAGATTCTGCCGGGCGCGACCATAGAAAATATTATATCGCGCCCCGAGACCGCCTGGCAATGCCTTCAGTCCGGAATTTACATCACAATGCTCCGTGATTACTTATTCCTGTTTTTCTTTGTGGATCGCCTGCCGGGGCCTCGATTCGCGCCGGCAGCCGGGGCTGAGTGATCATTTTCCTTATCTGAAGCTGCGCCGGCCCCGGCGTCGCCCGTTTGCGGGACGGCGGTTTCCGGCAGGGGATGCGTCCAGCGCCATACCAGCGCCGCAAGGCTTGCGCCCGCAACTGTGAAGCTTATGTATTGCGCAAGGCTCAGCGTTCCGAAATGCGGCGTCACATCCCCACGCAGAAACTCGTTCAAGCTCCTGCATACGCCATATGTGACCATGTATGCCAATACCACGTTCCCCGACCTCGGACGCCGGGACAGGTACCACGAAAGATAAGCGAAAATCACCATGTTGAAAGCCGCGTCGTAAAGCTGCACCGGATGCACCGGCAGCGACCTGAGCGCGTCTGGCGTGATCAGATGCTTTTCCAGATGCCCGAGATAAGGATCGCTTCCGATGATCTTGCCGGCGACGTCAGTAACGCGCGGGAATGTCACACCCCACGGCAGATCGGTCAACCTGCCGTAGCAGCAACCGTTCATGAAGCATCCCGCGCGCCCGAAGGCGTGCGCCAGGGGCACGACGCTCGCGCAGACATCCAGCGCCGGTCCGAACGGCAGCTTATTCTTGCGGATGTGCCACATGACGCCCAGCGCCCCGCCGATGATACCCCCGTAGAAAACCAGCCCCCCCTTGTCAATCCGGATTATCTCCGCAAGATTCCGGGAGAAGTATCCCCATTCAATGATCACGTAATACAGTCGCGCGCCGATAATGCCGCAGATCAACCCCGCTATCGCCATGTCGCTCAGGGCGTCCGGATTCACCCCTGTCTTTGCCGCGCGCTTCCGGGCAAGGTAAAGCGAAAGCAGAAAACCGCACATTATCATGAATCCGTAAAACCGGATCGTGAGCGTCTGATTTATGAGCGGTATCGTAAATCTGAAAAGGACGGATCTCATAGTTGGTGCGTGACGCGATTCTCGTCTTCCAGCGTCAGCACCTGCGGTTTCCATCCCCTCGCCGCCTGAAGGGGAATCCGCGCAAACGACATCACAATAACGAAGTCCCCCTTCTGCGCCAGCCGGGCCGCCGCGCCGTTCATGCAGATCACGCGGCTGCCGCGCTCGCCGGGAATCGTGTAGGTCTCCCATCGCGAACCGTTGTTGATATTACTGACAAGCACCTTCTCATACGGCATCAGTCCGACCGCGTCCATGAAGTTCTCGTCAATCGTTATGCTGCCGACGTAATCAAGGCGGGCATCCGTTACCATCGCTTTGTGCAGTTTCGACTTCAGAACGTCAATCTGGATGTTCTCGACTTTGTTATCCATTTCTGCAATTCGCATGCGCCCGTTTCGGGCGAGGCCTGTCTCAGGGCCATTTGGTCAAAGGCATATTGTCAATCAATCTTGCCCTGCCCAGCCACACGGCAACGGCAAGCACACTTCTTTCACTGGCAGTTCCGGCGCGCGTCACGGTGTCCGGGTCAACAATCTCCAGGTAGTCAATCCGCGTCCCGTCTGCTGCCTCGATGATGCCGCGCATGCGGGCAATCAGTTTCTCCGGATCTGTTTCACCGGCTTGGAAGTCCTCCCGCGCCGCCGTCAACGCGCGGTAAAGGCACGTCGCCTGCTGCCGCTCGGCCGGATTAAGGTAAATGTTGCGGGAACTTACCGCCAGTCCGTCATCCTCCCGCGCGGTCGGGCATACCCGGATTTCCAGGTCCAGATTCAGGTCCTTCACCATCCTCAGGATGACGAGGCATTGCTGAAAGTCTTTCTGTCCGAAATAGGCGTAATGCGGACTGCAAATGTTGAACAATTTTACGCAGACCGTCGCCACGCCGCGGAAAAACGTCGGCCTTGAAGCGCCGCAAAGCCCTTTGGTCACTTGTTCCAGGCTGACGTAAGTCTGGAAGCCGTCTCCGTACATCTCCTGCGGCGTCGGGGCGAAGACGTAATCAACGCCCTCGGCTTCGCAGAGCCTGCAATCGGCGTCGAAAGGACGCGGGTAATCCTTGAAGTCCTCAGTCGGCGCGAACTGCGCCGGGTTCACGAAGATGCTGGCGTAGACGACGTCGCATTCCTCCCGCGCCCTGCGCATCAGGGAGGCATGGCCCTTGTGCAGCGCGCCCATAGTCGGCACGAGGCCTATCTTCCGGCCTTCGCCGCGCAGCCTCGCAACCGTCCGGCGGACGCTGTTGACGGAATCCTGAACCTTCATAAGCGTTATTCTACGCGGCGGACGCCATGTTTTCCACCCGATTCCATCCCTCGTCTTTTCAAGAGGCCCCTAGAATGGAGTTAATTGATAAACATGGCCGGCAGGATATCGTCTTTTGCTGTAGAGCGGATGCTTTCAAACGCGCCTCGCATTTAATTGCTCCGGGCTGAGGCGATGGGAAGGATGAAAGTCGGACGACTGCATGACTGCATAATGGCGGTTCAGTTCTTCGCATTGCGACGGTTGAATCCCCTCGCGGCGGATGATAGCATCGTTTCCCGGATTTGTTCCGATTGCGCCGCCACGCGGACGGCGGGAAGACTCAGGCAGATCGAGAGGAGTTCAGCATGAAGAGCGGAAGGCATTCCTCCAGGCAGGCCGGCATGTCGCGTCGCCAATTTCTGGGCAGGACGGCCGTTGCCGCCGCCGGTCTTGCGGCAGGCTGCGCAAGCAGGGAGACCATCACGGTCGTTCAGCCGCACGTTCTGGGCGGGGCAGGCAAGACGCCGCCCAGCGAGCGCCTGAATGTGGCGTCAATAGGCGGCGGCGGGAAGGCGGCCGGCGACATCACAAGCTTTTCCAACGAAAAATGCAACATCGTGGCCATCTGCGACGTGGACTGGATGAATGCCGCGCCGATGTTCATCGCCCATCCCAAGGCCAATCGTTACCGCGATTTCAGAGATATGCTGACCAAGGAGGACAAGGACATTGACGCCGTGATCGTGACCATTCCGGACCACATGCACGCGCCTGCGGCGATTATGGCCATGAAGATGGGCAAGCACTGCTACTGCCAGAAACCTCTCACGCACACAGTGCATGAGGCGCGGTTGATGGCGCGAGTGGCGAAGGAGAACGGGGTCGCCACCCAGATGGGCAACGAGGGGCAGGCGGCGGAGTATATCCGCGCCGTGACGGAATACATCGCAGCGGGGGCGATCGGGAAGGTGCGCGAGGTTCATAACTGGTGCGACAGGCCGCGCGGGGGCTGCCCGTGGCCGCAGGCGGTGGAGCGTCCAAAGGAGGAAATGAAGCTGCCGGCCGGGCTGGCGTGGGACCTTTTCCTGGGAGTCGCGCCGGAACGCCCGTACCACGCGGCCTATCATCCCTTCAGGTGGCGCGGATGGTACGACTTCGGAACCGGGGCGCTGGGGGACATCGGCTGCCATACCTTCCACCCGATTTTCAAGATCATGAACCTTGGACACCCGACCAGCGTTGAGCCTTTCACGACCGAACTTCATGCGGAGACATATCCGCTGGTTTCGATGATCCGATACGAGTATCCGGCCCGCTCGGAGAATTACCCGGCGACGACGCTGACCTGGTATGACGGGATGCTGGTTCCGCCGAGACCTCCTGAGCTTGAGAAAGACCGCTCACTGGGCAGCGGCGGGACGCTCTACGTCGGCGACGGGGGCAAGATTCTCGACAGCCGCATCATTCCGGAAACGAAGCACAGGGAGTTCCCGAAGCCTGCGGAGACGATTCCTCGCTCGATCGGCCACTTCAAAGAATTCATTGAGGCATGCAAGGGCGGGGAGCCTGCCGGAGCGAACTTCGATTTCGCGGCGCTGGTCACGGAATCCGTCCTGCTGGGCAACGTGGCGCTGAAGGTCCAGCGCAAGATTGAATGGGACGCGGAAAACATGAAGATAACCAACGTCCCGGAAGCCAACCAGTTCCTGACGAAGGAATACCGCAAGGGATGGGAGGACATTGTCGTTGCCTGAGCCACGGACTGCCGGAAGAACGGGAATTGACCTCAAGACGTGATATAAGGTCCGTTTCCGTTCTCCGAATTCCAGGAGCGCCATATATCTCTTTCTGCCTTTCTGATTCGGGCCGAGGTTGGCGTGAGGTGCGAGACGGTGATAGGCGATATGCGCTGGGCATGGGCCAAGGGACCGGAGCCTGGACAGAATATTGGCGCCCAACGACTGGGGTAGTTACATATGACGCTTCCGGAACTCCAAACAGCGCATATGCGTTCGGTTCCGGCAGCGCAGACCAGGCAACCGCATTGCTGAACAATCGCAAGTAATTGGCATCAAACATTTGTTACGGTTATACCGACGTTGACGCGGCGGCCCCGTCGTGGGATACTGCGTTCTCTCGATTTTGGAGGTTGCCGACACCTGAACCGATGATCCGGCCATGGGGATGAAGACTCACTCTCTTGAGGCTATTGACGAAAAGCAAACAAGCAGACATTCTGGCGTCACTCTCCGCTCCTTCATCATCGGCATCCTCTGTGTTATCTTTGTGACGGCATATACGCCCTATAACGACTACGTCCTCGGCAATACGTTCTTCGTCGGCAATCACCTTCCAATCGGCGTAATCTTCATCATCACGCTGCTTGTTCTTTTCGTGAACTCCCTGCTGAAGCGCCTGGCGGAAGGGGCGCATTTCAGCCCGTCGGAATTGATCGTCATCCTCTCGATGATGCTGGCTTCTGCGGCATTCCCGTCGTCCGGGCTGCACCGCTACTGGGCCAACACGCTGGCGATGCCCTTCTACATCGCCGATTCCTCCAAGCCGGCGTGGGCGGAAGTGATGGCACGGCTTGACCCGCGTCTGTTTCCCACAACCGATCCGAACTCGAAACTTGTTGATGATTTCATGCGCGGGAAGGTCAACTTCTTCCTGCAAAGCGAATACTGGCTTCCATGGGCGCGGGCCATGTCTGTCTGGGCGCTTTTCCTCGTCCCGCTTTTCCTCGCGTTCGTGTGCGTCTGCGCTATCGCGCGGGACCAGTGGATTCATAACGAAAGCCTGACCTTCCCCCTGGCGCAGTTCACGCTGGAGCTTGTCAAAGAACCTGAACCGGGCCTGTGCTTCAATGAATTCTTCAGAAACAGGCTCACATGGCTGGGCATGAGCCTGCCCGTCGTCCTTTTCACTCTGTTCGGGCTGAAACTTTATTATCCATCGGTCCCGGCGGTGAAGCTCGACTGGTGGCTACTGGGAATATTTCAGGAGTTTCCCTGGAACGCGATGGACTGGGCGCTCTACAACGGCCGCCTGTATCTCTCCGCAGCCGCAATCGCGATGATCATCCCGACCGACATCGCCTTCAGCCTCTGGTTCTTCTTCGTCGCCGTGGCTGTCAGCGACGGCCTTCTGCTGCTGGCCGGGGTCAAGGTCCCGATCGAGGCCCACGTCGCCCAGGAGATGGGCGGATACGTGATGCTCATGGGCATGCTCATGTACGTAGGGCGGAATCACTTCCTGCGCGCGGGGCGTTCGGCGATCCGCATTCTAAGGGGCGTTTCCGGGGACGAATCGCGGGAGCAGGGGATCGCCTTCGCGGGCCTGTTGGCCTGCTGCCTGATATGCTGGCTCTGGCTCTGGCATTTCCGCATGGGGCCGGTCTGGTCGCTCTTCCTCATAGGGCTGATGATGGTGATGAACGTCGTGCTGGGCAGGGCCGTGGCCGAGGCGGGTATGATGTTTATCCAGCCGAGGTGGTGGCTGATCCACGGCGTGCTGTCCCTGATCGGCATCAGGACCGTCGGCGTCGCCCCAGCGATGGTCATCGCGCTCGTTACGCTCATTGTCGGCCATGATCTTCGCGAGTGCCTGCTGCCCTATCTCCTCAACGGCAGCCGGATGGCCGAGGCGTCCGGGCGCATACAGCGTGGACGCTTCGCCGGCGCGATTATCGCAAGCATTCTCGTCTCGGTCTTCCTGGGAGCGATGGTCCATCTGGGCATAGACTACTACTGGGGGCCGCTGCGCCACGATCCGTGGGGCATGGCGATGGCTTTCGATCAGTTCATCGGCTCGGTCGCCAGCGACGCCAGGCAGTCGCCGCCCGTAGCCCGCAACGCCTTTCATTTCGCGGGAGGGGCCGCCTTCGTTGGATTACTGAGCCTCATGCGCTCGCGCCTGACGTGGTGGCCGTTTCACCCGATGGGCTTCATCATGGCCACGACATACCCGGGCAAGGTCATGTGGCCGTCGGTCTTCCTGGGATGGTTCCTGAAGCTCGTCGTCATGCGGTACGGAGGATCGTCCGTCTACTACAGGCTCAAACCGCTTATCTATGGAGTGATACTCGGCGAGTGTCTTATGGGCGGGATATGGATGTTCGCAACGGCCGTCATGTTCTGGCTGGGCAAGGAGCCGCAGAGGGTGATACTGCTGCCGTTGTAGTTGATTTCCGAGGCGTTTATCCGCCGCAGAGCTTCCGCAATTTCAATATCCCCTTGCGCGGTGTCATATCAGGCGCTAAAACACTCGACGTGCCGGCCACCAGCACGCTTGCCCCCAGCCCGACCATCTCCGGCGCCTTCTCGAAGCTCACGCTTCCGTCAACCTGAATGGCGACGTCGCCCCGCCCCGCCCCGCGCAGGATTTCCGCGCACTCCGATATCCTGGGAAGGGCGGCGGGGATCAGCTTCTGCCCGGCGAAACCGGGATTCACCATCATGAGCATGACCATGTCAACGTCGTCGGCCACGTAACGCAGGCAGTCAAGCGGCGTATGCGGATTGAACGCGACGGCAGGCGACGCGCCGATTTTGCGGATCGCGTCAAGAACGCGCTGAAGGTGGACGGTCGCCTCCGCGTGGATGGAGATGATGTCCGCGCCGGCCTTCCTGAACGATTCAATATGCTGTTCCGGACGCCAGCACATCAGGTGGCAGTCAATGGGCAGGTCGGTATGCTTCCGCACCGTTCTGACGATGTCCGTGCCGAGGGTGAAATTCGGGACGAAGCTGCCGTCCATGATGTCGCAGTGGATGCCGTCCGCCCCGGCCTTCTCGACCTCGCGGAGCGTCGCTCCGACGCGCGTCCAGTCGAAGCACATCAGCGACGGAAAGATTCTCAGTCCGGCTTTGCTGTCCTGCGCATTGTTCATGGGACGATGATCGCCTTCATGCCCTCGCGCTCGCGCACGGTCCGGAACGCCTCCTCAATGCCGTCCAGCGGGAAGCGGTGGCTGATGAAGCTTTTCCCGCTGATCGTGCCGGAGCCAAGAAGCGCCAGCGCCGCCTTGTGATGCCGCGGCACGCTGCCGTGGGAGCCGAAGACGCTGCACTCCCGGTAGTGTATCAGATTGCTGTCCACGGTCAGCTTCCGGCTTCCCGCCGGAAGGCCGCCGAAGAAGTTGACGCGCCCGCGCTGGGCCGCTACCTGGAGCGCCTGCTCCTGCGCGTCGGGAGACGAGCACGCCGTCAACACGGCATCCGCCCCGCGCCCGCCCGTGAGGTCCATGATCGTTTTGACGGGGTCCTTTTCGAGGACGGAAACGATGTGGTCCGCCCCGAAGTCCTTGGCCATGCTTATGCGCGCGTTGCCGCGCCCGGCCAGGATCACTTTGCCCGCGCCAAACAGTCGGGCGAGCTTGACCAGCATGCAGCCGATTGGGCCGGGGCCGAAAATCAAAACAGTGTCGCCGATTCGCACATCGCACATTTCCAGGCCGTGTATGCAGCAACCAAGCGGCTCGGCCAGCGCGGCCTCCTCGAATTCGAGCCTTTCGGGAATCACGTGGACGGGGCCGAAGCGCGTGGTCGTCTCGTTCAGGAGGATATATTCCGCAAATCCACCGGGGAACTGGTAGCCGATCGCGTAGTTTATCTTGCAGTTGTTGCCCAGTCCGTTGCGGCAGAAGTCGCACTCGCCGCACGGAACGTCCGCCCCGACGGCCACGCGGTCGCCTACCTTGAAATTTGTGATCGCCGCGCCGGCGGCGACGACCTCGCCGGCGATCTCATGCCCGCAGACCTGCGGCGGCTTCACCCTCGGATTGCCGTGCGCCAGAATCCTGAGGTCCGAGCCGCAGACCGCGCACGCCTTCACGCGTAGCAGAATGTCCCGGTCGGAGGTCAAATCCGGCGTCGGAACCTCCCGAACGCTCATCTTGCCGATGCCTTCCATCACGGCGGCTTTCATCCGGTGTCTCCCGTTTCACATGCGCGTCACGAAAAGCAGATCATGACCTTCTGGTGGAATTCCGTTCTGTCTCTCATCATCAGCAGCGCTGAAACCCCGTTCTCGATCCCGACGCGATGCGTTATCGCCGGATCGGGGTTGACCGCGCCCCGCACGAAGGCGTCAAGAACTGTCGCCCAGTCATGATGCGGGATGCGGTTGAAGTCGGCGTTCCACGTCCCGCGAATTTCGATCTCCCCGCGAAGAATGCGGCTGATCGTCGCTTTGGGGAGCGTCGCGTCCGATGCCGGATTTCCGAGAAGCAGAACGCGCCCCAGTTTCCGGACGCATTCGATTGACGCGACAAGCGTCGCCGGAACGCCGGCCGCCTCAACTGCCACGTCCACACCCTGCCCGTCCGTCATCCCGCGCAAAGCCGCAATCGGATCGCTCCTGCGCGGGTTGATCGTTTCGCATTTCGCCATGCCTGCGGCGCTGGAGAGCCTGCCATCCTCAACGTCTATGACGGCGATCCGGTCCGCTCCCATGCTCGCGGCGAACTGCGCGATCATGCAGCCGACCGGCCCCGCGCCGAAGATCGCGACAAAATCGCCCGGCTCAACGCGAATCAGCCGCAATCCGTGCAGCGCCACCCCCGAAGGCTCGACCATCGCTGCTGCTTCCATCGAAACTCCCGCCGGAATCGGGACAAGATTCTGCGCCGGGGCCGCGCAGTATTCCGCAAAACCGCCGTCGCGGCGCGAGCCGAGATAGTCGTAATCATCGCACAGCGCGAAGCGGCCAACCTCGCAGTACCGGCATTTGCGGCAAGGGATCAGCGGCGCAACGGCTGCGCGAAGCCCCAGAATGGCGGCGTCAACGCCATGCCCGACCTCGACGACGCTTCCGGAGAACTCGTGGCCCGGAATGATCGGATGCCTGTGCGCCCCGGTCGTGAATACCCTCGGAATGTCCGATCCGCAGACTCCGGCGGCGGCCACCTTAACGAGCGCTTCTCCGGAGCCGGGGCGGGGGACAACGCGCTCCTCAAGCCGGATGTCGCCCAGGCCATGCAGAACCAGCGCCTTCATCTTTTCCGGTGTATTCACCTGCGCTCTTGGCCCTCAAATTCTCAACCGGCGGAAACATGCGGACGCCAGTATTCCACAGATTCCTTCAGGTCCTTCAGTACCATTCCGTCGTATGGCATCCTCTCGCGATGGGAGATTTCCAGCAGCAGCGTGACTTCCTTAGCTCCGGATCGCTCAAGCGCGTCAAGAACGCGCTCGGGCGTGATCTTGCCCCGCCGGTTGTATTCCGACGTGAAGGGGTGATGCCCGCCCTTATCCAGCAGGCTTTGCTTGATGTGGACGACCGGGGAAGCCGCGCCCAGCTCGACCAGCCATGCGTATGGATCGGTGTCGCGGGGATCGGGGCTTGCCAAGTCGCCGTGGTCAACGTCCAGGCAGTATAGGAACGGCAGCGCAGTCCCGTTTTGAACGAGCGAGCGGAACCCCCGCGCCTTCTCTATCGTTTCCCCAAGCTCGCGCGGGATGGACATCGGCTCGAACATAAGAAACTCCATGCCCAGGCCCGACGCGTAGTCGCACAGGTCCTGCCAGAGCCGCGCGGCGTCCGCCACGCGGCGCGCCCGCGTCTCTTCGTCGCCTTCGTCGTCGGACGCCAGTATCCCCGCGTGGCTTCCCGCGCCGACCGCGCCCAGCCGGGCGCTCGCGCTGAAGAACCGTTTCAACCACTCGAACCAATAGAGCCTGACGCCCTCGTCCGGATGCATCAGGTGATTCACGCGCGTGAACGCGCCGGTGAAGGTCGTGTGAACCCAGAGGCCGTATCGTTCCGCCTCGGTCTGAATGCGCCGGAGGGTTTCCTCCTGCAGTTCTTCGGAATGGTGCGCCCCGAACACGTCCGCCGTCAACTGGACGCGCCTCAGGCCAAGTTCCTCGCCGATGATGCGACACCAGCTTTCCGGCTGCGGGAACCTGTTCAGCGCGAAGCCGGTGTTGATTCCAAGGTAGGCTTTCACGTTGCTCTTTCTTCAGGGTGTCTTGATGCTGTAAAACCGCAAGCTTCCGGACAATGATACTTCCGCTCATCCGCCGGAATCAACCGGCAACGCGGATGCCCTCGCCGCAGGATCGCGCCATCTCCCTATTCCGCCCGTCCGCCCTTCTTCTGGTCGGGTTTGTCCGCCAGTTCGATCCTCATCGCTGCAAAGTCCGATCGCTGGCGAACCTTCACGTCAACCGTCCGCACGGCATCCCCGCGCTGAAGCCGTATGCCGGCAGTCGGGTCCGACTCCAGCTTGGGGCAATGCGCGGCCACCAGTTCCGCCGCAAGCGTCAGCAGCTCCGGGCAAGGCTGCGCCGTCATCATGGCTGCGATGGTGGTCTGCGAATCTTCATCCGCGGGGACGCGCAGAACGGCCGTGGGGCCCGGCGCCGACGCCGCCCGCAACCGAACGTCGCCGGGCAGCGACATGACCTGAAGCGCCTGGTTGTCCGCCTGATTCCGCCCTACGATTATCCGCGCCGAGTCCGAAAGCCGGAAGTACCTGCCGACCTTCATGATTTCGACGTCCGCCTCGGTCAGGCCCTCATGCTCTTTCAGGTCCTTGACGCGGAAGGCAAACTGTGGATCGGTAAGTAGGCAGCCGCCCGCCGGCGTCTGGTATTCCCGGAATCCGAATTCCTTCGCAAGCTGCATCTGCGGCTTGCGGCTGCGCCCGTTGAAATCCTTCAGCTTCTCCCTGTCCACCCATCCCTTTTCCTCAGGGATGGTGATCGGCATGCACTTGGCGCTCAGCGGGCGCAGTACCATGCGCCCCAGCCCGGCTTCCTTGTCAATGTGCATCATCACGGGCTTGCGCTGGCTCATCGGACGCTGACCCAGAACTTCACCCGTTGCCACGAAGTGGTATTTCCCCTCCGCAATCAGGCCCGCCACATATTTCAGCATGTGGCAATGGCAGTCAACACATGGATTCATGTTGCTGCCGTAGCCGTGCGGCGGATTTTCGACGAGCTTGATGAGCTGATCCGTGAACTCGTGCATGATGAGCGGGACGCCGAGTTGCCGCGCCATTCGCCTGGCCCCGGAGCCGCGCCTTTGCTTAAGCTCCGGAGAAAAGGCGTTGATACAGGTCAGCGCCGTCACGTCAAGCCCCTGATTCTGCATGAGCCTGACGGCCAGACTACTGTCCAGCCCGCCCGAAAACAGCACGACTACTCTGATTTTTTCACCCGTTTCAGACGCCATATAATCTCCCAAAAAGAAAACCCGCGGAGCGTACGTAGACTCTCCGCGGGCAGAAGGACGCAACAAAACCGAACGCCGCCCATGCGAAACATGGGCGGCGTTTCGGGAATATGGCACCCCCAGCAGGACTTAAACCTGCGGCCTTCTGCTCCGGAGGCAGACGCTCTGTTCAACTGAGCTATGGGGGCGAAAGCCAGTTAGTGTCTATGAACAATGGTAGCCACACGCCGGGTTTTGTCAATCTGATTTTCGCGAAGGCCACCATCCTGACCATGTTATTTTTTCAGCATGCCGCCGTCGCAATCATTGCAAAGGAGATTGTCATTTGACAGAAAACAGCGATTCAGGTACCCTGTTGTCCTAACGGCAATTTTGTTTGGATTCCATTCATTGTTGAAGTCTGAGGGAGATCAACGATGCGAAGACTCGCATTCATGCTTATTCTGACCATCGCAATGGCCGGCGCCGCTGATGCCCTGATAATAATGGAGGTGAACAATCCTATTGACGGTCCGCAACCCGGCGCAATATATGCGGGAACCTGCAACTACGAATACTTGGTGCTGGTCGAACCTGTTGATGTCGTTCTTACTCAGTTCACGATTCCGTCCGACTCAACAAACATATCCAATATAACGACCAATTCGGTATTGACCGGCGGGTTAACCGGTTTCGGATACAATGGCTGTTCCGTTTTCACCCCCATCGGCGGCATCAATCCCTTGGGTGGACCCGACCATGTGACACTCGACGCCGTCCAGTGGAACGGCGTGGTTTTCCCCGGCACTTATAATTTCGGCTTTTTCAGCCCCGAGGCGCCGGCGGATATGGATGCCGGCGCTTTCACAGCCCTAGTGTTGAATTCAACATGGGCCACGCCCGTAGGCATTACAATGGGATCCAACAACTTTGGTCCAATGCATGGTCCCGGCCCGGTTCCGGAGCCGGGAACCCTCGCTCTGGTGGGGATCGGACTGGCCAGCCTGATTCTCCATCGCCATCGGAAATAAGAATTGTCGGCAATACGCGGGGCAGTGCAGTCCGTGTGACGGCATCGTCCGTGCTAATATGGGATGTTATGTCCATTCACGAATCGCTTCCCCATGCGAGGCGGTTTCCCATCCGTAATGCTTCTATCCAATTTGCTTTATGGTGAAGCTCATCTTGACGAAATAAAACAAGGGCGGGGATGAACCCGCCCTTGTGTGAGTAGTCTGATTGTCCGGCTTGATTTGTTATCCGCGTTTCCTGCGGTAGACGGCAAGGCCGACTGCGCCCAGTCCGATCAAAGCGATTGAACCCGGCTCCGGAACCGGCGTGTAGTCAACAACCAGCGTGGGAGAGAAACCGTCCGAAGTCTCCGAGAACCAGAAGTTCACCGGGTCCGGCATGATCGCGCGAATCACGAATCCGGCGTAGGGATCGCCGTTATTGATCAGGCCCTGGATGAAAGAAGGCGGGACAGTGATTGGCGGATTTGGACCCGTCATCGGGCTGAAGCTGGCTAGAAGATCGCTGGCCTGCTCATCGCCGAGCGTCAGCACGCCGTCCCCGGCATAACCGTAGAGTTGACAAAGGAGCGCCGTTGCGGATTGACCGTAGAGAAGAAGACCAACGGAGTTGATCGTCGAACCTGCCGGGATGGCGCTGAGCGGAAACTCCATGAGCGGACGCTGCTCAAAATCGAAGATGGTTTGCAGCCGGACAAGCATGTCGGACGTCGCAATGTTGGTGAAATCATTGTTGCCGTTCATCAGATCGTTCTCGGCAGTGCCGTCATCCAGCGTACTGTCCGGAATGATGATTGCCACAGCCGCTGAGGCGTTGCCAGCAAACGCAATGACGATCGCAACACACAGAACCGCAACCGCCAGTCTTTTCATCTTTATGCCTCCGGTTTGATGAATCACATTATCACTTATTGTCTACTAACCCGATCACTGAGGCGGAATCTTATACAAGCTGCAACAGGCAGTCAATCATATTTAGGTTGGGATTCGGCAGATGGTGTCATTGCGCTCCGCAACTTCCAGCGCATAATGGGTTTTGGGTTGCCATTTATTTGCCGACTGGGTGATGATATGCTCCATGCGTCGGAGCGATTCCGAAATGTAATTCCGACTCACGGAGACCGAAGCCATGAGCATCAGCGCTCTGCTCCTGATTTTGCCGAGTCTGCTGGCCGGCGAGGCCGAGAAAGGTACCGCCATGGAAGTAGTCAAGATGACCAACGCGCAGAAGATGATGCGCCCGCACGGCGCGATCATCATCACGAGCGACGAGGAGATGGAACGCCTGGAAAAGGATCCGGCCATGACCGTCAAGGCCTTCGGATCAAGCATGGAGAAGCAGGCGGAGCAGTTCGAGGGCTACGATTACGCGCTCATCAACGTGGCCTACGACTTCTTCTTCGGCGGCAAGGTCAGAAACTATTTCCCCACCAGCCCGCAGTGCATACGCGCATTCAAGGCCCTTCACGACGTCGCCCGCAGGCGCGGCGTCGGCTTCGGGGCAAGCGTCCTCTCGCCGCTGGACCTCGGCCCGGCCTACTATCGCGAGAAGGGGCGGGGAGGCCGCAGCGCGCAATTCGAGGAGGGCGAGATCGGACAGGACGGCTCGTATCGCGTCCCGCTTCGGATTCAGAAGCAGTGGTTCCACAACAAAGGCCCCGTCATGCTCTATCCCAAGACCATCCGGGCGTTTGCCTTCAACGAAACGCGCATCGGCGGCACACATTATTACTGCGTTCCGCCCGAGACGATCCTGGACGTTTCCGCTTCAGCCTCGCTTACGATTGACGAATCCTCGGCGAAGATGTCCGGCGCGGGTTACGGATACGCCGGCGGCGTTGTGAGCGGCAAGTGCGACGCCAAGGGCCGCAATCGCGTCATGGCAGTGGTCATCTACGACGTTGAGGAAATGGATTACTTCCATCCCGACGCGCTGCCGTTCCTGACCGGCGTTCTGGACGCGCACAAGGCGGCGGGCATCTCCTACGACAGCTTCTATTCCGACGAGATGCACATCCAGTTCGACTGGGACCTGAGTACGCACTTCGGCATCACCGAGATTGACACGCGACACATCACCCCCGGCCTTGTTGACGAGTTCTGCCGCAGATTCGGAGAGCAATACCGGGATTTTGAAAAATACCTGATCTATTTCTCCTTCGCGCAGCACGACTTCCTGCCGGACATGGCGGAAGACGTTGACGGCGCGAAAGAAAACAAGGCTTCAGAAGGTTCCGGGCCGAAGATAATGGCCCCCATCCCGCCGGGAACCACCAGAACGGCGCATGAATCCGAGCCTGAAATGGCGCAGCATGTCTTCGGACCGACGGAGCGAGACATCTACAACACGTGGAAGTTCCGCCGCGACTATCACCGGATGCTTACCGACCACGTTGTTGACCTGTTCATCCAGGCGAAGAAATACGGGGAGAAGCTCTACGGACGGGAGATCATCTGGACGCGCGCGCACGCGACCTGGCAGGAGGCGCCGACCTGCGACCAGGCGCGCGCCCCCTGGGCGAAGAAGGACGATCCCGTCAGCCGATACGATTTCACCCCCGCATATCACTGGTCATCGTCAATCAGGGAGAATATCAGCGCGTGCTACGACTACTTCCGCTGGGGCGACTTCCTGACCGGCATGGGCAACGATCACCCCGAGGGCGGCTACATTGACCGCAATTACTTCGGCGCGGCGCTGGCTTGCAGCTTCGGGAATTTCAATGAAGTCCCGTATTCCTACTGGGGACACTGGGGAGCGCCGGCGGAGGTTTCACAGCGCGTTCACGACGTAGCCGCCGCGATGGGCATAGCCGGGCATTCATGGCAGTGCGGATACGTCCAGGATTGGCGTCACCGCAAGTCCCCCGTCCTGAGCCTCTACCCGCTCGACCTGAACTACGTCGAGGAACGCTACGGAAGCTGGAATGTGCAGTACGGCTACAGCGACTACCTGACGGAGGAGAAGTTCGCCGAGATGGCCGAGGTTCTTCCGGACGGGCGTTTCCGCGTAAAGGATCGCGAGTATTCCGCGCTGGTCGTCATGTTCGAGCCGATGATCCAGACCAGAACGCTTGAGCTGATCCGCGCGATTCTGGACAAGGGCGGGACGGTCCTCTGGACGGGGCCGGCCCCGGCAATCTTCCAGGAAAACGGGCAGGCTGCCCTTAGAGCCTGGATGGATGTATTTGGCGTGGATGAAATCATGTCTCCTCATGCCGGCAAGGATGTTTCCGGATGCGAAATCCGCTTCTGCGGGACGCTGGAAAGCGTTCCGGCATATCGCCTTCTATCGCATCTACTGCCGGATTTAATCTATCCCCTGAAGCCGGCAAAGGACACTCAATCCGTCGCGTTATGCGGAGCGGATATCGTCGGGACGATGAAGAAAACGGCGTCGGGCGGGAAGGCGGTCTGCCTCGGCGCAAGGCCGCGCGATGACCAGTCCGGATCGCTTTCGGACGCGCCGCGGACGCTTTTCCACCTGCTCCGCGCTCTGGGCGTCTACACGCCTGACGCTGTCGGCTGGGCGGAGCATGCCTCAAATACAGGCGATCTCATGGCGGCTGAATTCCCCAATGGTTCGGTGGGCGTAACCCATCACTACTACCGCGTTATCGAGAAGTGGACAGGCGGCTTCTTCCGCAAGGAGGGCGAAAAATACGAAGACCCGCTCCTGCCGCCGGTGCGATTGCAGTTGAAAGGTTCTCAACTCGGACCATATCGTGTCAGTTACGAAGGCGACCGCGTTCTGACTTTCAATTTTGCAGACGGCAATCTGATCGCATTCAGCGGCGTCAACACGCAAGGCATAACGCTCAATGGAGGCGAATTCCGCTTTGCCGACGATCCGGTGAATCTGACCTTTGCTCCGATTCCGGATGGGCAACTGGCCCCGGACGTAAAGAAAGCATGGGCGATTGTCGCATCCCGCGCTGTCCCGAACGGCAAGGACCTGACCGTCAGCCTGCCGTTCCATGTTCCTCATGATGCGTTTATCGTCCCCGATCCGAAGGGCAACGGCAGGGGCGAAGCCGTCCGGGCGACGCTGCGTTTGGATGGAGCGACAACGCTCCTGACCTTGCAGCCGGATAAACAGGGAATCCTGGCATATATCGTCGCCCGGTAATACGGGAGCGCAGGTTCGCCCTATTCTTTTTCTTCCACTCTTGGGAAGAGCGGGACGCCTTTTTCGATCCGGGTTCCGCCGGGCATTGCGCCCCATTCGAGAGCGGTCTTTGCGGGATGCACCTCCTCCAGCCCGAAGCGGCCCAGCGCCGACTTGGCGGCAGTGGGGATGAATGGACTCAGCAGCAGCGTCGCGAGCCTGTTTGTTTCAGCGAGATTATAGAGCACCGCATCAAGCTCAGAGGCGCGCGACTTGTCCTTGGCGATTGTCCAGGGTTTGGTGTCGTCAATATGGCGATTGGCGAGGGTGATGAGGCCCCATATCGCCTCAAGAGCGCGGCTGAACTGGAACTGATCCATCTGCGTTTCAATGTCATCAAGCGCCTTCCGCGCGGCGTCGCGGAACAGCGCGCTGGAATCCGCCGGGGGAGGCTCCGGCAGGACGCCTCCGCGATACTTGTCCAGCATCGTCGAGGTCCGCAGTAGCAGATTGCCGAAGTCGTTGCCAAGCTCGTTGTTCAGGCGGCTGACAAGCGACTTGTGGCTGAAGTCCCAGTCCTGTCCGAACGTGGCCTCGCGCATCATGTAGAAGCGCAGCGGGTCGGCGCCGTAGGTCGCTGCCAGATGCAGGGGGTCTATCGCGTTGCCGAGGCTCTTGCTCATCTTCTGTCCGTTGATGGTCATCCAGCCGTGCGCGAAAACGCGTCCCGGTATTTCGACGCCGAGGCTGTTGAGCATCGCGGGCCATAAAAGCGTGTGAAAACGCGTGATCTCCTTGCCGACGAGGTGGACGTCCGCCGGCCAGTAGCGTTCAAAGAGCGATTTGTCCAGCGCGCACATTCCAAGCGCGGTGACGTAGTTGCACAGCGCGTCGAACCAGACATAGATCGTCTGATTCGGGTCCGGCGGCGTCTGTATCCCCCATGCCACCGTCTGGCGGGAAATGCTCTGATCCGCCAGGCCCGACTCGATGACGCGCAGCATCTCGTTCATGCTGCGCTCCGGTTGCAGAAACTTCCCGCCGCCAAGCAGGGCCGTGAGCATGTCCGAGAACCGGGACAGGCGGAAGAAATAGTTGCGCTCCTTCACTGTCTCAACCGGGCGCTTGCAGTCAGGGCAGCATTTGTTCTCAAGCTGGGTTTCCAGCCAGAACGTCTCGCACGGGATGCAGTACCATCCGGAGTATTCGCCGTCGTAGACGTCCCCGTTGTCCAGAAGGCGCTGGAAGATCGCTTGAACCTGCGTCTCATGGCGCTTCTCGGTCGTGCGGATGAAGTCGTCGTTGCTGATTTCAAGGACGGTCCACGCGTGGGTCCAGCGCTGGACGATCTCATCGGTGTAGGCCTGCGGGGTCATGCCCTTCGCGTTGGCGATCTTCTCGACCTTCTGGCCGTGCTCGTCAACGCCGGTCAGGAAGCGGACGTCATTGCCCTTGAGCCGTCTGTATCTTGCAAGGACGTCCGCGGCAATTGTCGTGTAGGCGTGTCCGAGGTGCGGCACGTCATTCACGTAGTAGATAGGCGTTGTCAGGTAGAACTTGGCTGGCATCGTATTCCTCTATGGGACTTCCGGGCGCGCGGCATTATCCGGAGCCGGTCCTCTGTTTTTGTGTTTGCGTCTGCGGCGTTTTCTGCGGTCCCTGGGCCTTCCGTCCGGGGCGGGGGGTTGCTTCGCTTCGTCGGGGGGAGAGATGGCTTCCGGAGCCGGCGCGTCTTCCGCCGCCGGCATTTCCTCGCCCGGAACTTCTGCGGGGGCTTCCGCCGGTCCTGCTTCCGGCGCCTCCGCTGGTCCCGTCGCCGGCCCTTCTGCAAGATCATCGCCCGGTTCTGCCCGCCGCGGTCTTCTTTCTTCCCGCTCTCGTCTTGGCTCCGGTTCTCTGCGCTGATCTCTTCGCGGCGGCGGCCTCTTTACGGGCTCGGCGGACAGTTCGTCAACATGCAGGAGCATCATTCCGTGTCCTGCAACTTCAACCCAGACCTTCTGAGCCAGGATTTCGCGGTCCTTGACGACGCCGCGCCCCCGCGGGGTTTCCACGGTGGCGCCCCTTTGCGGGAGGCTCCGGCGCAATTCCTCGTAGACTTCGTTCTCGTAGCGCAGGCAGCACATGAGCCGTCCGCATCGTCCGCTGATCTTTGACGGGTCGAGCGTGGCCTTCTGGTTCTTGGCCATTCGCATGGTGACAGGGTCGAGGTTGTCCAGGAACGTGCGGCAGCACAACTCCCTGCCGCAGTGTTCGTAATCCGCCATCAATCGCGCCTCATCCCTGACGCCGATCTGTCGCAGTTCGATGCGGGTCTGATACTGCCGGGCAAGGTCCTTTACAAGGTTGCGGAAGTCCACCCGTCCGTCGGCAAGAAAGTAGTAAATGATCCTGTTCCCGCCGAAGATGTGCTCGGCGGTCACAAGGCGCATAGGCAGATCGTGCTGCTTGATCATCTGCTCGCAGTAGGTCATCTCCTCCGGGAGTTTCTCTTCGTCAATCTGCCGGAGTTTTTTGCGGTCGGAGTCTGTGGCGCGACGCAACACGCAACAACGATCCGGGGCGGGATCAACGGCGGCCTCGCACGGTTCCGGCTTCGTCAGGACGGATGCGAACTCCACTCCTCGCTCGGTCCTGGCGATTACCTCCTCGCCGCGGATGAGATCGGGGATTGGGCCGGGCAGCCTGCTGGTCTGCCCCATCGCTCCGAACCGGACTGTGACAAGATATTCCTGCTGTTCGGTCATCAAGGTTGCTTCCCGGAAGCGTTTCCAGAAGTGGTGACGCGCGTGAAAGAAGCCCATACCCGCAATTCTCGCCGGGTTCCTGCGCGCAATTTCCTATAAGTCATTATTGCATTGCTCCACGGCAAATCAAGCTATTTGACAAACTGCGCGTCCGATTCGCATCCGAGGGCCGTCGCCCGTTCAGCGAGGAGAATGGAAAAACATGTCCACATCCGACCGCCCGTCGGGTATCCTTCTAATGTCGTTTCAGAAAACACAACAGCAACAAGACACCGCCAGATCAGGAGCGAGAAAATGTTCTCATCAGGCATAAGCGACGAAGCAGGCAAGGACATCGCAACTCAGATACGCGCCCACAAGGAGCTGGGCTGGAGCCACATTGAGATTCGGACGGTTGACGGCGTCGGTCTGACCCTCATGTCCGACGAAGCCTTCGAGGACGTCTACCGGAAGGTATCGGAGTCCGGGTTGAAGGTCTCGTGCTTCGCCAGCGCGCTGTGCAACTGGAGCAAGCCGATTACGACGCCGTTCGAGGTTGACGTTGAAGAAATCCTGACCGCCATACCCCGGATGCACCGCTTCGGATGCAAACTGATCAGGACGATGAGCTATCCCAATAACAAGGAGAATCCGCTGACGGACGACGAGTGGCGCAAGGCGGCCGTGCGCCGGTTGAAGCTCCTTGCGCGGATCGCCGAGGACGGCGGCGTCGTCCTTGTTCACGAAAACTGTGACGGCTGGGGCGGGGAAAGCCCGGAGAACAGCCTGCGCCTGCTGGAGGAGGTCAACTCCCCAGCGCTCAAGCTGCTCTACGACACAGGCAACGTGATCTCCCACGACCAGGACGGATGGGACTTCTACAGCAAGACGAAGGAACACACAATCTACATCCACATAAAGGACGCCGTGAAGACCCCGGACGGAAAGGTACGTTATCGTTATTGCGGCGAGGGCGACGGGAAGGTGCGGCAGATTCTTACGGACCTGGCCAAAAGCGGTTATGACGGCGGTTTCTCGATTGAGCCTCACTTGAAGGCGATAATCCACGAGTCCAAGGACGCGGACGATCCGGAGGCGGGATACAGGGCATACCTGGAATACGGGCGACGCCTTGACGCCATTCTGAAGGACGCGCGAGCGGCCGCCGGGAGATGACCAGCCGGTTTGCGGCGGACTGCGCATGGCGGATATCGAAAACAGCGTCGCTCCGCCCGCATCGGCGGAGACAGGAAGGGATCGAGAGGTTGTCTTCCTGACAGCCAGCGCGTTCCTGGCGTCCGTATCCTTCGGGATCGAGAGCGCGGCGGCGCCCTTTCTGGCGCAGGATTTCGGCGCAAGATCGTCGGGGGTCGGGGCGCTGGGGGCGGTGGGATCGGTCACCTATTCGGGCCTGCTGTTCGTGCTCCTGATGTATTTCGGGCGCGTATGGGATCGCCACTGCCCGCGCCGGATGAGCATGACGGCGCAGTTGTACCTCGCGGTCGGCTCGGTGGCCTTCATGACCGCCGGTGCGATGCCGATGCTCTATGGCGTTGCGCTGGCGAAGGGCGTCGCCGCCGCCTCCTTCTGGCCCCCCCTGATGGCGTGGTTCTCGGCGGGCAGGGAGGGAAGCGCCCTGAACCGTCGGCTGTCTTACTTTAATCTCAGTTGGTGTTCCGGACTGATTATCGGTCCGGCGCTTGGCGGCGAACTTTACGAAATCTGGCCGCAGTTGCCGTTCGCCGCTGCGGCGTGGTGCCAGGCGGCCGGCGCGGGGGCCTTGTGGCGTTCAAAACCGCCGGTCGGAACGGATAAGACTCCCGTATCAGAAACAGCTCCCGCGACAGGCGGGGACGGCGTTCCAGACTGGAAGCGGCATACCTTCCGCCGGGTCGCGCTTGTCTCGCATTTCACCGCCTATCTTGTCATGGGTCTGGCGCGGTATCAGTTCCCTGTTCTGGCAACCTCGATCGGCATTCGTCCCAGCGTATTCGGCTGGGTAATGATGACGCTGAGCCTGTTCATGACCGGGATGTTCTGGCTACTGGGGAGGTCGCGGGGGTGGCATTTCAGGTTCGGATACCTGCTGCTGGCTCAGGCTGGACTTGTTCTGGCCATGCTTGGCGCATCCAGGGCCGACGGCGCTGCGGCGCTGGCCGTGGTCACGGCTTCCTGCGGCATTTGCATCGGCTTCACGTACACATCCAACCTTTTCTACGGGGCCAGCGGGGATTCCAGGCGCGGAAGGCGGATGGCGATACACGAGTTTCTGATCGGCGTGGGGTTCGGCGTCGGCGGACTGCTTGGCGGGCTTGCCAACGACCGGTTTGGACTTCGGACGGCGTATCCTCTTTGCGCGATTGCGATAGCCGTCGGCGCGACGGTCCAGATTTTCATACTGGCAGCGCTGCGGACGCGGAATTCCGGGAGCGTGATTCCTGCTTCGCGACGCCCGGAAAATGAGCGGCCGGATTGATATGGTTATAAGTCAGGCAGTTTGAATTTCAGGCTGCATGAAATCGCGGTCGGCGGTATTGTCGAACAACTGGGCGGACGCTATAATCTCTTTAGTCGGGCATCTATTCCGTAACACATCTTTGGGGTTTCTTGCGCCTGATTGCATGGACGCGTGGTCCGGGTCGCTTCAGTGTCCGGCATGGCGGCAATCGCCGGATCGGGGTCTTTTTTAGCGCGGGTGAGGTAATGAACGATCAGAATCAGTCGGACGGCGCTTCGGGTGGCGGCGCGGTACCGAAGCCGGACATGGCCCTCCTTCTCAAAGCGTCAGGGGACGTGATATTCACCATTGACGCCGTGACGGGGCGCTACATCTACGTCAGCGAGTCCGGCCAATCCCTCTCAGGTTTCACGGCGCAGGAGGATTACGCGGTAACCGTATGGGACCGCCACCCGGAGAGCGAGTATCATCTTCTGCGCGAGATGATGGAGCATGTGGATTCCGGGCAGACGGCCATCTTCCGCGTGCGTTTGAAGAAAAAGGATGGCGGCGAGGTTCCCATCGAGGTCTACGTCATCCGCGACGGAAACGTTTATCACGGCGTCGCCAGGGACATATCAGGCAGGATCGAGACGGAGGAGAAACTCCGCGCCGCGATGCTGAGATTCAGGACGTTGTTCGACAACGTGCCGGAGGCTGTGTGGGTGGTTGACAGGGCGACCTCCCGGTTTATTGACGTGAACAGAACTACGATCGAGCGATACGGGTATACGAGGGAGGAGTTTGCAGCAATGGACCTCTTCCAGATCCGCCCCCCGGAGGACGTGGATGATCTCAAAAGGAGGATGGACGATTTCTTCCCGTCCGGCCCACTGCACATCGGGGAATTGCGGCACCGCAAGAAGGACGGAACCATCTTCCCCGTGGACGTCTATCTCCAGAGGCTGCAACTGCCCGAAGGCATGGCGACGATCGTGGTCGCCGTTGACCTGACGGAGAGGAAGCGGGCGGAAAACGAGCAGGAGAAGCTGCGCGCTCAGGTCTACCAGATGAACAAGATGGACAGCATCGGACGGCTGACCGGCGGCGTGGCGCACACGTTCAATAACCTGCTCAGCGGCATCCTGGGCTTTGCCGAGCTTGGCTGCCGGGAGGCCGATTCCGATTCGCAACTGCTGGGGTATTTCCAAGCCGAGCGTTCCGCCGCGCTCAGAGCAATGAACCTTACGCGGCAGCTCATGGTCTTCAGCAACAGGGAGCGCCGCAAGAGCGAAGCCATTGACCTGAACGCGCTGCTGGAAGAGACTCGCGAACTCCTGTCGTGGACCGTCGAGGAGAGCATCCGGCTGACGACGCGGCTGGACCCCGAACTGCCGGCAATGACGGGCGATCCGGAGCAGATTCAGCAGGTCATAATGAACCTCTGCATCAACGCCCGGGACGCAATCAGCGACGGCGGGAGCGTCATGATCGAAACAAAGAAGGTTGACAACCCCGGGTTGCCCCAGCTTGCCGCCGTAAAGCGCAAAGTCCCGTTCCTGCGATTGAGCGTTCACGATTCCGGCGCGGGCATCCCGGCGGAAATCCAGGACAAGATTTTCGAGCCTTTCTTCACCACCAAGAAGGAGGGCGAGGGCATGGGGCTGGGGTTGGCTGTCGTCTACGGCATCGTGCGGGATCATGACGGCTGCATAATTTTTGATTCGCAGGAGGGTGTCGGAACTCGCTTCGACGTCTACTTCCCGGCGGCGGGCCAGGCTCCGAAGTCCGTTCCAAAGCGGCAGGAGCCTGTCAAGACCGGGACGAGAACCATTCTTCTTGTGGACGACGAGGAACTCGTCCGGCGGACCGGGAAAAAGCTCCTTGAGAAACTGGGCTACCGGGCGATTCTTGCGTCCAGCGGCGAGGAGGCCGTGGCAATCCACGCCTCCCGCGCCAGGGAGATTGCCCTGACCATCATGGACATCGTAATGCCCGGCATCAACGGACAGGAGGCGTTCAACCGCATGCGCAAAGCCGATCCCGGCGCGAAGGTGATCTTCTGCACGGGGTACGGAAGAAATCTGATTCCGGACGACTTGACCGGCGGGGATAACATGGAATATCTGCAGAAGCCGTTTCTCATGTCCCACCTCCAGCGGGCGATAGACAGATTGCTGGGCGGGGGTGGGACGGCGTCCCCGCGTTCATAGAAGGAAACACAAAATGTCCGGAGAACAAGCGAAGGATTTGAAGAAATTATGCAAGGAAGCCCTGAGCGATGGCGCGAAGGAGGCGAAAGTCATCGCGGCGGCGTCAATCAAAACAGCGGAATGGGTGCGGGCCAAGTGCCGTTTCGGGTGCGGTTGCCACAGGCGCGTATGGACGTGTCCGCCGCATTCTCCAACCCCGGAGGAAACGCGCCGGATAATTGACGGATATGAGGCGGCCATACTCATTCGCTGCGATTCGGGAGCCACCCGGACAGCCAGAAAGCTGGAGCGCAGCGCTTTCCTGGCCGGTTACTACAAGGCGTGGGCCATGGGAAGCGGGCCGTGCTCCCTGTGCAAGGAATGCGCGCTGCCCAAGCCATGCAAGCATCCCGATAAGGCGCGTCCGGCCCTGGAAGCCTGCGGAGTGGACGTGTTCGAGACCGTCCGGGCCAACGGAATGAGTATCGAGGTTGTCAGCAGCCACGACGAAAAACCGAGTTATTTCGGCGTTGTCCTGATCGAGTAGATGAGCGCCTTGTCCGGCAAGTCATCCCGCCCAATCCGCGGCGCATATATTCACCCCTTGCCGCCGTATTGTTCCGGGCAGGGGCTTGGGGCGCTCCGGAAAAAGCGTATAATGCATGGGTTGTCTCAATCCGGCAAACGGGCTTGAAATCCTGGGGATGGCTCATGTTTGTTCTGATCGCAGAGGATAACGAGCGCCTGGCGGACTTCATAAGGCAGGGCCTTCAGGAAAAAGGCATGTCCGTTGACGTCGTTCATGATGGAGAGGCGGCCGCGCAGATGGCCCGCTCCGGCGTCTATCACGTCATCGTCCTGGACATCATGCTTCCGCTCAGAAGCGGTTTTGACGTCATTCGCAAGCTTCGCGGAGATGGCGTGAAGACCCCCATCATATGCCTGACGGCGCGGGACGGGGTTGAAGACAAGGTCACCGGCCTGGAACTCGGCGCGGACGACTATCTCGCCAAACCATTCGACTTCGCCGAACTCGTCGCCCGAATACGCGCCCTCGGGCGCAGATCGCCGGACATGGTTCCGCAGAAACTTGCCTGCGGCGACCTTATCCTTGATCCGGTCAATGGAGAAGTCACCCGGCAGGGAACCAGGATCGAGCTTACTCCGAAGGAGTTCACCCTTCTGGAGTTTCTCATGCGGCGTCAGGGAACCATCGTCACGCGAACCTCCATCGTCCAGAACGTATGGGACATGAATTTCGATTCCCTGACCAACGTCGTCGAGGTCTTCATGAACCGGCTGCGCAATAAGATTGACTACCCATTCCAGAAGCGCCTTCTCAGCACGATCCGCGGCCGCGGCTACCGGCTCAGCGACGGGGAGCCGCAGGAATGACCGTGCGAAGGAAACTGCTGCTGTGGTATTCAGGGGTCTTCTTTATTTCGTCAACCTTTCTCGTCGCAAGCGTGTTCGCGCTTTTTGCGCACAAACTGCAGAGCGATTTTTACAGTCATCTTCGGGACGAATATCGCGAGCACATGCGCGTGATCCAGACCTATCAGGGCAACCCGGTGGCCTTTCGCCAAGCGATCTCGGTTGAGGTTCTCGCGCGAAGAATCTTCCCTATTTCCATCCGCCTTTACGATCCAACCCAAAACAAGGACGTTCTGCTGCTGGCGCCATACTGGGAGAGCTTCATGCCCGCCGTCCCGGACGTCGGCGGCGTCGGCGATGAACCGCGCATCTCCCGCCTTCAGATAGGAGAGGACCGTGAGGACGTTGTATATCTTCTGACGGGATGCTTCGCGGGCGCGGATGGGGAACTTATGATCCTTCAGGTGGGCATGGCCTACAAGCGCGTCTACAAGCGCATCCTGCAGATGGCGCAGTACATGATTTACGTTCTGCTCACCGGGCTTGTCATGAGCGTTGCAGGCGGGTGGCTGCTGGCCGGGCGAAGCCTCGACGCCATGGACGAGATTGCGACCGCGCTTGAGAAAGTCCAGGCGGAAAGCCTGTCGAAAAGGCTCGAATCATCCGGGGAGCAGGACGAAATAGGCCGGATTATCGCCTCCGTCAACAACATGCTGGCGCGCCTGGAACAGGCGTTCAGGCAGCTCAAGGATTTCTCCGCCGACGCCGCGCATGAGCTTCGCACCCCGCTTGCCGCAATCAAGTGCAGACTGGAAGTCGCGATTGAGAGCGACCAGACTTCTGAAGGCTCCCGACAGGTCATGAGCGACCTGCTTCAACAGGTCGAGTCCCTGAACGGCATCGTCAATAATCTCCTTTTGCTTGCCCGGCTGGACGCATCCGAACGCCTTGAGAAGACTGAATCCGTTGATCTGCGCGGGATACTTGCCGATCTATCGGAAGTCTTTGAAGTCCTTGCCCAGCAGAAGGGCATCGAACTGAAAATACTGACCGGCGAGGGCAATATTGTAAGCGGAAACCCGACTTTGCTTCACAGATGCTTCGCGGACCTGATTGAGAACGGCATTCGTTATACCCCGTCCGGCGGCTCGGTTTCGGTGGTATTAACAACTGAGGACGGCATTTGCCGGACCGTGGTAAGCGACACGGGCATCGGCATCAAACAGGATGATCTGGAGAAAATATTCGACCGGTTCTACAGGGGGGAGGAGTCAAGAAGCCGCGTCACCGGCGGGACGGGCCTCGGCCTGAGCATATGCCGGCGGATCGTGGAACTTCACGGCGGCAGTGTCAGCGTCAAGAGCGAGCCGGGAAAGGGCGCAATCTTCACGGTTGACCTTCCGCGCATGGCATAGGTCTTCGCGGCGTCAATCATCGCTATCAACAAGAGCTTCGGCAAGATATTCCACTGTGTGCCTGGCCAGGAACCTGACGCTCCTCCGCGCCATGCCGCCTCGAATCTGGAGGACGCATCCCGGACAATCCGTCGCCGCGCATGACGCCCCGGTTCCCGAAAGCGAATCCAGTCTGGCGGACAGCATTTTCTCCGATATGCCCGGCTGGTTGACTGAGAATGTTCCGCCGAAACCACAGCAGCTATTTTCCCCGGTTTCAACCAGTTCATAACCGGCAATCGTCAGCAGGCGTCGCGCGGCAAGCTCCTCGCCCTCACCCATGTTCTTGACGTGGCAGGAATCGTGATAAGTAATCTTCTGCTTCGCTGGAGCGAAACGGAGTTTGTCCGCTCTGGCGATCAGGAATGAGGATATCCCAACTGCGCGCGCGGCAATCCGCCTTGCCTCCGATTCCAGTTCCGTTCCTGCAAGCAACTCCGGCCACAGGCTGCGTATCGCGTGCAGACAGGTCGGGCAGACTGTGACAATCGGCTCTGCGCCTTCCGCTGAAAGGGACTTCACAGCTTCAGCCGCCTGCCGTCGCGCCGTTCCGGCGTCGCCGAGATGGTGCGCCGGCAGTCCGCAACAGCCCTGGCCGGTCGGCATCGCTGTCTCGAACCCGACGGACGACAAAAGCCGTTCGGCTGCGCGCGCGGTTTCAGGATAGACGAAATCCGCCAGGCATCCTGTGAAGAATATGATTCTCTCCCCCTTCTCCTCCCGGGCATCTCGTCCGGATAAGGAGCTGCGATACGATTCCCGCGCTACAACCGGAATGGCCCGGAAGTCCGCCGACGGCAGAGCGCCGGCTCCGATCTTCAGCATCCCATCCTTGTCGGCCAGGATTCCGCCGGCCTTGCCCAGCGACGTCATCAGTGCGTGATACGCGCGCCGCCTGCTCATGACACCGCGCAACAGCAGCCACTCGATCGGCCCCAGCCCGTTTTCTTCCGCGGCCAGCCCGGCGACCTTTTCGATCAGGAACGGTATGTCAATCCCGGCGGGGCAGACCGTGGCGCACGCCCGGCATCCGGAGCAGAGTTTCGCCAGTTCGCATGCGGCGTCACGATCATGAATGAATGCGGTGAGGATCGTTCCAATGCCGCCCATGTAGACGTGCGAGAAGGCCTGACCGCCGATGATGCGGTAGACCGGGCAGACGTTCAGGCACGCCCCGCACCTCAGACACCGCAACGCCTGCCGGAAATCCGGCGATTCGGCCATCCGCCGCCGCCCGTTGTCCAGCAGAATGACGTGCTGTTTCTCCAGCGCCGGCCCGGTCAGGAAACTGACGTAGCTTGACATCCTCTGCCCGGTCGCGGACGGCGGCAACGCCCGCAAAATTGACATCGCGGAAGGCCAGTCAGGAAGGAGTTTGTCCGTTCCGACCAGCGCGATGTGAATCCTCGGCAGCGACGTCGCCAGCCCGCCGTTGCCCTCGTTCGTGACGATGATGAGTGTTCCGGCGGCGGCGACCGCGATATTGGCGCCGGTGATCCCGGCGTCCGCTTCAGTCAGGGCGCGCCGCAGATGCCTGCGCGCGAGCTTCACCATCCCGCCGATATCCGGCGGGACCTCCTCGCCGAGTTTTTCGCTGAACAGCGCCGCGATCTGGTTCCGGTCCATGTGAATCGCCGGTATTACCATGTGCGATGGGGAGTGGCCGGCCAACTGGACGATCCATTCGCCAAGGTCAGTCTCCGTGACCTCCAGCCCCGCGCCTTCCAGCGCCTTGTTCAACCGGATTTCCTCGGAGGTGATTGATTTCGATTTGACGACCTTGCGCGCGCCGTGTTCCTCAAGGATGCCGCGGATGATTTGATTCGCCTCGGCCGAGTCGTCGGCGCGGTGAACGCGGCCCCCTTTTGCCTCCAGCTTCTCCGCGAATTCGCGCTGAAGCCTTTCGCGTTCCGATATCGCCCGCTCCTTGACGGCGACGACTTCGTCGCGTATGGCTTCGAAATCGAGGCCGCCGAACGCCGCCTTCCGCATTTTGACGTAGCGGGCTGAGAAGTCCGCCAGCGCGTGGCGCAACACCGGGCTGCCCAGCGCGTCGTCAACGCGCCGCTTCAAATCCGCCCCTGCCTGTTTCCGTTTACGTGTCTTCATGCCAGAGCGCTATGACCAGCCTGCCCGGCCCCTGCATTCCGAGCGTCAGCACGTGTTCGATGTCGCCCGTGCGGGACGGCCCTGTGATGAAAAGCGATTGCGCTACCCCCGCGTGCCTATCGTCAAACGCCGCCGCCAGCGCCCCGATATCGGCTACGATATCCGCTGTCCGAAGCAGGATGAGACAGGTCGGCGGCAACAGCGCGATGAGGCGTTCGGCGGAGTTGGACGGCTCGTATACGCACGTCCCCGTCCGGGCGATTCCATAGCGGGCCGCGATTATGCCTAGATCGGCATGGCGAACGAGGTCGCAATCCGAAGACGCGAATTCAAGCCACGGATGGATTGTGAGAAGGGATGGATGGGCGACTGCGCGGGGATGCCTGCCCGCGCTCAGCGCGCGCCCGATCTCTTCCGCAAGGCCGGACTTCGGGGCTGGACCGAGAACCTCTGCGGAAGCAGCCTTCGCGCGCTCGGTGAATAGCATGATCCTGTCCGCTTCCGCCATTCGCCAAAGCCTCAGAAAAAACGAGGCAACGGCCAAAACCGTTGCCTCATGTAAGGTGGGCGCTCCGCGCCCGCGCTGTACACTGCGCCACGCCGAATCACGAAACGGCTTCCACGGCCTCGACTTCCGGGATGACCTTCTTCAGGCGGGCCTCGACGCCCATCTTGAGGGTCATCCGCGCCCCGGGGCAATGCCCGCATGCGCCCGTGAGCTTGACCTTGACGATCCCCTTGACGACGTCAACAAGCTCGCAGTCGCCGCCGTGGGTTTTGAGTTGTTCCTTTATCGGAGCCAGCGCTTCCACTACGCGGTCCTTGAGTTCCTGATCGGTCATTTCCTTCTCCTCATGACAAGTTGACTAATCCATTCGACTCCGTCGAATTATATGCCCCCCCGCCAATCCGTCAAGGCGATATCGCGCCCGCCGCTCTGCGATTACGGAACTTCCTCGGCGTTCTTTTTGGCCTCGCTGCGGAATTGAGAAGCCTTCTCGATCACCGCCTTGACCTCCGTCTCGGTCCTTGCTTTTGTCTTCGGCTCGACCTTCGGAAGCGTCAAGGAAACCTCGTGTTCGTCCCTGATATTGAATGGAATAAGGTTATCTGAAATGAAATCGAGGGGGAAATACTCGTACCACGGGATGCGGCACTTATACATCTCAACCTTTTCATCGTACATGACGCGGCCCTGGCGGTCCAGCATCGGCCCGACACGGACGCGGCGCGTGCCGTAGTGGTCGAAGGTTATCCGTGCGGGCGAGGTTCCTATCTCGCGCTCGTCAATGTAGACCGGCGCGCCGATCGGTTCGGAGCGGACCGTCAGCGTCCTGATCACGCACCCTCCGCACAGCGCGGCGCTCAGGCAGGCTGTCGCGGCGAATCGCATCAGCCCATTGATCTTCATCTGCTTTGCTCCATAGCGCTAGGCGCATGTGTGTAAGCGCCGGGAAATCAGAAATTCACGAACTCCGTCTTTCCGGAGGGCACATCAAGGATCGCCATGAGCGATTTGCCGGAAAGCCATCCGCCCGATTCGCCAGGATTGAGGTAAAGCTTGCCGTCCCTGCGAATCGCCTCAGCGCGATGCGTATGGCCGTGGACGATTATGTCCGCCGCTTTGCGCTCCCGGTCCGGCAGTTTCGCCAGGTTGTGTATGACGACTATCTTGACGCCCTCAACCTCCAGTTTCAAGATCGGACCGGCGATGTTGGGACAGGCTGCGGCCAGCCCCTCGCGCTCGCCGTCGTTGTTGCCGTATACGGCGTGGAGGGGGGCGTTGACGCCCATCCAGGCCTTCAGCGCGAACGGAGCGACGAAGTCTCCGGCGTGGATTACCATCCCGACCTTGCGCTCGTTCAGCGCGGCCACGGCGTCGGCGATGGCGTTCAGATTGTCATGCGAATCGCTTACGACTCCGATCTTCATCCCGCGCCCCTTCCCGCCATGTTCTAGATTTCGACCTCGAAGGGCACGTCGGCGCTGTTGAGATTCGACCTTATCTTTCGAAGAATCTCCTCGGCTACCGAAATCGCCCTGATCCCCTCCTCCCCGCCGACGATGGGATTGGTATGGGATCGCGCGCTTTCGACGAACGCGGCCAGTTCGGCGGCCAGCGGCTCGTATTCGTCAATCTTCAGATGCTCGACGGTGAGCAGGTCCTGGAAATCCATGTTGCGCAGTTGCAGCAGTCCGGCGGCGCTGAACTTGACGTTCTCAAGGTGTTTGTTCAGCTCGGGCGACTTCTTGTAGATGACGCACTTGCGCTCAAGGTAGTCAAGACTGATGTAGGAATCCGGGCCGAAGACGCGGATCTTGCGCATCTTCTTTATCGAAACCCGGCTGGCAGTGATATTGGCAACGCAACCGTTCTCGAACGTCAGCCGAGCGTTGGCAATGTCCTCCCGCTTCTCTGAGACGACGGGCACGCCGACGGCCTCGATTGATTTCACCGGCGACCGCACGAGACTCAGCACGATGTCAATGTCGTGGATCATCAGGTCCATCACGACGCCCACGTCCCCGCTGCGGAAGGTATATGGGGCCAGCCGGTGGCATTCCAGGAAGAGCGGTTTGATGCTCAGCTTGTCAACGGCCTTCATCACGGGGTTGAATCGCTCGATGTGCCCGACCTGCAGCACGGCCTTGTTTGCGGCGGCGACGGCGGCAAGCTCGCGCCCCTGGTCCAGTGTGCGCGTCATGGGCTTTTCGACCAGAACGTGAATCCCCCTCTCAAGGAACGGCTTGGCGACCTCGTGATGAAGAACAGTGGGGACCACGACGCTGACGGCGTCAACGCGTCCGAGAAGTTCCCGATAATCCCTGACGAATTCCGTCGAGCATTTTTTGGCGACCTTTCGCGCCTGCTCCTCGTCCACGTCGGACACCGCCGCAAGTTCCACGCCGGGCAACCCGCTGTAGACGCGGGCATGTTCCTTGCCCAGGTGGCCGACTCCTATCACTGCAACCCTGAGGGGCTTTCCTTCTTCCCTGACAGCCATGTTGATTCTCCAGGTGCGTCTTGTGAAGCCCCCGTTATGATCCGTTCCGTCCGCGATTACATCCGCAGCGATTCCCTGAATCTTCCGTGCATCCCCATGTCCATCTTGCGCAGGAACTCCAGCAGGTATTTCACGTCCTCCGTGATGTCCGCGCGCTCCTCCAGTATCTTCATCGCTTCGGGCTTGGAATACTGCTTCGAGCGCCAGAGCAGGTTGAACGCCTCCTGAAGCGCGTTCACGCGCTCCGGGCTGAAACCCGACCTTTCGATGCCGATCCTGTTGAGCTTGCGAACTCTCGATGGGTGGCCCTCGACGAACATGAAGGGCGGCACGTCCCATGCGATGCGCGTCATCCCGCAGACGAAGGCGTACCGCCCGACCGTGGTGAACGTGTTTATCCCGGTCAGGCCCATGATCTTGGCGCCCTTCTCCACCTTGCAGTGCCCGCCCAGCCCCGCCATGTTGGCGATGATGATGTCATCCTCAAGCTCGCAGTCATGCGCCACGTGGGAGCATGACATGAGCATGTTCCTGTTTCCCAGCTTCGTTGTGCCGCCGCCCGTCACGGTTCCGCGGTTGACCGTCGAGCTTTCTCTGAAAACGTTTCCGTCCCCGATGACTATATAGGTCTCCTCGCCGTGGAACTTCAAATCCTGCGGCTCGCCGCCGATGTGGGAGAACGGGAAAAAAACATTGTCGTTGCCGATCGTTGTCCAGCCGGAAATCATGCTGTGCGCCCTGAGTTCGTTGCGCTCTCCCAGAACTACGTCCGGACCGATCACGGCGTAGGGGCCGATCCTGCAACCGTCACCTATGCGGGCCTTCGGGTCAACAACCGCCGTTGGATGAATCTCAACAGACATTGCTTTCTTTCTCCTGTCGGACGGGTTATTCAAGCATTTCCGCGTCCACGAGCATGAACCTCAGCACCGCCTGCCCGGTCGCCTGGCCGTCAACCGTTGTTCGGGCCTGAACCTGGGCGGCGCGCGATTTCAAACGAGTGACTTCAACCTCTATGCGCAGTTGATCTCCCGGCACGACCGGACGGCGAAGCTTGACGCCGTCAATCGAAACAAGCATTGCCACCTTGCCGACGTTTTCAAGCCTCCTCAGCAGCAGGACACCGGCCACCTGAGCCATGGCCTCGACCTGCAGGACGCCCGGCATTATCGGCATCTCCGGATAATGCCCCGTGAAGAAAGGCTCGTTTATCGAAACATTCTTTATGCCGACGGCCCGCTTGTCCTCGACCAGCTCAAGTATCCTGTCAACCATCAGGAACGGGAACCTGTGCGGCAGGGCGCGCCATATTTCCCGTATTCCCAGGTGCTTGTCCGCCGCCTTGCCCGTTTCCTCAGGGCGGTTGAAGGCTTCGCGTATCCGCCGGGCCATTCGGGCGTTCACCTGGTGGCCCGACTTCACGGCCATGAACCTGCCCCTTACCTCAAGGCCCGTCAGCGCCATGTCCCCGATGAAGTCCAGAACCTTGTGCCTGACGCATTCGTCCGGGAAACGCAACTGCGCAGGCTCCCGGCTAATAGGCCTGGTGAACGAGCCGTCCGTGTTGATGACGACGGCGTTGTCGTCCGTGACGCCGCCGCCCACGCCCAGCCGCTTGAACTCGTCGTAATAGCTGCTCAGGGCGAAGGTCCGGCAGGGGGCTATCTCTCTGACGAAACTGTCCGGCTGGAAGTCGCAGGTGAAGGTCTGGGTCGGGAGGTATCTCCCGCCGAAATCCATGAGGTAGTTGATCTGAAGCCCGGCGGGATACGGCAGCGCGGTGATGCTGGCGTCGTCCGCGGAGATCGTGATCGGCTCCTTAACCTCGAAAACAGGGCGGGATGCCCCCAGGTCGGCCACGCCGGCGCTCTGAAGGATCGCGCAGAATTCGCTGCTGCTGCCGTCCAGAACCGGCATTTCCTCCGCGTTGATCTCTACGATCAGGTTGTCAATTCCCATCGAATAACAGGCGGCCAGAAAATGTTCCGGCGTCTCGATCGTCACATCGTTCCATCTCAGTGCGCTTCTGCGGAAAACCTCCGCGTATGCGTCAACCGTGGCCGGGACTACGGGGGCGTCGGGCAGGTCCGCGCGGATGAAGAGAATCCCCGTTTCCGCGACCGCGGGTTTAAGGCGGACCTGGACGGGCTTGCCGCTGAAAAGGCCGACTCCGGTGAATTCGACCTCCTGCCGTATTGTCCTCTGATTGGCCACCGCCGCCTATTTTTCCTCGATGGGACCCTCGTAACCGACGTTCATCTTCTCAACAATCGCGTCCGTGATGTCCAGCGCGTCGTTCCAGTATAACACGTCGTTCCACTCCATTTGAACGCGCAAAGTCTCCCTCTTCTCGAGTTCTTTCGGCTGACTTTGTCCGCGCAGGATCATGTCGAAGCCGTTGGCCTTGCCGTATTCCGTGACAATGGTGCAAAGCGAGAAGAAAAAGTCGGCCAGATACTGGTCATACTGCCTGTTTAGCGCTTCCATGCGCACCTCGCGCTCGGTCTTCATCTCCGCAACAGCTCGCTTAAGTTCTTCGGTGGTTTTCCTGTAATCCTCAGACCCGACGTCGAGCGCGTCCAACTGGCCCTTGAGCAGGTCCGCCTTTCTCTGGCGTTCCTTCAGGTTGCGCTCCCCTTCCTGGCGCATGATCCTAAGCTTCTGATCGCAATCCTGCCAACGCTTGGACTTCTCGAACACGCGCTCGATGTGTACTATTCCGACCTTGATCGGGCGTCCCGGCTCGCGTTTTGCCGCCGGCTCCGGAGGTTTGGCGTCGTCGCTTTTCGGCGCGTCCTGGGCGTAAAGAGCGCCCGCCATGCCCAAAAGCCCCAGGACAACCGCAAAAATCGCATGTCTGCGCATCTGTCTGACTCCTGCAAGATTTTGCGCCGCCCGCAAAAAAACCTTCCCTGCGCCGGCGGACGCGACTCAGAACTGTGTCATTCCCGTTACGCCAAAGCTGATTAACTCGCGCTTGTCGTACTTCTCTTTCCGGAGCGGGAATCCAAAATCCAGCGCCATTCCGGAGCCGAACATCGGAAGCCGCAGCCTGACGCCCACGCCGACCGACAGGCGGTAGTTGTTCACAAGATCGCTGAAATTGTTTTCTACCGAGCCGGCGTCCGTCCAGATCGCGCCCCGGAAGTAGTCCTTTATGATGGGCACCTCATGCTCCACGCTGGCCAGCGCCATCTGGCGTCCGCCGATGAGCTTGTGCCAGTCGTCGTCCACGGGGCTTACGCCGCGATAACGGAAACCGCGCAGGCTGCCCTGTCCTCCGGCATACAGGCGCTCGAAGATCGGAACGTCGGGGCCGTAATTGCCGACGATCGAGTAGGACTCTTCGACGCTGAGCACGTGCCTGCCCCACCATTTGGGATTCCACACCGTCCAGTATTGCTTGTCGCCGATCCGGTATTTCATCACTTCCACGTCCAGTGTGCTGATCTCATACGATGTCTCGAACAAGTTGCCTTCCGTCGGGAAGGTGAAGCTGTCGCGGGAGTCATACTCAAGTTTCAACTCGTCGTACTGTCGCATATGGCTGCCCTCGGCGTCCGTAACGTCGTCCGGGACAAATTCGTCGGCGTCGTGAATGTAGATGTTCTCGATGCCGGGGGTCAGGGTCACGATCCAGTCCTCGCCGATCCATTCCGTCAGTCGTCTTCCGAAGCTGACCGAGCCGCCGTAGCGTCTTTCCGCGTAGAGCTGGTAATAACGCTCATATACATAGGCGTTGAAGCCGAAGCGATAGGGCGTGTCGTTCACCGATGGATTCAAGAACTGGATGATGGCGTCCGTGCGCTCCTTGCCGGGCCTGAGGCTCATTGTAAGGACGTGGCCCGCGCCCCGGAACGCCGTCCCGTCCCAGAAATCGTCCCAGTCCTTCGGCGTGTCGGAAATGTCGAAGTTCCGGTCCTGGTAGGTGACTTCCCCCAGGGGGCCGAAGTTAGTGCTGAAGCCGACGCTGAAGCGAATCATTCCGCTGCGGCCTTCCTTGACGCGCACCACGGCGTCCCGGTAGGTCCCCTCGCTCGGTTCGAACACAACGTCCACTGCGTCAGGAGACTCCTGGTCGAAATAGCCGAGTTTCCTGAGCCGTTTCTTGCTTTCCTCCACTTTGTCCAGATTCACCCGTTCGCCGGGATTAAATTTCAACTCCCGGCGGATGACGTTGTCCTGCGTCTTGTCGTTGCCCTCGATGCGCACGTCGCGGATGATCGTGGCCTCGCCCTCTTCGATCGTGAACTCGACATAGACGATGTGCTTCTCCATGTCGTAGGACACCTTTGACGAGAGTCCACGCGAGGCTGGCATATAGCCGACGTCCAGATGCCCCTGCCCGGCGTAAAGGTCGCCGATGCCCCTCTCGGAATCTTTCAGCTTTTTGGGCGAATAATGCTCGCCCTTCTTCAGCGGGATGGCGTCGGCAAGCTCGTCGCTTTTGAACAGGACGTTGCCGTTGAACCTGATCTCCTCGGTGAAGTAGCGGGGGCCTTCGAAGATGTCAAACATGCAGGTTATGCGCTGCTTGTCGTCGCTGTAACAGGGATATCCGGCCACCACCGAATCCAGGTAGCCCTCATTGCGATAGAATTCCCTGACACGCTCGACGTCCTCCTGGAATTCGGGATAATTGAGAAATCCGGGGAATATAAACGCCGGCCACCATCGGCGGTCGGTCTCCAGCAGGTCAACCAGGTCGCCGTAGTCGTAATGTTCGTTCCCGTGGAATTCGAACTTGCGCACCGCTCCTTCCACGCCCTCCTCGCAGCGATATTCCAGGATGAACTTGCCGTCCTCCTCGAATGTGGCGACGTAGACGCGGATGAACGGCATTCCATTCTCCCAGTAAAGGTCCTTGATCCGCTCCCTGTCAAGCCGGACGTTGACCGGATTGAGATACTCCCCTTCCTTCTGAAGCAGAACCTCTCGGATTGTGGACTTGCTTGCCTCGTGGTTTCCGGAGATATGCAGTTCGTCCACCTTGCGGCGTTCGGCAACGACGATCCTGAGCTTCACGCCGCCTGGAGCGTCCTCCTGATAGATGTTGACATCGTCGAAGTATCCGAGCGTGTAGAGTTTCGTCAGGTCTTCGTCCAGACGATCCTGGGAGATGGGGTCGCCGACCTTGCTTTTCATCTGGTTCAGGATGGCCGGCAGTTTGACCGTCTTGTTGCCCTCGACCGCAATCTCCCGGATGATCTTCTGGCTCTCCTCCGGTGGTTGTTCCTGGGCGGGAAGGGAAAGCGGCGAGCATGCAAGCGCGACAAACGCGGCAAGGAACGCAACGCGGATCGGCTCCGGCCATCTCCCGGCCACGGGGAGAATGCGTGTCATATAATCTCTCCGGAGCCGGGTTCAAAGCGAAACATGTTCGGCCAGAAGGTGAGGTTGACGATGCCCTGCGGGCCGTTTCGCTGTTTTGCGATTATGAGTTCGATCGCCGTCGCCTCCCGTGTGTACTGCCCGGTGGCGACGTCCTCCCGGTGGATGAGGGCTACAACGTCGGCGTCCTGCTCGATTGAGCCTGACTCGCGCAGGTCGGCAAGCCTTGGCCGATGATCCAGGCGGGATTCCACCCCCCGGTTCAACTGGGCGGCGGCGATCACGGGAACATTCAGTTCCCGGGCCAGCCCCTTCAGCCCGCGGCTGATTTCGCTAACCTCTTGCTCGCGGCTCCGGCTCTTGGAATTGGAGGCCGTCGGCTCCATCAACTGCAGGTAGTCCACGGCTACCATGGCGATGCCGTAGCGCTCCTTGAGGCGTCTCGCCTTGGCGCGCAGTTCGAGTATGTTCAGCCCCGTGCTGTCGTCAATGTAGAGCGGGACCTCGGCGAATTGGTTGACCGCAAGGAAAAGGTCCTGATACTGATGGTCGTCAAGGTCCACCGTCCTGAGCCTGGTTCCCTCGATCCGGCAATGCAGGGAGAGCATGTTCTGAACGATCTGTTGCGCGCTCATTTCAAGCGAGTAGAGCACGACCGGCTTGCGTTCGACATAGGCTACATGATGCAGGATGTTGAGCAGGAGGCTCGTCTTCCCGACGCTCGGACGCGCGGCGACTATGATGAACTCGCCGTTCTGGAATCCGCTGGTTATGTTGTTAAGGTCATTGAAGCCGGTAGGCATTCCGGTGACCGCGCCCTTCAGGTCGTTTTCGGCGCGCCTGTCAATAATCCGGATGAGTTCCTTGAGCGTTTCGGACACCTTCTGGACTTGGCGGGTGGAGCGCAGGTCCTTAAGCTCGAACACCTCCCGCTCGGCCCGGTCCAGAAGTTGCTCCACGTCGGCGCTTTCCATGTAGGCCTCTTTCTGAATCTCCGACGCGGTTTCGATAAGCTTCCGGCGGATGGCCTTCTCCCGGACGATTCCGGCGTAATATTCGACATTTGCAACGGTGGGGACAGCCTCCTCAAGATCGAGTATATAAGCGACTCCGCCGGCGTCATCCAGCGCTGTTCTGCCCTCCGCCGCCGCCCCCTTGGACGCGGGGGGGATTTTCTTCAACTCATCGCGCAGGATGACCGGGTCCACCGTGTTATATTGGTGGTAACAGTGGACAATGGTCTCGAATATCAGGCGATGGGCGTCCTTGTAGAAGGAATCCGGCGTCAGGACACGCAGCGCCAGATCAATGGCGTCGTTGTCCAGGAGCATGCTGCCCAGGACGCCCATCTCGGCGTCAAGGTCGTAAGGCGGCACTCGTTCCGCGGCGCCTTCAGGGCCCATTTCCGTTAGCTCCTAACGCCGAAATCCAGGGCCGTGTTCGAATTGAGCCGCCCGTGACCGGCCAGGGTCGCGCCTACTGCCCGGCGGGTTCTTCCGCGGATTCCGCATCTGCGGCGTCCCCCTCGGACGCCTCCGGTTCGGACTGCCGCGCTATCTGCTCCTCCGTGGCCACGACCACTCTGATTGAGGCTTTCAATTCCCTGCCGAACCGCAGCGGCACTGTGTATTCGCCCAGGATTTTTATCGGTTCGTCAAGTTTTATCTGTCCAACCTCTATCGGGATGCCCAACAGGTTGACCACTTCCGCGATGTCGGCCTCGCGAACGGCGCCGAAAAGGTGTCCTTCATCGTTGGCCTTGACCGTAACGACGCAGGAAAAGTCCGTGAGGCGCTCTATCAGCCCTGCGTACTTCGCTCTCTCGGCCGCGTCCAGCACGTCCTGCCGCTTGCGGGCCGCTTCGGCCTCCTGCATTGCCTGCTTGGTCACGACGCTGGCCATCCGGCGGGGGAAAAGGTAGTTGCGCGCGTATCCGGTCGCAACATTGACAATCTCGCCGACCCGGCCCAGGTCTTCCACGTTCTTCTTCAAAACAACTTTCATCTCTGACCTCTGTATGCGCGCGCCGGCGTTGGAGGGGCCGGGCGCATGTCGTCGTGATTCGGGGCTTACGCCGTGTATGGCAGCAGACCGAGGAACCTGGCCACCTTGATGGCCTTCTTCATGCTTCTCTGGTGTTTGCTGCAGTTGCCGGAGCGCTTGCGGCTGAACATCCTGCCCTGCGACGTAAGCAGTTTCTGCAGGGTGTTCATGTCCTTGTAATCCACCTCGCCCACATTGGCGCGGCAGAAACGGCACTTCAATTGCTCCGCGTATCTGATTCGCTTCTTCTTCTCTCGCTTGGGCATCGTTTTTCCTTAAAACTAGAACGGAATGTCGTTGTCAGGCACGTCGTCGTCCGGAGGCGGGGGCTGCATGTCGGCCTCCTGGTCCATCGGCGGCTGAGACTGCTGTTGCTGCGGGCGTTGCGGCGGACGCTGCCCGCCGGGACTGCTCATCGGCCTGCTCTGCGGCGCGCCGTCCGGCGCGTCTGCGCGTCCGCCGATGAACTGGAAGTTCTCCACCACGACCTTCAGCTTGCTGCGCTTCTGGCCGCTCTGGTCCTCCCATGCGTCCAACTTCAGCCGGCCTTCCACGAACAGGGGGCGTCCCTTGCTCATGTACTGGCAGAGGACTTCGGCGCTGCGGGCCCACGCCTCGCAGTCCACGAAGCAGGCTTCTTCCTTCTGCTGCCCGTCCTGGCCTTTGTAGCGGCGGTTCACCGCCAGCCCGAACTGAGCCACGGCCTGTCCGGACGGCGTGTAGCGCAATTCCGGATCGCGGGTCAGGTTGCCCATCAGAAGAACTTTGTTGAAGTTGGACATCGTTTATCGCCTCCTTGTTCCGGCGGTCTCAACCGATCCGCCGGCCTAATTTTCTTCGGAGGATTCTTCGTCGGACGATTCCTCGTCTGATTCGTCGGAGCTTTCGTCTGAGGACTCGTCTGAGGACTCTTCTGAAGACTCGTCCGAATCATTTTCGGAAGCATCCCCTGTCGCGGCGGGTATCTCGCCGGGCGCTTCGACCTCAGCGGGCGGAGGCTCAGGCCTGGATACGAGGTTGCCCTCGTCGTCGTAGACCTCCCCGATCGGGTCGTCAACGAAGTCGTCAACAAGGATAATGTGCCTGATGACGGATTCCGACAGGGTGAAGGACCTGCGCATGGTCGCTATCGCCTCCGGCGGAGCGTTGAAGTGGATCAGGATGTAGGTCGCGCGCTTGTGCCTGCGGATGTCGTAGGCGAGCTTGCGTTCGCCCCACTTCTCCGTGCGCACTATCTCGGCGCCGTTGGCTTTCAGAATTCCCTGGATGTTTTTCAACACGGACTTGATGTCCGTGCTGGTCTCGGCCGGGTCGGCCAAGAACATGCCCTCATAAAGTCTCAAGCTTTCTCCTCCTGTCCGCCCGGCGTTCTCCAGTCTGAACCCGCGCGCGCCGTCCGCGCGCAGCGGCCGTTGAGAACGTCAGTTGAATCTGTTCATGCACTCGTCTATTCCTTCCCTGGCCCAGGCCTCTGCGGCGTCCGCCGCAAGGGCGATCGAGCGTTCGATCTCCTCGCGCTCGCCGTTACGGAAGGCATCCAGAACGAAATCCTTCGCAATCACGCCTTCCGGCAGTGGGCCGATGCCCAGCCTGAGCCGGGGATAATCCTGCGCTCCCAGCGCTCCCTCGATGGACAACAGGCCTTTGTGTCCGCCCGCGCCGCCTTTCGGCCTTACGCGCATCGCGCCCAGCGGAAGGGCCAGATCATCGCAGATCACCAGAAGCTCGTCCCGCGAACAACCGGTTTCGTCCAGAATCCCGGCCACACATTCGCCGCTAAGATTAACATAAGTCAGCGGCTTTGCAAGGACAAGCTTGCCGTTTGCCGTGGCTGCGCGGTAGACCAGCCCCCGGGATTGCTCCCTGGGTCCTGAAGCCCTGAGCCTTCCGGCGAGCGCGTCAATCGTCCTGAAACCCACGTTATGCCGCGTCTCGGCGTACTGCGCGCCGGGATTGCCAAGACCGACGATCACCTTCATCGTCATGCTCCCAGCCGCGCCGTAAAGCGGGGATTCGCAAAAGGGAAGGCCTTACTACTTCTCCTTCTTTTCCTTCTTCTCTTCCTTGGCCGGCTTCTCGGCTTCCTCGCCTTCCGCGTCTTCGTCTTCCTTCTTGCGGCCGATCACTTCCGGTTCGGTCGCTCCGGCTTCCGCGCCTTCTGCCGGCGCGGCTTCTTCCTCCGCTATCTGCTGACGGATGGCGACAACCAGGTGCTCGGGGGAAACCTGCGGAACGACTCCTTCGGGGAAGGTCAGGTCCCGGACAAACACCTGATCGCCGATGGCCATCTTTGCGACCTTCACCTTGATTTCGTCAGGTATTGACATCACGGCCGCCTCGACTGCGATCTCGTGCATCACGTGGTCCAGCACTCCGCCGGCGGCAAGGCCTTCCGGGGTTCCGACCAGGTGGATCGGCACCGTCACGGTCACGCGCTCGTCCATCGAGATCCTCATGAAGTCCATGTGTATCACGAAATCGCCCATGGAATCATATTGAACCTCTTTGACAAGCGCGGGCTGGTTGATGCCCTCGCCCTGGATTTCAACCACGCGCGTGGCGTGGCTTATCATCCTGCGAACGTCCTTGTCCTCAATGGCAAGATGCACCGGCGTTTCGCCGTGGCCGTACATGACTGCTGGCACTTTGCCCGCCCGGCGCACGCGCATTGCTTCCTGCTTCCCAGAAACCGTCCTTACGGACGCCGCCAACTTGATTGTTTCCATCTCTTCTCGCTCGCTTCGGATCGGCCGCGACCGGCGCGCCGGCTTGGCGCTGGCTACCCGGCCTGGACTCGAACCAGGAATAGAGGAACCAAAATCCTCTGTGTTACCAATTACACCACCGGGTATCCCCGTCGCTAGTCAATGGACAAAACGGCTCCAGTGTTTGCGCTTGTCACAAGCCTGGCGTAGCGCGCCAGGCATCCTGTCTTCACCTTCGGCTGCGGCGGCTTCCAGTTCGCGCGACGCCGCTTCAGCTCCGCGACGCTTACGCGCAGCTCCAGCTTCCGCCTTTCAAGATCAAATTCGATCACATCGCCGTTCCGGACCAGCGCCAGCGGTCCGCCTGACATGGCTTCCGGGGAAGCGTGGCCGATGCACGGCCCGCGCGTCCCGCCGCTGAACCGCCCGTCGGTGACCAGCGCCGTGGTCTCGCTCAAACCCATCCCCGTGATCGCCGAAGTCGGGCTGAGCATCTCCCGCATCCCCGGCCCGCCCTTCGGGCCTTCATAACGGATGACGACAAAATCCCCGGCCTTGACCTTTCGCGCCATGATCGCCGCCATGGCTTCCTCCTCGCTGTCGAAACAGCGAGCCGGCCCGGTGAAGCTCCGCGCCTTCTCCGGCAGGGCCGTCTGCTTTATCACCGCTCCGTCCGGAACAAGGTTCCCCTTGAGAACCGCTATGCCCCCCTCGCGCGAATACGGTTTTTCCATGGGGAGAATCACGTTCTCGTCAAGAACTTCCGCGTTCCGGGCTATGGCATGGACGCTGCGCCCCGTCACGGTCGGGCAATCCTTGAGAACCTTCTTCAGACGCTTGAAGACGGCTGGAATGCCGCCGGCCCAATAAAGGTCCTCCATATAATGCCGCCCGGAGGGCAGCAGGTCGGTAATCTTCGGAACTTTGCGGCTGATTTCGTCGAAACGCTCCAGCGGGATGACGATTCCGGCCTCCCGCGCAATGGCCGGGATGTGCAGGCAGGTGTTCGTTGAGCCGCCCAGCGCCATGTCCACGGAAATGGCGTTGTCGAACGCCGCTGCGGTCATGAATCGCCGCGCTGTCAGGCCTTTCAGGACAAGTTCCACGATTTTCTGACCGCTGCGATAGGCGATTCTGTCCTTGTCGCTTACCACCACCGGGCAGGCCGCGCATCCGGCCAGCGAGAGGCCGAGAGCCTCCGTAACGCATGCCATTGTGTTTGCCGTGTAAAGCCCCTGGCATGCGCCGGCGGTCGGGCAGGCCTCAAGTTCCAGGCAGCCCAGTTCGATCTCGTCAATCTCCCCGGCGCGCCACTTTCCGACGGCCTCGAAGGTGTCCGCCACCAGGTTTGTCCTGCGGCCCCTTCTGCGCCCGCTCATCATCGGTCCGGCAGTGATGGCTATGCACGGAATGTCCAGCCTCGCCGCGGCCATCAACATGCCGGGCGTTATTTTGTCGCAGTTGGTCAGCAGCACAAGGGCGTCAAGCCGGTGCGCCTCGGCCACGCATTCCACGGCGTCGGCGATGATTTCCCTGGTCACCAGGGAGTAGTGCATCCCGCGATGGCCCATCGCGATTCCGTCGCAGACGCCCGGGATGCCGAAGGTCATGCTTATTCCGCCTCCGGCGTGGACGCCCTTCTCGATTGCGCGCTCAAGCCGGCGCATCTGCGTATGCCCGGGGATCAGATCGCTGAAGCTCGAGGCAAGACCCACGAGGGGCTTTCGCCCGACTTCCTCGGGGCAGAGGCCGTCCGCGTAGAGCAACGCCCGCGCGGGCGCGCGCTCCGGACCGCCGGTCGCAACGCTGCTGCGCAACGCCGGCTTCCCAGCCTTCTTCCTGGCCACGGTTCTCTCTCCGCGACGATGTTAAATCAAAAGGCAGACGCTCCCCGCTCGGTTCTCACAAGGAAGGGACCGGGAAGCGCCTTCAATATGGAGGACGCCGTACGTGGCATCCTCCGGAGCCGAAAGCGAATATGATACATTGCTCCGGGAATCTTGTCAAGCAGAGCCGCGCCCTATTCCCTGATTTTCCGCGCCTGTTTCAGGACATCTTCCGGGGCGGTTATCAAGCCTTGCCTTCTTCCCGGCCATGTGCAGGAAGCGGAAATTGCCTTCGGACAACATCATTAGGCGATTTCTCATCACGCGGTTTAACATTGCAATATTTTATGATTATGAATTCCACCCCGGGAAACCCGGGAACATTTTCGCAATGATCAGGCTTGCAGAAAGGTCATGGGATAATGCTCATCGCCATTGCAAGGGCCGTGATTACATGCTCAGCGAAATGTCTGCGCAGGATGTTTATATACATTTGACACGAATCAGTGAGGTGGGAACTTGACGTTTCCGGACATGTGGATTAAATTATGCGCTGCTGGAATGAAGCGTATTTTGTGAAGGGCGGATCGTCAGGGAGAAGACAGGGAGCATGGCGAGCGGGAATCCCGACAGGAGCGGCCCGGGCGCGGCAGGAAGGAAGGAACAACCCGCCCGCAGAGAGAATCCCCGCATCGGGGGATACGAGCTTATCAACGTCATCGCAAAGGGCGCGCACGGGACAGTATATAAAGCGAAGCAATTGAGCGTGGACAGGATCGTCGCGCTCAAGATTCTCGATCAGACGGCCCCGATGGACCCGAAGGCCGCCAAGCGCTTTCTGCAGTCCGCCCGCATGACGGCCCGGTTGAACCATCCGAATATCGTTCGCGGGATAGACTGTGGGGTGATCTCGGGGCGCTGTTACCTGGTAATGGAATACGTGGAGGGGGTGCAACTGAGCAAGATTCTCGAGAAGAGGAGCAAGCTCAAGGAGGAAACTGTCATACTGCTGGCGACACAGGTGGCACGCGCTCTCTCCCATGCGCACTCGATGGGCATCATCCACAGGGATATCAAGCCAGAGAACATCCTGGTCACATCCGACGGGGTAGCCAAGCTTGCCGACATGGGGCTTGCCAAGTCGGTCGAACCGGAGGTTGACGGCGCACCCGTCATGCAGGAGGCGACGCCGATTGACGATCATCTTTTCACCGTCGGGACCCCAGCTTACACGTCCCCGGAGCAGGTTCGCGGCGGGAAGGAACTGGACACCCGCTCGGACATGTATTCCCTGGGCATCATGATGTTCCAGATGCTGACGGGGAACCTGCCTTTCAAGGGCAATGCCGTGGAAACGCTGGCGGCGCACATAACCAAGCCGCTTCCTTCCGTCAGGGAATCCGCGCCCGAGGTATCGGAGTTGACGGAAATGATCGTGCATAAAATGGCCGCAAAAGACCCTGAGAAACGATATCAGGCGCCTTCGGAACTTCTCTCGGATCTGACCATGGCAATCGCGCAGATTCGAGGATACAAGCTTATTGAGAAATCCGGCGCTGGAGCAGTGGCCGGGAAGGCTATTCTGCCGTCGGACCGGGTCAGGCAGAAGAAACTGGATGAAGTCAGGGCATCAGGCGCAGTCGCCGGGGGGAAAGGCAAATCATTCTCTACCATTGCGGAAATGCCGGCGGTTCAGCCAATAAGCGGGCTTCATTCCCCAATATCCGATTTGGATGCGGGAAAACGCGACCGTGAAATCACTGACATATTCAACGCGGCGGCTAAACCCGTCGGAGACAGGCTTTTCATAACGGTTTTCCAGGGCAGCAGCAATCCGAAGAAGCTGGCGTTGACAGAGAACGAGGAAATCGCCATCGGACGCGACGCGACGCAGGCGGAAATGGTGATTGATGACAACATGGTCAGCCGCAGGCATTGCGTGCTTACCAAAATGGGATCGCGCGTGCTTGTGAGGGATTGCGGCAGTCTGAATGGAACCTACGTCAATGACAACAGGATCGAGATCGGCTCGCTTGTGGATGTGGGCGGGAAGATAAAGATCGGCCATACGGTATTTGAAGTGAGGACAGCGTAGCGCCTCCGGGGCTGGAGTTGCCGCCCGATGGGCAGAACCGCGAATATTCATGGCGCGCGCAGAACTCTGCGACTGATGTCGGCGTTGCTGGCCCTGACCGCTGTCGCAATGATTACGCTGAAATGGGACGCGGCGATAAAATCCGGGAAACGCGAAAGGGGGATTACTCCTGTCAACCCGGAAGCGGAAATCTCGATTCTCGAAGAATCAATATATGGCGAATCCAGCAATACCGGTTCGCAGGATTATTCCGGCATTCTCCCCCCCGATTTCTTCCGAAACGTCAGGGACCAGCACCCGCTGCGTCGCGTTGAGGGCGGCTATGTGACCATTGTTGAACCGGACCTGCTATGCGCCATCTGCAACCGGATTCATACGATTGGTCAAACCGGCCTGACCGCCGCCGAAATACCTTACAACTACGACGATTTCGAAAACCATCCGGATCGTCTCCGCGGCAAGGCGTTGCGCGTGAAAGGCAGGCTGATCAGGCTGAAAATGAAAAGTCTGGGGAGCCATACGGATTGCGTTGTTACCGAATTGTGGGAAGGGACGATACTCGACGACGATCAATGCCACTACAACTTCTACGCGCTGAAACGCGATCCCGGATTGAGGCCGGGGGGCGACACTGTCGAGGCCATGGGCGTCTTTTTCAAGAACATCCGTTATCCGACGCGGGGCGGTTCGGACTTAGCCACTCCGCTAATAATCGCCTTGGATGTTAAGAAAATAACGGCATGGACCGGAAGGACGGATTCCGGTAATCGTCTCCATGTCGCTGTTTTGGTTATCTCCTGCGCAATCGTGATTCTTGTTGTCGGAGGGATACTGCTGGAAAGGCGGAGACGCAGGAATTTCTGGAATACAGTCGGCTGATCCGGTCATGTCCGCCATCTCAAGACGAAAAAGCAGATGAAAAAGTCGTCATCCCGACGCTTCAAAATCGTTTCAAGAGCATGTAGAATATGCGACGGTAAGCTTGGCCTGCGTTAATCAGGCGCAGTTCAAAAGGGCGATTCATCCGGGGGCGCATACCAGCCCCGGGCAGTCGTCCGTGGATCGGCAGAAGTCTGATCATTGGCTGTTGCCCGAACACTCTGAGGAAAGAAAATGGGTGGTTCTGACGACGAAACCGGTGAATTTCTGTCTCCCGACAGCGGTTCCCCAATGAACGAGTCCGGGAGCGCGGACGACGAGACCAGCGAATTCGGACCGGAGACGGCAGTACCCGAAAAGAAAGAACCTCAATCAACCTCGAAGGCGCTGACGCAGCATGTCGTCGTCCAGTGCCCTAATTGTGGCAACACCTTCCAGTCGCAACAAAAGGAAGGCGAGGGGCCTGAGATCACATGCTCCAAGTGTGGGACCAAATTTGAACCGACCGATGTGACGGCGTTCCGCGCGCTTGAGATGACCAGGACGGTCGGCAGCCCGGTCACAGAGGAGATGGAGACCTCCAGCGAGCGCACCCGCACAATCGGCGGGGTTGTGCGCCAGGGCGATCCTTACATAGGGCGAACGCTGGGCGGGCGATACAAGATCAACAAGCGCATCGCTTCGGGCGGATGGGCGACGGTTTATGACGCCACCCGCCAGATGTTGGACGTCGAGCAGCCCGTCGCGGTGAAGATTCTTCACCTCGGCCTTGCGCTGGGTGACGACACTCTGCGGCGTTTCCACAATGAAGTAAAAACGATCGTCTCCCTGCAGCACCCGAACGCCGTGCACATATACGATTTCGAGCAGGAAGACGAAACGACGATCTACATCGCAATGGAGCGCATTTTCGGTCGCTCCCTCAAGGAGAACATGAGGGATGAAAACGCGGATATGAATCCGAAGCGCATTATTAACATCATGGTGCAGGTTTGTTCCGTCCTGTCAGCGGCTCACGGCATGGGCATCGTCCACAGAGACGTGACGCCCGGCAACATAATGCTCGTCGAGGCCGTCGAGGGCAGGTCGGAAATGGTAAAAGTGTTGGACTTCGGCATCGCCAAGTTCCAGTCACAGGAGGCCACGCTCACTCAGGGCGGAGTAGGCACTCCGCCCTACATGGCGCCCGAGCAGTGGATGGGCGAAGGCGACCATCGGCTTGACCTTTACGCGCTTGGCGTCGTCCTTTACGAAACGATCGCCGGCCACCCGCCGTTCCAGGGCAACGCCGCGTCGCTCATGATGCAGCACATAAAGGAAGATCCGCCGGAGATTCCGGCGGAAGTCTTCAATGAAAAACCGGGGCTGATCCCACTGAAGGACATCGCGCTGCGCTGCCTTCAGAAGAAGCCGGAGGACCGTTACGCTTCCGCGGAGGAAATGTCCGAAGACCTTCAGCTTGTGCAAAGATCGCTCAACAATCCCGAGCTGCTGGCCGAAGGACTTTCAGCCATACGCGAGCAGGAAGGGCTGCCCGCCGCCCCGGTCTTCAAACATAGAAAAGGCAAGAAGGGCGTCTACGTGATTCTGGCCGTCCTTGTAGTAGCGGTTGTAGGATTGGGTCTGGTGCTGGTGACGCAGAAACCCGAGCCCGGAACCGTTCCGGGGGGGGTAGCCGGGGGCAGCAACATCCCGAGCACCGGTCCGGGCGGCGCGCCAGCCAGACCCTCTCCCCCCAAAATGAACACCGAGGAGGTTCAAGCCTTCTCCGTATTCGAGGAACAACTCAAAGCGGCGGGTCAGGCCGCCGACGGTTCGGATTATCCGACCGCACTGGGCAACCTGAAGGAAGCGGATCAGCAACTCTCAAAGGTGCGCGAAGAAATCGTCGCTGACAAGGTCAAGGACTTGGGGCTTGAGGCGACTCGCAACAGGATTCTACAGGGACTGTTGAGCCAGGCGGCGGAGCTTGGCGGGACGTCCAAATGGGAGGACGCCGACCGTCTGTACGAGCTTGTCCGCAGTTATCCGAAAGCCAGCGAAACGCTCCAGGAGAGCGCGCGCCTGAACCAGTTCGATCTGCGGTTCCGCAAGGGGGAGGATGAATTCCGGCGCAACAAGTTCGACGAGGCGGCGGCAAGCTGGCAACAGGCGCAGGTGCTTGCGAAAAGTCCCCGCGAAAGCGAGCGCATCGCCGAGGGGATGAAGTCCATCGAGAAGCGCAGGGAGGAGATGAACTCAACCAAGCGCGAGGTTGAATGGGCGCAGGCGCTGCAGACCGACTTTGGGCAACTCAGCAAGGAAAACAAGTTTGTCGAGTTGCGCGACATGCTCCAGAAGGCGTCCGATGAGGCTCCTTCGGCCGATCTTAAGACGTGGCTGGCCTCCGCGTCAAACGTCATGCAGATGCTGGCAATCGAGAAGACGGAAGGGCTGGACGCGGCGTTGCCCAAGCCGATGGCGACAAGGCCGGCCACAGCAGAGGCGGACAGGGCCTTGCGCGACGTGGAGGACTGGCTGCGGCGATGGACGCGCGCGTATCCTGAAGTCCTCCAGCAACTGGAAAAGGCGAAGAAAGACGCCGGGGAGTTCCGGTGGGACGACGCGCTGCGCTCGGTCAACGACGCGCGCTCCGTCGGAACGCGCTCCGGCGTGACGCTTACGCAAAGCCTGAACAATCGCATTGACGTGCTGGAAAACAAGGTCAAATCCGCCAAGGACACCTTTGACGGCTTGCGGGCGCGTTCTGAAACGCTGACCAGGGAAACGCTGGCAGGCAAGATGGATCCGGCCTTGCTCTCGCAGCAGGCCGCCACGCTGCGAGCCGAGACAGAGCTTGCTCAGAAAACCCATGGCGTCGAGACGCCGCAACTGATCGCCACCGCCGACAAGATCATAAATTACAACACCGGCGTGCAGGCCCTGATGTCCTGGGATTTCCCGACCGGAACCGATGCCCTTGTGAAAGCCGGCGATTTCGCGGACGCGGCCCAACTCGTCGCTTGCGCCAAGGGGCTTGAGAAGGGCAACGGAGCCGAGTTTGCCAGGCGAGTGGTGGAGAAGCGGCTTGAACTCAAGTGCGACGGCATTATCATCGCATGCCAGGGGCTTTCGGAGGCCATGAACAGTTGGGCCGATTACGAAAAGGCGCTGTCCGACGGCGACTTGAACCGACTGGAAGTCCTGGTGGCCGGAATGCCGGAGGAAAGGCGTAATGAACACATCCGCACATGGCAGAAGCTGTTCATGTATTATCCGAAGCTCAGCTTCAAGGGTCAGGTAGCGGACCTTTCCCGCGCCAAGACGGGCGAATTCAGGATGAAAATCAGCGGAAAACTCATTCTTCCCGACTACGCGGGCAACCCCCTTGCGCAACGCAACGACGGTCAGACTGATTTCTACATGAGCCTTCGCGAGGAGGGCGGCAAGTGGAAGGTGGTTGACATCAGCGTTGAGGCGCCAGGCTGAGACAAATGACAACGAAAGAATCGTCGGAACAGGTTCGAAAGGATATGCGTCACATGCGAAGCGATTTCAGAAAAGCCGCCGTGCTGTTCGGTCTGGCGCTGGCTGTGTGCCTGATGTTCTGCGGCGCGCAGGCGCAGGAAACCGCCCCGCCGGTCACCGAGGCGATACGTTACAACGAAGCCACGGGCAGTTTTGTGAGGATGAACGATGCGGCGCCTCCTCTGGGACGCGTGGGGCGGATTGATAAACGCCGTGTTGCCATGACCATCACGGGCGACGCTTCCGCGCTACGACTGCCGATGGATGTCATTTCCTATGAGTGCGTTGACGCGACGCGCAACCCGTTTAACGGAGAGATCGTCCATCTGCTGGCCTCCCGAACGGCCCGGATTCGCATAACCGAGATTGCCGCGGACGGGCGCTCCGGAACCGGGGAACTTCAGTTCATCTACGCCGGTCCAGGCATTTCTCCGGGCAATATATTTTATCCGGAGAAAAACGGCGGGCCGGTGGTCTCCATGGAATCGCTTTTCATTGTCCGGGAGGGCGGAGACGCCGAGGCCGGAATTCCGGTCAGCGTGATGACGGGCGCGACGCGCGGAGTCCCCAACATCGCCGTCAGGGCCCGAGCCGCGCTGCTCTTCTGCATGAAGGCATGGGACCCGGAAGGCGACGCCTTCAAACTGAACTGGACATGCACGGAAGGTGCCTTCGGCAACGCGAAAAAGAGCGCAAGCGTTGCAGGGCAGTTTTCCTACTGGATCGCTCCCGCGTTGGAACGCGAATCAACGGTAACAATACAGGTATGGGGAACAGACGCCGGCGGAAATACCGGCAGCGCCATTTCCATTCCGGTCAAAGTGGCGGCGGCGGAGCGCACGCCGTCTTACAAATATCTCGGCACGCTGGGCGGATTCTTCTCTGCCAAGCAAGCGACGGATGTGGCTATGGATTCGCTTTACCGGATATACATCCTGGACGAAGGCGAGAAGTCAATACTCGTCTACAACTGCCTCGGTCAGAGACTGAAGACACTTAAGGCCATGCAGGATCCGCTGACCACACTGGTCAATCCCATGCGGATCGCCGTTGGCAGAGACGACAGCCTTTACATCCTGGACAGGGAGGATTCCGCAGTCTACCGCCTTGACCGCGAATTGAAGTGGAAGGCGCGATTCATTGACGAGGATGACGGAATCGGCAAGGAAGCGGCGGACATTGCGGGCGGAACAGGCGAGCGTTGCTACTACGTTGACGCAAGGAGCAAGGGCAAGAAAGAGGTCCGCGTCTACGCGCAGTCCAGCGCGCCCCGTTCGTTCATCAGGCTCGGCGGCGAAGGCCGCCGCGGGCACAGTCACCTGCTGACCGAACCGACAGCCATGGCCGTAAGCCCCGACGGGACGGTCTACGTAGCCGACGGTGGTGGAGAATCCGCGCTTAATATCTACGGGCGGGACATGACCGCCGTTCCGGCGAAGCGCTATCCCGACGGCATCGCGCAGGTGAGTTCCATGGAAGTTTCCGCTACGGGCGATTTCATCTTCATGATGGACGCCTCGACCCAGCGGATCGGACGCATTCAGTTAAAGGGCGAGGATCCGGGTAAGGTCCTTGATCCTGCAGGACTGAATCTTGCCGGGGCGTCTGTCTGCGCCGACCCGATGGGCAACATGGCCGTGCTGTGCCCGGGAACCGGATCAGTGGAGCTTCTTGATCCGGACGGGAGGCAGTTGGCCACGATACTTGGCAACCGCGTGCAGGGCGGGCAGGCGCTGTCCATCTGCGGATGCGATGACATCGCAGTGCTTGATACAGGCGCAAACCGCGTCCTCGGCTACGACCGGCGCGGGATTCAGAAGCTCAACATGCCTCTGAGGGGCGTTTCTGGAATGACTCTAGACGTGGCGATCAGCCCCAGCGGAAACTACTTCGTCAGCGACGGCAAGAAGGTTCATATCTTCGACTCGTCCGGACGCAAGCAGTCCGCCTTCGGCAAGGATGGCGCGGCGGGCGAAGACTTTGGCCGGGCAGTGTCGGTCTGCTCTGACCGCGCGGGTATAATCTACGTTCTTGACGCGGCCGCCGCGCAGGTCTTCGAGTTCAACGAGAAAGGCGAACGACAGGGCAACCCGATTGGCTTCCTACAGACAGACGGCGCTCCGGCCAGGGGCGGACTGGCGGAGCCGGTCAGCGTGGCCGCAAGTCCGGACGGGCGCGTCTACGTGCTTGACCCCAAGGGCGAGATGGTAGCCGTCTATCAGGAGAGGGTCTTTGAAAAGAACGTCTCGCTGAAAGGGCCGTTCCGCGGTCCGATCAAGATGGACGTTGACACGCTTGGAAGGATTTATGTCCTTGACGCCGCCAATGTTCACTGCGTAAGCCTCAAGGAGGAATCTGTCATCAGTTCCGTCCCGCTCTCCGGCGGCGCGGCGGCCATACAGAGGCCGACGGACCTGGCGGTCGGGGACCTGGGTGCGGTCTACGTTCTTGACGGTGGCACAAACCTGATTCACAAATTTGACTGGTAGCTCCGGCGAAGGCTCAACGGTCACGCAAATGCGTTGGTCCCGGCATGCGAGGGGAAGGACTGGGGGGCCGCGTTCCCTTGAAGGCAGCCTGAAGTCCCACGCTCTCACCTTCCTGCGGGATCGCGTCTGGGGGATTCTCGCAGCCGCGACGATACTGGTGTCGCTCTATTGCATCGCCCGCAGGGGGCTGGGGGTCTGGGAAGAGCGCCTCGCATGGACGGCGCTCATAACCGCCTCATACTCCTTTGTCGCCGGTATTCTCCTTGTCTTCAGCCGGGAGAAACTTGCCGACTTCAAGGTGCAGCTTGACTTGGCAAGGGAGCGCATCGGCGTCCTGGAGGCCGAGGGGCGGGACTATCGCCGGCGCATTGACGAGCTTTCAACCCTGCGCGAAGTGGCTTACGTCGTCAACCTCGAGGAGGACTTCGACATCCTGCTTGAGAAGGTGCTGGAGCTTGTCGCGGCCCTCATGGAGCCGACGACGATACTTGTCATGCTGGTTGACGAGGAAACCGACCGTTTGAAACCCGCCGCGCGGTGGGCCGCCGGGAAGACGGAGTTCGGCGCGAAGGTCACGGCCGGCGCGATTCCGAACTTCCGCCCCGCCATGTTCCAGAGCCAGAGCATGGTGCTGAATTCCTACGAGGAGGAAGTTCACGCAGTGCTTCCGTTGCGCGTCGGGGACGACGTCATCGGCGCGATGTTCCTCGTCTTCTCCGCCGGGCCGGCAGCCGGTTCCGACGTCTGGATGCAGGATTTCAGCAATCGCTACCGCGTCCTGCTCCAGGAAATCGCCAGGCATCTCAGCCTTGCCGCCAAGACGAAGTATCTGCACACCATTGCAGTCGTTGACGGACTGACCGGACTTTTCACAAAACGTTATTTCCAGGAGCAGATCGCCGCCCATGCCGACCGCGCCGCGCGCAGCAGCGAGCCGTTCTCGTTCATCATGTTCGACATTGACCACTTCAAGCGCGTCAACGACACCTACGGCCACCCCACCGGCGACCGCGTCCTCGTCGGCGTGGCGAAGATCATCCGGAGCAGCCTGCGCAAATATGACACCTCCTACCGCATAGGCGGCGAGGAAATGGCCGCCATCCTGCCCGGAACAGGCAAGGATACAGCCGCCCAAGTGGCCGAGCGGATAAGGCAGAAGGTGGAGGCCAACGTCTTTCATGGCGAGAACGACGAAGAGATCAAGGTGACTATAAGCTCCGGCGTAGCAGAATTCGGCCATGAAATACGGAACGGTGAAATCCTGGTCTCCAGGACGGACTCCTGCCTCTACCGAGCCAAGAACGGCGGCAGGAACAGGGTCGTTGTTGACGGCGTAAGCGAAACCCCCGGCGGGCAGACCGGACCCTCCCCGGCGCAGCCGGCGGATGGAGAAAGACATGAAACCGAAAGAAAGAGTTGACGCAGCCATCAGGCACATTGATACGGACCGAGTGCCGATAGACTATTTCGCCCGCGCGGAGGTTTCGCAGGCTCTTGTCAAACTGCTCCGCCTGCCGCCCGGGCAAAGGCTCGATGAGCGCCTGGGCTGCGACATACGCGGCGTCGGCCCGTCCTTCAAGAAGCCCGCCGCAGACCTTGCCTACGCCGATCCTACGATCCGCGTTGATCCGGGCGACATATACCGCGACATCTGGGGCGTCGGCTTCAAACCCAACCAGACGGCCACCGGCTTCTATATGGACCTCAGCGATTACCCCCTTCGCGGGATACAGACGATGGACGAAATCGAAAGCCATCCCTGGCCGACTGCGGACATGTGGGACTACTCAACCATCGCGGACCAGGCGCGCAGCGTCTCCGACTACTGGGTCTGGGCGCACAGTCGTGGCATATTCGAGATAAGCTGGTTCATCCGGGGGTTCGATGAGTTCCTTGAGGACATGGCCGTCCGCCCCGAACGCGCCAATGCCGTCATGGACCGCGTCCAAGCGTACCTCATGGACCGAACGGAGCGCATCCTCCAGGCCGGCGACGGCCTCATTGACATGATGGAATACAACGACGACGTCGGCGGGCAATACGGCCTGCTGATGAGTCCGGCAATGTGGAGGCAGTTCATCAAGCCGCGCATGGCCCGGTTCATCGCCATGTGCCGCGAATACGGCGTCCGGATCAGGTTCCACTGCTGCGGCGGATGCCGCCCCATCATCAACGACCTTATCGAAATCGGCGTGGACGTGCTCAACCCCGTCCAGACCGTGGCGGACGGCATGGAGCCGGAAGGGCTGAAGCGCGACTTCGGCGACCGCATCACCTTCAACGGCGGGATTGACACGCAGCAACTGCTCCCTTACGCGACCGAAGACGAGGTCCGCGCCGAAACGCGCCGCCTGATTGATATCCTCGGGCGCGACGGTGGTTACATCCTGGCCCCCGCGCACAACTTCCAGGCGGACGTCCCGCTGCGCAACATCGTGGCGGTCTATGAAACCGCGCTGGGCGAGAAACTCGTCTGAAGGCGCGATGCCGCGGGAATAAACAATCTCGCAATCCCCGATCCAATGCGCGCGGCCTGTCCTTCGGATGCCGATTCCCCGGTTGTCAATCGCCCCCGAGCATCGTAAAATAACCTTCATCGTCAGGATTCCTTTTCGCTATGGGGAGAACTCACATGTTTGAATGCAAATCCTTCGCTATTCGTTTCGCGCTGCCGGCGCTGGCAGTGTCCCTCATCCTCGGCTGCGGCGGCGCGCCGAAGCAGTCCGGGCCGGTTGCCCCGCAAAGTCCGAAACCGTCATGGGTTGACCAGCCCTCAGGACGTTCCGCCGATGGAAAATACTTCCAGGCGGTCGGTCTGGCGTCGGCTGACCCGAACAAGGCCGCCCAGAAGGCGATCGGCAAGTCCCGCGCCCGTACCGAGATCGGCCGCATGATCAGCACGGACGTCGAGGCCATGTGCAAGGATTTCATGCAGAGCCACCGCGATTACGTAGACCCCACCAGCGCGGGGAGCATTGAGTTCGTCCAGACAGTCTCGAAATCCGTCAGTTCCGCCACGCTTGAAATGAGCGAGGTGGTTGACGGCTGGGATGATCCGGCGACGGGAGAATATTACGCCCTCGTTCAGATCCCGTCGGAGAAGGCCCGTGAGGCGGTACAGGAGCAGATGCGCCAGGCCGCTGAGGCCAACAAGCGCCGGACCTTCAAGGGGAACACCGACCAGGTTCTCGCCGGCCTGAGCGGCGAGGCGGAGAAGCGTTTCGGCGGCCCGCCCGCCGTCGCCGCCGCGCCGACTCAGCCGCCTCAGGCGCAACCTCAGACCCCGGCAGCCCAGCCGCAAACCCCGCCGGCGGCAGTTGAAAAGCCCGCAGACGCCCGTCCGGTCGCGAGCGGAACGCCCAAGCCTGGCTGGATTGATACGCGAACGCATCCGCAGTATCCCCCCGGCCTGTTCTGGACCGCCGTAGGTCTGGGCAACACGGTCGCCAAGGCCGAGGTTGCCGGGCGACAGGAACTCGCCCAGCAGGTCGCCGTCGAGATCAAGTCCCGCATCCGCGACGAAATGGGGCGTCAGGCAAGCGAGAAGGAGAAACAGAGCTGGGAGCGATATGAGTCCGAGGCTGAGCTTACGGCCCAGCAGTCAATGATCGCAACCAAGGTCGGCGCGTCGTGGTCAGACGGAGAGGTCGTCTACGCGCTCGTCGTCATGGACCTGGAGGCTGCGGCGCCGGAATATCGCAAGCAGATCGCCGAACACCGCAAGAATATGACATCATATTATCTCGGCGGCGGCAACGCCCCCGGCGCAGAGCAGGCCGTCGCGCAGGGAAATCTGGTTCTCGGATTCTCGAACCTGAAGAAGGCCGAGGAAGAGGTCAGGCAGGCGAACGCAAAGGAAATAGCCCTCCGACTGATCCTGAAGACGCTCGGCAAGGGCGAAGACGTCGGAACCTCGCCCGTCGAACTCAGCGCGATAATCGGGCTGCGCGTCAAAACGCTCAGCGCCCTGCAACTGACCAAGGACAAGGCGACGGACGATCAGCGCGCGCGCCCCGGGGAGGCCCTCAAGCAGCCGTTGAAAATCCGCGCAGTCCTGGACCAGTCGGGAAAGGCCGTGCCGGTTGCCGGCCTGCCGCTGGTCTTCGCGCTTGACGGCGGCAAGGGCGACATCGAAACCGCGAAGCAGACAAAGTCCGATGGCTGGGCCGAATGCCGCGTCGGCAAACTGGAGCCGACGGGAAAGGTGAACAACAGGATTCTGGTTGCGATTGACGCGAAGGCGCTGGGCATTGAAGGAACAGTTGATCCGCGGCTCATCCCCGGCGAGAGCTTCACCTACCAGTTCCCGACGCCGAAGATCGCCGTCTTCCTCGTCTATCAGCACGAGAACGAGAAATCGCCAAGCACGACACAGAACGTCCTGATCGAGAAGCTGACGCAGGCCGGCTTCAAGATCGTTGACGAGACCGAGGTTCAGCGCAAGGCGCAGGAGGCCGGGTTACGCGGCGTGGAGCGCGATGCCGACGTCATCAAGGCGCTGGGCAAGGGCGCGGATTACATCGTCTTCGGCAAGGTGAACACTGAAACCTTCGGACGCAACAAAATGGGAACCGGAACGATGTTCAGCGTGAAGGCGACCGCTGCCGTGCGCATCATTGACGTCGAGACCGGCAAGGTTCTGGACGCCGTCAACGAAGAAGGACGCGGCGATCAGACGGACGACGAACGCTGGGCCGCGCGCGAGGCCGTCAAGAAGGCCGATCCCAAGGTCTGTGCGAAGGTCGAGGCGGCGTTGAAGAAATACGCGCCGCAGTAAAAAAGGACGATATCGTTCCCAATGGAATGCGGCAGCGGCTTGGTATTGCGCGGAAATTCATCCTTCCTTCCCTGCCCGCTTTTCCGCCCGCATTCGCTCGCGCACCTCGATGAAAGCGTCCGGGTGATCGAGGATAATGTAATCCGTGCCGGTCTCGATTACCTTCCGATAGGCCGCGGGGTCCTTCGCGCTCTGGCATGCCATCGTTTTTACGCCGACATCGCGGCAGGTTGACATCATCTCCGGCGTGATGCACCCGGTCTCGAACTCCACGATCCGGGCGTCGAACACGCGCTTTGCCTCACGCACGTCTTCCGGCGTGGAGACGTTCACTTTCAGCGCCAGGTCCGGGGCCGCTATCTGAAACGCCTTCTGAGTTATGGGGCTTGCCGCCCAGATGAATCCGTCCTTGTCGAATCCCGTTTCGCGGATCAGCGCGGCCAGTTCATTCACGTCGCAGGTCTTGACGTCGAAGTAGACCTTCGCGCGCCCCTTGATCCAGCGCAGGAAAGCGTCCAGACGAGGGATGCGCTGGTCGGAGAATCGCGGATTGAACCAGCTTCCGGCGTCCAGTTTGTCCACCTGCGCGGAGTTCAGCATGCAGATGGGGCCGCTGCCGTTGGTCGTGCGGTTGACCATCTCGTCATGCAGCACGTAGAAGACGCCGTCGCGGCTTGTGCGCACGTCCACCTCTACGTAGTCAACTCCCATTTCCACGCAAAGCTCTGCGGATGCGAACGTGTTCTCCGGGGCGAGTTCGTTGGCCCCGCGATGCGCCACGATCTCGATGCGCGGGGTGTCCGGCTCATCCGGTTTCGCCGCGGCGGAGGGATTGTCGGAAACTGTTGAGCGCACAGAGGCGCAGGCGGAAAGCGCTAGGCAGAAGACGGACGCGCATGCCAGGGATTGTGCAAAATGGATTGAGTGGCGGATCATGTTCATGTCCTCTTGACGCGGAGTAATCATGTTTGCGCCGGGCATGGTAACAGCGTGAACGTCGCCGGACAACCGGACGAAGCGTCAGGCGTCACAGATGCGACATTCTTCATGCTGTCAACGGCAGGGGCATGTTGATCTGTGTTACTGATGGCGTGGCGCACTTCCCGATTTGGCGGGCGAGAAACCCGCAAAGCGACTACAATGACGGAATGCAACATGATCCAAGGAGATAAAATGAGAAATGATCCTGCCCGCATCCTGTTCAGCGCGGCGGCGGTGATCGCGCTTATATCCGCCGGACTTGCCGTGGAATCGAAGGCCGGTCCGAAATCCGAAGCAAAGGAGGACGCCGTGCGACCTGAACCGACAGAACCTGGCCGCCAGGACCAGCGGAATATCCGCGCGGGCATGGAAATCCCGAACGAGGGTTACTGCGACCAACCCTACATCGTCAGAACGCGGGACGGGGCATGGCTCTGCGCGCTCACGACGGGAAAGGGGCTTGAGGGTCAGACCGGCCAGCACGTCGTGGCGACGATCAGCCCGGACAAGGGCAAAACATGGTCGGACCTTATTGATATCGAACCGGCGAGCGGGCCTGAAGCGTCATGGGTCGTGCCGCTTGTCACTCCATCGGGAAGGATCTATGCCTTCTACTCCTACAACGGCGACAACGTGCGGACGCTGAACGGCAAGAAAATCCGCGCCGATATGATGGGATGGCACTGCTTCAAATACTCCGACGACAACGGCCGGACGTGGTCGCCTGAAAGATATCGCCTTCCAATGCGCGTAACGAACTGCGACCGCGGCAACGACTGGAGGGGGGAGGTTCAGATATTCTGGGGGATAGACAAGCCGAAGGTCTTCGGCGATGCCGTCTTCCTTTCATTCACGAAGCTTGGCAGATACATCCTTGACCAGGGGGAGGGGTGGCTCTTCATGTCGGACAACATCCTGAGCGAGAGCGATCCCGCCGCAATCCGGTGGGAGATGCTGCCGGTCGGGGAGAAGGGCCTACGCGCGGACGTCTTCGGCTCAGTGCAGGAGGAGCACAACACCGTCCCTCTCAACGACGGCAAATCGCTTTACTGCGTTTATCGGACGACAACGGGGCATCCGTGCCATTCCTACAGCCGTGACCGGGGCAGAACGTGGACGACGCCGGAACACATGACGTATGCGCCGGGCGGAAGACGCATCAAGAATCCCCGCGCCTGCCCGAAACTCTGGAAGACATCCGACGGACGGTACCTCTTCTGGTTCCACAACCACAGCGGGAAGGACTTCAAAGACCGGAATCCGGCGTGGATTACGGGGGGCATCGAGAAGGACGGCATGATTCGCTGGTCCCAACCGGAAATCCTGCTCTACGATCCCGAGCCGGCGACAAGGATGAGCTATCCCGATCTCGTCGAAGAGGATGGGAGATTCTGGGTGACCGAAACGAACAAGGATACTGCCCGCGTCCACGAGATCGAGCCGGAGCTTCTGCGCGGTTTGTGGAGCCAGGACGGATCGGTACCGGCAACGCGGGACGGGCTGCTGATAGACGTCGGCGCGGATGAAATATCAAAGTCGGCTTCGTTCCCGCTCAAGCTTGACGCCGGCAAAGGCGGCGGCGTTTCGATTGACCTTTGGATAACGACTGAAAGCGCCGAGGGCGTTCGGACGATTCTGGACTCGCGCGATAACGCCGGAAGGGGAATGCTGCTTGAGACTTCAGAAGGGGGAGCCGTCAGGCTGGTTCTGAATGACGGGGCAAATTCCGCGGAGTGGACAAGCGACGCCGGTTTGCTTGCTCCGGGAAAGACGCATAACGTCGTCGCGATTGTTGACAACGGCCCGCGGATCATCGCCTTTGTCGTGGACGGCGTTCTATGCGATGGGGGGGAGGCGCGGCAATTCGGATGGGGGCGTTACGGCGGCAGAATCGGGGACGTCAGCGGTTCCGGCAATCTGAAAATCGGTTCGCCCGGCTTGAAGGACGGAATAACGCGAGTTCGCGTTTTCACAAGGGCGGTAAGGATTTCCGAGGCCGTGGCGGGTTTCAATCGGGGACTGTAGCGGAAGGTTTCAGGACTTGGTTGAGAACGACTTGCGGAGCGCCGCGACCGTCTCAGCCAGTTTGCCGACCTGTCCGGGCGTCGGGGACTTGCCGTCCTCGATGAGCCCGACGCACATTTCATCCGCGTCCAGAGCCAGTTCCGAAGCTTCCGGATAACCGTATGGCCCGGCCGCGCCGCCCAGCTTGTGCAGTTGCGCGCATAGGGCTTCAAGAGCGGAGGCGTCCGCGGGATCCTCCTCCAACAGCGACAGCGCGCGCTCCATGTCCATGAAGCGTTTCTCAAGCCCCTGGAGGAATATCTCCCTCAATTCCGCAACCTTTTTCTCGAAGTCATTCACGTTCTTGAATCCTCAGAATGGAACGCACGCGCTGCGGTAGTTCCGCCGGGCTGAAAGGTTTCGTCAGAATTCCAGCGACGCCCATCTCGGACAGGTCCATGTTCTTCGATTTCGGGGCGCGGGCTGTCAGGAAGATGACCGGTATCTGCGCGGTCGTCTCATCCCCGCGCAACGCCTTGAGCGCCGTCGGGCCGTCCATGTCCGGCATCGTGACGTCCAGCAGGATCGCGTCGGGATGCTCCCGCCGCGCGGCGGCGATGCCGTCGGCCCCGTCGCAGGCCTCCGCGACCTCCATGCCGCCGATTTCCTTCAGGCTCATGGCCGCGATGCCGCGAACGTCCGGATCGTCGTCAACGATCAGTATCTTCATCGTTGCGAATTCCGCCTGTCGCCCGAAGGCAGTTCATATCCAGCCCGTTTCGTAATTCAGAAGAGAGATTATAAGGACAGGAATGCAAGCGAGGCAAAGGCAATCTTCTTTATGAAATAACCCGTCAGCAGAGGACGCGTTTCCTTTGAGCGCGCAAGTTTGCTTGTGCGATACCGGATCAAGCAGTTTCCAACCCCGGCAAGCGGCTTGCTACGCAAGCGGGGGGAAACGACAAGGCGACAGCAAGACTACCGCAATCCAAATTACGGCCACGCATTCATAACTAGCTCTTTACTTTGTGAAATGTAATTGCGCCATCGCTTCCATCAGAGAAGGCATGCGCGCTTGCGGACGCGCGGCGGGTCGGGGTACAGTGTGAGTCGGTGACTTTCCGCAATCTCCTTTGCGCTCAATGTTCACGGAAAGGGGCGGCCATGCGTTCCTTTGCCTCGGCGATTCTGCTGACCTGTCTGACCCCGGCGATTCTCTCCGCCGATGACGTTGAAAAATGCCTCGAAATTCGCTGGTCGAAACGCGCCTTCAGCGCAGACGAGGACTGTTCATGGGAAAGCGATATCCCCGATTTCAAACTCCTGAAGATGAACGCGCATTACATCGCTCCCCCGGCGGACGGCGCGCGTTACGAGGACTGGCTGGCCCAACTCGAAGCCTATCGCAAGTGGGTGCGGGACAACGTCTGGAGCGCCGATTCATGGAAGATCCGCATGTCTTTTCAGGGAGTGCGGGCATGGGTCAGAACCGACAGGGCCGGACTCTTCGCCGCCGATCTCCGTCCGGGAGAGGAAATTGCGCTGGTTGGAGAGGCAAGCTGGATCGAGGGGAACAATCGCCTCTGCCTCGCGTTCGACTTCTGCGACCGCGCGACGGGAAGCGGGGGCGCGTGGCGCGGATGGTCCGAGGTCGGAACCGAGGTTGACCTTACAAGGTCAGGGGGTTGGCATAAGTTTGAACTGAAGGGGCGCGTCCCGGATTTCAACAACCGGGAATGCTGGGCAAGACCGATCTTCGGAATGGACGCGACCCATGACGCGGCAAAGGGCAGAATCGAGCTTCGCAACCTCCGGTTGCGCATCCCGTCCGAACCGGAACGAAACATCCGATGGGCGGAATTCGCAAACGAGGATCAGAGGCCGCCGGCATACGATGACGCCATTTACGGCAGGACGGACCTGAAGTGGATGCAGAGCGGATTTGTCTGCGGATTCATCATGATCCATGACAGGGATTTCTGGAATCCGGAATCAGAACGTTACGAAGTTGGGAAGCTTTGCGAAATGGGCGAGCGCGAATTCGGCGGATACGATTCGGTCGTCCTATGGCAGGCTTACCCCCGGATCGGCGCGGATGATCGCAACCAATTCGACTTCTTCCGCGAAATGCCCGGCGGGCTGGAGGGCGTAAAACAGGCGGTCGCGGAATTCCACAGGAGAGGCGTTAAAGTCTTCATACCATACAATCCGTGGGACACGGGCACGCGCCGTGAAGGGGTCGGCGACGAGGATGGGCTTGCGGGTATTCTTGGCGATATTGATGCGGACGGCATATTCCTTGACACCATGATCGCCGCTCCGACGCGCCTCAGGCAGGTCGTTGACTCCCGGCGCATGGGGGCGGTCTTCGAGCCGGAGGGCCACCCATCGGTCGAGGAAACGGAACAGTGCAGCGCGTCATGGGCGCAGTGGCTCCAGCCCTTCCCCGGCGTCGGAGTATTGCGATTGAAGTGGATTGAGCCTCGCCACATGCAACACCAGATCAAACGCTGGGACGCATCTCACAGGGATGAGCTTGCAGCCGCGTGGCTGAACGGCAGCGGGATGCTCGTCTGGGAGAACGTGTTCGGCTCCTGGAATCCGTGGAGTCAGGCGGACAAGGCCGCGCTCAGGCGCATGGCCCCCATCCTCAGACGATATGCAAACCTGCTTGCCGGTGGGCGATGGCTGCCGTGCTTCCCCGCGGCGCGAAAGGGCGTTCTGGCCTCATGCTGGGAGGGGGACGGCGCGCGGCTGTGGACCATTGCGAATGAGAAGGGCGTTCGCGGACGGACGGATATCCTGGACCTCGAAGCAGGGGAAGGCGAATCGTTCTTTGATCTCTTGCGCGGTGAGAAACTCGAAACGCAGATTCAAGGCGGAAGACTCCGAATTTCCGCAGAGATTGAGGACTTCGGAGCGATTCTTGCGGTCAAAAACGAAAGGATTGACGACGACTTGCTGAAATTCCTCGATGCCCGCAGGCATGATTTAGCAGCGCGGTCGCCGGGAGATGATGACCCTCATGCCCGCGCCCGGTCGGTCGTCGAGCCGAGGGCAACTCCCGAATCGGCGCGCGTCGGACGCAATACCCCTCCCCCCGGCATAAAGTTCTTCGCAGGCGGGAATCGCGTTTTCAACGTGACTCACGTGCAACGCGAATGCGGATGCTATCCCGATCCGGATGCTCCGGTATCACAATGGAGCAAGTTTCTGCTCGGAACGCCGCTTCATTGCACCCTCAATCACAGGATTGAGCAGAGCGTGGAGCCTTTCCACATTGATCTGAAGGTTGTGACCAATCGGGATTATACGAAATTCCTGAAGGCAACGGATTATCGTCCCAAATGCGCGGACAATTTCCTGAAGCATTGGCGGGGCCGATCATGCCCCGGCGATATCGCCGATGCGCCAGTCGTCTACGTTGATCTGGAAGACGCTCGCGCTTACGCGAAATGGGCGAAGCGAAGGCTTCCAACGGAGTGGGAATGGCAGTTTGCCGCAGAGGAGGCCGGCGATGAATTCATTCGCGGCGCGGTATGGGAGTGGACCGAGAGCGAACGGGACGACGGCCACACCCGCTATGCCATGCTCAGGGGCGGAAGCCGCTACGCCGCCCAGGGATCGGTCTGGTATTTCCCAGGCGGAGAGCAACCGGCAAACACCCACGCCAAGTTCCTGCTCATGTATCCAGGGCTTGATCGTTGCGCTACCATCGGCTTCCGGTGCGTCGCGCCCGCCGGGCGGGAATAAGACAATTGCCTTGTCTTCGCCGCGCGCTCATTAAAAGCGCGCGCGCATTCCCCTTTCATCCCTCTCCCTCGGGAGAGGGTGGCGTTTGCCTTGGCAAACGACGGGTGAGGGGATTCTCGCTGTGGCATAAAAACATATAGATGTCTATCCCCATCTCCTGCGTCTTCCCTCACAGGGATTTGATCTTCACTCGCATGGGCTTGCCTTCCATGATTCTGCGCGGCGCGTCGAACGCAACCTTGCCGAAGTCGCGCAGAGCGATCTCTGAAAGCTCCAGGACGCCGTGCATGACACGCAATTCGGCCTGGATCGCATTTCCTTTCCGCGTCTGTTTGAACGTCCCCCACGCGTAGCCGTTGGACCATGGAAAAACGCTCGAACCTTTGCTGACCGGGGCGAATTCCATCCGCTTCTCAACGCCTGAGTAATGGAATCCGGTCAGCGCGAGTATCGCCGCCCAACTTGCCATCGCCCTCGCGTAATGGTGCCCGCATTCCGCCTCATTGAAAGGACTGCGCCGCGCGCCGTCATACCTGTCTCGTATCGCGGCGATGCACTTCATCCCGTCCCTTATCTGCCCTTCGTAGAGCATGTGAACGGCCGCGGCGTATTCGAACCCGGTCATTACTTCATTGTAATACGGGAATGGGCGCTTCGGACGCCGCCCCTTCGGGTATGACGCCATAAGCAGCGCGGACTCGTCGTTCACTGCGAAGCTGCGCAGATGGTTGAAGTGACCGTGAAGGTCTTTTCTGAAATTGAACTTCATGATCGCCGCGAGCGTCCTGCGCGCGTTCTTCTGATCTAGGAGATATCCGAGTCCGCACACATGGGCCATGAACTGCCCCACCAACTGGTCAACCAGGCATCCCGCGCCAAGCTGTAGCTCAGGCGCCGCCAGGTTTCTCGCGCCCATGCTTTCGTGGCGCAGCCCTTTTGCAATCGCATCTACTCCCTTCGGCGGTATTATTATGTGTTCATAATAATCGCCGTTGAACAGATTGGCGTCCATCCATCGGCTGCCCCGGTCTCCCAGTTCGCGGCAAGTCCCGGAGAATTCCGCGTCGCCGACTCGCGCAGCCATTCTCTCAGCCGCCCGCAGCGCGCCGAGATACCACCCGCCCATCTGCGGATTCGGTCCGTAATACTCGACGTCCATCGTGTTGTGCTGGCATCCTTCCATGACGCCGTCGCGGTCGCTGTCCCATCCGCCGGGAATCCAACAGAACTCCATCGCCCTCTTCGCATGAGGCCAAAGCCTGCGCAGCATCGCGTCGTCGCCGGAAAGCTGCCAGTCGCGATAAAGCCGCATGATCGTCCCCATCTGCCCGTCCGCGGCGGCAAGGGCGAACTCCTTCGCGCGCGCGATGGGCAGGTGGACCCTGAAACTCATAAGCCCGTTATCATCGGTTGCGTGGGCGAACTCCGTGTCGCGCATCGAGCAGGACAGGCCTCCGAACAGAAACGCCGTCGCCTGCTCGTAATTCCAGACGTGCGTGCATGAGCCGTGGCAGCACCCGTTCCCGTCGCAGCACCCCTCCCAACCGAAAAAGCGCCCGTCCTCTGTTCTAAAACTCGTCTGGCTTCTGAGCGCCGTCAGGTTGTAGAGCGCCGCCTCCTTGATGACGTCCGGCAGATCGCTGTCGCAAACGCTCCGGACGAAGCTCATCGTCTTCTTTTCAAGTATTCCTAGTATCGGAGCAGTCTTCTCGGCAACGTCCCACGCGTCCGCGTAAAGCGTGGCGTAATAATTTCCAATACGGTCCGGATTGTCGCCGGCGCAGCAATCCTTCTTATCCTTCGCCGGCGTCCATGTCATACGGTTTGGAAAATGCCACGCAATCAGGAATGTGACGGATCGCGACGATTTCGGGGGGATGATGAGTTTGACCGCAAGGGACGCGGTCGGCGCGTCCACGCCTTCCCTCTCTCGGTCCTCCAGTTCGCCGTCCCCGCTGAAATCGTCCCAGAAGTCCAACAGTGAGTCGCCCCAGTTGAGCTTCGCCCACGCTGTCCGGCTCGTGATTTTGCCATGAGCCGTCGTAGCCAGCGCGATTGTCCCGAACTGCTCGGCCCTGGGATCAACGCCCCTCGAACTCATCAGCGCGCCGGACAGCCCTGCGCTTTTCGATTGCCTGAACTCGTTAACATTGTCTTTAGGCCCGCCCCCGTCCTTGCCGATGAAGTTGCCGATATTGCCGCAGACTGATGCCTCAACCGTTCTGCGCCCGGGATTCGTCAGGACGAAGCGCAAAACTGCGATGGGAATTCCGCTGGCTTCGGCGTCGGACGGAATCAGGGGATTAAAAGCCTGGATTCTGACCCCGACCGGAACGTCCGGATCGGAGAGCAGTGCCTGCCCGAACGGATAAGCCGCTTCGAACGAGCATTTTCGGAACCTGGGCAAGCTGTGATTGGGGACAGTGCAGCCCATCTGCCCTTCATACGGCTGCTCAATCGCCCCTTCCAGCGCGCGACAGACGGCATTGCCGCCCCGTTCGCGGGCGTAGAGCGCGAAGAACGTGTTGTGCGGCGTGAATCCCTTGGCCGGACGATTCATGATCTCCCAATCCCGCAAATCCCCCCGCCCGCCCAGCGATACGGTTCCCGTCCCGATCCCCCCGAGCGGAAGAGCGATCCGTCGAAGATGGTTCTGGTCATACGTCGTCAATACCGGCCATTCCGAAGCCTGTCTCATCGGGATTTTCTCCTGTCCGCGAAAGTCGCGTCAATTCTCTTATCAAACCCGCCTTACGGCGCCGTGACCATGATCTCCGAGATGAAAGCGCCGTTGCCGCCGGCGGGGTCTTTCTCAATCTTGATCGCGATTCTGTTTTCGGCGACGTTCTCCGCCGGGATCGGAACGCTGAGCCACTCGAAACCATCGTAGCCGCCCTTCTTCAGGTTCAAACGCAATCCGTTTGCGATCAGGATCGCTGTCCGCTCATCATTCTTCGATCCCCAGAGCAGGTGAAGCGTATGAGCCTTGCCCGGCTTGGCGGGCAGGGCGCACTGTATCGTGCCTTTGCCGAGGAATGCGTAGGCGCGGCCCTTATACTCCTCATGGGCAAACGCCGCGAACCCGACCAGATTTTCACGATGCGCCAGCCGCACGACGGCGGACGACTTCTCCCCGCCCTCGGGCGCGGCCTCGATCGTAACCTCGCCGGGTTTTTCGATCTTCAGGTTCAGCACAAATTCCGCGGCAGCCTGAGGCTCCATCCTGACGTCGTCGGGCTGAACCGTTCCCATTGAGGCGCTGAACTTCACCGTCTGCGCCTTTTTTGACATGTTGACGGCGGAGAATCGGATTGCGGCTTCCCCGTCCGCGCCGAACGCCGGAGGCGCAATTATCCGGAGCAATTCCACCTCGTATGGCGGGCCTTCTATGACCTGAACGGTGACGCGCGTCTCCCCCGGCCCGCACTGAAGCGGCAGACCGTCAATCAGCCGCTGCCCCAGCATCGTTTCCGGATTTCCGCCGTTGACGCTCACCGCGTAAAGACGCGTCGGCTCCGCTGCGAACCATTCCGGGAACTCGTTCAGGCGCGGGTAATTCATCGGCAGCCCCATGTGCATTCTGTGCCGTGGATAATCGAAATGCAGCCGACCGCTCCATTCCGCTCCGCAGTTGACCGAAACGCAGAGCATGTCCACGGATTCCGCCGCGCCGATCTTCACGTCCTCCCGCCACGGCTCCGCATGCGTTCCGCGCGTGTTCATGAAAGCGTACATCAGCGCCGTCCGGATGTAGTTTCCGTCCCCGTGCCAACCTTCGACGATTCCATCCTCGCGCTGCTTTTTCAGGAAGGCCGGGACTGTCGCCTCCAGCCACTCGAATCCCGCAGGCTCGGGAATGCGGTTCAGGAGCAGAATCCCGCTCTCGATGGAATCCGCAAAGGCGTCCGCTCCGCCCCAGTCCCGGTAACGCGGTTTGGCGTTGATTCCTCGCAATGCCCTGACAACCGCGTCGCGGTACTTTTCCTCGCCGGTGACCAGGTACATCGTATATACGGCATTCAGGGCGTATCCCCAGGTGTCCGGCGTTCCGAAATTCAGAACCTTCAGCGAACTCGGCTGTATCGTGTGCCGCCAGAGTCCGTCCTCGTTGACGCACTTCTCAAGCAGCGTGTCAATCATCCGGCGCATGGGGGGGAGGTATTGCGCGAACTTATCCGGCCCGCAGTTGTATTCCAGAGCGAGGATTTCCGCCAGTCCGAAGACGATCTCGTTCCCGTGATCGCTCATCGAAAGGAGGTCATTAATCGGCTTGCCGGCCGTGAAGTCCCAGTCATGGCACGGCAGACCGTTACAGGCGGGCAGCGCGGACAGAAAATATGCGTCTCCTATCCTCTCGGCCCACTCCCGATAACGCTTGTCCCCGGTGGCGAAGTAGAAGCGGCTGAGGTTCTGAAGCATCTCGCCGTTCACTTCCGCGCTGGATGATGGGATGTTGCCGAACTCGGTCTTTACCGGCGCGTGGAGGAAAATGTCGTCGAGAATCCCGCGCCCCCGCTCGAACCACACTGTCCGCCCCATGACCTCCGCAATCGGCAGCAGCCCGTCCTTCACGTACTCGCTTGCGCCGAAGATGATTGCCGGCGCGTTCTCCTCAGGCCGGAGGAAACGGTTCCGGTCAATGTCGTAGCTGTCCGGCAGGTTGCCCAATCTTGAGGTCAGCCTGATCTCGTCTTCAAGCGTCTTCAGGATGGGACCGTCAAACATCTCGCGGTCGGTGAAGCGGGTTGAAATTACAAAGAATGACCAGAGATCGGCGGCCGCGTTTTCCGGACGCCAGATTCTTATCCCGTGGTTGTCCGGAAGTAGAAAATTGTTCTTCCCTTTGAACGCATACCATGCGCGTACGACGCGGCGGGAACGGGAGAATGCCTCCTGCGCTCGGTCGGCGCGGACGCTGGCAAGCGCCCAGGCGTCTTCCACAGTCTGGCAATAGGTTTGCGCCTCGATACCAAGAATTATCAGGAAAGCTACTGACAGAATCCGTCGAAAGCCTTTTTGCACCTGCGTTACCTCCCATTTGCAAACTGCTGAGGCGTCATGGAGACGTTTGAGTTATACTACTCGCGCCGGACGAACCGGTAAAGCCATTCGGCTTGCAGTCGTGCGACTTGTAATAATACGATTTCAGCCTGGCGATTTGCGGAGGCGCGATGATGGCAGGACAAACAGCGACACGGAGGGATTTCATGAAAGCCATCGGCATCAGGGCGCTCACTCTTGCGGGCGGGGCGGGATGCGCGGCCAATGTCTCCGGCGAAGCTGCGCAACCCGAGAACTCGCCGCGCGATCAGGCAAAATCAACGCAGCCTCCGTCCAGGCCGAACATCATCCTCATCATGGTTGACGACATGGGCTTCTCGGACCTCGGTTGTTACGGCTCCGAGATTCGCACACCCAACCTCGACGCGCTGGCCGGCGGCGGGATTCGCTTCTCCCAGTTCTATAATGCCGCGCGCTGCTGCCCCACAAGGGCATCGCTCCTGACCGGGCTTTACCCCCATCAGGCGGGCATCGGCGGCATGGTCAAGAGCGACGATTCCATGCCGGCCGGCCCGTATCAGGGCTACCTGAATGAGAACTGCGCGACAATCGCCGAGGCGCTGAAACCGGCGGGCTACAACACGCTCATGTCCGGCAAATGGCACGTCGGAGAATGCCGTCCTCACTGGCCGACGGATCGAGGCTTTGACCGCTTCTTCGGGCTGGTCAGCGGCGGCGCCAACTACTTCGACATTCGGAAATGCAAGGCTCCGGGCATAGTTCGCAAAATGGCGCTGGAAGACCAACCGTACTCTCCGCCTTCGGAAGGCTTCTATATGACCGACGCCATCACGGACTACGCCGTCAGGATGGTGAACGAGTATTCCGGGAAGCCGAATCCGTTCTTCCTTTACACGGCCTACACCGCCCCGCACTGGCCGCTTCACGCGCTCCCCGAAGACATCGCGAAATACAAGGGAAAGTACATGTCCGGCTGGGAGGTTTTGCGAAAGGCGCGCCACAAGAGGCAGATCGAGATAGGCCTGCTTGACGCAAGATGGCCGCTCACCCCCCTGGATGAAGAAGCGCCGGACTGGCCCGGCCTGGACAACAAGGAACTCATGGACCTGAAGATGGCCGTCTACGCGGCGCAGATTGACCGCATGGATCAGGGCGTCGGCAGGATCATGGACGCGCTCAGAAAGAACGGGCAGGAGGAGAACACCCTTGTTCTCTTCCTGTCGGACAACGGCGGATGCGCCGAGGGCGGTCCGCTGGGGTTTGACAACCGGAACAACGGACTCCCGCCCGGCGGCGTTGATTCATACATGAGTTACGGCCTGGCTTGGGCCAACGCAAGCAACACGCCCTTCAGACTTTACAAGCATTGGGTGCATGAAGGCGGCATTTCAACCCCGCTCATCGCGCATTGGCCCGCTGCGATCAAACAGCATGGCGTCATCACCAATCAGCCGGGGCACATCATTGATCTTATGGCAACGTGCCTTGACGTCGCCGGGGCGGAGTATCCTAAGGAGCGCAACGGAAAACCGGTCTCTCCGCTGGAAGGAAAGAGTCTCAAACCAATCCTTGAAGGAAAACAGCGCGAAGGTCACGAGTTCATCTTCTGGGAGCATGAGAAGCATGAAGCCGTTCGCTGGGGCAAATGGAAACTCGTCGCCAAAGCCCCGGATAAATGGGAACTTTATGACATGGAGGCCGACAGGTCGGAGATGAACGACCTTTGCGCCACGCATCCCGAGATAGCGGAGCAGATGAAGGCGCGATATCTCGAATGGGCCGGCAACTGCGGGGTGAAAAGAAAATAGGCGACCGGCAGGGCGATTCCTGAATATGTATAAAGAAAGAGGACGCCGGGAATCATCTCCGGCGTCCTCTGGGTTCTAATGACAATCTGGGCGTTTATCCTTGCGGATGTGAGAAAGGATTCTGATTGTCGAAATGCACATCCACCTGCGGGAACGGGATGGAAATTCCGGCCTCGTCCAGTGCGTATTTTGTCGCGCGAACAGCGGCTTCCTTAACGGCGAGGTATTCCGTGCTTTTGCACCAGACGCGCACCTGCCAGTCAACCGATGACGCGCCGAATCCCATCAAATATGCGCTGGGGGGCGGGTCGTCAACCCGTCCGGGGGTTGCCATGCCGGCCTTCAACAGCGCCTCGCGAGTCTTGTCAATGTCCGCCCCGTAGGATATGCCCACGTCAACCTCGACGCGGCGCATTGGATGAAAAGTCATGTTTATCAGCGTGGAGCCTATGACGTTGCCGTTCGGGAATGTGATCCGACGCTTGTCCGGGGTGTCAATGACCGTGGTGAACATGCCGATTTCATGCACGGTTCCGGTGTGATCGTTAATCCTGACCAGATCTCCGACCTTGATGGGACGGAAGACCAGCAGCATGGCGCCGGCGGAGAAGTTGGACAGCGATCCCTGCAAGGCAAAGCCTACTGCCAGACCGGCCGCGCCTATCACCGCGGCAAAGCTCGTCGTCTGCACGCCGAATACGCTAAGGCATGTAATGACTGCAAAGACAATGACTATCCAGCGGGCGATCTTGGAGAAGAACATGCCCAGAGTCATGTCAATCTTTGCCTTCTGGCATGCCCGCTCGACCAATCGCTGTATCCACCCCGCAATCAGCCAGGAGGCCGCAAGCAGCAATAACGCGGCGACGGCGCGAAGCCCGTATGTGGTAGCCAGTTCAATCAGCTTTTCCTTGTTCATTTTCCGGTATTCTCCATGTCCTGTGATTAAAAACGACGCCGGTATTGCTTCTGTTTCCGATCGGAAAATGGCCCGGCTGAGGGCATTATACCAGCGCGTCGCCGCATTGAAACATGTAAAACCGGAAGTTTGGTATGGGGTCACTGACGGGCTGAGTTTCTTGGATTGCGCAAGCTTGCTTGCGCCTTCACCAAGGCGGGCTTGCCCGCCGGGAATCCCGCATTAGGCCGCAGCAAGCTGCGGCTAACGGCTAACGGCAAGGCGGCAGCAAGACTGCCGCAATGCAAATTACGGCCGCCCGCCCGTCAGTGACCCACTACGAAGTTTGAATACGGCCGTGAACTGTTGCCGCGGGAAAAGTGGCGCATCCTTGCATAATCCGTCTTTGTGAATCAGAATATCCGCGCTATGTCTCATTCTTCAGTTGTCATCTCCGGTTACGCCATTTCCGGAGAAGAGGTTTCGAGTATGAATGCGAACAATGGACTGACTCGACGCGATTTCCTGAAGAAAAGCGGGGCCGGAGCAGCGGCCTTCGCGTTTCCGTTCATCATCCCCGCGTCCGCGCTTGGCGCGGCGGGCCGTCCCGCCCCCGGCAACCGTATCACTATGGGCTGCATCGGCGTCGGCTCCCAGGGAACCGGCAACATGATGTCCTTCCTGGGATTCGAGGACGTCCAGGTTCTGGCCGTCTGCGATGCCGACGCGGGCAGCCGCGACTACGGCAACTCCGAATACCGCGGCATTGCCCCCGCAAAAGTAGCCGTCGAGGAACATTATGCTGAACAGAAGGCGTCCGGGGAGTACAAAGGCTGTCAGGGAACTCAGGATTTCCGCGAAATCCTTGCGCGGGACGACATTGACGCCGTGATGATAGCCGCCCCGGACCACTGGCATGCGATCATGACCATCGAAGCCGCCAAGTCCAGCAAGGACATCTTCTGCCAGAAGCCGTACTCTCTCACAATCGCCGAAGGACGCGCGTCCGTCGAGGCCGTCAAGCGCTACGGGCGCGTGCTCCAGTGCGGCAGCCAGCGTCGCTCAAGCGCCAAGTGCCGATTCTCCTGCGAACTGGTCCGCAACGGGCGCATCGGCAAATTGCATACCGTGAAGGTCGGCCTCCCCCCGGGATACGCCAACCGCCGTGACTCCGAACCGACCACCGCGATCCCGATGCCGGTTCCGCCCAGTCTGGATTACGACATGTGGCTCGGCCCTGCGCCACTGGCCCCTTACAACATACATCGCTGTCATTTCACCTTCAGATGGATTCTGGATTACGCGATAGGCTACGTCAGCGACTGGGGCGCGCATTACTGCGACATGGCGCACTGGGGCATGGGCGCGGACCTTACCGGCCCGGTCGAGATCGAGGGCAAGGGAGAATTCCCGACGGACGGCTCGCTCTGGAACGCAGCGAAGACCTTCAACGTCAACTGCACGTACGCCGACGGCGTGAAGATGATAATCGGCAGCGATCTGGGTTTCTGGGGCGTCCGCTTCGAGGGAACCGACGGATGGGTGGACCTTGAGGGTGGGACGAATCCCCCATCCCTCGCCTCCAGCGTCATCGGCCCGGACGAGATTCATCTCTATCCCAGCGGAGATCATTACCGGATTTTCCTGGATTGCGTTAAAACGCGCGGGGAGCCGTCCGCCCCGCCGGAGGTCGCGCACAGGTCGGCCTCGGCGTGCAGCCTCGCCAACATAGCCATGCAGCTCGACAGAAAAGTAAAGTGGAATCCTGAGAAAGAACGTTTCGTAGGCGATCCGGAAGCGGACCGCCTTCTCTCCCGCGCGGCGCGGGAACCGTGGAGAATATAGTAGGGTTCTCCGAACCCACGCGTACTACTAAGGATGCAAAGCAGCCAGTCGAAACGATAAACGAGGAATAACAATGACCATGCGAATGAAGTTCATTGCAGTGTCAATGGCGACCTTCATGGCCGTGTGCGTTCACGCGCCCGCTAGGGCGGCGGAGGGCGATGACATTGCGCGCCTTGAATCGGCCATCAGTCAGCTTGCGTCCTACAAGCTGGAGAAGCCGGAACCGAACCTGACCGTCGTCGAGGAATTCGTCACCCGCGCCGGCAATGACACCGCCCTCTGTCCGGAGGTTGAGAAGCGCCTTGCCGCTGTCCTTCAGTCCGAAGCGACGAGCGACTGCAAGGAATTCGTGTGCAGGCAACTGCGCGTCATCGGCGCGGCGCACTCCGTCCCCGCGCTTGCAGCGTTGCTCCCGGACGCGAAAATGTCGCACATGGCCCGCTACGCGCTGGAGGCCATCCCAGGGCCGGAGAGTCTTGCGGCCCTCCGGGAAGCCGTATCGAAAACCGACGGCGCAACCCGCATCGGCATCATAAACTCCCTCGGCGTCCGGCGGGACAGGGAAGCCGTCGGGCAGTTGATCGAGTTGCTCCGGGATCAGGACCCCGCAACGGCAGACGCCGCTGCGTCGTCGCTGGGTTTGATCGGCGGGGAGGACGTCCCCGGCGCGCTTGCCGTCGCGCGTAGAACAGACAATGTCCTGCTTCGGCATTCGGCGACGGACGCCCTCCTGAAATGCGGCGACATCGCCTTCTCCGAAGGCCGCAAGGACGAAGCCGCCGCCATTTACGAGAAACTCTATGCCGACTGGGAGCCGCGAACCGTCCGCATCGCCGCGCTACGGGGTATTCTGACTTGCAGGGGCGAAGACGGAATGCCGCTGGCACTGGAGGCGTTGAAGGGGAACGATCCGCAATTACAGTCGGTCGTTCTTGAACGGATTCGCAATCTGAAGGGCGGGAAGATAACCGCAGCAATGGCCGACGCCGTCCCGGGCGCGGAGCCGATAACGCAGGTCATGCTTCTGACTGCCCTGGCGGAACGCGGCGACGCGGCGGCCCGTCCCTGCGCGGTCGCCTGCCTGCAAAGCAAAAACGCCGGGGTCAGGGCGGCGGCTGTCAGGGCGCTTGCCGTCCTCGGCGACGCTTCAGTGATCCCGCTGCTGGGCAAGTTGGCCGTCACCGCAGCCGGAGATGAGGCCGACGCGCTGAAACTGACGCTCGCCTCCCTTCGCGGCAAAGACGTCAACAAGGCTCTCGTTGCCGCGTGTGAAGGCGCGGACGCCGACGCCCGGGCGTTGTTCTGCCGCGCATTGTCCGCCCGCATGGCAGTCGAAGAAACCCCGGCGTTGCTCAGACTGGCGGCGGAGGACAAGGAAGGCTCCGTCAGACTTGCCGCGCTGGACGCTCTTGTTCCGTTGGTTCAGGCCGGAGACGCCCAGACCCTGGCGGGCATCCTGACAGCCGCCAAGAGCAAGGAGGAGCAGAGACGGGCCGAGAAGTCCCTTCTTATCTCCACCCGCAAGATCGAGGCCGCCGGGCGCTCGGATGCCGTAATAGCCCTGATTTCCAACGTGAAAAACCCCACCCCGGCGGTCATTTGCGCTCTCCTGCGCGTACTCGCCGATGTCGCCGATGAAAAGGCGTTGGCCGTTGTCCAGAGGCAGATGGGCAAGGATTCCGGTGACGAAATAAGGGACGCCGCCGTGCGAATCCTCGCCGACTGGCCGAACGAGGCCCCGTCCGACGATCTCCTGAAAATCGCGCACAATCCCGGGAATCCCGTTCAGGGCGTCCTCGCCCTGCGCGGATTCTCCCGCATGGCCGCGCTGACCGCCGCAAAATCCCCCGACAAATCGGACGCCATGTTCGCCGAGGCCCTTCAACTAGCGGCCAAGCCCGAAGACCGCAAGTTCATCATGGCGGGGATGAAGGACTCCGCCAGCGTCACGGCCCTTCGCGCAGCCGACGTTCTCCTGAAAGATGAGGCCAACCGCGCCGAGGCCGAGCTTGCCATCATCGCCGTCGCCAAACCCCTCTCCGGAAGATACAAGGCTGAGGCCGTCGCCGCCGCGCGAAAACTCATGGAGGTTTCCAAAAATGAGGACGTAAAGAAGCAGGCGGCGGAAATCATCGCAGACATCGAAAAGAACGCGGATTACCTGACCGTCTGGGAGGCGTCCGGTCCCTACAAGCGTGAACAGGCAGGCCCGACCGACCTCTTCCGCTTTAGCTTCCCGCCGGAAGAGGGCGACGGAAGCGGGGCTGCATGGAAGCCCGCCGTGAAGGGTGTCGGGACCTGTTTCATTGACCTCAAGCTCGTCTTGCAGGATGCGGACAACTGCGCGGGATATCTGCGCACGATGGTGAAATCGCCCGCGGAACAGGACGCCGTTCTGGAGGTCGGCAGCGATGACGGCGCGGCGGTCTGGCTCAACGCGATTCCGGTGATCGCCAGCAATACGCTCCGCTCCCCCGAACCGGGCCAGGACAAGGCCCCAGTCAGATTGAAGCAGGGCTGGAACAGCCTGCTTGTGAAGGTCACACAGGGCAGCGGCGGGTGGTCGTTCTGTGCGCGCTTCGTCAAGCCCGACGGAGGCAGGCTTGAAGGTCTTGAGTTCAATACAGCTCCCCCGCCGGAGACGAAAATGGCGATGGGGATGCTCGAATCAACCCCCATAGAGTTCATGGGAGACTGGCAGGGGCAATGCAAATTTGCGGACGGAAGCGAGCGCAAGGTCGTCTGCCAGGTGATCGCCTACGCCCCGGGCATGTACCAGGCCAACGTTCTGAACGAGTTCGCCCGGCGCTGCGAAGCGGTGGTCGTTCTCAAAGGCAGGTTTGACGGCGAAAAGGTCCCGGTCTACGGCGTCGGCGACAAGGATGGATTCTTCGGTATCGTATGGAAGGGAACGATATCGAAGGAAAGATTCTCCGGCAGTCTGTCCGGAAAGGCGACGGGTTCCTTCGATCTGAAACCGGTCAAACGCAGCTCCCCCACCATGAACATGCCCCCGCCAGCCGGCGCAATCGTTCTTTTCGACGGCAAATCACTTGACGAATGGCAGCAACCGGACGGGCAGCCCGCGCGGTGGAAGCTCGTTGACGGCGCAATGGAGGTCGTCCCCGGAACCGGTTCGATCATCTCGAAAAAGCAGTTCGGCGACCAGAAGGTTCACGTCGAATTCCGCAGCCCCTACATGCCCGACTGCGCGGGCCAGGCCCGCGGCAACAGCGGCGTCTACCTTCAGGGCCAATTCGAGGTCCAGGTGCTGGACAGCTACGGCCTCTACGGTTACGACAACGAATGCGGCGGAATCTATAAAGTTGCGGAGCCGCTCGTGAACATGTGCTTCCCGCCGACGCAGTGGCAGACTTACGACATCGAGTTCACGGCCCCGCGCTATGACGCCGGCGGCAACAGGACCGAGGACGCCCGCATCACCGTCTTCCATAACGGAGTGAAGATTCACGAGAACATCAAGGTCGGCGGCACAACCACGGCGGGCATGGGCGGAGCGCTCTCCCCCCGCGGCGGACTTTATCTCCAGGACCACGGCAATACGGTGCAATACCGGAATATCTGGGCGGTGGAGATAGGCGGGAAATGAAGCTGAAGGTTGCCCCCTTTAATTGAGCATTCGCCGGGGGCGCAATTCGTTCTGCAAGTAGCAGACGCGGAGAGACAGTTCGGGTGTGCACGACGCCTCACGTCGTGCACACGCGGACGCTGACAGATGTCGGCTAGTGCAGAGACCGCGTGTGCAACTCATATCACGAGTTGCACACACTGGTGAACCCTTGCGTGCCTTCATCTTTTATTCTTCCAGCTCATAATATATGCTATGTGGCAATGTGGTTCACGCCTGAGGGCGTCGGGCCGCCTCCGGCGTCAAGCCGTGAAGCATGGCTGTTCCAGAATCGAGTTCACATTACGGAGACCTTGACACACATGAAGCACACAACCACCCGGCGTCAATTCCTGAAGGGGCTGGCGATTTCTGCCGCCGGTTTCAGCATCGTTCCGCGCCACGTCCTGGGCGGGGCGGGCTTCACGGCTCCCAGCGAGGTCATCACGCGCGGCGTCATCGGCTGCGGCGGTATCAGCGGCGGCCACATCGGCAGCAACCAGCCCGGCAAGCCGCCGGAGGTTCTGGCCATCTGCGACGTGGACTCCAACCATCTGGCCGGACGGATGAAACAGGCCGGGGAGCCATGCAAGGCGTATACGGACTGGCGGCGATTGCTGGAACGCAAGGACCTCGACGTTATCCACATCTGCACGCCCCCGCACTGGCACGCGCTCATGTCCATCGCCGCGGCTGAGGCCGGATTCGACGTCTGGTGCGAGAAGCCCATGACGCGCACCATCGGCGAGGGCCTGCGTGTGATCGAGGCCGTCCAGCGCTACGGACGCATGTTCAGGATCAATACGTGGTTCCGCTGGTCGGAGTATTACGGGTTCGGCATGGCGCGGAATATCCGCAAGCTCGTTCTCAGCGGGATGCTGGGCTGGCCGCTGACGGCCCGCGTGAGCCTTGCGGCCGGCTTCAACTGGAAGGTCTCGATGTGGATGGGGCGCACTAACCTCGTTCCGGAGCCTGTCCCCGCCTGCCTTGATTACGACATGTGGCTCGGCCCCGCGCCGGTCAAGCCCTATCACCCGCATCGCGTCCACGGCAGTTTCCGCGGATACTGGGACTATGACGGCGGCGGGCTGGCGGACATGGGGCAGCACTACCTCGATCCGGTTCAGTATATCCTGGGCAAGGATGACACCAGCCCGGTCGAGATTGAGGCCTACGCCCCCTGGCCGGCGCACCCGGACGCGGCGGGGATGTGGGGCCGCGTTGACCTGAAATATGAGGACGGCTGCCGTCTGATCCTGGAATCCGGCGAATGGGGAGAATCCGAGCAGCAGGGCAAGCCGTTCCTCGAAGGCCCGCAGGGCAAACTGTTCAAGGGCTTCCGAACCGATCCGGCGGACCTCGTCGAGAAACTCGACCAGTTCCCGGAGCCGGAGCCCATGGTCACGGACTTCCATCAGTCCGTCAGGACGCGCAAGAAGTTCGCCCTGAACGAGTCGAACGCCTTCCGCTCGTGCAGCCTGGTCAACCTGGCAAACGTCGCCATCCGGACCGGCAGGAAGCTGCGTTACGATCCGGTCAAGTGCGAATTCATCAACGACCCCGGCGCCAATCGTTTTATAAACCAGCCGATGCGCGCCCCATGGCACGTATAACCCCGGCAGTTTGAGTTAAGATCGCCGGCGCGGACTTCCCTCTTCCGTTAATCATCGAGAAACCAGAAATGTCAGCATCAGACAGATCGGCATCACGACGTATTACGATTCTCGCTGTTGCCGCCGCGATGTTTCTCTCCGCATTACACGCGCCCGCGAGCGCCGCGGACGCGGGGATTGTTGAGGCCATCAAGGGGTTGCCGGGGGATTCGTCCGGGGACGCCCAGGTTAGGGTTAAATCCCTGGTCGCCAAAGGTCCGGATTGCGTCGCGCAATTAATCGAGATTGCGGGCGGCAACGATATTGCGATGCGCGCGAAGGCCGAATACGCCCTCGGCGGGATCGCCTTTTACGTCGCGCGTCCGGACGGCGCGGCGGATCAGGCGATGTTCACGCAGGCGATGATCGCCGGACTGAACGCGCAGAAATCCCCAGAAGTAAGAAAGTTCATTATCGCGCAGCTTCAGATCGGCGGGGACAGGAAGGCCGCGCCGGCGCTTGCGGGATGCCTGCTCGACGCGGAGTTATCGGAATCGGCGGCCCTGGCCATGCAGACGCTCGGAGGACCGGAGGCGGGGGACCTCTTCAGAAAGGCGCTTCCGAAGGCTCAGGGCAATCAAAGATTGACGATAATCCGCGCGCTTGGAGCAATGCGCGTGAAGGAAGCCGCCGGAGATATCCGCCCGCTTTTGTCAGACGGCGAAGCTGATATTCGGACAACAGCCTCATACGCCCTTGCGAATATGGGCGATGTCTCCGTAATGGACGCCCTTCTGAAACTTGCCTCCGGCGGGGAGCGATACGAACAGGCGGCGCACATCCGCGCCTGCCTGCTGCTTTCCAAACGCCTCGCAGAGGGCGGGAAGAACGGGGCAGAAAGCGCCGGAATCCTTGAGACGCTTTGGAAAAGCGAGACGACTGTCACAACGCGGCAGGCCAGAATAGAGGCGCTCCACGGCATCGCCGGGGCGAAGGGCGGGGAGGCGATTCCTCTGTTGATTCAGGCCTTGAAGGATGCCGACTACCAGGTCCGCGCAGCAGCGGCTGAGATCATTGCGAAGCAGCAGGTGGGGGATATTGCGAAGAAACTGTCGGCGGCGCTGGAAGTCGCCGGGGTTGAACAGAAAAAACTGATCGCGTTCGTCTTCGGAGCGCGGGGGGACAAATCCGCATCGGCGGCTTTGAGAAATCTTATCGCCGATCCGGACGCCGGCGTCAGAATTGAAGCCGCAACCGCTCTGCGCAAGATTGAGGCAAATGACGCGGTTGCTGATCTGATCACATTGCTCGGCGACCCGGACGCGAGCGTCCGGGCATCGGCTCGCGAAAACCTTATGGTCATTCCGGACAAGGGAACAACAGAGTCATTCGCGGCGGCAGTTCCGAAGTCCCCGCCCGTCGCAAAGGCGGCGCTGCTCGAAATGCTGACCCAGCGCGCGGCGAAGAACAAGGCCGATCTTTTCGCCGGGCAGTTGAGCGACGGAGACGCCTCCGTCCGCATTGCGGCATTGAAGGGACTCAGGCAACTGACCGACGGACGTCATCTGCCGGCGCTGATATCCGCGCTTCTGAAGGCCCGCGACAAGGAAGAGATCAAGGCTGCGTCCGACGCCGTCTGCGCAGTGGCATCGGCGATTCCGGATGAGAAGGCGCGAGTCACAGCGCTCCTGCAGGAATCGGAAAAGGCGGACGCGCAAGGCCGCGCGGTCATCATCAGCCTGATGAATCGCATCGGCGGCGCGCCCGCGCTTGATGCCGCGCTGAAGTCCGCCGGGGGCGCGGATGCCGGCGTGAAGGACGCCGCCGTCAGAACCCTGTCCGAATGGCCGGACGGTTCCCCCGCCGCAGAACTGCTGAAAATCGCCGGAGCAACCGACAATATGCCGCACCACGTCGTCGCGCTTCGCGGCTGTATCCGAATGGCCGGAATGCCGGGTCTGACGCGGAGCGCGAGGCTTGCCATGTATCGCAACGCGCTGAATGCGGCGAAACGCCCGGAAGAGAAGAAACAGGTTCTCGGCGGACTGTCTGGCGTGAACAAGATCGCCGCGCTCAAACTCGCTCTCCGCAGCCTGGATGATGAGGCATTGCGCGGCGAGGCTTCGCAGACAGCCATACGTCTTTCGCAATCCCTCATGCGCGACTACCCGACACATGCGAAGGCAGCGATTGCGAAGGTTCTCTCCGTTTCCAAGGATCCGGCATTGACGGCAGAAGCGGCAAAATTCCTGGACAGGGGCATCGCGGCAGGAAAACCCGCGACGGCGTCCCGGACCGACAACGGCATGGGGCCTGAGCGCGCGGCGGACGGCAACTGCGACAATGCCGGGCATCACTGGGACGGCGGTCCCGCGCCGCAATGGCTCCAGATTGATCTTGAGAAGCCGACGAAGATCGGCGCAGTCAACGTCTTCCCCTACTGGGACGGATCGCGGTATTACCAGTACACAGTCGCGATTTCAGCGGACGGCAAGGAATGGAAACAGGTCGCCGACATGAGCGGCAACACGAAGCCGGCCGACGACAAAGGTTTCATCCACGAGTTCGACCCCGTCGAGGCGCGTTACGTCCGCGTCAACGTGACGAAGAACAGCGCCAATCCGAGCGTCCACCTCGTAGAGGTCAAAGTCCTCAGCCCCGACAAGCCGCAGATTTCGGACGAGTATCGCACATTCCTTGACAAGTGGCTGGCCGAACCCGACGAACCGGCACTGATTGACCTGCTGGCCGACAACATGAAAGCCACGACGGGCCTGCCCGCCGGCTGGGAGTTCAAGGACGGCGTGCTGAGCATTGTCGGCCCCGGCGACTACGTCTGGTCGCGCGATTGTTACGACGACTTCACGATGGAACTGGAGTTCAGGCTGACCCCGGGCGGGAACAGCGGCGTTTTCTTCAGGACTGAGACCCCGCACGATCCGGTCGGCAGGGGAATCGAGATACAGATTTATGATACGTACGAACTCAAGGAGATGGTCAAGAACTCCTGCGGGGCGCTGTACGACTGCGTGGCTCCCTCAAAGAACGCGCTGAAGAAAACCGGCGAATGGAACAAGATGGTACTGACGTGCGACGACAGCATGGTGCGCGTCGAATTGAACGGGGAGTTGATTGTTGACGCGGACCTGAATCGCTGGACCGAGGCGGGCAAGAACCCGGACGGGACGCATAACAAGTTCCCCGTGGCCTTCAAGGACAAGGCCCGCGCGGGGCTTGTCGGCCTGCAGAACCACGGCGCGTCGCGCGTTTCGTTCAGGAACGTCAAGATAAGACCGATGGATTGAGCATGCGGCATAGGGAGTCCACATGTCGCATAATAACGGTATGTAGATGTCGCCGTTGCGCACAGCCTCTGATGCCGCGCGTTCGAAGGAACAGAAGAGATGATCAGTGACTGATAACATCACAAAGCAGAAGCGCTCGGAAGTCATGGCCGCAATCCGCTCAAAGGGCAACCGAGCTACCGAACTGCGTCTCGTGTCCATATTCCGAGCCCACGGGATCACGGGTTGGCGCCGAGGTCAATCACTACCCGGCAAACCAGATTTCACTTTTCGCCGGGAACGGGTAGCTGTATTTGTTGATGGTTGCTTTTGGCATGGTTGCCGCTGGCATTGTCGCATGCCAAAGTCCAAGCGAAATTACTGGCAACAGAAGATCAGCCGCAATAAAGCCAGAGACAAAGCGATCAACAAGGCGCTTCGGCAATCCGGATGGCATGTTCACCGAATCTGGGAGCACTCGCTTACGGATCCCATCGTTGTCATAGCGAAACTTCAACTAGCCTTGCGGCATGCCTCAAGACAAGGAAGAAAAGCATCTTGAACACGAAACAATTTGAGCAACTTCTCGACGAATTGTGTTCCCGCCTCGGTTGCGAGTGCGCGGAGAGGAGTCGCTTCACAGCCTCGAAGACTTTTGAGAACCGTGTGCGCGAAATGATCGGTGCCTTACTTGTCCAGTTCGAGATTCCCGTCGATTTCGCGCCACATCCCTACGGATTTCCCGACATTGTGCTGGGCGAATTCGGCGTCGAAGTGAAGTTCACTACTAACGACACGTGGCGGTCTGTTGCGAACAGCGTTCTTGAAAGCTTCAGAAGTAAGGACGTTAAGAGCATCTATGTTGTCTTCGGGAAAATGGGCGGGGTGCCGGCGGTGCGATGGGGGCGGTACGAAGAGTGTGTGATGCACGTCAGGACGTCTCATGTGCCTCGGTTTGAGGTTGACCTCGACGCGAAGGAGTCCTTATTCCAGAAGTTCGGAATCACCTACGACCAGTTTTCTTCCCTCTCAGAAGAAGGGCGCATGAAGTATATTCGCAAGTACGCCCGGAACCGTCTCAAACCCGGCGAGCGGCTTTGGTGGCTTGAGGAGAAGCCTGACGAAGGTTATTCTCTACCGATGCAGGTTCAGTTGTTTTCGAACTTGAATGCGGCGGATAAGCTCAAAATGCGCGCCGAAGCGTCCTTGCTTTGCCCGCAGATTGTCGGGTCGGGACGAAACAGGACTAAGTACATCGATCCGATAATGTTCCTTCTTACCTACCATGGCATTCTGGCGACGCGAGACGCCTTTTCAGCGGGTAGCGCCGCCGGACCAGAACGGGGTGGGATTTATGTTCAGAGAGCGCTTCAGAGGATCGAGTCCAGAATGATCGCAGCCGCTGAATATATGGAAGCCCCGCTATTCAAGGAATACTGGGGAAGAAATGTGCCGCCAAACAATAGAATCCGAGAATGGCTGAAGATGGCGGATGTATACGCGAAAGTCGCCAGTCCGCCTTGGAAGCCGTCAGACGTTCTTTTTCTCCGACGCTCGTAGAGAGGTCAAAACTGAGTTTGCCACATTCCATGCTAGCACGGGTGGCACGGCATTGCCGATCTGCCGCTCCGTTTCTCTCAGGCCTGACATGAACAAGAACTTATCTGGAAACGACTGGATCCTCGCCGCCTCACGCATAGAAATCCGTCGGGGCAGTCGGTAGTGGTACTGAATGTTTCCATGGCACTCGGCGCGAATTGTGTAACCTGGACGATCAGGCGCCAACCTCCGATTCCCTTGCTCGGGACTTGTATTCGCAAGACTCCATATGTGGTTAATTTTGAGGTTCTGCGGCATGTCCTCCAAGTCGCCTATTGCCTCCTGCGCAGTCATCCAAGTCGCAGCATTACGCTCCGGCGCTGGTGGGACATACGGCTTGGCGCCCCCCGCCGTTCCGACGAACAACACCCGCTCTCGCGTCTGCGGAACTCCAAAGTCCGCAGCCTGGTACAATTGATAGTGCAGGCTGTATCCCAAACCTTCAAAATCATCCACAACTTGCTTTAGCCACTCATTGTGACGCAAGAGCGCCTTCACGTTTTCAGCAACGAATACTCTTGGCCTAATTCTCCTGATCGCCTCTACCATCGCCTTGTAAAGACCGCTCCGCTTGCCGTTGACGCCAGCTCGTTTGCCGTTAACCGAAATATCCTGACATGGGAACCCCCCGATCAGAACATCGGCTTTTTCTGGCATACGGTCCAGAAGTTCCCAGACGTCACCAGTGACGATTTCGCGTCCCACGTTCCGGCGATAAGTCTTGCATGCCTCAACATTCAAGTCATTGGCCCAGATGATCTCAAATGACAGAGATCCGTACCGTCTGCCGAAGACGTCGAATCCGCCTATGAAACCCAAATCCATACCCCCACAGCCTGAGAACATAGATACTACAGCGTACTTCTTGGTGGGGCGGTCAGCCCTATTGACGCTAGCGCCTTCTCCGTATTTCGCGCACTCCTCCTGCACAGTGGAAGGGTGTCCTGATTGCTTCGCCTCATACCCGGCTGTACAAATCAAAGACGGTTGTCTTTGTTCGGCACAGTAGGTCGCTGCCGATTTTATGAACCAATCCTTGAGTGTGATTCCCGACATCGAAAGCGTGGCATACAGCCGCCGCTTAAGCTCGGGCTCGATATTGACTACGATTCTTCCGGAGTTTCCATTTTGCGCCATGAAAACAATGTAACCAATGTCACATGAAGCGCGCAAGCATTATTTTTGCCTTTTTTGGAGCGCTGGCCGTACCCCTGACTCCCCTAATGCTGAGGGCCTGTTGTCTGCGCATCCTACTTGGGTTGACGAACCTCCAGCCTGAACGTATCCATCACGATTGACTGATCCACTTTGCCGTAGGGATCGTCGCTCCCGACGTGGCTGACGACCATGATGGTTCCGTCGTTCAACTGGACGGCGTGGGGGTAGTAGGCGGAACCTGAAACATCCAGCTTGGTCCATCGCGCCCCGCTTGGCTGAGCGCCGCTGCCCGCCGCCCACCAGATGCCATTCTGCGCGATGTGAAGTATGGGGCCTTCGCGCGTCGCCAGAAGTTCCGGGTGACCGCTATGGGGGAACGGGGCGGGGACGATTGGCGTAGGCTCCCATGAGTCGCCCTCCTTGATGAACAGGTTCTGCCGCCGCTCCTGGCTCAACGTCTTGCCGTCCTTGTCGTAGCTTGCCGTGCGATAGACGGCCAGCAGGTCGCCATTGTCCAATTCGGCGGTATCGAATTCCTCTCCGCCGTAGCCCGCGTTCGGCGGGCCGGCATAGATCGGTTCCGACCATTCCCTGCCGAGTTTGTCCCTGCTCACCCACACGCATGCCCTGAGCTTTGGCAGAGTCTCGCTCCACGTCCACTTGTCCGGCACAAAAGGATTGGCCGCCCCGGTGACGGTGATCCGTCCGTCTGAAAGCATCCGTATCCTGGTCGGCCAGGTTTGTAGATTGGCGTTGCCGGAAAGCGGCTCCGGCGGTCCCCAAGTCTTTGTTCCGTCGGTCGAGCGTTGGATGTAGCCGCTCTGCGGGACGTCCCAGTAGGGCAGACCCTGTCCCCAGACGGCGCGCAGAACGGTTCCGTCGGGCAGGGCCCTCTCGCCCGTCGCGCAGCCGTTCATGCAGGTGGAAAAAGGGTCGGCGCTTACACGGACCCATGTCTCGCCCCCGTCGGTCGAACGCATGTGAATATTCTCAAGAACCAGGCCGGTCATGTCGTAGTTTGGGTCATGGGCGGGCGGGGGCCAGCAGAGGCGTTGCCGTATCGCGGGCGGCGCGCCTGGCCTCCAGCCGGATGTCGGGCCGGTCGCCTGGGTGAAGCAGATCATCACGCTCCCGTCGGGCATTTTCCACAGGCCGGTCCAGCAGGTGTAGCCGGGCGTCTGCGGGGAGTGATAGATCGTCTCGCGTTTCCAGCCCAGGGCTTTGACTTCCATCGCCTCGCCCTCCGCGACGCAAAGTCCGCCCGTCACTATCGAGAGAAGAACGGCGATAGTCCTGACTCCGTTCATGAGTCGTCCCTTGCGAACATGCGGCGAAAGGCGAGCTATTTCCCGCCGTCTGATTCCGGTTTCTCCGGTTCAGGTTCCCTGCGTTCAACGGCGACAGCCGGCGATTGCGCCGTGATTATTGGAACCGGGACGGTTCTCGTCGCCGGGGCTTCGGTCTGTTTCGGCTTACGCGGAGCCTTCTTCGGCTTCGGCGCGCCCTTTTCCTTTGAGACCAGCAGCGTCCGGATCGCGAACGGAGTGAACTCCCCGCTCGTGTCGCGCGCGGAGTGCCTGATCTTGAACTTGCGCGTGCGGCGCTCTATCGGGTCTGCCGCGACGACCGCCGCCGGCGCGTCGTGCCAGTGGATATGGAACTCGCCTCGCGTGCCGTGCGCCTCATACGCACGGAGGATGATTTCGCCCTTCGGCGATTCCTCGCTCGGCTTCACAGCCGTCACAACCATGTTCTGCGGCTCGATTGTCACGGCCGACCACCTCGGCGGAACATATCCCTGATGCGTTTCAACCGGGGCGGCCAACAGCGGGATGTTGAACTGATACGCCTCGCACACGACCCGGCCCTGACGCCAGTCGCCCTTGTGAGGCATGACGCTGTAGGAAAAGTAGTGCGTGGCGCGGTCCGCAACAGGGTCGGGCGATGTTGTGGCCCGAAGCAGCGACATGCCTATCACGTTGCCGTGGACGCTGTGGCCATACTTGCAGTCGTTGAGGACGGCCACGCCGTAATCGCCCTCGGACAGGTCAACCCATTGCTGCGCCGGAACCTCGAACCGCGCGATATCCCACGACGTGTTGAAATGCGTCGGCCTTTCGACCGAGCCGTACTGTATTTCAAACGTCGCGCGCGGCGAATACACCTTCACGGGGAACAACGCGCGCAGAAACTTTCTGTCCTCCTTCCAGTCAACCACCGTGTCGAAATCAACGCGTTTCGCGCCGGAGCAAAGCCTGATCCACTGCTTCAGGACCGACTTACCGAACTTGCGCTCGACCAGGATGGATGCGCGGACCGGGCCGGTCTCCACGACCTTCACCTCGCAAGTTCCGCCCATCGTCAGCGGTTTCTCAAGGTAGAAAGCGTCAACGTCCCAGGCATCCGCAGACGTTGAGCGGTCATCGTAGAGAACCAGTTGATTGGCTGGGTTGGAGGCGTCCAGAACCTCGCGCGCGGCAGCCTTGTCGTAAAGACTGACAAGCTGGCCTTCCAAATTAACCTTGACGCGCAGGTGCTCGTTCTCAAGCGTGTCGCCCTCCGGTCCGACTGCAACGCCCATCGGAGGGACGTAGGCCGGCTCCGCTCCAAGGTCAACGACCGTGTGGCCCATCGAGGGCACGCGGTCAACCTCGAAAATCAGTTTCTCGCTCCCGTCGCTATCAACGACCTTCTGGACCGGCGCGGTTATGCCCAGGCGCGTCTTCACGACGTTGGCGTCCGGGAGTCCACTGGCGGGCAGCGCGACAACGTCGCTGCGATCCCATGAAAGCGTATTCCAGACTGCGACCGGGCGCGTCGTGCCCGTCGTGTCAATCGCGTCCGCCCATGCCTTCTGCGCCCTGGCCAGCAGGTCGCTTCCCATCTCCTTGATCGTCGCGTAATCCTTCAGCGCATCCTCATAGACCCACGTGATGGACGAGCCGGGCAGTATGTCGTGGAATTGGTTGAGCAGAACAAGCTTCCATGCTTTGTCCAGCCCCGGCATGGGATCGAAGTCCAGCTTGCCGGGGTTCAGCGCGCACATGATCTCAACATCGCGCAGAAGCAGTTCGCTCTTGCGGTTGCCGCGCTTGTTGCGGGCCTGCGTCGTGTATGTGCCGCGGTGGTATTCCAGGTATAGCTCGCCCACCCAGGTCGGCAGGTCTTTGGCCTCTTTGGCGGCGCGCTTCAGGAACTCGCCCACGAATTCCCATTTCAGCTTTGGCATGCCGTCCAGATTTTCGCAGCGCCTTGCCGTCTCGATCATCTGCGGGGTCGGTCCGCCGCCGCCGTCGCCCCAACCGAAGACGTAGAGCCAGTTCTCGCAGCGGTCGCGCTCGGCGAAGTTTCTCTCGCCGTGGACGACCTGCTCCGGCATCATGTTCCCGACATAGGTGTCCGCAGGAAGGAAATGCGAAAAGATTTTCGTTCCGTCAATGCCCTCCCACCAGAACGTGTGGTTCGGGAACTTGTTGAACTTGTTCCACGAAATCTTCTGCGTGATGAAGTAGGGTACCCCGGACTGGCAGAGAATCTGCGGCAGCGCGGCGCTGTAGCCGAAGACGTCCGGAAGCCAGAGATATTCGCCCTGCACGCCGAACTCCTTCTGGAAGAAGCGCTGACCGTGCAGAACCTGCCGCACGAGGCTTTCGCCGCTGGGCACGTTGCAGTCAGCCTCCACCCACATCGCCCCGGCGGCCTCCCATTTGCCGTCCTTGACGGCTTTGCCGATTCGCTCGTAAAGGCGCGGGTAACGGTCCTTCGTGTATTGATAAAGCTGAGCCTGGCTTTGAATGAAAAGGTAGTCGGGATGGCGCTCCATCAGGTGCAGCACGGTGCTGAACGTGCGTCCGCACTTGCGGATGGTCTCACGCAGCGGCCAGAGCCACGCAGTGTCAATGTGCGAGTTGCCGATGATGCTTGCCCTGCCCGCCGTTGATTGCGCGCCCTTTGCCAGCAAAGCCTTCAGCGGTTCCCGCGCCGCCGCCGCAGTCCCCGGAACATCGTCCGGATTCAGCAGGTTCACGGCTTCGTTCAGACCGAAGCGCAGCCCCGGCCTGCGCCGCCCGTCCATCGGCAGGCGGATCATCAGGTCGTAGAGCGTGTTCATGTCGTGGTAGAGGTCCCATACGTCCTGCCGTCGCACTGCCAGTTCGGCCATGGACAACTGCGCCGGCTTGTCCGGATACGGCTCCATCGGGCCGGGTTTTCTGATTCCGAACATGTCATTGCAGGCGGCCTCGACGTAAAGGACAAGCTCCTCTCCCCCCGCCGCTGGGGAGGCCACAAACGCCTCGGTGTGGTGGTCGCGGTTCAATCCGCGCCAGGGCGCGCCATCCATCCAGAGCAACGCTTCGGAGCCTGTGTTGATGAGCGCCGCGACGTTGTTCCCGGTCTCATCGGTTGGAATGCGTCCCTTCATGCGGAACCACGCAGTGCTCCAGAACGGCCCCCATCGGAAGCCGACCTTGCACGGTTTGTATTCCTGCCCGACGGCTTCTTCATAGTTAATCGGGTCGGCGCACTGGAAGACCTCGATCTCCAGCGGCGCAATGGTCCTGTAAATGGCCGGTCTGACGATATGCTCGATCGTCTGCCGTATCCTCTGCTCGGTAAGCTCAGGATGCTTCAACATGGATGTTCCTTTCCTGCCGGCGATTCATTTCCGCGCATGACGGCGCGGATTCTCAACATTCTTCAATCACGCCGCGAGTCCGTTATCATCCGGGACCGCGTCCGTCCGCTCAAACGGAAGATCAAGCCGGGAGTATATACCAAACATGGCCGAATCAACAGCTCCGCGCGAAGCATTGAATACATCCCGGCGATTGACCGTTTGAGCGTCCCGTTTTATAGTAATGACTGTAGTCGTCAGGATTGCAGCGCCGTTGCGCCGTCCCCCCCTCTCTTGCATCCGATGCGGAGAACGCTCGATGAACTGCCTCATGATGATCTTCCCGGCCGCGCTCTTAATGCTTTCAACCCAGGATTCCGTTTCCGCCGTCACAAGCGACGCAGTTCGCGCGCCGCTCTTTGTCAGCGGCAAGGACGGCTATCACACCTACCGGATTCCGTCCGTCATAACGACCCCGAAAGGGACGCTCCTTGCCTTCTGCGAAGGGCGCAAGAAAAACCGCTCCGACACCGGCGACATTGATCTGGTTATGAAACGCTCCTCCGACGGCGGAGCCACTTGGAGCGAACAGTCCATAATCTGGGATGATGGCCCGAACACATGCGGCAATCCGTGCCCCGTCATTGACCGCGACACGGGAACCATCTGGCTCCCGATGACGTGGAACCTGGGCGCTGACGGCGAGGGCGAGATCGTCAAAGGTACCAGCAAGAACACGCGACGCGTCTTCATCACGCGCAGCGATGACGACGGCATGACATGGGCCAAACCAGTCGAGATCACGGAGACAACCAAGAAGCCGGAATGGTCGTGGTACGCCACCGGGCCGGGCGTCGGCATCCAGCTCCGTTTTGGGGAGCGCAAGGGGCGTCTCGTCATACCGTGCGACCACAACACGAAGGCCAACCCGGTCACGCATCACTCCCACGTGATCTTCTCCGACGACCACGGCAGGACGTGGCAACTGGGCGGCGCGACCGAGAGCGGAGCGAACGAATGCCACGTTGTCGAGCTTGACGACGGCTCACTCCTCCTGAACATGCGCCGCGCAAGGGTCTGGAACGAGCCGTACCGTCTGACATCGCTCAGCGCCGACGAAGGCGCGACGTGGTCGCCGCTGACCTTTGACAAGGCATTGATTGACCCCGTTTGTCAGGGGTGCATGATCCGCTACGAGCTGCCGGACCGCTCCGTCATCCTGCATTCGAACGCAGCGGACGGCCTCAAGCGGATCCGCATGACGGTCCGCATCAGCGAGGACGGCGGAAAGACGTGGGCATTCTCCCGCGCGCTTCACGAAGGCCCGACCGCCTATTCCTGCCTGACCCGCCTGCCGGATGGCTCAGTCGGATGCCTTTACGAGGCCGGTGTGGAAAGCCCCTACGAGACGATCACGTTCGCCCGCTTCCCGCTGGATTGGATAAAGGGCGGCGCGGCGCGATAACATCCCGCGTGTGCAAAACCTGAGATTTCGCACACCCTGCGGGGAGAATCGGGTGGTTGATTTCTCGAGCATAGCCAAGGTTCCGAAGCGCGCCATGCGCATGGCGCACATCGCCCGCATCATGGTCAAGCACGGGCTGGGCGGCATCGCCGAACAGATGGGCCTGCACCGCCACCTCCCCACCGGCGCCCGCCTGCAACCGCACATCCCTTCCGAGGAGCCTGCCGAAAGCATTCCAGAACGGATTGCCAACGCGATAGAGGAGCTAGGTCCCACATTCGTCAAATTCGCGCAGATGCTCAGCACCCGGCCCGACCTTCTTCCGCCGGAATATATCCAGTCGCTCAAACGCGTATTCCACCACGTAAAACCTTTCCCCGCCGATCAGGCGCGTCGGACAATCGAGGAGGAACTGGGCCGAGGCATCTCCGAGCTTTTCCAGGACTTCACGAACGAACCGATTGCAAGCGGCAGCATCGCGCAGGTCCACCTTGCGACGCTGCTGGACGGGCACAAGGTCGTCATCAAGGTCAGGCGTCCCGATATCGAACGGATCATCGAGGACGACATGAGCCTGCTGCTTTACTTGGCATCCCAGGTGGAACGCGTGGAAAACCTCCGCGCTCTGCACCTGTCTCTTATCGCCGAGGAATTCTCGCACGGCATCCGGCGCGAACTCGATCTTGTCACCGAAGCGGCCAATACGAATCGCTTCCACGAGGCACTGGCCGGGAACTCAGACGTCATCGTGCCAAAGGTCTTCTGGGAATACACGACCAGCAAGGTGCTTACCCTTGAAAGACTCGAGGGAGAAGACCTGGCCGGGGTGAGCGACCTGGAGGCCAGGGGCATTGACCCGAAAAAGCTTGCCCGCACTCTCGTTGACCTTTTCCTCATTCAGTTCCTTGACCTGGGGATCTTCCACGCCGACCCCCACCCCGGCAACATCCGCATCCTGCCAGGCGGCAAGCTGGCCTTGATTGATTTCGGGTTGGTCGGGCACGTCACAAACGAGCTTCAAAACCATCTCTGCTCCGCCCTCATCGCCGTATCCACTGGGAACGTGGAACTGGTCGTCGAAATCCTGGCCGAACTCGGCATCATCCAGGATGACACCGACCTGCGGGCGCTTCGCTCGGCGCTGACAGAAATCCTTGACAAATATTACAGCATCCCCTTGCGGGAAATAAATCTTCAGGATGCCGTCACGGAACTTATGGGCGTCATTCGCGAGCACAAGGTTCAATTTCCCCGCGACTTCGTCCTTATGGGCAAGGTGACGGGCATGATCGGGGGAGAGGTTCTCGAACTCGATCCGGAAATTGACATTGCGGAGGCCCTCACGCCCTACGCCAAGAAGATGTGGCTGCGCCGATTCTCTCCCGCGCGGATGAGCCATTCACTCCATTCAAACGCCTGGACGCTGGGGACGATCCTGGGCCGCGGACCGCGCGATTTAAGGGACTTGATTCGCCGCCTGCTTCGCGGTAAACTTCAATTCACGATTCAGCATCAGGGGCTTGATGAGCTTGCCCGCGAGCTTGATCGCTCCAGCAACCGGCTGGCGATGAGCATCATGCTGGCTGCGATTGTCATTGGCTCATCAATCGTGCTGGCGACCAAGGTCGGATACCTGATCCCGGGAACGGATGTTTCCGCGCTTGGCATAAGCGGATTTCTTGTGGCCCTGATCGCCGGTTTCTGGCTTGTCTGGAAGATTTTCAGATCAGGCGGCCTGTAGGGTGCGTGAAACCGGAGGTTTTGCGCACCATGCAGAATGTAGGGTGGGTTCTTAGCGTAGCGGGAACCCGCCAAAAAGTTGGCCTTCCGAAGCCCAAGTAGCTCAACGGCAGAGCACGGCTTTCGTAAAGCCGGGGTTGTGGGTTCAAGTCCCACCTTGGGCTCCATTTATCAGATTTCTCCTATACCTTAATTCCGCTTTGATGGGATATCGCCGGCGAGATTTCGCAGGCTTTTCTGCCGCAATCGAAATTTCCAGGACGGATTGGACAAGAATCGGCGCTCATAGAGACATGAGCCGGAATTGGTTCACGTTCAACCCGCCGGCGGCAAAGATTTCTTCGAAAGTTTATGCCTGACAATCTCTCCGTTGATCATATAGAAAATATCTTCAGCAATGTTGGTCGCGTGATCGCCGATGCGCTCCAGATGCCGGGCCACTGATATCATGCGGATGAGTGCGTCGAGATGCTCCGGCGTCGCCCCCTCCATCTTCTCTTTCGCCTGCTCAATTACCTGTTTGTTCAATGCGTCCACTTCCTTGTCGGCCACGCATACCTGTCGGGCAAGTTCCGGATCAAGGTTGATCAGCGAGTCCAGACTACCTTTGAGCATTGCTCTTGTCTTATCTGTCATATCCCATAATTCGGACGGAAAGGCTACCTTCGTTGCCATCGCAAGATGGCATACCTGTTTCGCGATATTGACTGAAAGATCGCCTATGCGCTCAAGGTCGTTGTTGATTTTCAGGATGGCCACGATGAATCTCAAGTCCTTGGCCACCGGCTGATAAAGCGCCAGTATCTTCAGGCATTCTTCCTCCGTTTCGACCTCGATATCATCAATTTCAACATCCTTCCTGACAACCTCTTCGGCCATTGCCGCATCGCGCAGTTCGATTGCCTTCACGGCCTTGTGAAGGTTCTCCTCCACAATCGCGCATAAATGCAACATGCGTTGCTTCAGGGCTTCAATTTCTCTTGCCAGATGCGCCGACATGCGATTATGTCCTCCGTCAGCCGGAGCGCGCGGGGATCATCCGTAGCGTCCGGAAATGTATTCCTCTGTTCGTTTGTCCCGTGGATTTTCGAAGATCCGAGCTGTCCGCCCGGCCTCCACCAGATCGCCCAGCAGCATAAAGACAGTTTCGCTGGAAACGCGGGCCGCCTGCTGCATGTTATGCGTCACGATGACAATTGCATAACTGTGAGCCAGTTCCCGCATCAATTCCTCCACCCGCGCAGTGGCGATGGGGTCGAGCGCGGAACACGGCTCGTCCATCAGCAGGACTTCCGGCTCCACAGCCACAAGGCGGGAGATACAGAGGCGCTGCTGCTGCTCAGGCGAGAGCGCGAGAGCAGGGGAATTTCTCCTGTCCTTCAACTCGTTCCACAGGTCGGTTGCCCGCAACGCGTTCTCGACAATGGCCTGCAGCTTCGCGCCGTCCGTCGTTCCATGAACGCGAGGACCGTAGGCGACGTTGTCGAAAACCGAGAGCGGAAACGGGTTTGGTCTCTGGAAGACCATGCCCACCCTCCGCCTGAGACTGGTGAGTTCCATTGCCTGGTCATGTATGTCCCTGCCGTCAAGAAGAATCTGCCCGGTGGTGCGAACGTTCCTGATGAGTTCATTCATGCGATTCAGGCATCGCAGCAGCGTTGATTTTCCACATCCGGACGGGCCGATGATCGCGGTGATTTCGCGGGGTTTAATCTGAAGGTTCACGTCCCTGAGGGCCTGGAATCCGCCATAGAAGAGATTTAGTTGCCGGGTTTCCATCTTCAGTTCCATACTCGCGCCCTCAGCCGAATTGCCCGATAAGGTAGTCATTCGTGCGTTTATCCACCGGGTTGGTAAAGACCTGCTCCGTCGCGCCGACCTCTATGAGTTCGCCCATCAGGAAGAAGGCAGTGCGATCGGACGAGCGAGCCGCCTGCTTCGTGTTGTTGGTCACCAGGACGATGGAATGCCGGGATTTCAGTTCGGCAAGGGCGTCTTCGATCTTCCCGGTTGAGATCGGGTCAAGCCCCGAACACGGCTCGTCCAGGATCAGCGCCTCTGGCCGGAGCGCCAGCACGCGCGCCAGGCACATGCGTTGCTGCTGGCCGCCGGAGAGATTATGGGCCGGCTCCCTGAGGCGGTCCTTAACCTCTTCCCAGAGCGCCGCGCTTCTGAGCGATGTTTCGACGCGCTCGTCAAGCATGACGCGATTGCGTATCCCGGCCAGCTTTGGGCCGTAGGCAAGATTGTCATAGATGGACCACGGGAGCGGCATCGGAGTCGCGTAGACCATGCCGATGCGACGGCGAAGGTCGGAAACGTCAACGCCGGGCGCATAAATCTCCCGTCCGTCAAAGAGCACCTGTCCGGCGTGGCTGAACGAATGAGTCAGGTCGTTCAGGCGGTTCAGGCAGCGCAGGAACGTGGTCTTTCCGCTGGAAGCCGGGCCTATGATAGCCAACCGCTCGCAGGGATAAACGCAGAGATTGACCTCCTTCAGGGCGGGCTTGCCTGCGAAGCTTACGCAGAGGTCGCGGGTTTCGATTCTGGGTTCGACCGGGGTTGCGGGACAGTTCATCTCACTCTGGCCACAAATCTGCTCATCAGCCAGTAGGCAAAGAGGTTAAGCGCGAGTATGGCAATGATCAGAACAGATGCCGTCGCGTAGGCGTTGGTCATGGATATCCCCTCGCGGGAGAGGATGTAAAAGTGCAGCGCGAGCGTCCTTGAGGAGTCCAGGAGCGATTGCGGCATGCGCAACGCCGAGCCGGCCGTGAGCATTACAGCGGCGGTCTCGCTTATGCTGCGCCCCAGGGACAGAATTATGCCGGTGCCTATCCCGGGCAGGGCCGAACGCAAAACGACGCGCGTGACCATCTGCCACCGCGTGCTGCCGACCCCGTAGCTCACCTCCCGGTAGGCCTGTGGCACGGCGCGTATGGCTTCCTCGCTTGTGCGGATTATGGTCGGCAGTACCATCAGGGTCAGCGTAAGCGCCCCTGAGATCACCGACAATCCCATGCCCAGAACGATTGCGAAAAAGACAAAACCGAACAGCCCGAAAATGATTGATGGTATGCCGGCAAGGCAGTCCGCCCCGAATCTGATGACAGCCGTCAACCGCCCTTCGCGCGTATATTCGGTAAGGTAGATCGCCGTGGCGACTCCGATCGGGGCCGCGATCAGCACGGCCAGCCCGGCCACAAGCGCGCTGCCTACGATCATGGGGAAAATCCCGCCCTCGCGCCCCATGCTCCTGGGGGAATCGGCCAGGAATTCGCGGCTTATATGCGGCAGACCGTGGGCCAGAATGAAGATGATGATGAACGCCAGCGCGCAGATTGTAATCCCGGCCATCGCCCAGAGGAGGGTTACCACTGCGCGCTCCGTTGTCGCCGGATGCAACCTCATCTGAAGCTCCGTTCTCTGGCGCTGCGGCGGGAGACGGAAAGCGCAACGCAATTGAGAATCATGATTATCACGAAGAGTGTAACGCCGGTGGCGAAAAGGGCCTCCCGATGCGCGCCCGATGCGTAACCCATCTCCAGCGCGATGTTGCTTGTGAGCGTGCGGGTTGGGGCCAGGATGCTTCCCGGGATTTCGATAGAATTGCCGGCGACCATGATTACGGCCATCGTCTCCCCGACGGCGCGCCCCATGCCCAGTATGGCGGCGGCAACGATGCCGGACCTGGCCGCTTTGAGCATAACCATGCGCGTGGTTTGCCATCGCGTGGCCCCCAGCGCGATTGACCCCTCCCAGAAAGAGCGGGGAACCGCCTGGAGCGCGTCAACGGAGATGCTGGTCACGGTCGGCAGCACCATGATTCCCAGCACGATTGACGCGGCAAGCACGGAAAGTCCGGGTCCGCCCAGGCGATTGCGTATCAGCGGCACCAGCGTGACCACGCCCATGAATCCATAGACGACCGATGGAATCCCCGCCAGCAGTTCGACGACCGGCTTCAGCACGGCGGCCAGAGACGGAGGAGCAAACTGCGTAAGCACAATAGCCAGCCCGAGGCCGAAGATCATCCCTATAACCATCGCCCCGGCAGTCACTGCCAGGGAACCGATGATCATGGAGAAAATGCCGAAACTGCCATCCCTGGGCCGCCAGTCCGCGGAGAGGAAGAACTCTCCGCCGCCGGTGCGCAGAATGATCGGCATCCCCTCCCGAAAGATGAAGATGGTTATAAGCGCCAGGCCGGAAATGGCTGAAAGCGCTGTGACCGTCAGAATGGCCGCTATGATTTTATCCTTCTTCACTTGGCTCTGATCAGGCCTTCGTCTTCAAGCATTTTCTGGGCGTCGGCGGAAAGGACGAAGTCAATGAATTTCTGCGCTCCTGCGCCGGGCGCGCCCTTGACGGCGAAGAGAAACGGGCGGGCCAGCTTGTATTTGCCGTTCAATACGTTCTCATGGGTAGGTTCCGCGCCGTCAATGGCAAGGGCCTTGAGTTCCTTGCCGACAAGCCCGAGGGACATGAATCCGATCGCTGCCGGATCGCCCTTGACCAGTTCCTTGACCGCGCCGTTCGATTCCTGCGCGATCGCTCCGGCGGGGATGCGGTCCTTGTCCATGACAAGATGCATGAAACTCTCCCGCGTGCCGGAACCCTCCTCGCGGGCTATCAACCGGATAGGTGAACCCTTCCCGCCGACTGCCTCCCAGTTGGCGATCCGCCCGCTGAAAATTCCGCGCAACTGCTCCAGCGATAATCCATCAACGGTGTTAGCGGGATTCACAACGATGGCCAGACCGTCCCGCGCAATGGTAATCGGTGTGAACTGTCCCGCTTCCGCTTCGTTGAGCGAGCGGGAACACATGCCGATGTCAGCCAATCCGTTGACAGCGGCCTGCAGGCCGGCGGTCGAGCCTCCTCCCTGAACCTCCACGCGCTCCGCGGGATTGCGTTTCTCGTATTCCTGGGCCAGAACCTCCGCGAACGGCTGCACTGACGTAGAGCCGACCACGTTGACGGGGCGGTTCTTCGCGCCCTTGCATCCTGTAAGGCACAGCAACGCCGCCGCCAGACCGAACGCGGCAAGACCATTTTTCCTCTGTGTCATGATGTCTCTCCTTAACGTGATAGTAGAATGGACGCATGTTAGGTTTCCGTTAGGACTGTGTTGATGCCGCGTGAAAACTGTCGGCAAGTCGCCTCGGTTGCATCCACCAGGGCATGGATCTATACCGAAATCCACATTCCCTCCGGCCGCGTGTCGTCCCACGGCAGATGTTCGTCATTACGCCTGGATTCAGACTCGGAAAACCTTCCCGCCGCCATCCGGGCAGCCGCCACGCCCAACAAGTACATCCCGACAATCAGCAAGTTCGTCATGCGCATCTCCTTTCAATTGTCTTGATTTGCTGATCATCATAGACGGGCGGCGTTAGCGCGTTGTTAGCCGCAAGCGAATCTTTGCTTAATTAGCGTTGAAACGCGCGATAAGCGGACATGTCTGATGCGCGAACTATGGGGCAGACCGAGAGTGAGCAATCGCGCTCGTCATGGATTACGGAGAGCCGCCGGAGACCGGCTTCATTCCTCCGGCACATACGCCGGCGGCTTGGGCGGAACCGGCCCCCCCTTATCAGCGGCGGGGCTTTTGGATGCCGAACCTTTGGAGGCATCGGGTTTTGCGGCGGCGGATGGCCGCGGGGAATAGTAGTCCTCGTCATCGTCGCTCGCGGCGGACGCTCCCATCATGCGCTGCATTACCTCAAGTTGTGTCTGTTGCGTGAATCTCATGGCGCGAAGCTCTTTTACGGCTGACCTGAGCATCCAGAAAGACAGAAGACCGGACAGGGACATGATTATCAATGTCGCCTGCGCGGCCTGCCTGATCTGCCTGATCCCCTCAGTCCCTTCGCTGCCAAGCCGCAAAGCCTGCACAGCCATGCTTATACGGTGGGATTCCTCCGCCGTCTCCCGCGCAACCGTCAACAACGTCTGGAGGGACACGTTGCTCTGCCGGAATTCTTCAGCCAGATTTCTGACCGGCGCCGGGGAGTGAATCTGTGTTGAACGATGCTTTGCCGCATCCTCCTGCTGTTCAGTTTGTTTGACCTTTGCCTCCCGCAAATCATCACTCATCATTCTCTCCTGCAATGTTTATTAATGGCATCAGGATGCGCAATCATGACCTGATGACTGCGCACCCTGACGCGTGCCCCACTTTTCCGGGCGACCCACCCCGGCTGATGCCTCAGAACTACGGATGGTTCAAGACTTCCGGGGAATCAACAATCGAGTAAATCCTGTCGCCCCAGAGATAGTTTGTCGGATCCAGAGTTCTCTCCAGCGGGACGGTTTCCACGTGGCCGTCGCAGAACAGGTAGTTGCTGCCTGTCCTGTGCGCCTCCGGATTGATGTACGAAATGTGGTGATTTGCGCTCGCCGTGGACTTGTCGGCAAAGACGGTCTCTATTGCCAGCATCGCCTCATCGTATGTGAGCTTGTAGAACTTCGGCAGCGGGGCGGCAAGGTTTGACCACGCCTCGCCGTCGAAGACGGAGAACGTCACACCATCATCGTCCGAAATTTGAACGGCGCTGGTCGGGCGATGGCTCTTGTATGCGGCGCCGCCGGCCACTGAACTGCCGTAGATGCAGTTGGCGCTGTCGCTGAACTCGCCCAGCAATATCGTCTGACCGCCCTTCTTGATCTGGCCGGACGTTACCTGGCGGAGTTTGTCCGTCTTGCTGGTTGATAACGGATCCTGGTCGTGCGCGGCATCGAACTTCTTGCGCGGCATGATCGCCTCGTTGGCAACGTAGCTCAGGCGCGCAACCTGCCGATCGTCAATGCCTGCGGTCTGAGTGGCCTGTCCGGCGGGCGGATCAGGGAGACGGGCGGCCGTGAAGTTTGTCGGCGCCCATCCCCTGGCTTCATGCGTCGGGCAGACGAATTCCGCGCTGGAGCGCGGGTAACTGTTGACATACGGCGGGACCATCGGCGGAACAGAATCCCTCTGCGGTCCCTTGTAGGAGCCGGAGTCAAGAGCCGCCGTCCAGTGGTAATAACCTTCTCCGCTCGTGTCGCCGTTGATGTATACGTAGCAGTTCGGATAAAAATCATCGTAATCGGACAGGTACATCTGCATGGCGACCCCGAGGTTCTTCATGTTGCTCATGCACGCGGACGCCCTCGCCTTGGCCCGCGCCGCCCCGAGGGCCGGCATGAGCAATCCCGCCAGGATGGCGATGATGGCGATGACCACCAGCAATTCAATCAACGTAAAAGCCCGTGAAACGCGACTCCACTTCTGATGTTGCGTCATTGACTGGACTCCTTGTCCCAAAACCCCTGCAAAAAAGCATCACACACCGCGTGTGAATTTCCTCCATCCGACTGGAAGGGAGTCTAGAAGCGGGGAGTTAAGGCAAGATGTCGCGTTTGTTAGATGACTATTAATTCCCGCCGGACAAAATCAATACGATGGATTACCGCCTGGGCAGATGAATGCTGAATTTGCTGCCCTTCCCGGGGCGGCTCTCCACGGATACGCTCCCTCCATGCGCGTCCGCGATGTGCTTGACTATCGCAAGCCCAAGCCCCGTGCCGCCCATGTCGCGGCTTCTTGCCTTATCCACGCGATAGAATCGCTCGAACAGGCGCGGCAAATGCTCTTTCTCTATCCCGCATCCCTGATCAATAACACATATTATTACACCGCTGTCGTCTTTCTCGGCTAGGATGCGAACCTTGCCGCCGGAGCTGCTGTATTTTGTGGCGTTGTCAACCAGATTCACAACCGCCTGCTCGATCAGCGGGGTATTCATCCGCGCCGTCACGTCTGAGGAACATTCTATCTCAAGCGATATTTTTTTCTCTTCAGCCTTTGGGCGGCATAAGTCCGCCGCCTCCCCCAGCATGTCGGCGATGGACGTCTCCTCAAATTCGATCCTCGCCCTGTCCGCGCCGGCTTCTACCCATGAAAGACACAGCAGGTCCTCGATGATCGCCTGGAGCCGGTTGGCCTGCTTGGCGATGATCTTCAGGAATCGCTCAGCGCTCTCCGGATCCTTCGCCGCCCCTTCCTGAAGCGTCTCAACGAAGCCTTTTATGCATGTTATCGGCGTCTTCAACTCGTGCGATACGTTGGCCACGAAGTCGCGCCGCACACTCTCCAGCCGCCGCAGGCGAGTCACATCATTCAGGACGACCAAGGCCCCGATCTTTGTCCCCTCCGCGTCCCGAAGGACGGTCCCGTGAACCTGAAGTATCATGTCCCCCTTATCCCGCAGAACTATCTCTCCCTCAAAAGGTTCCTGATCGGACAAGGCGCGCGCGACGAATGTCTGAAGGTCCGCGTTGCGAATCACCTCCTGAATTGTCCGACCATGAGCCTGCTCCGCTTCCGCCCCCGTTATTTTCGACGCCGCCTTGTTCATGCCGATGACGCGCCCGTCGCTGTCAACCGCTACCACGGCTTCAACCATGCTGGATAAAACGGCATCCTGTTCATTGCGCTGCCGCACTATTGTGCGAATGCGGTCATCCAACTGGCCAGCCATGATGTTGAGGGACTCCGCCAGGCCGCAAAGCTCCTCCGCGCCGGCCACGTAAAGCCGGTGCTCCAGGTTGCCGACGGCGTACTGCATGGCGCCGTATCGCATCTCCTGCAGCGGGCGGCTGATCCTCCGCGAGACGACCACGCCGGCAATCAACGCCACGGCAGTCACAACGGCCGCCCCTATGAGAATCCGCCAATACGCCAGGCGAAGCGCGTCCTCAATGGCGCTTGTTGCGACCGATGTTCTCACAACGCATAAGACATGCCCCTCGCGCGCCATCGGAATCGCAAGGTACATCATGTTTCTCCCAAGCGTCGGACTTCGCCTCTGCGATACTCCGCGCCCGGATTTCAGCGCCGTGACAATCTCCGGCCGGTCGGCGTGGCTCTTCATCCGCGACGGCATCTCATCCGAGTCCCCTATGACCTCTCCAGACGGAAGGGAGACCGTGATTCTGGTCGCCGTCTCCCGGCCCATCCGCTTGCAATACTCGTCAATCTCATCGTTGCGCCCCTTGCGAAGCAGTTCCGCAAGATGATCCTGAACAAGCCTTGCCCTGGCTTCAAGGGAATCCTCCAGCCGTTCCATGTAGAAATCCCTGAGCGATCCGACTGTATACCACGTGACCGCAATCAGAGAGAACAACGTGATTCCGGCAAAATAAGGATATATATGCCAGATCAGACGCCTGTGTTTCACTCCGACTCCTTGAACCTGTATCCCACGCCCCTGACCGTCTCTATAAAACAGCCTGCGGACCGAAGCTTCTTCCGCAGTCCCGCCACCTGAACGTCCACGGAGCGCTCGGTCACAGGATAATCGAATCCCCGGATGGCTTCTATAATCTGTTGCCTTGAGGATACCCACCCCGGCCTGCGGGCAAGAAGATGCAGTAGCCTGAATTCGGTGAACGTCAGGTCCACAAGCCTGCCGTCAACCAGAGCCTCGTGACGTCCCGGATTTATGACGATATTGTGAATCCTGACTATTTCCTCATTATCCGCAGGTTGCTGCTTCTGCCGCCGAAGCACCGCCCTGATCCTGGCAAGCAGAACTCGGGGGCTGAAAGGTTTGGACAGATAATCGTCCGCTCCAAGCTCAAGTCCTGTGACAACGTCGGCCTCCTCCCCTTTGGCGGTCAGCATGACGATCGGAATCAAGGCTGTGGTAGTGTTCTTCTTCAATTCGCCGCATACTTGAAGCCCGTCAATCTCAGGCAGCATGAGATCAAGAATGATAAGGTCCGGAAGCTTGGACTTCGCGTGGGCAAGGGCCGCCTCCCCCGTTTTGACGCATTCGACACGGTACCCGTTTCTTCTCAAGTTGTAAGCGACGAGTTCGAGAATGTCTTCCTCGTCGTCAACCACAAGAATTTCAACCGGAGCCATATGTATTATTGACCTCCGCGAAAACCATTTCTCGCTGATTATTCGAATAGGCATTATACAGGAGAATATTAGCGTTTGGTCAGGATTCGGTCAGGAACCTGTAATCAGGTCGAACGCCATCGGCAGTCGGCATCCATCCGCACCGGCAAAGCCCTATCAGCCCGTTGAAAAAGCTGCCGTTTACGCTGCTGTCAAGCGCCGACGATCTGCAAGGAAGATATGTGTGGAACTCTCATCTGATCGTCCCGCGAAAGCCAGACAGTGCAGCAGAGCGGCTGCAATGC